>JAEEGL011314933.1_pt1 | contig 223907 bp, 271 predicted proteins | sample 9134231 | NCBI WGS metagenome assembly JAEEGL01 (sample SAMN16246548, study PRJNA631951) | gut metagenome | biome: gut microbiome; feature: rumen; material: fiber-attached | host: Bos | place: Iran: Karaj | collected 2018-10 | reverse complement strand
TCTCCGCTGACTGCGGAAATCTCTATCTCAATGGAGCCTGCATTAATGTCGTTCTTGTCGACAAGGCGCGAATACTGCTGGACGGTCGCACCTCCGCCGGGGACGTTCACGACCCTGTCCGCCATTCCAGTGCAGGAAAGCGTCGTCCTGAGCGTCGTGCCTGCGCTTGAAAGCACTACGTTCCACGAAATGGTGTCGCCGATGTTGTACGTGTTGTTGACGATGTCGGAAGGAGTTGACGTTTCCGTAACGGCTATCGACAGCCGTTCTGGAATGGGCTGTCCTTCTTCGACACTCTGTCCAGATCCTTCGGTTGAATGGTTTGCCAGCAGAACGTGGAAAAGCATTATGCCTGCTCCATTGGACGGCGGATGTCGGACATCGGAACTTCAATCCTGTGGGAGCCAAGATACTCAAGGCACACGACGGCCGTCTCGCCGTCGTTCAGCATATGCCAAGCTGGAGTCCATTTTCCTGCAATAAAAGCTTCGATAGGCTCTTCTTCTGCATACCAAGGAATGCCGCTGTCGGTAATCTTTCTTGCGCCGTCAAGAAGCGTTTTCCCAAGTCCGTTCAGCATCGTTTCCGCAAACTCCTGAATGCTTTCAGACGATGCATCCGGCTGCACGGAAACTGGTTCTACAAGCCTTGAGTTTGCAGTCTGCTCTATTTCGTCGTATATGGCCACGCATTCCTGCAGAACGCTCTGGAGCATTCCTGAAGCAGATTTCAGCCTGATGTAGAGATCCTGAATGCGGTCTGCAGACTGCCTGTCGGAAATCGAGTTTTCGACAGCCTTGAAACATCTGGACAGCTCGTTGTTTGTCATGTGGAAACCTCTCTTTCTGAAACAGGCACTGTCTTTTATTTACTCCAGGCAGACAAAAAGGCGGGCTAGACCCGCCTTTTGTCCAGCATCCTTGATGCGGATCTAGTCATCCGCCATAATTGCGTCTATGTCTGCGGCAGTGATTGTGTCTATTTCAGTCATCGTTCCTGTCAAGTCCCATTCCGAACCTGTCCAAGCATAGTTTCTGCCAGTGTCTTCGACATTGTAGAAATCGCCGACAGTCACGCCCAGCGTTGGCAGGTTCGACATCGAAGCAACGCTTCCCTTGTAGTGCATTGCCGAAGTGAGCATCGAGTCGATTTCGCTCTTGGTGTAGGCGTCCGTGATGCCGTAGCCTGCAAGCGTGGTGGCTGGACTCTGCTTTGAGTTTGCCAAGTCGTATGCCGTCTTGACTGCCTTGGGCGTGGCCGCCAAGGTTTCCGAATCGAGACTGACTGATGAAGACAGCCTTGAGACGCCGACAGCGGACGTTGATGCATTCGGAACGCTGATCGTTCCTGAGCTGACGGAAATGTTCTGCCCGACTGTCACGCCGCCAAGCGTTTCCGACGTCGCATTTGGCAGAACGTATGCGTTTGCTCCGTCCGATATGCCGTCCAGCTTGCTTTTCAGGGCATCGGTGAAATCATTCGCAGACAGTCCCTTTCCTTCAACCTTATCCACCTTGGACGTGTCGGATGGATGGACGTGGTCGGCTCTAGACCAGCTGCCAGACATTCCTGCAGATGCAGTGCCGTCCATTGCAGGCTGGACTGTACCAGCAGATGGAACCTCGATGTTGACGGCCCTGTCAGAAACTGTCAAAGCGGAACTATTGACCTTGACGGTCTCGATGACGTTGACTTCTGCTCCTGCTTCCACCCCGTTGAGCTTGCTGAGCAAGGCGTCCGTAAAGTCGTTGGACGAAAGCTCCTTTCCTTCAATCTTGTCCACCTTGGAGGTGTCGGACGGATGGACGTGGTCTCCCTTTGCCCATTGGGACGAAGTTCCTGCAGATGCCGTGCCGTCCATCAGGGGAGCCGTGCTGGAGCCGACAGGAACGGATATGTCGATGTTCTTGCCGTCTGGAGACAGCGCCTGCCCGTTGACGCTCAGCGTTTCGATGACGTTTGCCTGAGAGCCGCTTTCGACTGCATCCAGCTTGCTCTTCAGTGCATCGGTGAAATCGTTGGTCGAGAGTCCCTTTCCTGCGACCTTGTCCACTTTGGACGTATCTGAAGGATGGACGTGGTCGGCTCTAGACCATTCCGTTTCCGTGCCAGCGGACGCAGTGCCGTCCATCAGGGGAGCCGTGCTGGAGCCAACAGGAACGGATATGTCAGCTATCCTGTCTGAGATGGAAACGGCAGTCCCGTTGACCTTGACGCCTTCCAGAACGTTGACTTCAGCGCCAGACTCGACTGCATCCAGCTTGCTCTTCAGGGCATCGGTGAAATCATTCGCAGACAGTCCCTTTCCTTCAACCTTGTCCACCTTGGAGGTGTCGGATGGATGGACGTGGTCTCCCTTTGCCCATTGGGTAGAAGTTCCTGCGGACGCAGTGCCGTCCATTTGCGGATTGGATGCATAGGCCGTAGGCACCGATATGTCGATGCTCTTTTCAGAAAGGGGAACGGACGTCCCGTTGACCTTGACAGTCTCAATGACGTTGGCTTCTGCTCCCGCTTCCACGCCGTTGAGCTTGCTAAGCAGGGTATCGGTGAAATCGTTGGCAGAGAGTCCCTTTCCCTCAACCTTGTCCACTTTGGACGTGTCGGATGGATGGACGTGGTCTTCCTTTGCCCATTTCTCGGATGAACCGACTGCGGCAGTGCCGTCCATCAGGGGAGCGCTTTCTGCGCCGACAGGAACGTCTATGGATACCGTGCCGTCAGAAACGCTTTGGGTCTCGCCGTTGACTGATATGGAGCTGATTACGTTCCTTTCTGCGCCAGTCTCGATGCCTGCCAGCTTTGTCTCTATGGCTTCAACATTGTCTGCAAGCCCAGCGCCCGCGGCGGCGTTGCTCCTGATTTCGTCAAGGTCGGAAATGACGTTCTGCTTGCCGTCTGCGGCAGACATCCATCTGCCGTCTGACGCAACCGAATAGCTTCCGTCAGCCAATGGAACGAGCAGGATGCTCTCTCCGGGAGCCAGCTCTATCGGATCGCTGGAGCCGTCAATCTGGACTCCTTCCTGCGGAACAGCGCTTACGGTTCCTGAACCAGCATTGCGTATCCAGAACGACGTTGGATTGACCGTTTCCGAAGAATCGAAATACGGAATGCCAAGTTCGGTGTCGCCAGTAGCGGCGACAACGGATACGGCTCCTCCGTCCGCTGTCTGGAGAACCGTATCTTCACTGGCGCTGACTGTATTCATTGCGGCATAGCCGCTTGCATCCTCAATGCCCTTTTCCAGCTTGCCGATTGCCGTGCCAAGGCTGTCCTGAGGAGACACGGCAGAAGCCACAAGAGCTTTCTGGTACCCGTCCAGAGAACTGATGTCCGCCGCCGAATGCATATGGGCAACTGGCGTTCTGGCGTCTGAAAGTCTCGGATCGTTGCCTTCTGCAAACGTTCCTTCAGCCGTGCCGAAAGAGCCGACACCGATTGCCCCGCCTGCGCCAGTTATCAGTGGCAGTCCAGCGGTGTCGCCAATTCTGCCTGCCGCAGTTATGCTTCCGTGCGAATGTTCCTCATCCGCCTTCGCGGCCAGTGCGCCGTCAACTTCAGACAGCTTTTCTTCTACGGTGCCGTCTTCATACTCCACGTAGGCAGACTTGGTCGTGGGCTGCATATGGACAAGATTGCCGTTCTCGTCCTTGACTACGATGTTCAGCTTCTTTTTCAGTTCAACGGACATTTCCTTGCTTGCCAAAGCACCTGATATTTATCGCCTAGAAAGAAAAAGGCGGGAATGTCCCGCCCTTCAAGCCGTCCTGCTACGAATGCCTTGGCCAAGCGCAGGGACGGGTCCATATGTCCTGAACCGTCCAGCCCCATTCCTTCAGGCACTCAAGGCTCTTGGTTATGACCTCAAGAGGGCCGCCAGAGGTGCGGCTGTCGTCCCATTCTCCCCAGACGCCGTTGTTCCTGATGCGGGTGCCGTAGCGGACGCAGACGCCGTTTTCGATAAAAGCGCGGTCTTCACGGCGGCTGGAGCCGTCTGCGTGCCAGTGGAAAACGCCGCGCTCAAGAGTTCCCTCAAAGGTGGCGCTGGAAAACATATTCTGCAGAGTGGTCTGGGCGATGTACATATCTGGCTCCTTGGGTTTTGCCTTGGGAACCATTTCCCTTGGCAAGTCCCTTATGCCAGATTCCGCCTCGCCTGTCAACCCCTCTACTGGATCTTCATTCCGTCCGGGACGGAAAAAGTGTCAATGTCGGTTCCGTTCAGCCAAGCGTCCGGGTTCTTGAGCCGCTTCAGGAACTCTCTTTCCACAACAGGCATCGGACAGCAGGCAAGCGTGATATGGCTGGCGGCAATCTCAAACGCCTGATCACTCCACATGAACCTGCCGCCCTGCGCCTCTTCGACAACTGCCGTTATCCAAGGCACAAGGTGGACGGAACCCTGCTCGTCGTAGACAATTTTCATAGGAACGGCGACAGTCCATTTCTGCCTGCCCTTTGACGTGACAATGCCGACAATCTCTTCGCCAGAAAGCATTTTCAGAGTGGTTATGACAGGCCGCCGTCCGTGTCCAATTCCAAGATGCATCTATCCTCCGCGCAGGGGGAGGGATTTCTCCCTCCCCAAGCATTTCTAGACTCTACGCAAGCTTCCTGAAGAAATCCAGATCGTCGTCGTCATCCCCGTCTTCAGCGGAGCTAGAGGCGGGAGCGGGAGCAGGCTTGGATGCGGGAGCTTCCGCCTTTGAGCCTGCTTCGCTAAAAGGGACGCAGTCGTCTTCGTCGTCCGCAGGCATCGGCTGGGACACGGGAGATGCCTGTGCGGCAGGCTGGCTGGCGGCAGATCCGTAGGAGCCGTACGCAGGCTGCGCGGCGTCAAAGGAAGAGCCGGGATCGTTGCCAGCAAACGCCTCTCGGCACTTTGCTTCAAGCTGGTCGGGAGTCCATCTGGAGTTCTGATCCTTGATGTACGCCTTGAGATCGTGCATCTGCTCCAGTATTTTCATCACGCCTTCGTCCGTATCGGCAATGGCGGTCGCCTTGTCCTCGAACTTGGACTTGTCGTAGGAAATCTGTCCGCCCTTTGCAGGATCCTTGCGGGAGCGGTAGATGAAATTGTGGCCGTTGAAGACGTCGAACGGCTGGCGGGCTTCATCCTCAAACTCGGAATTCATCGCTCCCACGATCATATTGTAGATCGTGGCTCCAAGCTTGACCATAAACACCTTGCCGTTGTTTTCAGGAACCGCCTTGTCGTCCACGACAAGAATGTTGAACAGATAGGTGGACTTGCCCTTGGCATTGCGGTAGGAGTCCTTGTCTCCAGCCTGCCAGAATCGGCTTGCCCTTTCGCAGATCGGACAGGGCTTGCCAAAGCTGCGGTTGCAGGCTTCAACAACGAGCCATTTGCCATCCGCCTTTTTGACAAAATGCTCGTAGTACTTTTCGTAGGGGAAGTCTTCTTCATTGAACGGGGGCAGGAACCTGATGACGGCTTCACCCTTGCCAGTGTCCTTGTCCCTTGTCAGCGCCCAGATGCGCTCGTCCTTGGTGAACTTGCTGTTCTGTTCGGAAATCTTCTGGGTCAGACCCTTGGAAAATCCGGGGTTCTTCATGCGGGCAAGCATTCCTTTGATGTCTCTCACTATGCTTTCTCCTTGGCTTTAAGCCTGTTCTTCCAGCGCCTTGACTAGGTGCGCTCCGCAAGCGACTCCAAGTTGCGGGGAGTCATTTCCGCTGTTTCCTGAGTGGAAACGTTCAATAGCATTCTATACTTATGCCCCTTTGACGTCAAGGCCAGATGCAGCCCGTCCGTCCATCTTTCGTTGTACCTGTCTGACAGTCCAAGCAGATCGTCCAAAAGGCACCAGCTTTCCAGAGCGATTTTCTGTGCGCACAGCATCCTGAACGGCAGAGGATACTCGTTCTCGGACATCCTTGCAACCCTGTGCCAATCCCAGCCTGCTTCCTTGGCGACAGCGGCCAAGTCGTCGACGTAGTTTTCCTTGATGCAGGTGATGTTCTTGCGCCACCTGTCGTATATCTTTCTGGACAGCTTCAGGTCTTCAACCAGAGTGCCAGCGGACGGACAGTTGCGGTAGGCAAGGTTGGCGACAAGCCAGTGATCGAGATCCTGCCAGCTCACGGCATTGGCTATGGCATAGAAAACGGTTCTGTCCTTTCTTCTGTCGAATGCATCCACCGACACGGACAGCTTCTTGTTGTAGGCAAGAATGTTGTACGACTTGGTGTACAGGTGCGCCTTGATGGCGCAGTACCTGCAGTACACCCTGTACGGGCTTTGATCGGCGGACATCGGTCACCCTAGAAGAAATCGGCTATTTCGTGCTTCAAGGGACGGTCGACGAGCATATTGGCCCGTCTGGCTTCATTGTACAGAATGCCCCTCAGGGAGGGAGTGATGTAGGACTCTGCCGCAATGTCGTTCAAGTCGATGTTCTGCTCGATGACGAATGCGGTCAGCGCTTCAAGGTAGGTTTTGTACTTGCCTGACTCGACTTCATTCTTCAGGCGGAGATGGATGGCCTCGGAGTCTATCTGCGCAGTGTTGCGCTTGATGCTCCCAAGGTCGAGATCCAGTTCCCCGCTACTTTGTGACTGCATCGTAGGCATCCTGTATCTCGGAGTTTTTGGACAGGACTTCCAGCCCGTTGCCAAAGTAGTTGTTTTTCATCAGGAAGTTGAAAATGCGCTTGGGTATGCCTGTCTTGGCGTGAAGGTCTTCGTAGACGTCCTTGATCTGATCCTTGAGATTTTCCATCTCCCGCATCGGCTCGTAGGTCTGCTCGATGCCCGTCTTGATGGCTTCAAGATCGGAGCCGGACGGCATTCCAGACCACTGCTTCTTTTCAGACTTGGCTTTTTTCATTGATGTCCTCCTTGCAGGAAAGAATCTAGTGCATTTCAGAGAAAATGTCAACGGGGGAGCGCCCGAAGGCGCTCCAGAGAGAAATGGCTACACCCAAGCAGGCTTCTTGGACGTCACTGGGATGCCCCGCAGGAACCCAAGCACTTCGGCAGGCAGAGGCTCTTCAAGCCAAGCGGAGCCGTAGCGGTAGGGCTCGCCGTCCACCGTGAGCTTTTCGTCCACAATCAGTCCAGCTTCTTCAAGCGCCCTGCATTCGGCTTCATAGCCCTGCCAGCCGTGCTCCCTACGCCAGCCGTCAAGAAACGCCTGCTGGCGGGGAGAGCCTGCCTGCATCCTGTTCAGATGCCAGCGCCGCCAGATTTCAAGGAACTCTTCAACCATTTCTTCAGTCCAGCCGTCTCCGGGCTTGATGCCTTCGAGGTCGTCCTGAATCTGTCCGCAGGAGCCGTAGCAGTTCCCGCCCTTGCGGGGGCCGACAACACCGTGGATGGTGAGTCCGTCCTTTTCGTCAACGGTCACTTCGCAGAAAACGGAGCGGCTGACGCCAGCAACGGGGAGAGTTCCCAAACAGACAATCTTGTGAAGTCCCATTTTGTCCTCCTTGGACGCTTTAGGTTTCAGGGACGGTCCCTGCCGTTCCCTTCCGACAAGTGCAGTATGGCTCAATCAGGGGAGGATGTCAACACCCTCCCCAAGATTTTTTTTCTAGTGAGCCTTCAGGTTCCAGACGGGATGGATATGGGCTATCACATCCACGGTTTCGCCATCAAGCAGTTTTTGAGACGTCTGCAATGCAAACCAATCAACTGCTTCCGCCGCTAAAGGGCGGAAGTTTGCAGATTGAAACTATTAGTTCCATCCACGATTGGCTGGTTGATAGGCAGCCTGCCTGCATAGGTACATATTTCTGGGTACGAAACAGGATGTTTTTCGACAAGGAGCTTGTTGTTCCAAAGATGCCTGTTGGCTATGTTGACTGCCGCATTGATGTCCGCATCAAGTTGCTTTCCATCTATGCCGTAGTACCGTCTTCCTTGTCTCTTGCCTCTATCCAAGCCTCTACAGTCATCCTGTGACGTATAGGCTGGATCAACGGTAGCAACCATCTTTCCAAGATGGGACGCCTTATAGGCAAGCATTGAAACGAGTAGAGCAATTGGAATGTCTCCAAAAACTCTGTTGTGTGCTGTTCTCTTTATCTTCGTTCCCTTGTGGAACTTGGTGTTTTCCTTAATCTTCTTTAAATCTTCAATGACAATTATGTCTGCTTTGGTCTTGAGGATATCATTGGCTAATTTGTGTACATAGTCCTTTGAATAGTTGGCTATCTTTCTTCCAGCTTTCTTTAGATGCCTTTTTGCAGATTTGGTTTTTCTTGACTGCAGGCATCTGCGAAGATATTTTAATCTGCGCTTCTCTTTCTTGAAGTCATTGCACTTGTACACCCGTCCATCGGAACATGAGGCCACACATTTAATGCCTAAATCAATTCCAAGAAGATCTTCATTCTCTGGAGCAGGACAGGCAACGTCAAATGGAATGGCTATGTACAGTTTGTTTCTTTTAACATACAATTTTGGATCGTGAGGCGTGTTATGCTCCAAAAAATCTCTGGCCCTGTCATAAAGCACAAACTCAATCTGCTTCCTTTTTTCTCCCTTGTTTCCGGGAAGCGCGATGGAAGTCTTGGTGAAATGAGAATAGAGCCTCTTGTCGAGCTGCAGGCACATGCTTCTTTGCTCTGGAGCCTCGTCTATCTGGTGCCTATTTGATTTTATGGACTTGTAGGTTGCAAGCACTTCCTGTTCAACCTTGATCAATATCTGCGTGAGTAGATTTGGAAACTTTTCCTTCAGCTTGTAGTAGAACTTGTCGTGAAGTTTCTTTATCGACAGGAACCTGTTCCATTCAATTGCATACAGTTCCCTAGACAAAAAGTTGAAGCATTCCTGCTTTTCCTGCAGGATTGACAGGAAATATGCCTTGTCCTCTTCAGAACACTTCAACTTGACAGGAACTGTTTTCATTGATTGAATGCAATCACAAATCTATTTAGCAAAAACAAAATAAAATGAGGTGGCAATTCTTCTGCCGTTGCTGAAGAACGACAGTTTCCTTGCCGATAATACTATGAATGCTGTCAATTCTCGCTGAATGCCTTCATGTAGTGCCAAGCAAGATAGGCAAGCAGGCAGTCCAGCAGCTGCGCGGCCATAGCGGATGAACTGGAAGCCGCTTCACTTTTAGAACAGCCAGTTTCCATCGTCAGCAGCCGTTCAATGCCTTCAAGGCGTCCTTCAAGGACATCCGTCAATGGAATGATCTTGATGAACGTGCGGTAATTGGCAAAATGAAGGTAGCAGTACAGTTCTGGCATTCCGTCTGTCAGCAGAACGCCCCACAGACGGATGAACGGACATCCGCCATCCTTGTTCTTTTTGAGACGCCATTCTTTCGGCACAGGAAAGCCAGTAAACGGATCAGCCGCATAGAAGACGGCGTTTTCGCATTTCGGATTTTCAACCGTACCACAGAATGCCTTAAGATAGAAATGCAGCCGTAACGGGCTGTACTGGCTTGCCGCGCCAATAAATTTGGCGATTTTGGACAGAATGTCCTTTTTGCCAATTCCCTGAATCCAGAACCTCTGCATATCCGATACGGCAATGTATTCTGGTTCAAAACGGTTTTCGTTTCTGTACCGCTGCCAGAAGCCTTGCCGCATTTCTGCCGCATCCATTCTGCCTCCTAGTGAGCTTTCAGGTTCCAGACGGGATGGAGCTTTTCTGCCACGTCAACCGTCTCGCCGTCTATCAGGCCGACTATCGACTCGGAGTCCTTGTAGGCAAAGGGAGCCTCGTCCAGCGTGGACTCGCAGACGGAGGTGCTGTATATGCCCTTCATCGACTCGATGAAATCCTCCATCTTGATGGTCTTCTTCGCCTTTCCGCGAGACATCTTGCGTCCTGCGCCGTGGGGAGCGGAGCAGTTCCAAGCTTCGCTGCCCTTGCCTATGCAGAGCAGGGAGCCGTCGCGCATATTCAGGGGAATGAGGACAGGCATTCCGCTGTAGGCGGCAACGGAACCCTTTCGAATAATGGAATGCTCGACGTCAACGTAGTTATGTATGGTCTCAAACTGCCATTCCGCCTTCAGTCCCATCGACTCCAGCATCTCTGAAGCCATCGCCTTGCGGTTCTCGACAGCCCACTTGGCGGCAAGGTCAACGTCGTTCAGGTATCCCTTCAGAGCATCGCCTTCCAAGGAAGCCAAGTCCTTGGGCGCATCGGGATGCATCTGCTGGGCAATTCCCTGCCAGTAGGAAGCAACTGCAACGCCCAAGCCGCGGGAACCAGAGTGGATGACAAGCCACTTGCTGCCCTGCCCGTCAACGTTCAGTTCCATAAAATGGTTTCCGCCGCCAAGAGTGCCAAGGGAATGCTTTGCATTCTCGACAACGCTTTCGTCCAGTTCCTTCAGGCAGACGAACCCGCTGTAGTCAAAGTCGGACTCGACAGGAACTTCCCTGTGGTGAAAGCCGCTGGGTATCTTGTTCGCCGCTTCATCCAGAGCCTTTAGATCGATGTCTGCCTTGCCAAGATTGACGGCAAGCATTCCGCAGCCGATGTCAACGCCTATCAGATTCGGTATGACGGAACTGGAATACGTGGACGTAAAGCCGATGACGCAGCCCTTGCCAGCGTGAACGTCAGGCATTATGCAAATCTTTTCGCCAGCAAACGAAGGCAAGCCAAGAATGGTTTCTATCTGGCTCTTTGCCTCGTCTTCCATCTCGTCTGCATAGACATATGCCGTGTTGACCATATTGCTGATTTCAATCACTGGAATGCTCCTTTGGGTTTGACCTTGGGGACCGTTCCCCTTGGCAAGTCCCTTATGCCATAGAGGCGAAGGGATGTCAACAGTTTCTACTGCAGCCAGCGGACATTTTCCCTTTCTTCATCGTCTCCCCAGTTGTTCCCTGAGAACAGGGGGAGCGGAGACAGGCTTTCCATCACCGTCTTTTCATTGGCTTCCCTGAACTCGGACAGGACGCTCCTGTCGAACTCGTTCTGGAAATTGCCAGTAGTGCTGTAGTGGCAGAAATTGACCAGCGCCATTACCCTGTCGTCGTGGTAGCCGGGAGCCGCGGCGTAGGAGTCGCCGACAAGCTGGAAATGCTCAAGCTCTATGAGCGTCTGCCTGTCTGGGATGACAATCTTTCCGCTGGAGCACATCTCCTTTAGCATATTGCATCCAAGCAGCTTCGTCCGTGTTGTCGTGCGCTGCCCAAGAACGGCTCTGGAGCTGGCTCCCTTGTACGACTTGACAATGTTGTCGTATTCAAGATCGTAGTTCAGGATGTGGAGAACCGTGCCGCCGATGTCGTTCGACTCGACAAGCGCCTTGGCTTCGTTGTACTTGGTGCCAAGGCTGAATATCAGCGAAGGCAGGGAGTAGTAGTCGAGCGTGTTCGACGCAAAGACTGCGCAGAGCCTGAACACGTCTTCAGTCACGTCTATGACGTCTATGACAGAATAGTCCTTACCAGAACCAGAAGCAACGTCAACGGAGCATACGTACTGGTGTCCCTGCTTGGGACGCTCGTATATTTTCATCTGGGCCGTGGACTCCACAGGCTCCTTTATCTGCTCCCTGAGCTTTCGGATGACGGACTTGGAAACGAGCGTGTTGACTTCAACGTCGAACGAATTGCCGTACTCCACCTCGAACTGCTCGTCGGTCATCGTCTTTAGCATATCCTGATGCCATTTCTCGTCCCTGCCGGGGACGTCCCACCAGTTGACTTCAACTGGATACATCGTGGACTCGCCGTTCTGCGCTCTTGTCCAGAGATCATAGAAATGGTTTCTGGAATTGGGAGTGCTGACGATAATCATTCTGGTCGACGTGCCAGACGATATGGTGGGAAACGTGGACTTGAAAAAGTCTTCCCACTTGTTCTTCGGGATGAACGCGCAGTTCGACACCTCTACGCCAGATGCCGTATAGTGGTGTCCTCCGTCAACCTCAAGCAGATCGTACAGATCCTGCTCTCCTGCCCAGCCAACATTGGCAACCTGCCTGCCAGACAGCACGTCTCCGGGGATGACCGAAAATGCATAGACGAACTTCCCGCCTTCATAGAACTTGTGCCTGCGGGAGCATTCGATGCTTGTCCCGTCGGTAAAAGAAATGCGCAGGGAGTCCTTGCGCGTCTTTCTCATTCCTTTGAAGTCCTGCCATCCATTGGATGTCATTACCTGCCAGTTTTCTGTAAGCTTCTCCTCTTCCATCGCCGCCAAGCGCTCCACAGTATTAGAGCAGTCATCGCTGTTCTCCATTTTCCTTAATGCTTTCAAACAGTTAAAGCAAGGCTTGAAATGCTATTTAGCGCAGGCACTCAAGTCTTGCGATGACGGCTTCCATTCTCTGCCTAGCAGGAGCGTTTGCCGAATGCACAAGCATCCTGTCGGGAAGCCTGAAATCTTGAATGGTGAATGCCTGCTCCTCAAGCCAATCAAGGACAGTCCTGCCCTCAGGCTCTCCAAGCCCAAGATCGTTGTCGAGCGAAAGCGCTTCGACAGGAACGCCTTCATCTTGGCAATGCTTCAGCAGGCTCACGGTTTCGTCTGCGTGAAGCGTTCTGCGCCATCCATCTGGTTCCTGCCTGATGTCGTCAAGATATATCTTCATTCGAATGCATCCAGCGTCAAGGGCTTGTCTGGATCGTAGCTGGCATACAGGCTTTCCTGAATGTACCGCTTCTGCTTGACGTCGCCGTATGCCGCATTGTGCGACGTCGAAAGCGCTTTCCTGCCAAGATAGTGATGCCTGTAGAGATGCCTTGGCAGCTCCGCTTCGAGGCTTTCCCTGCCTTCAACCAGACCGTCGTAGGACATCAGCCATCGGCAGGGCATCCTTTCGACATAGGAGTAGAACTTCTTTGAGTCGAATCCGCCAAGGTACATGCTGTCCTTTGTCATCGCATACGGCGGATCCATATAGGCGAAATCGTCCGCATCCAGTTCAATCTCTTCATAGGACTTGTTCGTAAACTCGACATTCTGGACAAGCGAAGAGCATTCAAGCAGTATCTTGGACAGTTCAACTGGATGCATTCCGGGACGAGAAAAATGCGGCGGAGCGTTGTACAGCCCCTTGGAATTGAACCGCACAAGCCCGTTGATGCTTGTCCTTGTCAGAAACAGGAAATGCGATGCCTTAGACTGGTCTTTATTGAACTCAGTCCGAATGGCATTGAAGCATTCCTTACGATGATCAATGCCTTTCGAATTGAAATCAGACCACATTTCCCTGTAGTCCTTAATCAGTTCAGTCGGACTGTCTCGGCAGGCAGTCCATAGATCAATCAATGGACGGCAAAGATCATTGGCAATGCATCTGGCATTGGGCCTGTTCTGCAGATGCGTCAGCAGCACAATGCCAGAACCAAGAAACATCTCGGCGTATCTGCCAGAGATGCTTCTTGGAAACATCGAAGCGATCCAGTCTGCCTGATATCGCTTCGATCCTGTCCATTTGATGAAGGACAGCATTAGACCCTGCGTATCCTGTCCTTGGAGGTGGCGTACTGGATGCCGCTGTCAAGGAGGACGTGCCTGCGGTCGTACTTGACAGTGCGGCTTTGAATGGAGCCGTTCTGGAAGGTCTGGACTTCCATCTCGCCCTGCTCGCGGCAGAGGTAGCGTCCGGGAACCCAAGAGCCGTTGAAAAGGGCTTCTACACGGCAGTTCTTGACGAGTCTCATATTGTCCTCCTTGGACGGTTTCTGCTGGGGAACCATTCCCCTCGCAAGTCCCTTTTGCCATATCTGGCAGGGACTGTCAACAGATTTTTAGCCTGCCAGCGAAAAAGAGGCGACAGGGACATTTGCCAGTTCGCCAAGTCCCCTGCCCGCCACGTCTGCGATGTCCATTCCAAGGGACTCGAAAAGAGCGAGGCACTGGTTCAGATCTTCCACCAGATGGCCAGCACCCTCTTCGCGCCATTCGCCGTTCACGTCCAGAAGCTCGGCCCTGACGCAGACGCCGTTTTCGATGTAGGCGCGGCGCTCAAGAATGGAGCCTGCATTCCAAGTCACGATCTGGCGGCCGTCTTCACAGGAGAGGGAGGCGTCACCAAGGAACAGACGGGCAAACATCAGGTTGAACATCTTGGACTCCTTCAGGTTTAGCCTTGGGAACCATTTCCCTTGGCAAGTCCCTTATGCCATAGAGGCAGAGGACTGTCAACAGAAATCTACACGTAAAAGGCAAAATATTCGCCTTCACGTCCAAACACGATGCCTTCCCTTTCGTATCCGCAAAGGATGTCCGAAAACTCGATGCCTGCTTCGGTGACACCGCACTCGCCGTCGTAGTCGCACCAAGCAAGTCCAGCTTCCTCAAGGACAAGCAGGTCTTCGGCGATGGCGTCCCAGTCGCCTGCGGTCAGCGGAAGCACTTCTTCGGCAAGATTGACAAGCAGGTCTGCCTGCGTTTCAGTCAGAGCGATTCTGGTATACATCGACAACCCTCCTAGGCAGAAAAGCGGTACCGCATTGCGGCGTCAATCTCGGTGAGAATGTTTTCCTTGTTCCTGCGGAGGACACGCGAAGCCTTTTCGGCAATCTTGAACCATTCGCGGCAGATTTCCTTCCTGACGAAATCGTAGGAATGGTCAGGCAGGTTCAGGGTGTCGCTTTCCTTCATCTCGGCGACTCGGCTTTCCACGTCGCTTGAAATGACGGCAGTGAAATACTTGGCGGTACTTTCAAATGCGGCACTGTTCTTGCTAGCGGCTTCAGCCAGTTCGGCGATGTTCAGGCGGGTCATCTTGGACTCCTTTGGGTTTCGCCTTGGGAACCATTTCCCTTGGCAAGTCCCTTTTGCCATAGAGACGGATGGATGTCAACAAAAAAGGCTTGGGTTTTCAGCCCAAGCCTTGATTTTTTTCTACTGCTTCTGCCTGCTCCGCCAAGCCTCAAGCAGGTCTTCCTTCAGCGGTATCTTTCCCCTGCATTTGGCATTCTGGAGCCTGCCTTCTGGACAGTAGCCAAGCACCCTGCAGGACGGCCCAGCCCCTTCCATCAGATCGGGATACGCATCCTTCGCCAGCCTGCACATCTTGGTCGCCAAGTCGCGGATTTCAGCCTGCGCGTTCTGGCACATCCGTATCTTCAGCCAATCCCTGAGAGCGTGGACGTTCATTCCGATGATGGCCTTGAACTCGGTAGCCTGCGGCTTGAAGTACCGAAGGTCTTCCTCAGGCAGTCCCGCTTCGAGACCGCCTGCGTACCACTGCTCGGCTATGAAAGCAATGTCCCTGCCAGACAGGGCGTATTTCTCTCCCTTGACGTCCACAGTGAACTTCGTGTCAAGCACGTTGTCGGGAGCCACGATGGAAAAGGCCCGCTTGCCGTGAAGCTCGGCGCGTCCAGACTTAATGAGGTAGGATGCGAGACGCTTGCGGACAAGTTGCACTTCGCAGACCCTTGAGTAGCCTTCAACGCCGAACAGGAGCAGGTCGAACTCGGTCGCCGCATAGTGTCCAGACTCAAGGATGTTGCGGACAATCTTGGGATCGTAGCCCGACTGTATGATTTCTTCCACAGGCCTTTCGGAACGGACGAACCTTGCCGCGATGTCCGTCCAGACCCTGCCGCCGCCGTTGAGCAGATATACCTTTCCTTCGCCTACCTTGCCGACTTTCATCCGTCCCTCCTACAGGGAAAAGGTCTCGACAGTCCATCCCTTGGACTTTCTGCATTCAGCCTGAAAGCGCTCTTCCGTCTGCGTGTCTTTCGGCACCGCCACCGAAAGCCCGCTGGATTCTCGGCTTGGGAAGAACTCAAACGCATTCTCGACCGCATCCGAATCTATGCGCACAACGGCATTGTTCAGCGATGCGCATCCGTCAAAGCACTGGCAGACGTCCCGCAGTTTCGGAGACCACGAAAGCAGGTTCACGTCCACCGTATGGAGCGAAGAGCACTTGGCGAAAGCCCTGTGAAAGCTCAGGACATTGCCGCAGTTTCCAAAGAGCTCGACAGGCAGGATTTCCAGAGAACGGCAGTCTTCAAAGACGCCAGCGAAAGTTTCTGCGCTGGCGCAGTCTTCAAACAGCCTTTCGGCAATTTTGGCAAGCCTTTTGCATCCCTTGAACATCCAGCTGAAATCTTCAGCCTCTGGCTTGTCCTGCAGGAACGAATGTCCGATGCGGACTATGCTTTCGCACCCCTCAAAGCATCTGCTGAACGACTTGACCTTTCTGCATCCCCAGAACAGATCGACAGGAATGGTGACCAGCGACTCGCATCCTGCAAAGCAGGCGGCAAACGTCTCAGCCTCTGCGCAGGACGAAAAGATGCCGCCGATGCTTTCAAGATTGGTGCATCCGTAAAAGCACAGGTAAAAGTTCTGTCCCAACGTGCCAGCAAAGAGACCAGTAGGCGCACTGTGAAGGTTCTGGCATTCGAAAAAGCACCCAGCGAACCTTTTGGCATTGGGCGAATGGGCGAACAGCCTTGCCTGCGGCAGGCTGGCAATGCGGGTTCTCGCAAATGCCGCTCCGTAGTCCAGAGCAGACCCGCATCCGTTAAAGATGCCTTCAGGAACGGCCGCAATGTTCGACAGGGCGAACACTCTGGAGAAGTCTTCTGCCTTGGCGCAGTCCTGAAACAGCCCGTCAGGAAGGGCATCAGGCGCTCCGAACTCGCATCCTTCAAAGCAGGCGGAAAACGACTTGGCTTCTCCCTGTCCCTTGAACAGCCCTGCAGGAACTGCGCACCTGATGCGGCACCACCTGAACGCGCTGTCGAATGAAGACGCGGCATTTCTGGAGAAAAGATTTTCAGGCATCTCTTCTATCGTCCTGAACAGCGTCATCGCGGCGGCCATCGAGCCTTCCTGCATCTCAGGCTTCCATTCGAAAGGCTGGTCTGCATCCCTTGTCTCGTTGACATCCAGAACGGCAGTTCCTTTCAGGGCAGGCAGAGGAGACTTGATGCGGAACCTGCATCTCGACATCACGCCAGCAAAGGACTGCGGCGGATACTGCCCTTCCTTGCTGAGAATGCCGACGGAGTTGCGGATGCCGCAGATGCAGACCCTGCTCCAGTCTGGACTGGACACTTCAATCCTGTGAACCGATTTCGGATCGGCATACCTGTGGACGCATCCAAGCAGGGACGATTTCTCGTCGAGCTCCTGCAGATTTTCATCTTCACCGTCGTGCCAATCCACGTAGACGACTGCGTCTTTCTGTCCAGCCAGATTGAACGGAACGGCGGCAAAGCCGTTCTCGTCGCACCAGACGTCCAGAACAAGCACTTCATCCGAAAGCTTTTCGTCAATCTCCATCAGTACCTCCTTTTTGAATGCATTCCTTTCTGCTAGGCGCAGTCAACGCCTGCCGCACGGCGCATCCGCTGCTCGACATTTGCCAGCTTCACTCCGAACACTGGTTCATTATATCCTTCCTGTCCTTCAATGTAGGGGCCCGTCTTTACGTAGTCCACCACGTCCAGTATGCGTTTCGGAACCTTTTCGTAGTGCGTCCACAGAACGATGCGGAGTCCTGCATCTTTCAGCACCCATATCAGGTCTTCAAGGCTGTCCAGATCCTGATCCAGAGGCTCTCCGCCAAGAATCCAAGCGTAGTCGGCAAGTCCCGCCTGTCTCAGTTCGACAGCCTTTTCCTTCAGCCTTTTGGCGCTGTCCTGCCAAAGATCGCCGACGCCAAAATCCCAAAGCTCTTCGTTGTGGCATCCCCTGCAGTGCGGACTGCAGCATCCAGACACGTAGACTTCGAAAGCCTTGAATGCCAGATTGATTTCAGTTCCTGCTATTCTCAAGGGTTCCTCCTAGAAAAAGGTTTCTATGCTCTTTGCCTTGGACTCAAGGGCTTCATACTCCATAACCGCTTTGCCTATGGCCTCGGCAAGCTTGACGGGAACGGCGTTGCCCATCTGCTGCGTAGCGTCCTGCTTCCCGCCGTATATCTTGAAGTCCAAGGGAAATGTCTGGAACAGGGCGCAGTCGCGAACCTGCGTCACGTGCAGTCCGGGAGTTCTTGCGTCAACCGCATTGTTCTTGTTACCTGCATAGGAAGACGGTATCGGTCTTGTGCTGTGTCCAGTAATGGTGATGGTCGGTTCGTCTATGGTGAAAACCGCCTTGTGCGTCCTCATCACTGGATAGATGAAATAGACTTCGTAGCCCATCACGTCTTCGCCCCATACCTTTCTCGGCGTTGCAGGCTCTGCGGTTTCGTTCCTTTCCAGTATCTCGTTCAGAAAGCCGTCCTGCGCTCCCTGCCTTCCTATCAGGAACATCCTGCGGCGCTTCTGGGGAACGCCGTTGTACTCGGCCCGCATCACCCTTTCGTTCAGTCCGTATCCTGCATCCCTGAACGACTTCTTGATGTCGGCAAAGATTGCGCTCTGGGCGATGCGGGGAACGTTTTCCATTATGAACCATTTCGGCTTCGCCTTCAGGATTATGTCCCTATAGGAGTAGGTCAAAACGGCGCGTCCTCTGGTTTCATCCCTTGCTCCTGCGATGGAGAAGTCTTGGCAGGGAGGGCCGCCTGCTATCAGGTCGGGATGCATCTCCGCTATCCTGTCCTGAACCTGCGGATCGGACAGGTCTTCTTCGTGGCAGGGATGATCAAAGTTCATCCTGTACGTCTCAACGGCAGGATGCCACTTGTCCCAAGCCGCAAGCACGTCAATGCCTGCATTTTGAAGTCCAAGCGACAGTCCTCCGCATCCGCAAAACAAGTCCACGGCATTCAATCGGCTAGTCTCCGTCAATTTGATTTAGGCAATCATATGCCTGCGCAGGGAAAATGTCAAGAAGGGAGGGAACAAGTCCCTCCCTATCATTTTCGTTCTATGCCGTCTTGGCTTCTTCAGCCTGCTTTTTCACTTCATCCTTGTAGAACTGCCTCTGCGGGAAGTCGAATGTCCTTCTGACAGGATGCCAGTTGGATATCGACGTCAAAAAGCCTACTACGCGGGTCATCTTGTTCGCGCTCTTTCTTCCGCAGACGGGACAGATTTCTCCGCCTACCCACAGATGCTTTTCTGGACAGCATTCAAGCAGATAGTTGATTGCCCAGTAGACTACGCCGCATTTTGCGGCATACTCCATCAAAGACACCATCACCTTTGGATCCTTGATCTGCTCTCCCACGTTGATGTGGGCAATGGCACCGCCTGAGAGCTTGCTGTCGAACATTCCCTGAAGCTTCAGCCTGTCGAGCATATCCGCCTTGACAATCAGCGGAATGAACTGGTTGCTGTACAGCGGAACGCCGATGTCGTAGCCAAGCATCTTGTCCTTGCTGGCAAGCTTGATTGCGGACGTCTCGGCAGGAACCTGCTCCACGTTGTGGGGAGCCTTGTACTGCGCTTCGGCACGATCAATCCACTGGTTGATGGACTCAAGGATGCGGATGACCATTTCCTGCCCTTCCTTGGACAAGATGTCCTTCCCAAGAAGCTGGACGGCTTCGTTGATGCCGACAACGCCGAAGGTGCTGTACTGCTTGCTGAGATCCATATAGCCCTGCGTGTACAGCGGAGCCGCGCCAAGCTCGATGCGCTTTCGGACAAGGCGGCGCTTGCAGGCGTTGATCTTGGCGGTCTTGGAGTAGACTTCCTCAAGGTCTTCAAGGAACTTGTCAAAGTCGCCCTTGGCCTTGTAGGCGATTCTCGGCAGGTTCGCCGTCACTACGCCAAGAGAGCCTATCTTGGTGGAGCCTGCGCCGAATGAGTTGAAATAGGGGTTGTCCTTGTTTGAACGCAGACGGCAGCAGGACGACAGGGTTGACGTGTCGCCGTTGTAGATGTTGATCCATCCGAACTTCAGGTTCGCATTGGCGATGAAGTCAAGGAACTCCTTGTCCCTGATCGTGCCGTCAGGTTCCTTGCAGAAGCAGGCGGTCGTGACGGGGAACGTAATCGGGCTTCTGGCAAGCTCTTCGTTCATTACGTCAACATAGATGCGCTGGAGCATCTTGACCGTTTCCTTGGTCGCGTTGTAGTCGGGACACAGCGAATCAAGGAAGGTGTCGTCGTACAGGGAGATGTTGGTGAACGGACTCTGGTTGCCCCTGAACTCCCAGTTGACCGTGTAGACGAAAGCGGTCAGACGTTCCTTGATGTACGTTTCTGGGTTGCCGATTTCGGTATGGCCGTCCATCCCTGTTTCCAGAAGGTTGTCTACGTACCTTGAAGCCACAAGCAGAAGGTCTGCGAAGCCAGTTGCGCCAAGAGTTGAGTTGGCGGCAACAACGACAAACTGCTCGACTTGGCGAAGGAACGTGTCCAGAGATTTTGGCGGGAAGACGCGAATGCGTTTTGATATGCTGTCCAAGCCGTTGAAGGCGATGTCATTGGTGCTGTAGTTGAAGCAGTTATGGCCGACAATGCCGTTAGTGTAGAAACGTCCGCTTGACGTAGTGATGTCATAGACATACTTGCCGTCAAAATCGACTTCTTCCTTTTTCAGCACGTTCATTGTTTCAAATCGGCCGTCTGTGGCACGTTTCTTGAACAGCACATCCATATGTTCCTTCAGCTTGTAGGACATTTCGACAATGGAATCAGACTCATTTGAAATCGAGAATGAAACCCTGTACATTGGCTGAAGCTGATCGATGCGCTTTTTGCCATAGGCAGGCGCGACACAGGACGTGCGGACTCGGTTCATTCCAAGACGTGAGGCAAGTTCGGCAATCTGCTGCACCAGACCAAGGCTGATGACTCTGACGTCTATCACGCCAGACAGCTTGTTCACTGAACCATCCGTATCAATGATGCCTGCAAGAAGAGCCTTCTGCGATTCAGGCTTCCAAAGAAGCACATCGGCCGGCATCCGCTTGCTGAAGGCATTCGTGCCGATGTTTTCCGCATACCAGAGAGCATCCTCCTTTCTGCCGAAATCAACGGCACGGACAACATCGTTTTCATCCGTCTTTCCCGATGGAGACACGTTGTCGTAGAGACGTTCAATGTGTTCCATATAGGAACTTTCCAGAATGTTCTTCTGATGAAGCGTGACGTCGGTTGAACCAACAGATCCATCGCCAATCATTGCCCCAATAAGATACGCCCTGTCCAGATCGACGTCTCTTGATGCCTGTGAAATCTCGGCTGTTCCAACTTCACACCCCAAGATTTCGTCTCCAATCTCAACAGCGGAAGCAGGCTTTTCCGTACCGTCTGCCAAAATGCAGGGATGATCTTCAGTCACACTGAAGACAGTGCCGCGCTTTGTTTCAAAGCGGTACATCTTCTTTTTGTTTTTGTGACGGACTACCCGCTCTAAAGATACCCATTTTCTGTCCTCGTAGACTTCAAGTCCAAGAGGTTTCAAATCGGCTTCTTCCCAGTCTTCCTTCTGAACAGCATAGACGCTGTTCTCTGCAAACAGCTTTTCCAATGTAATCATTCTGACGTTCTTGCCGTCCTTGACAAGAACTGTAGTACCAGGATGGTAGGAATATGGGCTCGCAATATCCGTAAAGTCGTTGATGTAGATGTCGCCAGTCAGCTGGGATTCAATGATGTCGTTTGCCGTCTCAAGACCGTATGCCTTTTTCAGCTCTTTCCACAGCAGAAAGTAGCTGTTGTATCGTTTCAGGGGCTTGGGCAGTTCGAAGTTGTATTCGATGCCCGTCTTGGCAACCACGTTCGCGTTGGCATCGACCGACACGTCTGCGGACGGACCGTTGGAATTGAAGAAGTTCTTGCTGAACTTGTTCAAGTCCATCTGCTCTCCTATGCCGTCCAGCGTGAAAAGCTCCTTGCCGTATTTCGACCACAGGTGCATCATCAGCGTGTCAAAGTCGGTGTCCCAAGATATGCGAAAGTACATTCATTCCTCCGAATGGAAACAGGGTAGTCTTTCAAGTAAGGCTATTTACATTTTATGCGGCGTTTTTAGGGGACTACCCTGAAAAATCGAGCCTGTATATTCAATAGGTTACTGAATAAGCGATGGTTTCTCTTCAGACTTTTTTTCAAGCTTGTCTTTTGTCCTTGCCGCAATGCTGAACGTCATCTCATATGCCTTGAGAGCATTCGCCTTGGCATTTTCGTATTCGGGGAAGAACTCCAGTCCAAGGTTGAACAGGTAGTTGACGAAATAGTTCAGCAGGATGCTGTTCTTGTACTCGATTTCTGGAATGCCGACAAGCTTTCCTTCCTGCCTGTCAAGGTCAATCCTTGTTTCGTAGGCTTCGTTGGAGCCGATGTCCTTGGTCAGATTTTTGCCAAGCAGTTCAAGTTCGTCCATTCGTTTTCCTCCGTTTGATCGAAAGCAGGGAGGTCATCCTGAGATGCCTCCCTTCCAGTTTCTAGTCTATGTCTGCGGCTCTATGCCGCCGCGGCGTACTCGCCAGCAAGGTTCCAGAGATCCCTGTTGAAATTGATGCAGGAGTCTACGCCGCTGATGCCGCGCAGCCTGATGCGGCGCTTGGGAGAGCGGCCGCTGGCACCGCCCTTGACAAGGTTTTCCTGAACCCTGTTGAAGGTGCTCCAAAGGGAGCTGTTTGCCTGATCTTCGCTGTTCCTTGCCGCAAGGAAAGCCTCGGGCCTGAACCATTCAGCCTTTTCCCCGCCAAAGCGGAGCAGCGCGGCGTCCTTGGCAAACTGCAGCTGCTTGGCGCAGCTGAGCTTGATGCCCATCCACCTGTCGATCTGGCTGTTGACGTCGGCGCTGTGCTTCACGAACTTGGCAGTCGCTTCAGCGATATTGGCGTACACGGCGTCCTTGCCCATATGGCGGATCTTTGCCTGAGCCAGTTCATCACCCACCATCAGCCCGTTGGCGCAAACGAAGCGGTACAGTCCGTAGTACAGACGGTAGGAGGACTTGGCATCGTGGGAATTGACCAGAACCACCTGCCCGGTCACGCCGTTGTCGTTTGCCTTGGCATTCTGATCCTGAAAGACGATTGCGTGCTTGACCGTTTTGACGGAGCCTGCCTTGCGGGCGCGGATCTGGTTGCCAGCAACAGGCTTCCAGCCAAGATCGTCCATCAGGGAGATAAGGCTGGAAGTCGGGATGGTTTCGTAGCGCTTGGAAACAGTGCCTTCTTCAGGCAGACCGTAGATGGCGGGAATGGTGTCGGCGTTGAAGGCGGCGGGATTGAGGTGGCTGTATCCGAACATTTGAAATCTCCTTTCCGCTTCTTGGCGGGTCTGGCTTGGTGCGTTTCGTTGATTCCCTTCTACCAGAACTGCTGGGGGAGGTCAACCCTCCCCCGAATGTTTTTATTCGGCGCAGAGCAGGGCGTATTCGGCGCCTTCTGCAGTCAGGCTCAGAAAGCCAGTGGCATCTGAGCAGACAAGGCCACGGGACTCAAGGGAGGCGACAGCGCCGCCGAAAATCCATTCAAGGGACTCGCGGCTGATGCCGCTGATGATGCTGCGTCCGCGATGGACAAACTCGGAAAGCAGACCGCGCTCGGAAAAGGAAAGGGATGCGATGATCATTTCAGTTCTCCTTGGTTTCGCCTCAGGAACCATTCCCCTTGGCAAGTCCTTTATGCCGCAAGCTGACTCGGATGTCAACAGGTTTTAGCATTCTTTCCAGAAAAACCTGTAGTCAATGCGCCAATCACCTTTAGCAAAGGAACCAGCAAACCGCTTTTCAACCAGCAGCGTCGCAAACTCAGCAAGACCGTGCTTCTCAATGAAAGCGGCGGCATCGGAGGCTTCTTCGTCAATGTATGCCGCGCAGGAAGCGCTGCCAGACCATTCCTTTTCGCCGTTCTCGTCGCGGCGGCAAGCCACGCTGCCGCAAAGATCATTGGCTGCCTGCATCAGCGTGCTGTCGACAACGGCTTCTGCAGCGCCCTTAACCGTGCGGCCTCGTTCAAGGGTCTTCACAACTTCCATCTTGATCTTGATCATCTTGGACTCCTTGGTTTTCGCCTTGGGAACCATTTCCCTTGACAAGTACACAGTAGCCGAAAGGCGGAGTCCTGTCAACAGAAATCTCCGCCTTTCGAAAAAAAATATCTAGCCTCTCTGGATGCGCCGCTTGGGTATTTCGTTCTCTATCTCTTCCCTGCCTTCGCCGTTGAACCCGATGCCGACAACGGCAGACAGGCTCATTCCAAGAGCGTCAACCAGTCTGATGCACTCGTTGATTGTCTGGGTCATCGACTTGGCCGCGCTCGGATAGGAAACCTTCCACTCGGTGAATGCGCCGTCCGCATACTTGCGCTCTTCCGTCTGGACTGCTTCGCCGTCCTTGAGAATGACCCTGATGTCGTCGAACGCATCGACACCCTGCGGGATGGCCCATTCAAGGCATTCCCTGCCGTCTTCCGTAGTGCCGAAGGAAGCGTAGGCCAGAAGCACTCTTGCAAGGTAGTAGGTCGTCATCGTCTAGCCCTCCGCTTCAGCATCGAACATTCCAGCGATGTATGCGAGAGCCGTCTCGTTGATGTGGCTCTTCATCTGGCGGAGGTTGCGGTTGATGCTGTCAAGGCAGTCGGCCTTGTCGTCAAGGTCTGCGGCACTCTGGAGCCTTTCCTGATGGTACTTCACCTGTTTCAGAGCGCTTTCCAGTTCCAGAACGATGGAGGCAACTTCGCGATAGGACTTGGCGGTCAGCTTCTCGATGGTCTTTGCGTTCATTCCTGTTTCTCCTTTGGGCTTCATAGCCCGTTTTTGTTCGTTTCCCTTGGCAAGTCCCTTATGGCACGTCCAGCGGAAGATGTCAACCTTTTTCTGCAGATCTAGTACCATTCAAGGCAGTAGAAAGACCTTTCGTCCGGGCGGTTCCACCAGCCGTCCTGCTGGCTGGGCAGCATCGCTTCGAAAAACGCGGCGGGGAGATTGCCTTCAATGAATCTTTCCAGCGCCTCAACGTCGTGCCTGTGGGATGCGTCTATGTCCTTTCTGCCAGCCCATCGCTGGCTCCCGTCCCGTCCAAACCTGCATGAGGCTTCGCCAGCAAGAGCCTTGGCAATGTCGATGTGGGAAAGGCGGATGCCGTACTTGACCGAATTGACGACCTTGCGGGTCTTGCCGCTGGTCTTCACGACCTTCATCACGAACGTAGTCATCTTGACGCTCCTTTTGGCTTGGGGAGGCTTCATAGCCTCCCAGAATGGTTCTAGTGATTAGTGTATTCGATGTAGTACATAATCTGGCGGCGCTTGGAATTGGGGGTTCCCGCCTTGTCCACGGTCACCATCGCATTGGCAAGGTCTTCAAGGCCGTTGACCTCGAAAAAGTCCTTCAGCATCTGGGCGTCCTTTTCGTGAAAGCCCCAGACGTTCCTGCGGCCGAACCAGTAGCGGCCACCCTCCTTTCTGGGATGGCATTCCACCATTCCGTAGATGGCTTCAGCAATCTCTACGGGAGTCAGGTTCAGCTCTCCTTCGGCGTGGGCGAGAACGGGCCGCTTAGACAGGGCGATATTAACGGTGTGGATGCTGATGTGGGTCATCTCGGTTCTCCTTGGGTTTCTGCCTTGGGACCGTTTCCCTTGGCAAGTCCCTTATGCCATAGAGGCGGATGCCTGTCAACAAAAATCCCTGCGTTTCCAGAAAAATGCTCTAGTCTCTGGCGTCCCCTTCGCTGGCGCTAGAATCTTTCTGAAAGTCCATCTCCTTCAGCACCCGCACCACGTCAATGCCGTAGTCTGAAGCAAGCTGGCTCAAGGCATAGATGTACTGGAGACTGTATTTCTGTCTTATTTCTTTGCGCTTGTCCTTGGAAACGCTCTTTGGCCAAGGAATGCTGCATCCATTAATGAATATTCCCTCTCTAGTGCAGTCGGAAAAAAGAATCATCTTGGCTTCGTAGTTTGGATCATCCGGATCCAGATGAATCTGGGGTGCTGGCTTATTTGCCAGCGGACCATCCTTAAAGGAGAGCACTTTGCTTTCGCTGACAACCTTGTCTCCATAGACATTAGCTCCTTTCATCGCTTTCCTCCTTGAAAGCATTGGCATCCTTCATTCGAAAGTATATCTTGGACAAAAGATTGGCCACCTGAGACTGCGCAACGCAAATATCCTTGTACCAATCGTTCGATGCATCCATCAGACCGCCCCATTCAAGTTCAATCATCTTTCCAAGATGAATGCCACGCAAAGTCTTTCGATCAATATGCATCTGTCCAAGATCGCTAAACTCCTGATCGATCCTTTCCAAGCCGCGACCGTTGTTCTTCATTGCATCTACGCACCTATGAACAACCCGTTTAAGATCATCTTCCGAAAGGTTTTCAATGCCGTCAAAAATTGCATCGGCATTACAGTGCCAGAGTTCAGACGTAATGAAATATTTTTCAAGATCGTATCCTTCTAAAGGCTCGTCCCAATCCTGAAAACGCATCTGTCTGTAGTCAGTAAAAACCGTAAAGATTCCTTTGGAACCAACGTAGGTATGCCTCCGTTCAGACAGCTTGTCCATGTATTCCTGCTTAGTTCCGTCAAAGTTTATGACATCAGTAACGTTTTCAAAGAAAATCTTGGACAAGGTGGTGCCATCGGTGTTTTCGTATCCTGCCATAAAACAGTCTCCTTTTAAGATCTGATGCCAGCAGAAATCATAAGCGGTTCCTGCCAGTTTTCTCGACAATTCCCTTACGCCGTAGAAGCGGATGCCTGTCAACAGAAATCTCCGCCTTTTAGAAAAGCATCCTGTCCTTTCTAGATGCTCCTCTTGGGGATCTCTTTCTCAATATCTTTCTCGGCTTTCGCTGTTGAAGCCAAGACCGACAATGGAATAGATGCTTACTCCAAGCGCGTCAATCAGGCTCAGACATTTGTTGATGGTCTGCGTCATTGACTCGGAGCCGGTAGGAAAAGAGACCTGCCAATCCGTCCAGACGCCGTTTTCGCGCCTGCGGGTTTCCGTCTGAACAGCCTTGCCGTTCTCAAGGACTACTCTTATGTCCTCAGATCCGCTGATGGGAATGGCCCATTCAAGGCATTCCCTGCCGTCTTCCGTGGTGCCGAATGAGGCGTAGGCCAGAAGCACCCTTGCGAGATAGTAGATGGTCATTGCTAGTCCTCCTCGGCATCAAAGTGTCCAGCGATGTATGCAAGAGCCGTCTCGTTGATGTGGCTCTTCATCCTGCGGATCTGGCTGTTGATGGAGTCAAGGCATTCAGCCTTTTCCGAAGCCGCTTCAGCCTCAGCCAGCAGACTCTGCTGGTACTTGATCTGGTGCAGCGTGCCTTCCAGCTCCTTCACGATGTCAGCTACTTCGCGGTTGGCCTTGCTGGTCAGCTTCTCGATAGTCTTGGCGTTCATTCCTGTTTCTCCTTTGAGCTTCTTGGCTCGGCTTGGTTCGTTTCCCTTGGCAAGTCCCTTATGCCATAGAGGCAGATGCCTGTCAACAGAAAATCTGGGCAGTCCTAGAAAAATCTGTCCAGAGAGTCCGACAACCCCTTTGACGGCGGGGGCAGGCATCCGCTGAACGGTCTTCCAAAGCCTTCGTCAAGATATGGATGCCTGTCTGCCTGCACTGGTCTGCCCTTGCAGAAGGAGCCGTCCACGACCTTGGGAGTCAGGCTTGCCCAGTCTACCGAATGGTGCGGACGGGGATGGTAGTTGCCAAGCATCGAGACCTTGACGCAGGCAGGAGAGGCAAGGACGGGCAGGAAGGACTTGAAATAGGTTCCCCACGTCCTGTAGGCATCCGTCAAGCCGCCCGAAGCCTGCTGGGTGCTTTCCTGATTGACGGCGGGACACCAGACGGTCAGGGACAGGATGCCGTTCATCTGGTTGCGGACGCACGTGCAGACGTCTTCGTTGATTATGCCGTGGAACGGATACGCCTTTTCCGTGTCGCAGCAGAAGACGTTCATCGACTTGAAGTTCCATTTCCTTGCAAGCATATTGCCCTTGGATGAAGCTCCTCCGCCAAAGTCGCCGTTCTGCGCCCAAGAGACGCACCACAGCCAAGGCGCGGACTCAAGGATGCGGAAGCAGGACTCGCAGCATTCGTCGAACACGCTCCTGCCCGACTCCCCTGTCATCCCCATGTAGTTGAAGCTGATGTTCGGGCAGACAAGGGTGCCGTCCTTTCTCTTCATCCTGAACCGGGCAAGCAGTTCGCCGTAGTCGTCGTCAAGCACGACAAACCATCTGAAGCCAAGCCGTCTGGCGGCTTCAAACTGGAAGTTCCTTGCTTCCAGAACTGTTTTCGGCTCGCCCTCTCCCATAGCGCACATCGTGTCGGTCCTGGACGTTCTGCGCACTTCATTTCGGCTGAACTGGACAAAGCCCGAAAGACCCTGCAGGGAGCCATATTCTCCAAGGCAGGGATCGTCGTCCGACACAATGGCATACACGGGAGCGGACGTCCTCGCCTTTTCAAGGGAGCGGAGCGTCCTTGCCTTCAGGAACTTTGGACGCCCGTGGGTCAGGACGAATATGCAGAAGCTTCTAACGCTGTTCATCGGCGGGTTCCAGTTCCTGCAGCTTCGGCTCTCCGCTGTCCTTGAGCCTGTCGAGAGCGCCTTTAAGGTATGCCGTGTGGTTCACCAGAGCGGTTTCGAAAGCCTTGTCCATGTCCACGACAACGGCGGCAGTCCTTTCCAGATGCCTCTGCATCTCGGCAGACGCCTTGGTGCAGTACAGCTGCGCTATGTCGGCATAGCTGAACCTGATCCATCGGGACGCCAGAAGCTTCAGAAACACCGATTCCGATTCGCTGATCTCCTTTCTGCCAAGGGACAGGTCTATTTCTCGGCACAGCGTTTCGTACTTGGATACGTCAACGCAGTCCTCAAGTTCCACGTTCCTGCCATCTGGAACGTATTTCGGCACCCTGCAGTCCTGAGTATACGATACGGCCACGCCGTCCTCCTATATCCTGTAGGACTTTCCGTCCATCATCGGATGGACGTCGGAAAAGTCCATCGGAAAGCCATTCTTTCTGAGCCACCACCAGAACTTGAACGAAGCCTTTCTGGTCGGCATCTTGTTCTTGACTACGGTCACCCAAGGAACTCGGTGAAAGTTCTCCTCGGTTAGAATGCCCCAGTCGGTGTAGGCAATTTCATTCAGCCAGCCATACGGGTAGTTTGCCGTCCAGATGCGCCAGTGCCTGTTCCATCTCGGCCAAGTGCCGACTTCTTCGCTGCAGACAGTCCACCCCTTGGGGTATTTCCATCTCAGCGGAGCGCAGGTGTCGCGTATCTCCTGAAGGTATGCATCCGCCAGCGATGCGGTTTTCAGGGAACGCGGAGTCAGGAATATTTCCAATCCTAGCATTCTGGTTCCTTTGGATTCTCTATCCTGTCGCCTATTTGCCAGCCGTTGAACAGGCGGCCGCCGAACACGGGAGCCTTGACGCCGCTGCAGGTTGTCAGAGTTTTGACAGGGCCTTCGGAACGGACTTCGAGAGTTCCAACCTCAAGATGCTTGCCTGTCCAGACCCAGTAGTATCCGCCGTCATCGGGAAGGCGTTCAGTCCACGCAGTCATGTGCTGTCCTCCTATTGCTTGGTTCGGTTCGACTATACAGGAATCCAAAGGCTTTGGCAAGCAGAAACTAGATTTTCAGATTGGACGGCTTCGGGGTCAGATCCGAAACCATCTTAAAGCACGTGCAGCCAATCCTTTTCCAGTACTGGCTGACTTCGTCCAGTGCCGAAGGGAGATGAATGTCGGATACGCAGACCCGCTTCATTCGGCTTTTCTTGGCGTACTGAAGAAGCGCCAGTGCAATGCCGTCAAGCAGAGTCCTGTCCAGAATGCTTGGATCGATGCTGAACGCAGGCACGTGCAGTTCATTGCAGCGAATATCCTGAAGGACAATGCATTCAAAGCCGTCAAACGAGCATATGGACACGGGCTTGTAGGAGTTCCTGTCGGCATAGTGTTCGCGAAGCATTGCCGTCTCCTCGGGGAGATTGACGCTCCTGTCGAGATATGCTTCCATCCCGCTCCATATGCGTCCGCACCTGTCTTCATCGAATGCGCCTTTCCGCATCGGAACTGGAGCGTTCTTTGCCTTGCCGTCTGGTTCGCAGAGAACGTATGACGCATCTGAAATCCGAAATCCTTCGTTGGCATAGAAGGCAAGGGCTTCCTTGTTCGACGCAATACACCCCAAGTTGATCTTGACGGCATTGTCCCTTTTGCATATGCCGTAAAACTCTTTCATTATGCACCAGCCGATGCATCTGCGCCTGTACTCCGCATCCACGTAGAGCTCTTCAATCCTGCAGACGCTCCCCATAGGCGCGTATCTCAGATATCCGACAGCCCTGCCTGCATCCAAGTCCTTTGCATAGACTACGCCAAAGGGAGTCTTTCTGCATCCGCTTTCAACGCCTGCATTTTCTTCTTCATCGCCGTCTGGCGGCATCAGCGCATTCAGAAGCAGGTCGCTTTCTTCATCCAGTTTCAAGCTAAGCTCTGCAAGCTGGTTCACCAGCAGATCATCGGTTCGGCTTCCAGCAGGGATGCTGGCAATCGTCAGTCTCATTCTCTCTCCTTGGGTAAAAGAAAGGCTCCCTTTCGGGAGCCTCTTGGATTATGTTCTTACGCTAGGTTCAGACTAGAAAGTGAAGCGGAAGGCAAGCTGGGTGTCGATGCCGCGGATTTCAGCCTTGGTGTGGCGCTTTTCGATGCGGCCAAGGTCAACGTAGCGGGCAGACAGGTCAACGCCAAAGTTGTCGCAGACAGGGATGTACACGCCGCCGCCAGCGTTCCAAGCAAAGGTGGTGGCACGATGGACGCCAGAGAACCAGTTGGCGCCAAGGCCAGCGGTGATGTAGGGCTTGACGTAGGGAACGGTGTCGAAGTCGTAGGCGGCGTTGAAGAACACGGTGTTGCTGTCAAAGTCTACAGAAGTGCGGTCAAGATTGATCTTGGTGTTGCCAGTGTAGAGCCATTCAACTTCAAGACGGAAAGGCAGGTCGTACTTCGGACGGAAGTTGTAGCCAACGGAAAGGCCAGTGTTGAACTGGTTGGTGTAGCCGTGACGCCAAGACTGGGTGAGTGCGCCGCGGACGTCGTCCTGCTGCTGGAAGGTGATGCCGATTTTGGGGGCAATGTAGAAGCCCCACACGTTGGAAGCAGGCTCAGCGGCAACGGCAGACTGAGCAGGCTGGGTTTCCCAGCAGTTGGCTGCATTGGCAGCCACGGAGGTAAAAACGAGGGTGGCCACGAGAGCCAGAACGGTAAAAATGCGTTTCATTGTGCAAATCTCCTATAAAGTGATTTTCGATGGTGGATGCTTGGTTAAAGATATTGCACTCCAGCCAAGCAGAGTTATTTATGAGTGAAAAATCTTGTACTAGGTAGAGTCTGGTTTCATTGGCTCCCCCTTTGACCAGTTTGCAATGTACTCCCTGAGCGCGACCACGGCCAGATGGACGCACTGCTTTCTGATTTCCTGTCCGCTCTCCGACTCGACAGCCTTTACGACATCTGCAAACTCGGAGGCGATGCACTCCACGCCCTTGAAATGCGGATGGATTTCTAAAGCCTTGGCAAAATGCTTTCTGATTTCGCCGCAGAACTGGAATGCAATCTCCTCGTAGAGCAGCCGCTGCGCCCTGCTGATGCTAGGCATCGGCAAGTCCCATCCGCTCAGCCACGCAGGAGTAGCGGGACAGCACGGACAGCATGAACTTCATCGGGTTGATGTCGCCTTCCACGATGTACTGGAAAAGAGTCGGACTGAATCCAGAGACAAGCACGGTGCCGAACTCGTCCTTCGAAACGGGGACGTTGTTCTGGCGGGAATTGACGTTCCAGAAAACAAGAGTCGGACGGGCAACGCCTGCCTTTTCAAACATCCTGTCCACGCTCTTGAACAGCGTCTCCTTCCGCCTGAACATCTTTTCCTTCAAGGCATCCTGACTGCTGACCATGCGGTACACATTCGGATTTTCGATGTCGTCGAACTCCATGTCGGAAATGATGACAAGGTTCTTTGGACAGTCTTCAGGCTTGGCTTCCTTGGCAAGCGAGATGTACATCCTGAACACCTTCTCGATGTCGGTGTTGAACCCGCCTTCACGCTCAAGCTTCAGAAAGCGCTCACGAATGGTGTCGTTCGGATCGAGCCTGTGGCACTTGGGACGCTCCGAAAAGGTTATGGTCATGTCCTTGAACGGCCCCCTGCACTTTTCGGCAAAGTACATTGCAAGGGACGTGGACACGAACAGCGGAGCAGGAGCGGACAGATTGTACGTGCCGTACATCGAGCCAGAGACGTCAGCAACCGCAATGGAAGAAGTTCCGTTGGTCCAATCGGGAAGGTTCTTCCACATCAGCTCTATCGTCGGATCGTCGCCAGTGTCGCTTGCCGCCGCCTTGCGGACAAGATCGTAGGGCATTGCAGCGGACGCATTCATCTTTGCCTTGCCTGCCTTGACGTCGTCCAGCCACGCGAGGTAGCGCTCCGTATCGTGCCTGCGGAACGCCTGCCTGTACTTCAGGCCTGCAAGGGACGGCATCTTGGAATACTCGATCCTGTCCCATTCGCCAGCGGAAATCAGCTGCTCAAGGACGCCGATGTGCCTGCGGAGAGGAACGATAAGCTTTCTGGCAGTCTTTTCGGTGCCAAAGCACTCGACAGAGACCTTTCTGGCAAAGCGTATCGCTTCAGGATTGTGGCGGTTGTTTGCCAGAGGGAACCACTTGGCAAGCAGCGAGACGCCCTTGCCTTCTTCCATCTGGGCATAGTCCTTCTCCGCCTGCTCCCGCACGAACCTGCACCCGATTTCAAAGAACTCAGGCTTGGCTCCGTGAAGGCACTGGAACAGATCAGACCAGCGCCCGTATTCGGGAATGAACTCCAGCACGGCTTCAAACTGCTGGCTGTCAAGCCGCTCCATCAGCAGCTTAAAGCAGAGGGCAAAGGAAGACCTTTCGCCAGACCCGTTTCGGACGTCCCGCAGGAAGAACAGGTTCTCCACCGCCAGCGCAAGGTTTTCGTCCATTGCCTTTCGGAACAGGGGCACGATGTCCATATTGCCCCGCATCCCGCCAGCTCGGCCGAAAAAGTCCAGATTAGCATCGCCTGAAGTCTCAAGGCAGACCGCCCCGTTCTCGGTAACGCCCTTGACTGCCTCATCATTAAACGCCTTCACGAATGCATTCATCGCTCTCGTCCTCCTTTTCAAGGCTGTTTTCGCTTTCGACAGGAACACTCTACGCCGTCCCCGCCTCGTTGTCAACAGAAAAAGTCAAAAAGTTTCTACTGCTCAGGAACCACAGTGTCGCAGAGAGAAACCCTATGCTCAAGCTCAAGGATTCTGGCTCCCTGAGCGTCGAGCCGTTCAGCCATCGCCATCCAGCGCTTGGTGCTTTCATCGCACTGCTCCTTCAGCCCGTCAATGCCCGACAGGCTTTCAAGAGCCTTGGATGCGTTGGCGCCTTTCATTCCATCGACTGCTTCTTCAAGCCGTGCGATTCTGACCTGCAGATCTGCCAATCTTTTTCTTGCCAGCGCAGTCTCTGCCAGACGCAGAACGCAGATCATCATCACGCACATCGCAAGGCACATCAGTATCCAAAGCCAAAGCACGGCTACGTCAACTACCATTGGGCCACCTCCTGCCAATCAGTTTCTACTCTCCCTTAAGGCATTTCACCATTGCGTATGCTGTGCAGGCTATGGCGCAGACGCACAGAACGCAGGCAAAGCCTATCAAAGCAAGCTTTTCCATTGCCAGTTCCCAGACATCGAAACATTTAACACGGAACTATTCTGGAATTGAACGGATTTGGATCAGGCTCCTCCGAATACAGCGAACCTTTCCAGTACGGAAACTCTTCTTCCGAATGGACTATCGAACCAGCGTCAACGGCATCAGTCTCGATGCCAAAAGGACTGAACTGGTTGAATGGCAGTCTTGAAACTAGAGCGACTTCCTTTCCGCTTTCGTCCACGGCAAGCTTTAGAAAGAACCCAATCCGCCTGCCGCCCTCTGGCGGGGAATAGACGCAGACGTCCATCGGACGCCAGTCTGCAGAGAGCGAAGTCCCTTCCAGATTTCTGCCGCCTGCATATTCAGTCCACCGCTTCCACGTTTCGCCGTCCGTAGTCCTGCATCTGGACTCGCCGACCCAAGAAGAGTCTATTGCGTCGAACGCCCTGAGAACCCAGACGTCCCTGCGCGAGTTTCTGACAAGAACTGGATCGCCCCTGTTCAACTTTTGTCCCTCCTTTCATATATCCTGCCAAAGCCAGCAAAGGCATTCTCCATCGGAACGCAGCACTTCCACGCTTCAGGCTTGCTGTCCCGAATTGACGGCATCTCGCCGTCTTCACTCGGATACCCCTTGGTGCAGACAAACCCGTCCCCGTCTTCAGACAGATGGCTGAAATGCCTGACCTTCCATTCTTCATCTGGATAGTTCCTGACGGCAACTGGCTGTCCAGCGGAAAAGTCGCTGGCACAGGTTCCCCTTGTGCCAAGCAGGGACTCGTTTCCTTTGTACGGAATGCATTCCATCCATTCAACGCCGTTGATGCACCTGTAGCGGATGCAGTCGTTCATCGGCGAAACAGGGAGCGTATAGGCGTATATGCTCAGCTCCCACCTGCTGTACGGATTCGTCCGCACCAGCACCAAGTCACCCGTTTTCACAGTCCGTATCCTCCTTGCAGTTCAAAACCGTCTCCATCATATGCCTGTAGAACTTTTTAGATGCAAGCTTTTCATCCCGTCCAGAAGGGCCGCACATCTGCAGGCGCATTTCTTCGAACAGCACGGAAAGCTCCATTAAAAGCCTCCATACCCTGCGCTCTCCAGTCTCGTTCAGCAGGCTTGGCGCGACATCCCTGAATGCGTCAGACGACTCGGCCGTCTTAAGAACGACTCCAAGCCTGTCGGCGCACTCTTTCATCTGCCTGCCGACATCTTCCAGCAGATGTCCGCAGTACGGATTGCTTCCGCGGTCATAGTCTTCAAACAAAAGCTGCATCAACCCTCCCTGACCAAAGCAAAGCATAGTCCAATCGCCAGTTCCTGTCAACGAAAAATCCCGCCGAAGCGGGATTCCGTCTTTCTGCTGGCGCAGGGCAAAACCCTAGGCGCAGGCCTTGTCCACCACGCTGGCTGATCCCGTCTTTATGAAATCGGCAATCTTTTTCCAGTCTGGATTTTTCTTTGCATAGGCGAACAGGCTCTCAAGGAACTCCATAGTCTCCCCGCATTCAGGCATGAACTTGCAGTCGCCCTTGACGCACCCATCCATCCTTTTCCAGTAGCCGAACTTTGACTTGGCATTCTTTTCGTAGCAGTAGTCCGACACCTGATACACTCCCTTGCGGGACAGGGTGTACCTGCTGACGACAAGCGCGTGGTGAAGCTCTTCTGTCGGCTTGGCGTCAAAGGCGAACACCCACGTGTCGCCGTTGCCTTTCTCGCATCCCCACTTGTTCTGCATCACGGCATCAAAGTCCCTTTTCTTCAGGGCAGAGTTCTTTCTGACTGCGCCGGACGCAATCTTTTGCATCCTTGCCAGAGGGAAGACGGCAGACGGATCAGTCAGAATGCTGGCATCGGCTTTCTTGCGGTACGTCTGCTTGGTGATGACCTGCTTTTTGCCGCCTGTCAGAGCGTCCGTGGAAACGTAGTAGCCAAAAACCACGTTCTGCGATGCAAGTCCAGTTCCCTTCATCAGGCTGTCCACGGCATCTGAGATGGCTCCAGCCAGATGGACGGCAAAGACGTCCAGATTGCCTTCAGACGAAATCTTCATCTCCAGAGTCGGAACGCTTGCCGTAGTGAACATTGAAGACGCCGTGCCGTGGACGATCTCGACCTTGAACGGCTTTTTGAACAGGCTTTCGAAATACTTTCTGTAGGCTTCGCCGTCCATCTGCTTGAAGAACTTGGCAATGCTCTCGGCAACCGTCTTTTCAAAGGCTTTCCTGCGGGCGCCGTACTCTTCAGCCTTGGCGTTCCTGCCTGCGGCTCCCTTGGCGTAGGTGCCTCCCACGTGCCTGCTGAGAAAGTCTTTCGCCGCGTTGAGCTCCTGCATCTGCACCGTGGATCCGCCGTGATCTGGGTGCCTTGACATCGCCAGCTTTTTGTAGAGCGTCCTCAGTTCGGCTCCAGTTTTCGGCGGCTGCGAAAGCCCGAATACCTCCAGCGCTCTCGGCATATCCATTGCGGCTTCCAAGAGCCAATCTACAAACGATTTCATTTCAGTCTACCCCTTCCAGACAGCCACGCTTTCAGCCATCTTCTTCATCTTGGCAGGCGTCAGGAACTTGCCTGCATTCTTGAGAAAGTCAAGATCGGCTGCTCTGAACTTTTTCGTCTTCATTACAGTCATCCTGTTCCTGCCGTAGTACAGGTCAATGGCAAGCGACCACTGGAAGTCAAAGTTGTCCGTAGTCAGAACGCCAGTGTCGGTATGGCGCATCCTGTAGGCATAGTGATCGGTGTCTCCGTTCAGCCTGACGTTGAGCCACACGGTCTTGTTTGAGTTCCTAAAGTTGAGCGTGAGCCAAGGATCGGTGATGGCGCTCTTTGGCGGCATCAGGATTTCCGTCGAAAACACGTCGTCCATCGAAGCGTCGAGCCTGCTCTTGATGCCTGCCGTGTCGATGTAGGACAGCTTCTGCATAATCAGGTTGAAAATCTTTTTCCTGATCAGCTTGGCCGCCTTTTCGTCTTCGCTTTCAGGCTGCTCCGCCTGCTTGGCTTTGCGGCTGAAAACGGTGCCTGCCTTTTTGTACGCCTGCGCTGGATTGGCGGAGCGTCCGGCCGCGTAGAACGTGCTTCTGATTGAGCGGCCGATGTTCTGCTTAAGAACGTCGTTGGCCGCATTGATGTCTTTCATCTTGTCCAGAGAGCCGCCCCTGTCGGGATGGTTCTGCATTGCAAGCTGCTTGTGGAGCCTGCGCAGCTCTTCAGCCGTTTTCGGAAACTCGGACAGCCCGAATATCTGGAGGGCAGTCCTTGCATCCATTGCGGCTTCTTCTATGTATTCCTTAAAGGTGTTCATTTTATGCTGGCGAATCCAAAATATTTACTTCATAAGCTTTGCCAGCTTGGCCTTTGGGAACAGCTTTGCTGGATCGCGCAGCAGCGTAAGATCGGAACGCCTGTACTTTGCCCTGCGGGAAAGAACCTTCTTCTGGGCGTTTGCGCCAGTGTAGTAGTTGACGCCCAGAGACCATTCAAAGTCAAAGTTCTTTGAGTTGTCGAATCCATCTGGCTTGTGGCGCATCAGCCACGTCATATGGTCGCTGTCGCCGATCAGCTCGACCTCAAACACTATCGTTCTGGACTTGTTTACAAAAAGATGCGACACCCAAGACTGCTTGGTGCGGTCTTTCATTTTGAGAACGTCCTGAACGGTTGCGGCTTTCTCGATGTGAGTGAACGGCTCTCCGAAAACCTCCGTCAAGTAATTGACGCACCCAAAAAAATCAATCTTTTTCAGACACTGCAGAATGGCTTCAAAAATCGGGCCGTAATCTTTCATTCTTTGCTTGGCGGCGGCTGCACGGTTTGCTTCAGCCCTTTCCTTTGACATATTGAAGATGTCGCCTGCCTGTCTGTATGCTTTGGCGTTGCCGCGCATAGAGCCAGATCCAGAAGACGCTCCAGAAACGCTCCTGACCGACTTGCCGACCCACTGCTTGAGAACGTCGTTGGCTGCGTTGATGTCTTTCATCTTGTCAAGGCTTCCGCCTCTGTCTGGATGGTTGGCCAAGGCAAGCTGCTTGTGAAGCTGCCTGAGTTCTGCCGCCGTCTTTGGAAACTCGGCAAGACCGAATATTTCAAGAGCCCTTTTCGGATCCATAATGGCTTCCAAGAGCCATTCGCTGAATGATTTCATTTTTTTTCTAGTTTGATTGAATATTTACCGTAAAATGATGGTAAAGCATTGCGTGGGAGTCCACCACGTCAGACACTGGGCTGCCAGAACCCTTCCTGTGCAAAAGGTCTGCCATCTCCACGCCGTATTTCTGCCTGTATGCTTCGACCATAGCGTCCTTGTCTGCGTTGCCTTTGCCTGCAAAGGACTTTTTTACGGCTGTCGGAGCGTACCTATGGATTTCAATTCCTATGGAATGCATCAGCAGCTTTAATATGCCAGTGCATTCGGCTATGTTGAACACCAAGCCTGAAGCGCCCATAGCATAGTCTTCCATCGCCACGGTCTGGACGCCTTCAAGGACAAGAATGGAGATGAACCAGTCGGCAAGGACAAAGTAGCGCTCCATCGGCTCTTCTATCTTGAACTGCGTCTGCGGAAATATGTTCGGCACGTCCCAAGCCCTGCGCATCATCTCTTCCTTTTTGGAAACGTTGTTCTGGTTGAACCAGTACCTGCAGGTGGAATGGGAAAACGGGCCGTCGTCTTCATCGTAGACGCACAGCGCAGGGCAGTTGAGCGAGTAGTCTATTCCTCCGTATATCATATGTGCAGTCCTCCAAAACCGAAAAAGGGGCTTTCGCCCCCCTTCGTTCAATGCTCTAGCCGTGATTTCTCATCCAATCCTTGATGCGCTCCATCGCCACGTTCCAGACAATGTCTGGATGTATGCCTTCCTTTTTTCTGAGCCACATCTCGATTTCCGCCTTGATTGCAGACGTGTTGGCGCTATCCGAAAGCAGGCTGATTCTTGCGCTGATCCTGCTGTTCAGCATCTCAGGAAACTTGGCTTCAAGCATTTCAGCCAGACGCTGGCGGGTCGATGCGTCAATCCACGAAGTCACCCAGAACTCTGGACTCATTTCGTCGCTTTCATCCCCGTCTTCATCGTCTCCGCCGCACGTGCGCTCGGCATCGGCGAGAGATTCAAGAATGGTTTTCAAGGCTTTGACTCCTCCTTCGCAGGAGTTTATTGTCTTGCTAAAATGCCTGCAGAGCTTTTCGATTTCGTCTGAGACGATGTCGCCGTCTCCGCTTTCATCGTCCTGCTGTTTCAGGACAGGACGAAGCAGGCTTTCTGCAATGATGCCGCCAGCCTCCCTGCCGCTGGAAGAGTATCGGACGGTGTACATCATCTTTCCTTCGCCGTTGCGGTAGCCGCCGACAATCTCTCCACATCCGTCTGCATTGGCATCGTCCGGCAGGATGACCGAATCGCCGACAGCAAACTTCTGCTCCGCTTTCAGGCGTTCGCCAGACAGCACCCTGCTGATGTCGGAATGGAACTTTCTGGCTTCGTCTTCAGACGGATACCCGATGATGTCAGGATGGTCGATCCACCATTCGACCACGTCCTCCGCTGGTTCGTCAAAGTCTACGAAACGCAGGCACCAAGGCAGCTCGCTGTCTTCCTCGTCGAACTTGACAAGGCACCCAACGTGGACGTCTCCGTCGTAGCTGTCCAGCCGCGCCTTGACAATGTCGTTCAGTTCAAAGTCCAATCCGCATCCGGGACGCTTGAACACGTAGCACCTGCCGTCCAGATCGCCCTTGACGTCGTAGACGCCGTTTTTCAGCCCAGACGGCTTCGAATCCGAATACACCGTCCTTTTGACAGGACCGCCGATCTCTTCCACGACCTCGTACCTGCAGCACCTTGCCTTGGCGTTGCCGTAGTCGGAAGGAATGGAAACTACGTCTTCAGGACTGATCTTGACCAGCACAAGGCGGTCTTCGTCGAACTTGAACGAGCCAACGTAGGAATAGGCGCAGAAATGAAGTCCGGACGAACAGGTGTGGTTCGGATCGTCGTCAACTTCGTTTCTCGGCATCTGCACGATGCATCCAGGATGGTTGTCGAAAGTATGGCTGTGCTTGTCCATCCAATCGTTTCCGACCACCTTGTACGCCATTATGTCGCCGTCGCTGTGGAGGGTGAATCCGCCGTCCTGCTGGCAGGCTTCAATGAAGCCCCACAGCTGCTCTCGGATGCGGTAGGACGGATTTTTGCGGAGCTTTCTGACAAAGTTCAGGATCGGATCAAGCGGAAACCCTTCCGAATGCATCTGCTCGATATGCCTGCAGAGAGCGCCGTACACGGGGATGCCGTCAATCGCAACCGTGTCGCCTGAGATGCTGAGACCAGAATCGTCCCCTTCAAGCTGGCTTTCGCACCAATCTCTAAGTTCGCTTTCCTGCGGGGCTTCAAGCAGCGCCTTCAGTTCAGGCTCCCAATCGGCTCCCAGCTTGACCAGCTCCAGAGCCTTTGAATACTTCTCTCCGTCTGCTGGACTCAAAAGCCAAGTCTTGCCTTCAGCAGACAGAAAAAGAGTGTTCCCAGACGCCATGTAGGTGTATTCAGCCATTCCTATTCTCCTTTTGCCTTTTTGTACAGGGCGCGAAGCACGGCTTCGTCCTCTTCAGAGACGTCGTTGCACATTGCCTGCATAAACTCGACAAGATCATTCTCGCTGTCAAAGTTCATCAGATCAACTTCACGCTTTTTCACATTAACGACCGTCCCTTCCAGCCTGTATTTTTCTTCCATTGCCTTCTCCATTTTCTTTCGTGGCGGGGGAGGGCTGACTTGAACAGCCGATGCCAGAGTCAAAGTCTGGTGCCGTAGACCGCTTGGCGACTCCCCCTCCAGATTTAGGAAAGGCCTAGGCGGCCGTTAGGCGCCTGCAGGAACGCAGGACTCAAGCGAGTCAAGCCTGAACGACCGCCAGCCGTCCTTTTCCAGATCGTATGCGCACACCACGCTTTCATTCAGACGGCGGGAGGGCTTGGCGGATTCGCCAAAGACAACGCCGCGCTCGGACAGAATGTCCTTGTTCAAGGTGCAGAGCATTTCGCGGCGGGTGCCGTCCAGCTTGGTGAACACGACCTTGGCGCGGCCTCTCCGCAGAACGTCGTTGACAGCCTTTCTGATGCTTTCCCTTTCTTCAGAAACCATTGGCAACCTCCTTGCGTCTTTGCCGTAACTGAAACCAGAAGCCTGCATCGGCTTCGACAGGAGAGAATCTACCAGCGTCAAAAGAAAATGTCAAGCGGCCTTATGCGTGTCCAGCAGGAAAGTCGTGAATGTCCACGGCCGACCCGTCTGGCATTTCGTGAATGCGCTCCTTCCATTCCTGCAGGACGTCCTGAATCTCGTTCACTCGGCTGCGGTTGCGGAACATTGCCGCGCCTATGCCGTCCGAAACGTCTCCCGTCAGGTCTTCCTTGTACTCCAGAACGAACAGCCTGTCAAGAATCTTTTTCAGCTCCTCGGCAAGGACGAGCATAGACTCGCAAGCTACGGCATCCGTCCTGCAGTCTCCGTCCTGCTCGACAATGCCCTTGACTTCAACGACTGCATTCGGATTGTCTTCTCTCTGTATCCGCTTGAGTGCAAGCGATCTCGGAGAGCCGAAACCCATCCCTCCTCTTGCTCTTTCGGCTTCATGCTCTGCGGCGTTCAGCTTGCCAAGCTTGATCAGGCTGTCGAGGTCTTTCAGCCTAGCCGATATGTCGTCGCGCAGCTCTTCAATCTCGTTGAACTGCTCCTTTATCCCTTTCATTATTCCGCGTGTCCCTGCGGCAAGCTTGAATGCAATCCATATTGCCAGCACCGCAAGAATGATTGACACCGATATGCCAGTAACTATCGCTTCAGGCGACATCTGTTTTCTCCCCTGCTTCAGATCTGCCGCCAGACAGCCATTTCATCCAATCATCAAGAGAAACTTCACTGCATTTCTTGTCAAATGGACAGGAAAAGCATCCCATTGGGCATCCGTCTTCCCTGCTGCCGCACATTTCAGCCAGTTCCTTGAGAGAAATTGAAGCAGTTCTTGCAATGCCGCCTTTTCCAAGCAGCCCGTTGGGCCAGAAAGACAGCCTGACTTCTATTTCATTTTCCATTGACGCACCCTAGGACAGCCAATGCTCCTCTTCCTTTCTCCGTTCAGCTTCAGCATCGTCCCAGTACACTTTCAGCACTTCAAGCCAATCCTGCGCAGTGACGCTGCTGCAGGAACTCAGGTTTTCGCCGGGGTGCATCTGCTTGAATGCAGAGTGGACAAACGGACACGCCTGATGCCCGAAAGGACAGCCGTAGTCCTGCCTGCACATCTTGGCAAGCTTGGCAGGCGTGGTCTCGGATTCATTCCACAGCCCGATACCTGAATGCCTTCCAATGGACGTTCCGTCGACCTCTATGCTGAACTGCAGATGCAGCTTTGAATCCTTGTCTATGTCGTACCGTCCAATTCTCATTCAGACCTCCTATCCTCCAGCCGCCATTCCAGCCAGAGCCATCGCGCCGCATATGCCAGCGAGAGCCAGCATCTGGCTGGACGCTTCAATGTTCGCCTGCCTGCATTCCTTTGAACCAAAAAGCGCGTTCAGCCTATGGATTCCAGAAACAGCAAGTCCCGCCGCGCAGAGCAAAAGAAGCACCGCGCATACCAGAGAAAGAATCATCTCTCCCTCCATATGAGTTCAGCCGCGCAGGCAAAGGCAAACATTGCCGTAGAAACGGCTCCTACGGCAAGGAACAGGCAAAAGACGGCAGTGCATAGAACACTTTTGACAAGCATCATCGAGTCGCTTCCTCTTTCAGATTGAATGAAAGCCTGCCTTGGCAGAAGCCGCTGCAGACAGCTTATGCATATTTGAAAGCCTTGCCAGCAAAAGGCCCAGTCAAAGACTGGGCCTCAATGATTCAGGATACTTGCAAAATGCCCTTTCTAGACAAGCTGCGCCACGATGGTAAACTTGAGATTGGTGTCCTTGACGTCCACGGGCTTGACAATGATGCGCAGGGAGTCGAGAACTTCCTTGGTGAAATGGTAGCCCTCAATGTACGCAGTGTCGTAGACGCCCACGATGTGGCGGCCGATGGCAGTCTCAAAGCCTGAGCAGAACACGTAGATGAAACTTTTCTGGTCGTCAGTCAGCGTCTGCATAAACTCGTCGATATGCTCTTTCGCGAAAGCCTGCCTGATGTATTTCAGGAACGGGTCTTCTTCCCGCTCTTCAGCAGGAGCTTCACCGCCAGCGTCTGCAGGCTCCCCAGCGGGAGCTTCTGTAGGCTCTTCAGCAGGAGCCTCCTGCGCAGGAGTTTCCTTCAGCTCTTCTGGCTGGGTCTCGGCCATTGCCTTTTCAGCTTCTTCAACAGTTCCCGTCTGGGACTCGACAACCTGATTTTCTTCCATTTGAAATGCCTCCTTGAGTGACGTGGTGTGCTAAGATTTAATGTAGCGTCTGGTGTAGCTGGAAAAGCTGGAGCCGTCCGGAGAATTGTGCTCCACCTTAAACTCGTAGTCGTTGGGATCGCTTTTCAGAATCTTGACCTTGGTGTTGGTGTCGCTGACTTCATCCTTTGGGAGCGTGTCGAGAACCTTTTTGACCTCTTTTTCGACAGCTTCGTTGACAGGCTTGGCTGGAACCTGCGAAGGCTTTTTTTCTGCGGCGGCAGGCTCCTTTTTTCCGTTCCTGCATCTGCAGCCGTGTCCCTTTGCCCTGTCGAAATTGCCCCAGTCGAAAAAGTCCCTTTCAAAGTTCTTGAAGAACCCGTCCTCAAAGAAGCCGCTCAGCGGCTCAAACCTGTCCATCCAGCCTTTCCAAGCATTTCCCGCCCAGTCGTTGTACCACTTGCTGACGTCAAGCAGGCTAGCCTTTCTTTCGTCCTTGGCAGGCTCCTTCTTGGATTCGTCCTTTTCCTTGGGAGCGTCCTTTTTCATCTTTACAAGATGAAGGGCTTCCTCAGGGCTGAGACCGTTGACGGAAACGTACTTGCGGTAGGCTTCACGCTCCTGTTCGCTAAGCGACTCTTCGGGCCAGAACTCTTTCCTTGCCGCCGCAAGGGCTTCATCAGAAGACATCCCCTGCATCATATGGTTCCTGTACACCGCGCTGAAACGGTCAAACTCAGATGCATCCTTGAAGTTCATTTCGCTCATTCTATTTCTCCTCGCTGAAAATGTAGTTTGTTCCGTGAAACTCTGCCAGCTTGACTTCACTTCCTTCAGCAACCACGGCTCCAAGCGGAGCCAGAGCTATGGTCTCTGCGCCCTTTGCATCCTCTATCACCACCACGTTGACGCTCATTCCAAGAATGATGAGCGGAAGCTGGATATGCTTTGCCTTGGCGCACTTGACCTTGCGGAACTTAAGGAAGCCGTTTTCTTCGCAGATGTAGGAAACGACTCTCGATCCCTGCACGCACAGAAAGTTCTTGTAGCCTGCATTGAACAGCTCGATGAACCTTTTGTCGTCGAACACTTCGGGACGCTTGAGAATGAAAGCCTTTTCCGTTGTGACAACCATTATCGGCTTGTCGTCTTCCGTCCAGATTTCGCATATGAACGGATAGTCGATGCCAGAAAAGTTGAGCGAAGGCTGGCTTGTCTTTTTCACAAAGTCCAATATAAGGCCTGCCTTTTTCCTGTCAAGAGGTTTTTTCCTGTCAAAGAACATTTCTCCGATTTTCCAGTACATCTTGAGCTTCTTGACAGGCAGGCACGTCTTGGTGAACTTCAGCTCCCTGTCGTGCTGGTGGTTCATCGCAAAGGAGAACAGCATATGGACTTCTCTTGCCAGATGCCCGTTCTCGTACATCTTTTTCAGCTTGGGAAAGATTTCGCTGGCATACTTCTTGTAGATGCAGGCGATGGCAAACTCGTATTCGTCGGCGGAGAGCGTTTCCGCCATATAGCGCACGAAGTACTCGCGGTGCTTTTTCTCGGCAAAAAGCCCCCGCTCGAAATACGAAATGAACATATTAAGGATGGTCAGCTCGTTTATCGAGCCGTGGCGGTATTTCAAGTCCTTCAGGTTGTCCCTTTCTTCGGCAAGGAGCGTGTCCGAAGGAATGATGTCGGAAGCCATAATGCAGATGCCGTAGTACGCCCACCAAGCGTTCCTGAGAAGCACCCGCATGAACGCCTCGAACCTGTCCTGCTCCTGCGAAGCCTCCAGCAGGTAGTCGAACACCAGCGCGTGCGATATGCTGTTGATGCGCTTTGGGCCCTCCATTATTTCAAGAAGGCTGTACTTGATTTCGTCCTTTTCCATTTCCTCTCCAGAAATCAGGGCCTTTGAAATCGGCCCGGTTCCATTTATTTTAGACTGCAGTTTCAGCTCGGAAAAAAGTCGCAGGCGCGGTCAAGCTGCTTGGACAGCCCTGTCTTGGCAAGGTATTCAAACAGCTTCATCCTGTTCCTGCTTGGACTGCATTCTTTCCACGCAGAGATGACCTTGTCCGTATATTCTTCTGGTATCTTGTCGAACGATATCAGCGTCTCGTTCTCCCTGAACCGCTTTTTCTGGCTTTCGTCAAGGGCTTTGCCGCCTCTTGCAAGGATGTCCGACATCAGCTCCCTTGTGATCGGGCGCTGCCTTCCGCCGTCGGCAAAGGTGTCGATGTCTGAGTTGATGTTTGGAATGCCGTCCGCCTTGTCCCCGTGAACAATGAGATCGAGCAGGGCGGCTCTCGGCTTTCTCTCGACAACGGTCGTTCCCTTCCTCGGCAGGTACTGGCGCACCCAAGGGTATTCCTGAAGCTGGGCATAGTCCTTGTCGTTTGAGACAATCATCACTGGACTTGGCTCCCCGAACACGTCCGAACCAGAAAGCCTTGCCGCATTCCTTGCCAGTATGGCAATCACGTCGTCGGCTTCAAGCCCCTTGACCCGTATGAACTTCCAAGGCATCACCTCCTGAAGCTCTTCCGTGATCTGGTTCATGTCCCTGAATATCTGCTCCCAGTCAAGCCCTGAGTCGATGCGGGACTTTGCCCTTTGCGCCTTGTAGTTGGGAAACACGTCCTTGCGCCAGCAGGAGCCGCCTTCAAGGCAGACGGTCATCTCGCCGTACTCTTCGTGGAACTTTCGGCTGTACGACCTGAGCTGGTTGAGCAGGCAGTGCCTTAGAAAGGATATGCCGCAGACAGTCCCCGGATTCTTGGCAAGCTCGACGTGCAGGGCGCTGAACATCGAGCCTGAGTAGTCGACAAGTATCATCCAAGCCTCTCCCTGAGCAGGGCCACGATTTCGGAAACGGCTTTCGCCGTGGATTCGGAAGATTTCAGGGCAACGGCAACCTTTTCTTCAAGCTCTGCAATCCTTGCCCTGATTTCGTCCATTTCGGACGTGCGCTCTGCCCTGCGCAGCACCCTGTTCCTTGCGTTCTGGTATCCTACGGAATCGTCGTTAAGCAGGACTCCCCGGCCGCTTCGCTTCCACCTGTCCAATGTCAACTCCCTCCGCCAGAAAGTCCTCTATGGTTTTCGGACGGTGCTTTCTCGCTTCTTCAAGCTTGGCTCTCTGGGCTTTCGAATAGCCCTTGCGGTAGGTGCTTTTCTTTTGCGGCTTGACGATGTTGTCCGCATATGCCTTGTTCCGCGAATTGATCGCCTGCCACTTGGACTGCCCTTCTTCGTCTTCATCCGTAGGGATGTCGTACAGCACTTCAAGCTGCTGCCTGTATTCCAGATGCGTGGAAAGCTTTTCCTTTTCCGTCTTTATCCTTGCAACGAATGCGTTGTACGCAATCTGCGTGTAGAACGCAAACGGATTCTGGCTCTTTTCGGGATTAAAGTTCTGGCAGTACTGGATGCAGGCGAGAATTGCATCCGATATCATCTCCTGCTTCCACGTGTATCCAGCAAAGCGTCCAGACCTTGCCAGATTTTCGCATATGCGCATTATCGCCAGAGCTATCTTGTCGGGAATCTTTCCGCAGCCTTCATTCCGCCATTTGACAAGTTCGTTGTAGAACTCCTTGTTGTTCACATAGTTGTGAGGCACCTTTTTCACTGGCATTGCCGTCTTTCCTCCTCAGGAGAAAAGGTAGCTCAGGCTGAAAGGAATGTCAAGCGGAAAGTTCCTGCTCGGTGAGAATCTTTACCTTGTCAAAGACGTAGGTCAGACGCATGAACCTTTCCACCAGATGGACAAAGTTCTGGTAGACGAACTTCTCTCCCCTGACCATCCTCCCGATGCACCCGTATGTTGAAGCTGGACGGGTCGGGTACGTCCACACGATGTCCTTTTCGTCGGTTATCATTATGCAGTTCTGCCTGTACCGCCTGCCGTACTGGTAGAAGAACCTGCGGATAAGCTCTGCATCCATTCCTTCTGGTGGAAAGGACACCATGCACTCGATGTCCTGCAGGCTCTCCGCATACCGTCCAAGGATTTTCAGGATGTCAAGGTCAAGCTCCTCTTTCATCTTTTTCCGCAGCACCTTTCCGTTGTACAGGTTGGTCTGCCTGTCAACGTTTCCCTGCCAAGCGGAGTTCAGGATGAATATCCTGCCCGGGCGCCATCTTGCCCTGAACTCGAAATCGTAGGTTTCGTCTATGCGGAACTTGGGACTATTCATCGTAGATTCTGCCCGTTCTGGCTTCAAGCCGCTCCAGAGAATGGATGGCTATGTTTCTGGCTGGCAGGTTGAGCTGGTATACAAGCTTTAGTCCAGAAACGCTGTCCGCATCCCAAAGCTCCGCCGTGCCGTATCCGTCGGACAGGCGGATGGATGCAGTCGGAAGGGCATCTCCCGTTGACTGATCAACGATGTATCCCTTGACGGTAAACCTGCTCCAGCCGACAGACGGATTGTCCGCAACCGTTATTTCAAGCGCATATTCCGAAACGCCCTGTCTGGAATCCGTCACGTCTCCGTTTGCATTGAACCAGAACGTCCTGCTTGCCGCCCTGTTTCCGTTCAGGGCGCTCTCCACGGCGGCAGTCTGCGCCGCAGAAGCTTCTCCAATGGAGTCGAAAGGCGCATCCGATGCAGACCTTGCAAGGTAGTTGTCCACCAGCTGCGTGTTTTCAACCACGGTTACAAGGATTCTTCCGTGAATGAACGTCATCCTGTAGACGATGAACGTTTTCTGCAAAAGCATCGTATATTTCTGCGTTCCTATCGGCGAATAGACGATGTTCGGATATACGGCGTTGTTGACGAAAGAGACGTTGTTTCCAGTGTACTCCACAAGAATGCTGCCGTTGTCCGTTGAAGTCGATGCCTTTCTGTTCAGGATGGAGACAGTCTTTTCGGCATAGTACCCGCAGTCGTCCACGTCGGACGAAAAGGCAAGCATAATGTTGCCTTTCGCATCTATGCACTGGACGTCGGGAGAATCCCTGTTGATCGTAATGGTGCTGACGGCTGAAGAGTCGGTGCTGGCTTCCACGACCCTGTGGACAGCCTTTCTTTCTGCATTGATGCAGTTCACCTGAACGGCGTCGATGTTCAAGCCACCAAAGCTGTATTCTTCCGCATTCGGCACCTGCCAAGAATAGGGCCTAGTTCCCGGCAGCTGAACGGTCTGGGGGAGCAGTCCGCCCTTTAGGCTGTCAAGGAACAGCTTGTCTTCGGACGTCATAAAGCCGAACAGGTTGGGATACAGCGCTTCTGACGGATGCGCAACAGGGAAGTCGACGATGTTGCATACGTCCACCACCTTGTTGAGCAGCTTGAGCCACGAATGCACCGTGGAACTTATCTTGACTGGCTCCAGCGTCACCACGTCGGTCGCTGTCGATCCGCCTGATATCAGATTGCTTGTCTTGTCGTCCATCTTTGCTCTGGAATGCCGATGCGCATCCGATATTTACGGCGGCGCTGGAGCCCCGTTTTTCCTGCTCTATTCGTCCACGCTTTCGTCTTCAGCGACTTCCCTGAACTCAGGTATGTCGTGCTCCAAGTAGACCACTCCCGTGAACGCCCTAGACACGTTCCTGCCGTCCTTTCCCCTAAGGGAAATGGAAAAGGAAGACGCCGTTCCCCGTCCAAGCTCAAACAGAACCTTGTTCAGCGTCCTGCCTGCGGCCATCGCTTCGGCATCGGACAAAAGCGTCTCTATCTTGAACTGGTACGGCTGGTTCCCGAACCACGACAGGACGTCCACGTGGTACAGGGTGCAGTCTTCAAAGCCTTCGGGCGGCTCGTAGTCTTCAGCGCCGATTTTCGGCACCTTTCCTTCCCACACGCCTTTGCTTGCCTTTAGAAAGTCCAGCGTTGAAGTCTTGCCGGCGGCCTTACTTGTCGCCAGTAGATCCAAAGCCTCCTTCGCCTCGTTCGGATCCATCATTTCTTTTCCAGTACTCCTCTTCAGTTAGCGGTTCAATTTCGGAAAGTCCAATCGGTATCAGCACGAACTGCGCTATCTTGTCGCCGGGGCTGATTTTCGATGCGGCGTTCCTGCCGATGTTGAACAGGTGGATGCCCACCTCTCCAGTGTAGCCAGAGTCTATCAGCTTTGCTCCAAGCGTGAGCTTTTTCTTGGTCGCCACGCCCGACTTGTTCACGCCAAGCAGCGCCCATCCCTTGGGCACCGCCACCCTGATCCCCGTCTGGACTACGTAGTCTTCTCCGGGAAACAGGACTACTTCGTCCATGTCCATCGGAGCAAAGAAGTCAAAGCCTGCATCGTCCGAATGAGCCTTGACGGGCAGCTTGCCCTGTCTGCCTTCGATGACGCAGGCCTGCAGAACTCCCTTTTCCATTAGCACCTCCTTGAATGCCTATCTGCCGCAGGAATATTTCAGCTGCCAGCCGAACCTTTCCTCGGCGAAATCGTGAAGAACCTTTGCAAGGTCGCCAAACCTTTCCGCTATGTCCCTTCTGATGCCAAAGCCGTCGTGGACAAGCAGCCCAAAGCCGCCTTCTATGTCCCTGATCCTGACGCCGTCTACTTTCAGCCCGTCCCACAGGCTCCACAGCAGCTTTGATTCGGCTCCCTGATATATGTGCGCCAGCTTTTTTCCGAAAGACAGCCTTGTGCCTTTGGACAGCACAAGCTCCGTCCCCCAAGCGTTCCTGATCACGCTTTTGCCGTCCGTCCTGAACGTGTTCTGCCCAATGACGAACATCCCCGCATCGTGCATCTGCCTGCAGAATCCCAGCACCCTGTCGGACGAAGCCCATCTGGCAACCGCCATCTTTTCGGCCGGAGTGTTCAGATCCGCCATCAGCGCGGAACGGGATCTGCTGGCAAAGACGTCGTGCATCGTCTCCTCCACGCAGTACGCTTCCTGTATCGCGGCCCATTCCGCTTCGGTGAGCATCCTTTTCGGGTTCAGCCTGCAGCCGTAGCTGATCATCGTGGTCATCCGCTTGACTTCATCGTACCCGATCCCGCCTTCTTCATCGGTCAGCGAGAACCTGTACCTTTCCTTGCTGTCAAGCATCTCTCCAAGCTCCGACAGATCGCCCGAATAGCCTCCCTGCACGGCTTCATTGACCACGATTGAAACGATGGCGCTCCCAAGGTCGGCCTCCACGTAGTACCTGCCGAAAAGCTCCTTTCTCAGCCATTTCGGAAGCATCTGCGCAGTCCCGCCAACGCAGCAGAAACGCCCGTGCAGGCTCCTGCGGTACGCCGTCCTGTACATTCCGTTTCCGTCTTCATCCGTCCAGCCCTCTTCCGCCATTCTGGCAAGCTGCCTGAGCTGCCCTGCGTCAAGGCTGGCGGCGCGTTCGTCGCTCTCAAGGAACCTGAAAAGAAAGTCCCTGTCGAAAAGAACCGTGCTTTCGATGTAGACGTCCGTGGACGGCATTCTTTCATTCGGCCTTTTTCTGGCTTCAAACCTTTTCCGCAGCGCCGCGGGAGTCCTGTCTTCCATCAGCCTTGACAGGACAAGCCCTTCGCTGGAGCCTATGAAAAGTCCCCTGACAATCTTTTCGATGTGGGTGACGTAGACAAGGCTCCCTTCAGCTATCTCCCTGCCGTGGAGCTTCATCGCCTGCGGAAAGTTTTTCACCTTTTCCTCTGGCATCGAGACGGAGCCTGCAGGGCGCACTCCAGTCCAGAGCCTCCACGCGCTCCTAAAGCTCTGCCTTGCATTCACCCTTTTGCCCCTGCGCAGGGAGCCAGTGCTTCCGTCCACGTACTCCCTGTGGAACCATTCGGAAATCTTTTGGCAGTCCACGGGAATGAAATGCAGCCTGTCCGCTCTTGCGTCGGCAACCAGCTCCGCCATCCTTTCCGTAGCGCAGTAAAGATTCGGAACCGACCTCCACACCTTGACAAGCTTCCACGCATCCCCCGTGCCAGAGGACTTCATCCAAGCTTCTTCTGGCACGTTGGGGACTTTCTCGCCGATGCGGAGATAGTCGGCGATAAAGTTTCCGTTGGACCATCTGGACTCCCTGTCCATCCTTTCGGACGACCTGATAAAGGAGTAGGTGGTCTGGTGGCTGGCGTAGTACTTTTTCGGAAGAACGCCGTCCTGTATGATGTGGCGCTCCGAAGCTCCTTCATCTCCAGTGAACGGGCTGGACACGCTCCTTGGCAGAAAGCTCCCAAGCGGGAAGCACTGGCTCCTGTCCGTCCATCTGGACAGCGCAAGGGAGTACGCGGCGGAAGAAACTATCACCAGCGCCCTGACAAAGTTCAGTATCTTCCACTGCTGCCAGCTTTTCGAATCCCCGTGGGTGTCGAGCAGGCGCTTGGCGTCCTCGATTCTGGCACCCAGCGCGTTGAACAGTTCAGGGCAGACGTACGCCAGCGTTCCGCATTCGCCAAAGCTGTGCGGATTGATCAGGTCGGCAGACTCGCAGGGCAGCCATCTGCGCCCAGTTCCGTCCCGCCACGCACTGGACAGGCTGAATGCATTTTCCTTGGACAGCGCCGCTGGAGAATCCAAGTCAGGCTCCAGAGCCTTTGGCTTCCATTCTTCCGCCAGCCATTGCAGCGTTCCCTGCTTCTGGCTTGAACTGATTCCCGACCGTTCAAGAACGGCTTCCATTTGCGGCCTCCTTTAGCAGGCTGTCCAAAAGGACAGTCCTGTCCAGATTTCTGAACGGATTCTCCCTCTCCGCGAAAGAACTCCTGTCCAGAAAGCTTTCGGCAGTGGGAGCGCCGTCCATCGGACTTGGCTCCCACCCGTATTTGGTAAAGTCCGGCTGGGCTTCTGGGAGGCTGGCAAGCGGGTCTCCCTTGACGGGCAGGAAATCCATATAGGAATGGCTGTTCTGCTTCGGCATTGGACGCAAACCTCCTTGGCTGGATGATGCCGCATTCGGCAGGCTTGGTCAAGCCCTTTCAGAAAAAAATATTTTCCAATGATTTCAGCGTGTTGTCGCAAAAAAGCAGTCCCAATTGATCTATATGAAGAGAAGAAAGAAATGTCGTGCCGACAGGGAAGCTTAGGGAGACTGGCTGGACAGCTTGCCGCAAATGGAAGACTGGACACATTGTCAATGATTTCAGCGAATTGTCGCAAAAAAGCAGTCCCAATTGATCTATATGAAGAGAAGAGAAACGTGTCGTGCCGACAGGGAAGCTTTAGGGGAATTATTGAACTAGAGTCCAGAAAAGAAATCAAGGCTCCAAAAGAGAGAGTCAACAGGCGGGGCTTGTCCCCGCCTCGTTGGCCGCGAAGGCGGCCAAGCTGGACGGTTTGGACGATACGGCATCTAGTCCAGACAGGGAGAAGGTGGACGTCTGCTTCATATAAAGGAAGAAACTGGACGATACGGCATCTAGTCCGCAATTGGGAATGCTGATTGGGCTTCGCCCAATCTGGACGCTTCCTTCGGAAGCGTCGCAGCCGTATTTTTATGGAGCCTTGACGGACTTTGGAGAAAGGCTGGGGTAAATATCTTGGCATTATGCCTTATGGCGTCGATATTGACAATGAGTCTGCCAAGCTTTTCTGAATATATGAACCTTCTCCACGTGCTGGAGTCTGCCTTGGATTCCAGCGAGTGCATTGAGGACTTTCTTGAATGCATGTCCACTGCTGGAGTCGGCATAGCCGCGGTCACTACGTCGGACATTGGGGGCGTGGTTCTCCCGCTGGGAATGATGAGGAGAAGAAGCCCGATAGACGAAGAAGGCTTGAAGGGAAGCCAAGAAGCTCAGGCTTTTCTGGCGAAAAATATGAGAAAGTACAAATCCGTATGGAAGGACAAGGGAGAGGAAATCGCCAAGAGCGTTGCCCAGCACCTGTTCCTGAGAAAGGCGGAATCAAAGGGAGAATAGCCAATGACAAAAAAGCTGCTCAGCAGGATCAGAAACAAGTACGATTCTGCCGCCAGATGGAAAAGAATCAATCCAGTGCTGCTGGAAGGCGAGTTCGGCGTTGACGAGTACGGACGGATCAAGGTCGGAGACGGTCAGTCGGGATGGAACAGCCTGCCCTACGTGATGGAGTCCTTCAGACTGGAGCCTGTGGAAAGCTCAAGCTACCAGAACGGGACTGTTCCAGTTTCGCCCCTGTCGGATCAGATAGTCTACGTGATTGCCAAGGACGATATCGTTCTTGATTTCGAAAAGGTCTACAGGAACGACGCAGTCGACAAGCTGTATTTTACGCAAAAGAAAATCTACATCGAGAACGATGCGGAAAAGGAGATTTCGCTGTCCATCCAGAATGCGGAATGGGCCAACGATCTTAACGCTCCTGACTGGGGAATGCCCGGAATGCACCTGTACATCCTTGCCACGTGGATCGGCGGAAGGATCATACTGGAAATCATCGACAACGATCAGGCCGCAGACAACCTTATCGAGCCGTAGAGCCAGCTTCAAAGGCGGAAAACGAAAGGGGGCTTCAAGCCCCCTTGCTTTTATGCTTTCGCTTACGCGGCTATGCCTAAGGATTTACCGCCAGAGCCTTGTTCGTGAACCATGCGTTCTGCTCGTAGGTGTCTTCGCAGTATATCTTGATCAGATCCTGCGCCGTTCCAAGCTTGTCGGTGCCGTTGGAGTTCTTTGCCACGTGGCGGATGGTGAACTCGCCCTTTTTGGCAAGCCCTCCAAGCTGCTTGACGACTCCGCTGGCGTCGAGAATCGGAGAGATTGTTCCGTCAGACGCCCTTGTGGGGATGTTTGCTGGAATGTTTGCGCTTGCAGACCACAGCGGAGTCAGCAGGTGCCTTGGACTGGCGGTTTCAGAAGACGGAGACTCGATGTGTCCGTAGAGCTGCGGAACGGATCCGTTCACCCTGTTCAGCTTTCCGATGGTGCTGACTACGTCGTTCGTAAAGACGTCGAAATTGTTGACGAGCTGCATCAGCCACGGATATTCCTGAGTCAGAAGGGCGATAGCCTTGAACGCCGTGTTTCTTGAATTGAATGCCCATCTGGTGCAGGTCTCTCCGCGCTGCTCCGTGTAGGGAACGCCGTAGGAGTTGAATATCGCCCTGTATCCTTCCTGAATCTTTTCGACATCCTGCACGATGTTTTCAGCGGCGCTGTTTGCATTGGACGTGTACAGGTCGGTTGCAGTCTGTGCGGCTCCGAAATAGGGAACTTTCGCCTGCATCCTTGTCAGCTTTCCTGTTGCCGCGTCGCCGTAGTTCGTCTGCATTCCATTGGACGATTCCGTTGGGGAAGAGCTTCTTGGATAGGCTCTTGCAAGGCGTATCTGCCACGTGCCAGAGCCGTCTGCCTTGGCGATGTTGATTAGGTCGAGAGTTGCCGCCGCTTCGTAAAAGCGCTCGATCTGGTCGATAACGGCATCCGTGTTGTTCTTGATTGCGATGTCCCTTGTCCTGTCGGTGGTTGACGGCTTGAACGAGTCGACAAGCAGCCTCCATGAGCTTCTGTTGCGGCGGAGATATGCCACGCGCCAGATCAGTTCCTTAAGGGTTTCAGGAAGATCAAACGTGACAAGATATTTTCCCGACTGTGGTGTATGTGCCATATGAGGATATCCTTGAATAGCTGTGTTTGAATATTTACGTGCGCTGAAAAGAATGCAAGGCCCGAAGGCCTTGCATTTTAGGAGAGGAGAACTGCCAAGAGGCAGGAGGTGGACCGCTTGGCGTCCCGACCCTAGGGCATTGATTATTTAAGGATCCGCTTGACATTTTCCGGCCGATGTGCCATCCTTGGCTTGGAACGATTCAAGGAGGAAACCGCCGATGGCAATCAATCCAATCAGGGCTGCGCAGGCAGCCATTCCCGTCCTGTTCGGACTTTCCGTGGCTCTTGGGAGCTGGTACACAATAGATCAGGGAGAGCGCGGCGTCCTGCTCAGGTTCGGCAAGCTCTCTTCCGTAGAGGAGCCCGGACTGCATTTCAAGCTGCCGTTCATCGACAGCATCCACAAGATGACGGTCAGAACCGTAAAGTTCACTCTGCCCACGGCCGTCTACTCCAAGGACATCCAAGGAGCCGAAGTCGTGATTTCGCTCAACTACCGTCTGGACGGGGACAAGGTCGGCGAAATGTACGCCGCCGCAGGAACGAACTATGCGGACAAGATTGTCGTTCCCCGCCTGCTTGCCGTTTCGAAAGACGTGTTCGGCAAGTACAATGCCGTTTCCATCGTTCAGGCGAGAGAAGAACTTGGCAGGCAGATACTTGAAGAGATGTCTGCCAAGATGGCGGGAACTGGCGTGGTCGTGGAGTCCGTCCAGATAGAGAACATCGACTTTTCGGATTCCTATGAAAAGTCGGTTGAAGAAAGGATGAAAGCTGAAGTCGAAGTCCAGAGGGTCAAGCAGAACCTTGAGCGGGAGCGCATCAACGCCGAAATGGCAAGAGCCAAGGCGCAGGGCGAAGCAGATGCCAAGCTTGCAAAGGCGTCGGCGGATGCCAAGGCGATAGAGCTTGTCGGCAGGGCTGAAGCTGAAGCCATCCGAGCCAAGTCCGAAGCGATGAAGGCAAATCCAGACTACGTGCGGATGCTGCAGGCGGAAAAGTGGGACGGCAGGCTTCCCCAGAGCATCGTGCCGTCTTCGTCCGTGCCGATACTCAAGCTCCAGTAGGGAGATCCAGATGCTGACCATAGCTGTTCCGATATACGCTTCAGGGTGCGGAGAGGATGACGACGAATGTGAAGTTCTTGCTAAGATGTGCAGGAACTACGGCAGTTCGCATCTTCTGGAGGACTACCACGGCTGTCCAGTAAGAGGGATAGACGACAAGAACTCCCTGCTCTGCTGTCCGTTTTCTGGACGGATGTATATGAACTGCACGGAGGTGACGGCTCTCGATTGGCACGGCATTCTTTGCCTGCAGAAAGCGGACGGGAGTTGACAGGAGAGGGGCTTTCTGCTATCTACTTGAGTGCAGGGAGGGAGACGTCTCCCTCCCGTAAAAACCAAAGCCAGAAGGGCAAAGGACAGGCAATGCAGGTTTTTTCCAGAAATGAAGGGTTTCTTTCCAATCTTTCCGACGCAAGGAACTTTTCCTTGGGCGATCCTACCGTGATCTGCCGCATTCTTTCCGATCATCTCTATTCAAACAAGATAGGCTCCATCGTCAGGGAACTGTCGGCGAATGCAATAGACGCCCACAGGATGTCGGGAAACGAAAGCAAGCCGTTTCTTGTCCATCTGCCTTCCTTTAACAGGGGACTCTTTTCCCAGAAAGACTCCTGCTTTTCGATAAGGGACTTTGGACCAGGACTCCCAGAGGAAGGAATATACGCCCTGTATACGTCCTACGGAGCTTCAAGCAAGCGCGAAGACAGCTTTCAGATAGGCGGTTTCGGCATCGGCTCCAAGTCTCCGTTTGCCTACACGGACACGTTCGAAGTGATGTCTTGGCACTGCGGCAGAAAGAGCCAGTACGTCTGCTTTCAGGACGATGCTGGATCGCCTAGGGTGAAAAAGCTTTCTGAAGTAGAAAGCGGAGAGCCGAGCGGTCTCAAGGTAACCTTTGCCGTTGCCAGCGAGATGGAAGCCGAGGCGTTTGCGGAAGAATGCAAGTGCCAGTATTTCTGGTACAGGCTCAAGCCTGACGGCAACTACGACAGGGCTGAGCCAGAAATCGTCTACGAGAACGAATGGGGAATGTGCGTGTCCACGAAGTCCGTCTCGCCGATCTGGAGGAAGATGCCCGGGAGCTCAAGGTTCGGCGGCAACGGCTCCGAGCGCAGGGCTGTCGTGAACAATGCCCTTTACGGACTTTCGGAACTGTATTCGTCTGGCGTCCTTAAGCGTGAATGCGAGCCGTTTGAGAACTGCCTGACGGTGCTCAAGGTCGGCGGTACCAGCGTGGACGTTGCAGCCAGCAGGGAAGAGCTTGCCTTTACCAGCCGCACGGAAAGCGCTGTCGCTGAAATCTCCAGAAAGTTCAATGAAAAGTGCGCTTCCGACCTGCTCGAAGCCTTTGGCGCCGATTTCAGAAAGTCCAAGCTTGAGGCTTGGGATGCGTGGAGAAAGAAAGACTTTAACTTTGCCTTTCTGACTTATGCGTCCAAGGAAACGGCCGAGCGCTTTGTCGAAGTCCGCTCGTTCGCCCGCGAGTACAGTATATCCACGATGCTTCCCATAGACGGGCGGGCCCTGTGGAACCTGCTGCTTGGGGAAGTCAGGGGCTACGAAATCTCCGCTGTCAGCTCCTATGCCAGCGGAGTCTCTTCCGTGTCCAAGATGACAAAGACCCAGACCTGCTCAGACGGAAGCTCCGCGGTTGTGCCGAACTTTAAGCACGTAAGAAAGTTCGCTCCCTGCGGACTGCTTGCGGACGGCACTGCAGACGACTGGCGTCTTTCGGTTCCTGAGCATTCCGATTTCAGGATAGTCTTTGTCAGGAAGAACGAGCTCTACAAGAGCATTGCCGATCTGGCAAGGAGAACCGCCGAGAAGCTGTGCAACGGGAGCGTTGTCCACGTGTACGCCGCAGACGCCGAAGAGCGGAAGCGCATCCTTTCCATCTTGGGCAGTCCGTCCGAAGAGCGGATCATCGACTGCAGCGGAATGAAAATCGAGCCAAAGCCAAGGACTGTCTCTGCGGCTTCGCTGGCAAAGCGGGAGCTTGTCAAGGCAAGGCTGGTCAGCTTTAAGGCTTCAAGTCTTTCCCGCGCCGTCAGAAGCGATCTGGTCGCATCTCTGCGGACTGCGTCCAAGGACGAATGGGTTTCCGTGGAGAGCATCGAAAAAAAGCTTGCTTCTGGGTGCTGCGCCGTGGTCACCAGCGGAACCGAGCTTTCTGAAAAGGCTCCCGTCCAGATACAGGGGATGGTGCGGATATTCTCCCGCATATGCGGAGAAGAGTACATTCCCAGAAACTGGGTCGTGCTGAACGAGTCGGCATACAGAAAGTTCTGCTCCCTTGGCGGGACGCCCATCGGCGAGGACGACGCCCTGAAATGGGTGGAAAGCTTCTGCGCCAGCGCTGGCATATCTGCAGAGATGTTCGAGGATTGGAGCCTGATAACTAAAATGGACGACAGCATCCATTTTTCGTGGCTTGACTCTTCTGTCGATTTCGGGCATATTGCCAGCAGACATCCAGACCATCCCGCTGCAAAGGCGTGGAATGAATGGAAAGGCGCAAGGGATATCGCGCAGAGGATATTCTGCAACACGGATGCCATTTCCAAGGCGCTGTTTTCTGGCGTGGACGGCATCCGCATCTCTTCGCGGGAGACTGCAGACAGGATAGCCGAACAGTCTGAGCGCAGGCTCAGGCTTGATGAAGTTGTCCGCTGGGTGAAGTCGAATCCAATCATCACCCTGCTTTCGGGGAAATGGGCTGTGGCGGACAGCGAAAGGGAACTGAACGCAAGGATTCTTGAGGAGTATCTTAGATGGGAATAGCAGGGGAAGGCGTTCTGGTTTCAAACGCAGTGTCCGCTGTCAAGGTCGGGTTGAAGGATGTTGCCGAATCTTGGCTTTCCGCTTTCTATTCAAGAATGCCGCTGCCGGACGCCATTGTCGATATCGGCCTTGACGAAAACGGAACGCCTGTAGGCGTCTGGGATTTCGGCACGGCAGAAGAGCCGTTTGTCAGGAGCGGCAAAATACACGCCACAAGAAAGGATATAGCCGTTCTGGGACTTGTTGAAGAGCTGGTGCGGATTCTGGAGATGCCTGACGGCAATAGGCAGTTTTCGGAAGCCTATGCGGCGCACATTCAGGAGGGATGCTGCAATGGGGACGGATTGGACAGTGAAGTCGAAAAAGATGGAATGGCCCGAGATTCTGGGGAAGGAATGCTGCGTTCCGAGGATCAGGGAGAGAACTGACGCCAAGAGTTCTGGCGACGCCACCTACGATCAGGCATCCGAAGCCTTTCTTGCGTTTTCCATTGTCAACGGAATGGACGGCAGGGTTGAAAGCAGGGACGGCTTGAGCGTAGACATTGAAAATGCAGAGCAGAAAGGTCTCCAGTACATTGCGGACTGCGCTCCAAAGCCGATATGGTGGGCGGCGTCGTCCGCATTGGCTGAGGGCAGAAGCGTGACCATATCCTGCCGCGAAAGCGGAGCGGAGGAAAGGCTTGCTTAGAAGCATCGACATCCAGTGCCGAGACTGCATCGAAACGATGGCTGAAATGGAGCCAGCTTCGGTGGATCTTGTCGTGACTTCCCCGCCGTACAACATGACGTCAAGGGCTGGAGGCTATGCGGACACTGGACGGTACGACGTCTACACGGATTGGAAGACTGAAGACGAATACGTGGATTGGACGCTCAGCCTGTTCAGCGGCTTTGACAGGGTGCTGAAAAAGGACAGCGCCGTTGTCTACAACTTTTCGTACTCCATTGAGAATCCAGCTCTGCCGTACAGGCTTGTCGCCGATCTGCAGGCGAAAAGCAGCTTTGCCTTGGTGGATACGGTCATCTGGAAAAAGGCTTCTGGACTGCCCTTTCCAGCCAACCTGCGCAGGCTGTCGCGGATATGGGAGTTCATCTGGATATTCGCGAGAAAGGACGAGCTTGGCACGTTCAGAGTCCACAAGAAAGTGTCCAGAAAGTCGGCAAAGACTGGACAGACCTACTGGAAGGTTCACTACAACCTTGTCGAAGCAAGGAACAACGACGAGCCTACGCCGGAACTGAACCAAGCAACCTACTCGTCCGAGCTTGTCCTGAAGCTGCTTGACATATACGCGGCAGACGGCTACACTGTCTTTGACCCGTTCAATGGAACGGGAACCACGGGTCTTGCCTGCAAGATGTCTCCGCTGAAAGATCTGGCATATGTCGGTTCCGAGATTTCGGAGCGGCAGGTCAGGCATTCGCTCAGGCGCATCGGCGGATGGCAGGAGCCTGAAGGCATAGACTCTTTCTAGGAGGAAAGATGGCTGGCGAAAACGATGTCAACCTTTGGTTTGAAAAGTACCGTCCGTCTTCTCTGGACGAATGCATTCTGCCCAAGGCTATGATGAAAATATTTCAGGGCTACATCGACAAGAACGAGATGCCCAACCTGATGCTCACTGGCTTTCAGGGAACTGGAAAGACGACTCTGGCAAAGGTGATGGTGAGCTCTCTGAAAGCGGATTCGATGTTCATCGACTGCTCGACCGACAACGGCAAGGCGATGATCGAGACGCAGGTCGTGCCGTTTGCCAGCACGATGTCTCTTGGCAATCAGGGAGCGGTGAAAATCATCATATGCGATGAAGCCGACGGGCTGTCTGCCGCGGCGCAGAAATCTTTTCGGCCGATCATTGAAAAGTACGCCCTGACCACAAGGTTCATCTTTACGGCGAACTATCCTGAGAAAATCATTCCCGCTCTCAAGTCAAGATGCGCCTGCTTCGACTTTAGCCAGAAAAAGGCTGAAAAGCCCCAGATGATGGTTGCCATTTTCAAGCGGTGCAAGCACATCCTTGACGACAACGGAATCAAGTACGATCCCAAGGTGCTGAAGCTTTTCATCTCGAAATGGCATCCAGATTTCAGGCGCATCCTGAACGAGCTGCAGTCCTACGCAACAGGATACGGCGAAATCAACGAAGGCATCCTGAGCGCAGGGACAAACAGCGATATTGCAGATCAGCTCTATCCGCTCATTCTCGCCGCCGATTTCAAAAAGTGCAAGCAGTGGGTTGCGGACTCAATCGACAGTCCAGAGGACGTTTTCTCTGCCTTGTACAGCAGGATGAACGACTACGTGAAGCCTGAAAGGCAGGCGGAGTGCATTGTCCAGCTTGCCCTGTATCAGGAGTATTCAAGCCACGTGATGAACCAGCAGATCAACACTATGGCCCTGCTGGTTGAACTGATGAACGCCGTGGCGGGAGACTAGGGAATGGCGGAACAGGAATACGAAGACCTTTGCGAAATCTCTCTGGAGGAGCAGCCAAGCGAAGAAGACGTCCAGCCGCAGATTTCAGTCTTCGACCTTGCCAACGATATTTTTACCAAGGGAAGACTGATAGAGTCGTGGGTCGCCGAAAAGGGCGAGCTTCCTCCGCAGTGGAACGCCTATATGATTCTCCGCATCCTTTCGGAGCATCTTGACACGCTCTTTCTGGCAAACGAGATGAACAAGCACTGGCAGGTGCCAGACATCGCGCAGTGGATGTTTTTCAGGAACCTTGTGGTCAAGAAAAAGCGCTACGGCTGGACAAAGAAAACGAGAAAGGACGAAGAACGGGAGCCGCTGGCTCTGCTTGCCGAGTACTTTCACTGCACGGAAAAGGAGATGCGAAAGAACATCCACGCCATTCCAAGAGACAGGCTGATGCATCTTCTGGAGACCCTTGATCCAGAGCGCTACAAGCCCAAGAAGGCAAAGGCTCTGAGAGCGAAAAAGAAGGAGAAGTAGATGGAAGCGCAGCTGGTTGCATTGGACGATGAAGGGAACATCAAGGATGCATACGTCCTTGACGTCTCTTGGAGGAGCATCAAGGAAGCCTTTCTCAGTCCAAGGGGAAGGGAGATGATGGCGGATTCGCTGGCGGACGGGAAAATCGACCGCACTCCGATGCCGCTGGACGCCGAGATGCAGGCCGTTCTGGCTGGATACAAGGCGTCAATGCTTCCCAACGAGACGAGATGGAGCAGGGCGCAGAAAGTTGAAGCAGTGAAATGGATGGCAAGGAACTGGAACCCGTCCAGCAGATGGGAGGATTTCTGCGAGGAAGCCAAAAGAAAGTTCAAGATTGTTTCTGCTGGAGCGCTTGACGAGTACAACTGGTTTTCGTGCTGCCTGTTTCTGAAGCAGCTGCTCGACTTTGCGGCAAGGCACAAGGATCTGAAATGCGTTGCGGCTCCAGTTGCTCCGCTGGAAAGCGAATAGAAAATCAAGGGAGGGCATTAATGCCCTCCCTTTCTGCTATCTTGGACAGCCGAGTATCGGATGCTGCGGAACGCCAAGCAGCTGCCTGTCGCCCCTCGCGGCTTCCCTAGGATTCTTTGCGAACATAAACTGCGGGTACTCAAAGGGCATATGGACGTTCTTTGTCAGATAGTCAACCTTGTACGAATAGTACGTAAGCGTTGCCGTCCACAGGATCGGGTCTGCAGATTGGCTCTCCATCGGCACGGAGTCTATCGTTACTGGCAGCACGGAATGGAACGTCATCCTGATCATCGGCACCTTGGCGTTGTTCAGGATGATCAGCATCATTCTGGTGTAGCAGTCTTCGTTGTAGTACCTGTACTGGTTTTCAAACATCCACTTGTACAGCATAAAGTACGCAGTAAAGTCTTCGTCCATTATGAACGACAGCGTAAGGTCGTCGTAGGTGAGCGAGTGGGCGAACACGGGAAGCTTGTCGCTGCCCTGCGGACGCTCTATCGGAATGTTCCTTGCCGTGACTCCGGGGATGTTGAACTTTTGCAGGAAATAGACTATGTTGGGAATGTTCTCGAAAACGCAGTAGTAGTTTGACACTGCCGCAGTCGATATGTCGAGAACGGAGTCTTCGCTGAACCAAGAGGTGTCTTCGCTTGTCGATGCGGTTTCGACATTGCCTTCGCACAGGGGCTTGTCGAATGGCGGTTCCTTTGGCTTTCTTTCCAGAGCGATTTTCTTTTTTGGCATTGGATGCAGTTTGGGGAGCCAAGAGGCTCCCCATTCAATACTGCGATATTTACGCTATGTTCCTGTCTAGCTGGCAGAGCAGACGATTTCTGGGAACCAATCGGCGTAGTTGGCAAAGCTGACAAGCGTCTTGGCAGTCATTCCAGGAAGCTTGCCGTACATCTGCATCAGGCGGTGCTGGGTGTCAACTACATCCTGTCCAGATACGTCGGTCATTGTGCCGTCAACAGGAAGCTGAGTGCCAGCGGGGTACTTGCTGACGGTTTCCATTTCCTGCCCGTCAATGACGTTTTTGGTGACAACGAGGCAGCCTTCGCCACACACCTTGGACTTGTCGGCATAAGGCTGAATCTTCTGTCCGTCAGGACCGGTGCAGTTGACAATCTTGATGGTGATGTGGGTGCCGTTGGCATCGGTGCCGTAGATGTTCTTGTCACCGTCGTCGAACTGGCAGAGAGCAAAAGCGCCCCACAGGGTGTCGGTATCCCAAGACTTGAACTGGCAGTCGCGGAACTCGATGACGCAGTTGTAGGAGTTCTCAAAGCCATTGTTCTTGGAGCCGATGCGGAGGATGTTGGAAGCGCCGTCAAAGACGCAGTTCTTGATAAGAGCCTTGCCGCCGTCGGCCATTCCGAAAATGTTGATGGCGTTGTTGCTGAAGCTGTTGACGAACTTGCAGTTTTCAATCAGGATGGAAGACGGATTCTTGAATCCTTCTGCAGTCTGGACGCCCCAGATTTCAAGACCGTTGTAGATTGCGCTGTTGTATGCAAACTGCGGCTTGGCATTGACGTCGCTGGTGGCGGTTTCAGTCATCTCGCGGATGACGACAGGGCCGCAGGTCTTGAACACCAGAGGAGTGTTGGGGCCCTTGCCGGCGCAGAGCTTGCCTTCGCTGCCGTCGACCTTTACGCCTTCAAGCACGGTCTTTTCGCCTTCAGCAGGAACGAAAGTCTGGTAGGAGTAGTCGCTGATGGTGGCGTCAGCGATAACGATGCTCTTGCCTTTCACGACGTTGGAAGTCTTTTTGACAAGCTTGCCCGTCTCAGGATTGACAACGGGTGCGCTGGACTTGAACTCGCCGCCGACGACAACGGTGTCGACAGAAGTGTCGCTGTTGAGATCAAGAGAGCCGTCGGCCTTGTAGGCAGGAGCAAGACTTTCGCCTTCTTCAAGCATCTCCACCATTGAAGATGCGCCCTTTGGAGTCATCTTGTAGGTGACTCCGCCGATTTCGGCGGAGGTGGATTTGATTCTGGAGAGCATTCCAGCGAACTTTTTGGACATAGTTCTGTCAAGATTCAGCTGCTCCACGTCGAGCTCGACAGCTTCGGGGGTGCCGAACTTTTCGACAAACGTTTCGATTGCAGATTTGTTGATAGCCATTCTACGTAAAATGTGTTTGCAATATTTAGCCGAGCCTGAGTAAATATTCAAGCCCAAGGCATCAGATGAAAGAAGACGTCTACGTATCGAAATATCTGCGGACTGATCTGCCTGCGGAAAAGAGAAAGCCCGTTCTTGAGCCAGCATACGATCCAAAGTGCCAGCGCCGCCTGCGTGGACTAAACCCCTATTTCTCGTTCAACAACGAAAACTACGGCACGTCTAACGAGCAGGCAGTCCTAAAGCGCCTGCAGGAAGAGCAGATACAGATGTTCGGCTACAGGGGGACGTACATTCTCAAGGGACACAACACCGTGGACAGGCTGTTCGGAGAGAGCATCGGAGCGACATACAGCTACAGCTTTCCGATAGAGTTCTTCCCTGAAGAGGGAGACGGTCCCGAAAACTCTTGGTCGGTGGAGATGTACGGCTTTTCCCAGCTCGACACCATACCGATCAACATCGCCTACGACAGGCTGAATGAAGAGATAGCAAGGCTTGGAGACAAGGACAGGCAGTTTCCCCTTCCTGGAGACCTGTTCAGGTACGATCTCACTTCGCAGCTCTTTGAGATAAAGTGGGTGTCCGACAGGATTCACAAGTTTATGAAGGGATGCAAGACGATGTACAAGCTGGAGATGCAGCTGTTCAACGTGGGTCAGGAAACTTTCGACACGGGCAACGAAGAAGTTGACTTTCTCAACGAGTTCAGCCGCACGTACCAGTATCCCAATGCAGACAACGAAGCTGTCAGGAGCGAGTCTTCAGAGCTGTCGCAAAAGGAGCCGAACATATGGAATCTTGATCTGCAGCAGCCTGTCGAGTACGAGCCTGAGCTTGAGCCTAGGCATTCAAAAAGCATTTCAAGGCTCCTTCCCGAGCAGCCAAGGCGGAAGCTGAAAGCAAGGATAGAAAGGCCAAGGTAAATAGGAATTACTGCTTTAGCAGATCAACTGGAGAGTCAATGCATATGAAACCGTTTGTCGAGTTCTGCGTGGACGAAAACCTTCACAACGAGTTTGCCGTTGTCGAAGATTTCGGACGCATCAATATAGGAAAGTTTCTTGAGCCAGTAATGAAACGGATGGCCGCTCTCATTGGCAAGGACGGCGTCAAGTCCGTGTCCGGCGTCATCGACGGATACGGTGAAGACAAGCCTGCCGACTACCAGACTGCCAAGGGCGACTTTATGAAGGCTCTTTGGGCGTCCAAGGTAAAGGACGGTCAGGAATGGATTACGGACGAATACGAGTTCTGGGCTGGATGCCTTGCCCGCGCCTGCAGGGAGAACAACCCCAAGGACGTTGCAAAGGCCCTGTCCAGCGTTGCATAGGAGAAATGGATTAATGAAAACGTTCAAGGAATATCTGGCTGAACAGGCAGAGATTGCAAGAGAAGAGCAGCTTGACGAGGGCATCTTTGACAAGATTTTCCAGAAAGCTATGGAAAAGCTTGCCGTTCTGATCGGTCCTGAAAGGATGGAAAAGCTTGCCAATCTGCTGTCCAAATGGGACGGCAAGAAAATCGACAAGAAAGCCCTTTCAAAGGAGCTGGACAGCTCGTTCAAGTCGTTCAAGCTCGACGGCAACGTCGCCAAGGAAATACAGGCAGAATGCGTAAATGAAGAAGGCGAGCAGATCAACGAGACTCTTGCCAATATGCTGATTGCCGCCAACTACGGCTTCTGGACTGCCGTGTTTGTCAAGGCGGCTCTTGGCATCGGCATTCCGATGGTGCTTGCCATCATCAGGGCCGCCATCAAGAAATCCGCTTCCGAGCGCAGGGGCAAAAACCCGTTTGCCAACGCCAAGCGCGAGCTGGACGCCCTGAACAGGCAGATGCGCTAGCAGGCTGGAAAACTTTTGTTTCAAGGCTCCCGAAAGGGAGCTTTTTTGTTGACACGAAATCCTGCTTGGCATATGATGGCATTAAACTTGAAGCAAGGAGGGAGCCTGTATGGCGCGTAAAAGAAAGAAAGCTGAAGAAGAGATTGCTGAAACCCAGACGCTTGACAGCGTAGTCGAGCCTGCTGAGCCTGCTGAGCCTGCTGAGCCTGCTGAGCCTGCTGAGCCTGCTGAGCCTGCTGAGCCTGCTGAGCCTGCTGAGCCTGCTGAGCCAAAGGCAGAAGAGCCAAAGGCAGAAGAGCCAAAGGCAGAACCGAAAAGAAAGCCTATAACCAGAGCCAAGGAACTGATGACCAAGGAATACAGTGAAGCGATGGCGTGGATGACTGAGCTTCACGAAGGCGATGTTGACAAGGCTGGCGTTCCCTACTGGATGCATCCAATGATGGTTTCGCTCAGGGTGAAGTCGCTTGCCGCAAGGGGCGGATTTGACGAGCAGACCGCCGTGATTGCCGCGCTGCTCCACGACACGGTGGAAGACGGCAAGACAAGCATTGCTTCCATCCGCCGCCAGTTCGGCCCTGAGGTGGCGACCGCCGTGGCGATCTTGACAAGAGACCCCAAGATGACGTATATGGAGTACATCGCAAGGGTTGTTGCATCGGGCAGCCGCGTTGCGTGGGCTGTCAAATGGGCGGACATAATCCACAACACCAATCCAAAGCGTCTGGCGAAGCTGAAGGAAGCGGACAGAAACCGTCTGGTCAAGAAATACGGCAACGCAAGAAAGCTGCTTGAAAAGGCGTGGCCCTTCCTGAAACAGGAAGGTGAAGACATCAACCTTAAACGCAAGGAAGCGTAGCAATGCTCAGGCTGGTTGAAACCGACAAGGCAAAGGCTGTTTTTTCTGAAGAGTTCAACTCCGTGTTCGACAAGTCTACAGGAGAAACGGCGTACTGGGGCGCATCTCTGGAGCATAATCCAGACTGCGCTCCGTTTCCGATGATTCTGGATATGGAGATTACGACTTCCTGCTGGGGCATCGGAACCAGATTCGGCAGAAAGAAAGGAGCCGTCAAGGAGTCCAATCCCTGTCCGTTCTGCTACAAGGCCAACCAGCCAAATGGCAGGTTCATGTCCTTTGAGACTGCACGGCAGATAATGGAAAAGCTTCCCCGTGGGCTGACCCAGATTGCCTTCGGCGCAGATGCGTCCCTTGCTGGCAATCCAGATTGGTACCGCATATTCAGCCTTGCCAAGGGGATGGGGTTCATTCCCAACGTCACCGTGGCGGACATCTCCGACGAGACGGCGGAGAAGCTTGCATCGGTGTGCGGAGCGGCGGCGGTGTCGTGGTACGGCGATGAAGAATGCTGCTTTGGCTCAGTTGAAGCGCTCAAGCGGCACGGTCTCAAGTACGTCAACATTCACTGCCTGCTTTCAAGGGAGACGCTGTCCAGAACGTGGAAGCTTCTCGACGCCGCCGCTTCCGATCCGCGCCTGAAGGACGTGTATGCGATAGTCTTTCTGTCGCTCAAGCAGAAAGGCAGGGGAGCCAAGTTCACCCGCTTGACGGCAGAGGAGTTCAACTCCGTTGTCGGCAGATGCAGGGAAATCGGCATCTCGTTTGGATTCGATTCCTGCTCCGCTTCCAAGTACCTGTCCTATGCCAAGGACAACGGGCTTGAATGGACAGAGTCCTACTGCGATCTGTGCGAGTCGGGAAGAATGTCCTACTACGTCAGCGTGGACGGAATGGGCTATCCCTGCTCGTTTTCCGAAGGGCTGGTAAAGCCGATAGACGTCCTGCACTGCGGGGATTTCATAGACGACGTATGGAACCATCCCGTGACCCAGTGCTTTAGGGAACTGTCCCTGCTGAACGGATGCCAGTGCACGCTGTACAGCGTCTAAGACCCCGTCTGGCGGGTAAATATTCGGCTATGGAGTGCAAATGGACATAGACGAAAAGCTGGCATCCGCGCTGGATGCCTACGGCCGGCTTGTCAAGTCTCTTGAAGAGAGGATTGACAGGCTGCAGAAAGAAAACGAGTCCCTGCGAAAGGAGGTTGAAACCTTGAAGGTTCAGCAGGAATGCAGGGACAGGGAGATTGAAAGACTTGAAAAGGCAGGAAAGACGGCAGTCGAAGACATTCTCAAAAAGGTTTCGAAAAGTCCAATTCAGCCGTCGATTGTGCCTGCGTACCCAAATCCAATCGGGCCGTTCGTTCCGGGTTCTGCGCCTGACGGAAGGAATCCCCTGCTGCCGGACGGCTGGCAGCCGACACTGCCAGACGACATCCGTCCGGGTTCGCTTCCAGACGACATCAGCTGGCCGTCGGCCACGCCCCGTCCGTGGTACGAGAATCCAGACTACAGGCTCAACTCTCCAGACGGCCCGTATGTCGGGGCAGGAAAGGTTGAGTGCATTGGGGAGGAATCCTATGCGCTGCGCTAGGCATTTCTCCAAAGGACGCGATGAAAGGCGCACGGGTGCTTCATTCCTTGCATTCATCGTGCTGATCATTACCATTCTTGTTCTGTTCCAGTGCCTGACAATGACTCTGGCTCCAAAGGCAGGCGCTGAAGTGCAAAGAAACTATTCCTGCGAACGGACTGCGTTTCGGGACGGCAGGGACATCCACAGGGGGCTGGACAGCATAATGGATCACGCATATCCCAAGCTCCATCCGCAAAAAAGGGAAAAGTACCGCGCCAGCATAATGAAATGGTCTGAGCGGTACGGCTTGTGTCCCCTGACCGTGGCTTCAATCATCTGGAAGGAAAGCAAGTTCGACGAGAAATGCAGGTATCTTGGCGCTCTTGGCCCGATGCAGACCATACCGAGATACCACAGGGACAGGATGGCAAAGGCTGGAATTAGCGTTGCGGACATCAGCACAATAGACAAGGGAGTCCATATCGGGTGCATCGTCTTTAGGCACTATATGGACAAGTCGAAAGGCAACGTCCACAAGGCGCTGAAATACTACAACGGGTGCGTCAACGCAAAGAATCCAAGGTACGTCCGGGACGTGCTGGGGATGCGGGACAAGTCCAGAGCCGCTGGCAGAAAGGATTCCTAGATGATTGAAGGATATCTTGACGGGTCGAGAGATCTGCGCTATGATGCGCTTGCCGCTTTGATGGCGGACTACTGCGAAAGGAACGTTGCTATGGGACGGTGCAAAGGAAAGCACAAGACCTGCAGGTTCGCAGTCTGTCCCTTTAATGAAGGAGACCCGACAAATCCCAATGCTTGGGTTGACGCCCTGTACAAGTCCGAATGCGGCATCTGGAAACGGGCGGCAGAAAGGCTGCACGAAAGGGATGAAAAGGGCGTTAAGGATGCCTGTCAAGCCAGCGGGTCTTCAGCCGCAGAGCAGGAGCCGCCAGCGGAGCCTGAGAAAATCTCAGACAGAAAGTCAGATTCAAAAGGAGGATGGTTTAGAAAATGGCTAACGTCAAAATAATGAAGCTTGTGTCGTCTGAAGAGATTATCTGCGATCTCGTCAAGGAGGAGGACGATGCATACATCGTGAAAAATCCGTTCTGCATCGCCCCGGCGCTGTCTCCCACGGCAGGCAAGGTGTCCGTGTTTCCGTGGAGCGTTGCAACCGCTGTTGAAAGCGACAAGGAGTATTCCATTGGCAAGCAGTTTGTAATGCTTTTTGCTGATGCTCCCGAAAGCCTTGCTGCTTCATTCATCGAGCAGACAACTGGACTGTCCGTTCCGAAAGGCGGATTGATTGTAGGCTAGAATGCAGACAGGGGAGGCTAAGCCTCCCCTTTTGCTCTATCCAAACAGGTTCGCCTGCTTTTCCTGCTCCGAAAGGCAGGGCTTGTCGCCCTGCTCAGGCAGGCACTGGCTTTCCTGCGGAACGATGATGTCAAGGGCTGGACACCGCCTTTGGGGGCAGTCCTTGGCGAGACAGCTTCGGCAGTCCTTTTCGCAGATGATTTCCATATCTTGTCCCTAGGGTTCGACTATATCTATCTAAAATGGAGGTGTCCGCATTGAGCTTAAGAATACGTCTGACTTGGGAAGGCAAGATGGATGCGGCGGCAAAAGCAAGAAAGGACGTTTCCGCCAAGCTTGAACGTCTCAATTCCGTTGGCAGAACAGGGACAGGCAACGCTGTCGTGTTCGGAGAAGGAGCCTTTGCCGCGGCGCTTGCAGGAACCGAGTCCAATCAAAGGCGTTTCGATCTTGTCTACGTCAACGCAGATGCCGCCGTGCTTGGACTCGACGGCGGGATATGGGCTCCGCAAAGGCTGTCCAACCTGCTTCAGATTCTGATCCGAGTCAAGAATCTGACGGATTCGGAAAGCTGGATTGCAGTCAGAATGCCAGAAGACATTCCAGATGAAGCCTATCTTGCCGTCAAGGAAGCGTTCTCCGAGACGCACCAGATGCGCCACGTTCCTGCGCTGCAGGGAAAGGAAGGCTTCTGCGAACTTGCCGTTGCCTGTCCTAGGGAGAAAGGAAAGGTGTACGCTTGGCATTTCTGGCACCATATGCTCGCCACGTGCTGTCCGAAAGGCGGAAGCTTTCTGTCTGTCGGGATAGACGATTCCCTTCAGGGACTTGTTTCGTGGTGCAGGCTTTCCGACAGGCCGATGCGCTTTGAGCTTGTCTTCCCGCTGGAGACCATTGTCCCGAAAAGTGCTGGATACCTTTCTGCATCGGCGGATGCTTACTTTGCCTTGGAGCAGGCAGCCGAGACGGGAGAAGGGGTTGGCGGGTTCGACGTCTTTGAAGCCGTGGACTTGACAGCGCAGTCCCGATAGGATAGGATGCTTTCCTGAGAGGTTGAAAATGACTGTCGACGAATACGAAAAGGAAGCCATACGCGATCTGCAGATCGACGTGACGAAGCTTGAGGACTACGCCAAGGGCATCGGAATGTCGCGGGCGAAATGGGCGAGGTACCTGTACAACGAAGAGCTGGTTCTGGCTGAAGCCGAAGAGCGGCTTGCCGAGCTGTACAGGAACAAGTGGCACTACTACGTCTACGAGTATCAGGAAGCAAAGGTGGAGAAAAAGTTCATCGACGTCTATATCAAGGGAGACTCGACATACAAGGAGGCTGAAAAGCTTCTGAAAAGGCAGAAGTCGAAAGCCAAGATGGTCGAGCAGGTCATATCGGCTCTCGACAGGCAGTCCTTTGCCGTCAATACCATACTAAAGCACATGATGTGGGAGTCTGGCGCATCCGTCTAGGCTTCTGCAGGGGAGAAAGACAATGGACGAAAGATTTGCGTCTTCCGACCGGACTGAAACTTGGATGAACTTTTCCAATGCCTACAGGCAGTACCGCCATTGCCTCGACAAGGCGGAGCTTGTCCTGCGCAAGTGGCTGCCGGGATGGAGCATAGAGGTTCGCGAACATAGAAAGGACTCCTTTGAAATCCTTCTCTGCCCTCCGCTTTCAAGGCAGGGAAACGAAAGGCTGTTCTACCTGTCAAAGTCGCAGGTGGAAAGCATCCTGTCCCCAGATTTCAAATGCGGACTGAGAAACTTTTTCGGGTTCGACCTGATTGGTTTCTGGAACGGCGTAAAGGCGTAGGCTATGCTGTCGATGCACAAGGTGGACGAATCCCGCGCCTTTCTGGAATGCGGGGACGACGAGTTCGAAGAGATTGCCGCGATGCACAAGGCTCTCTCCTACTATGTCCACAACTACAGGTTCATGCCCAAGTTCAAGTCGGGAGAATGGGACGGCAGGATAAGCCTGCTCGACCTTGGCACAAGGATGTTTCCGATAGGCTTGGCAAAGCACGTCTACGACTGCGCCAAGGAGCAGGGCATCGAGTGCAGGATCGATCAGGAAGTTGCACGGTGCTTTTACGACAAGACGTTCAGCGACGTGGACTTTGACGATTTCCTTGAGGGGACAAGGTTCTTCTCCAAGGGCAGGGAGATATTTCCCAGAGACGATCAGATTGAAGCAACGAAACGCGCCCTGAAAATGAAGCGCTGCATCAATCTCTGTCCTACGTCTTTCGGCAAGTCCCTGTCCATCGCCATCGAGTGCCTGTACCTTGTCCGCAGGGGACTTAAATGCCTTATCGTGGTGCCGACCAAGGGTCTGGTAGACCAGTTTGCAAACGACATCAGGGACTACGCGACCAACGAAGACGGAAACCTTGAGCCGTGGTATCCCAAGATCCAGACCGTGTACGGAGGGCTGTCGAAGGATATTCTGGATGAAACCCAGATATGCATTTCCACGTGGCAGAGCCTTGACCGCATTTGGAAGACGGACAGAAAGGTGATGAACCTGTTCGACTGCATCTGCCTTGACGAATGCCACAGGGGTTCGGCGATGGTTCTCCAGAAGCTGGTGATGTCTGCAAGGCAGGTTGCCTACAGGACAGGCTGGACGGGAACCTTGGCAAACGACATCGTGAACGAAATGGTCATCAAGGGACTGTTTGGAGAGCCTAGACAGATCGTCACAACGATGCAGCTGATGGACAGGAACATCGTCGCCCGTCTCAGGATCACGATAGTCAAGCTGAAGTATCCTGAGGTGCTTGGCAGAAAGTTCAGGAATCTCGACTACTACAACCAGTGCAAGTGGCTCGACGAGCTGCCCGAAAGGAACGATGCTGTTGTCCGTCTGGCTTCAAGCCAGAAAGAGGCGGGGCTTGTCCTGTACAAGAAAATCTCCCACGGCGAGGAGCTGTTTGCCCGCCTGAGAGAAGCCAATCCCGACAGGGTTGTCTATCTTGTCCATTCAGGACACTTTCAGAGAAACGGCGAGATGTACAAGTCCTTTGAAGAGCTCAAGCCGATGCTTGAGCAGGAAAAGGATTCCATTCTTGTCGCCAACTACCAGCTTGTCGGCACTGGCGTGTCGGTGAAGAACATACACTACGTGATGTTCGCCGCTCCAGTCAAGTCGTACATCACGACCATCCAGAGCATCGGCAGGGGACTAAGGGTCTCCGAGACCAAGAGATCGGTGGAGCTTATCGACATCGTGGACGACATGTCCTACAAGGCAAGAGTGAACGTCATCCAGAACTATGCGATGCGCCATTTTGAAGAGCGGTTCCGCATATACAACGAAAACGGCTTCGACTATTCGATGGACAGCATTCCGATAGAGCCAGCGGAAGAAGAGATAACGTTCTAGAAAAGGAAAGGCGGGGTTTTGCCCCGCCTTTTGCCTTACTTGATTTTAACCGAAACGACCTTTCCGTCCTTGAACCTGATGCGCATCTTTCCTGCCATAGAGCAGGACAGGACAATCTTGGACGTGCCGTTGTCCTTCTTGTTCTTGAGATAGATGTCCATCAGTTCGTCCTTGGACATCTGCGTCTTGAATATCGGCTCTTTCGGCTGATTTTCGTCTTCCTGCCATTCGATGAACTCAGACGCCTGAAGCATCTTGGCAAGCTCGACAACGGCCGTGTCCACGGTGTCGCCGACCGAGACGATTTCTTTCAGTCCCTGCAGGATGCTGAACCAGTGAAGAGCAAAGCTTTTCTTGCTTTCGTAGTCCTTAAGAATGCCGAGAATCTTTTCGTTCGGCGTGTCAACGTTGGTCTGCATTTCGGATGCCAGCTTGTCTGCCGTTTCAAATGCATCCGAGATTGCGGCTTCATCCTTTTCCTTCCAGAACGTCTCTGGCTTGTTCGTTTCAACCCAAGCTTTCAGGGCTCTGGCTGATGCAGTCGGGTCGGCGGCGAGGGCTTCTGAAAGCCAAGTGCTGAACGGCGTCACGGGCGCTCTCCTAGAAGTAGAACTTTTTCACCCTGCCCTTGTCGAACACGACATAGAAATCGACAGGGCCGTTGAGCTTGACCAAGCCCTTGTACTTGTCGATCTGGAACAGGATGTCCTTTTCGTTCACGTTGTCGAAAAAGCTGATGTAGCTTTCCGTTTCCATATTGAAGTATTTCAGCTCAGCACCGAGCTTTACCAGCTTGGCAATGGCGTCTTCCTGCTTGTCGCCCTTGGAGAGGGTGTTCAGGACTTTCTTGAACGGGACGGCGTACTCCTTGTAGAGCTTGGCAAGGTGCCTGAACTTGCGGACGGTCTTGATGCCGTCCTTGGATTCGACTTCCCATCTGCCAGCCTTGTCCTTGTTGGCAAAGGCGAGAACGTCGTCTGCCGTTTTCTGGTGCTTGAGGAAAATCTTGTCCACGGGCTTGCCTGCATAGACAAGCTCCTCCAGCTCTTCGATGTAGACGGACGTCCTGTCGGTGTAGTGCTTCAGGACGGCAAGATTCTTGAGATACTTGGAGAACTCCGTGTCAAGGGATTCGGCGAGATATTTTGAGAATGAGATCATTTCTAGCGGCTTGAGATATGAGATATTTAAAAGGGCGGCCCTAGGGCCGCCCTTTCAGTTTTACGGTTATGAACTGCTAGTACATATACACTGCAGTGTTATCAGCCTGGACAAATGATATTTTGTATGTATCGACTTTTTTGCTGTAAGTATTCGCACCGTCTATTCCAGGAGTTGATGCTTTGATTGCTGTGCTGTTATCGTTTGCTTCAACGTAGTTTTCCACCATATAGTTGTCTGAACCTATTACGCAGTCAGTGCCGCAGATTGTCATTCCGTTTGAACCAGTACGGCTTAGGCTAATCATTCCTACGCCTGTGATTTTGAAGCGGCGGCAGTCGATTGATTCTGTTGTTACTCCGTTTTGTGTTGTAGTTGTCAATGGAACAAAGCGCGTTCCATATGTTGCACCGCCTTTCATATAGACTTGCGAAGAGAATACCCCAAGGAACTCTATGTGGTGACCGCTTGCATTGAGTCCTGTCGGATCAAACACTACGTCTGCCGTAAATCTGCAATATTCTGGCAGCGTATAGTTGGAGCTTGTGCGGAGCATTGCATCATCTTCAAGATGCAGCACTCTTGCTCCACCGAAAAGGCCTCGCCTTGCATAAAAGCCGTTGTTCTTCCATTGCGGGAGAATCTTGTAGTTGCCTGTTGATCCAATCTGCTGGAAGATTGTCAGTTTGCGTCCGTAGCTGTCTGTTGTTGTAGATATTGGTTCAACAGCGGCAAAGCTTGTCGTGTTGTTCCAAGTTGAACCGCCTGCAATAACGCTGTCTGGAGCAAGAATCGAGCCGCCGTTCATTTGCGACGTTATGGTAATTGCAATCGGATCGTCTGCTGCATCAAGCGTAACTGCCTTTTCGTATCTGACGCCGTTGATTATTGATCCAGCCGCAATGTAGCTCAGCGGGGCAATCGAGCTTTCGGGCATAAGCGTGTGTGTCGTGTTTATCAGCGTAGTGTCGGTTTCAAACGTGCGCTGAATGTCTAGCTTTTCTTTGTTGATGTAGTTGTTTTTAGTTATGATGCTTCCTTTTGCGATTACTGAAGTAGGCATAAGCCAGCTGCTTTTCGTAATGCTCAGGTTTTCGCTCAAGGTTGTGTCTCTGGTATAGGATGTTTCGTTGACTATTGAACCTTTTGCAATCATTGAACCTGCAGCGAGCATGCAGCCGTTTGACAGGGTATGGAACATTACGTGGGGCTTGGCTGGATCGCTGCATTCGCTTCTGAGCCACAGACCGTTGTGAGTCAGCGAGATTGGATTCAGAATGATGACGCCGTTGACTGATGTAGCGATGCATCTAAGGTCGTGCCAATGTTCGGTTCCGTCCAACGCAAGCGTTGTCGATGCGGCTGTGTATGTGCGGCCGCAAAGCACTGACTGCAAGTCTGACTTGCTGGCGTGGCCTTTTATTACGCTTCCGTTTGCAAGGATGCAGTTGTTTGCTGGCTCCCAATCCAAGGACAGCGTATATGCTGTCTTTGTGACAATTGGATGATCGTCTGCATTAAACTCGACATCGACAGGTTCGTTGTCTTTAATGGTCTGATAGGTGAAGGTTGTGCCTTTGCGGAGGTATGATCCTGCGGCTATGACTGAACCAGCTCTGAGAACGTTAGTCTTTCCTTTAAGAGTCTGCAGTATGAGACCCTTGATGCCAACTACTGTGAAATGGTTTGCTACGCTGCTGAAGGTTGAGCCGCTTGAAGTGCCTACTCCAGACATGTAGTGGTTTGACGTATCTTGATACACGCCATAGAATGACTGGATGTTGAAGCCTCTTAACGTCCATTTTGCGCCGCTGTTGACATTGAGAGCCTGTCCGCCAGCCACGCGGATGGTTGTAGTCCACCATCCGTCCCAAGGCTCCATTTCAATGCCGCCTGTCGTGGACGAATATGCGCCGAGCGAAAGGTTCTCTTCATAGATGCCTTTCGACACGACAATCGTAGCCGTTCTGTTGTACATATTGAACGTTGAAGATACGTAGTTGACGCAGGCCTGAATCGTTTTGAACGGATAGTCTTTCGATCCCCTGTCTTCTGAATGGCCGTCGTACTGCGCATTGCTAGTGTCCGTGCCAAGGTAGTCGTTTCCAGTATCCTTATTGACATAGAATCTTTTATTTCCAGTGAGCCAAATCGGAACCTTGATCTGCTTGAGCATCTTTTCGATGTCTGACTTGTCCATATTGGAGAAGTCAACGTTGATGACGTTGTTTTCACCATAGACGAGACCAGGACCAAGCTTGACGCTGTCTACAACTTTCTGAACCGCGTTGTTGTCGCCTCTAGTGAAGTACACCTTGTTGGTGATGTCGTTTGAAATTAGCTTGCCTGTGCCATATGTTTTAAAGATTTCATCAGTTACGCCAGCATTCTCTATTGGATTGTATCCTGTCTTTGCAGAGTTCAATCTATAGATTGTGTCTGTTTCCATAACATAGATTTCAGAGTTGTTGATGTCAACAAATTTGTTGCCGCTGAAATGAGTTAATGGATTCGAGCAGCAGGTATAGCCATATGAAGTCATTGAACTCAGGATGTTGTACAACTCTGGAGCATCAGTTCGTGTAAAGAAGATTTTTTGTTCAAATCCTCCATTTATGGTAACTCCAATGACTGATACAGGAACATAGTTGCTTTGGATAAGCTTAATTCCTGTAGTTGCTGAAATGACAAGAGTTCCTGGATACTTGTAGTGGTTGTTGAGATGTGCATAGGCATCTCTTATTATCAGCGTGTCTGCAGTCAATATGCGAGCAGAAAGAGTTGTGTCATTGACTACAGAGTTTCCTGCTACATAGGTTCCAGCCTTTAGATTTGATCCTGCAGCAAGAACAGCACTGAAAAGGTATAGCTTGCTTGTAACGTTTCTGACTGAAGAATTGGTTACGCCATGAATCTGCGAACCAGCGGCAATCTTTGATCCGCTAGCAAGGAAGGAATCCGTATTGGTTACTCGCAGTTCGGCAGTCAAAGTTTCTGCTGCGCGTTTTTCGATATTGTTGATTTTGGAACCAAATGCAATGACAGTTCCAGCGGCAAGCACTACAGCTCTTTTTTCTGCTTCTGTCGATGCTGACGTGTTGCTGTTGACAACTTCTAAATCTGCATTTAATGTTGTGGTGCTTGAGTAGTGAACGCCATTGATTTGTGATCCTGCCGCAATTTTTGAGCCAGACTTGATTGTAGAACCATACAAAAGCCTGTTGTTTACAGCAACTGTGTTGATGTTTCTGTATGTATCATAATAGGTAAGAACCGTCTTGTAAGTTTTCTTTTGCGTATCAACATTGTCATTATAATTCCATTCTGTTGAATCCTGTCTGTCTACAATAACATAGTAGTTGCCGCCTCTACGCTTGTAGGCATTTATCAGACCGTAGCCAGAAATTTGACCGATATAGATGTAGTTTGCAGTGCTGTTTATGCCCGTTTTGATTCCTCTGTCGGCACACCAATAGTTTCCTGTGTAGTTGGCAATTTTGAATATGTCGTCGAGTGTCAGTGAACTGATGGAATATGAAGACAGCTCATATAGAGGCCAGACTTTTTGCTTGAATATTTCCTTTTTAACTGTTGCATCATTTATTACTGAAGTTCCGTTAGTTACGATGTAGATGGAATGCATATTGTTTGTAATGCTGTCTCTAATTGGAGTTGATATGCTGTTCCACCAATCATCAAAGCTGTCTCCAATTAGATGGAAAGGACAGGCCATCAATACGGCTGAGTTGAGTTTTGTAATAGTTTCGCTTCCAACACCAATGTTGCTAAGATTTCCTGCAACAACAATAAGCTTTCCTGCATTGGCCGCCGCAAGAAGCTTTTGAACTATAAGACTGACATTAGTCCAATTGAACTTGTATTCTATATCCTTTCCATCTGAATCTTTGCCTGTTTTTCCGTTGTTCTTTGCATTGGATACTGTACCAATTGAGCCAACTTTATTAATGATGTCGCTGCTGTTTTCCGCATCGCTTCTAGCTGTTGGGCCAGTAGTAATGTATCGGTCAATGTATCTTTGTTCAGTGCTTGGATAACGCAGAGCAAGATTGTATGTAGTGTTTCCAATCTTGATTGTATCAGAAGACTTAAGGCCATACATTCCGCTGTCCATGTCCACAAATCCATGAGCGCCGATGACAGTGCCATCATCTCTTGTGTATAGGCCACGTCTTCCGTTCAGGTTGGATATTGGAGACGATATAAGGAACAGCTGCTTGTTTATTGTTGTATCTTCGTTGACAGTGATTCCATTAAGAACGCATTGTCTTCCTTTATAGATGCTTTTAGTGAAAGTTGAATTGGTTGCTACAACGCTGCCAGAGTAAAGGCTGCTTGCGTTGTCATTGATGGTCATATCACTAGAAAGAACTGTTGGGAACGTATATGTGGTTCCATTCAAAACGGAGCCATTCATTACATAGGTTCCAGACTTCAATACAGTTCCTGTAACGAGAGTGTGGCTGCTGGAACCATTGACATTCCAAGCTACAAGATTTGCACTGACGGAATTGCCAACAAATCTGTATCTATACAGAGTTAAACTAAGATTGTTGTGTGATCTATTGAGTGCCAGAGATGGATATGTGCCAGTTGAATAGTTCTTATAGCCACCAATAATGATTCCAGTTACGTCGTCATCATTGGTATCTGAGTTAGGAGTCGTGGTGAAATAGTATTGGCCGTATTTCTTGTTTGAAAGGAACCCAAGATACGTGATGCTGTTTGTTCCGATGTCAACTATGTTGTTCTTTTTGTCGAGGTTCCATGAAGTCATCTCTTGTGGATTGGCATATGACCACGAAGATTTTTGTATGCCTGCACGGGATAGGAACGAGTCCATTGTTGAATCCGTTGAAGGCATTGCATAATACCACCAATTTTTGTAGGTATTGTTGTCTGGAGTGACTATGGAACCGTAGTAGCCAACAAAGTCCCAAACATAGATGCATTTGACAATGTTCCATGTAATGGTGTACTTCTTTGCATTTTCGTCATTAGTGAATGTAGCGTTTCTAGGATATACTGCAGTCGTTGTTGTATCGTCACTCATTGTTTGAGTAACAAGAAGGCTGCCATCAGCACACCTTGAACCTTTCGCGGCCTTTGCTCCTGCAGTCCAGTTATAAGTTATAGATTTTGGATTAATGACGATTTGATAAAGGTCTGCATCATTTGAGCCAGTCAGTGTAATGCTGCTGTATTGATCTGAAGCAGAAGCATATGTTTTGAATTGTATGTCGCATCCTTCATACCAGTAGACATTGGAGCCATATGTCATTCCTCCGCCTACATATGCCTTTGTGCAGCAGCAGTTTTTGTATTGTGGCTTTGAAGTTAAAATATTAGCATTTACTACGTTCTTTTTTGACTTGACATCTAATGTCAGCGTAGTTAGAACTTCTGGAAGCTGAACCATTACCTGGCCATCGCTTGAGTTTGCCTTGTTGGCAAAGAAGTAGCAACGGTCTCCATTGTTGCCATAAGAGTTGCGGCACCTGCAGGTTTTGACAAACTTGAATGGAGCATTTCGTTTTGCAGTAGGAGTCGTTATCAGAGCATTGAAGCTGTTGTATGTTTCCATTTCAGCTTTGGTTTCAAATGGAAGCATAATCCAGTGATACATTGACTTTTTGTAGAATGGATTTCCTACTGTACCGTATGTTTTTTCTGCATTTGCAGTAGACATTGTAGTCTCAGGCAAAACATAAAGCTTTTTCAAGCTTGGAATTCCATTTACAACTTCAAATTGATCGTTGTATGTAGCAATTTTTGTATCAAAACTCTCTGTTGGTCCAAGAGTGCAGGCTACTTTTACATTGTTTTCATCGACTTTAGTAATCTCGATGTCGCGTGGGTATGTGTACATATACACGGCGCCATTTGCTGCATTGTCAGTTCCAGTGTTGTACAATCCACCAGTAGAGTCGTAGCTGACTCTTTCAAAGGTGTTGAATATAGCTTCCTGGTCATTTTGTGCCTTTAAGACTTGGTTGTATTCATATTGATTTTCGCAGATGTTTCCGGGAGTGAGTATCCAGTCTCCCTTATAGGAAAGTATGTTTGTTTCCTGATCTACGTCGCCATATAGAACCTGTCCATCTTTAAGCTGCTCCAGCACATAGAGTGGATTTTCATTTGGATCATATTCTACGTGATCTGGATTGTCGTCGTGAGCTGGATTGTAGACGTCATCTGGATCTTTATCGTGGTTCTGCTGATCAACGAAGCGTTTGTATTCTTCTCCAAGATAGTCTACCATGCTGGCAAGCTCGTCGAGCAGACCACCAGTTCTCAGCTTTTCAAGAGCCTTGCACCATTCGGTGTAGTCTTCTGAACCAAAGAGAATATCTTGGAAGCTTCTAGTTGTTCCTTTTGTATTAGGATTGTATGTAAATCCGCAGGCGTGCAGAGGCTGGCCGTTTTCATCTTCTTCATTCAGCCAGTCATACAATTCATCGCCTATCGTGTCCACGATTTCATTTGTACGTCCGACAATGCCGTCCGATGAAGATCCGCCGTTCTCCATCTCGCTCCATTTCTCTTCCATCTCTGCTGGAGTGAGCGCATCGCCGTTCTCGTCGGTGCCGAAAAGCAGTTCGTCCAATCCGTTTGGACCGTGGTGCTTGCCGTGGCTGTCCTTGACGTACGGATCAAGGAAGTCGTACAGGTTGTCCCCGATGACGTCCTCGATGAAATGCGCCAGCGAGTTGGCAAGTCCCTGATCGTTGCCAGTAAGGTTGCGGCAGGCTCTTCCGAAGATGTCGTCAATGCTGCCTTGTCCGCTTTCAGGAAGCGTCTGCGCTCCGAAAATCATTTCGGTCAGGCTGGCTGGCTCCTGCGGCGGAGTTCTTAGCGTGTCGGGGCCGTTTGGATTGATGACGTGGGTCTTGCCGTAGAAGTAGTTGTACAGCGGGCCCCACGTTTCCACGTTCCTTTGGAACAGCTTGTCCACGCTCTGGATCAGGCCGAACTTGTGCGCCTTGACTTTCTGCGTGTTTGTGCCGACAAGCGTGGTGCCTGTGCCAGCGACATTGGACTTTCTTGCAGACTCTTTATCTGCGGCTTCTGCCGCAGTCTTCCATTGCGGAAGCTCTTCGACAAAAAAGTCGGAACGCTTTTTTCCGAGTTCGGGAATGGTCCATGCGATATCGACTTTAGTAGCCTTGTCCTCTCCAGTCTTTGACGGATGTCCGCTGTACGTCAAGCCGAGAGCGTATATGATGTCGTTGATGCGCTGCCACCATTCGCCCATAATGTCTGTATATGTCAGCGGCTCGACAGCGTAGATTTCGTTCAGCTGTTCGCAGTCGCGGATAAATTTGTCAAGTCTGGACTTTGTTGCATCTGATGCTTCTGGCATTGTCTTGAGTAAAGAGTCTAGGCTATTTAAATCGTGCAGAGCAGGTAAATAGCCTTGCATCGGACAAAGACAATGCCGATAAATCCAGCAGTTCCGGGCTCCGTCGCCGCGCACTGGCACGGCGTCCCCGTCACAGCCACGCCGACAACGGTTCCCGGCCACGTTCTCTTTCAGGGGCTGCCCCCTCTCCACATAGGCGATTTCTGGTCTGTCCACTACGTGCCTGAATGGGAGTCGGCCCACGGCACCGCCGTCGTCACAGGCACTCCGGGAGTCATCTGCGACGGACGCCCTCTAGCCTGCACCTGCTTTTCAAACGTGACCTGCGGACAGATAGCCAAGTCCATCGTCAACACCACGATAGTAAAGCCTTGACATCCGAAGCGTCCTGCGCTAAAAGGGCGTCGAGGAGGACGAGATGGGGCTAAATATTTTCTGCAGCATCCGCAAGGGCCATCTGGCGGTTTTCCTGCTGGCGGCTCTTCTGAGCGGGGACTATATGGCAAAGAAAATAACCGAAAACTTCACTCTCGAAGAAATGTACCGCTCCGAGACGGCAGAGCGGAGGCGCATCGACAACCGCCCGTCCGCCGACATCGAAGCAAATCTGGAATATCTCGTCAAGAACGTTCTTCAGCCTCTGAGAGACCATTTCGGAGTGCCCATCAGGGTCACGTCCGGCTACCGTTCCCCCGCCCTCAACAGGGCAATCGGCGGTTCGTCTTCATCTTGGCATTCGCACGGCTGCGCGGCCGACATCCAGATCCCGTCGGGCAGGGTTTCTCTCAAGGAAGTCTTTGAATGGATATACCGCAACCTTCCCTACACGGAACTGATTGCCGAAGGCATCGACAGGAACGGCAGGGTGTCGTGGGTTCACGTGGCCCTTGTCAGAGGCAGGGAAGCCAAGAACAACCTTGATCCTGCTGGCAGGCTCTGCACCAAGTACATGATGTCTTCTGAAGGAGCCGTGTACAGGGCGTCTTTCGACAAGATAGCCAAGCTGATGAAATCCTAGGAGGAGCGAATGAAAACCTATACGGCATATCTCAATGAAGCTGACCAGCAGAAAGCCAAATGGATCATTGACAAGAAACGCCGCGGAGAGATCATCCTGAAGGCTGGAACCAAGATGCTTTTCAGGGTGTGCAAGTATCCAGACCTTAGCGAGCCATATTCGGTTAAAATGATTTTTTCAACCACGCGCAAGAATCCTGGACAGCTTTTTCCAACATTCAAGGCGGCAATGGCTCACATCGACAAGATGTTCACATATGGAATAACCGAAAAGTACATTGTCGAGCCAATCTCAAAGGATGTGCAGGATTGGCTTGAAAAATGCACGCACTAGAAAAAGGAGACGGAATGAATACGTTCAAGGAATATATCGGCGGACAGATTGCTGAAGCCGAAGCAAAGCCTCTCAAGTGGGCCATAGACAAGAAGCTGGAGAACAACGTCCTGCTCAAGGACGGAGGCAAGATCCTCTACAGGATGTTCAGGTACAAGAGCAAGGGACACGAATCGCATCCCTACGGCATCTGCATCACAAAGAGTTCGGTGAACGACTGCACCAGCATCGAGGCGTCAATCGACTTTCTCAGGCATATGATGTCCACGGCGCATTTCGGAAAGTACTCTGTTCCTGAAATGCCAAAAGACGTCAAGGATTGGCTCGACAGGTAGCCGATCAGTTTCAGGACTTTTTCAGAAGGGACGCCTAGGCGTCCCTTTCTTTCTGTAAATACAGGAAACTTTTGCTAGCAGATGAAAATCAACCTTAACGAAATTGGAAAGGCCGCCGCGGAGCCTCTCCATTGGGTCATAGACAGGCATTCGCAGAACTGCGTCCTGCTCAAGCGGGGACGCCGTTCCGTGGTTGCCATCGACTACGACGGGAAGAACTATACAGTGATGCTTGATCCAAAGGAGCGCGACTCCCTTGGATGCCAGCGGGCCACGTTCAAGGATGCCGCCGAGATGGCGCAAAAGTTCCTTGACGGCACCCTTGAAGGAGGACGGGTTCCTGAATGCCCGTCCAACATACGCAGATGGCTGAAGCACGGTCAGGACAAGGCGGAGCCGATGGGAGTAAAGGAGTCGGACGAATGGGAAAAGGCAACGTCCTGCGTTCCTGAAGACTACCTTGAATGGGAGATGGGTTCCAAGCCCGGAGCCGCCTACCTGAAGCGCAGGGGCAGGAACTACATCAAGATCGTCAAGCGCCTGCCTTCGGCAAAGAACTCCGAGTTCTACCAGAAATGGGTCAAGGAGCATCCCTACGCTGTCGAGTTCTACGCCTACTCCATCGACCGTTCAGTCAAGAGTCCCGTGACGTGGGAAGCCTCCTGCTACAGGGACGCCCTTGCCTTGGCGAGAAAGCTCAAGCTGGACGATTTCAGCGCCAACGCCCTGAACTTCCCCGAAATGCCTGAAGAGATCAAGCTGTTCCTGAGAAAGGGCAGGACAAATCCCCGCGCCGAGTCCCTGTCTGAAGCCGCTGGACACGTCTTTTCTTGGGAAGTCTACAAGAAAAACGCCAACAGGGTGTCGCTCATTCTTGACGGACGCTACGAGGTTGCCGCAGTCTACAGGAATGAAGATGAAAGGAGCGCCGCAAAGACTCCCTACATCGTGGACGTCTATTCGTTCACTCACGCCTGCGAGCTGAGAAGCCTTGAGAAGAGCATTCAGGATGCAGTTGCCGCCATTGCCAAGGCTCTGCTCCAGCCGACAAAGCTTAACGGAGACCCGCAGATGGCTGGGGTGGAAAAGAAGGACGTCAAGATCCCCCCGATGCCCACAAAGGCGCGTCTCTGGCTTGATATGCCGTTTCAGGAGTCGGTGCTTTCTGAAAAGCAGTAAATAGACAAGCTTTTAAGCTTGAAATGATTGATGTCAATGCAGGGGGTGGGGTGCATTCAGTGCGCCCTGCCCCGATGTTTTTTGAAAGGGAAGAACCAGAATGGACTGCTTGGGACGTTGTGTTCGACACGTCCAAAACAGGTGAAGTTCCGATGGCTTCAATACCGTTCTGGCTCTATCTGCAGCCGGACGCCTTGATCAAGGTAGAATGGGGAGACGGCGAAGAAACCGTTCTGGACAGATCCAAGTACACGCATCTCACCTCTCTCGCTTCCGTCCACCAGTATGCCTGCCACGGACGCTACAATGCAAGGATGCTGTCCAAGGATTGGACGAAGGTCAGGATGTGCGTCTGTTCTGGAATGGTGATAGGTGAAGGGCGCTACAACGACAAGTCTGCCTGTCTCCGCTGGTGGAGAAAGGCGCTGGCTGAATGCGGCCCGATGCCCTTGATGGCAGGAACGATTCATTTTCACCAGTGCAGTCCAAGTTCGGTGCCGTCGGGACTGTTCGAAGACAGCTGGTGCCTTGACAGCGCATTTGAAGAATGCCGAAATCTCAGGCGGGTTTCGGAAAGCCTGTTTTCCAAATGGAAGGATGCAAGGTCTTTCCGCAGAACGTTCTGGAACTGCGCATCGCTGGATTCAGTTCCTGCTGGGCTGTTCAGAAACGCTCCAGCAGACGCCGACAGATCGTGGTGCTTTTACGGATGCCCAGCTGGAGGATCGGAATAGGATATGGCTAAAGATTTCAGCGTCTTTGAGTTTGTTGCAGACACAAGAAAGGACAGCCCTGAAGGCAGAAAGACGGGAGTTCCGTTTCATCTGCTGGAGCAGAACGCCTGTCTCAGGGTTTCGTGGGGCGACGGCACCGATTCGATGCTGACTCCTTCCCTGTATGCAAGGGACGATGCATCCTGCGCAGAGCACGAATATGCCAGCCCCGGCAGGTATCGGGTCGCCGTGTATGCGGCCGCTGGATGCAGATGGGAAGACATCTACCTGTCAACGCTCGACTGTCAGGATGCAGACTTTGAACTGTCGAGAGGATTCAATGCCAAGACGGAATGCATCCGCCTGTTCAAAAAGACGCTGGTTGAAATGTCTGCGCCGCTTCCGCCATTCAAGGGCACTCTGCAGTTCTACACGACATCTCCCGACAGACTGTTCAACGGAACTCCAGTCAAGGCAAACTTTTCATACGTCTTTCTGCACTGCACGGCTCTTGAAGAAGTTGCGGACAACCTGTTTGAAGGCATCCGCAATTCTGCCAGCTTTGCGTATGCATTCTATGGATGCCGATCTCTCAGGACAATACCAGAAAGCCTGTTCAAGGGATGCACTGAAGCGGAAGAGTTCACGTATGCCTTTTTCGGATGCAGTTCAGTCAGGTTCATTCCATCGAACCTGTTCAAGGATACGTACAAGGCGAGAATATTCAAGGGATGCTTCAAGGACTGCAGCCGCATAGAGGAGCTTCCGAGAAATCTTTTCCGAGGCGCTCCGATAGCGGAACTGTTTTCAGACTGCTTTCAGAACTGCACATCCCTGAAAAGCATCCCAAGGTCGCTGTTTGCCCACAATCCGCTTGCAGTCAGCTTTTCAAGGACTTTCGAAAACTGCTCTTCGCTGACTGCAGTGCCAAGGACGCTGTTCTGGAACTGTCCAAGCGCATCGTTTTTCAAGTCCACGTTTTCAAAGACTGGACTGACAAGCATACCTGCAGAGCTGTTTTATGGATGCCCGAATGCCTATACCTTTTCCCACGCCTTTGCTTGGTGCAGGGACATTACTGAAGTTCCAGAAGGACTCTTTGCTGAAGCTGGACGTGCGGACAGCTTTTTCGGCTGCTTCTGCGGATGCACGTCTCTGGAAAAGATAGGCAGAAAGCTGTTTGAGCGCTGCATCAGCGTCCGCACGTTCAACACCTGCTTTTACGGGTGCGAAAGGCTTTTGAACGTAAGGCTTGATCTGCCGTCCAGAAGCATCGACAACGTGCATCTGATGTTCGATCAGGATGCCAATGCCGACAGGGTGCTGTACGTGCCTAAGGCTTCTTCCGTAGCCAAGATGCTGAAGCTCAAGGAACGGGAACTGAGCGTCCGAGTCGAAGAGCGGCTGTTCCTGATTGCCACGCTCAAGACGCTGGTCAAGGCTCTGTTTTCGCTGCCGCACTAAAGGAGGAATATGAATGAAATCGTTTCTTGAATGGCTTTTAGAAGATTCGCCAGTTCTGGAGGTTCCAGAAGGAAAGAGCGTAATGGATATGCCGCTCAAGCACTTTGCCGCCCTTGTCAAGAAAAAGGGGAGAAAGGAGATAGTCAGGGCGCTGACCAACCTTGAGGTCTGGTTCGTCAAAAAGCGTCCTGAACTGTCGAAATGGGCCAAGCAGATGAAAGCCGATCTTGCCGCCGAGCTGGACGGAGACGAAAGCTAGAAGCCTCTTGACATCCCGTTCCGTTCAGGATATAAACGTCCTGAACAAATATCGCAGACGGAGGTGCCGGCTGTGGATTGGATAACTGGCATAGCGGCAATGTCGTTTTTGGCGTGGTGCATCTGGATGTCTTTCGACTAGGAGGCTGAAAATGGGACGCGGTAGAAGCCTGAATGAATGGCTGTTCGGGGAAAGCTTTAGGGGATGGTACATTCCGACCGAAGAGGAGCTGTACAGGACTTTCCTGAGAGAAACTGAAGCCGAGTTCAAGTCCATTGTCGAAAGCTCCAGTGAAGAGTCTTCGGATGTTCTGTGGCGCAGGTTTCTGGAATGGTGCATTGAAAGCTCCGATTCCGCCAGCCGAAGGCTTTCTGAAGCAAGGCTCTATTCGCTGCAGAGAGACTACTACTCCAAGAGCCTGCCTAGGAGAATCTGGCTCAGGCTTTTCTGTCCAAGATTTTCGGGGATGTCCATATAGGGAGGAAGAGTTGGGAATAAGGGAGGCTCTCTTTGGACGTCCGTCCCGTGCCGAAGAGATTGAAAGCGAATACAGGACGGCTGTAAGGCTGGAGCAGAAAGCGCTTGAAAGGATTGTCAAGCCTCTTGAAAGGGAAAAGGAAATCCTTGCTGGCATCACCCGCCTTAACGGACAGATTGGTGAAGAGGAACGGCTCAGCCAGATAAGCTTTTCGGACAGGGTGAAGCGCCTTGACGAAATCGAAAGCAGGATCAGGGAAGCCGAGAGCCAGTACGACAGCAGGGAAACCGAACTGTGGCTGGCAAAGATGAACAGGCTAAAGCAGGACAGGATGGAAAGCTCCAGCCTGTTCAAAAGATGGATGCTGTGGCTCTACCTGCATGCATAGGGGTTGCGAATGAAAATTGGATTTTCCAGATGGAACAGGAAGGTGGCGTATGCCGAAAAGTGCCGCCTTGCCGATGTCGAGCGAAAGAATGCCGAAATCAAGTCGGGCAAGGCATATGAAGACGCAATGCGCCGAATTGCCGAACTGCCTGAAGACGGTTCAAAGACTGCGGCGGTCGGCATTGCCGACGAGCTTCTGGTTCATCTGGCGGCAATCCAGATGGAGCGGGATGCGGCTCTGGCGATGATTGAAGAGGAATGGGCCGCGCTTGAGCTTAGGATGGAAGCTTCCTGCTCTGCCAGAAAAGCCTGTTCCAGAATATGGAACAGATTTCTTTCGTTTCTGCACTGGAGGTAAAAAATGAAAGGATGCGCCGCATTTTTCCTGTCGGCGGCTATGACTTTCTGCGCTGTTTCTGCAGAAGCCTCTCACGCCCCGGACATTGAAGCAAGGCCTTTCGGAAAGTTTCTGCCTGCAGACGGCGCGGCGGACGACGCTGTGTCGCACGTTCTTGATGCGGTTGAAAATGAGCCAGAAGCAGGGAAAGAGGCTCCGTGCGCCAAGTGCCAGAAGCCAGTCAAAGAGAGAAAGGAACTGGAAAAAAGGATAGAAGAGAAATGGAAAAGGAAAAAGTAGGACAGGTCATAGCGCTGCTTGGCGCTCCCGGAGCAGGCAAGTCCACGTGCGCCGCTTGGCTGTTTGCCAATCTCCGTCTTGCTGGAGCCAGATGCGAGCTCGTCGGCGAGTTCGCCAAGGATCTGTTCTGGGACGAGTCGAATGCGTGGAAGGATCAGCTGTACGTCTTTGCCAGCCAGTGGCGGATGGTTGACAGGGTGCTGAAAAAGACCGACATCGTGGTCACCGACAGTCCTCCCGTGCTTTCCCTGTTCTACAACCGTCCGCACAGGCAGGCATTTGTCGATTTGGTTGAAGACAGGTGCAGGCAGCACAGCGTCCAGTATTTCCTGCTGAAACGGACTGTCCCCTACGACCAGAACGGCAGGCGGGAAACTGAAGCTGAAGCAAATGCCATACATTCGGAAATGGAGGCTTGGCTGGAAAAGGAGCGCATTCGCTGCAGGAGCGTTGATTCCGATCTGCCCGGCTGGCGGAAAATACTGTCTATCGGACTGAAAATGGCGGGAATTGAAGGAAATGGAAGCTAAGGACGTGCAGGACAAGCTTGACAGGCTGGACGAAATGCTTGCCAAGCTTTCAAAGGCTGTTGAAGAAGGCAATCCAGTGCTTGAGATGCCTCCTGCGGCGGGAATGATTGCAGAGTGCCAGACTGACGGCATTGCGCTTGCCAGCGTTCTGGCTGACGAATGCCAGACGCTTGGCATTCCCGTCTGGATTGATGGACGGTCTCTGCTTGCTGCCTGCAGGACTCAGAACTTGCTTCCTTGGGAGACCGTTCTGGAAATCGGACTTTTCGAGTCCGATTGGAGCAGGGTCAGGATTGACATTCTCCCCAAGATCAGCGCCGTGCTGGAAGACGGCAGGGTACGCCCAGCAGAAAAGCCAAAGTTCGGACGCATATGCGCCGAGATTGCTCCCCGCATCTGGACAATGGACAAGGCTGTCTGCCATTCGGTGAAAGACGGGCAGACAGCTTGGACAACAGAGGAGTGCATCGTTCCGCTGGAGAATGCCAGTCTGAACGGAATGCAGCTTCCGTCTCCAGCCAAGCCGTGGAGCATTCTTGAAGCCGAGTTCGGGAGCGGATGGCAGAAAATAGTCTAAAGAAAAAAAAGGCGGGTCAAACCCGCCTTTTCTTTTCCCCTACGAGAACAGCCTGATGAATGCCAGCGCCAAAGCCTTGTACGTTTTCAGCATCTCGCTGGAGGCTTTCATCCACGCAAGCACCGATTCGGTTTCCCGCTTGTTTTCAATTTTCTTTGCCGCCGTTGAGACTGCCGCCAGTTCGGAGACGTTCATCATCAGGAACTGGGAGAATATCGGATCTTCATCCAGAACGGCTTCGATGAACGGCTTGCGGAAAATCTTTACCCATTCCTTTCTGGCAGGATTTTTCCCGTAAAGCGAAGCTCTCTTGAAAAGGTACGGCTCGCAGACAAGAGAGCCGAAAAAGGCGCGTTCATTGGGCGCTCCGTCGCAGGACGGCGGCTCCTTTCCATCGCAGGCTTCCTGCCAGTATTCGATATCCCTGTTGAAGCACTTTGATGAAGCCATTGTGGAAAAGACGATGGAGGCTCCAGTTTCCTTTTTAATGTAGCCAAGCAGAAGCTCGTATGCCCAGTTTCCCGTCTTTCCGAGAAGGTCTCCAGACATCCCCCTGCCCATTTCCGAAAGGGAGTACGGCTTTCCATCCACGATCAGCCTGTCTGCCTTGGAGCGGAGCCAAGGATTGCCGCCCTTGAAACCTGCAGACGACAGCCTGCTGTTGTGGATGCCGTCCGTTATTGCAATGAGCGCAGGCTTTTCAATTCCTGCCGCCCGCATTTTCAGGATGTCTGCCCTTGCCGCCAGCGTGGCTTCAAACATCGGAGTGCTGAGTCCGCAGGCGATGTGCAGGGGTTCCCCGTTCCGCTTGACTACGACGTGGCGGTATTTCTTTCTGATGCTGAACGCCAGAGCGGCAAAAAAGCCGATGTCGAACCATTCCGAGCCGCCAATCCTAAGGACGGTGCTGGAGCTTCCGTGCTGCCATATCTGAGCGGCGTAGATGCCGAAAGCGTAGATGGAGAACGGAATGCCGCATATCTGGCAGAACCGTCCAAGGATTGCCGCCTGAATGCAGGCGCATTTCAGCTTTGGAGCTTCATTTGACAGAGAGCCGTCCGAAAGGTTCACAACGGACGTCATCGAATCGGAGAAATCGACAAGCAGAACGACACCGTGGCTCTTTCCCTGCCTGATCTTTTCCATATGCCTGAATATGGAGTCGCTGACGGCATACTTTGCCAGCCGTTTCGTGTCGATTCTGCCAATGGTCTTTTTCGTTCTTGACGCATTTTCGGCGGCGCTCTTTTTCTGGCTGAAAACCGATGCGGCGCACTGGGCGGCCTTTTCAATCAGGCTTTCCATCGCCCTGCGCTCGCCCAAGTTCCTGTCAAAGCGCCAATCCTTCAGATCGTCGAAGCTGGCGTCTATAAGGATGCTTTCAACCAGCTCCTTCGAATCGACTATTATGGCGTCGGTGTCGCTCCTCTTCTCTTTGGCGGCATATTCCTGCAGGACGCTCTCCATCTGCCGCATCCTTGAGTCGGTCAGGCTTCGCCCAAGGTTTCCCCTGTCGTCTCCGTCCTCTCCTCCGGCAGGGATTTCGCTCCTGCCAGAACTGTCCTGCCTTTCGTCCTGCTGGCTTTCGCTCCCGCTCCGCTCTTCCTGCGGCTCAGGCTTTTCCCTGAGATAGGCGAGAATGTCTTCACACAGGTCGATGACGTCCGTCTTGGTGGACAGGTTCATCAGCCTGTAGCTGAAAGCGGCTTCCTCCTTGACGGGAAAAGGCACGTCCACCATGAACCCGAACTTTGCAAAGACGTTGAGCCTTTCGACAAGGGGAGCCTTTTCGATGCCGTCCAGAGGGAATATTCCGTTGTCCGCGAGGGTGCGGTATCCGTCTGCAAAGATGGACGCGAGACCAAGGAACTCCCTTTTCATCAGGCGCTCGATCCTTGCGTCTTCAACCACGTTGAACAGATCGCCGTAGCGCCTGAAAAAGTCGCGGAAGTCTTCAAGGCTGAACGTGGAGAACTTGGCGTGGCCGATTTCGTGGCTGGCAAGCGCCTGCGTTGCCGTTTCGTCAAGGCAGTCCCACACGGGCAGCGTCACCGTCTGGGTGGAAAGATCGTAGCTGGCGGTAGACGCCTCGCCTGAGTAGACAAGCCTGATGCCAGTGCTTGCCAGCACCGATGAATATACTTCCCATCTTTTCTGTTCGGCTTTCATCAAGCCCTCCTTGATGCCTGCGCCGCCTTCGCAGGCGGCAGTTTCCGTTTGCAGATACCTTTTAGCAGAACTGCCTTTCGGCGTCAACGGAATATTTTTTTCGGAAAGGGGGTTGACGTCCGTTTTCGCTTCTGGTAGAAACTAGCTGTGCGCAGGGAGCGCAGCCAACATTCAGCCAAGGAGCCAGCGATGGACTTTCAGAAAAAGTTTGCCGATTTCGTCAAAGCCGCGGAAAGCGTGATTCCTGATCCGTGCCGAGAGTACGAGATAGAGGAATGGCAGGAATTGACCTCAGGTTTCAAGAGCCGCATCGCTTCGGCTTGGCACTGGGCTTCCAATCCAGTTCCGTCCGTCCGCAACTGCGTGGAAGGGCAGTGCTTCCGCTACATCGGGCGGGGAAAGATGAAGCAGTCAGAGATGGATGCCGTGATGGAGCAGTTCGGCGCGTCCGTCCAGCCGATAAAAATGGAAGAGGAGGACTATGCGGCATACGTGCCTGCCAAGGATCCAGCCTTTGTCGAAAGCGGACGCAACTGGCGCTGGATCGACAAGATTGTCGGTTCGGGCAGGTTTTTTCCGATGTACGTGTATGGCATATCCGGGCTGGGCAAGACTTTCCAGATGGAGCAGGCCTGCGCCAAGCACCGCCGTCCGTTCTTCCGCACCCAGATAACCAAGGACACCACGTCCGAAGAGCTTGTCGGCTCCTACTCCCTGATCAACGGCAACACTGTCTGGGTGGATGGGCCGATACTCAAGGCGTACCGCTCCGGCGGCGTCCTGCTTTTGGACGAAATCGACCTGAACCCTTCCCTGATGGTGCTTCAGGGCGTCCTTGAAAGCAAGCCCCTCTACGTGTTCCAGACGGGAGAGCTTGTCCATCCCAAGGCAGGCTTTCAGATATTCGCCACGGGAAACACCAAGGGCGACGGCTCTTCGTTTGAGTATGTCGGCACCACGTCTCTCAACAAGGCTTTCCTTGAACGCTTCGACTGGATAGTCGAGCAGAAGATGCCCACCATCGCCGCCGAGCGGCGGATCATCGACAAATGGCTGAAGGTGAACGGCATCAGCGTGCCTGAAGAGTCCCTCGATCTGCTGTTCAAGTTTATCGAAATCGTATGGAAATCGTTCAAGTCCGGCGACTCTTCCATCTTTCTTTCTTCCCGCCGCATACAGTCCATCATCAAGGGATGGACGCTTTGCGGGCGGTTCACGGATGCCATACAGATGGCTCTCGCGCACTATCCCGAGGATGAAGCCAAGGCTCTCGTCAACGTCTGGCAGGCGGTCTGCCCCGAGGAAAAATCCGCACCCGAAGACGACTAGGGTTGACATTTTCCGCTGGATGCCTTAAGCTTTGTTCATTAGGAACCACCCGCCCCAGCGGGGCTTAAATGTCTTTAAGCAGTAGACAGAAGATTTATGCGGACATACGTCCGAAAGGAGGCTTTTAATGAAAATCTCTGAAGACACCCTGAAGATGCTCAAGTGGATGTCCACCGTCAACGGCGGCATCAAGATCGATCCCGGCAATCTCCTGTATTCCAAAGCGGAATCTCAGGCGATGGCCTGCGTCTGCCAGGTTGCGGAAAACTTTGCGCAGCCGTTTGTCACGACAAACCTGCAGAAGTTCCTGCAGCTGGTCGATCTTGTTGACGATCCAGACTTTGAGTTCAAGGAGGATTCCGTAATCATCACTTCGGGGGACGGCAAGAACAAGGTGCGGTTTCTTCAGTCCAATCCCGCTCTTGTCAACCAGAGCAACAAGATTCCGAAAGAGCAGCCCGACGTGGCAATCAATTTCCATCTTGAAGCTGCTGATCTTCAGAAGGTGTTCAATTCTGCCAAGGTGCTGTGCGTGTCCGACATCACGCTCCACACCAAGGAAGGCAACATCTACATGACGGTGTCCAACAAGTCGATGAACAGCAGTTCAGACTACGTTGACGTCAAGGTCGGCGAATGCGATCCTGATCTGGACATCTCCTTTGCCTTCAAAAAGCAGAACTTGAAGCTGATTACGGACTATTCCTACGAAGTTACTGTCTATACAGTCGGCCTTGCACGGTTCCTTGCGTCAAACTCGAACTACAGCGTCTTTGACGTCTACGTTGTCACTACACCTGAAACGAAATAGGCGGACGAAATGGCAGAGTGCCTGAAAAAGCTGGCTTTCATTTCCCAGCCGATGAAGGGAAAGACTGCGGAAGCCATTAGAAAGGAGCGGAAGCGGCTTGAGGACATGCTTGTCCTTAACGGATACAAGGTGGTGGATTCCGTGTTCGAAGACTTTCCGAATGCGGAGCAGGACTACAGGAACGTATCCTTGGCATATCTTGCCAAGTCGCTTGACCTGCTTGCAAAGTGCGACGGAGCGGCGTTTGCCAGCGGCTGGGCGAATGCCAGAGGATGCAGGATCGAGCACGACTGCTGCAGGGAATACGGCATTGACATTCTTGTCGACTAGGAGAGAAGAATGAGTGCGATTGATTGGGTTCTTCTTGCCCTGTTCTTTTTCCTTGAAGGTCTTTGGCTCATTGGCGGAGGCGCAAGGGAGCTGCAGGACTGGGCGTGCGGCATCAGACGCCAGATGAAGGCGAACAAGACCTAGTTCAAAAAAAGGGGGCTGTGAAGCCCCCTCTCTTTTATATCCTGTTTATCAGCCTAGGCTCAAGTCCGGGGACTATGTGCGAGTTGTGCTTTTCTTCAAGCAGGATTCTTTCGCCGAACTGGTACGCCTTGAGCATCAGCATCTCTCCGGTGGCCTTTCCCCATTCTGGAGCCTCGTACGAGTTCGTCCATATGACTCCTTCTGGATAGCTCACTCTGCAATTGGAGTTCAGCGCCACAAGGAACAGCGTTTTCTCTGCATATTCAGTCCTGCCAGCTTCATTGGCTTCGCCAAGAATAAAGTTCAGGGCGCAGGATCCGCTGACTTCGATGTACTGCGCCTTTTCTGAAGCCATGTTTACGTCAACCACGGATTCGCCGCTTGTTTCGGATGCCGTTTCAAGTACCGAATGCCTTCCTGTCAGGCTCCAGTTGACCGTGCCGTCTCCCGCCGGCGGATTCTGGACGAACGATGCCGAATCTCCCCTGCCAAGCACGACAGGCTCCATTGCCATATTGATGCAGTGTCCGGGCGCGGGGACGATGGACAGCGTCCTTGCTGTTTCGTTCGCAAATGAAATCCTGATGTTGTCTGCGCAGGAGCCGAGAACGGCCGCCGCTGGCGCGGGAGCGTCCCTGAAAACATACGTGCCGTACTGGCTTTTGTCTGAACCGATTTCTATGCTTTCGCTAAAGACGAGAACATTAAGTCCCGTCATCTTGGACTGGATGTCGCCGATGCTTTCTTCAGCGGCGTCTATCCTGTCTTCAAGGGCGTCAACGTCCCTTTCCACGTCGGCTATGGCGTTGTTGACTTCTTCAAAGCGGGAGTCGATGTTCAGCGCATCCACGTAGGCTATCGCATCGTCGTATGCCGACTGCACTGCAGACGGAGTTGCGGCGGTTCCGTCGTCGACTCCGTACCTTGGCGATCTGGCTGAAGAGAGCTTGAGATGTCCGTACAGCACGGCGTTGCCCTTGCCGTATGTCGTGTCTGGGGAAGCGTGGTATATTGGAGCCTTGCCCTGCATCTCTTCCTGCAGTTCCGTTATCTGCTCCTGCAGTTCAGTCCGCAGATCCTGAAGCCTTGCATAAAAGTCTTCTTCAAGCTGGTCTATTCTGAGCGATATTGCATCGGTCAAATCAAGAACCGCCGCCGGGGAGCAGGCAGTGCCAGATGAAACGTCAAGGGCGTGGTCGGGCGTGTCCGTAAGCCTAAGATGGCCGTACAGCTCTTCGTTGCCAAGACCGAAAGTCCTGCTCTGCGATGCGTGGTTCTTGGGAGCCTTTGACTCCAGCAGATCATACAGTTCAAGTTCTTCGTCGATTATGCCGTTGATGGCTTCAAGCCAGTTTCTGAACAGCGTGGAATGCGTTATGTGCTGCGGAACCGTCAGTTTGGACATTTGCGTATGGTTGACGGGATATTTACGGCCGGGATCGGAAAGGAGATTTTTCTGCAGAAACCTGTTGACATCCCTCCTCCTCTGCGGCATAAGGGACTTGTCAAGGGGAACGGTTCCCAAGGCGAAACCAGGGAGTTCCAAAAATGATGTATGAAGAGTTCATAGCCAACGGAGCCAAGGGCGAAATCAGCGAAGAGACCTACCGCAAGGTTGAAGACGTGTACTGCGCCTACAACCGTTTCGGCAGCAAAAAGGCGATTGCCGATTTCTGGAACGACTACGGCGAAGAAGGCATCAGCGCTATGGTCAAGCCTTTGGACAGCTACCGCCAGCTTAAGGAGCGCGGCGCTGGATTTGACGAGGAGATCAAGGTTCTCCAAAAGCAGATTGCCCTGCTGCAGGAAAAGAAGGCCGCTCTCAAAAAGGAGATGAAGGAAATCGAGCTGCAGTGCGATCTGAGCTGGCACTGGTGCCGATAGGAGGTGCCGCTATGGCAGGATTGGCAAGGAACCAGAAGGTTGCGGCAAGAACTGGAGCCGATTGGTTTGCTGGCATATACAAGGGGGTCTGGCACGACTACGACGAAAGGGAAGGAAAGGTTGTCGTGAAGTTCAAGGTGGCAAGAGTCTGCAACGGCCCTGCAGACAGCCTTGCAGACGAAATTATTCCAATTGAAGAATATGGGGGCAGGCTGCCCTTTGAAAGCGCGGCCGCCCTGCAGTAAAGGAGAAAACTAGATGGACTTTAAGAAAGGACAGGTTGTTCTGGCAATGAACGGCGCCGACGAATGGGTTGTCGGCATATACAAGGGTGTGGAAACTGATGCTGAAGGCAATGCCGTCGTCAATGTGGCCTGCGGCACGAAAGACATCAAGGCCAAGCGGGTCAAGCCCGTGCAGAGGGCGTATCCCGAGGCGAACCTTGGCGGCTCGATCCAGCCACGCTATCCGATTGGCACCAGTGTCTGGTACGTCAATACCAACGGAAAGCTTCACAAAGCCTATGTGATGGCTGTGGAACCCACGGCGTACAGGTACCTGCTTCTCGACGACAAGGAAACGGTTGATTCGATGTCTGAAGTCGAACTGGTCATAGCTGTCGATCAGGCGCTGAACGACTACGCAGACGAGATTGAAAAGCGGCAGGCGGAAAGCGGAAAGTAGGGAGCGGAAAAAAGGGGGCTTTTAAAGCCCCCATTCCCGTTTTTGAGTCCTCTATGCCGCTCCGTTGAGAGCGATGCATCCGTACCACGTTGTTCCGCCATTCGGAGTAAGGAACGTAAGCACGTCAATTCCAGATGCAGACAGTTCAGGCGGATTTCCTTCTGTCCACTTGACGCTGCTGGGCCACGTAACGACCTTGGAACCGCCATTGGTCAGGACAAGGTTGAACGTGGATGCCGCTCCAGACGGTACGCCTGAAATGGTGAACGCGGTTGCCGCAGTGATTGTCTTTGTGAACACGGTGCCGAGAGACAGGTTGATGTCGCTGGCGGAAACGGCAACCGTCTTTCCAAACATTCCAGCGCCGAAAGTCTTTGAGCCAGTGAACGTCTCCGTTCCAGCCAGATGGGCGAAACCGCCGTCCGACCAAGTTCCGTCTCCTTTGAGAAACTTGTCCCGTTCCGAACTTAGGGCTGGCGGCACAAGTCCAGCCGTTGCCGCGGCAGATGAAGTTGCGCCTTCGTATTCGGGAACTGAAAGTACGCCAGCTGAACCTATGAGACCGTCTCCAGCAAGCCGTGCGCCGTCAACTACAAGATTGTATTTGTTGTACTGGCATCCGTTATAGTAAGTTGAAGTTTCCGACGGCTGTTCCGAAGTAATGCTTAAGCCCTTGTACGCGGTCATCATAAAAATGCTTCCCGCGCTTGTAGACAGGGGAGTCAGCTGCATCTGCGCATTGGTTGAGTTTATTGTGCCAGAAGTGCTTGGAGCAAAGTTAAAGCCGAGATATTTCAGTCGTGGGAACTGGCTCAGTCCGTCAAGCTTTGTCTTGTCCGCCGCGGACATTTCGCTTATTTCCTGCCACGTGCCGTCGCCTTTCAGGAACTTGTTTCTTTCGGATGTCTGAGCAGAAGGAACGTATCCAGGAGTGCCAGCCTTGGATGCCGTTGCTCCGATGTATGCTGGAGCCTTTGAAAAGTCGACAGCCAGCTTTCCGCTATCGGCGCCAGTTTCCGTGCTGGCAACGATACCGCCGCTGGTGGAGCAGAGCGCCAGCAGCTGCTCTGCAGTCAGCTTCCCAAAGTCGATAGCCAGCTTTCCGCTGTTCGTTCCTGTTTCCGTGCTGGCGACTATGCCGCCGTTGGTGGAGCAAAGGGCAAGAATGTCGGACGGCTTGAGCTTGGATGCATTGAACTTGATTTTCCCGCCGTCTGCATACAGCGCTCCCGTGCTTGGAACAAGAGCAGATGCCAGTGCGGCCGCTGCAGGGGTGCCTTCAATGACGGAAAAGTCGATGCATCCAGTTCCTGAATTGCCGTCCCATTTCAGCAGTCCGTCTTCCGAGCTGAATGCGTTGCTCAGAGCCGTCATCATATCGTTGAAGATTTCGTCCATTGCAAGCCCGATTGCATAGTTGCATACGGGCTTGGCAGACTGCCTGTGCGGATCAAGTGCAGTGTCGATGTCTATTTCAGGATGAACAATCTTGAGATCGCCTGTTTTGTCCCGTGAAACGAGCCGTGCGTACTTTATGTCCATTTGCTAGCCTCCAAGGTTCTCGTCTTCTTCGTCTTCAAACTGGCCGATCACGAATCTCCGCACGGCTTCTTCTATGGCCGACTGAATCATTGGGGCCATTTCGTCTCTGAGTGCCTGAACTGCGTCCGCAACGAACTGCGTGGTAGCAATTCTTGACGATGCATCTCCTGCTGGGGGAGTCGGCGCAAACGTCTCAGGATTTCCGCTTTGCGAGTATGACACGCCGATGGAGCAGCTGTCGTCGGTTCCTGCAGGATTGGCAATGCTCAGCGCGGCGGACGCTTCGCCGGAAGGACTGATCTTGTACCGCAGCGCGGCTAAAGAATCTCCGTCTCTGTCTGCAATGGCAACGCCGCTTTCAACGACCACGGCGGTTTCCGCTCCTTTTCTGACCTGCGTGGTCTGCAGCCTTGTCCACGGCTGCGCCTTGACCGTCTGCACGTCCTCAAGGAACGTCTTGATGCCGTCGACACTCTGATCGCCTTTAACCAGAACGGCGGCGCCTTTCACGAACGCCGTGCTTGCCGCTTCATTTCCATTGGAGTCCAAGTCTGCAGTAGGCACGGAAGGCAGGACGCTGAACGTCATCTTTCCGTTCACTGTCGAGTCGCCTTCTGCAAGCACGGCAGTGCGCTTGACGTACTCCGTCGATGCCGCCGCGCCAGAAGAGTCGCTGGACGGCATTGTCGGAACGGTGACGCCTACTGGAAATGAAGCTTCGCCGCTGGGGTTGATCTGCAGGGCTTTCACATAGGACGAACCGTCGTTGGCGCATCCGACATAGACTGTGAACTTGGAATCGGACGTGACGATGACCGATTCGTCGCTTGCAAAGTCAATGCCAGAAGCGCTCAGCGTCTGCGGCAGCCTGAAAAACGATTCCCCTGAGCCAAGCCACGTGCATCCGCTGGACGATCCGAGCATCAGCGTCCCGCTGTATGCTTCATCTGTCTCCCCTCCAGCCAGAACAGCCATCGGGACAAGGGAGTACGGTATTCCGTTTGCCTTGAAAGCCGCCGTCATCAGCGGAGCGTATTCTGATTCGTGCAGGTTCGTTCCCGATGCGTCCATTCGGATTGGACGGGTGAACGTCTTTTCTCCCGTCAGCGTTTCTTCCCCTTGGAGATGAACGCAGTCAGCAATCGACGCCATCGAAGCAAGAGAGCTTTCCAGTTCGGAGCGGGATGCGAATATGCGTCCTTCCGAATCCACCGTGACAAGGTTGTCCGGCGACGGAGAAACGGAAGCCTCTGGAGCCGCCAGAGTGCTGACGTTGATGTTCCTGCCAAAAGAAAACTGCCTTGGATATACGACTATGCCAAGGACGGAGCCTGCCTGTATGCTTGTCTTGAACTTGATCTTGTAGGACGTTTCGCCTTCAGCGCCGACTTCTTCGTAGTCGAGTCCCGGATACATAATGTAGCCAGAAACCGTGACCCGCAGCTGCCCTGTGCCAACGCCGTAGGCCGCTTCAAGCGTCCATTCCGTGTCTGGCTCGATGTCCTGCTCTATGGTGGTCACAGACACCAAAGGATTTGCGCTGTACTCCCTTTCGTAGTCTGCTATGTTTGTCGTGCTTGACACCACAAGGCCGATCATCTTTCTCAGTATCAGCCTTGTATATGTTTCAAGCCCTTCACGGTTCAAGTACGGAAGGGCAAGATAGACGTCGTTTTCTTCTGGCATTTTTGCGTACAGGTCTGGAATATTTAAAAGGGGAGCCTTTCGGCTCCCCTTTGAATGTTCTGTGCGCTGTGCGGAAATGCCTAGACCGTGGCGTCTCCGCAGTAGATGACGATGTTGTCAACGTCAAGCACGGTCATTTGTTCAACGTCTTCAGGATCGTCGCCAGTCTGGATCTGGATGGTCTTTTCAGGGGTGTGCTGCAGAACGCCGCCAAGGCTGGTGGCTTCAGCTGCTTCGCTGACTTCGCTGATCTGCTGGATCAGGTTGGCAATAGCCGCGTCCTGAGCCTGATCCTTGGCGTCAATGTCCTGCTTCAGCGTAATGATGGAGTTCTCGATTACGCCTTCGAGCTTGACCACGTCTCCCTGCAGGGCAGAGATGGCAACGCTTGTCGCGGCGTCCGCTTCCTGAAGAGCGGCAACGTCTTCCAGTTCCTTGTTCTGCAGAGCGGCAAGGCTGGTTTCAAGGCTGGTGGTGCGGGCTTTCAAGCCTACGTCGCCAGTGGCGGTGTCGCCGTCGAGAGCCTTTTCAAGAGCAAGGCCGCGGTCGCCGTAGAACGCCGTAGAGCTGGTCACGCCAAGGGCGAGATCGGAAGCAACGGCAACGAACTGGCTGCCTGACCAGCGGTAGGTCAGGTTGGTGCGCATATCGACGTAGATGATGGAGGAGCTGGGCGCATCGACAAGCGGCTTTCCAGTGTCTTCTTCAGTGGCGAAGGTGTAGGTGACGCTGTTGTTCGGGTTGACGTATGTGGCGGAAGAAAGGTTGACGCCTTCAAGGTCGGCGGACGTCTTTGGAGAAATGAGCTTGAGCTTGGTTGCCGCTTCGCCCTGAGCGGAGCCAGCAACGCCAAAGAAGCCGATGACGCGGGTCACGCCTTCGCTGGTTTCGTGGGTTACCGCATAAGTGGCATCGCTTTCTGGAGTGTCGCTGATGGACACGATGCCTTCGACAACGTCGTCAACAAAGGACGGAAGGACGTTGGCGTTGATGAGTCCATACTGGGAGTCGTAGATGGTCTGGAGAGTCTGTTCGTGCTCAGCAATGGCATCGGCGTTGGCGCTGATCTGATTTGAATGCTGCGCAATGTCTGCGGCGTTCTGTTCAATCGCCGCGGTGTTCTGTTCAATGTCTGCGGCGTTCTGTTCAATTGCCGCGGTGTTCTGTTCAATTGCCTGAGCGTTGGAAGCAATGGCGCGCTTGTTGTCGTCAACGTCGTTCTTGAGGGTTTCAACGTCGTTTTCGCCGATTGCATTCTGCAGGATTGCGACAGCGCTTTGCAGAGCTACGCTTTCGGACTGCAGTACGGCAAATGCGGACTGCAGGGATTCAATGTCGGCCTTGTTGGTGAGATCAACCCATTTGCTGGTCTTGACGCCTTCAACAGTTTCTTCGACAAGGCAGGAAAGAATGCCGTCTGGAGTCAGGACAAGATTGCCCGGCTTGTAGTCTCCAGAAGCAGGATCGGGAAGCGAGTTCGGGAAGGAAATTGCAGTTGACTTGCCGTCTACGGCAAAGGGCAGCTGCGACCAAGTGCTGACGCCGTCACCGATCTTGATGCGGTTCTGGTTGTCGATTGCAAGCTCGCCCTTGAGGAGAACAAGCTGGGAATCCTGCCACTGCTGCGCAGTTGCAAACTTTTGGGCGATTCTAGTTCTAAGGACTTTGTTTGCCATTTTAATGTACCTTCTATGAATGGAATTGTATTTTGCCGTTTACGGACGGCATCCGCATCCGCACTGGCATCCGTTTGATGCAGTTTGGACGGCGTAGTCTTGGGCTCCGCCGCAGTCGATGTATTCATACGGAACTTCAAACCTTGCATAGGCGGAGCCTGTCCACCTGTACAGCTCGTTTGAAGAAGAATCAACGTAGAGATTCTTTACATTGCCCACGGTAGGAAAGCAGAGATGGTTTTCAAAGGACAGGAGTTCAGGGATTGCTTCTCTGGTAAGGACTTCATAGCCCGTGTTGACGTCGCCGATCCACCAGAACCCGTCCTGCACTCTAGGCGTTTCTCCGTTCTTTCCTATGGCGGAAACGCCAGTGTCTTCACCGTTGATAAACCAGTGGTAGGTTTCGTTGTCGATGTACGGAGTGCATCCGTCCTTGCCCGGAATGCCTGTTGCAGGAACTCCAGTGTTTTCTCCGTTGATGCACCAGAATCCTTCAGCGTTGATGTATGGCGTATGGCCGGGAGCTCCGTATGAAGCAAGGCCCGTGTCTATGTCGCCGAGCATCCAGTGACCGTTGTCTGGATTGATTGACGGCGTGATGCCGTCCTTGCCTGGAGGGCCCTGAATGCCTTCCCTGTTGACGATTTTGACGACCCTGTGCTTGACGCTGTGGGTCGTGCGGTTTTGTGTGATGTCTATGTAGTTCATCTGCTAGCTCCTGCATCCAGCCGAAGGAACTACGTCTATCGTTCCTTCAAGGATTCTGTAGACTTCCTTGCCCGGGGACACAAGGTCGAGCTGGTACCAGTATCTCTCTGGATGGTCGAACCGTTCAGAAGACGTCCAGATTCTGGCTGTCTCGTAGGGGGACATGTGCAGGTTGATCATTCCCTCTCTCTGGCAGGAGACAGAAACGTTCATTGTGAACGTATGTCCCGCCGTGTCGGACGCCTTGAACCTTCCTGAATAGCCAGTAAGGTTCATCGGATACTTGTCGCAGTCCTTGTATTCCAAGTCTAAGTCTGCCGTGCTTCCCTTGTGGATGGTGAAGTCGTATGCAGCGGCGTGGGACGAATCCTGATAGATTACGTCCTGATCCCTGCAGCAGTCGTATTTGTATCTCATTGCAACACCTGCGCAGCTGTTTTGAATGTTTGTCGCCTTCGGCAGATAGCCCTGTCCCGACACTATGATTCTGGATGCATTCATATTTCTTCTCTGACTGATTCGCCGTAGACTCCGCCGTGAGCCGTAGTCGGCACCTTTCTTGAAACCTGTATTCCAGGCTTTGCAAGGTTTTCGTGAACCAGATCTGAAATGACGTCCTGAACGAGAGACATTTCGTCCGTCCGAGGCGGCAGAATGTTTGCGTAGACTGTAAACGACAGATCCCAGTTGATGATGCGGTTTTCAAGCATCGTCTGGTACGTGTCGCCTTTCGACACCGAACCAAGAACGATCTTGACGTCGTTCACAAGGTTGATGCCGAAAGATTCCTTTATTTTAACGGACACTTCAGGCGCAAACATTGGCAGGATCTGATCCAGTATCTGGATTGATTCGTCCATAGTCTTTGCCCACAGCGTCAAAGTGAACTCAAAGCTGTACGCCACGGGAGAGCGGGACTTGACAACTCTGCCAGCAGGAGATACGCTTCTGCCGTGAATCGGAACGTTGACGTTCATCCCCCTGTCCGGGCTGGCGGCAAGTCCCGTCATTTCGAAGGACAGGCGGGGGAGCTTGACGTTGACCTCCGAAGAGGCGTCTGGCATCCGCATTGCCTCCGCCATCCAGAGCGAATACGCTTCCTTGGCGGAATAGGAGATGGGAACGAGCGTGGACGCGGACTTGTCTATCGATCCGTCCTTTTTGTACCTTCTCACGTGAAAGTTTGAAAAGACGGAGCCGAAGACCACAGACACGTTCCTTATTGCGGAACGGGAGTATATGTCCTTGGATTCCAGCCTGCCTGCCATCTGCCTTGAGTTTGCCAAAATATTTAGCTTGACGCAGGCAGGAAAGTCTGGCATAGTCCAGTTTGGAGGCTGCAATGGGTAGACAGTACATCAATGTCGAAAGAAGCGGAAGCTCGTTTCTGATTCGGGAGCTTGTGGACGGAAAGGAAGCGATGCGAAAGGAAAAGATCCGTCCCGTGATATTCAAGGCGACGTCCAGAAAGACGAAATGGCGCGATTTCTACGGAAAGGGCTACGTTGACGAGCACTGGCTTCAGGGGACTGCCGAGCTGGCGAAATATCTGGAGCAGAATAGCGAGTGGAAAGACGAGCTGTACGGCTGCTCCGATCTCGTTCTGCAGCATCTCTGGAACGGGCAGTACGACGAGCGGGACACGTCTAGGCTGAAAGTGTCCTATCTGGACATCGAAGTCTGCACCCGCTCCAAGGTCGGAGACGAATGGGTGGACGGCGGGTTTCCCGACGCCAAGGACGCAAGGTTCCCTGTCAATGCCATATGCGACTATCGGTCGGACGACCAGACGTACCACGTGTTCACTACGGCGCAGGGGTGGACGAAAGAAAAGTCCAAGCTGAAATACGCCGATCAGGTCGAGTGCGTCTGCTGCAGGTCGGAAGCCGAGCTGCTTGGCAAGTGGATGCAGTACTGGATGTCGCACGTTCCGCACATCGTCACTGGCTGGAACGTCAAGACGTTCGACGTGCCCTACCTTGTCAACAGGATGTCCAACCTGTTCGGTGAAGGACGGGCGAAAAGCATATCTCCGTGGAAAAAGGTTGTCGAGCGGGAAGAAAAGACGGCTTTCGGCTCAGTGCCGTGGTACCAGATTCTTGGCGTCTCGATTCTCGACTATCTTGACCTGTACAAAAAGTACAGGTTCATCCCTAGGGAAAAGTTCACTCTGGATTTCATTTCAAGGTGCGAGAACCCGGATGAAGCCAAGCTGCGCTTTGAAGGAACTCACGGCTCCCTGTACTACGACGATCCCGTGTTTTTCGTGGACTACAACATTCAGGACGTGCGGTGCGTCGTCTGCTTTGAGCGCGACCTGCAGTTCATATCCCTTGCCTGCTACCTGTCCTACTTTGCTGGCATCAACTTTGAAGACAGCTATTCGCCAGTGAAAGTTTGGGAGACCCTGATATACAGGGAAGCAATGTCAAGGGGACTTGTCGTTCCGTGGAAGTTCAGGGACAGGGAAATCAGAAAGGAGTCCTATGAAGGGGCATACGTCCATCCGCCAGTTCCAGGGCTGAAAAAGTGCATTGCGTCTTTCGACTTTACCTCCCTGTATCCATCCATTATGCGCCTTTGGCACACTGGAGACGACGTCCACAAGAAAGGAGCCGAACGGGAAAGGCTGAGGCAGGAGCTGATGGAAGTGCTTGCCAGCGACAGCGAATGCGCTCCGATGCTGAAGGAAGTTGCCGAATCTGGCACGTTCACCGAGTTCTACATCCAGAACCAGATGCCGAAAGCCGTAACGGAATGGCTGAAGAAAAAGGGGCTGTCCCTTTCGGTCAACTGCGAGTTCTTTGACATCAACCGTCCTTCAGTAGTCACCGACTTGATCACGATGCTGTTCAAGGAACGCAAGGCAGACAAAAAGGAGTCGTTCAGGCTCAAGCATCTGGCGCAGGATGCAAAGGAAGAGCTGGCGAAAAGGGGAATAGAGGTCTAGACCGATGAAGATTCTTGTGCTTGGCGATCTGCACATAGGGGCAAGGAACTCCAATCCAGTGCTTTTCGCAATGATGAAATCCTTTTTCAGGGACACGCTGTTTCCGTACATCCTTGAGAACGGCATCCAGACGGTTCTTCAGCTTGGAGACGTCCACGACAGGAGAAAGTCCATCGACTTTGTGGTTGCCGACTGGATTTCAAGGGAGTTTTTTCAATGGTTTGAAGATCACGGCGTTGCGTTCAAGGCCGTTGTCGGCAACCACGACAGCTACTACAAGAACACCATTGCCGTGGACGGGATGTCCCAGCTTTCAGGGCAGTTCAGGATGGTAGAGATTGTCAAGGAGCCGACACGTGTCGAGCTTGGCGGCAGGGCGTTCGTGATGCTCCCTTGGATATGCGACAGCAACAGGGAAGCCTGCGCACGGTTTGCCGAAGAGAACGCCGATCCAGAAGCGTTTCTGCTTGGGCATTTCGAGCTTGCTGGCTTTGAGATGATACGCGGCTTTCCTTCAGATACCGACAGCCTTGACAGGAGCATTGTCAGAAAGTACAGGAAAGTCCTGTCTGGACACTACCACCTGACTTCCGAAAAGGGAAACGTAGTCTACGTGGGGACTCCCTACGAGCTTGGCTGGAACGACTACGGAGACAGGAAAAGGTTTTTCGTCTACGACACCGAAACGGATCTGCTGGAGGAGGTGCCTACTGGATGCAGGGTTCACGAAAGGATTTCCGTTGCTCCCGGAGAGCCTGTCCAGATCCCGTCCTGCAGGGGAAAGTTCGTCAAGGTCGTGGTTGAAGGAAGCGTCAAGCCAAAGGAGCTGGAGCGCATCCTGTCGTCCATATCGGAATCTGGAGCGCAGACAGTCCAGTGCGTGAACGTTGCCGACGTTTCCGATGCCGAAATCAGGATGGCAGACCTGAACGACCCGGCGGCGATGGTTGCTGAAGACATCGATCTTAAATGGCGGGACGAACCAGAAAAGGCAAGGCTGGCAAAGACGGTGTTCAAGGATCTGCTCAAACAGGCAGAGGAGGCGATGAAGCAGTGATAAGGTTCAGAAAGGTCAGGATGCAGAACTTTCTGTCTGTCGGGAACGATCCCGTGGAGCTTACGCTTGACACGCATCCGATTACGTCCATGTCAGGCGACAACGGCTCCGCAAAGTCGGCGATCTGCATCGACTCCGTGTACTACGCCCTGTACGGCAAGTCGTTCAGGCATTCAAACATTCCAAGGATGGTCAACTCCATCACGAAAAAGGGAATGCTGGTCGAGCTTGAGTTCGATGCAATGGGAAACCAGTTCAAGATTGTCAGGGGCATCAAGCCTGCCGTGTTCCAGATATGGATCAACGGAAAGCTCAAGGAGCAGACTGCATCTGCAAAGGACTATCAGGCGTACCTGTCCAAGCACATCCTGAAGATGGACGAAAAGACGTTCCGGCAGGTCGTGGTCATCGGCTCAGGCTCCTACGTGCCGTTCATGTCCCTGTCCGCCGCCGAGCGCAGGACTGTTGTCGAGCAGCTTCTGTCGCTCGACGTGTTCGAATCGCTGAACGCCGTCCTGAAAGACAGGACAAGGGATGCCGCAGACAGGAAAGCCGCGCTCAATGAAGAAAAGTCAAGGCTGGCTCTGCAGATGGAGATGCAGAAGCGCCACAGCAGGGACAACGTGGAGCGGATGCTTGAGCAGGTGCGGTCGTGCGAGCAGGAGGAGGCCAAGCTGGTTTCGCGCAGGGACAGCCTTAAGGCGTCTCTAAAGGAAGCTATGGCCAGCCTGAACCGCAGAGAGTATGAGGAAGCCAAGGCCCGCCTTGCCAAGCTGGACGATGCGGTCAGAAAGGGCGGCGAGTGGATGGCAAAGGAATCTGTCAGAACGGGAGACCGAAAAAGGATGCAGCAGTTCTTTAGGGAGAACGTTGCCTGCCCGACCTGCCAGCAGAAGCTTGACGCAGGCTTTGTCGCCGAAAAGCTTGCCGAGCTGGACAGGCTCGACAGGGAAGCTGAAGCCGAAAGGGAGACCGTGGACAGAAAGTTCCGAGGCATTGTCGAGCAAAGGGACGCGCTGAAAGGCTGGCTGGCTGAAGTCGCGAAAAGGTCTTCGGAAATCAACAGGCTGTCGGTGGACATCGAATCCGCCGAGCGGAGCCTGTCGTTTCTGGCAAGGCAGAAAGCGTCCGTTGAAAACCAGATAGATGCTGAGCGCAGGGCGCTGGCAACGGAATCTGTCGGACTTGACGGGCAGATTGAAGATGCGGAAAGAAAGCTTGCCGAATGCGCGGATGAGCTTGAAGTTCTCGACTTTCTTGCTCAGGAGTTCAAGGATTCGGGCGTCAAGGCAAGGGTCGTGTCCGCGCATCTGCCTGCAATCAACCAGCTTATCCGCAAGTACTTGAAAATAGTTGGCTTTGAAGTTGATTTCAGGTTCGACGAAACGTTCAGCGAATCCATATCGGCAAAGGGTTCGGAGTCGGTAGAATACGCCAGCTATTCGGAAGGCGAAAAGCTCCGCATCAACTGCGCCATCCTGTTTGCGTTCAGGGAGCTGGCAAAGATGCGGTCAAGCGTGTCTTCAAACCTGCTGGTGCTTGACGAGTTCGATCAGGGGACGCTGGACGAAGACGGGTTCAATTCGGTAGTGAACATACTCAAGTCGTGCGAGGGGCAGAACATATTCGTCATCTCGCATTCGACTGCAGAGTTCGACCAGATAGCCGACAGGAGCCTTGCCGCAAGGAAGGTGAACGGCTTTTCCGAGCTAAGGGAAAACTAAAGGAGGAAATATGGGATTTCTTAGCAAAATGATTAAGATGGCAAAGGCGGTCAATGAGATTCTGCGTCCAAAGACAATCCTTGACCATGTGCAGGAACGCATTAGCGAGCTGGAGAAAGAAACCGAATCTGGAAAGCGGTTCGTCTCCATAAAAAGGATATGGGATTGGATGAAGGAAAGCGAGAGGATGCGTTTCTGCGGCAGTCTCAATGAACGTCCGCAGGAAGAGCTGAAGGAGACTGGCGGGAAAAAGAAAGCTGCGGACAGCTACGACGTTCTGGGCAGGGAGTTTCCCGCAGACAGGGAAGAAGACAGTCAGGAAAAGGACGTCGAGCGAAAGGCGAAGATAATGTCTAAGTGCTTTGCCGAATCGGGAAAGTGCATTGCGGAAGCGGCCGAAAAGATGCAGAAGGAAGTGCTGGACATTCTGGACAGAAAGGACGGCAAGCCTTCTGCAGACGACGTTCACTACTTTGGCGAAAGCTTCCTGATCAGGCATTTCGAACAGATGCCAGAAGTCAATTCCGTTGCCGTTGTCAAAAGGGAGCAGGACGGCGTCTGGCTTGCGTCCACAGTCGAAGAGGTGGATGCCGAAAACAGAAAGATCAGGTGCGGAGACGTCTGGCATTCCGAGTTCCTGCCCTACAGGTACAATGAAGAACTTGTCGGGACAACCCTGAAGCCAAAGAATCCACGCGAGCTCAGATGGGGTCTCAAGGTCTGGGTCAAGGACGATCTGAAAGACGAAGCTGAAGAAGCCATATTCCTTGGGTTCAATCCAAATGGCGAGAGCGATCTCAGGTGGCTGACGCTTTCTTCCTCCAAGATAACGCTTCAAGCGTTTGCCAGCAACAAGTGGCCTTCATTCGGACACTGGAAATATATGCGCGTCGCAGAGGAGCAGCAGTGATCTGGACTTCCTGCTACGGGAGATGGCGGCTCTTTCCAAAGGGCTGCCTTAGGGCCGCCGTCTCCCTGAAGGTTCCCAAGGGAAATGCGTTCGACGTCCGCATACTCCCCTTTGCCCCGGACCAGTTTCTGCTCAGCGGCATCAGGAACGGGACTCTGGACGAGCGGGAGTATGCGGAAAGGTACCTTGCCCTTCTGGAGTCAAGGGACGGAGCTTTCAGGGCGGCTGAACGGCTCAGGAAAATGCAGGATGCAGGCAGGTGCGCAGTCCTGCTCTGCTGGGAGGCTGAAGGATTCTGCCACAGGCACGTGCTTGCTGGATGGCTTGGCAGGGGATGGAATCTGGACGTCAGGGAGCTTGGCAGAACGTCTGCGCCAGCGTAAATAGCTTTCTGGCTGGGCAAGCCAGAAAAGGAGGAAAGCAGATGGAAAATCTAGCGGTGAAACCGCTCAGGCGTCTGGACATCGTTCTGGCAAGATCGCCTGAGTTCAAGCCGAGCGACAGGACGTGGACTGCCTGCACTTTCGACAGAGAGAAAAAGTCTGCAGGCGGAACGGCATACCTGTGCAGCGGAGTCTGGTATCTGGAGTGCATCCCGTACCTGTGCAATGAAGAGCTTCTTGGCACGGATGCCAAGCCGAAAGACTACGCATCCCTTGACTGGGGGAGCAGGGTTCTCGTTTCCGATTCGCTGAACGGCGGGTGGAAGGAAGCCCTGCTGATGGGCTATGCCGAAGGAGAGCAGTTTCCGTGGATCGCTATCGAAAGAGACAGCGCAGTGCAGGATCTCGTCGAGGGCAAATCTCCTGAACTGTCCTTTCACAGGTATCTGAAGGAAATGGACGCTGCGGAGCAAAAGCGCATCGGATAGAATCGGCATAGAAAGCAGTTTTGGATAGGGAGCCTTAAAGGCTCCCTTTTTGCTAAATATCGTCGCCAGCGCATCGGTTGAGCCGCTGGAACAGGGGGTGTCCTGCGGACGTGTCCGCAGACAGCTTGAACGAAAAGGAGGGACGGCTAGCCGTCCTTTTTTTTTATGGAGACAATGCAATGAAACAAATGTTTGGCACGACCGCTGTCGGACGTCCTCTGTCTTCGTTTCCCCGATGGACTGAAATGCTTGGCAGGCACAGGAAAGCCAGCCTGTTTGAACGGGGACACACTCTTGTCGCTCTTGGAGGCTTGACTTGGGACAAGTTCAAGGCTAGAATGCAGGGCAAGTCCGACATCGAAAAAATCAAGGCAGTCAACGATCTGTGGAACCAGAGGCCGTGGAAGCTGGACAGGGCGAACTGGGGAGCCGACGACAGGTGGTCTACTCCGCTGGAGTTCTGTCTGAAGGGCGGGGACTGCGAGGACTACGCCATAGCCAAGATGTTCAGCCTTAAGGATCTTGGAGTCCAGTGTCCGATGCGGATAGCCGTGGGCTACAGAAAGAATGAAGGACACGCAGTCCTGCTTGCGGAGCTGGAAGGAAAGATTCTGGTTCTGGACAGCAGGGAAAAGCGGGTAATGGAGGAATCCGAATACGAGTTCACTCCCATATACTCCCTTGACGAAGAGAGCGCTTGGATGCACCTCAAGGGGAAGGCGAAAGAGTGAATGCCTGTTCGCAGGTAAATATTTCGGTTAAACTATATGAAAATGCCAAAGAAGTCCGTAGAAAAGAAATACAAGCACTATAATAGGCTGACTTGCTATGAAGATTTCGTTGATTACTGCCTTAGAAGGCTTGGTGCGCCTGTAATCAACATTGAAGTCACGCCAGAACAATGTAGAGATAGGGTTTCAGATGCATTACAATATTTCTTGGAATATGATTTAGAAAGTGTTTCTGAAGCATTTTTTCTTCATAAAGTAAGTGAAGAAGACGTTAAAAATGGTTATCTTACAATTCCAATGGATGTATTGGATGTTATGGAGGTATTGACTCCTGGTATTGGCGGTGCATTGCAGACTGATGCAAATGGTCATTATGATACAAGCGTCTATTCATTTGGATGCTGGGAAAACCCGACTTGGAACTGGTTCAATAACTGCTACTGGAGCGCCGGCATTGGATTTGCAGGAAGTCAGTCGCTGTTCTATTACGAAGTGTCTATGCAGTACATTCAGATGCTTAGAACGCTTTTGACAGCCAAGACCGAGTTTCTGTACAGGCGCAGGCAGAGAAAGCTCTGGTTCCTCAGCAAGTCCTACAAGGAAGGAGAATTCGTTGGACTTTATGTCACAAAGATGCTAGATCCAGAGAAAGACGATTGCATATGGGAATCTGACTTCCTGAAAAAATACGCAGCGTGTTTGATCGGCGAGCAGTGGGGAATTAACCTGAGCAAGTTCGGCAACGTGCCTTCGGCAGGCGGTCTGACCATCAACGGCGAAGAAATCAGACAGCGCTACGCGGAAATGAAAAAGGAGCTTGAAGAAGAGCACGAACTTAAGTTCAGAGAACCCCCGATGCCCTATTTTTGTAATTAAGTTACTGAAATTAAAGGAGATTTTGCATATGCCAAAATGGCTTGACGGTGCGCCTGCGCATCTTGTTGAACTTGTCGAATCACTGAAGCATATGCAAAGTTCTTGGTTCACCAAGAAGTTCTATGCGACAGTCAATGATGAAGACAGAAAATGGATTGAAGCCAGCGGCTTGAACAAAAGGCAGCTGTACTGGCTCGTCCATCATCCTGAACTAGACGAAGCGCCAAAGTGTCCTGTATGCGGCAGAATTGTTCATTTTGAATGCGGCAAGACTTACTGCTCTCAGGCCTGTGCCAAGAAAGATCCTGAAGTTCAGAAAAAAGTTATTGCTTCGAACATTCAGCGGTACGGCACTCCATATCCTCTTATGAGCGAACAAATCAAGGCAAAGGCTAGAAAAACCTGCCTTGAACGGTTTGGCGTAGAGCATTCAATGCAGTCTGATGCCGTCAAGGAAAAGGCAAAGGAAACCAATCGGCGCAATCTTGGCTGCGATTGGGTGTTTCAGTCAAAGGAAAAAATGGAGCAGGCAAAGGAAACCAATCGACGCAATCTTGGCTGCGATTGGGCAATGCAGTCCGATGTCGTAATGGAAAAGGCAAGGAAATCCAATCTGGAAAGATATGGAGCAGAACGGCCTTTGCAGGCAAAGGAATGCGTGGAGAAAATGCAAAGGACTATGGCGGAGCGGTACGGCTCCGCATCTGCATTCAGCAGTCCTGAACTCGCGTTAAAGGCAAAGAAAAGTTCGAGAGCGGTTAATTGGCAAAGGAATAGAAACAGTCTTTTGGAGCGCAAGTCGATTGAATTGCTAACGTCAAAAGAAGAATATCTGGATGCGGACATTTTCAGGTACAGATGTCTGATATGCGGAACCGAGTTTGAATCCGAAGGAACAAACTACCATCAAGTAACTTGTCCAAAGTGCCTTGAAAGCCTAGGGACGTCAAGAAAAGAAAAGGAGATCACCGAGTTTGTCAGGAACTTGGGCTTTGACGTATTGGAAAACGACAGAACTATTCTTGACGGCAGGGAACTTGATCTGGTTGTTCCGTCCAGAAACGTTGCTTTTGAATATAATGGGTGCTGGTGGCACAGGGCAGAAAGAATGGGCAGGACATATCATCTAGAGAAGACGCTTGGATGTGAATCAAAAGGAATGCGTCTGGTACACATATTCTCTTCAGATTGGATGGGAAAGCAGGATGCCTGCAAGGGACTAATTAAAGCCAGCCTTGATGCATACGACAAAAGAATAAATGCGAGTCAATGCGTTATTCATTCTATATCGCAAGATGAGTATGCCGTATTCATCAATGACAATGCATTGAACTGCAGTATAGAATGCGAAAAGCGTCTGGGACTTTATCTAGACGGTAAACTTGTTTCTGCAGCAGGATTTACTGCATTGTCTAAAGGCTGCGCTGAAATTAAGACGTTTGCCTGCAGGAATGGAGTTGAAGTGCGAAATGGACTTGAATGTCTGTGCATTCATTCTGGATTTGACAGACTGTCAGCATCTCTAGACTATTCCTGCTGCAATGCCGTGGAATGGATCCAGTGCGGATTTGCTCCTGTCGAAAGAATTGAACCTCAAGCAAGATGGATGAAAAACGCCAATACTCTTCGGACGGTAAATGTTGAATCCTTTCTTGGAGAATCCTTTGACCCCTCCCTGACTGAAGCCGAGAACATGGCTCTGGCGGGATGGACGCAGGTTTTCGACTGCGGCAATCTCAGGATGGAATGGAGCAGGCAATGGCAGGCATAGACTCTTTTTGCGAACAGCCAGCGGCACCTGCCAAGCCAAAGCCGATGACCTTCATTTCCCTGTTTTCTGGATGCGGCGGGATGGACTTGGGCTTCATCGGCGGCTTTGACTTTCTTGGCAGGCATTATCCCAAGACAGGATTCGTTCCCGTCTGGGCAAACGAGATCAGTCCCGCCGCCTGTCGGACGTACAGACAGAACATTGGGGACATAGCTGAAGGAGACATCAGAGATGTCTTTGACCAGATGCCAGAATATGCAGACGTGGTCATCGGCGGCTTTCCCTGTCAGGACTTCAGCATCAACGGCAGGATGAAGGGTCTGAACGGCGAAAGGAGCATTCTTTACGAGTGGATGGTCAAGGCAGTCGGCCGCATCCGTCCAAAGGCGTTTGTCGCCGAAAACGTGGGGAGCCTGCTGATGGACAGGCACAGGGAAGCCTGCGAAAGGATACTCTCAGACTTTCAGGGTCTGGGATGCAATGTCTCTCTTGGACGCTACAGGGCGGAATGGTACGGCGTTCCGCAGACAAGGGACAGGGTGCTGATTGTCGGCACGGCAGAAGGAGTCCCTGCATTTCAGCAGCCTGCACCCGTCACTGCAGACTGTCCATTGACGGCGTTCGACGCCCTGCACGATCTTGAGGACAGGGACGAAGATCCAGCATTCGCCCACGTCTGGAGCAGGAAGAAGCTTGGCGGGGATCAGGGATCGAGACGCCTGAAGGCAGATCGTCCCGGCTATACAGTGACGGCTGAATGCCACGGCAATTCGCCTTTCCACTACAGCCTGCCAAGGCGCATATCCCTCAGGGAACAGGCAAGGATACAGTCGTTTCCCGACACCTTTGCCTTCCCCTGCGGCATTAGGGAGACGGAACGCCAGATAGGCAATGCCGTGCCTCCCGTCTTGGCTTGGCACGCGGCGATGGCGCTGAAAAAGTGCCTTGCCTGAAAAAATATGCAGAAACCTGTTGACAGCCATCTGCCTTTTATGCCATAAGGGACTTGCCAAGGGGAATGGTCTCCAAGGCAAAGCCAAGGAACCCGATATGAAGACCGACAGCATCCTCGCCAAGATTGAAAAGGCCAAGAAGAGCATCGAGCGCCTGAACGGCGTCATCGCCAAGAACGAGGCCAAGATTGCCAAGCACGGCGAAGAGTTTGAATATGTCAGCGCAGTCAGCATCGCCAAGAACGACCTTGAACGCAAGGAGCGCGAACTGGCTGTCCTCCTTGAGAAGCTTGAAGCCGCCGCGGCGGTAGAAGCCAAGAAGGCGCTCTTTGAAGCCGAGCTCCCCGAATGCCTCATTGGCTTCAGGAGCCGTCTGGTTGAATCTTGGGACGCCCACGACAGGGCTGAAAGGGATGCCATCGTGGAGCAGGGCGATGCCTACTGGCAGCAGAACGGCGGCTCCTACGGCGACTACATCAGGGCCGTGGAGCTCATCGACGAGACCATCCACGACCGCAATTTCAGGGAAGTCACCAAGATGGCCGCCAACCTGATCAAGCGTGTCGAGAAGGCGGTAGGCAAGGTCAGGAGCTACAGCCACCTCTATGTCCACAACGGCAGCTGGCTGGAAGGCGGTTCGGCGCTGAACGGCTTCGTGGAAGGCGAAAGGGGCTGCTGCGAAGTCAGGAGCATACTGGCAGGCGGCTACAACATCCAGCGCCTCCACGTCAGGGTGCTTGTCATCTAGGAAGGAAAAAATCTTGGGGCAGCCAGCAGAAAGACGTTGACAGTCCCAGCCGTTTCTGGCATAAGGGACTTGCCAAGGGGAACGGTCCCCAAGGCCAAGCCGACAGGGAGACTGAAATGAGCGTTCTGGACAAGTACGAGATTGGCACGAAGGTTGCGGGGTTCACGGGAAGCGGCTGGATCTGCGGAGCCTACGCAGGCGGGAGCGGCCGCTTTGACGGGAATGGCGGATTTGTCCGCTGCCACTACATCGCCCACGACAACCTTGGCTACGTGCGCACCGAAGTGACTGAGTGCGTGCCTGTCGAAGAGTATGCGGGGGACGCTCCCTTGGAGAACGTCTACCGCGAGCTGCCTGAGGATTTCGACCCGTACAGGCTGCCGCGCTAGGAACGGAAAAGACTGGGGAGCCGAAAGGCTCCCCTTTTTATTTCTCTACGCCACCCAGAGACCGACCGTCTTTCCCGCAGTCTCTTCAGACAGCCAGTTTTCCGCATACGTCCAAGCCTTTGCTTCCCTTGACGGATCGAGAACCAGACCGCCGATGTCCTTGCGCACCTTTTTCGTGCGCCTCCAGTCGCGGCAGATTTCGACCTGCCATTCAGGAATGCGCCGCTGTTCGCCGATCCTGTCGATGTCGTTTTCGCCGACAATCCTTTGAATGGCGTCCTTCCCTCTGCTGCCGTCCGTCTGGACTGCCACGACCCTGCCGATCTGCGCCCTTCCCGACTCTATGGCAAGAATGACTCCCGACACGGCAATGCCGTCGGCGCAGTCCATTATCAGGATGTCGATCTTTGGCGCGTTGCCTGCCTGCACGAAAGCGTCCTCTACGCCAAGCTTCCAAGCCTCAGCCAGAGCCTGACGGGCATCCAGAGCGCCGCCTACGTTCTGCGCCTGCTCCATTCCAGATTCGCCCAGAGCCTTCTGCCATTCCTTTCCGCGGCTTCTTGAGCCAAGGACAGCCAAGGCCTTGACTCCCGCAAGAGACGCGGCAAGTCCAAAGGCAAGCGCCTCCTTGGGCGTCCTTGGCTTCATCCAGACAAGTCCAGAATGCTCTTCGTTAATTTCTGCCTTCATTGCGCTGAAGGCTTCAGCCATCAGCCTTGCCCTTGAGCCGAAAATGCGGGAGCCGTCGGGAGACCACAGGTCGTCCCGTTTCAGCCATACGCCGTCCCTGCATTCAAACGGCGAAAGGGTTTTCAGGCATTCCATCATAAAGAGGCTTGGCAGTCTGGCTCCCGCATTTTCTACTTTTTGACTCCAGCGGCAAGAAACACCCGCCAGAGCTCCTTGATGAACTTTTTGTCCGTCCTTTGAATCAGCTTGCCCTTGTACATCAAGGCGTATTCGTTTTCAGGATTGCTGGCAGAGCGGCTGTCGAACCAAGCAACCTTGTAGTCCTTGCCTACTGGAATCCATTCGCCAAGGTTTTTCGTTCCCTTGGCAATAACTTCTTTCATCGGCTTTTCGAAATACCTTTGCGCGGCGGATATGGAATTGTAGTCGTACTCAACGCGGACAAACGTGTTGCCGCCAGAAAGTATCTCTCCCGTGCGCACGTCCCTGTCGAACTCCTCATATTTCTGGACGATTTTTTCAATCTTTTCCATTGGAATCGTGACGTCCTTGATGCTTACGGTATACATGCAGCTCGTTCTGCCGCTGGATTTTGTTACGGAAATCTGGCTCCTCTTGTAGCCAGCCTTTTTCAGATCGGCTCTGATGCCTTCGCCAATCGGGTCTTCAGACCTTGCTTCTAAAAGCCATTTTTCAAACACTTTCATTTCTGCATTCCTTTATGAATTATTTGCTGTGCCGATGCCGTAAATATTTTAACGGCCGAGCCTGAACAATGCCAGCAAAGCCTGCACTGGCGGGAAAGGGGAGACGGACGCCTTGGGTGCAGGGCAGATACGTCCCGCAGAACCCGTCGAAATACAGGGGCAATCCTTCAAACATAATCTACAGGAGCTCTTGGGAAAGGAGCCTTATCCGCTGGTGCGACTCTTCACGGATTGTCGCCGCGTGGTCTTCCGAGGAGCTGGTGATACCGTACAAGTCTCCCGTGGACGGACGGATGCACAGCTACTTTGTGGACTTTGTCGTCTGGCTGTCCACCAAGGACGGCATCAAAAAGCTCGCCGTTGAAGTCAAGCCCAAGGCGGAGTGCAGGATGCCAAAGCCGCCAAAGAGAAAGAGCCTGAACGAAGCGTATCTGAAAAGGCTGGAAACGTATGCCGTCAATCAGGCCAAGTGGACGTATGCAAGGGCTTGGTGCAAGGCAAACGGCTTCACTTTCGTGATACTGACTGAAGACGAGCTCTGCAAGAAATAGCCGATGATTACCTATTCAAAGCACGTTGAACACATCGTTGACGCGATGCGGGGCTACCTTGAGCGGAAGAACGCCAGCAGGGAGAGCATCGAAGCGGCTACCCTGAAAAAGGCTGAAAAGTTCCTGTTCAGCAAAAAGGACAAGTCGGGAAAGAAAGAGCCGCTGGCCGCGAAAAAGGTGCTGGTCAAGAACGTCAAGGCAAGGACGGCCTACGGCAGGGTGTACTCGTTCATCTACAACGCCAAGCACAAGGACACGCTCCCCTACTACGACAGGTACCCTTTCGTGCTTGTGCTGAGCAACAACCGAAAGAAAAGGCAGTTCACTGGGCTTAACCTGCACTACATCGATCCAGCGATGAGGGACAACCTGCTCCGAGCAATCCAGCACCTGTACATGGGCGGCGGAATGGACAGGTATATGACCAAGGACTTTTTCGACGACATATCGAGATGGGCAAGGAGGCTTGCCAAGCCCTGCCTGCATACCTATCTGATAGACAAGGTGCGCAACCTTAAGTTCTGGCAGATACCTGCGCTGCTGGCAAGCTGGGCGGACTGCGTAAGGGATGAAACGTTCATCAGGGCAGGCGTCGGAAGAGTCTGGCTCGACTCCAGAAAAAAGATGTTCAGGGGAGCAAGATGGGCGCAGCTCAAGCAGACGCAGAAAAAGGCAAAGGCAAGGACTATGGCTCTTGCCAAGGAAAGGATTGCGAAAGCTAAGGCGGCGTTGAAGCACAGAAAGATGTCCAGCCGTGCTGGCGTTCCAAGCAGAAAGTCGAAAACTTCAATGCAGTCAAAGGCTAGGACGGGAAAGAGGTACAAAAGCAAATGACGATAAACGAATATATGAGCAAGATGGAAGGAGCTGGGCTGTCTTCAAGAAGCAGCAAGCTTCCGACCATTGAAGCGTTCATGCGCAGGATGCCCTACATCCTGCTGAACAACAGGTACACGGCAAAGTTCAGCGGCGGCAAGTTCTGGCCCGCATATTCGGACATAATCGACTATATGATATGCTCCATTTCCCTGCCGCAGACGACAATCGAAAACGAAACGGTCTACGTCGGCGGCGCGGCGGCGATGATTCCGAACGGATTTCAGCAGGGACAGCTTGATATGGTGGTGTACAACACGGGGCCCGAGCTGCTTGTGTTCCAGAAATGGATGCAGGCAACCTATGATCAGGCAAAAAGGACTTACGGGTACTACGACGACATCAAGGGCGACCTGCAGGTGACGCAGTACACAACGGACGGAAATCCAGTGCAGGTGTTCACGTTCACCGACTGCGTGATATACACTATGGGAGGACTGCAGTTTGGATACGAATCCCAGACGAATCCGCAGACGTTCAACGTTTCGCTAACCTACTTCGGCTATACGCTTTCCACAAGCAAGAGAAACTTTGAGCAGCTGTTCACGGCAAAGACGCCTGTTCAGGCGGCCCTTGCTTCGCTTGCAGAGCAGTCTTAAAATAGAATGCGTCCTACGGGGACGTCCAAGGAGGAAATGAAATGGCACTGCCAAAAATACTTTTGCTCTCAAAGGATCTGGAGCTTCCCGTGTCCAAGCTCCACGCCACGGTGACTGCGTTCACCGTGCGGGAAGAAAAGAACCTGCTGCTGTCCAAGGATCTTGGCGACATGATACTTGAGAACAGCCTGCTCAGGCTTATCGAGCTGAAAACGGCGTTCAAGGAAGAGGATGCCAAGGTTGAAGATCTCTGCCTGTGCGACGTGCTTGTGCTGCTTGTCGAGATACTTGCCCTGAGCAAGACGTCCAAGCAGGAGCTTGCCTTCAGGTGCAGCAACCTTGTCGGCAAGGGAGCCGAGAAAAAGGAGTGCGGCTCAAGGATCGACGTCACCATCGACATCGCCAGCTACAGGATTGAAGGCGAGTCCCAGACGGGCAAGGTCGTGCAGCTTTCCGACACGGTGGGTGTCGAGCTGCAGTATCCAAGATATGCGGTCATCGCTCCCCTGCTTGGCAAGGAGAACGTGACCGAGGACGACTACACCAACGTCTACGTGGACTGCATCAAGGCAATCTATGAAGGCGACGAGATGTACACGGGATTTACCAAGGAAGAAGCTCTTGAATGGTTCAACAATCTGCCCGGAGAGTGCATGCGGACGTTCATCGAGTTCGTTGAAGGAATGCCTTCAATGGTTCTCGACTACGAAGTGAAATGCCCGTCCTGCGGCAACACCAGAAGCTTCAAGGCAGTCAGCGTTCTCGATTTTTTTACATCATCTACGGCGCAGACGGAGTAGCTGCTGGCGGGACGGGAAAGGGAGAGCCGCTGCTGATTTCCCTGTACAAGACGATCTTTATGCTCCAGCAGTACAGGAATATGACGTTCAGCGACATATACGAACTGTATCCGTTTGAGCTTGAGGTTCTGTACGGACTCATTCTGATGGACAACGAAGAGCGCAAGCGAAAGGCGATGCAGGAAAAGGCAAAAAGCGGATACTAGTACTGGTTCAACGGGGGCTTAAGCCCCCGTTTCGTAAATATTCGGATGGCGGTTAAGACTGAATGAAATCATACATTGAATGGCTTGAAGAAGAAAGGCTCTATGAAAAGGCCTTGAACATAGGCGGCAAGAGCGCAATGCCGAAAACGAACCAGGCTGTCATCCTCGCAGGTGGTGCTGGATCTGGCAAAGGAATGGTTCTGAACAACATTCTGAACATTCCGAACGCCAAGATTTTCGACGTTGACAAGCTCAAGACCGACATTCTTACCCTGCGTCCAAAGTCGATGGCTGATGCATTCCTGAAGCAGACGGGCAAGAAACTGGAGCAGATCGATCTTGGCAGTCCAGAAGACGTTGCCCTGATGCACAAGTTTGTTGCAGACAACAAGCTCGACAAGAAAGTCATCCAGCAGTTCTTCATTGCGAATGGAGACGTGTGGCCAGATGGAACTCCAAAGTCGCAAAAGAATCCGTACAAGCCCAACGTCGTCTTTGACGTGACGCTCAAGGACGAAAAAAAGATGTTCGATCTCTGCTCGATGCTCCAGTTCTACGGCTGGGACAAGAAAGACATCCATCTTGTCTGGATTCTGAACGACTTTGAAATCGCTTCGGTGCAGAATCAGGAACGGACAAGAAAGGTTCCAGAAAAGATATTCAACCAGACGCACGTTGGCGCTTCAAACACGATGAGGGAGATCCTTGTCAACTTTGAAAAGTTCGCTGGCTGCATGGACGGCGAGATATGGATCGTGCCGAACAAGCGGAGCGTGGACAACGTATTTGAGTTCAAGGGCAAGAACAAGGACGGCAAGCCCATCCTTTCCCTTAAGCTCTACACGGCGATGAAGGTCAAGGACAGGGGAAAAAAGGTTCTCGACCCAGACATTCTGATGCAGAAGAGGATCAAGGACGACGGCCCGATGCTGTCCGACATTGTGAACAAGTACGTCCCCGACAGCGCGACACGCTGGTAGAAAAACTTCAGCTTTTTTGGCGGGAGGGTTGACTTGCCCTCCCGCTTTTGCTATCTTTTACCCGACGGCGGGGATGTCCCGTCAAGAAACCTAAAGGAGCTCGAAATGAACAGCCAGAACATCGTCAATGCTTGGGAGTTCGGGGACGGCGTGATTGTCCAGATTCCTCAGGAAAACGGAACCTTTACCACGTTCAGCGGGATGGTGATCGGCACCAATGAAGACGGGCAGGTTGAAGTGTCTCCTTCGTCCGGCGGCAAGGGAACCGTGCTTTGCCAGCCCAGCTGGCTCTATTCCGAAGGCTGGCTTGACGGATAGCAGTCAAATATTCCAGAAAGGAAAAGCAATGAAAACTCTGGCTGAATATGTATCTGAAGCTTCTGGAGCTTTTTCAATGCCGAAAAAGCTTCCCAACGCTCCGATGCAGTTTGCCGATTTCGTCAAGTCCGCAGGCTTTATTGCCGACAAGTGCAAGTGCGGCTTGGCCGCCTATTCGAAAAACGACCGCGTATGGGCTGAAGCCCAGAGAATGTCGTTCCTGAAAATCGTCTGGAACGCCTGTCTCAGGGAAATTACGCCAGACGGCTTTAACGACAGGTATGCATCGCTGACTGTAAGTTCAGACCTTGGCCCTTTCTTTTCCAATGAAGTGCGGGTTGAGGAATGGTGTCCCCGCAAGTGGCGCAATGCCGTTGAAGATTGGCTCGTTTCGGCAATCCACAAGAACGAAAGCAAATGGATGGAGTCCCGCTACACCTTCATTGAAAAGAACGGGAAAAGGTTTGTGACGAAGCACTGGTAGAAAATCTGGTTGACAGGTTCGGAAAAGCGTGGCAGGATTCCGTTCAGGCAATGATGCCAAGGAGGAAAGATGGAATCGCCGTGGATGCAGGAGCAGTACATCATAGAGGCTGGCAAGGGGATAGAGTCCTTTCGGAAAGTCCGCGAAGGACTCTACAACTGCCGCTGTCCCATATGCGGCGATTCGGCAACGGACGAAACGAAACGGCGGGGGTATTTCATCCAGCACCCAGACAGCGGCTGGTCGTACTACTGCCACAACTGCGGAGCCGCGCAGGGCATCAGGCAGTTCCTGAAGACCACGGATGAAGAGCTGTACCGCAGATACTGCCTTGAAGCCTTCCGTTCGGAAAAGGACTTGTCCTTTGAGACCAAGCGTCCCGAAATCAAGGCGATGTCCGTGGACGAGCAGCGCATTCTTGGAAGCAGGCTCCTGACAAGGTGCTCCAAGCTCCCGAAAGACCACGATGCCGTGCAGTACCTGCAGAAGCGCAGGGTGACCGACGAAATGGCGTCAAGGATATTCTGGACGGACGACTTTCCGTCCCTTGTGTCCAGCGCCTGCAAGGACAAGTATGCAGACTCAAGGCTTCCGCAGAAAGGCATCATATTTCCTGTCAGGAACTTTAGCCTGAAGCTTGTCGGCTGGCAGATCCGAGACATCCACGCAGAAGACAAGCGGTTCAGGTTCGCAACCTGCACGGTGTCTGGATCGTCCGGCAGCCTGTGCTTTGTTCCCAGAAAGCTCGACAAGTCCAAGCCCGTCTTTGTCGTGGAGGGATGCATCGACGCCCTGTTCCTGCGCAACTCAGTCGCCCGCCTGCAGGCGGCGCTGTGGAAGTTCCAGCCAGAAGACTGCCAGTGCATCTATTTCAACGATCAGGAGCCGAGAAACAAGGAGGTCTCCAAGGAAATTGCAAGGTGCGTCAAGAAAGGGCTGAAAACGGTTCTGCTTCCGTCCGAGTACAGGGAAATGGACGTCAACGATCTCGCCGTGAACCTTGGAATGGGGATGGACGACATCGAGAGCCTGTTTCTGGAAAACGCTTGGAGCGGACTTTCCGCTCAGGTCAAGCTGTCTAAATGGTCTGGAGGATAGGTGCGGTATGTGCAGACCGACTGGCTTTGAACGGATGATGGACGAATGCGCGGCTCTCAGAAAGCAGATCGATTGGCTCTGCAGAGAGATACCCCGCATTGGAGATGAAGACGAAGGATTTGAGGCGTGGACGTGGTGTCCGACAAGGGAAGCCTACAGGTCGTGCCTGCACAAGGGCAAGGACGTTCCCTCCTCCGTCTGCTCCGAATGCTGGAAACGTGAAAGCGGCAAGGCATCCAAGGCATAGCGCCTTTGATGCATCTGGACAAACCCTTTAGCAAAGTCCGTCCATTGGACGGCAAAGGACTGCAAGATGGAAAAGACGAATGCTGTCGTGATTGCCTTCTCTGGTTTCAAGCGCTCCGGCAAGGACGCTCTTGCCGACATCATTGTCAGAAAGGCATCTGGCGAAAGCCTGTCGGCCGAAGCAATCTACGAATGGCATCCCGACACGGTGGTCAAGACTTCGTTTGCCGAGCCGTTCAAGGAAATGGCGCGGCTCGTTCTCGACATCGACGAAAAGGACATCGAAGACAAGGAAGCGCCTGTACCGTACACCCGCCGCTATTTCGGCGAAGACCTTTCTTGGCGGCAGATTCTCATTCGGATGGGCGAAGGGATGAAGGAAGTCATCTGTCCCAGCGTCTGGGTGCTGGCGATGGAAAACCGCCTGTACAACTGGATGAAGGCTTCTCCCAGCGGAATGCTTGCCGTCATTCCCGACGTCCGCTACTCGCAGGAGCTCAAGCTTCTGCAGAAGCTCCGCAAGAAGGGATTCCGAGTCTTTCACTACGGCATTTTCCGCAGAGAAGCCCTTCCTGACTGGTGGAAGCTTGGACTGACTCCCAAAACCAAGGAAGAGCGGGCCATCATTGAAAAGGATTTCGGAACCGATCATTCTGAATACGAAATCCTTCAGAAGAATCCAAAGCTGGACGGCGCGGTCTACAACGACGGTACCTTGGCAGACCTTGAACGGGACGCCGACAGGATTCTCGCCAAGATTTTCTAGAGGAGAAAAGCAGAATGAGACAGAACCCGTGCAGCTCCTGCCGCCATTTCAAGGCGTTTGACACTGGAGCGATGTCCTGCTACGCCGTCCGAGATCCGAAGTTCTACTGGCCGGACGATGCAGACAAGATGCTGGCGCTGTGTCCGCTTGGATGGCGGGCGAAAAGGAGCGGGAACAGGGATTTCGACTACTACAGAGACTACGAAAACGTCCACAAGATGGGCTAGGAGGATGCGCCGTTGGGCAACGCACTGCTGGACAAGCTGAACAAGGCAGGAAAGGTAAAGACCTCTGCCATACTGAAAGACTCGATATACTTTACTTCATCCGAGACCTGCAGAACCGATCTGCCGATCCTGAACATTGCCTTTTCTGGCGACATCGACGGCGGATTGACTCCGGGCGTGACCGTTTTCGCTGGCGCAAGCCGCTCGTTCAAGACGCTGTGCGCCCTGTACTGCCTTAAGGCATACCTGAACAAGTACGAGGACGCCATCGGGCTGTTCTACGACTCCGAGTTCGGAACGCCTTCCGACTACCTTGCTTCAATGGGCATCGACACGGAGCGGGTTGTCCACATTCCCGTGACCAACCTTGAAGAGCTCAAGTTCGATCTCGTTTCAAGGCTTGAAGCCGTTGAACGCGGAGACCACGTGTTCATAATGGTGGACTCCATTGGCAACCTTGCGTCCAAAAGGGAGTTTGAGAACGCCCTGAACGAGAACAGCTCCAAGGACATGACAAGGGCGCAGGAAGTCAAGAGCCTGTTTCGCATCGCCACGGCGCACATCACGATGAAAAATCTGCCCTGCATCGTAATAGCCCATACGTACAAGGAGATGGGTCTCTTCCCGAAGGACGTCATCTCTGGCGGATGCGTTGTCGAGGGAACTCTTGTCGCAGCAGAACACGGACTGTTTGCCATAGAGCACGCGACTGAAGGAATGCTCGTCAGAACCCATATGGGATTGAAGCCCGTCAAGCGGGTCTGGACTCCCGACACGCTTGAGAACGGACGTCCCGTGGTCTGGCGGCTCGTCTTTTCGGACGGCTTCAAGCTGACCTGCTCTGCGTCCCACAAGCTTCTCGACACTGGCGGGAACTGGATTGAAGCCAAGGACATGGTGGACGAAAGGGGCGACGTTAAGCAGCTGATGTTCCGAGGGCTTGACGGAGCGAAAATACGCCTTGTCGATGCCGTGGAGCTTGGCGAAAAGCCCGTGTACGACCTTGAGGTGGAGGAAGCCCATTCCTATATGCACCCCAACGGGCTGATTTCGCACAATTCGGGCGTCATCTACTCCTGCAACACTGCGTTCATCATCACCAAGTCCCAGATCAAGGAAGGAACGGATCTTGCAGGCTACACCTACACCATCCACATAGAAAAGTCCCGCAGCGTCAAGGAAAAGTCCAAGCTTCCCTTTGACGTGACCTACAACGGCGGCATCAACAGGTGGTCTGGGCTGCTTGAGCTTGCCATCGAGTCGGGACACGTGGTCAAGCCTTCGCAGGGATGGTACCAGAAGCAGGGTGAAGAAAAGAAATGGCGGCAGAAAGACACGAACTGCTCCGAGTTCTGGGACAGCATTCTGGCTGACCCGACATTCCACGACTTCGTGAGAGCCAAGTACAAGCTCCACTACGACGGCACCGAAGGTTCAGAGCAGGCGGCAGAGGCTGCAGGCGAACCAGAATCTGAAGAGTAGTTGACTTGGCGGACGGCTTCTGCTATAAATCAATGCGGGAGCCGTCCGCTTTTTTATGGACGCAGGAGGTTGAATGTCAAGCATCTGGTTCAGTAGATACGAAAACGGCTTTTTCAGGCAGTATTCCGAAAAGGAGCTTGCAGACAGCGTGGACAGATGGAGAAACGGCACGGGGCATCTTGGCCGCATCGTCCACCACTACTTTGAAAAGCTGATGTACAAGTGCCGCAACTCCAAGCGGCGGGTCTACGGCGAAGACTACGGTCTCCCGGCCGATGCGACCATTCTGGACGCCCTGCAGAACGATGCGTTTCTGGATACGGTTTTCAAGTTCATCTATACGCATCCCAAGATGTTCTATGCGTCCAAGTCTGCAAAGCCCGTTCTGAAAACGTCGCAGGACACCGATTTCACCAAGGACGATTTCGACAGGATGAAGCTTTATTTCCGAATGGGGCCCGATGCCAGAAAGGTCAGCGCGTTTCCGCCGAAAAACGTTAAGCAGCTTATTGTCCGCCTGTTTCCAGATCGCTGGATAACCGATCCGCTCAACTACCACGATCCGTCCTGCGGCTTTGGAACGAGAGCCGCCGCTGGACTCCTGCAGGGATGCAGCTACTACGGCACCGATCCAAACAGGGAGCTGTGCGGCAAGATTGAAGAGATGGTTGCCTTTCTGAGAAAGGTCAGTCCCGGACTGCCGAAATCGGACATACGGTGCCAAGGCTCCGAGGTATTCATCCCCGAATGGGAAGGCATAATGGACTTGTCGTTCACGTCTCCGCCGTATTTCAACCTTGAGGTCTATTCGGCGGATGGGTATGCATCGACCCGCAACTATTCCAACTACGAAAAATGGCTGGAAGAGTTCCTGTACCCGTCAATCAGGAACTCGATGGCGTATCTGAAGCCCAACGGATATTTCTGCCTGAACATCAAGAACCTCCCCGGAGGCGGAAAGCCGATATGGGACGACGCCTTCAAGTTTGTCGAGCAGGCTGAAAACTTTGAGATGCTTGAGCCGATAGATTTCGTTCCTGAGTCGAAACGCGCCTACGTGGTCACCCGCAAGGACGGAGTCAGCTTTGTCAGCGGAGACAACAAGGATGCCAAGGAACAGATAATGGTCGCCAGAAAGAAAGCCTAGGAAGGAGAGTTCAGATGTCGGACAACTGGTTCAGAAACCACGGCGCGGAGTTTTTCCGCAAGTTCACCGATGCCGAGCTTGCCGCTTCCGTGGAGCAGTGGCTTGAAGGCACTGGCAATATGGGCGCCTTGACAAGGCATTTCTTTGACGATCTCGTCTACAGGGCAAGGAACGTCAGGCGCAGAGTCAGGGGAGAGCAGTTCGGTCTTCCCAAAGACGCTTCCATATGGGACGCGATGCACTGCGACGAGTTCATGGATTGGGTGTTCAAGTTCATCTACGAGCATCCAAAGACGTTCTGGAAAGAAAAGGCGTCGGAAGCCTTTCTGCAGACGTCTCAGGACGCCGAGTTCAACAACGCCGATCTGGAGCGTCTGAAATGCTTTTTCAGGATAGGGCAGTTCACCAAGGTGAGCGTCTTTCCACCGAACAACGTCAGACAGGTTGTCAGAAAGCTCTTTCCCGACCACAGCTTTTTTGACGAACCCCTGAACTACCACGATCCGTCCTGCGGCTTTGGAACGAGAGCCGCCGCTGGACTCCTGCTCAACTGCCGATACTACGGCACCGATCCCTACAAAGAGCTGAACGTCCGACTGAAAGAGATGGTTTCCTTCCTGAAAGGGAAATGGAAATACCTGCCCGATGCAGACATTCGCTGCCAAGGTTCCGAAACGTTCATCCCCGAATGGGAAGGAATAATGGATCTGTCGTTCACGTCCCCGCCGTATTTCGACTGGGAATGGTATTCGGACGACAAGTGTGCATCCACCAGAAACTACGGCGACTACGGCAAATGGCTTGAAGAGTTCCTGTACCCTTCAATCCGCAATTCCATCCGCTATCTCAAGCCGGGAGGGTACTACTGCCTGAACGTCAAGAACACTCCAAACGGAAAGCCGCTCTGGGACGACGCTCTTGCCTGCGTGAAGAGCATTTCCGATGTCGAGACGCTTGAGCCGATGGACTTTGTGCCGACCACGACACGAAAGTTTCAAGTCCACAAAAAGGACGGCTCCAGCGTTCTGAGCTGTGCCAGCGAAAGCTCTTGGGAAAAGATAATGGTTGCCAGAAAGAAAGCCAGCTCTTGACGAAACTCCGCTTTCTGGCGTATCATCCCTGCGTTCAATGGAGGATTTTCGAATGGAACGGCATTTTGAACCGGGAAGCGTTGTCCGCCATTTCAAGCGGGATTTCGACAGATCTGGAACCAGATGGCTTTACGTCTATCTTGGCACGGCGGTGCATTCGGAAACCTCCGAGCGGCTGGCCGTGTACAAGGCTCTGTATGGAGAAGGCATTCTCTATGCCCGTCCAGAAGATGCGTTTCTGGGATGCGTGGACAGGAGCAGGCATCCGGATGCAAGGCAGGCGTTCCGCTTTGAACTGGCGGATGCGGACGATTTGAATGCCGTTAAAAAGACGGCTGGCATTGAATAGGGGCGGCAATGGAACAGGTAGAAGAAAAGGTCATACTGAAAAATCTCGTTCTGAACGAGGACTACTTCAAAAAGGCGTTTCCGTTCCTGCAGGAAGAGATGTTTTCGGAAGCGCCAGAAAAGCGGGTGTTCAAGTACCTGTCTGGCTACGCCAAGCAGTACGGCAAGCGCCCGAACCCCGACATCCTGTCCGTTCTGGAAGAGCGGGACAAGAAAGGCACGGCTTTCGAACACAAGGCTGTGCGGGACATCATCGCTTTCTTCAAGGACGGCGAATGCACAAGCGATCTGGAATGGCTCTGCAAGGCGACTGAAAGCTGGATACAGAGGCAGCTCTACTACAACGCCCTGTTCGAAGCCGCCGAAGAGTTCAAGGACAAGGGCCCGAATCCCCAGATACCAGAAAAGCTCCAGAAGGCGTTTTCGGTGTCTTTCGACGCCAACATCGGAATGGCTTTCGACGATGCTGAAGCCAGATGGGAGATGTACAACGAAGACGAGTCCCGCATTCCGTTTCTCGTTGACTCGCTCAACTACATCACCAAGGGAGGCTTGACCAAGAAAACCCTGAACTGCCTTATGTCATCCAACACTGGCGGTTTCAAGTCCGGCTCTATGTGCTCCTTTGCCTGCGACTACATCCGTCAGGGATACAACTGCCTGTACCTGTCCTTTGAAATGTCGGAAGACAAGGTGCTTGAACGCATAGACGCCAATATGCTCGACATAGCCATCGACGACGTCAAGCGCCTGAAAAAGGACGACTACGTCAGCAGGATTTCCGAGCTTGTCAAGAAAACTCAGGGCAGGCTCATAGTCAAGCAGTATCCGACTTCACAGTGCAACGTGGGGCATATCCGATACCTGCTGGACGATCTGAAGAACAAGAAGGGATTCGTTCCCGACGTGGTGTTCTTTGACTACCTTGGCATTATGTCGTCTCTCAGGTACAAGGGCGATAGCAAGACGCCTGACCATCTGGTGCTTAAAGCCATATCTGAAGAAGTGCGCGGACTCTGCGTGGAAAAGGACATCGTGGGGTGGACGGCGATGCAGTCCAACAGGTCGGGAATGTCCGAAGGCGAAGGGCTGAATCTTGATTCGATCAGCGCATCCTTTGCCGTGGCATACGGCTGCGACCTTATCCTTGGACTGATAAGCAGTCCGCAGGAGGATCAGGAAGGACGCATCATCTGCAAGCAGCTGAAGAACAGATATTTCGACATCAACAGCAAGCCCCTGTTTAGGCTGTCCATCAACAAGGAAAAGATGCGTCTCAAGGACTACGTGAATCCGACCACTGGCGAAGGCGATCTGGAAATGCCCGTGTCCGAGGTTGCCGCAAGGGACAGCGACGATGCCGAGCGTTCCGTGTTCACGGCGGCGATGTCCCGCAACCGTCGGCGCAAGAAAATCGACACCAGCAAGTTCAAGTTCTAGGAACCCGATCCAGAGGGTTGACATCCGCCGCTGGCTAGGGTATCTTTCAGCCGTGGCAAGGAGGAAGAGTATGCTGCCAGCAATGCTTGGCGTCGTTCTCGAAGACGCTGACAGAGACTTTCTCGAAGCCGTCCAGAACGGCTGGGATGTCGACAGGAACTGCCGCATCTGGAGGCAGATGTACAGGATCGGAGCCGTCAGGATGCGCATCGGGATGAAGCGGGATTTCCCCTTTGTCTTCATTCGTCCAAAGCTCACCAGATTGGGCAGGGATATGTACTTGGAATGCCAGAGACCGTCGCGCCAGAACAAATGGTTCATCGGCTCAGACATTCTTCGATAGAAAAACCTTAAGCAAGGAGAGACTGCAAATGTCCAGCACGGAAGAAAAGACTGTCTGCAAATGGCTCAAGGCATACGACAGCCGTTCGGGGCGCAACGTAACTGTCGGCGTGATGGTCGGGGTTCCCATAGACCTGCCAAGCGGCGAAAAGGCGTTCAACGCCGACTACGCCGTCTGCAACGAAGCATTCGACGATTTCAGCAGGGAGCTGGGCTGGAACATCGCCTACGGACGCGCAAAAGCCGCCCGTCCGAACAGAGCAAAGGCTTCTGTTGTCGACAGAGGCAAGTCCGTCTGGTATTCAAGCCAGCTGAATGTCCGCAGCGAGTTTGAAGAGTTCTGCGGACGGTGCCTTGCCTATTTCAAGGATCGCCAGCCTGCCGCAAAGGCAAGAGAGATTCTTGAACGGATGCAGAAAACGGAAATCTAGCAGTGAAAGCGTTCTGGGCTGCAGTGACGGCTGTTCTTGCTTTTGAGCTTGTCCTTTTGGTGCATCTGAACAGCGGAGAGCCTGATGTGCGGATACAGAACGCCTTGTCTAGGTGGCAGAAGAAAATGGACAGCCTGTTCGCAGAAGATTTTTTCAAAGGAGACTAGCGGTGAAGCACGAAGACTTTCATTCACTTCCTGGAAAGCCCATTCGGGAATACATTCAGGCGCGGCAGAACGAGTTCGGCGGGTACGAAACGGTTGGCGTGATGGTTGGTGCAGGCATCGAAGGCGCTGGATTCAGCGCGTGGAATGCAGACTATGCCATAGCCAACGCATACGAAGGCGACAAGTTCGATCCCGATTTTGGCACGAGAATTGCATACGGTCGTGCAATGTCTCTTCGACCCGGGCGCAGAGAACGCAGGCTGGTGCTTGGAGGACGCTGCACCAGTGCGGCAAGAAAGGTGGACATCGCCAATGCGATCCTGCTGTTCCTTGACCGATGCGCCAAGTACTACAAGGACTGCGAACCGGCCGAAAGGGTCAAGGCTCTCAGAATGCAGTGTGAAGAGATGGTTCGGAGCGCCAGAAGCGTCTACTAGAAAAAGGCAGGGCGGGTTTAAACCCGCCCTTTTCTTTCTATATCGTCCAATCTGCGGCGTTCTTTGCCGCCTGCGAGTTGTCGAGAACCTCAAGCACGGCTTTTCCTGCAATCCACGTGCATCTCAGCAGGATGCCATAGCCTTCGCTGCCGTACTGCGGATCTTCAGACTGGTCGGCAAACACTGCATCGCGGAACGTTATGCGCACTGGAGCCAGAGCTTCAATATAGACGTACTTGACCATCCACGACTGCCTAGGCAGGGTGTCGAAAGAAAGGCTTACGTCCTGATCCGCTTCAATGAACACGACCTGCGGACTGTCCGTCCCGACATAGATCGTGGAGCCGTCGGTTCTGATGGTGCTTTCAATTTCAGACTGAGAACCCTTTTCAAGGCGCTCGACTCTTTCTGCAAGCGCCGTTTCGGAAACGTTCAGGTACACGCCGCCGTCTTCTCCCTTTGCAATGTCGTTTCCTTCATCTTCGGAAACAAGCGGTTCTGGAATGCGGCTGTACTTTTCGTTCAGGTCGCTGATGTCGAGCAGAATGTCGGCAAGCTGGTTCGATATGTCGCGGAGCGCATTCTGTATGCCTGCATCCGCTTCGCATTCCGCAACAATGCGCTCTATTTCTTCGTCCGTAATGACGTTCTGCAGGGCAGTCCAGACATAGCCAGACTGTATTCCCCTTTCGGAACCTTCAATGGCTTCCCTGTCGTAGTCGATCCTGAAAAGGCTGACAGGAACCCAATCGGTTCCGTTCCACATCATGTTGATGCCAGTCTCTTCGTTAGTCCAGACGTCGCCGTGGACGGCGCTGTCCTGCACTCCGCCGAATGCGGCGAGATTCTGCAGGCTGCCTCTGTACACTACGGCTTCACCTGCACGGTCAAGCTTGTCGCGCAGGTAGATGATTATGTCTGATGATACGTTGTGCCAGTGGCGGAGATCGGAACCCTTGGCTACAAACAGATCGCTTGCTGATTCAATAGGCATTTCTGGCGCAGAATACCAAGGTATTTACCTGCGTAAATAGCGCAGCATCAAAACCTGAACAGCATATGCACTGCATAGTTTCCATATCGGGAATGGAAGAAACCGTGTCGATGCACGGCTCCAGAATCCCGAAGCCAATGCTTTTGATAGGCGACACTCCGATAGCGGCCACGCTTTTCCGTGGACTAAGGGATCGGCAGGAGTTTTTCGAGCGGATATACATTGCGGGTTCTGGCTTGAAGCCCTATGAAGATTGGCTCAAGTTCTGCCTGCACGACGACTTTTTCAAGACCAAGGTTACGTTTCTCAAGGTGCAGGACAGCCAAGGGCTTGGGGACGATGCTTGGAGAGCCGTTGAATGGCTTTCCGAAAGAAAAAAACTCCCGTCTTCGCTGGCGGTCATCCGTCCCGACGTTTTCTGGAAAGACGTTTCGTTCCTGACCGACGAGTCTCTTGGGAGCTTTAGGGCATATGCCAGCGGCAGTCCTTTGGACTGCTGGAAGTTCGACAGCTTTGTCGATCTTGTCAACGCAATGGCATTTCTTGAAGACAAAGGCATAAAGTCAATGGAAGCCCTTTCCGAAAAGCTGTCGGAAAGAGGAGACCTGCCTGCATTCGATGCATCCAGCTTTATGATGCCGACAGGAACGCAAAGGGAGCGCCTGCTTGCCGCCAAATGGGCCGCCGAGCAGGAGCGCGGCGGCGAGTACGCCGTGGACGTTGATCTGGACAGGCAGACGGTAAAGCTGTCCAATGCGTGGAAAGCAAAGAGGTGGACTCCAGCCGGCCATCTTTCGGAAAGAGCCGCGCAATCCCGCCTGTGGGACTGCTGGGACTTTCTCGATTCTGCCTGCTCTTGGCAAAGACCCTATCTCCAGCAGCCCGTCAGCAGGGGGCCCAACGTGCGGGGACAGTACTGCAACTGGATAGAGCTGCAGTGGATACCGGACTCCTCTGTCGAAGCGATGATGATGCACAGGCCGATGTCCGAGCAGGAATGGCACTCCATAATGGACAAGGCGCTCGACATTCTGGAAGAAAAGTTCTGGCTTGAGCAGGAGCGGGATTGGCGCTCCGATGCAGACAAGAAAGACAGGACAAGGTTCGTTGAGGAACGTGAAGAATACTGGCAGGACATCGTCAAGGCAAAGGTTCCCCAGTTCTCCAGAATCAAGTGGGAGACGATACTGTCCCGCCACGTCGAATGGCTTGAAAGCCACGTCAGGGACAGGAAAGCCGTGTTCCATAACGGCACTGGCGGAAGGATGGTTCACGGAAGCCTTTCGCTGAAAAACATCAGATGCAACTGGCAGTCCCTCGACATCCGCTTTGTCAATCCGTCCTGCAGGACGGGCGTTCTTGTCGATTCGCTCAGCGAGTACGCTCCGATGTATGCCGACTGCTGGTGCCTGCTGCCCGTGTTCAGAACTGGCAGGCACGTTGACTGCGGCCCTGAAGGGCTTGACGTCCCCGATTTTCTTGCCGACAATGCCGCCGCCATAGAAGGGATTCTCGATGCAAGGCTTGGGGATCTGGCAAAGGAAGCCAAGACTGAAGCCCTGATGCTGGCTCTGGATTCCATTGAAGACGTTCCTGCCGACTACAGAAAGACGATGCTGGCGTTTCTGCACTACAGGGCAGACGAGCTGTACACGGGTGCTTCCGACATCATAAGGCGAAAGGTTCAGCACGAATGCATTGGCAGGGAAAGGGGGTTTGAGGAGTGTCCGAATCCGAAAAGGGATATGAGATGCATCAGGGAGATGCCGAGAAGGGAGCCGCACAGCCAGTTCCATCCGCATCCCCGTCCGATGCCGTTCCCGAAGCCGTAGTTCCCGACTGCACGTTCAACGGAAACCCTCTCCTGAAAAGGGAGAACGTTTCTGTCGGCCTGACTGATTGGCATCTGAATGAAATACGCAAGTGCATGCTCGATCCAGTGTACTTTGCCGAGAACTATATGAAAATCGTCCACGTGGACAAGGGGCTTGTTCCCCTGAAGCTGTACGACTACCAGAAGAGAATGATCAAGGCAATGGACGAACACAGGTACTCGATCATCCTTTCCTGCAGGCAGTCCGGCAAGTGCGTGGCGGGACGGATGCTGGCAAAAGCCAGCCACCCAGCTGTCAACGGCGGAAAGCCGTTCAGCGTCTCCGTTGCCGAACTCGCCAAGCTGGCGAAAAAAGTTTCCTGAAAAGGTTGACAGGGATAGGCAGACAGTGATAGGGTTTAGCTGCCAAAGGGCGCTAGACCCTTTTCATTAACTTTTAGCAAGGAGACGTTCAATGCGGATTCCCGAAAAAGCCAAATCCTGTCTTAAGCATCTTCTCACTCCCCGAGGCATTGCCTGCGCATCCATCGCGGCAATCGCCCTGAGCATGTGCCACCTCTACGGCACTAACGTATGCCTGCACGACGTCCTGTCCAAAAGGGACGTCCAGATTGCCAAGCTCCAGAGCGAACTGAAAAAGCTCAAGGCATCCAAGGAAATAGTCAAGACAAAGGTGCAGTACGTTCCTGCAATCCACGCCTCTCTCACCCACAACGAAAGGCTTCGGATGCCTACTGGCGTAAGGAACAACAATCTTGGCAACATCAAGGAACTGGAGAATGGCGACAAGTTTGTCGGGCAGATCGGCGTGGACAAGGAAGGATTCGTCATCTTCTCCGACCGCATCTTCTCGCTCCGCGCCGCAGGGCTTGTGGCTCTCAACTACCAGCACCGCCACAACATCCAGACCGTCCGCAAGTTTGTCGAGCGCTACACCAAGACTGACCGCAAGGAATACACCGCCTATATGTGTTCCGTCCTGAACGTCAAGCCCGACGACAAAGTGGACTTTTCCGCAAGGCTTCCTGAAGTCATAAAGTGCCTTGTCACTTTCGAGGTGGGCCACAAGTGGCAGGCGATGGTGCCGAACCAGCTCTACAAGGTGTCTGCCCGTCTCGCCAAGTACGACCACAGGAGGAATGGCTAGAATGAAGTGCAAGCTGTACATTGGACACGGTGAAGGCTACTCGATGTTTCTCGCCGTGCTTGGAGCGCCTGCAAAGGATCTGCTCGACAAGCGGCAGGAAAAGGGTCTGGCGTCTCTGGTGGTCTTTCTGGACTCCGCTCCAGAAGACCAGCGGCAGCCGCTGATGGAGGAGCTGCAGGCGATGGCTCAAAAGAAGAACTTCGGATGCCTGCCGACAATGGCCGCCTTTGCCTGCGAGGGACTGCCTCAGGACTACGACTGCGGAGATCAGGTTTTCGTGATGCATTCGGACTACGAAGGCACCTTGTTCAAGTCGGTCATCGAGAAGGCGCAGGGAATGGGATGCGCCATTGTCCTCCGCATCGGCGTAGACGGACGGGCAACTCTGATGGATCTGGCGCACGGCACGGCTCTTGACATGAGGGTGGTATAATGTTCAAATAGAATGCAGGCACACGCCAAAAATCAAGGAGCATTCAAGTGAAAACTTTAAAGCAGTATCTCAGGGAATCTCAGGGACCAAAGAATCCCGTCTACGAAGCATCTCTTGGCCGTCTCAAGCAGCACAGGGACAACCACGAGCCCATTGCAATCATCTCTGCCTGCAGGGGCGACTGGAACCGCAAGGATCCAAAGGAAAACGCCAAGATCAACAAGGCCAAGACCAACGAACTCCGTTCATTCATTCTTGGAATGGGCTTTGGCTTCAACAAGGCCATCGGCGGATACACTGAAGTCGATTCCGAAGGCAACAAGGTGGAGATCAAGGACGAAATGTCCTGCATCGTCTACGCCACCCCGGACAGGGAAAAGGAGCTCCGCACCTTTGCCATTGGAATGGGCAAGCGGTTCAAGCAGGACTCCATTCTCTTTGTGGACACCAACGGCGACGCCGAATGGATTTTCACCCGCAAGGACAACTTCATGGGCAAGCCCGTGGCGTCCAGCTACAAGCTTGGCGAGTTCCACTACACGCAGCTTGACAAGTACTTTACCAAGATCGGCAAGAAGAACTTCAGCTTTGCAGTCGAGTCCTTCGACTACAAGAGATATACCCAGATTTCGGAAGAGATTTCCATTCCGACCACCATTCAGCTCAGAGGTTTCGACTTTATGCGGAAGGAGCTTGCCAAGTGCGCCGAACAGGGCATTGAATGGACTCAGGCAGAGACTGTCTGGACTGACTAGCCGCTGAACATACGGCTTTTGCAGGGGGGAGCCATTAATGGCTCCCCTTTGCTTGACATTATTTCGCCTCTATGGCATAAGAGACTTGCCAAGAGAAACCGTTGCAGCGAAAATGCTGGCTGCGGACAGGCAGAACGTCCAGAGCAGAAAGGAGAAACGCATTGAATCCCATATTTTCAGAAATGTCGAGCGCCAACACGATGTGCGTGTTCCACGCTCCAGACCTTGACGGCTGGATGTCCTGCGCCGTTGCGATGCAGGCAGGCATCGCCAAGGAGGACTGCTCCAACGTCTGGTGGTGGAGCTACGGCGACTTCGATGCGGACGCCCTTGCCCAAAGATTTGCGGAAACTGGCGGGGAAAGGCTCGACTATGTCCTGACAGGAGACATCAGCATCCCAGAAAGCGCCGTTTTCGCCTTCAACCTGTACGGCGTCAAGGTGGTGACTACGGATCACCACATCTCCGCAATAAGGACGTATGCGGCAAGGAAGTGTGAAGGCTCCGAAAGCCTGTACGTTTCTTCTGCTGAAGAAGACCCGAACCTTGCCGCAGTCAGCGAAGTGTTCTGGACGGGCAGGCAGGACTGCGAGTCAAAGCCGTTCAAGGAGCATTCCCACAACTACGCCTTTTTCCCAAAGGAAGGAGAGATCATATCCGGAGCCCTGCTCCTCTGGCTTGCCATAAACGGCAGGAACGGAAAGGAGATTCCTGAAGTCCTTGAACTTGTTTCCGCTTGGGACGCTTGGGATCTCAAGTCCAAATGGCGCGAAGGCGGCGTTCTGCTGAATGCGTCGATGGTCAGCAGGATGGATCGCTCCTGCCTGCATATGGACAGGGACGAAGCAAGAGCGGCCCTTGTCCAGAACGATCTGACCGAAATGCTCAAGAGTCCTGCCGTCGCCCGCGAAGCCGTTCAGGAAGGCAGGCTCATTCAGGAGCACAACGAAGGGCAGTGGGCAAGGACGGCAAGGAATGCCTACACCATCCAGTGGGAAGGATGCCGCTTGCTCTGCCTCAATGCCAGAGGATCAAGTCTTGTCACGAAGACGGTCTATGATCCAGAACAGCACGAAGGCGTTGTGATGTGGGGCATCAACAGGGAAGGAAAAGTTGCCGTGTCGCTCTACAACGAACACGTGACCGATTCGTCTCCCGACTTCTCCGAGATAGCTAAGAAGTACGGCGGCGGAGGACACAAGGGCGCGGCTGGATGCGTGATGTCCAAGATACCGCCAGAGTTCCTGACTCCCGTGGAGTAGGACGCGCAAGGGACGGCAATGCCGTCCCTTTCCGTTTTAAATAGCCAAGCCCTAGGGCTTTTGGAGGATCGTCCAGAATGATTAAAATGATAACTGGCAATGTCGGCATAGGCGAAGAAGTGCGTCCAAGGGACTATTCGGTTCCCCTTGAATCGCAGCGCGAGCTCGCCGCATACGGCACCAACATTCTCTATCCAGTTGACTTTGGATTGGAGAACGTTGACATCCGCAACCTCCCGATGTACGAAAACCAGCTCATCCGCATCTGGAGGGCTATGGCAGAAAACCCGTACATCGACTTTGCCATTGACGACATCGTCAATGAAATGATTTCGTATTCCGACGATCACAGGTATCCGATCCTGCTTAACCTCAACACCACAAGGTTCGGCAAAAAGATACAGAAAAAGTTCCACGAAGAATGGCTGAGGGTTATGAAACTCCTGCAGTTCGACAAGAAAGCCTATACTCTTCTCAAGGACTGGTATGTTGACGGCAAGCAGTATTTCTACTATGAGCTGTACGATCCAGACAAGGACAACGGCAAGACTGGCATAAAGAAAATCATTCAGCTCGATCCTGTCCGCACCAAGCTTTCTTTCGACGAAGAGCTGAATGAAGAATGCTACATTTTCAAGGACATTGAACTGAAAAACGTCCTGCTGAAAATACCCAAGGACTCGATTATCGAAGTCGATTCGGGCCTGATGGACAGGTTCCACCAGATATGGATCTCCTATCTGAACAAGGCGTACATTCCCCTGAACCAGCTCAACAGCCTCGAAGACGCGGCTCTTATCTACAAGATTGCCCGCGCTCCAGAAAGGCGCGTGTTCTATATCGACGTGGGACAGCTGCCCAAGTCAAAGGCGGAGACCTATATGAAAGAGGTCATCCGCAACTGCAGAAACAAGGTCGAATATGATCCGTCCACGGGAAAGCTGAAGGAGTCTGCCCTGCACATGTCTCTGCTGGACGACATCTACCTTCCCCGTTCTGCAGACGGCAGGGCAACCGAGGTCTCCACGATGCAGGGCGGCAACGCTTCCATCGGCAATATGGAAGATCTTGACTATTTCAAGATGAAACTTTTCCGCTCCCTGAACGTGCCGTTCTCCAGATGGATTGAAATGGACAACGGAGCGCAGAGCCTTGGCAGAACGTCTGAAATCACCCGCGACGAACTCAAGTACCGCAAGTTCATCGTGCGCCTGCGCCAGTGCTACGAGCTTCTGTTCTACAAGCTGCTCAAGATCCAGCTCAAGGCTAAAAACATCGTTTCTTTCAAGGAGTTTGAAGAAGAATCCGACAACATCCAGTTTATCTGGATTTCGGATTCGATGTACGCCGAGTTCCGAGACCTTGAAATCCTTCAGGCAAGAATCGACGCCCTTGGTTCTGTCGAGAATTACCTTGGACAGTACTATTCAATTTCGTGGGCAAGGCGCAATATCCTTAAGCAGACGGATGAAGACATAAGGCGTCTCGACGCGGAAATCGAAGAAGAGAAAAAGAGCGGCGAGATGGACGACTATGGCGATGAGGAAAACGAGTCTGCCGTCCCGGAGCAAAAGCCTGCCAAGACAGAACCAGCGCCAGAGGAGCCTGAAAGGGAAGAAAGCGTTCTGCTTTCCGAAAGGCTGGAGCACAAGCCTAGATAGGTTAAAGCCCTGCATATGCACAGGAGGAATAGATGAACTTTGAAAAGACGGCTCCAGACCTTGACCAGTTTGGCAGCATCATAAGCGGCATTGTACGGAACTTCTCTTCCCTTGAACAGATCGGCATCAGTCCCGAAACGTTCAAGGCAGACGCCCGAAACGTGATTGCCACGCACGTGAACAACATCTGCGCCGACAGGCTCAACACTGAAGGCGGCGCTGGCGAACCAGCGCCAGAAGGTGCAGACGCATCTTAAATAGCAGGAACTTTCAAGTCTACCGAAATGAAGCTTATAGCCGAAAATGAGGTGAACAACATCATTTCAGTGAACGAAGCTAAAGATGCTTCTGGCGAAAAGTCTATGTTCATTGAAGGCGTGTTCGCCCAGGCTGAAAAGCAGAACCGCAACAAAAGGATATATCCTAAAAAGGTTCTGGATGAAGCCGTAAAGACATACATAGCCGACTACGTTTCGAAAAGCAAGGCAATCGGCGAACTGAACCATCCTGCCCAGTTTGCTCCAAACCCTGAACGCGCCTGCATCCTTATCAAGGAACTTGTATGGGACGGCAACGACGTTCTTGGCAAGGCAAAGGTGCTTTCCACGCCGCAGGGTGAAATCGTCAAGGCCCTGCTCAGGGACGGCGTCCAGCTTGGCGTGTCCACCAGAGGAATGGGTTCCCTTGAAGAAAAGGGAGCGGAGACCATCGTCAAGAACGACTACGTAATCTCCGCAATCGACGTCGTTTCAAATCCTTCAGGCATTGACTGCTGGGTTGACGGCGTTCTTGAAAATGTCGAATACTACTGGAAGAACGGGGTGCTGGTTGAAGCCACCGCTGAAGAGTACCTTAAGCACAAAAGGGCTTCCGATGCATCCGTTCTCAAAGAAGACTTTGCCAAGTTCATTGGCAGTCTAAAGTTCTAGCTAAAGCCTATGGAACTGCTTGTCGAATACACTGAATATCCTGTCGAAACTGGGCTGCTTTCAAAGCAGCTTGATGAAGCTTCACGCTCAGGGACAAAGAAAAAGACCATGAGCATGAACGCCAAGTCTCTGCAGCTGTTCAAGCGGCGCAGGCAGCGTCAAGCCAGAAAGCATCTGCGGGTAAGAAGCCTGCGCAGATCGATGAAGGTAATGGGACGCGGCGTCAACAGGCGCAAGGCGGCCCTGTACAAGGCAGGACGCAAGCGGAACCGCACCCGGCGGCTGTTTAGACGCAGGAAACGTTAAACGCAATATAAATAAAGCATTAGAAAGGGCCGCGAATCCTTTCGTGGAACAGCGGGCCAACTATGCAAGAGGAATACAGCAATGAGCGAAGATGCATACATGAAGATTATGGTTCCAGTCGACTCTCAGGCTGAAATTGATTCTGCCCTGAAAAAGTACGCTGGCGTTGACCAGCTTGACTGCGCCAAGGAAGGCTACTGCATCCTGCAGGGCCCACAGGAAGCCCTTGAAGGCATCCTTGAAACCCTTGGCTACGAAGATTCCATTGACGAATTCGTCTGCCCCAATTGCGGCGCTGAAATCGAATGCCCGAAATGCGAGGACGACGAGTCCGATGAAGCCGACGAGTCCGTAAAGGAATCCGCCAGCGATTCCGTTGCCGAGTCTGACGAGTCTGACGAAGACGATGAAAGCGATGAATCCGATGAATCCGATGAAGATGACGAATCGGATGAAGAGGACGAGTCTGACGAAGACGATGAGGACGACGAGTCCGATGAAAGCGATGAATCGGATGAAGACGACGAATGCGGCTGCTGCGAGTCCTACGCAACCACCGAAGCCATCCGCACCATCGTTGCCAACCGTGCGCAGCTCAGAATGGAAGCCGTCAAGGAAACCCTTGACCACCAGTTCATGGAGACCACGCTCTTCGAGTCTATGGAAGAAGAGCAGGCCAAGAAAATGAAGGAAGTCGTTTCCGAAGCCGTGGACTCCATTCTTGAGAAAGCCTGCGTGGCTGTCGTGTCCGACGTCACCAAGCTGTTTGAGTCCTACGTGAACAAGCAGATTGTTCCCGCCATCGACAGCTACATCAAGGAAGAAGTCGTTCCCGAAATCGTCTCCAAGCTTGACGAAAACGTTGACGGCTATCTCCGCTTTGTCGGCGAGGAGCTGTCTGAAGAGATGCTGCGCGAAGGAATGATCGTGCAGTCGCCCAAGAGCGAAATCCTTGAAGGTTTCACTGGCGAGCTTCTTGAGCTTATCGAGTCCAAGCTGCAGATCGTTCCTGAGAGGGAAGATGCCCTCATCAAGGCCAAGTCTTCCATCTCCGAGCTGACCGAAGAGCTGCAGAATGCCAAGATGGACATTCTCAAGACCAAGAAAGCCCTTATCGAAGCCAAGCGCGAGAACTACGTTTTCACCCATATGCCTGCCGAGCTGTCTGAAGCTCAGAAGGAAACCCTGACCAGCTATGCGGCAGAAGAGCTTGCCGAATGCACTACGATGTCCGAGTTCCGCAAGGCTTTCAACAAGGCCTGCCGCGAAATCAAGGAGCATTACGAAGAGCCGAAGACTTTCAGCAAGCCTGAGCCTGCCCCCAAGAACGCAGCCCGCGAGTCAATCAGCGACATTCTGTTCAGAATGGGACTGAACGGCTAGACTATACAGCCGAACTCTAAATAAATAAAACCTCAGAACAAAGGAAATTAACGATGGAAAATATCCTTACTGAACAAGAGCTTTCCCAGCTCGTAGATAGCGAATATGCAGGTCTGCCTGCCATTAAAGATCCCGTTATGAAGAAGACGGTCAAGGCCGTCATCGAGAACACCCTTAAAGGCATCAACGAGGATGAATACAGCCCCAACCGCACTGGCGACATGGCTCAGTACACCCCCGTCATCATCAGCCTTATCCGCCGCACCCTGCCCACCCTTGTTGGTCCCCAGATGGTCGGCCTGCAGGCGATGAACCTGCCCACTGGTCGCATCTTCGTGCAGCGCGTCTACGCTGTCAAGGACAATATGCGTCAGGAAGTGTGGGGCAACGGCCCGATCAGCACCCAGCACAAGATCGGCCCTGAAGTTCCATACACCCATTCTGGCCCATATCCCACGGACGACGGTGAAGCCCTTGGCTGGGATCTCTACGACGCCGCGTATCACGTAACCGAGCGCGACGCGACCAGCGGTGAAGCCACCAAGATGAGCAACGTGGGCGTCAAGGAACGTGCTGAAGAAGGCAACCGTGGAATGACCGGCAGCTATGCTGTCGGTGAAGGCCCGACCTATCCCGAAATGGCTTTCGGCATCGAGTCTATGGACGTGTCCGTGAAGACTCGCGCCTTGAAGGGACGTCTCACCACTGAAGTCGTGCAGGATCTGCGCTCTGTCCACGGCCTTGACGCCGAGCAGGAGATCGCCAACATTCTGCAGACCGAAATCACCGCTGAAATCGACCGCGAAATCGTCAACCGCATCAAGTACGAAGCCAAGGCTGGCGCTCAGAACTGCACCACCCCCGGCGTGTTCAACTTTGCCGTTGACTCCGACGGCCGCTGGTCGATGGAAAAGGTTATGGGTCTCCTCATCCAGATCGAGCGCGAAGCCACTTGGATTGCTCAGGAAACCCGCCGCGGCCGTGGCAACTTCATCCTGACTTCTCCTGAAGTCGCCGCCACGCTGTCTATGGCCAACCTTATCACCACCCAGTTCGACAACGTGAACTTTATGCCCATCGTGAACCCGGTCGGCGTTTCCTACTATGGTATGCTCGCCAACCGCTTCAAGGTGTTTGTCGATCCTTATATGACCTACGAGTCCGTGTCCGGCGAGCTCCGCCACACCCTTATCGTGGGCTACAAGGGCGCTTCCCAGTACGATGCCGGCCTGTTCTACTGCCCATACATTCCTGTGCAGTGGTACCGCACCACGGGTCAGGAAGACTTCGGCGCCCGCATAGGCATCAAGACCCGCTACGGTCTGGTCTCCAACCCCTACAGCATCTCTCAGGAACGCCTGAAGAACGGAGCCACCGACGCCATCCGCGCCACCAACTCCTTCTACCGCAAGATCCAGATCGTTCTCTAGTCTCTAGAGCGGACAGATAACCCTAGGGGAGCCGAAAGGCTCCCCTTTTTTGCGTTCAGAAAAACTTTTTCATTGACATCCCCTGTCCCCTATGGCAAAAGGGACTTGCGAAAGGGAAATGGTTCCCAAGGCAAAACCTTCAAGGAGACTGAAATGAGCGGCATCGTTACTTTTAGAAGTTTCTTCTCTGGCTACGGACGTCCTTGGTGGCGCGGCAATATCGACCGCTTTCATACGGACGGCGGTCTCTTTGCCAAGAAGGGCTTTATTTTCGGCATTCCCTATACGGAAGAGATGAAGAGCCACGATAGCGCGGTTCACGCGATTGCCAAGCAAAACGCCAAGAGTGAAGAAGAAGCCGCTCAGCTCGATGCCGGCCTAATTGCTTTGATCTACTGGCGCCATCTTGAAGCCCGTCCTCTCTGGACGAGAATCCCCTGCTTCCTGCACGACTGGCTTTACGAAAGGCTTTCTTCCAAGAAGAGCCGCTTTTAGATGCCAAATCAACTAAACCAGAAACATTTAACTTTTTTGTTGACATCTTTCGCCAGCTATGGCATAAGGGGCTTGCCAAGGGAAATGGTTCTCAAGGCAAAACTCCCAAAGGAGCTGATTGAATGAAGACTGCCGATTCCCGTTCCCTGTCCAGTTTCCACCAGATTGACAAATGGAAAATATGGAATGCCAAGCGCCTTGGCATTACCGTAGAGGAGTTCGAACAGCGCATCGAAGAAAAAAAGCTGGAGTACAAGCGCCAGCAGGAAGCAAAGGCGGCTGCGCGGGCTGAATCGAGAAGGCGCAAAAACTACGAAAATGCCGTGTTCAGCGGCAGGTTCGCAGGCACGTTCGAAGAATATAAGCGCACCCATTCCAGCATCTCCGGCCGTCCTCTTTTGAGCGTAGAAGAAAAGAAGCAGCACCGCAAAATCTGCATCCGCAAGCAGTGCTACGCCAATGCCGTTCAGAAAGGAAAGTTCGCAGGCACATTTGAAGAGTACTGCCAGCATCTTGATTGGATCCGTGAAAGGACTCCCGAAGAAAAGGCGAAAGCACAGAAGACTGCCAAGCGTATGCGCTACTATGCCGCCGCGGTTAAGAAGGGAAAGTTCACAGGCACTTTCGAAGAATACTGCCAGCGTCTTGATCGAATCGAGAGCCGCGCAGTAACTCCTAAAGAAAAGCTGGAACTGCATCGGATCAAATCAAGGAACTGCGAGCGCAGGCACGGCTATGCCAATGCCGTCCAGAAAGGAAAGTTCGCAGGCACTTTCGAAGAGTACTGCCAGCGTCTGGATCAGATGCAGACGATGACTCCCGAAGAAAAGGCGGAAGCGCAGAAGAAAGCGCAGAAGACGGCCGTCCGCTCCCGCGGCTATGCCAATGCCGTCCAGAAAGGAAAGTTCGCAGGCACTTTCGAAGAGTACTGCCAGCGTCTTGATCGGATGCGGACGATGACTCCCGAAGAAAAGGCGAAAGCGCAGAAGAATGCCAGTCGTGCTGTCTACTACGCCAATGCCGTCCAGAAAGGAAAGTTCGCAGGCACTTTCGAAGAGTACTGCCAGCGTCTTGACCAGATGCACATCAAATGCACTAGGAAGCCTAAGATGTCCGACCTCAAATGCAAGCATCAGCGGCTGGTGCAGGCTGGACACGATGTCGGCACGTTTGAAGAGTTCCGCAGCATCCTTGAGGAATCCAGCAGACTGAAAAGGCTGATGCGCGAAATTGACAAGGCTGGATAGAAGCGGAAAGCGCCGTCTGGAAATGTTTCTGGACGGCGCAAAAATATGTTGACAGCCGCTGGCTGATGCGGCATAAGGGACTTGCGGAAGGGAAATGCCTCCCCCGCAAAGCCAGACAGGAGTCCAAGATGAAGAAGAGCGAAATGAGCAGGGAAGAGCGGATGCTGAACGCCAAGCGCCGTGGCTGGAACTATCTCAAGGAGTACTTTGGCATCACTTTCGAAGCCTACTGCAAGTACCTTGAAGACCTGCACAGCGGCAAGCCCCGTCCCGCTGTCTGGATGATCGTCTAGGAGAAAGGAGCGCAAATGGTCAATGAAGACATCGCCGCCGTCAGGGCGGCGTTCAAATGGAACGAAGACGAAAAGGCGTTTACGGCAGATCCGCAGGCAGTCATATCTCTGCCCGTTGCCGACCTCCAGCGGATCAAGGCGCTGGCTGACAGCGGAACCATCGTCCGCACTGGCGGCTTTGCGTTCAGGATGCCGTCCAAGTCCGAAAGCCTGTTCTGGTCTAAAACCGAGCTTGCCGAAGTGCATCCCCGCACGGAAGCCGACGAAGACATCGGCGTCTACGTCGCAATGATCGGTCTTGCCGCCAAGCGTCTTGTGCAGGATGCCAAGGGGATGACCTATAAAGGCACTGTCTACGAAGCCTGCCATTTTCTTGACGAAATATGCGCAGACAGCGAGGTCAAGGAAGCCGTTCTTGACGGAATTGCCAGTCTAAATCAGGATCAGGGGACCAAGTTCACTCTTGCTGGCAGGGATACGTCCGTGCTGCTGGACATTGCGGCTGAAATGTCGGGCAGTGACTACATCCAGATGTGGATAGACTGGCGGGTTGACGAGTCCTGCCTGTTCAGAACCGATCCCGACGAAAGAGAGAGCGACCGAAAGGAATCCATAGCTGAAGCCATACGGATGCTTGTCGGCGCGGCAGTCAAGATGGACGAAACCAGAAACGTGTCGTTCATCCCCAAGGCTGATTGACAGTTCCGAAAGAATCTGGCATAAGGATGCTGAAAGGAGGCATACAGTTGAAAGAGAAACGCATATACCTTGCAGGACCGTACTCGCATTCCGACAAGGCTGTCCGGTCGAAGCGCCTTGCAATGCTGAGCATTGCCGCAGGGCTGCTGATGAAGCAGAACCATCTGGTGTTCAGCCCGATCAGCCACAGCGGACTGATTGTCGATTTTGTCCGCAGCCTGCCCAGCGAACCAGATTTCTGGCTCAGGCAGTGCGACAGCTATCTGGAACACTGGACTAGCCTGCTTGCCGTTCTTCCTATGGACGGTGCAGACATATCCGTTGGCGTCAAGCACGAAATCAGCAGGGCAAAGGCTTTGGGCATTCCCATTCTGGTTGCCACGGGACTGCTCAAGGCTGTTCAGGACTACTGCTCAAGCTGGAGCAGGGAATCTGGATGCCCGATCATCGAAGAACTTGCATCCCGCGACCTGCTTGAAGGCATCTGGAGCAAATAGGAGGATGGCAATGAACGGCGGCTTTTTGGACATTGACAAGTTTGTTTCCAACTACGACGAGCGGGAGCAGAACCGCCAGATTGAAAGCAGGCGACAGAAACGGGCTGGAAAGCCCAGCATTCGCGCCAGACGTCCGAAAAAAAGCGCGATGACAGGCATTCGCCTTGATTCGGCAGGCAAATGGGATCACTGGGTTGTCTGCTCGTTCAAAAACGAAGAGATGCGCTTCCGTGTCTGGCCATCGGGAACAGAAGAAGAAATCCAGCGCAGAAAGCCTGTCGGCGGAGAATGGACGGAATGGGAGAATGTCTAGCATCCAGACTGGAGCTTCTGCTTGAACGTACGCCAGAGCAGATGGCATATATGTGCAGGAGGTTCGGCCGCGTTGAAGGAGCCTGCTGCCCCAAAGGAGTCTTTTCCTGTCCGTTCAGCATTCAGGATGAAAGCGGAAACTGGATAGCCAGCATCGACTGCAGAGACGTAGCTCCTGAGGATTGGCGCAGGCTGCTTGAATCTGCCGGGAACAGCCAATGGAAGAAAGAAAGATAACGCTTACAGAGATAATGAACGGCCCTTGGAAGGAAAGGGCAATAGCGACCTGCGAAGAGCGCGGCATCGTTTCGCTTGCTGACGGTCTCAAGCCTGTCCACAGATTTCTGATATATCAAGGCAGAAAAATGTGCAAAGGCAAATGGGACAAGGTTGCCGCCGTAGGCAGTTCCGTCGCCGCGGCTGGATACGAGCACGGCGAAGCGTCTGCCTGCGGAGCCTTGACGGGACTTGGAGCCTACTTTTCGAACAACCTGCAGCTGTTCCTTGGAAAGGGCAGCTTTGGCAACGTCCTGAACCCGACTCCTGCCGCGCCGAGATACATCTTCTGCATGCTCAACCCCTGCTTTGACCTGCTGTTCAAGGATGAAGAGCTGGCTCCAGAGCACCCCGATCCAGAATGCCTGCCGCCTAGGCACTACCTGCCGATCATTCCGATGTGCCTTGTCAACGGTTCCACGGGATTGGCCACCGGCTATGCATCCCGCATTCCCCCGCACGATCCCGTGTCCATCATAGACTGGTGCATAGCCAGATGCAGGGGCAGAAAGCCAAAGCAGATAGTGCCAAAATACTACGGCTTTTCTGGAGAAACCGAGCGGAAAGAAGACGGCTACGTTCTCAAGGGAGTCTGCAGAAAGGTGTCCGACGTCCACTACAGGATTGAAGAGCTTCCTCACGGGTTCTGGACGTCTGCTTCCTACGAGCAGCATCTGAGAAAGCTGGTCGACAAGGGCGCGATTTCCAGATACGACAACGGCTCCGTCGACGACAGATTCGTCTACGACATCTGGCTCAAGCCCGGAACAAGATGGACTGAGGAGCAGCTGTCCAAAAGCCTGAAGCTTGAATCCAAGGACACGTGGAACCTTGCAGTCGTCTCCCCAGACGGCAGGCTGAAGATATATCCGAAAGACGGCGGCATCGAAGAGATGCTGGAAGACTTTTACGCTTTCAGGCTCCCCTACTACGGCAGGCGCATAGATCTTGAGGTGGAGCGGACACGGCACGAAATCCAGTGCAGAAGGGCGTGGCTTGCTTTCTGCGAAGACGTGATAGCCAAAAAGTTCAGCTTCCGCATCGACGATGCCGAGTTTGAACGCATCCTTAGGGAAACGTACCAGATGCCAGAGGATGCCGTGCCAAAGACGATGAACACCCCAGTCAGGGCATTTACGGTCAAGGCGATGGAAAAGTCGAGGCAGGAACTCAAGGCTCTTGAAGAGCGCCTTGAGCATCTGCTGGCGACAACTCCAGAAAAGGAATGGATCGCCGACCTTGACGAGCTGAAAAAGGCAGTCAAGGCAGGGTTTGGCCGCAAGGGCGCGGCGTAGCGTTGAAGGGGCGAAAGCCCCTTTCATTTTGCCCGTAAATATGCCGATCCATTGAATGTGCAGGAATGTCAACATATAGACACGTTGCGGACAGCGCACCATACTATGACGACTATGTCGGCTCTGAGCAGGAAAGCAAGGGATACGTAAAGGTTCTCTGGAAACCGTCCAGAGCGGTTCAGGCAAGGGAACTGACGCAGATGCAGACCTACTCCCAGAAGCAGATTGCCGAAATGGGAGGGTATCTCTTCAAGGACGGCACCGTTGTCCACGGCGGCGTCATTTCCACCACGACAAAGCAGAAATATTTCATCGGAGCGCTGACGTATCCGACAGGAATGTCCATTGAAGACGCTATGGCAGGATACATTGCGTTCAACAAGGACGGCGGAGAAAGCTCAGGCTTCAACGGGATATACGCTCCCGGAATCAACGGCGTCAAGTTCCAGCTTGTCGGATGGGAGACTGCATCCGATCTGTCGAAAGTCACAACGGACAACCTGCTCAGCGGAACGTCCACCACGATGATTGTCGTGTTCTACAACATCTTTGGCGGCACGTTTGCTTCAGACAACCGATCCATCGACGGCTACGTGTCTCCAGAAGACAGGGAAGCCGCAATGTCGATGACGTTCACCAACGAGGCCGCAAATGAAGTCTCGCTCAAGGTGGCAAGCTTTTTCAAGGCAAATCCGCAGTCAAGAGACGACATCTATCTGACCTGCACAAGGGCGTTCTGCACCAAGGGAACCGTATTTGTCGACGGCTATTTCGTCAACTGCGGAAACGGCGCAGTAATGGTCAATCCGATCACCGTCAACGATACGACCGTTTCTGGAGCGGTCTCCATATCGGTCAAGGATATTTTCAACGACAACCAAGAATACCACATAGGCTTCTGGATCGACAGAAAGATTGTCGATGCCTATGAAGATCCAACGCTGACCGATCCAGCATCTGGCACGTACAACCACAAGGCATCTGGAGCGGACAGGTATTCCATCATCGCCAAGCTCGCCTGCCTGTCTGAACAAAGCGTTGGGAGCAAGGAAGCTCTCGATGCGCTTTTGCAGGTGGAATCGGTAGGCGACAACAACGACAATGCTGGCGCAACGAAAGGCATCAAGTTCTGCACTGGCATCATAATGAAGAACAACATCGTCGTCAAGGAGCAGAGCAACGTAGGCGCGAATGCCGAACTGATGGACGAGCTTGCCAGAAGAACCTATGAAGAGTCTGGAAACTACACGGTCAAGCCTTGGAAAGTGCAGATCGAGAATGCAGAGAGTTCTGATGCAGACACCTTGGGCGAGGACATTCCAGACAAGTACACCGTTTCAATATCTCCCGGACTTGGCTACATATACGGCTACAGGGTGTCCACCTGCGTGTCGCAGAATCTGGAAAACGAAAGGGCGAGAACGAAAATCGTCCGTCCCGTCAGCAGGAAATACGCCGAAGATTCGCTGAGTGTCGTGTCGGCGGACATATATTCGCTGAACGCCAGCGGACAGAACCTGCATTCAATGTTTCTCAATACAGTTGCTGAAGCCAGCAGAGTCGTTCTTTTGGACAGGCAGCTGTCTGAGCTTGTCTCAGACAGCAGCGTTTGGACTCTTGGTGACGTAGCAACAGCCTATACCAATGCATTGAACAAGTCCATATTCAATCTTGGAACTGCCGCCGTCAACTGCATTGAAATGGAATCAGACACGGAACTGCGGATATATCTGCTTGACGTTGAGGGTCCGTCAACTCTGTATGAAGTGTCCAGCATAGCGGCATTCGACAGCAACGGCAGGCTTGCAGGCTACATTGATCTCAAGCACGAAGGTGCAGACAACATTACGGTATGGAATGCAGTTGAAGAGCCTCTGATATTCGAAACTGATTGGCAGTATGTTGCTCCAGAGTTTGAGAACAACGACTCCAATACGTATGCAATGTACACAACGGCGGTGACTCTCACCAGCCCACAAAACGGCGTCACTCAAAACAATGAAGGAAAAGCGTGCATAAGCTTTCCCTTGGGAGACACAAACTGGATATCTGCGCCGCAGCAGAAAAACGACATCAACTACGTTGTCGATAAAGTAGACGGAACGCTCATTCCTTCATCAAAGTTTACAATGTCTGCGCCAAAGGACTATACGGCGGATTCCAGTCTAAAGCTTACGGAGAAAAGCGTTGGCACATTCAACGTCAGCCATACGTATATCATATCGTACAATGGACTGCTTGGCGCGGCCAACTCTGCCGCTACGCTGCAGAACCTGAACCTGCCGAATGTTGGCAGCTTCAAGCAGAAAATACTATGCATTGGACGGTACACAATCGACTCCTCTGTCGTTGGAAATCTCAAGGCATATGCGGCAGGCACGGCCGCAGGCGAAGACGTCATTTACCTAAGAGACGACAGCGACTCCATCCAGAGCGGCGACACTGCGCCGTACGTCACCGACTTTATCAAGCTGCTGGCCATTGAAGAACGAAAAGGCACTGGCACATCGCAGACAACTTCAGATGCGCCAAAGGAAATATACTGGAACGCCAGCAACGGCTTGGCGTCGATGCTGGAAATCGACAACGGATGCCGAGACTACTGCTATCAGAATGCCACGATATCTGGCATAGGCAAATGGTACAACAGCACTCAAAGCGGCACTCAGACAGAGAACGTCAATCTTCGTCTGGTGTTTGCCTACTGGAAACACAAAGTAGAAAAAAACGGATGCTTTTACTATGCTGGATCGTACATTGCAGACAGCAGCGCCACATTCAAGTCGATTGACGCCCTGAGCGACGAAAACGCTGGAGGTCTCAGCGTCTACCAGCGCCGTCTCGCAGAGTGGTACGACATCAAGTCGCTATCCAAAGCATCCAACGACGTCTACCGCCTGATACCGAAATACCAGTCGCAGTCGGGCGCGTGGTATGATCTCGCCAACTGCTTTGACTTTCGTCCAGACTGGTTCGGCGACACGGCGCTTGCTCCGATGTCTCCAGTGCCAAGCTCCCTTGTCACGTACAAGGTTGTCACGTATCTTCCCCGCATAGATACCGTCTGCGTAGACAAGGAAGGCTATTTCCAGATACTCAAGGGAACTCCTTCCGACACGCCGATGGCTCCGAGCCAGAAAGACGGAATGATGGCCATCTACAACATCTACAACAAGCCCTACGGAAAGACGCTGGCAGACATCGTGCCAGAATACATCGACAACCGCAGGCACACGATGGTGGACATCACGGCAATAGCCAACAGGCTTTCAAACCTTGAAGAAGTTGTTGCGATGTCGATGGCGGAGCAGTCTGCGGCGAATATGCAGATCCTTGATGAAGACGGCATCAACCGCTACAAGTGCGGCATATTCACTGAATCTTTCGGCTCCTACGAAAACTGCGGTTTCAGCGAAGAGGGATGGAGCGCCACGATAGACACTGTCGAGCGGTGCGTCCGTCCAGATTTTGAAATCAGGAACTGGGGCTTTTCAGTCCTTGGCGACTACGTAAGGGACGAGCAGTCTCTCTATCTCAAGACTCCGAGAAAAATGGGCGTCAATCCAGATCCAAACAAGGAAATAATGGTGTTTGGACAGAATGCGACCGTAAACGGAGAAAAGGTTGGCGGCACGATCCTCACTATGGCTCCGCTTGTGAATGCAGAGTATTCCGCCAGTTCAAGCCTGCCGTCCAAGTACAGCTTCCTGTACGCAAACAGCGACGCCATTACGGAATCGACAAACGTGCAGTCGCTGATGTTCATCGTGTGGAATGGCAACCTTGTCCTGACACCTGCAATCGACACGTGGGTGAACGATCTAGGAGAGCAGATCAAGGAAACTTGGACGGACAGCGAGCAGCCTCCGTCAACGTTCAGGGAATGGACTACTACCACGGACGGCACGACAACGCAGACCACGGTCAAGCAGACGGTGCCTTCTGGAATGACGTACAAGGACTTGGACAAGCTCTACGGCGACAACTGGAGGAACGTCCCCAAGTCGCAGAGAATAACCCACCTGCCCGGATGGTGGGAGCCAGCCACGACAATCTCCGAAGTTGCCACCTACAAGACCGTCACGGCAACGAAGGTGACGGAGACCACGACATACACTGGCTCTTGGCAGGCAAACGACGTGTCCACGTACATGGAGTCGCAGGATTCCTATATGCGAGTCCGCAAGGTCAAGTTCGTCCTTGAAGGAATGCGTCCGAACCAGCGGTTCAAGGCCGCTATGGACAAGGTGCCGCTCAAGCTCCTGAGCGTGGATCAGTTCAACGACGTCAACGCAAAGGAAAGCGACTACGTTGACGAAATAACGACAGACAGCGACGGCAAGTACACTGGATACTTTGTCGTGCCAGAAAGGATGCCGACAGGCACCAAGGTTGTCGAGTTCTACGACGGCGAAGAGACGTCCGCCGCGCAGGCGGAGTACACGGCAAACGGAAAGACGGTCTGGACTAACGTTGACAGGAACTACATCAGGACGTGGACGGCAGAGACGAGCGAGACCTACGGCAAGCCAGAAACGACCATCGGCAAAAAGATAGACACCAAAACTGTTGCAACGGCAACGGCAATCTTCCACAACAACGACCCGATAGCTGAAAGCTTTTATGTCGAAGAAGAAAACGGCGTCACGCTGGAATCCGTGCAGATATTCTTTGCCGCGAAAGATCCAAGCGTTGGCGTTGAAGTGTTCATAGTCGAATGCGAGAACGGCTACCCCGGACAGACCGTTGTCCCGTTCTCAAGGGTGTTTGTGCCGTCGAGCGCCGTCAACGTCACGTCCAAGGAAGACGTTGCCAAGAACGGAGCAGCACCTACAACGTTCAAGTTCCCCGTCCCGATACAGCTGCAGGGACTGACCGAATACGCCATTGTCGTAATCGCGTCTTCCTACAACTACGAGGTGTACACGTCAACCCTTGGCAAGGCCGATCTCCACACTGGCATCGGCGTCAAGGAACAGCCGTACACTGGAACGATGTACAAGTCGCAGAACCTGCGCACGTGGAATGCAGAGCCGATGTCCGACATGGCGTTCAGGCTGTACAAGTACCAGTTCCAAACCAGCAGCGAGTTCTGCGCCGATTTCGTCCTTGACGATTTCGTATCGACCAATACGGGACTCGACACGACCTTGCCTTCACTGAAAAACGCTACGGAACTGACTGAAGACAGCTTCCTTGCAAACTCGATGACTATTTCTGCAGGAACGTACATTCCTGCATCCACGTCAATAAAGTTTACGTGGCATTCAGGAATGGACACCGCAAACGGAACTCCGTTTGAAAACAAGCAGGACATATTCCTTAAGGATGCCAATGGAATGCAGATGGGTTTCAACATCGCCGACGTCCCCAATACGCCCAACGTGGTGAGAAACACCAACAGCTCCCTGTTTGTCAGGGCAATGCTCTCGACCAAGGATCCGAACATCGCTCCTCAGATCGACTTGGAAGACTTCTGCGGCATCTTTACCAGAAACACGTTCAAGGACAAGATTTCCACCGACAACGGCGAATATCTTGAATGCGGCACCTATTTCACCAACACGATAGTGCTGAAAGATCCTGCAATCGGTCTCAAGGTCGCCCTTGACGCAATGCTTCCAAACAAGTCCTACATCAAGGTCTACTTCAAATCGTCGGGCAAGAACTCCGAGATAGACACGATAGAGGTTCCCGGAATCGGGTATGACTGCACCGTGTACTCGCAGTCCTACGAAAACTCAGAAGGCGGCACAGCCAGCGCCCCCAAAGTCCAAATGCCCGGAGCAAAGCTTTCAAGCATCGACGACATTGCTGGAGAGCGGTGCTACATCTGGTACTACGTTCAGGATTCAATCGACACCAAGAAAAAGTTCGTTGTCCCGAACCAGATTCAGAATGCGAATGCTTCCGTTGCAACGCTCAGAACGCAGGCGCAGTCTTCCTGCGTAATCGAAAAGATGACAGTTTCAACCGGCGGGACCAATAAAAACAGCACATTAAAATGCGTTCTCAAGGATTCCGTAAACCTGCACATACTGAAGCAGCCGAATTACAGCTACGACAGCACGACAAAAACGGGAACAATAAGGTTTACCCAGCAGCAAGGAGCAGCCAACATATTCGGAATATATGCAATTCCGATGAAGTCGTCCCTTGAAAGCTATAAAGACCAGTTCAATCCGTCAAAGTTCTTTGAAAGCGTGACGGGATCTGACACAACCAGCCATCTTTACGGACTGCAGTGCGAACCGTACAGCGCCGCCACAACGTACAATCAGGGCGATCTGTGCCTTTACGGCGACGAGTTCTGGAGATGCCTGATAGACGATACGAAAAACCTGTCGCCGAATGCAGATGCCATTGCTTGGGAGCGGGTTCCCTGCCTGCTTTTTGCAACGAGTCCAGCAAAGACTGCAGGAATGGATTCGCAATGGATCGAGCTGAACTGCGAAGAATACAAGCCGTCAACAGAAAGGGAAACCAACTTTATGGAATACAGCTACTCGACCACGTCGGCTATGGAAATCAACGAGTTCGACTCGTTCATGGTCAAGGCAAGAATGTTCTCTCTGAACACCAGAGACGTTCCTAGGTTCCGAAACCTGAGAGCTGTAGCCGTATACTAGCGGAAACAGATGCGAATGGCGGGAATCCCCGCCATTCCTGTTTTAAATATCCCGCATTGCAGACGTTTCAATGTGGACACGGGCTTTGACGCCGAAAAGCTGCAGATACTACGCCATATCGAAATACGCAAGCCCTGAAAAGACTTGGACGGGATATTTCAAGGCAATGAAAAGCCTTGAGACTCTTGTGGACGCCGTGCGCAAGGACAGGCTGAAGCGACTGGACAAAAGAAAGCTTCTGGCTTGCGGAAACGACGCGGCGCTTGCATTCTCAAAGGAAGCCGCTACAAGAATATGCTTTGCCTTGGCGGATGAAGAAAGCCATCCAGAAATAAAAACGCTTCTGGAATGGCTTGGTCTCCTATGGAGCGGTTCCATTCCAGAAGCGGACGTAAAGAGCCTGCCTTGGTCTACCGAACTGGCAGACAGGCTGACAGAACGCTAGTATTCAAAGTTCTGCATCATATTCCGTATCTTGGAATCGGGGATGTCGTGCGGAGAAATGAACGACCCCTTGCAGATGATGATGAAAACCGTATAGCCGAGCTTGGTTGCGCACTCGACATACGGCTCGTACTCCCATTTCTTGACGAAAGTGTTTGCAACGGCGATTTTAGGAACGCCGCGCATCATTGCATTCTCCACGTTCTTAAAGCATTTCTTGTGCGCCTTGTCGAGTTCATAGGGATTGTACTTGAACTCTCCAGTTTTTGCGTTGTAGAAATAGTCGTTTGCTTCGTAGTGATGTTCAGGAGCAAGTATCTCTGCAATCTGCGACTTGCCTGAACCGGGTATTCCCCTTACAATGTATAGCATCAAATCTTCCATTCTGGTACCTCCAATAGCCGCTCCAAACGGCTGGATTGATTTGCGCAGCTGCAATAGCCGACATACGCATTTAATGGGAAAGAAAAAGGCGGGATTCACCCGCCTTTATGGTTCATTCAGCTTTAAGCCTACAGATAGTCTTCCGCTACCAGCTTGTACACTGTCTTTGGATTGTCTTCATCGCCCATTTCGTCTTCAATGAGGCTGGCTTCAGTCACGATGTTGTCCTGCGTTTCGATGACGATTTCTGCGTCGACATTCTCCACGTCTTCCAGCATTCCCATCAGTTCGCGCACTGTCATACTAGAACACCAGAATCATTTCCAGCTTTTCAGACTGGCTCTCTTCGCGCATCAGAGGCTTCTTGTTTTCAAGATAAATGAGCTGCACGGGGTTGGCGATGGAGTTTTCGGTCGAGCCGTAGCGGAGATCGACAGCGGCGGCTGGATACTTTTCGCCTGTCAGACGGGCGCCCTGCTTCTGGTATCCAGAGTAGGAGTGCGCATCGTCCGAAGTGTCGGTGGTCGCCTGACCGTCGCCTTGGAACGTGGTCGCGTTGCCGACAGTCTGCGGCGTATGGATGGCTGTGGTTGTGCTGGAGCGGGGATCAAGCAGGAGACCGATCTGGCGGTAGATTGAGCTGTAGGGAATGGCGTCGCCTTCATCTGCCAGAGTGCAGGTCACAAGAACGCGGTATGCGCCAAGGGTGCGGTTGGCGTTCATGTCGCCGTAAAGCTCCTGCGTTTCAGTGATGCTTCCGCCTGTCACGCCGTGGTGGTTGTACGGCACGGGCATCCAGTTGTCGAGCAGGAGTCCTGCATTGATCATCGTGGTCGTGATGTTGTACAGGAAGAGCCAAGTATAGCCGTCTCCCGTCTTGACCTTGTTGTTTGCGATGTAGTGGTAGCCGATGCCGTTGGTCTTTCCCGTGGTGGCATCGTCTGGGTGCGCAACGTCTGCGCCTACTTCCCTGTAGAGCAGGGACGGCTCGACCGTGGACGTGCTTGCCGTGGTCGTCTTGTCGATGCAGACCCAGACGTTGTTGTTTCCGCGCTCGTCCGAAGTCAGGCAGTAGTAGTTCTGCGCTCTTTTTCCTGCAACGGCATTCAGGTTGATCGGCTCGTACACCTTGCCGGGAGCCCAGTCGTTTCTGGGAACGACAAGCATTACGTTGGACGGCATTATTTTCTTCATGCCGATCAGGTACTTGAGAAAGTTGATTCCGTCGTACTGCGTGTCCCTAGGCGTAGGCGGCGTGTATTCGTCCGTCCACGCATGGTATTCGTCGTATTTTCCGTCTTCAGGAACGTTGCCTGACGTCCCCATTACCTTGTCGTCGTAGCCTCTGCTGACGCCGAGATACAGGTTGGAATCGTTTTCGTGAATGGAGGCGATGAAGTTTTCAGCCGCCGCCACCGATGCATTTGAAGTCAATATTGCTGGCATATGCTATTTTTCTCCCTTGCTTTATGGTTGTGGTTGATTTTCGTCCAGCAGGGCAAGGTTGTCGGCAAGCTGGTCGTTGTCAATGATCTGCACGATGACTCTTGAGCCGATGAATATTGCCCTTAGGGCAAGATGCGAACCAAGATTTCCCCATTCTGGCTCAGCAAGGTCGTTTTCCCATTCGCCTGCTCCAGCAAGGGACAGCTTGGTTTTTCCTTCGGCTTCAAGATATATCGCTATCTCTTTGTATATAGACTGCGGCGCCGGGTTAAAGTTCAGCGTTACGTCGCCCAGCGTCTTGAACATATATGCATTTCTGCTGTTCCAGTTGAACGTTCTTGTCGAGTTGTGCAGGTATATGTAGCTCATGTCGTCTCTGAGAATGAGACCTTCAAGCTCCTTTATCCTGTCTTCGAGCGTCTGGATATACTGCTTGTAGAAATCAACGGACAGCGCCGCTCCAGAATAGTCTTCTTCAATGCATTCGTGCCAGTACAGCGCATTGTTGTCGCCTGCAAGGACGAACACGTGCTTGCCGTATGCGGCCCCAGCCCAGCTTATGGCTTCCACGACATTCTTGGTTGCCGAGTCTTCCGCGACAACGCTGATGTGCTGGACGACAGGCTCGTCTCCAGTGTCTCCAAAGGAAAGAGCTTCTGCCTTTGCCGCGGCGGCGCTGTTGAACATCGTCACGTTGGGATCGTCCGACGAAATCCATTTTCCTGCGGCAACGGCAAGGTTGCCTGCGGTTGCTTGGCAGGTAAACTCAGTCTTGATGTCTGGCGAATAGTAGAGAGGAACGTTCCACGAATAGTCTTCGCCTGTCAGCGATGCAACGGAGTGTGCATCAGTGCCGAGAAGGACAATCATTTTCCTTCCGCTGGAATCCTTTTGCACCGTGGCGCTGTTCCATCCAGTGTCTTTGTTGATTGCAGGCTTTGGATTCAGCACGTGGACGTTGTCTTCAACAGTCAGGACGTCCGCAACGATGATGCTGATCGCCTGTCCAGCATTCTGGGTGTTTTCTGGATCAGCTCCCGGAGGGATGATGACCGTGTCGCTTGCGCCTGCCGTCCCCTTTCCGTTGTTCATCCACGAAATGATTGGCAGTTCTGGATCAACGTAACACTGGACAACTTGATTAAAGTTGCCGCAGGCGGCGAAAGTGACAAGCCTTTTTGGCACGTTCCTGCCGACAGATTCATCATAGACGTTCTTTTCGACAGGCATTGAAGCGATGGAGCGGAGTTCCCTGTTCGTCAAGGCGGAAATTGCCTGAGCCGCAGTCATCGAGCCAGTAGATGCCTTGGGAATATGGTATACGGTCTGTCCGGGAATGAGAGCGGCAACGCTGTCCGTTGCTGAATACCTGCAGGCCAGAGTCCTGTTCTGCGTTCCGCAGAGCATTATGATGCCGTTTTCTTCATCGTAGGTAACGCCTTTCCAAGCGTCTCCAGACCTGAAATTGCCAGAACTGGTGGGATTATCATCAGGAAGGATCAGCGTATTTCCAGAAAAGCACGTGCCGATGTGCATCGGAACGTGCCAGTATGCTCCGTCGTAGGAATACGTCAGTGAATTGTATGAACCAACGGCAACGAACATGTTGCCGCACCACTTGACGTCGTAAAACTCGTATGTCGCCGAAGCTGGAACGGTAACCCAATGAGCGTCGTCCCAAGTCTTTCCGTCAACGGACGTCATTATGCGGCCGTGCGAGCCTACGGCAACGAACAGTCCAGCGTGGTATTCAACCGCGTTCCATCTGTAATTGGCCTTGAATGCAACGTTGCTGCGCGTCCACCAAGATTCGTCTGCATTCTGGTGGAACCTGAGCAGAAGGCTGTCCAGCAGCTTCAAATGTCCATATCTATAGGTGTCGCCCGGACCGAACTCAGTGAACGGGGATGCGTGCCATTTCGGAACAACGCCGTTTCTCAGCGTCTCCAGTTCGACATACAAGTCCCGTATTGCCTGAGTCCAGTGCTTCAGCTTGAAATCTTCAAGCCTGCTGCCGGTCGAGGCAAGGGCAACCCTGCTTTTCTGTGGGATGTTAGGCATCGGATTCTAGTCTGTACGGGTATTTAAAATGGCGCTGGCAACAAGCTTCTGCAGAGATTCCAGTTCCTTTCGAAGCTTGCCGATCTCCCTGCGCAGATAGGCGTTCTCGATGCACTGCATCTCCTGATAGCGGATGGAGTACTGGTCTCCAGCCTTTGAAAGCACCTTTTCCGAACGCTCCAGCCTTTCAGGGATTTCGTTGCCGTATTCGTCAACGTGGGCAGGCACTGCAGTCCAATCCGCTTCCGTCCTGCCGCTCCACTTGTCCCTGCAGAAGAACGACCATCTGCCGAGCTTGATTCCCTTGAGAGCAGTCTGCACGTCCTGAGCCACAACGCCAGAATGGACGCGGGCCATCTGCCCCTTTTCCTTGACGGCATCCTTGAACTTGAAAGACACCCAGTTGACGTTGGCCCACTTGTCCAGCAGCTCTTCAGGGAAATCGGCGATTTCCGTCTTCAGGCGCTTGTCGGAGGACGTCACTGGAGTGCTTGCAAAGTAGACGTTGTTGAACCGCATATCCGCCGTTCCGATGTCCACCTTTCTGGATATGGACGGATAGAACGCGATGCCCGACCCGTAGCTCCCCGCATTTTCCGTCCTGCGCTCAAAGTTGAGAGCCAGCGTGTCCTTGATTTCGGAGTTCATCGTCACGTTGCGCTTTCTGAGCTTAAGCGAAAGAATGTCTTCGGATATTTCAAGGCATCCAAGGTCGTACAGGGGATCGCCGAGCTCTCCCGTGGATGTGATGCCCGTCCTTGTTCTTGCGCCAAAGACGAAAGGCGCTCCGAACATCGTGGACACGTCCTGCGAGACAATCTTTTCGAAAGAGGCTATCGGGCCAGAAGGATCGATGGTGTCCGAATAGACCCTGAACACAAGAAGCTCAGAGACCATATCCGCCTGCACGTTCTTCTGCTCAGGAACAAGCTGGGTGCTGTATGTCACCACGTACTTGTTCAGGGCTATTCCCGGCTCAGTCACAGAGAAGTCGAAATACCTGAAGACTTCAGCATAGAAATCTGGATGCAGGGACGGATCTGGAGGACTCTGGCTTGAATCCTTTCTAAAGATGTCCACGGGAGAATGCAGGGGGACAGGCTCCAATCTTTCGCCTGCGGCGTTCCTGACAATCCTGTACGGCTGCACTGAAATCCTTTCGACCTGCAGATCAAGAGTGTGGGCGCTTATGTAGCAGCGCATCTCGTACACGTAGTTCGGAGCCGCAACGGCGTCCTTGGACACGCGGTACCTGCCGCACGCCGTAAGCACGTTCAGCGACGCATCGGATTTAATCAGAGCGTAGCTGTTAAAGTTTCTTGGCTCGTTCTGCAGGGACTTGAGCAGGTCAGCCTTGATTGCTTCGGAGTCTGCGGCAGGCAGAACCAGCATGTCTATCTGGCTGAACAGCCAGTTCTTCCAGACGGTTCCGTCGTACTCCTTCGCTTCTGGATATATGTCGCTCCAGCACTGTCTTTTCCATCCGCTCTCGTCCCATTTCTGGTGGATGTTGTCGTAGGTTCTGACGTACATCACTGGAGCGATGTCGCTTTCAGACACTTCGAATATCGAGTCGGCGCCAGAAGCCTTCGTCTTGGACAGCCATTTCATTCCGTTAATGACCGAATCGGCTTCAATCATCGAGCCTGCGGCAATCTGGCTCCCCGGAGCAAGATAGGAAACCTCTTCAATGGTGACGGGAGCGGACAGCCTGTACGGAGCCTTGTAGTCTGTGCCGTTCACGCTGGACGTGGCTCCGATGAACGTGCCGACTGCAAGAACCGTGCCGACAGCCAGTTCCGCCCGCAGGTTTTCCGAGTCCGAGCCGAACCGCACTTCAAGGAACCCGCTCTTTCCCGGAATGCCGTTGACCTCCGATGCGGTTGAAAGCAGGGAGCCGAGAAGAATCTTGGAGCCGACAGCCAGCTTGGACTCCGCCGTAATCTCCTGTCCTTCCACGTAGTCGGTCTGCGTATACTGGTATCCGTTCAGGACGCTGTTCGGGCCAAGGCGGGAGCCTGATCTGAGAATGCATCCTGGCTTCAGCGTGGAGTCCACGGAAACAAGAATATCGCTCCTGACCGTGGACGTGTTTGTGAACTCGTTGCCGTTGATCCTTGATCCGACAAGGATCAGGCTTCCGGCGCGGATTATCGAAGTCTGCGTCAAAAGGGCGTCGGTCTTTCTGCCCTGCGCATTGACGGTGCCGTATGCGGCTTCCGTGCCGTACACCGTTTCGTTCTGCTGCCGCCTTATCCCGTTTATCACGGAGCCTGCGGTGATCTGGCTGCCATCGGCAAGCCTGCATCCGGGAGCCAGCGTGGAAAGCCTGACAATCGGGATGCCTTCCCAATCGGTGTCGGTGAAGACGATCTGGTAGTGCCTGTCGTTGATGTCGAGAACGCCTTCCTGATACGGATCGTCTCCCGGCCCGTAGGATATGAGATGTTCGCAGGCCGCTGAAACAAGCGTTCTTGACGCGCCTTCAGTATGGTTCTCGATGTCGTAGTACACCCTGACTTCAAGCCTTTCCCCAACGCCGAGCGCATCCAGCTTTTCCTGATTCGCCTGAAACTTCCATTTTCCGCTCTGCCAGACGGTCAGAATGCCGCTCGACATATAGCACACCCAGTGCCTGTTTTCAGGATCCTGCTCTTCCTCAGGAACGTTCTGGACGTCAAAGCTGCTGTCTGCCTGATGGCACTTCTCTATGTTCAGCTCGACTGCACGGAACTGGAACGAAGCGTCGTGGTACAGCGTGGTAAATTCGGCCGAATCGGCATCTTCCTTTTCCAGATACAGGCAGGACTGCTTTGTGTTTGAAACCAGATGCGTCGATCCTTGGCACTGCAGCTGAAGGGGACGCACCACGGAGCGGATCGCCGCCGTCCTGTTCTCTGGATACCCGTTCATGTAGTCAAGGAAGATATCCCTGCGGTGCCTTACGATGCCGTCAAAGATTCCGCCCGACTTGGGCATCATCGTGTCTTCAGTCCAGCTGTACAGATCCGAAAGGGCCTTTGCCGTCACTGGCTTCCACATCTCAGTTGAAGCGATTTCCCACGGCTTGAACTTTGAGACCATATGCTCAGGAACGATGAAATTGGCATACTGCGCCGTGCCGCTGATGTCGGCAACGGCTTCGTCCTTGTTTATCCTGATCGGCTCGATGTACGAAGTTCGCTTGCTTTTCGGAACGTATTCGCCTGTTGCCGAGTTCCATATGGGATGGTTCTTTGTCTTGGTCACGACAGCGCCAGAAGCGGACAGCGAAGCCGTCTCGACCTTGAACGCATTTCCCGTCTGGCTGGCAACGATGCCCGTTCCTGACGTGTCTCCCTGAAGACCGCCAAGCACGGTTCTGCCTTTCAGTCCCGATTCTCCTTCAACGGAAAGGTTCCTGCCGACAGACACGTTTCCAGCAAACGTCACGTGAGCCGAATTGACGGTCTGCGCATTTTCAGTCACCTTGTTCAGAAAGTTGTCGTCGACGTACTTTTTGTTCGGCCATTCCATCCAAGGCTTCCACGAAACTGCGGACGTTCCCTTGAGACCCATTCGCAGAGCGAGAACGGGAACGCCAGTGCTGGCGTTCAGCATCGCGCCGATCTGCACGACAGGGCCAGTCTTGGATCCAGAAGCGCACCAGAGAATGCCGTCCGTTTTCATTCCCAAAGGCGCATTCTTGTTTTTGGTGTCGTTGACGTAGGGAATCAGGAAGACGCCGTTTCTGGCGTAGTCGTTCCAGTTGTAGGAAAAGACGTTGGTAAGCGTCCTTTTTCCCGATTCCTGCGTGGCATCGGGAACCACCAGCGGCTGGGACGGATCGGCAAGGTACTGCGATATCTGGTTTCCCTGAAGCGCGGCGGCAAGATAGTCCGCAAGCTGCTTGTCCAGCGCCGATCCAGTTCTCAGCGCATTAATGATTTCGTTTATTTTCTCCAGCCATTTCCCAAAGTTCTTGTCTTCGGTCAGGTTTGCAACAGGTTGGACTGCCATCGTCTTAATAGCTCCCGATATGCTTTCTGCAAGGTTTCCCGTGTATTTACGGGCAGAAAACGGCTGTCTGAAAGTGTCCGCAGGGGCGCTGTCCATTTTCTAAATAGACAAAACCATCTGACGATTTTCCAATCTCATTGGAATAGGAGAATACAATATGGCTATAACTGGATCTCCTGACGTTTTTGTCAGCGAACAAGATCTCTCCACATATGTCGGCAATATGGACGTCACCACGGCTGGACTCGCTGGAGACTTTCTCTGGGGCCCCGTTGGCGAAGTAGTGCGCGTGTCCGATGAAGCCCGTCTGAAGGCGATTTTCGGCACCCCAATCGACAGGAACTACAAGGACTGGTTCACGGCAAAGAACTATCTGGAATACTCCAACTCCCTTTCCGTGTCCCGCGTCTGCCTTGACTCCGCAGTCAACGCATACTTCATTCCGCAGACCGTATACATCCCCGAACGCTTCACGCCAGCGGAAATGGATGCGGCCACGCAGGAAGAAAAGGCGTTTCCGTTCAAGCCGAAATCCGATGCAAATGACGTGTCGAAAGACTATATGAAGACTGTCAAGACGGTGATGGACAACGAAATCGCCTACCAGAAGTACCTGCTCGACATCGGCGAGTACAAGGGCGCAGGCAGCACCCCCGACGCGGTCAGCACCGAAGTGGAAAAGGCGTTTGCGGAAAAGATCTACTACACGCCGATCACCGAGGACAAGTCCCTTGTGATGTCCCCCACGGCGGCCATCGCCAACGCCACCATCACCAACTTCCCCAACTACGTGGCGTACACCAACAGTGAAGGAGCCTACTCCATCGGCAAGGCGACCCGCCAGCTCTATGAAGACTACGGCGCAACTCCGCAGAACCTGCTGGACATGGTTCCTCTCCACGCTGGCTACGGCACTGGCGCAACCAACCAGCCTGCACCCAACGATGAAGCCGACGGCAGATGGGCAACGGCTGGACTGAAGCCGATCAAGGAAGAGACCCTTGAAAGCATCGGCGTCTGCTCCGTCCTTGCCTGCTACTCGATGGACAGCGAAGGCAACAAGACGTACTACTACCTCCGCAAGAAGAACCTGAACAAGTTCTACACCATCGAAGACACGGGCCCCGACAACGTTGCCAATGAAGCCAAGCGCTTCAAGATCAAGTTTGTCGCAGGCAACGGCGCCGGAGAACTTGGCGAATATGCCCTCAAGGGCTACGGAATGAACTGGGGCTACTACAACGCCAAGAATAACGTCAAGGACAAGGAAGGCAATCCGATCTACAGCGACAATCCAGCAGGCGGCGCTTCCGATGCAGGCATCCTCTACCTTGAGTGCGGCAAGTTCAAGCTTCACGTCAACAACGACAGCGACTACACGATGCAGGAGCAGTTCATCGGCGGCAACAACGTGCTGGCAATGGCCAAGTACCCCGGCGACTACGGCAACCGCATCCACGTCTGCGTCATCAACAAGCCCGCCTACGATGCCTACAGGAAGGCGACCTCGTTCAAGAAGAACATCTCTTCCCTGACCAATGTCGCCAAAAACAGAGTCATCGACTACATCGGCAACAAGGAGTTCGAAGACGACTCCATCGCCGTTGCCGTGTTCCTGTGGGACGAAAAGTTTGAGTCGATGACGCTCAAGGAGTACGGCATCTTCAGCCTTACTCCCGGCAGCCTTGACATCACTGGATACGACAACTACGTGTTCAACTGGTTCAGCAAGACGTCCAACTACGTCAACCTGAACAGGCTTGCCTTTATGAACGTCTACATCAACCAGAACAACCCCGAATCCGTCAAGGCCGGGCTTGCTGGCGCGTTCATCAACATCGACACCAACCTTGGACAGGGAATGGACTACGATCCAACGGCTCTTGGCGGCAACGACGCCCTCTATTCGGACGTGACCACGACCAACTCCAACGGCATCGACTACGACGTTGACTCCACCGCAACCACGGTCGTCACCGACGCCGAGTATGTCAAGCCGTTCACTCCGATGATCAACCTTGTCGGCGGCGTGGGCGCATACAAGAAGGCTTGGGATCTGTTCAAGAACGAAGAAGCCGACAACACTCAGGTTCAGCTCCTGATGCAGGGCGGCGGCTCTCCTGAAATCGGACAGTACATCATCGACCTCGCCGAAAAGAGAAAGGACTGCCTCGCCTGCGTGTCCCCTGCTCTCAGCGAGTGCGTGAACGTCACCGATCCCTGCGACCGCATTGCAACAGGCACGGGCAAGTTCTACAGCAAGTCGAGCTACGCCTATATGGACGGCAACTACAAGTACCAGTACGACACCTACAACGACTGCTACAGATGGATGCCGCTCAACGGCGACACCGCTGGACTGTTCGCCTACATCGACGCCGCTGAAGAGCCGTGGATGTCCATTGGCGGCCGCCAGATCCGCAACTGCATCAAGCTTGCCTTCTATCCTTCCAAGGCAGACCGCGACGTGCTGTTCAACGCCAACGTCAATGCAGTGACCAACTTCAGCAATGAAGGCAACGTCATCTGGGGCGACTGGACTCGCCTGAACAACAGCGCGTTCAACTTTGTCGGCGTCCGCAGATGCTTCCTCTACATCGAGCGCAACATCGTGCAGTACGCCCGCAAGATTATGTGGAAGCAGAACGACACGATCACCAGAGATCAGTTCGTTCTCGCAATCACTCCGTTCCTTGACTCCGTTGTCGGCGGACGCGGCGCTCAGGAATACGGCATCTATGCAGGCGAAGATGTTACTTCCGTTGACGAAATGGATAGGGGCATTTTCAGAGCCAAGATTGCAATCAAGCCTGTTCGCAGCATTAGATATGTTGATTTGGTGTTTGCGGCAGTAAGGAGCGACATGTCGATCAGCGAGGTTATCGACTAAACTTAATTCTGAATAGACAAATAATCAAAGCGGGGCTTAAGCCCCGCTTTTTTGTTGACACCCCTCTGGTTCTGTACTAAATTATGTACATTAAGGAGGATGAAGCAAAATGAAAGCAGACTTTCCACAATCAATTATTGATTTACATTTGAAACTAAAGGACAATACAGGCATTTCATATTCAAAGCAGATGTCTCGCAGAATGTCTAAAGAAGACCGTGAATGGATGCTTTCCAAGCATCTGAATCCAGCCAAAATCCGCTGGATGCTTTTCAATGGCGTAGACGAAATCCCTGTCTGTCCTGTATGCGGAAAGGAAATTACTTTCGAAAAAGGCAGAACATACTGCTCAAACGCCTGCCGATCCTCTGATCCAAATGTACTTCAGAAAATTGAACAGACAAATTTAGAACGGTATGGCACCAAGTCGGCGATTCAATCAGACTCTATCAAGGAAAAGATCAAGCAGAACAATCTGGAGAAATATGGTTCAGAATGGCCGCTTGGATCTGAAATGGTCAGAGAAAAGATTCAGGAAACTTGGCAGAAAAAATACGGCACCGATCATCCAATGCACACAAAAGAAATCCGCCAGAAGCGCAGGGAAGCCTGCCTGAATAAATTTGGAGCTCCATCTCCTCTTCATTCTGAAGAAATAAGAAACAAAATCAAAAAGACTACTCTTAAACGGTACGGCTCCGAATGCTCTCTCCAGAATCCAGACGTAAAAGCCAAGGCAGAGCAGACGTGCATCGAGAGATACGGCACTAAATGCTCTCTCCAGAATCCAGACGTAAAAGCCAAGGCAGAGCAGACAATGGTAGAACGTTATGGTTCTGAATATTCGTTTTCTTCCGACGTTCTTAAAGCCAAAAGTGCCAAAACAATGATGGAAAGATACGGAGCAGACAATCCAAGCAAAAAAGAGTCAAGCCTTTATGATTCCATATTGAAAGCCAGAATGGAGGGTATCAGAAAAATAAACTATCCAATCAATGCCGCGGCTCTTTCAAAGATATTCATCGAAATTGTCACGTCAGAAGAAGATTATCCATATCAGGAAACAATTCGGTACAAATGTCGCCAGTGCGGCACGCTTTTCGAATCCAAATGGCGCAATTCCGAACTTGTACGCTGTCCAAACTGTTCAAGAAAGAACTGGTCTATCAAGGAAAAGCAGCTAAGCAAATACATTTCATCCATCTATTCAGGCGAAATAGTTGAAAATGACCGAAGCATTCTTAAAGGCAAGGAACTTGACATACTTGTTCCTGGCAGGAACCTTGCTGTCGAGTTCAACGGCACGTACTGGCACTCTTCCGCATTCAAGAGCAGAAACTACCATCTGGAAAAGACCAAGGCCTGCACCGAAAGGGGAATCCGTCTCATACACGTGTTCGAATGGGAATGGGACAGGTCGCAGGACATCGTTCAGGACATTCTGGCAGGCGCTCTAGGATGCTATGGCAGGACGGTCTACGCCCGTTCCTGCGATGTCAGGGAAGTCTCTGCAGACGAATACGAAGCATTTCTGTCGGCATACCACCTGCAGGGAGCCGTCAAGTCTTCTCTCAGGCTTGGACTGCATCTTGACGGGGAGCTTCTGATGTGCTGCGGATGGGGACGCTCAAGGTTCAACTCAAAGGAAACAGAGCTTCACAGAATGTGCGCCAAGGCAGGAACCAGAGTTGTCGGCGGGTTTTCCAAGCTGATAGCCCATTCTGGCTTGAACAGGTTCGTGTCCTACGTGGACGTCGCCCATTTCACTGGACAGGGCTATGAGGCGGCGGGATTCAGACAGATTGGAACTACTCCTCCCGGATACAGGTGGATAAGGAACGGAAGCGTCCTGTCAAGGCAGCAGGCACAGAAATCCCGCCTGCCTAGGCTTCTTGGCGAGGACTTTGACCCTGATCTGACTGAAGTCCAGAATATGGAGAACAGCGGTTGGTGCAGGGAGTTCGATTGCGGCAATCTCAAGATGGAATGGCGGAAATGAAAAAGGACTCTGCAGAGTCCTTTTTCGAAAAATGCTCAGTAAGATACTGGCGTTACTGGATGTTTCTGTTGCCGCCGCCGTAGGTGGTCGTTGATCCAGGACCAACGCCAGTTCCTTCATACTGTGAAGGAGAGTTGTTGCTAGTGCTTTTCTTCATATTTGAAGTCACGCTGGACATTGAAGATATAATGCTCGAAGAAGCTGAGGTTCCTGACGTATCTGTTACAACGTAGTCGTAGACCCAAGTCACGGAAAGTTCGACTGCACTGTCAACGGTACTCCAATCCATCGTGAGTTCAGTGATGTCCTGCGGCCACATTCCCTTGAGAATAACGCTGTGGGCTTTCTGGCCGTCTGTTGAATACGCCGTCACATATGCGTCTTTCTTGAAATAGCCGTGGGCGTTGATGTCCTGCGACACGATCCTGTTCGCGCCGTTCATTGCCTGATTCCAGAGGTAGATGGCGTTGTAGGCCTGCCAGCCGCCGTCCAGAATGATGTTGGTCGCCCAAGTGCCGCTGTAGTTTCTGTCGCCGTACCAGTGGACAACGCGGCCCATGTAGTTCACCTGAACGTCGCCGACCGTAGCCTGCGGGAAAGTTGCAGACTTGACGGAAAACTTCAGGAGCCTGCCGGGGGCATTGCCGTAGGCAAAGTCGGCGATGGTGACGTCGAACAGGGACGCTCTCTGGACGCTTGCCACTTGGTGCTTGAACGCTTCAATTGCGCCAACGTATGTATTAGATCCCATATCTTGTTCTCCTAGTCTAGACTGTAAGAGAATCTAGTCGTTAGTTTAGTATTCTGTATTTAACTGCCAAGCCCTATTCGGAAACGGCATCGGAAACAAGGCTTTCCGCCAGCTCCCTAGGGGTTGTCCGAAGCATCTCCAGCTTTGATTTCGGAATGCTCCTTTTGGACTGCCTGAACGGCGTGGCTATCTGGATTGCCATTCCTTTCGATTCGGCAAGGTTGATCTGCCCGATCTGGCAGGATTCCCTTTCGCAGCGCATCCTGTCCCTGCAGGCCCATATCTTCACCTTGACGTCTTCGCCAATCTCGTACTGCAGCTTTCCTGGGTTCCAGTTGCTTTCCGTAAGGTAGTCCATCGTTCCCCCAAGCCTACTTGCACAGCTTGCAGTGCTTTGCGGCCGCCGCCTTGGCAATTTTTTTCGGCTTGCCGAAATCGAAAGGCTTTTTGTTCATCAGCTCAAGCCCGATATGCATCAGCGTGATTTCAAGAGCCTTTCTGGCGTACTCTTCAGCGTACATCTTGTCAATGTACCCGTCGTCGTTGACGTGCGCCGTGATCTTGTCAAGCTCTTCCTTTCCGGGGAACTTGTCGAATATCTTGTACATCACGTCCATAAGCCTGAATCTGAACTGCTTTTCAGTCATCAGACCGCTGGAAAGGACGTCCTGATAGATTTTCCCTGCCGCCTTGTCAAGCTCCTGCTTCACGTCGTCAAGGAACACGTGCGTTTCCGATGCTTCAGAAACCGCAGTTCCGCCGTTTTCAATGTATTCTCTGATTGATTTCATTCTACGTCTCCAAAAGGGGAACAAGCCATTTTGCCAGACTCTGGAACTTTGCAGCCTTTGCCGCCGCGTTTTCAAAGCCAGCAAGCCCGTTCACGGCTTCATTCCAAGCCGCTTCAGCGAAAGGCTCCCAGCTGATGTCGGCAAGCTCCTTTGCGGACAGGCTTCCGAAAGACTGCCCTGAGGCGGCAATTTCGTCCCTTGCCTTTCTGGCCGCTTCAACCGTCCTGCGCTCTCTAGCGAGACCGTCGAGACCAAGCTTTCTGCCGTCGATCCGCATCATCAGTTTTGAAATCGTCCAAGCCCTTTCGCGGATCTCTTCAGGCATTCCCCTTGCTTCAATCAGGCGCTCCAGCCATTCCGTCAAAGTTTTCATTGCTTTCCGCTCTTTCAGGAACGCTGAACGGCGCCAGCGCTACATCCCTTCGATTGCAGGAACAAGCCAGCTCAGAGTTTTCAGCAGGTTCTTGTTCTTCCAGCTTCTATACATCACGCGAGGGTCTTTTATCGCATTCCAGACGGGAGCCCACACGGCTTCCATAAATGCGTTTGCGTCGATAGCGACAAGGTTGGAAGCCGGGTAGCCGCCAGACAGGGGAGCGTGGGCGCAGATCTCGTCGTAGAGCTTTCTGGCTGCAAGGATGTCCGACTTGGACGCATCGATCTGCGCCCAGACGCGGCATTTCTTAAGGTCGGCGATTGCAAACTGGAAACGCGCAACCTTTTCTTTCAGGTCTGCAGGCACTTCAAGCTTTGCTTCACAGACCTTTTCCTTCATATATTCGTTGATGCTTTTCATTTTCTTTCTACCTCAATCCAAAGTGGAATGGAAACTCCTGTTCCTTGAGCATTGCCTTAAGCACTTCTCTCAGAACAGTTTCTTCAAATGTGGAGCCAAGACCCTTTGCCAGCGTCTGCGCCTGATCCAGAGTCAGGCTTCCGAGCTTCTGGCGGATGGCGGCTATGGAAGCAATGGCATCCCTTAAGACGCCGTTGACGTCGCCGAAAGGCTCAAAGGGGCCGTCAACCCTGCCGTCGTTCCAGATCACTGGACTCATTGGATATGCCGCAGGGAATGCGTCTTCGTTGATCGGGTGCTTCATTATGCGCCTGTACGGATGCTCTTCCCCTTTCCTGTAGAGCAGAATCTGCTTGGCGGACGTCAGCCCGACCTTGGCAAACTCAGCCCCTTCCTTTAAGACTCTTTTGGCGGACAGCGGAATGTCCTTTCTCGCCTTGGCTTCATCAAGGTAAAGAACGCCGTCTTCCGCATGCCAGCCCTTGTATTCAAGCCATTCCGAAACTGCGTCCAGAGCCTTGAGACTCTGGACGTCAAGTCCCGTCTTGTCTTTCGAATATTCACTTATCGTTTTCACGTTCGTCTCCGAAAGCGTTGATACTTGCTCGTCTATTTACTCTCAAGCCAGCCAAGAGCCTTGAAAGTCCGTGAAACGAGCCCTATGTACTGGACAAACAAAAGACCGTGGCATTCAACCAGATGCCTTTGAAAGTCCTTCCAAGGCACTTCCTTACCGCATATCTCGCACTTTGCCGTCCTGTCCACTGGCAATCCTCTCTCTGACCATTTTCATTGCATCTTCGGTGCTGCCGTTGAACACGACCTGATTCTGGACATACGTGTTGCCTGCAGGCTGGTCGGACACTGAGGGCTGGAGCTTCTGGAGCTTTTCGTACAGCGTAACGAGGCGTTCAGCCGCTTCGGACGCCGCCCGTATGGTGTCTGCCGCCGCAAACAAGTCCTTGGACGAACCTGATTCGGCATTTTCCATTGCTATCTGCACAAGCTTCTGCGACTCGCTGGCGATGTTGGCATACGAGCGCCTTGCGTAGTCTATGTCCGCATTAAAGTCCTGCGGAGTCAGTGCAGGAGCTTCAGTGTTCATTATCACTGGCGGCGTCCTGCCGCCGTCCTCCTCTGGCAGTCCAGAGACGAAAGGATCTTCAAAGTCTTCGTCTTCAGGCTCCGGGCTCTGGTTCGTCTGGATCGGATTCAGCCCGAAAGCGCCCATAAGCTTTTTCTGGTCTATAGCCATTCTAGCCCAAGCCTCCTATGATGTTCACGCCTGCGCCGAGCAGGTTCACGCCGGGAGCGGCAAGGATGTTGCCCTTGGCTGAAACTATGGCCGTGTTGATTGTGGAAGCAAACCCTATGCCGTTGCCTATGCCGATGATGGTGCCAGCGGCGGAAAGGAGCTGGATGCCTGCAGGACTTTCGGCAATCAGGGAGATGGACGGAGCCTGTATCTTGACGGCAACCGCAGAAGACAGCGACAGCAGTCCCGTTGCCGACACGGACGTCTCAAGCGCAGAGCCGAGAGTCAGCGTCGTGGCGGAAACCATGCTTGCCATCTGCGACGTCATCACGAACTGGTCTACATTCATATTGCCAGTGCCGCCGCCCATTCCGATGTTGGACTGATCCATCTTGAACTCAGTTCCGCCGTAGTCGATCTTGACTCCGTCCTTTCCAGTGATGGTGACTTTCTTGTTTGAGTTGATCTGGATGTTTCCGTCGACCATCAGCTGAAAGTCCTTCTTTACCTTGGAGTGCATATCGCCTTCAGGCGACAGCTCAACTGACGTTCCAGCCTTGTGCTGGACGTGGATTCGCTCGTGGCCCTTGGTGTTGTCCATCTCCACGATGTGTCCGCCGTGGGTCGTGTACGCTGAATTAGCGGGATATTTCGCCGCGAATGAAGACGGATGCTCCACGATGTTGAATGCCTCAGCCGAAGCTCCAGATCCAGAGTTGAGCTGCCCAAGCATTCCTATCCAGTTGCCCTGCTTGATCATTTCGCCAATGCTCTTGACCTGATCGACAGCGTTCTGGATGACCCCGGCGATGTTCTTCATTTCGGCAACGGCCGCCCTGAGCGTCTTGATGATTGTCACAAAGTCCTTCAGGCAGGTAGGAGACCTGATGGACGTGACTATCGCTATGACTGCGGCGCAGTGGGTCAGTATCCTTTGCGGCAGGCTGAACATATTCTGAATGAACTGGCAGTTCATAAAGGCGTTCATCACGGATTCAGGCAGATTGGACAGCTTGTCCGCAAGCTTTTCAAAGCCGCCGCTGACGACTTCAGACAGCTTGTTCATTGCATTTTCAAGCCGTTCTCCCATATCGGAGCCTTCACCAAGCCAGCTTGTCACGTCGTCTGCAATCTGCATTATGTGGTCTACGGTGCCGTCAACGGACAGGATAAGGTTCTCGACATTCTGCAGGGCCGCATCCACGCTGTTAAGAATGGCCATCGGGTTTTCGGTGCAGAACTTGAAAGACTTAAAGTCGCCTATGCAGTTTGCGATGTTGTTCCAGTCGCCAGTAAGCTGCTCCCAGTAGGTGCAGAGCTTGCCTACCTGCGGACAGGCGGAGCTGAGAAGCTGGTCAAGCGTGTCGAAACCGAGCGTTGACATCAGCATATTGGCAAGGCTGTAGTAGTAGGCAATCTGCGTTGCCATATTGGACTTCTGCTTGCAAACGATCTCGCCGCATTCGGGAAACCATCCGTTCCAGTGTCCGCCGTCCCAGTTCTTGCCGAAATACTTGTCTATCGTTTTCTGCGTTACGTCTTCTGGCGTGGCAGGGCAGTCGTCCCAAAAGCCCTGCATCAGGCGCTCAGCTTCCTGCTTGATAAGGACAAGCTCCGTGGAGTCGGTTTCGCCCGTGTCTTCAGCGTCGCCCGATGCGGTTTCGACGGTTTCGCCTATCGACGGGATCGGGCAGTCCTTTCCGTCTGCAGTGAATATGTTTTTCTTTTTCTCTATCGACAGTTCTGCCATAGGCTAGAATCCCCAAGTAATGCTGTCCGACGTTCTTGCTTTGCGAAGCTCCCTGTACGTCTTGTCCGACGATGAAAGCGGGCCTTTCCTGTAGTGGTCTGCAGTCTCGATTGTTCTCACGGCAAAGCCGATCTCCTTTCTCAGAAACTTTTCTGGATCAACTATTCTGGACTCCTTTTTCACGGCAAAGTGCAGATGGACGGAATGGGTGTTCGGCCCTTTCGCCCCCGCTCCGCCGCCAGTGCCTATCTGCTGTCCCGCCTTGACCTTCTGCCCTTTCTTGACAAGCACGTCGTTCATGTGCAGGTACAGCGTCTTGATGCCTGCATTGTGCAGAATGACAACTGCGTTGCAGTCCTTTGCAATTGTCGTCCTTACGCTCACGACAGTTCCCGCCGCAAATGCAAGGACAGGCTCCTTTCCCGTGGCGAGATCAACGCCTATGTGTTCGTGGGCGCGGTTTCCTTCAATGCTGTAGTACGGGAGCATCTGCTGCGACTGCGTAACGGTGCTGCGTATGGTCGGAAACACGGCGTCTCCAAGCACTCTCAGGCTTTTCGAAGCAATCTTGTCTGCGGCGACGTACTGGTGGTTCCTGTACCGAGTCAGCTTGGCGTCCTTGAGCGAAGTCTTGTTCGACTTGCCCTTGTTCAGCTCGTTCACGACCTTTCTGAAATAGTCCGCTTCTTCAGTCATCCCGTCGTTCTGCATATTGTTGCAGAACTGCGCATAGGAAATGCTTGAGTTTCTTGGGTCGCCGTATGCCGCCAGCATGTCCTCGACCGAACCGCATCCCATCTTGAACGCAAACGTAGGCAGTATCGGAGATTCGTTGGGGAAGTTCTTGTTGAAATATTCGTGGCAGTACGAATAGTAGCCTTCCTCGATGACGTTGGTTGCCGTCTCAGACTTGTACAGCGGATTCAGGTTCAGCCCGGACGTCTGGTTAAACTCTCCAAGCTCAGGCGATCCAGCCAGAGAAGTCAGGATGTTGAACACGGCGTTGCCTGTCGAGACGCCGTAGGACGAAGCGGCGGACATTGAAGGCGGCTTCCATTCCGAAGCGATGCTTGACGCTTTCTCGTACTCAGGGCCCCTTTCGGCGTTGTAGTTCGCAAGTCTGGATTCGGCGCTCTTTTCCGCATATTTCTGCTCAGCCTCTTCCTTTGCCTGCTGCGCCATTGCGGCTTCGTTTGGAGCAAGAGGCTTTTGGACGTTGGCAAAGGCGTCGTTGGCGTTGATTGATCCGTCGGCAAGAGATTCGGCATTGAACTTTGCCTTGGCAAGTCCAAGCACCATCAGGTTCTGGTACGAATCTCCGTCAAGGGAGACGCCGAAAACCCAGTCTCCCGGCTGCAGGCTTGGAGGAGGACAGGTGCCGCCAGTGCCAGTGTACGTTACAGGATACATGCACTGCGCCAGAGGCAGGTCTTTCTCTTCCATCCCAAGAATGAGACTGTCGTTCTTCGTCGTGATTTCCGTATGGATGCCCATTATGCGGATGCGGACGCGCCCCCGCATGTCGGGATCTTCATTGCTGGTCACTGTCGCCAGAAAGAACTTTGGATCAAACACGCTAACAACCTCCGTCAGCGGCGGGTGGCTTCGACAACGGTCTCGCCCCTGTTCAGGAACGGAGCAAAGCCAGTTACATACGTCTTTACCTGCATCGTGTCGGCTCTCCATTCGTGCTTGACATCCGACACAAGCCATCTGACGTCGTTGACGAATGCGCTCATCTGCTTCGTCACGCCCTTGCCGCTGCTGTCCAATTTAATGGTGAACGACCTGCCTACGTCTATGTCAAAGGCTCCGTTCATCGCAAGGTTCACGACATACGTGGACAGCACCTTTTTCATTATGCATCCAGTGACATAGGGAAGCGCAACCCTTTTGTACTCGTCGTAGGTCTTGTCGTCTTCGTGGATTATCCCGCACGCATCAAGAAAGATAAGGCTGCCTGTCTGCGTGTCGTAGTTCACCTGCACCGCCTGTCCGTTGGGCCCTGCAGTCTGCGTTGACGTAAGCCTTTGGCTGGCGCACTGGAAAGGCTCGATCAAGCCGAGCTTTTCCGTCTTGCCTTTGTTGAAATACGAGACGACCGTGTCGTGCAGGGACAGGGCGTTAGTTTTCGGCCCTCCTTCGCCTGCGTTTGAAGCTATCGTCGTGCCAAGCACCGTGGACTGCGTGACCTTGCTCGTTGTCGGCTTGAAATCGGCTATTGCAAACTGCAGGCCGTATATGCCGTTCAGCTTGTCTTCCTGTATGTCGTATATCTTGTTGAAGGTATACGACTCTATCATATGCTGCTTTTCCGCAGTTGCCGACGTTGCAAGCTGCTGCGTGAACACAAGAGGGCTGCGGTCGAAAAGCCTTTTAAAGCTGCTCAGATGGAACTTGCCGTCCTTTGTCTGGAAAAACAGGCAGTCAGACCAGTTGCCTCCGCTGTTCTCGCTGGAAACCACGCGGTCTGCAATCCATCTTATCAGCTCGAAAGGCTTCATCATCGGAACGTACATGTCAAGTTCGTGCAGCGTGGACACGTCTGCATTGAAATCAAACAGCTTCTGGGAAGACGACAGCCTTTTTTGGGTGAACTGCCTTTCCATTATGGTCTTGTACGGCATATTGATGCTGTTTGAACAGAGTGAAGCTATCTTTTTGATTATGTCTTCACCCTTGACCTGCTTGAAATGCCAAGAAATCCTGTTGTCGGTGTTTAGCAGGGCAAACGGATCGATGAACTTGATGCGGTAGGTCATCTTGTCCCTGATTGCCGTTATCGAGTCTATGGCATAGACGAAGAACCGCCTGCTGTACTTGTTGAAATCGTCTGAAGCGTCCGACGACGTGCCTCCGCCGGGGTTGTTCAGATTGAGCTCTATGTCTATGATTTCCTTGCCGTGGAACTTGTACTGCTCGATTGCGTTTCCCTGATCGTGGACGTCAACCCATCCTGACGTAATCATCGAGTCGAGCGAATTGAATATGCACACCGAAGTCACCACGGGACAGATGTCAAGCGACATTGAGGAATCCACGTTGGTCAGCGTGCATATCCTGAGCAGCGACGTATTTGTTCTGCTTGCGGAATCGACAATGGACATTAGAACAGCTTCTCCATTTCCCGCTCTATTTCAGGAATGAGGGAAGGATATATTATTTTGACGTATCTCTTTTTCTCGTTCAGCGCAAACTCGTACTCGATGTTAGTTACCACCTCTATGTCGCCAGAAAATATCGGGTTCACTGGATTGACAGCCGTTTTCATCACCTGATCGACAACGTCCTTGGGAATGTAGTGTCCAAAGGATGCACCCGTGTTTCTGGCGTCCACGATGGTCTTCATCTTTGTCGTGTATTTCAGGCCGCCGTATTCGTAGTGGTGGGCCGCGTTGAGATTTTCCCTGCCATACTTTCTTTCGGCCGCGGCCATCACTTCTTCATTCGTTTTCAGCCAGTCGTGGATTGGATGAACGATGTTGTTTGCCATCATTATAGCCCATATGTAGTCGCAGGAGCCGTAGAAATCGTAGGCAACGTTCTCTATCGACTTCCATCCAGTCATTCTATGGATAAACCAGTAGGGCTTTGAGTTTCTTGATTCAATGTACTTGATGACGAATCTTCTTGAGATGTCTTTCATCCTTAGTCCATTGTAGTCTATTTCTGGCAGAATGTCTATGTCGTGCATTGCAATGCTCCTTCACTAGACAATGATGTTCGGCATCACGTCGCCAAGATTGCCCTTGACTCTGATGATAGTCTCAGTAAACGCCAGCGTAAGGTCTATTCTTGTCGGCAAAGCGTCTGGATGCCATTTGATGTTCGTTCCAAACTGCGTCCTAACTTCAGTCATTGCCAAGCTGTTCCATCTGAATATCGTCCGCTCTTTGGAACCGTCTCCGTCGGGGTACGGGATGCGGACAACGAGATCCCACAGGTTCGGATAGGTGAAAAACGGCGTGGAGCCGAGTATCTGTCCAATGGACTGCCCGCCCGGAATCTTGCCGAACATTGCGCCAAGGCTTGCCGTAGCATCCTGAGCGGCCTCAGGGCCGGCGAACGCTTCAGCAATCTTTGTAAACAGCCCAGCAACGTCTGCAGATGCCGCGCCTCCGCCGCCAGGAAGGATTGCGTAGTTCAGCGCCTTGCACATTGTATACATCAGGTTTGCTTCCTTTGAATTGCGGGGAACAAGGGCAAACGTGACGTTGATGGATTCGAACTCCTTTCCTTCAAGATACATCTGCTTGTTCGGATTGTAGGCAACGCCTGCATTCCTGCCTATGGCCTTGCCTACGCCGCTCTGCAGGAACGCGGCCGCAATCTTTCTGCCGAGAGCCTGACCGCCTGCCTGAAGCAGCATCTGGGCATTCTCCGCCATTCCCGCAAATCCCTGCCGATTGAGCTCGCCGCCCCGCTGCATCACTTGGCTGGCGAACTCCGTCCAGCCTTCTTCATCTTCCGACTTCCAAGAGACGGTTGTCGGGATGTAGAGCGAGTCGGGAAGGGGGAGCTTGACTGCGGCTCCAGACGTGTACGAGTCCCAAGAATGCTGTCCGGACAGGTGATCCTTGGCAATGAGAAGGACGTAGCCGGCCCTGTCGCTGTGCAGGCTTCCCTTGCCGTAGCAGTCCAGAAACTGGAACTGGTCTCCTATCCTGTACTGCGCAAGATATTCAGAAGTTGGCTCCTTTGTATTCGGCTTAGGTGGATCGTTCGGTGGCATCGCATTTTGGCGGAATCCAGATATTTACGCCGTTCATAAACATATCGGGGGATTAGCCGATGAAATCTATATCTCTGTTTTCTGGAGCGATGGGTCTCGATCTTGGATTGGAGCAGGCAGGCATCCAGACTGCGCTGGCGCAGGACTGCGACATCTGGTGCTGCAGGACGGCAAGAGCAAACGGCAGGCGCATCCTTGAAGGAGACATTCGGGACTTCAGTCCCGAAGACGTTCTCAGAGAAACGGGGATGAAGCGGGGAGAGCCGTTTCTCGTCTGCGGAGGGCCGCCCTGCCAGCCGTTCAGCACTGCAGGCAGGCAGAAAGGCATTGCCGATCCAAGGGGAACGCTCTTCAAGGACTTTGCCCGAATGGTGGCGGGCATCCGTCCAAGATTCTTTCTGATGGAAAACGTGTCTGGCTTGGCAAACAGGCGGATATGGATGGAAAGCGGAGAGAAAGGACAGACCGTCTTGGAGATTGTCCTTTCCGAGCTGCAAGGGCTTGGCTACAGGACAGTCCACGGCATCCTGAACGCAGTGGACTACGGGACGCCTCAGTTCAGGGAAAGGCTGATCATAATGGGGAGCAGGGACGGTGAAGACATTTTCCTGCCGATGCCAACGCATTTCCAGATGCACCAGAACGCAGGATGCAGATGGAGAACGCTGCGGGACGCCATAGGAGGCCTTGAAGACCTGCCAGCGGACTGCGCCAAGCTGTCCGAGTCAAGGCTTGCAGTAATGAAGCTCGTTCCTGAAGGCGGCAACTGGAGAGACCTGCCGCCAGACGTCCAGAGGCAGGCGATGAAAGGAACGCTCGATGCAGGCGGCGGAAGGACGGGATGCTTTCGCAGGCTGACCTACTCCGAACCCTGTCCTACGCTGACGACAAGTCCCGGACAGAAGACTACGATGCTTTTCCATCCGTCACGGGACAGGGTGCTGAGCGTTGAAGAGTACGTTAGGGTGCAGGAGTTTCCTGCTGGCTGGATCATAGAGGGAAAGACGGCGGAACGCTACCGCCAGATAGGCAACGCCGTGCCTGTCGGGCTTGGCAGAGCCTGCGGGGAGGCTCTGGTTTCGGCGGCTCAGGGGACGGCGAAGATCGCCTGCAGGCGGGACAGAAAAAAAGTTCAAAAAAGTTCTTGACACCTGCCCCCGCCTATGGCAAAAGGGACTTGCCAAGGGAAATGGTTCCCAAGGCGAAACCCGAAAAGGAAAGAGATATGGAAACCAGCCTGCACCGCCTTTATGCCCGTGCCAACGAACTGATGGTCAAGTCCTGCGACTCCCTTCCCGTTGACTACGATTCTTGGACGACCAACTTCCCGCCCACCGAAGTCTTCCGCGCCCTGCTTGTGAATAGCGAGCTTGAGAGCGCAGGCAAGTACGCCGAAAAGGCTTTCGTCCACGCCGAGAAGGGCAGGGAAGAGGAAGCCCGCAAGAACCTGACTTGGGCCGAGCAGCACTACGCCAAGGCCGACTGGGCAAAGTGCGCCACCGCCAAGCAGATATACCTCTACAAGCTCGACTGGTTCCACGTGGTCAACGCCTAGCGGAAAAAAATCCTTGACAAGTCCCCAAGCCTATGGCAGAAGGGACTTGCCAAGGGGAACGGTCTCCAAGGCAAAACAGAAAGGAAGGCTGAAAATGGCAAGTCTCAGAAACATAGCGGCTAGGGCAAGCGAAATCCTCAAGTTCTCGTACCGCAGGGAAAGCTACCTTCCGATGCCTGAATGGGACGGCGAAGGCCTCCCGCCTGTCGAATGGCACCGCGCCTATGTCGCCAACAATGCGCTGGACATGGCTGGTCTCTACGCGGCAAAGGCAAAGGCGTTCGCAGGCGGCGAAGACTGGGGCGATCCCCTTCCAGACTGGGCTGAAGAGCAGGCTGGGTATATGGAAAGGGACTTTGCAAGATATGCTTGGGCGATGACCGCAAAGCCGTCTGAAATCTGGCAGGACGAAATCAGCTTCTACAAGGATGCCAACGTCTAGGAGGACGGAATGACAGCGGCAGAAATAATTTCCGCATCAAGGGATGCCAGCCTCTATGCCCAGCAGGAAGATTGGGACTTTGAAGGACTTCCCAGCCTTGCTTGGCACCGTGCCGAGATGATGAACGGCAGCCTTGAGATGGCAGGGGAAGCCGCAGAGGACGCCGTGGCTTTGTTCGCTGAAGACAATCCCATATATGCGGCGGAACGACTCAAGGACGCAGAGATCCTGTTTGATGAATATCTCTGGTTCAAGTCTCTGCCCGACACCGACCTTCAAAAGCATCTTGAAATGTGGTACGCCGTGGAGAAGGGCAATGGCGCAGTTTGCTGACGGATGGTTCTGGGAGCCGACAGACCTCATTGTTCTCAGGCAGGCAAGCACAGGATCCGAGTTCAGCGCCACGCCTATGTACAGGATGACAGCAGACAGCCTTTGCGACCGCAACTTTCTCATTCTGACAACCTTTGGCGAAAGCGTCCTCAAGGCAAGGCTGACAACCAAGGGCAGGCAGACGGCAAAAAAAGTTCTAGCCTAGCGAAAAAAATCGTTGACATCCCTCCGCCTCTATGGCATAAGGGACTTGCGAGAGGGAAATGGTTCCCCCGCAAAGCCAAAAGGAACAGCAAAATGACCAGCAGCATCAAGACCCGTGCCGAAGCCATCTTCAAGACCTTTAAGACCGCCAAGCGCCCCCGTCCCCCCAAGGCTGGCACCAAGGCTTTCAAGGAAATGAGCATCGAGGATGCCATCCGCTCGATGTACGAGATTCACGTGCTGGACGAAGCTGGCAGGTACGCCCTCCGCGCCATCTGCCTCTACGACTCTCCTAATGCCGACACCAAGCAGGCTGCAGCCGCTCTCCACGAAGCCGAAGTCGCCCACGCCGAATACAAGTGGGCCAAGAAGGCTCCCGCCAAGGAAGTTGCTTTCAAGGCGATGAAGGACAAGGCTTTCCGCAAGATGTTCTAGACTGAAAACCCCGCCAAGGGCTTCGGCTCTTGGCGGGACTCTTGGCTACCAAAGGAGCAGAAAATGATTTCGACCGTCTACAGCCTAGTCCAGAACCTTTCCAGCGAACCTAGCACCAACGCAAGGATCGAGATGCTTCAGGCGGCAAAGGAAGATACGGACGTTCTCGCCTTTTTCACCGCCTGCCTTGGAAGCCTGAAGTACGGCGTCAAGAAAATCCCCGCCTACGTTCCCGCCAAGCAGTCCAGTGTCCAGATGAAAGACCTGCTCGACCTGCTTGACGATCTGGCGTACCGCAGGCTGACGGGCAACGCCGCAAAGGACGCCGTCAAGAAGATGCTTGAAGCCTGCGATGCCAAAGGAGCCGACCTTCTGGAGCGGATGCTTGCCAAGTTTCCCAACTGCGGCGTAAGCAGGAGCCTGTGCCGCGCCGTGTGGCCCGAGTCCTTCGCAAACGAGATCAAGCTGCTGAAGGCTATGCCATTCAGCGCCAAGAACCTTGACAGCATCCATTGGCCTGCGGAGTCTCAGATCAAGATGGACGGCGCACGGTGCCTTGCCTTTGTCGAAAACGGCGAGGTCGTGTTCTGTTCGTCTTCAGGCAAGGAGTTCCAGAAGCTTGAGCCGCTTGCCAAGGACATCTCCGAGCATTTCCCCGACGGCTGCGTTGTCGACGGCGAGCTTCTGGTGGTGGACGAAAGCTTTAAAAGGCTTTCCCGCAAGGAGGGCAACGGCATCCTGAACAAATCCCTGCACGGCACCATATCCGAAAAGGAAGCAGGGCAGGTGCGCTTTTTCGTCTGGGATCTGATCCCGATGAAGGACTACGAAGCAGGCAGGGGAACCGTTCCCTACGCCAAGACGCTGCAGGATCTGGAGATGTGCTGCGCCGACACGAAGCGGGTGCGGTTCATTCACTCCAAGACCGTGAACAGCAGGGAAGAAGCCTTCATCCACTTTCAGCAGATGCTGAACAGGGGAGAGGAAGGCACCATCCTGAAGAACCGCGAAATGGTCTGGGAAGGCAAGCGCTCCAAGTCCTGCGTCAAGTTCAAGATCATCATCGAAAACACCCTGAAGGCGGTTGACGTCATCGAAGGCACTGGCAAGTTCAAGGGAATGGCGGGAGCCGTGACCGTGGAGACGTCAGACGGGCTTGTCAGGGTCAACGTAGGCTCCGGATTCAGCGACGAAGAGCGCCACGCACTCTGGGACGCCAAGGAAGACCTGCTTGAAAAGGGGCTGTTCCTTGAGGTCAAGTCCAACGGGCTTATCAGGGCAGAGGACGACACGTGGAGCCTGTTCCTTCCCCGCTGCTCCGAGATCCGCCTTGACAAGACTGAAGCGGACGATTTCGCTACGGTTGAAGCCCTGTCCACGGGAGCCGAGATGCTTGGCAGGGTCGAAAAGGCATAGGGGAGTCAGGGCGGCCGCCAAAAAAATATTTTTCTGTTGACAGAGGCGGCCGCCTTTGCTAGAAGGAACCTGTCAAGAGCGCATCAACCCCTAGCCAAAGGAGCCAGCAATGCTCGCCATCTCTCTCAATCCCACCGAAATCGCCTACCTGAACGCCCTTGAAGCTGGCCGCCGTCCTACTGGAGCGGCTTCGTGGAACCTTGCCGTTGCCAATCTCAAGCGTCTGGCTTCCATCGGTCTTATTGCCTTTCGCGACGGCCTTGCCACCTACAGCAATGAAATCGAAGTCACCAGTCTTGGCAGGACTACGCTTGAGATGAAGAAGGACGGCGATTTCGACAAGGTCGACATCGGCGGAATCTCTTGGTACAATTTCTACTACTAGGCCAAGCCAGTCTGGAATGTCCAAAGGAGGACGGATATGGGCCTTTTCAACCTTGTCGGTTCGATAGCGGAGCTTGGCACGGCCGTGGTGTCGGTTCCCCTGCAGGCGGCAAAGGAGATCGCTGGCATAGCCGCAGACGCCGCAGAAGAAATCGTTCAGCCAGCCGCTGAAGCCGTTTCGGAAGCGGCAGACGGAATTGCCGAAACCGTTCGCGACGCGGCCGACAGCATCAAATCCGCCGCAAAGTAGCGCCTGCAGGGGATTGACGGCTTGGCGGCTCTCTGGTAAAAGAAATCTGCCAAGGAAAAAGGAGGGCAAGATGTCCAAGACAGTCAAGACCATAGTCACCATACGCCAGCCAGTGCCTGAGGCATATCTGGCTATGGTGCGCCTGCACCGCACTGGAAAGGCAATCCGATCCAGAAAGGACTACTCCCGCAGTGAAAAGCACAAGGGTTCCGCCATCAGAATGGAAATGGAGCAGTTCTAAGGGCAGAAGCTTGCAAACTGAAGCCAGATTTGGCTTCATCCGCGATTGGCTGGTTGAAACAGACTTGCAAAGAGAAAGCAGCTCCAATAAGTCCTACAAGGAGACTGAATATGGACAATCTGGCTGTCAATCCTGTCATTGACCACTATCTGAACACCCGTGCCGACATCAAGACTGCAGTTCGCAAGTGCCTTCATGATGGCCCGGCCAAGATAGTCTTCACAAAATTGGATGGAACCGTCCGCGAGATGATATGCACCCTCAACGCGGACATCTTGGAAAAGCACGATGCCCTTCCTAAGAAGTCTGAAGATGGCTCCAAGCGCAAGGTCAATGAAGCTGTCATTCGTGTATATGACCTTGAGAAGAAAGATTGGCGTTCATTCCGTGTAGACAACCTCTACAGCTGCTCCCCTTATCAACTGCTTTCACCGATAAAGGACCGTTTTCTTGCCGAGTAGTATTATGAAAAAGATTATTGTCTGTCTTTTGGCCGCCTTTTTCGCATCCGATGCCTGCGCAAAAATGAACCCCGACGTTTCGGACGCTTGGGTGCTGCAAAAGGAAGGCTATTCCGAAATCGTGTTCAGCCCTGTCATCGAAATGGACAGGCGCACTGGCGTCCAGTGGCTGTCTGCAGTCTCCTGCGACATCAAGGCGGAGCAGTGCGCCAGTTTCAGGTTCGGGCTTGAAGGCGCGTCCCTGACAAGAATCTCCGAGCAGGACGCCAGAAAGTTCCTTGAAGGAAACTAGCCCTTTCCCGACACCTGCTCAAGGGCTTCAGCAAGAGCCTTCTGAAAGTCTTCCAGATGCTCTCCAGAACGGAACATAAACTCTTCGTCAATATAGAACTCGCCCTTGAACAGGATTCTGCAGGCAGTCCTGATCCTGTTCCAGATACGGCTGAAAAAGCCGTCGGAGCAGCTGTCCCGCCATCCGCATTCGAAAAACATCGAGACCGCGTTCTCGTTCCCTATGCGCTCGACGCAGACAGTGACCGAGTGCCTGCTTGACACGCATCGGCAGGTCGACTTGAAAAACACGAAGTCTTCCTTGTCGTCCAGAATCTCGACATTGCTTCTTTCCATTGGACACCTCCCAAGCAATGAACTACTTCCGCCGCTAAAGGGCGGAAGTTTCCTGCTCTGATGTTGCCCAGAGGATTCTGACTTGGCTATCGTTCCATATCCTCCACAAGAGGATTTTACGGAAGTCCTATTCCAACCATATATCCTCCAGGTCTGACGGCATCATGTCTAGCAGGCGTCACTTTTGCGCGTTCCGCGCATAGGCATCTATTAACGATGCACAACTACTTATATGCAGTTTTCCTGTCTAAAAGCGCTGATCAGCCAATTCATCGGCCGTTGCTGAAGAACGGCCGCTTTCTTGGCTGGCATTTGTAAATATCTTATTATCAAAGCAGGTTAAAATGAAAAGCTTTGCAGAATATATTAATGAAGCCTCTGGCAAGCCGATGAAGGGCTTTATCGAAGGGCGGGAGATGTTCATCGCCTACAAGCTCAACCCCGAAACGTACTCCGGTCCCGCAAGGGAAATGGAGCTCCACAAGCTTGTCTGGCAGATCAGCACCAAGAGAGCAGAGGACTGGGACACTTGGAAGAAGGGCCACATCGACGCCAAGCGCAAGAAATACAAGAGCGCCGTCAACGCTTGGGCAAAGAGCAATCCCCACGCCGAGTACATCCTTTCGGCAAGGGCGCAGACTCCCAGCTACAGCGACGACTCCCTTGAAGTCTACTACAGGGACTAGTTCAGTTGAAAACGCTGGCTGAATGGCTGTCCTTCAAGGACAACGGCATATGCCGAGGAGAGCTTGAAGGAGCCTTGGGCGTCTGGTCATACAGGCTGGCATTGGACGGCGGATGTCCAAGCGAGTCCGAGCTGCGCCTTTTCGTGGCAAACCTGCCCAGCGAAAGGGGATGGATGCACTCCTCCTTTCCCTTGGGCAGAGAGAACTTCAAGGGCTTTGTCAGGAAATGGCGCAGGGACTGCAATGCAGAGCAGTGGATTGCCTTCGCCAGAACGGACGGCTTGGGGAGCATAGTCGACAGGAACGTCAAGCCAGGAATAAAGCCTCCGAGACCAGATTTCGACAGGATCGAGATGTGGTGGCTCCCTGAGCCAAAGCCGAAAGGACAGCCCCTGCTGGCTGAAAGCTGAGCCGAAAAAAAGTTTCCAAAGCCGCTTGACAGGCAGCCCTGAAAGCGGCATCTTATCCCTGCGAGGGCAATCCTGCCCCGCAAAACTTCCTGCAAGGAGAAACGCCAATGACTTCGATTATCGACACCTACCTTGGTTCCGAACGCGCCGACAAGCTGGTCGCCTGCATCGTGCAGGACATCTGCGAAGGCTTTGAAAACCCGCAGTCCAGCGATGTCGAAGAGATGTTCGCTTCCATTCTCGACGAGAAAATCGGCGGCAACGCAGGCTTTCAGGTGCTGCAGGCGGCCGACGAGGACACGGTGGGCGAACTGCTTGCCCGGATTGTCGTGGAGCTTGACTGGCAGTCCCGTCAGGGCCGCGACTACGCCGCGATGATGAGCCAGTTTGCCGACTTTCTGGCTGGCTGGATTCTGGAACAGAACGACGTCTCCGATGAAGACGAAACGGAAGAAGAGACTGGCTACGAAGAATAGCCGAACCAAGGCATAGGCAGAGTCTTCTAGGGGAGCCTTTTGGCTCCCCTTTCTACGGGCATTCAGCAAAGGAGCTTGCAAATGAAAGCCATAGTCGCCGCCGCAGTCCTGTCCCTCGTTTCCTTTCCTGCATATGCGTCCCAGTCGGACATAGACGCAATGGACGTCAACCACGCTTGGAAAGTGACGAGCAAAATCAGCGGAGCATCCGAAATCGTGTTCGATCCCGTTGAGGTCAGAGACTGGGATCAGAAAACGGAATGGATATCTGCCGTGTCCTGCGACCTGAAATACAAGGAATGCTACTCTTTCGACTTTAACCCCAAAGACGTCAAGATGGTCAAGATTTCCCCCAAGCTGGCTCAGGCTTGGAAAGAAGGAAAGCTCAAGGCTTTCTAGAAACGGCAGGGCAGGCTTAAGCCTGCCCTTTTTTCTACACTCCTTCCTTGTTGAACATCTTTACCAGCTTTTTCACAAGCCCGGATCGGACAATGTCGTCGTCCGTGAACCTGACAACCCCAACCTCGTCGATGTGGTTGCTCTCGACCATCTGGCAGAACCGCTCAAGGCCGTTTGCCGCTATGTCCCGCTGCTGGGTGTCGCCAGTGAATATCATCAGGCTGTCTTCACCGAGCCTTGTCGATATGCACTTGATTTCGTCAATCGACAGCTGCTGGGCTTCCTCGACAAGCACCACAGTTCTTTCGAAAGACTGTCCGCGAAGAACCTCCGTAGGCTCCAGCAGGAGCTTTGGATTTTCGCCTTTCATCCACAGGTCGACAGTTCCCCTGCCCACAAAGCTGCGGCACATCCCAAGCACGTTGGCCATCCAGACGGCGCACTTGTCCATTGCCGTCCCCGGGAAAAATCCCACCGACTTGCCTATGCCTATGGCGTTGCGGGTTATGACAAACCTGTCGTAGTCGCCGTCCACAAGCTTTCTGCAGGCCCACGCAGAAGCAAGGGTAGACTTGCCTGAGCCAGCGGAGCCTTCAAGCACGACCATCGGCTTGCTCCTGAAATACTCAAGCGCCAGCTTTTGCCTTGCCGTCTTGGGTTTCAGGTCAAACGACCATTTTTTCTCTTCGGCGAACTTTTCCTTTCGCCTTTCCGTTTTCTTGGACTTCCTCCTGCGCTCTTCCGCAGGGGGTTCAATGGTTTCTTCATCGTACACAGCGATCATCTTTGTGCGTTTTCCCATTACCGTCCAATCGTTCTGAAAATATTTACCCGTCGAGAGACTTTTTTCTTGACGTATCTGGCTGTCTGCGGCATAAGGGACTTGCCAAGGGGAACGGCAGGGAGCCGAACCCAAAACCATCAAAGGAGCAGGCAATGAACGGTTTCAGCGACATCGAAAAGAGCGTCTTTGAAGAGTTCTACCGCGACAGGTTCTACCGCATCGACTTCGTGTGCGGCACTGGCGACAATGAAGACGAAATCGAGCGCGAGCGCGAAGCGTCCGAATGGTGCTGCAGCGACGAGATATGCACCTCAGCGAACTGCGATGCAGTCGAGCGTCTGGAGCGTGAAGGCTACATCTACTGCGACGATGACGACTACTACCGCTTGACAGCCAAGGGCTTGGAAGCATTCCGCGAAATCTGCGGCTAGCGTCAAATATCAGAAACTATCCAAGTCAAAAAGGAAACAAGATGAACACTTTTTCAGAATACGTCGCTGGCATCGAAGCCGAACCCGTCAACGAAGCCGTCCGCATCCACAAGTTCACCGAAGACCAGAAAAAGGTTCTCGCCTGCTTCAGGTGGAACGAAAAGGACAAGGCTCCAGCCGAAATCACGGCAAAAGACAAGAGCGTCAACAAGCTCGAAGCCCTTGCTTGGCACTGGTGCGCCAAGTGTTCCGAAATCAAGGAAAAGGGCTTGGAAGACATCGCCAAGCAGCTTGAGGTCAAGAAAGTCATCGTCAAGATGAAAGGCGGCCGCAAATGGCATATGACCGCCTATGGCGAAGATATGGTGATGAAGAACTACCCCAACGAGACCCCGCTTGGCCGCGCTATGCAGAAGGCGGGAGTGCCGCCTGTCAAGCAGGCATAGGTTTTGCCCAGAGCGCCTACGGGCGCTCTTTTCATCCTGCAGAAAAAACCTGTTGACATCCTCCAGCCTCTATGGCATAAGGGACTTGCCGAAAGGACAAAAGACAAGCCAAAGGAGAAGCGCAATGTCCTATGATTTCTGGATTACGGACAAGGAAGGCGACAGGATGGATGCTCCCCTTACCCACCACGAAAAGGGCGGCACCTACGTTGTCGGCGGCACCCGCTCCCTTGAGTTCAACATCACGTTCAACTACGCAAGCCATTTCGTCAAGGCTTTCGCGCACGAAGACGGCATCAAGATACTCAACGGGATGCTCTGCATCAAGGCCATTCCCCTGATAGTCAGGGCAATGCGGCGCCTTGGCGACGACACCACCAGCAACTACTGGGATTCGACTGAAGGAAACGCCAAGAAAGCGCTGGACGGTCTTCTCCACATCGCCGCGCTTGGCTTTGACGGCGTCATCAACATCGGATGGTAGCTGGAATGAAAATCCGTTCCTGCTTCGTGTCGAACAGCTCTTCCAGCTCGTTTGTCCTTGACGCCGCCAGCATCGAGGAGGCCAAGGAAGCCGTTGCCGAATGCATAGCCAAGTTTCTCGACCAGAAAGCCACGCACGAAAGGCATCTGCAGCAGGCAAGGGAGTTTCTGGACGACAGGATCCGTCTTGACAAGATCGTCTTTTTCAGGAACGACGGCAGCATCCCGTTCAAGGAGCTTTCGGAGCTTTTGTGGACAGGAAGCCCAGAAAGCGTCCTGACCGAAAGCGACAGAGGGAAGGTGGTGATGGTCGATCACGAAAAGGACTCGATTGCTTCGTGGTACGCAGACTGCGAGACTTGGGCGGAAGACGAGGACGCAATAGCCAGCATTTTCAAGGAAGCGGGGATCGAGTCCCGCTAAAGGAGGAAGCAGTGAAACTGCGCACCTGTTTCGTGTCGAACAGTTCTTCATCGTCGTTTGTAATATCCGATGCCAACGCAGCAGAAGCAAGGGCCCGCATCGTGGAATGCTGCACCAGTTTCGTCCTTGCCAAGCTTCCTCCCAAGCGCAGGACGAAAGAGAAGGCGCAGGAAATCCGCGCCAACGTAAAGCGGTTCGTCTCCAACCCCAATCTGGTTCAGATTGTCGAGTTCCCTGAAAGCCTCTCGAAGAGCCAGCGCACGGCAAGAATGAAGCTTATCGAGAACCTTACCTACGCACGGGTGGACGATATTGCCAAGATGCTTGGCGAACGGGTGCGTCCCGGATCGTACACCGCCACGGTGGTTTCCGATGCCGAAAATGCGTTCATCGAGGCTTTCGACTACGCGCCCACGGGACTGAACGGCGAAGAAGAGTCCATAATGTCCGCTCTGGAGCGGGCGCTTGGCACCTACCCTGAGCGGATGACGTAGCCTTTCTGGTCTCTTAAACATCTTTCGCCTTCCGCACCGACTATATTTCAGCGGAGGGCAAACGGAGGAAAAGCATTATGTACCATTCTGACAGTCAAGTAGCATTCACCGTGTCGGAAAAGGACGTGGACGGCATCTACGCCTTTCTGATGAAAGAAATCGAGTCCGTTTGGGATTACGAGTGCCGCCTGCGCTTTGAAGGAAGAGAGCGCGAATGGTACGCTGGAGTCCCCCAGTTCGCCGCCGCGTTTATGCAGGGACGCAAATGCCCTCCCGGAGCTGCGCTGGACGTCCGAGTCTACGAGATGAGCGGCAGGCTCAGGAACATGAGCATAGAAGACATCCTTGACCTGCAGTTCGACGGCATTCCCCACGGCGGTACGGTTCAGGGAGACTCGATCCGCACGTACATCAAGAAAAACATTGTCGGCTCCGTGTTCGACGCGCTCGAAGCAGACAACAGCTGGTTTTCCTCTCTCAGGAAATGGAACATTGACGCTCTCAGGGAAGTCGTTCTCAAGCTGAACATCCGCATCTTTTCCAAGAGCGAAGGGATGGCGGGATACGACACGCTCAGAGCCGCCATTCTCAGGGAAGCATACGCAAGGCTCTATTCAGTGGCTTTCGCAGACTAGAAAAGGAAAAACAATGAAACTTAGAACCTGTTTCGTTTCAAACAGCTCTTCTTCTTCATTCATCGTATCCATCGACCGTCCTGCTGGCATTGACGAAAGCGGTGCCGTAAGAATTGAAATCCTTAGGGAGCAGATCAAGGAATACGAAAGCATCCTGAAAAGCAATCCCAACGATGCAGACTACGCCAGATGGCTCAAGGAGTACAGGCTGAAACTGGAAGAATATCAGGCCCAGGCCAAAAGGGAGAACGCCTACATTTTCGACCTTGACGTAGCCTACGGCGCAGAAGACGTCATCGACCAGCTTCAGGAAATCCTGCCCGGCTTCAAGGTGCTTGAACGGGACAGCTAGGAGAGTGCAGTGAGATATATCCCTACGGATGAGGACGTCAACATAGTTGCTTCCTACATCCTTTCTGAGGTGCAGGACAGATGGAAAGCCGTCCTGGACGATCTTCCTTCCTGCCTTAGGCTGGATTCCAGCGAGTTCAACGCGGACGTGCTGGACGTCAGCATTGAGGACATATTCTGCGCCAAAAGGGGATTTTCTGGCATCGCTCTGAAAGACGTTCCAGTCGAAATCAGTGCGGACAACGGCGGCATTTTCTGGGATGCAAGAACGGCACAGGATGTCATCAACACGTTTGCCAACTGGATTGCCAGCGACGTCAAGACTCTGGACGTCCTTATGCCGCACAGCATTAACGAAAGGGACATTGAAAGAGCGGATGCGTTCATTGTCAAGCTGAACATACGCCTTTTTCCGCATATGGAAAAGAACAGCAACTTCCTTACTCTCAGGAGCATCATCCTGCAGAGCATAATGGAGCGGCTGAGAAACCTGTTCTAGCGGAAAAGGCATAGAACAAAAAGCAGGGAGGGCAATCGCCCTCCCTTTCATTTTTCGCCAGAAAGCGTTTTGCGGGGAGGGTAAAACCCTCCCCTTTTTTCTTAGCCCATCGTGGACTGCATCGCCAGTATCATCGGGTCTACGTCCTGATGCATCGGATCGCTGTGCGGGATGCTGGATGCATCCGCAGGCAGGGAATCAGGCATCGGATCGCTGGACGGGATGTCTGAAGGATCTCCCATTCCTGGGATGTCGCCAAGCGAAGCGGCCGCAAGGCTGTCGAGATAGTCCGTCAGCGTAGGAGTTTCGCCTGAAGGCTCCACAGGCTTGCCCTGCAGGTCAAGAAGCCTTTGCGCGTGGTCTTCGCCGTAGGCTTCCATCTCAAGCCCAGTAGGACTCAGCCACTTCTGGACAACCTGCACTTCAAGCATCTGCCCTGCAGGCGGCATAGACTCTATCCAAGAGATCTCGCCGTTCTGCCAAGCAAAGTCCAAAGTTGCGCAGTCAAAGCCTGAGCCGTTCCATTCAAGGACGTGCTGTGCGCCGCCTGCCGAGATTTCCACCTTGGAGCCGTCTCCAAGAAGACTGGAGTCGATCACTGCGTGGACAAGAGCGGCGTCTGCGGCAACGGTATGGTCGCTGGCTTCAATCACCACGTCCACGGACACGGGAGTTCCCTCATCGTGCCACATTGAAGGCATCGCCATTGAAGCCTGCGCAAAGTCGCCGTCCATGTCTTCGCCTGTCCTGAAAGCAAGGTTCAGCCAAGACACGCCGTCGCCATCAGGCTTCGTGCCAGCGGCAGTGAACGCCGTGTGTATGTCTGCCTTCCATATGCCGTCCCCGCCGACAACCGCATTGAACACCAGAATGCCGTTCTCGTCGTATGCGGCAAGGCAGGTGTTTCCAGACGTGAACGAATAGGACACCATATGCTCCGAGCCGTCCGCATAGACGGCTTCAAAGCCCGTCCCCATCGTTTCGGTATCGAACATCACCGCCTTTTGCGCAACGGCAGTGCCGTCCGCTCCGCTGGAAACAATCAGATCGCCTTCAACGGAATGGATTGGCTCAGTCCTTGGATGCGTGTCGAAATCGACAGAGCGGATGGTGAACTCGTTGTCCGAAACGTGCTGGTACTGGTTGCGCGGCTTTGGATCGATGGAGCCGTTGTCGAGAGACGAAACGACTGCGCAGTCGAATCCAGACGCAATGCCGGCGCCGAACGTTCTGGCGTCCTGTCCGCTGGAAAGTCCAGAAGCGATTTCCTGCCCGACAACCTGTCCGCCGCGGTAGAAAATCACCAGAGCTGCTTCAGGGAACATCAGGTCATTAGGCATCACGGAAGACGTTGGATCGTAGCAGGCTCCGAACTCGACAGTGATGCCGTAGGCAATCTTTCCGCCAAGGTCGAACATTACAGCCTGCGACTGGTGCTCCTGAATCTCGTAGGATATTTCAGCCCAATGCTCCCACTTGGACGAAGACTTGACATTAAGTCCCCAGTTCCAAGGCTTTGCCTGATTGCTGTTGTGTCCCGAATACGCCAGCGAATGCGTCCTGCCTTCAAGAGAGTCCCTTGGCTCAAGGACGTCGGTGGCGTACATTCCTGTTTCGTCCATCTGGACAATCTTGGCCGACAGCGTGACGCCTTCAGCGGCCCAGTGCTGGATTCCCTTGAGACCGTTCTGGAACCTTGCTCCAGCCGCTCCCGTGGTAAAGTCCATCGCAGGGCCGCAGTCGAGCAGGTTGCCGTTCTGGCTTTCGACAGGAACGATTCTCGCCACCCTTTCCTCAGAATCGCCTTCAAGCACTGGCGTGTCGTCAAGGAAATGCAGTTCAAGCGGACGCTCGTATGTCTGTCCGCCGGCAGCCATTACGGCATTGATGCCGTTCAGGACAGCATCTTCACCGTCGCTGCCCTCTCCAGAATGCAGCACCGTTCCCAGTCCCGTAAGGACAAGGGATGCGCTGCCAGTTTCGTCGATGGAAACCGTAAAGATGTCCACCGTCTTTATGGCATTCACCTGCACCCTGCCCGCAACGGAACCTTCGTCGAGCTTCTGGAGAAATACCGTCCTTTCCAGACCGTTGACAACGGCAGTCAGTCCCGTGTCTGGAGAGTCGAAAGACAGCGAATATTCGGCATCTGGAGCAGAGCCGCCAAGAAATGCGGAGTCTGCGTACCCGTCTCCCTTGCCGTGCAGGCTTCCAGACGGAATGTAGGACTCGTCGACCGTCAGCGGCGCTGGATCAGGGTCAAACGGCTTTATCACAGGCTCGATGACAATATCCTTGACTGCAGGGTTGCATATCGGATTCTCGTACTCCAGACCCATCATTGACGGATCGGATACGGACGCCTCAACGCGCAGCGTCTCTTCCACGGCTCCAGCGGCAGGCAGGGGATAGGAAACGGATTCCGTCCAAAGCTCCCTTGCTTCATCCCAATGGAGATCAATCTGCTGGCTCTCGCCGTTGACGGTCAGAGTGACAGTCGGATGACCATCTGCAGAATGCGGCTGAACGGACGTCACTTCAACCGTGTACTGGCTTTCGTCCACGCTGATGGACGTGTTGAACACGGCATCGTCAACGTTGTCCACAACCGTTGCTTCTGTCGCCTTTCCGTAGTTCGGGTTCTCCCAGACGTAGCTGTCGTGCTGGGCGCTGACGATATGCGCTTCAATCGTGTCCTTGCCATTGATAAGAAGGTCGTTCTCCCTTACAGGCACTTCAACGTGTCCAATCCATCCGCTTTCCGTCCATTCCATCTGGACGGCATATTCACCGCCGTCAATGCTTGCTATGACGGAAAGGCTTCCTGTCTGGACTGGATCGTCGGACGTAATGGTGAACGCGGCCGTTTCAGCCGTTTCGTCCACGTGCTGTCCAGTGATGGCAAACTTGACTTCGTCAATGGTGTCGAGAATGTCCACCCTAATCGGATCGTCAAGCGTGCGTTCATCGTACCCGCCGCCTTCAATGGAAACGATTTCGGCATTGACGAAGGAAGCGTCGATGAACGGATCTTCACCATTTGGATTATCAACGGTGAACTCGACTTCCGCTGCATTGGCTGGCAAAGGCACTTCAATCGTGACATCTCCAACCTTGACAACTGCCGTGCAGTCTTCCCTTGGAGGATTGTCGAGAACGATTGTGCCTACGATGTCGTTTCCTTCAAAAACGGAAGGAATCTCAAGATGCGCATTAACGTTGTACGGTTCGTGTTCAATGAAGATGTCCGTCTCTGTTGAGTTGAGAATTGGATTCTCGTACTCAAGCCCCTTCATTGAAGGATCGGAGATGGACGCTTCAACGTGCAGGGTTTCGTCATTGATTCCGGGAGCAGGAAGGTTGAACGCAACGCTTTCAACCCAAAGCTCCCTTGCATCATCCCAATGAAGATCAATCTGCTGGCTCTCGCCGTTGACGGTCAAGGTAAGGGTTGGATGCCCTTCGGTGGAATTGGGCTGCACCGAAGTGACTTCAACCACGTATGCAGTTTCATTGACCGTGATGGACGTGTTGAACACTGCATCGTCCACGTTGTCAATGACAGTAGCTTCAGTTGCCTTTCCGTAGTCTGGATTCTCCCATTCATAGGAGCCGTGCTGAGCTGACGCGACATAGGCTTCGATGGAGTCCTTGCCGTTGATCAGGAGATCATTCTCCCTCACAGGCACTTCAACCTGCCCTGTCCATCCAGATTCAGTCCAATGCATCGGAACCGTGTATTCAGCGCCGTCAATGCTTGCAATCACGGTCAATGAACCTGTCTGCACAGGATCATCGGACGTGACGGTGAAGACCGTGGTTTCAGCCGTCTCATCCACGTTCTGTCCAGTGATGGAGAACGTCACCGTGTCGATAGTGTCAAGGATGTTGACCATAATCGGGTCTTCAAGATTGATCTCGTCGTATCTGCCGCCGTCAATGGAGACGATTTCCGCCTGCAGTGAAGATGCATCAATGAACGGGTCTTCAGTGTTTGGATTGTCTACGGTGAAGGATGCTTCAGTCTTTCCTGCTTCCACAGGCACTTCAACCATTGCATCTCCAACCTTGACAATTGCGATGCAGTCGTCTACAGGAGCATTGTCAAGAATGACCTTGCCTGCAATCTCGTTTCCTTCAAAGACTGAAGGCACTTCAAGATGGGCATTGACAGGCCAATACTCATGTTCAACCACAATATCCTTGACGGCGGGATTGAGAATTGGATTCTCATATTCCAATCCAAGCATTGACGGATTTGAAATTGACGCTTCAACGTGGACGGTTTCATCCGAATGCGTGGGTGCAGGAAGGTCAAAGGAGACTCTTTCAGTCCACATTTCCCTTGCATCGTCCCAATGGAGATCAATCTGCTGGCTTTCGCCGTTGACAGTCAGAGTCAGCACTGGATGTCCTTCATTGGAATTGGGCTGCACAGTCGTCACTTCAACGATGTACTGTCCATCAGCCGCAATTATTGCCGCATTGAACACCGCATCGTCAACATTGTCGATGACACTGGCTTCCGAAGCCTTGCCGTAGTTCGGATTCTCCCAGACGTAGCTGTCGTGCTTGGCGCTGACGATATGGGCTTCGATGGTGTCCTTGCCGTTGATCAGCAGGTCGTTTGCCCTGACAGGAACGTCTACGTGTCCAATCCAAGCGCCGCCAGCCAGTTCCATTGCAATGGAATATTCATTGCCGTCGATGCTGGCAACTACGGTCAATGCTCCAGTATGCACTGGATCATCGGAAGTGATGGTAAAGGTGACGGTTTCAGCCGTTTCATCCACGTCCTGTCCAGCAATTGCAAACTTCACTTCGTCAATGGTGTCCAGAATGTTGACAGTGATCGGGTTTTCAAGGGCAACGGAATCGTATCCGCCGCCATTGATGGAGACGATTTCGGCCTGCACCGAAGATGCATCAATAAAAGGATCCTCTCCGTTTGGATTGTCCACAGCGAACGATGCTTCAGCTGCATTGGCTGGAATCGGCACTTCAACCGTTGCATCTCCAACCTTGACAATTGCGATGCAGTCGTCGTTGAACGGAGCATTGTCGAGAACAACCTTGCCGGAGATTTCATTTCCTTCAAAGACCGATGGAATCTCAAGATGTGCATTCACCAGCCAAGGCTCGTGCTCAACTACGATGTCCTTAGATGCAGGATTGAGAATTGGATTCTCGTACTCAAGTCCAAGCATTGACGGGTTGGAGATTGATGCTTCAACGTGGACAGTCTCGTCGGAATGCGTTGGAGCAGGCAGATCGAATGCAGCGGATTCCGTCCAGATTTCTCTTGCTTCATCCCAATGCAGATTGATCTGCTGGTTCTCGCCATTCACGGTCAATGTCAGCGATGGATGTCCTTCAGCCGAATATGGCTGTGCCGAAGTAACCTCAACCACATACTGTCCGTTGGCTGTGGTGATTGCAGTGTTGAAGACTGCATCGTCTCTGTTGTCCACTACGGTTGCTTCCGCCGCATCGCCGTAGTTCGGGTTCTCCCATTCGTAGGAATCGTGCCTTGCAGATACGATATGGGCTTCGATGGCGTCCTTGCCGTTGATCAGCAGGTCGTTCTCCCTGACAGGCACTTCAACCTGTCCAGTCCAAGCGCCGTCAACAAGATGCATCTCAACTGAGTATTCCCTGCCGTCTATGCTTGCGACAACGGTCAACGCTCCCGTCTGGACAGGATCATCGGACGTGATGGTGAAAACTGCGGTTTCAGCCGTTTCATCCACGTTCTGTCCAGAGATGGAGAACTTGACTTCGTCGATGGTGTCAAGAATGCTGACGGTGATTGGATCGCCGAGATTGGTCTCGTCGTATCTTCCGCCGTCAATGGAGACTATCTTGGCTTCAAGCGTAGACGCGTCGATGAACGGATCTTCCGTGTTCGGATTGTCCACAGTGAAAGACGCTTCAAGTCTGCCTGCAGTCAAAGGCACGTCAACCAGCGCATCTCCAATCTTGACCGTTGCAGTGCAGTCGTCGACAGGAGCCTTGTCAAGGATGATCCTGCCTGCGATTTCATTGCCCTCAAAGACTGAAGGCACTTCAAGACGGGCATTGACAGGCCACCATTCGTGTTCCACGACAATGTCCTTCACTGCAGGATTGAGTATCGGATTTTCGTAGTCAAGTCCCTTCATTGAAGGATTGGAGATTGAAGCTTCCACGTGGACAGTCTCGTCCGAATGAGTAGGAGCAGGAAGGTCGAAAGCAACGCTTTCAATCCAAAGCTCTCTTGCTTCGTCCCAATGGAGATCAATCTGCTGGCTTTCTCCGTTGACGGTCAAAGTCAGCGACGGATTTCCATCAGCTGAATAAGGCTGGACTGAAGTGATTTCAACGATGTACTGCCCAGCAGTCGTGGTGATTGCAGTGTTGAATACGGCATCGTCTACGTTGTCGATAACCGTAGCTTCGGTCGCATCGCCGTAGTTCGGATTCTCCCAGACGTACTGGTCGTGCTGTGCGCTGACAATACGGGCTTCAATGGCGTCCTTCCCGTTGATCAGCAGGTCGTTTTCCCTGACGGGAACGTCAACGTGTCCTACCCATCCATTTTCCGTCCATTCCATCGGCACCGTGTATTCATCGCCGCCTATGCTGGCAACTACGGAAAGAACGCCCGTCTGCACTGGATCGTCTGAAGTAATGGTAAAGGCTGCAGTCTCAGCCGTTTCGTCAACGCTTTCGCCAGCGATGCTGAAGGACACCTTGTCGATGGTGTCAAGAATGTCCACCGTGATTGGACTGCCAAGATCAATCTCGTCGTAGCCTCCGCCGTTGACGGACACTATGCTGGCTTCAAGCTTGGACGCGTCGATGAACGGGTCTTCCTTGTTTGGATTCTCGACAGCAAACGAAACCTCCGTTGAACCAGCAGAAACAGGCAATTCGATGACTGCGTCTCCGACCTTGACGGCTACCGTGCAGTCCTCAAAGGGAGCCTTGTCGAAAACGACCCTGCCTGCAATTTCATTGCCTTCGAACGCAGCTGGAATGTCGAGCAGCGCGTTTGCCACCCAGTGTTCGTGTTCGACCACAATGTCCTTGACGGCAGGATTGAGTATCGGATTTTCGTACTGCAGACCGAGCATTGAAGGATCAGAGATTGAAGCCTCAACGTGGACAGTTTCATCGTAGTGAGACGGCTTGGGCAGGTCGAATGCAGCGCTTTCAGTCCAAAGCTCCCTTGCATCGTCCCAATGCAGGTCAATCTGCCTGCTCTCCCCATTAACGGTCAATGTGAGAGCTGGATGTCCTTCACTGGAGTTAGGCTGAACTGAAGTCACTTCAACCACGTACTGCCCATTTTCGACGGCAATGGCAGTATTGAAGACGGCATCGTCCACGTTGTCGATGACCGTGGCTTCAGACTTGCCGCCATAGTTTGGGTTCTCCCATTCGTAGCTGTCGTGCCTTGCGGAGACGATATGCGCTTCGATGGTGTCCTTGCCGTTGATCAGGAGGTCGTTCTCTCTGACGGGAACATCTATATGACCGATCCAAGAGCCGTCAATCAGCTCCATTTCAATGGAGTATTCCTTGCCGCCAATGCTTGCAACCACAGTCAATGAACCCGTATGGACAGGATCATCAGACGTTATGGTGAACGCTGCAGTCGTGGCAGTTTCGTCAACTGCTTCGCCAGAGATTGCGAACTTGACTTCGTCAATGGTGTCGAGAATGCTGACGTTTACTGGATCATCAAGATTGACTTCATCGTAGCCGCCGCCGTTGATGGACTCTATGTGCGCCTCAATAGTTGAAGCATCAATGAACGGATCTTCGCCGTTTGGATTGTCAACGGTAAACTCGACTTCCATTGCATTGGCAGGAATCTGCACTTCAATCGTTTCGTTTCCTGCAACGACTATGGCCGTGCAGTCTTCGAATGGAGCATTGTCGAGAACGATCTTTCCTGCGATGACATTTCCTTCAAAGATGGAAGGAATCTCAAGATGTGCATTCACTGCCCAGTGTTCGTGTTCAACCAAGATATCCTTGACTGCAGAGTTGCATATTGGATTCTCGTACTGCAGACCAAGCATTGACGGGTTGGAGATTGACGCTTCAACGTGGACAGTTTCATCCGAATGCGTTGGCGCAGGGAGATCATAGACAGCAGATTCAGTCCAAAGCTCCTTTGCGCTGTCCCAATGGAGACTGATATGCCGTTCTTCTCCATTGACATTCAATGTCAGCTCTGGCTGTCCTTCAGCAGAATATGGCTGGCTTGAAGTGATTTCTACAATATACCGACCATCTTCAACAGAGATTGCGGTGTTGAAGACTGCATCGTCAACATTGTCCACAACCGTAGATTCAGCGGCCTTTCCGTAGTTCGGGTTCTCCCATTCGTAGCTGTCGTGCTTGGCGGAAACGATGTGCGCTTCAATCGTATCCTTGCCGTTGATCAGCAGGTCGTTCTCCCTGACAGGCACTTCAAGAGTCCCTGACCAGCCAGATTCAGTCCATTCCATCTGGACTGCATATTCCGTTCCTTCGACATCAACAGTTACCGCAAGGCTTCCCGTCTGGACTGGATCGTCGGACGCAATGGTAAAGGATGCCGTCTTTGCAGTTTCGTCCACGTGCTGTCCAGTGATGGAGAACTTGACTTCATCAATGGTGTCAAGGATGTTGACCGTCACTGGTTCCTGATACTCTCTGGAGTCGTATCCGCCGCCTTCGATGGAAATGATTTCAGCTTCAAGGATGGATGCGTCGATGAACGGATCTTCCGTGTTCGGATTCTCTACAGTGAACTCGATCTCAGTCGAGCCAGCGGAAACTGGCACTTCAATAACTGCATCTCCGACCTTGACCTTGACTGTGCAGTCTTCAAACGGAGGATTGTCAAGAACAACCTTTCCAGCGATGACGCCGCCTTCAAACGCTGGAGGAATGTCAAGCGATGCATTCACTGGCCACCATTCGTGCTCAACCACGATGTCCCTGACGGCAGGATTGCATATCGGATTCTCGTACTCCAGTCCGTTCATTGAAGGATTGGATACTGAAGCCTCAACGTGGACGGTCTCGTCGTAGTGAGACGGCTTTGGCAGATCGAAAGCGGCCGACTCAGTCCAAAGCTCCCTTGCATCGTCCCAATGCAGGTCGATCTGCTGGCTTTCGCCGTTGACAGTCAGGGTGAGTGAAGGATGACCGTCTGCAGAATATGGCTGGACAGAAGTCACTTCAACGATGTACTGTCCGTCTGAGACGGCAATGGCAGTGCTGAATGCGGCATCGTCAACGTTGTCCACAACCGTTGCTTCAGTCTTTTCCCCGTAGTTCGGGTTCTCCCATTCATAGGCGTCGTGCTTGGCGCTGACAACGTAGGCTTCAACCGTGTCCTTTCCATTGATCAGGAGGTCGTTCTCCCTGACAGAAACGTCCACGTGTCCAATCCACCCGTTGTCCGTCCAGTGCATCTCGACAGAATGCTCAGCGCCGCCGATGCTGATCGTGCAGATCAGGCTTCCCGTCTGGACAGGATCGTCGGAAGTCACCGTAAATCTGGCAGTCTCAGCCGTTTCGTCAAGATGCTCCCCAGCAATGGAGAACGTCACCTTGTCGATGGTGTCAAGAATGCTGACAGATGTCGGATTTTCAACGCTGGTTGAATCGTATCCGCCGCCGATAATGGCGACAATTTCAGCTTCAATCGTAGAGGCGTCGATAAACGGATCTTCGCCATTCGGATTGTCTACCGTAAACTCAGCTTCAGTGCTGCCAGCGGAAATCGGAACGTCAACGACAGCATCCCCGATTCTTATCTGAACCGTACAGTCTTCCAATGGCGGATTGTCCAAAACAATCCTTCCTGCAATTGGCTGTCCTTCAAAGACAGAAGGAATGTCCAAACGTGCATCGGCTGTATATGGCTGTGGCTCAGGCTGAGGTTCTGGCTCAGGTTCTGGCTGTGGCTGTGGCTCAGGCTCAGGCGCGTTGCTGGAGCCAGCATCGTCCCTGCCGCCGTCGTCATCGCTGGCTCCAGCGGCATTCAGCGTGTCCATCACCTGACTTTCCGAATCGAAATGGATGTCCAGTTCGCGAAGGCTCCACGTGCCTGCCAAGAGCGCGGCTTCATCGTATGAAGCCCCGTGATGGTTCTTTGGGCCTGCGGCTGCAGACTGGCTTTCTCCGCCTGCCGCAGGCATAATGTCGGAAGCGTTCATTGCTTCAAATAGCGCCTGCGCAGGAATCTCCTGCCCGTCTATGATGAACGTGGCGTCCTTGCCGTTCTTGTAGAAATCCTGCACAATGGACGAAGTGCCGTCTTCGAAAGCAAAGACGAGGTTGTCTCCGTCCTTCTGCAGTGACGCATTTCCGCCGCCGAACTCAAGGGCAACGGGAGAGCCATCGGCTTCGATGGCTATGTAGCCGGATGACGGCTTCGTCAGCTTTTGCATAGGCTTTCCACCTCTCCTATTGATATTTGTTCCTGTATAGCTCATTTAACGGAAGATGTCAACAGATTAAATCAAAACGGATGCACACGGAGGCCGTCAAGTTGAAAGCCAGCTTAGCCAGCGCCGCCAGCCTGTTTTCGGGCATAGGCGGCTTTGAAATCGGGATGTCGAAAGCGGGAGTCAGGTTCCTTCGGGAGCTTGAAATCGATCCGCTCTGCTGCCGCACGATGAATGCCAATCTCTCCCTGCTTGGCACGGACGAAACCTGCATCGTTCCGAAAGACATATGCCAGACGGAGCCGAAAGATTTCTGTCCGGAAAGCGTTGACCTGATTGTCGGCGGCCCTCCCTGCCAATCGTTTTCGGCGGCAGGCAGACGCACGGGAGGCGTGGCTGGCAGCGACGATCCAAGGGGAACGCTCTTTGAGCGCTACTGCCTGTACGTCAGGCATTTCAAGCCCAAGGCATTCGTCTTTGAGAACGTCAAGGGCATCCTGTCGGCAAAAGGCGGAAGGGACTTTGCTGGCATCTGCGAAGCCTTTTCCGATGCAGGCTACAGGCTGTTCCGGAAGGTTCTCAACGCGGCAGGCTTTGGAGTTCCCCAGTTCAGGGAAAGGCTGTTCCTTGTCGGCATCAGAAAGGACTTGAACGTCCAGTTCCGCTTTCCAAGGGCAGAGTTCGGCGGAAGCGTTCCATTCGTTTCAGCAGGGCAGGCGCTGGCGGGAGTTGAAAGCCGAAACGTCCCGAAACCCTTGGACGGCAAGTACGGGCATCTCCTGCCAGACATCCCTCCAGGAGAAAACTACAGCTTCTACACTGAAGAGATGGGGCATCCAAACCCGCAGTTTGCGTGGCGGTCAAGGTTCTCCAGCTTTCTCTACAAGATGGATCCAGACGCTCCCTGCAGGACGCTGACTGCAAGGCCGGGAAAGTTCGACGGTCCCCTCCATTGGGAAAACCGTCCCTGCTCCGTGGACGAGCTGAAAGTTCTGCAGGGGTTTCCAGCGGAATGCTCGATTCCGCATCCGTACAGGGACGCGGTCAGGCAGATAGGCAACTCCGTCTGCCCTCCCGTGGCTGAAGCCGTTGGCAGAGCCCTAGGACTGCAGCTTGGATGGAACAGAGAAGAGCGCATCCAGCTCGACAGCGGAGAAAGCCTTTCGGTGTCCATCCGTCCAAAACGGACAGTCAAAACAGTCCAAAGGCTGGAGTCCAGAAAGGAAAGCTTTTCAATGGAACGGAATGCTGGCGGGGTGTCTGAAATCTGGACAATGAAAGACGGCAGGCTTGAAATACGCCTTGACTGTCCAGACGGAGCGGAAACGGAACTGAAGGCGGCATTCACTGGCAGCGCATCCGCTTCGCTTTCGTCCGCCAGAGTCCTGCTTGGCAGAAAGCTCAGGCAGGAAGAATCTGTCTCGATGCTGTGGGACAGGCTTGAAGAAGCCGCGGCAAGGTTCACAACGTATGCTGGGCTGAAGCAGATGTACGGCACGTTTGCCGAACCGCACCCAAAGTTTTCTGTCGAGTTCGCTTCGGACGATCCCCACGAAAGCGTCCAGTTCCAGAAGGCGGTTCTGGACGAAAGCCTGAGAAACAGGGAGCTTCCGTTCTGGGCGTTCCCCGTTCCCGATGCAGATGAAGAAATGATGGAGCGGGCAAGGGCTTTCGGCTTTGACATCCGCACCAAGGCGGTCAAGCCGAGAATGAAAGAAGGAACTTTCAGGATAGCCTATCCGTTTACGCTAAAGGAGGTTTAGACAATGCTGAAAAGAAATGCTATCGAGAGAGTGTCCCTGTACTCAAGGGAAATCCGCAGAATAGGAGCCGAGCTGCTTGGATGCGGAACCGACCTGTCGTCCTTAAAGGACGGAGAGGACGAAAAGGGCAGAGCGGAACTTGAAGGAGCTGCTGGACGCATAGAAAACGCATCCAGCCTGCTTGAAGCGGCTTCAGCCATTCTCGCCGACACGGCTTCAAGCCTGACGGCAGACGCCTCCCGTTAAATCTGGACGGGAGGACGAAGAATGCCAGAACGGTATGCAGAACATCCAAAGGCGGATCTGGACGATCCACAGAACCTGAGCTATCTCTGCTCCAGAGGAATATGTCCCTACAATGCGGACTCGTTTTCCGAGTGTCCAGTGATGTCTCTATGCGGGAAATCCTGCTATGAAATCCGTCTTGAAGACTGGGTTCGGTGGACAGAGAGCCGAAAGCGTGATTTTCAATGATTTCAATTGGTTATAGCAAAAAAGCAGTCCTAATTGATCTATATGAAGAGAAGAGAGAAATGTCGTGCCGACAAGGAAGCTTAGGTAGACTGGCTGACTAAACTGGACGTATTGGACTCCATTCCAGAAGCTTGAAGGAACGATGCCAAAAGGAATGGTCAACAGGCGGGGCTTGTCCCCGCCTCGTTGGCTGCGAAGGCAGCCAAGCTGGACGATACGGCATCTAGTCTGGATAGGGAGAAGGTGGACGGTTTGGACGATATGGCATTTATGCCAGATAAGGAAAGTATGGACGATTTGGACTATCTGCCAGAATGTCCAGAGGCGTCAAAAATGGACTAAACGACAGCTTTGGTCTCTATTCCAGTTTAGTCTCGTTTTACAGCTTGGCCGCCTCGCGGCCAACGAGGCGGGGACAAGCCCCGCCTGTTGACTCTCTCTTTTTGGAGCTTGAGTTTCTTTCTGGACTAGAGTCCAATCCGTCTACCGTTTCTCCTAAGCTTCCCTGTCGGCACGACATTTCTCTCTTCTCTTCATATAGATCAATTGGGACTGCTTTTTTGCAACAATACGCTGAAATCATTGACATTGTATCCAGTCAAAGACTGCAGTCCAACACTGGTTCATCCCCCTAAGCTTCCCTGTCGGCACGACATTTCTCTCTTCTCTTCATATAGATCAATTAGGACTGCTTTTTTGCGGTAACCCATTGAAAACAAAGGAGGTTTCAGAATGAATATGGACGAACGGATCATCAAGCACTGCAGCACGTCAAGGGGCATCAACTTTTTCGAAGGGTTGACGCTCCTGTTCATCGGGCTGAAGCTGACGGGCTATGTCGAATGGTCTTGGGTATGGGTGCTTTCGCCCATCTGGATAGGGCTTGTCTGCACATTCGTGTTTCTTGCCCTGCTTGGACTCTGTTCAGAGTCTTCCTAGCCTTCCTGCTCTTCGTCGTAGCTGTCGAGGTTGGTCTCTTCGTCAATGATTCCAGCTTCGATCCATTCGGCGACTTCGTCGTCAAAGGCTTTCTCTTCGGTGGTGTAGGGTTTGTCTAGAACCTTGGTGCAAGCCATTTCGCTTTTCCTGCGTCTAAGACTATTTGCCGAAACCCTGCAGAGACAGCTTGACGCCTTTTGCCAGTTCTGGTAGAAAGTTTCTGTGCCGAGGGAAACGGTTCCACGGCTAGCCCGTTCAAGAAAGGAGGTTCAAGATGTCCTTGAAGCTGTTTCACGCCTGCCTGCTCCCGTTTGTTGCCTGCGCCCTGATCGTTCTTGCTGGCTGGGTGCGGGAGGCGAACCTTGAGCTGTCTGCAGGCATTCTCGCCGTGCTGTCGGCGATGCCTTTCATCGCAATGAAAGGGTAGATTTTTTCCGAAAGCCTGTTGACAGCCGAAGCAGGTTCTGGTAGAAAGTTTCTGCAGGGAGGGAATGGTTCCTCCCGCCAAGCAAAGGAGACCGAAATGTCCGCAGCCATCACCATCAAGCTGACCGCCAAGATGACCCAGTCCCAGAAGGAAGCCGCCAAGGCTTGGAACGCTCAGGTGCGTAAGTTCCGCAAGGACGACCGAGAGATGTTTGAGTGCGGCGTCAATTCAAAGTGCTTGAAGTGCCGCAGTCTCTGCAAGCAGGCATCCTTTGCCACCATCGTCTACTGTCCGCAGTACAAAAAGGCGTAGCTTTCAGTGGAGGGGGAACCCTCCCCCCGAACTGGAGCTTCAATGTCCAAAGCCGTTCTGTGCCAAGGAGATGCCTTGGATTTCTATCCTGAATGGGACTGTCCTGATGCAATCGTTTCGGACGGTCCATACGGGGTTGGAGGCTATGAAGGCGATCCGCATTCGGCTGAAGAGCTTGCCGACGCCTATCTTCCTCACGTGGAAGCGTGGAGCCGATTCTGCAGGCAGTCTACTGTGCTGTGGTTCTGGAACACGGAGCTTGGCTGGGCTGAGGTGCATCCTGTCCTGAAAGCCTGCGGCTGGCGGTACGTCTGCTGCTGCATCTGGGACAAGGGAATCAGCCACGTGGCTGGCAACGTGAATGCCAGAACGATAGGACACCTGCCCGTGGCGACAGAAGTGTGCGTCCAGTATGTGCGGGAGCAGGCCGTTTCCGCTGGCGGAAAAACCCTTCCTATGAAGGAATGGCTCCGCTCCGAATGGGAGCGGACGGGACTGCCGCTAAGGGAAGCGAACTCCGCCTGCGGAGTGAAGGATGCGGCATCCCGCAAGTGGCTGGCGAAGGACTGGATGTGGTACGAGCCGCCTGCAGAGGCGTTTGGCAGGCTGTCCGCCTATGCGAACCTGCACGGCAGAAAGGAAGGACGTCCGTACTTTTCCCTTGACGGGCTGAATCCAGCAGGCGAGACCGAGTTTCAGGCAAGAAAGCCGAAGTTCAGATGCCCAGTTGGTTCAACCAACGTCTGGAGCGAGCCGCACCTTTCTGGCGCTGAGCGTCTTAAGAAAGGAACAAGGTCTCTCCATTCGAACCAGAAGCCCCTAAGGCTGATGAAGGGCATCGTGGAGATGTCGACAGACGAAGACGATGCCGTGTGGGAGCCTTTCGGCGGTCTCTGCACGGCGGCCGCGGCCTGCCTTGAGCTGAACCGCAGGTGCTTTGCCGCCGAGATCAGCAGGGACTCGTTTTCAGCCGCATTAAATCGTGTCAGGAGAGCCGCCCTGCTGAACGGTCTGCCTGCAGACGCCGTGCAGACGCTATAAGAAGCAACTAGCTTCTTGGAGGATACAGAAAATGAGCACTGTTTATCAGCAGCATCTGAAGGAGGAGGCTCTCGACTCCCTTTCCCTTGTCGTTCAGAACAATTTCGTCAACGCTTTCAACATTGCGTGGAAAGCCGCCGAAAAGGCTGGTGAGGTGTCTGAAGCCGACGACTTTATCAAGCCGTTCGTTAAAAAGACGGCAAAGGAAATGCTCAAGTATGCGTGGACGAAATCCCCGCTCAGGCTGTACGCCGAGGCCGTGGCTGGCTCAAAGGAAGAGATTGAAGGGTTTCGCACCCTTGTGTATGCAAGAGTTGCCGACACGGCTTCATTCAGCTTGACCTATGGTCTTGAAGAAGGCAAGCTGAACGAGATTGTCAAGTCGAAATGCTGCGACGAAGTTCTGAAGCTCTATCTGAAATCACTGGAAACGCATATTTCCGAATAGATGGATCTGGCAGGGGAGGCTGAACCTCCCCTTTCTCTGGAGGCAGGATTGGACGTTCTGGAAACTGGCTGGAACCTTGACGCCGCGAAAAGGCAGATGTTCAAGGTAAAGCGCTTTGCCGAGCTTGAGTCGGAGCTTGACGAGGACGGGCTGGCGGCAATGTGCCAATCGGGAGAATGCCCTGCAGGAACGGCGATGGTCTGCCCTTTTGCTGGCAGGGAGTGCGAGGACGTGGATGCCTACGACTGGGGCGGCGTCCTGCGCAGAACGCTCAGCAGGACGAAAAAGGGCGGTTCGATGCCCTATTTTCTGCCTAGGGAGCTGGTAATCCTGATCCGGGATGCATCGGCCGCCGCTGCGGATGCCGCCAAGTCGGCCGCAGGGAGCGATCCAGCAAGGGCAAGGCAGAAAGCCGCCGAACTGGAGGCCACGGTCTGCCGAAGGCTGGAGCGGGTGCTTGAGAGCGTGGAAGCGTACAGTCCGCTGGACGCATTCTTTCCAGAAAATGAAGGAGATGGTGAATGAGTTTGATGGACAGGTTCAGGGTTCTTGCCGAAAAGGCTGAAAGCGGGGTTGACAGGGACATCCTTGAACGGGCTTTTGCTGGTTCCGTTCTGGACTCGATGGAGATGGGGATGTCGGACATCGCCGACGTTGTCGTCTGGGATGAAGGAGAGCAGTCGGCAATCCTTTTCCTTGACGGAAACTGGAACGTTTCCGATTTCAGCTGGACGGACGGCGAGGAAGATCCTGATTTCAACTGGCGTCCCGTCCCTGAGATGGCAAAGTTCTTTTCCAAGTGCATCGCCTATGCAAGGGAAAAGCGCATTCCGCTGGATGAATGCGGATGCGCGGACGCCTGCTCTGGAAGACGTCCGCTGAGCGGACGCCTGCAGGCTTTTGCATAGCATCCCGAACCGCCTTAGCCAGAAAAAGGAGCATTCCGATGACGCTGACTGCTGGAACCAGAGTAGCCGCCCTTGCCAAGGACTACGACGACATCAACAGGCAGGATGTCGTGTTTCCTGCCCTTGCCGTGATCGAATCCGTCTCCGAAGAGGACGGAACCGCATCCGTGGTTTTTGACGGAGACGGCGTCAAGGCAGTGCTTTCGCTCAGGGACGTAAAGACGCTTGAAGAGTTTTCCGAATGGCTAAGAGACCGCCTTGATACGGATCAGTACAGGCTGCACAGGTGGGCGTACAGGGAATGGCCGGGCGTGGAAGGCATCTGGAAAAGGGACGGATGCAGAGTCGGACAGCCAGAGTACTGGCGGCCGATTTTTCTCCTGCCCAAGGAATCCGCTCCCTTTGAGCTTCCTGAAGGCGGGGTCTACGTTGCCGAAACTGGCTGGCTGCGCGGCGAAGACAGGGAGATGGACGACGATTCGGTCTACGACATCGTCTACGTGATCAGTGAGGACGAAATCTTTCCGCTGGATGCGGAAGTCGATGAAACCTGTTGACATCTTCCTGCCTCTGCGGCATAAGGGACTTGCCAAGGGGAACGGTTCCCAAGGGCAAAAAGGACAAAGGAGAAGCAGAATGATCAATCTCGCTGAAGAAACTCTGGACTACATCGCTTCCTGCGGCTACGGCATCGAGAACGTCAAAGGCGTCAGGGCTGTCGGCGTCAACGACGGCGTGATGTACGGCGTGGACTTTGAAAAGTTCATCGAAGCCGCCAAGGAAATCGAGTACGACGAGAACGATTCGTCCAAGGTGCACGTCAGCCTCGACCTTGCAATCCTGATGGACGACGGATCAGCGTTCTGCAGGGCCGTGGACGCCGTGTCCAAGTTCGAATGGTACAGATGGTACCCGAATGCAGGGCAGACTTGGAACGACAAGTCGGACTTGGTGATGGCCGAGCCTGATGAAGTCAAGATACTGATGGACTAGGAGGAGCGGAATGAAGCCTCTGGCCCTGACCGAAACGGAAACTGCCGTCGTCGGAACCAAGTTCGGCTACGTGCCGCCTGCCGATTGGCAGGAAGAGTACAGCACCAACTGGCGCTACTACGACGACGAGCTGGATGAAAAGGACGTTCCTGTACTTGAAGCCCTGCGGGAGAAGAAGCTTGTCCAGCACATTGCATATGCCGACTATCCTGTCTTGGTTGACAGGGACTGCTGGGCGCTTACCGACGAGGGGGTTGGAATCTTCAACTGGTTCCACTGCTTTCCCGAAAACTACGGCCTGTAGAGAATGCTTTAGATGAAATGGAGCAATATCGTATGCAGAATCTGCTGAAAGAGCTTGAGGAGGAGCTGAAGTGCAACGGCTATTCTCTATGCGACATCCTTTATGCCTCCTGCATTGAGCGTTCCGAACCTGATTCCCTGTTTTCCCATCGCGTTGTGTTGAGACCTGAAGTCTTTATCAGGGCGGTCGAGAAGATCAACTACGATCCGTTTGCAGGAGATCCGGAGCAGGGCGTTTTCGCCATTGATCCGCTAGTGAAGGTTGTTTTGAAGGATGGCTCATACGTTGAACGGAGAAGCCACCACACTGGAGAAGAATACTGGCACTGCATCAGGATTGCACCTCTTAATCCAAGATATACGGAAAACGTAGATGAAAGCCTTCTCCACATCCAATGGATCAAGTCCAGCAATGGAGCGGATTAATGAAGCCAGCCAAGGAAAATGCCGCACTGCTGAAGCGGAAAATCCGCATTCTCTGCGAAATTGCCGCAGATCTAAGGGCAGACGGGCAGGTCGACTGTCCGATGCTCCCGTGGAATCCAGAAACAGGCACTGATGTTGGGAAATGCATCAATGACTGTCCAAGATGTTTCAGCGAGTATGCGAACAGCATTCTTGGCGTCAATGCAAGATGGTGAAAAGCGTTCAATAAGTAGACTTGCAGGCCGATGTAGCTCAGTTGCCAGAGCGTGTCCTTGGTAAGGACAAGGTCCCCGGTTCAATCCCGGGCATCGGCTCCACATATTTCTGGTGACGTGGGTGAGCGGCTAAAACCACTCCCCTGCTAAGGGAGCAAGGGCTTAAGCAGTCCTTCGCTGGTTCAAATCCAGCCGTCACCGCCATAAGTTAAATGCGGCGTCTATAACCTGATACCTATCAGCGTGGAGGAAATCGAGTATGAACAAAAAAATTGAAGACGTGAAAAGTCTGGCTGACGTCCGCAGGATCAATGAGCGTTGGATTGAGACGTTCGGCCGCTGGACAGCAGTCAGGCTGCTTATGGAAGCGGCCTACAGCGGCGACGGCATCATTGCCGAAGCCCGCAAGAAGTTCGACGCCAATGCGGCGATGCTTGGCAAGTCCGTGTCCTTTGACGAAATGCTTGCTTCCGTGCTGTCCGAACTTGAAGCAAGGCACGACGAGTCTACGGAAGCCAAGATGAAAGCAATGGAATGGATGGACAACGTCCGCAGGGACAGCGAATACGGACGCCACGACATCGACCAGTCTGACGGCTATCTTGTCCGCAACGATTCTTCTGAAAACTGGACGCTGTACCAGCACAGCGAACCAAGGTACATTCAGGAATGCTTGGATGAATACAAGCAGGTCATCCAGTTCAGGGGCAACGAATGCCTTGCCAATACAAGCAAGACGATAGCGGATGCACTGGATGAAATGGATGCCAATTCCAGCGCGAAAGTCGCATAGAAATTGATGCGCCCCTATAGTTCAATCGGTAGAACAGTTGCTTCGTAAGCATCTGATGACGGTTCAAGTCCGTATGGGGGCTCCACAAGCGGAGACGTATTCTAACTGGCAAGGAGCCTGATTGGAAGTCAGGTGCAGAGGAGAACCCTCTGTTGTGCGTTCAAGCCGCACCGTCTCCGCCATCAGGATTTTCTGGATGGATAACTGAGACAGTCTCAGGCCCGACTCGAAATCGGAGCGTCCCGAAAGGGATGGGCGGCGGCAGCTCATCCATCCGCCAGCACCAGAAAAGGAGATTCCGCACCCGTGAAGACGCACTGTTCAGCAAAGGATGCTGCCAAGGCAATTCTGGAATGGAGTGCCAGAAACGGCTGCGGAATCACCAATCTCAGGCTCAATCTTCTTCTGTATTTCGTTCAGGCGTATTTCATTACCCTGTCTGAAGGAAAGGAAAAGTGCTTTCCAGAAAAGATTGAGTCAAGAGCATACGGAGCCGTAGTGCCTGACGTCTATTCCGACTACAGGTGCTACGGCTCTTTATGCATTCCGCACGTCAAAGCGGAAGGAGCAGAGCTTTCCAAAAGGGACAGGCAGGCAGTCGAAGCGGTTGCTGAACATTTTTCCAAAATGGACGACAGCGAACTGTCGGAACTTGTCCTGAAGCAGACTCCTTGGAAAAATGCATTCCATCCGTACTGCTTTCAGGAGATGACGGTTAAATCAATTGCAGACTTCTTTCTGGAAGGAAAGGAAAGGCAGGGGAAATAGAATGGAAGCAGAAGCAATCCGCCAGACGTTCAAGGGGCTGTTCAAGAACATTGAAGGCGAGAACCACGAAAAGTTTGCGGCAAGAACGGCGTTCTGCCTTCTTGCCGATCAGGGTCTCGTTCCTGAAATAGGCTATTATAGAGATGCCCTAAAGGAAGCGGAAACCGCTGAAGCCGCGTTCAACGCGCTGAACTTGATGTTTGTTCACGTCTGGGATGTCCTTCACTTGCCTTTGTTTTCTGGCACGTGCGAGATGCCAGACCTGTCCAAAGCCGTTTCCGAGATGAACAGCATTTTCGGAATGGATTGGACGGATGAATCGCCTGTCGTTCTGGGTACCGCAGTCGAGTGCGCAATGAAGCGGGACGAAAGGCGAAAGAAAGGCGCGTTCTACACTGGCGAAGAAGACATAATGCTTATCCTGAATCCTCTCCTGCTTGACGATCTGGAGAAGGAGCGGTGCGGAATTATTTCGGATGTCAGCGCTGAAGACAGGAAAGCCAGACTTGATGTCCTGATTGGCAAACTGTCAGTGATGTCTTTCCTTGACCCTGCCTGCGGATGCGGAGCGTTCCTTGTCAAGGCATACGAAGAGATGCGGACGATGGAAAGCGTCTGCGTTCAGGCGATGCTTCAACAGGGAATCCCGTCCAGAATCAGGATGAAGAACTTTCACGGGATTGAACTGATGGAGACTGCGGCGCAGACGGCAGAAGCGGCTCTTGTCCTTGCCAAAAGAAGGATGGACAGGAAGCTGCTGACGCATTCCGTTGACAGCGGGAGAGCGGACATACGGAACGAGAACGCCCTGAAAGTTGAATGGCCTGCTGTCAGGTTCATCTTGGGCAACCCTCCTTTCGGCGGGAACTGCACCACGGGAAGCGGAGCCAAGGAGGACATGCGCAGGATATTCAACGGCAAGAAGGGAGTTCTTGACTTTTCTGCCTGCTGGTACGAACTGGCATCTCAGGAGATAGCAAAGAAGCCCGACACGATTGCTGCGTTCCTGTCCACAAGCTCCGTCTGCCAAGGGGAGCAGGTCTATCTTCTCTGGAAGCGCATCCTTGACAGGAATCAGGAGATACTGTTTGCATACCGTCCGTTCAACTGGAAGTCGGATGCCGCCGTGAACTGCGTCATCGTGGGTTTCGGAACGAAAGACCCGAACCGTCCAAAGTATCTCTACGATCTGGACGGCTAGCCGTGAAGCAAACTGCCTGCAAGAACATATCTCCGTATCTGATGGCAGACAGCAAAGCCATAATCTGTCCTGCCAAAATGCCTTTGTTTGGACAGAAGCAGATGTTGTGGGGAAACAAGCCTACGGATGGCGGCTTTCTGACATTCGGTTCTTCTCAGAAGAAAGAGTTCTGCTTCCGCGAACCTTTGGTGGCTCCGTATGTCAAACGGATGATGGGATCGGACGAAATGCTTAACGGCACTGAACGGTGGTGCCTTTGGCTTGTCGATGCGCCTAAAGAGATTCTTGAACTGCCCTTGGTTGCAGAGCGGGTGAGAGCAAGAAGATCGTTTCTTCTGGCGAGCAGGGCGCAGGCTACGAGATCCTATGCCAGTAATGCCCATCTTTTTCGTCAGATTGTTCATCCAAGCGATGGTTTAGCCGTTTCAAGGTTTTTACCAGATACTAGAAAAAATGTCGTTGTGATGAAAATCAGTAAAGATGTTGTTGTTCTAGACGGCTGCTATCTGGTATACGGTGGCAGCTGTATTGATTTTTCCATCCTGTCTTCAAGAATGCATTCAATATGGACACGGTTTGTCTGCGGAAGGCATGAAGTCGATGTTCGCTATTCAATCGACTTGTGTTGGAATACGTTTCCTTGGCCAAAATTGAGAGACGGATTAAAGCAGAAGTTCAAGCGAATATCAGATCAGATTGAATGGGCAAGAAAGGAATGCAGAATGACTTTGTCTGAGATGTATCGCATAGACGCTATGCCAGATGCTTTAAGAAATGCACATCAAAACCTTGATCGGCTTGTGGACGTGCTGTACAATCCAGACGGCTTTGCTTCCGACAGGGAGCGTCTGGAATGTCTGCTTCGGATGTATGAGGAAAAGACCAGTCGCAAATCCGTTAACATCGATCAATGGTGCTAGCCGTGAAGCAGACTGCCTGCCAGAACATATCGCCGTATCTCATTGACGGCGATACAGTGATAGCCGAACCGAGAGCCAAGTCGTTGAACGCTCCCTTGCCTATGGTCTACGGCAGCTGCATATACAGCGGCGGACATCTCGTTTTAACCGAGGAAGACAGAAGCGAACTGCTTGCAGAAAGCGGAGACAACGAAAGGTTCATCCGTCCGTGCATTGGCGGAAACGAGATTCTGAACGGCATCAAGCGCTGGGTTCTGTGGCTTTACGGAAGCAATGGAGAATGGCGAAAGTCTGCATTCATCCAGAACAGGGTTGAGCGATGCAGGCAGTACAGGCTGTCTGCGTCAAGGGTGCGGGACTTTGCCGACAGGCCTTGGGAGTTTGGAGAACTTCGGCAGCCAGAAAGCGGAATGCTTCTTGCCTTGCCGAAAGTGAGCTCATTTCGCAGACCGTATTTCCCGATTGTCTTTGCCGAATGCACCACGGTTGTCAATGCAAGTGCTCTAATAGTCGCCGGTGCGGAACCAGTTCATTTTGGAGTGCTGTCTTCGGCAATGCATATGGCTTGGGCATTTGTTGCCTGCGGCCGATGCCAGATGGATCTGCAGTACGGGTGCAGAAACGTCTACAATACGTTTCCGTGGCCGAATCTAGACAATGCGTCTGCTGTTGAAAGTCTGGCTGAAGAGATTTTTGCCGTGCGAAAGCGGCATTCTGAAATGAGTCTAGGCAGGATGTACAGTCCAGAAGCAATGCCTGCCGATCTTAAAGAGGTTCACGCCGAACTTGACAGAGAGGTTGACAGGCTGTATACCCCAAAAAGGCTTTACGGGGTGGAAGACCGTCTCAGATGCCTGTTTGCCGAATACGGCAGACTTGTCCAAAATAAAGACGGTTCCATCGATCAATGGTGCTAGCCGTGAAGCAGATCCGATGCCAGAACATATCACCATACATTCGGAATGAAGCGTCCGTCCTTGCCAAGCCAAGGACGTTTGCCCTGTCGGCTCCTCTTGAGATGTTCTACGGCAACAAGCTGCAGGACGGCGGGTGGCTTGAGCTTGACGATGAAGAGGTCAAAGCCCTTCTGGAGCAGTATCCAGAACTCGATCCGTACATCCTGAAGCTTGGCGGCGGGAAGGAGCTCCTGACAGGCAGATGGAAGCACTGCTTCTGGCTGAAGGATGCGCCGAAGGAAATCCTTGCCAATCCTGAAGTTCGCTTCAGCGTGGAGAGGCGCAGGCAATGGCTTCTTGGCAGAAAGAGCGAACCTGAACGGCACAGGCGGATGGCTCTTCAGCCGCATCTGTACAGGGACACGAACCGCTACGAAAAGGCGCTTGCCCTGCCGAGAGTCTGTCCAGAGAATGTCAGGCATCTTCCGTTTGCATTCATAGGAGCGGACACCATAGCAAACGACCAGATGCAGCTTGTCCCGAATGCCGATATGTACGTCTTCGGCATTGCCGTTTCGGCAATGCACGGCGTCTGGGCAGGCGGGGTCTGCGGCAGGCTTGGTACTGGACTCAGATATTCAAGGGATATGGCGTGGAACACGTTTCCTTGGCCCGATGTGGATGACGGGCAGAGAAAAATGATTGCGTCCTTGGCTGAGGACGTGCTGAAGGCAAGGGAAGCCTGCACGGGGATGTCTTTGGGAACAATGTATGATCCTGCCAAAATGCCGTCCAATCTAAGAGATGCCCATAAAAGTCTAGACAAGGCAGTGGATGCGCTGTACAGGAACGAAGGCTTTCAAAGCGATGATGAACGTCTAAAGGCTCTTTTCTTCCTGTACGGCAGGATGGCAGAGCATTCGTCTGGCGAAGGCGTAGGCAGGTGGTTTTGATGCGGACAGCCTGCCAGTGCATATCGCCGCATCTGATTGACGGCTATACTATAGTCAAATCTGCTTCTTCTCCGATGTTTGGCAAGAAGCAGATGGTCTACGGCACCAAATTTACGGATGGCGGATACCTGATAGTTGAGAAGGACGAATATTTTTTAGTTCCAAAAGAGTGTCGTCCGTTTCTCAGGCAGATGCTTGGGGCAAGAGAGATGCTGTACGGCACTGAGCGGTGGTGCTTTTGGCTCTACGGTGCGCCGAAAGAGATTCTGGAGCATCCCTATGTCAAGGACAGGATTGAAAAAAGAAAGGCATTTCTTCTGCAGAGCGTGTCCGAATCGACAAGGGAGTTTGCCGAAAGGCATTCAGAACTGCCTATATCTCCATCTTCGGCGGCAGGGCATCCCTGTCTGGCGATGCCTGCCATCACCTCTGGACGCCGTTCCTGCATTCCAGCCGTGTTCATTGAAGCGGACTGCATCGGAACGAACAAGACCTATCTAGTCCCCGACGGAGACGTTGCCGATTTCGCCCTGCTGTCCTGCAGGATGCATTCGCTCTGGACGGGAATGCTGTGCGGCAGGCTCAAGGCAGACTACAGCTATGCGAATGAACTTTGCTGGAACACGTTTCCAGTTCCTGAAGGATTCGGCGCAGATGCTGTCCGCTCTCTGGCGCAGGACGTTCTGGATGCAAGAAACAGCCTGTCTGGAATGAGCCTTGCTGAAATGTATGATCCAGACAGGATGCCCGACAGCATCAGAAAGGCTCATGAAAGGCTCGATTTCGCCGTGGAGAGAATGTACCGTCCAGACGGTTTCGAAACGGATGCCGAGAGACTGTCCTGCCTGCTGCGGATGCATTCGGAAGCGCAGGCGGAATGCGGCATATGCCGATGGTTCTGACTGCAGGAGTCCTGCATTGAATAAGTATAAAGGGTTCGGATAGCGAATGGGTTTTCTTTCAAAAGTTGGCGGCGAGTGGAAATCAGCCAGTGCCGCATACGTCAAGGTGTCTGGAGATTGGAAGCGGTGCAGGCAGGTGTATGTCAAGGCCGCAGGCGAATGGAAGCCCTGCCTGCAGGCGGGAGCTCCCAGAACTGCGTTCGTGCCGTCTCCGCTTCCTCAGGATCAGGACACGGCAGTAAATCTTGCTGCCGCAGCCAATGGAAGCGAAATCGAAATAGCTGGCACGTGGACAGGGAGCGCCGCCGCAGACGGCTTTCTTGGCGTCGGAGCAGTCAACGCCGTGCCGATCTCAGACTATGGCATTCAGGAAGAGACGGGAAAAAGGCTGTACTGGTTCTCCAAGAATGGAGTGCAGTCGGCGGAAGACGAAAGCTTTTCCCTAAAGTTCAGAGCGACGGGACAGGCAGTGACGCTGTATCTGAGACCCGCCGAAGGGATTGCAGTTAAAAGCTGCAGGGTTGAGTACATCTGCATCGAAGACTAGACGGTTCTAAGTTCCGTGGCTCAGCCAAGTCCTGCAGGAAAGGCTTTGCAGAAAAGCGGAATGCGGTTTGGGACAGAAATCTGTTGACGCCTTTTTCTAAACCTGTTAAATTGACCTTGAACGGAAGGATTGGAAATCAAGACAGCTCTTGATCCCGACTTGAAATCGGTGAGTACCCGCAAGGGTATGGGGGGCGGCACCTCTCCAATCCGCCAGAATATTTTTCCAGAAAAGGCTTGACGCTATAGCCGAGATCGGCTAGTCTGCCTTTGCCAGCAGGAACTGGCAGAAACCAAACCAAGGAGTCCGAAATGACCAATGCCGAGCTTGTCAGCATCTTCCACGGCGTCCGCTATGATCAGCCGAACAGCCGTCTCTGCTGGGACAATGACGGCGAGCGGGTCTACGCCGTTCTGGATGGAGGAAAAGCGCTTTCGGCTTTCGTCTCCTATGAGACTCCAAACGGCGTCTGGACTGATTGGCGCGAAGTTCCTGCGCAGTTCTGCGAGTCCCTGACCAGCGGCCTTGCCAAGGCAAAGGAGCTTGGCATCGCTCTTGAAGACCTTTCGAGGGTCATTCTCGACAGCGACCTGCAGACGGTGGTTCTCTGCTAGATCCAATGCGTCCCCGTAGCTCAGCGGATAGAGCAAGGGCCTTCTAAGCCCTTGGCCGCAGGTTCGAGTCCTGCCGGGGACGCCAGACTTTCTCCTCTCCATCGCCCAGACGGACAGGGCAGGGGTTTCCGATGCCCAAGGCCGCAGGTTCGAATCCTGCTGGAGAGGCCAAATATAGACTATAGGAATGCACTGCAAAATGAAAGCATTGTCTGAATATATTGCTGAAGCCAAGCAGGAAGGACACTTTGAGGTCGCCTACACGGTATTCGACAAAAACGACAGGATCGTCTCCAAGCGCAAGGAGTTCAAGACCAAGGAAGCCAGAAAAAAGTTCATCGAGAAGCTGAAGAAGGATCCAAAGTTCTACGAGATTCTTTCCTATCTTGATGAAGACGCCAAGCCGGGGATTGCCCTGACTTCGCAGAAGGACATCGACGAGCAGGTCAGGCAGCTCAAGCTTGCCGCCGAAAGGGTGTACGACATCCGAGACACGGGCAAGTGGAAGTCCGATGCAGTCTTTCAGGTGGAGCAGGCCGTCGCAGGATGGAACTCAGCCCTGAAGACTGCCGCGGCTGACAAGAAGATAAAGATGTCCGAGTTCCAGATCAAGACTGAGGAGCTTCTTGATTCGGCATACGTCTCTCTTGGCTACACGTGCGGACTTGGCGTTTTCGCTCTTGGAACTCTTGGCACGGCAAAGCCTGCCAGCATCGACTTTTTCGTCAAGTACGCCAAGCCCCTGATTGCCGCCAGAGCCAGCGTCGACGCTGGCAAGCCTGCCAAGTTCAAGGTCTAGGGCGCATTCAAATGCTGTTGCTGGAGAAACTAAAGGATGAAAACTCTTTCTGAATACGTTTCCGAGAGCCAGATCAACGAGCTCGATCTGACTCCCGACCTGTCCAATCCCGTTGTCAAGGCGCTGAATGCCGTCTGCACCAAGAACGGCTACAAGCTGGTCAAGGCGTTTCTGTCTGGCGGCAAAAGCCCTGTTGTCGTCGTTTCCCACGGCAGCCCGGGCTTCCATCCAAGGATCGAGTACAGTTCCCTTGACAAGCGCCATCCGATCACGATCAAGTTTGACGGCGATGAAGTCTATGGCTCAAAAGGCCTTCAGACCTACGTGAGCGGAATGCAGGCTGGAATGGCCGTGGTCAAGGCAATCGAGAGCGCAGACCTTTCCAAGCTGCCTGTGCCAAAGTAGACTGGCATTTCAGCTGAACTTTTCCAGACCCTGCCCTGCAGGGTCTTTCCGTAAATATGCCCTATATTCTGCACCGCCGACAATATGAAACCTATCAATGAATGGATGTCGGACAGGGAAGAAAGGCTGCTTGCCGAGGCAGGCAAAAAGCTGCTTTCCGGTCCCGAAGAAATCGACGCATCGAATCCTGCCGTCAAAAAGCTCCTGAAAGCCTGCTCCAAGAACGGCTACAAGCTTAAAAAGGCGTTTTCAAAGCTCAATGCCAAGGGCAAGCCGAGCGGATGGTTCACCATCTCCGTTGACGGCGACGGTCCGGGCTACCATCCAGACATCCGCTACAACATGAACGGCAGGGCTGGAGAGATGTTCTACATCAGCCTGAACCTGAAAGCGGACGTCAAGGGAGCCGAAGCAAAGGCATACGCTGAAGGTCTTGCCAAGGGCGTGGCGATGCTTGAGGTGCTGAACGGCATCAACGGCACGGAGCTTCCCGGACTGCTTTTCTAGCGGACAAACCCCGTCTTTTTGCCAGCCCAGACAATTGTCTGGGCTTTTTTCTTGACTTGCGTCCAAGACTGCGGCAGAATGGCTCTGCTGGCAGGGAAAGAACCTTTTCCCGATATTTTTCAACCCTTTAACCCAAGGAGACTACGATGGGCAAAAAAATCCCGCTGAGTAAAGAGCAGCAGGATATCATGGAAGGATTCAGCGACGCTCCGGGACACGTGACCTGCATTCTCGCCCGTGCAGGCTCTGGCAAGACGCATACGCTGATCAACATTGTCAAGGACTGCTGTCGCGGCAAAAAGGTGCTGATGACGTCTTTCAACAAGAACGCCGTGGTTGACCTGCAGACTGCGCTCCGCAAGCACGGGCTTTCCACGGGCATCGACTGCAGGACGCTCCACAGCATCTGCTACGGCGAGTTTTTCCACGGCTGCAAGCCGATTCGGCCGATTGCTGAAGATGCGCCGACAATATATGAAAACCTTGTTCCGTACTATTTTGGCGGTCCGATCTCCAAGAGCAGGATGCACAGCATAGGAGCGTGGTTTGCCATTCATGTAAAGAACTGGTTCAAGTCAAGAAACTACACAATTCAGTCGTTTGTTGAAGAACTTTATCTGACAAAAGAAGAAATCGGCTTGGGCATCGACAGGAACATTCTTTTCGATATGCTGACATCCGTCCACAACAATACGATATACGGACAGCCGCTGCGGGGGGATGAACACGGGCAGATTCGTCTGAGCATATCGCACAATGCCTATGCAAAAGCGATACAGCTCAAGAAAATCAAGCTTGACTACGACGTCATATTCATTGATGAATGCCAGGACTGCCTTGGCCCGATGATTGAGATCATCAATCTGCAGGATCACTGCGCAAAGGTGACTGCAGGCGATCCGGGGCAGCAGATATACGAATGGAACGGGGCAATCGACGCTCTTGACGCAATGGCTCGTGGATCAAGAGTTGAAAACTACAGGCTGAGCCGCAGTTTCAGATGTCCAGCCGAGGTTGTCGAGTACTCCAACCTTCTTTTGAAAGCAATGAAGGAAGGCGTACTGATGCGTCCCAAGCTGGTGAACGTCCGCAGCGCCGCGCCGCAGACGCGAGTGCTTGCCCATTCCAACTGGGGAGCTCTTACCTTTGCCGACGAGCTTCGCCAGAAGGGAATCAAGTACAGGCTCGACACGATGTACACCAATATGGTGAGCAATGATCCGCATAAGAGGGCGCTTGCTGGCGATCTGCGAAAGACAGTGAGGGATATGGACAAATGGCTTAACGGCTGCATCACTGGAATCGAATCTCCTGTAGTGTTCAATCTTGTCAAGGTGTTCAAGCACAACCATCAAAAGGCATACGAGATGGTAAGGAAATCGGACAAGGGCTTGAAGCAGATGATGACGATGGGCTACAAGTCCAAGGGACATCTCTACGACAAGTTCAAGGAAATCGTTCACGGCAGCAGCGAGGATGCCGAAATCACGATCTCCACGGTGCACCAGTCGAAAGGCCACGAATGGGAGAATGTCATTATGCTTGACGATTTCCCCGATTTCAACCAGTATTTTGCCGATCCGCCCAAGCGTCCCAGCGAGAAGGAACTCCTTACGATGGACAATCTGAAAGTTAGAAGAGCGTGGGAATCCAATCCGAATCTGGAGCGCGTCATCGACATTGAGCAGTTCCGCATCCAGTACGTTGCCGCAACAAGGGCTTCCGAGTCGCTGACGTTTCAGGATCCAGACAACATTCCGATTCCTACGGACGAAACCAGAGAATTGATGGAAAAGCTGGAGGAAGAAGGGAAGCTTAAAATAGTCTAGACTGCTGAACAGGGCGGGGCTGGCTCCGCCCTGCTTGATTGTCGTTCAACGAAAAAATCCTGCTGTTTCCGCTTGACACGAAGCCTGATTCGTGCCATTCTCTTTCTGCCAGCGGAAAGCTGGCATTTACCAGCAAGGAGGATAAAATGAAGTTTCTTAGATGGCTCGACAGGCTGTTCGACCGCCTTGGAACGAAACTGGCGGACTACTATCTCAGGAACTTTTGCTCCTACAAGTAGGGATTGAGATGCTTGAAACTATAATGAGCATTTTCGGCTGGGAGCCAGACGAGTCCAGATCCGTCAGAAAGAGCGTCTACGCTCCCACCGTCGTCAACGTCAATTCTGGCACAGCCTCTAAGGACGCACCCAAGGAAACGGAGCCTCCCAAGAAATGGAACGTCTTTCCCTGTCCGTTCTGCGGCGGCAACGTTCTGACATTCACAAGGCAGTCCATTGCAGTTGGAGGGAGGCACGACGGGCAGCATTGGGTCGTGTTCTGCGAAAAGTGCGGTGCCAAGAGTTCCCTGTGTCCAACCAAGGATGAGGCTGTCGAGATGTGGAACAAGCCTGCCAACGAGTACAACAGGCTTGTCAGGCAGGTCAACGATCTGGAAAAGGAAGTCGAGAATCTGAAGAAGGCAAGCCCGGAAAGCATCCTTAAGGAGCTGGACAGGCAGGACGGCCTGTTCAAGAGCGTTCAATGGACTACAGCCCCCAAGGCGGCTCCAAGAGCGAAAAGAAAGCGTCCTTCCTGCATTGGAGCAGGGAGAAGGAACGCTCGAAACGTCTAAGGCATATTGATCTGAATGCCGCTGGGGCGTAAATATTCTGAGCGATAATAAAGCAGATGGAGAATTGAATGAAGAGTCTGACAGGATATTTGAATAGAAACTCCCTTGCTGAAGCAGTCAGTGCTATTCAGACTGATGAAGTTAAAGGATTTCTTGACGAATGCAAAAAGCTTAAAGCTGCATGCACGTCTTTCGACGCCGTCGTTCGAAAGAAAAAGGCTATTGGCAATCTGATTGATTCTCTTGAAGAAATATGTCACGAAGAACCAGACAGCCGCAGAGAGCTCTACAGTGCGGCAGAAGACTTGGCAGAGGTTGTGTGGGAAAGGATTTGCGAAAAGATCACGTGTTTGTCAATGCGTGTTTCAGGCGAATGGAAAGACTTCGAAAAGACTGCCAAATGGTTCATTCCGTACATTAATGTCATTTACAAATAAATTGCTGTTAACAGTTTTTCGGGGACGAAATGGTTTCGACGCGGAGACTGATTTCGGCTTTTGCAGGCGGGAGCGCCGCTGGCTCCCTTATCAAGCGGCAAAACTAGCAATCGGCAACGATTACGCATACGCCTGCGCCGCCTAGCGGCAAAGGCCGCCTTTCCTAGAAAGAAGGCAAGCCTTTCAGGCACCGCCCTTGTGTCTGGCAAGGCTTCATTCAAGGGGCTAGGGACAGAAGGAGATTCAGCGCCTTTATAACCGAAGCTTAAAGACTGGACGCCAGCATTTGATGCGCCCTGTGCAGAGGCAGAGCATCGGATGCGGAGACAGAATGAGTATCTGCACTAAGCCTGTAGACGGAGCGGAATAGGCTTCACGGACGCGGGTTCGACTCCCGCCGTCTCCACCAGAACGCATATTCAAGGGAAGCAACTGCTTCCCTTTTTTATGAACTACTTCCGTCGCTAAAGGACGGAAGTTTCCTGCTCTGAGGCCACCATTGCAGCTTCATTTCTAGCAGGCGTATATTTCCCCAGTTCCTGAGGTATCTTTATATTGCAATCAGAGAGTCCTTTGTTAAGGATATTGATTGCGGCATTCAAGTCTCTGTCCATTCTCGATTCACAAGCTGGACATTCATATGTTCTGTCTGAAAGACTTAGATCTCCTTTTACATGGCCACAATGGCAGCAGGTCTTGCTGGAAGCAAACCATCGATCTATCTTGTGGAAATGCTTGCCTCGCTTTCTGCACTGCCATTCCAGTTCATTGATGAACATTCCAAAAGAAACGTCCATCACGGCCTGTGCAAGGCAATGGTTTTTGACCATTCCAGACACGTTCAAGTCTTCGACAGATATGAAGTCATACAGCTTGGCTATCGCTGATGCATTCTGCTTGATATAGTCCTTTCTCTGGTTTGAAATCCTTTTGTAGAGTCGTGCAAGCCTTATTCTTGCCTTCTCTCTGTTGGATGAACCCTTTTGCTTTCTTGAAAGCTCTTTATGCCTTCTTTTCAGCTTCTTCATCTGCCGCTTAAGGAAGCGTGGATTTTCAATCACTTCTCCATCCGTAGTCACGGCAAATGACTTGATGCCTACATCAATCCCTACAGCAGTTTCTATGTCTGCAATTGGCATTCTATAGTCATATCTGCTTCCAACATCTACAGTGAAGCTGACGTACCAGCATCCTGTTCTGTCTTTCTTGACAGTTATCATTCCTGGCCTGCCAAGAAAGTTGCGGTCAATCTTGATCTTTATTGCAGACTTTATTTTTGGAAGAAACAGCTTTCCATCCTTGAGTTTGTAGTCTGCCATTCTTATTCCAGATTGATCTGTCTTTCTTGACTTGAACTTTGGAAAACCTCTTCTATTCTCTGTTGTCTTAAAAAATGCTTTCAATGCCGTGTCCAAGTCTTGGCATTTCTGCTGCAAACCTTGTGATGGAGCATTCTTCAGCCATGATGTTTCTTCCTGCTTCTTCATTTGAGGAAGCATTTTATGCATTTCATAGGCAAAGATGAACTTTCCAGTTTCCTGATACGATTTGATGTTCAGTTCGAGCATATGGTTCCAGACAAAACGGGCGCATCCAAGCCATTGGTTGAGAATGACCTGTTGATCCTTGTTGGGATATATGCGATAGTTCTGCCTGATGAACATCGTTCTTACTAAACATTATGAATACGCATCTATTTAGTAATGGAGATCAAAACTGAAATGTACAAGGCAAGAATATCCTACCATATAGTGTTCGTCACAAAGTACCGCAGAAAGGTGCTTTCTCCAAATGTGCTTGAACTTGTGAAGGAGGTGTTGGAATATGCAGCTTCAAGGCACAACTTCTCCATTACCGTCTTTGGTTCGGAAAATCAAGATCACATCCATCTAGTTGTCGAAGCAAGGCCAACGCAGTCTGTCTCAAAGCTTGTGCAGCTGATGAAGCAGTATACCCGCTACCATGCATGGCAGAAATATGCCCCTTGGTTGAGAAAGTTCTATTGGTGCAGAAACTTTCTATGGAGTTCTGGATATTTCTGTTCGTCTTTAGGCAATGTTTCAAAAGAAACTATACTTGAATATGTTGAAAGTCAAAATGAGTAAAACTAAAATAAAAGCCTCCCATTTGGGAGGCCGTTTCAAAAAGATTTCTAGACTTTAGCGCATCTGCTTGTTCAGCTGATCAAGCTCATGCTTGGCTCTGGCAAATGGGTTTTTCTTGCGTCTTT
>JAEEGL014685521.1_pt1 | contig 225281 bp, 214 predicted proteins | sample 9134231 | NCBI WGS metagenome assembly JAEEGL01 (sample SAMN16246548, study PRJNA631951) | gut metagenome | biome: gut microbiome; feature: rumen; material: fiber-attached | host: Bos | place: Iran: Karaj | collected 2018-10 | reverse complement strand
CTCTGTAAGTTTCGCGATTATATCGCTCAACAACTGCGCTTCGGTCACTTGTCTACTAAATTCGCCAAAGCTACCGCTTTTGCTCATTAAGTAGCCTTCGCCCGTCGTCAAAAACAACATTTAGAGGTTGTTTTTTATCCTCCGGCGCGGTGTACAAAAAAAGGCACATAAGCACTTCAGCCTGTTCAAGCCTAAAACCGTTTTTAATGCGTCAGATACGACGGAAGTCTGTTGGCGACGTGTACAAAAAAGGTACATAAGCCAACAGACTTCCTAGTAGATGACCATTAAAAACGGTTTTTAGAATTGATCAGAGGTGTGCTTGATCAACTCCTCAATATTTTCAGGCGGCCAACCCGGTGTTTCCATACCGAGATGGATTCCCATCTTGGAGAGCACTTCTTTGATTTCGTTCAAAGACTTGCGACCGAAGTTCGGCGTGCGAAGCATTTCTGCTTCGGTTTTCTGCACCAAGTCGCCGATATAAACGATGTTGTCGTTCTTTAAGCAATTTGCCGAACGAACAGAAAGTTCCAATTCGTCCACTTTGCGCAACAGATTTTTATTAAACGGCAATTCTTCACGAACGATTTCGGCTTCACTTTCCGGCTCATCAAAATTGATGAACGGCTTGAGCTGGTCTTGCAAAATGCGTGCAGCCAAAGCCACGGCATCTTCCGGCGACACAACACCGTTTGTTTCCACAACCATGGTCAATTTATCATAATCGGTAATTTGACCGACGCGGGTATTTTCTACCTTATAAGAAACCTTCTTAACCGGCGAATAAATCGCGTCAATATTGATTAAGCCAATCGGCGAATCAGCCGTTGTGCTGCTGGAAGCCGGCACATAACCCTTACCGGTTGTCACAGTCAGTTCCATATTGATTTTTGCACCGGCATCAAGCGTGCAAATAATATGGTCCGGATTCATAATTTCTACATCATGACCGGTTTCAATCATTGCTGCTGTCACCGTGCACGGACCTTGCGCTTTAAGCGTCAACGTTTTTGCCGATTCGCTATGCACTGCGACCGCTAATTCTTTAATATTCAGAACGATATCTGTAACGTCTTCTCTAACACCTGGAATGACAGAAAATTCGTGCAAAACGCCATCAATTTTAATTGCCGAAACAGCACCGCCTTGCAAAGAAGATAATAAAACTCTTCTCAAAGCGTTACCAAGCGTCAGACCGAAGCCGCGCTCTAAAGGTTCAACCACAATTTTTGCTTTATTTGAGCCTTCTTCTTGAGACACATCAAGCTTTGTTGGTTTAATAAGTTCTTGCCAATTCTTTTGAATCACGGGTTTTGTCCTTTTCTTTAGAAGTTATATATGCATATACAAAATTAAGGGTGGCAGATTTAAGACCAATCTGCACCCCAAAAAAACAATTAGACGCGGCGTCTTTTTCTCAAACGGCAACCGTTATGCGGAATCGGTGTCACATCACGAATAGACGTAATGGTAAAACCGATCACTTGCAAAGCTCTGATAGCCGATTCGCGACCAGACCCCGGACCTTTAACTTCAACTTCCAGTGTTTTCATACCGTTTTCCTGAGCCTTTTTTCCGGCTTCTTCTGCAGCCACCTGAGCGGCATACGGCGTAGATTTACGCGAACCTTTAAAGCCCTGTGCACCGGCAGTAGACCACGAAACGGTGTTTCCCTGAGCGTCTGTAATGGTAACTCTTGTGTTGTTAAAAGAAGAATCAACGTGAGCTACACCAGAAGTAATATTCTTTTTTTCTTTTTTCTTTTTCTGAATTGTTGCTTTAGCCATTTGCACCCTCACTATTTCTTCTTATTCGCAATTGTCTTACGTTTACCTTTACGCGTGCGAGCATTTTGTTTTGTGCTCTGACCGCGCACCGGCAAACCCTTACGGTGTCTCAAACCGCGATAGCAACCCAAATCCATCAAACGTTTGATGTTGGTTCCCACTTCACGACGCAATTCACCTTCAACCAAATAGCCATTATCAATGACTTCACGAATTTTCATAACTTCTTCATCGGAAAGATCATTAACACGACGGCTAAAATCGATTCCCGACTTAACGCAAATGTCTTGAGCAGACTTACGACCAATGCCGAAGATATAAGTCAGTGCGACTTCAATTCTCTTCGCGCTTGGAATATTTACACCAGCTATACGAGCCAAATTTAATCTCCATTATTTCAAAATATTAAACATTCAAAAAGTTGATCACCACTTTTCAAAATTAAGCGGATTATAGGCATGTTATTTATCAGAGTCAACACATTTTTTACATATTTTTTATTTTTTTAAACAACGCCTTAAAACAAGCACACGGTGCCCCAAAACACGCCATCATTTCCGACCGCTTTTATTTATGATTAAACAACCGCGTCAGCTTCAAAACATCGTCGTTGCTTAAAATCTTGCGAATAGCCGTTACCTTTTGAAAGGCATGACCGCCATAATACGTGTGATGCCAACGGAAATCATCTTTTTTTGAGCTGAAATTTTCCAGCGGATTATACCACAAACTTTCGGCAAACGGCCGATACAGCCGATTAAACCAATACAGCGGCATTTTCAGCGGATGCAACATATCCGGCTCGGCATAATCCACAAAAATAGCTTTGCCTCCGGTTGACAGGCTTTCCAGCATATTATCCATCACCTTGCGCCGTGTCTGAAACGGCAATTCACGCAACAAATTATAGCAAATCACCACATCATATTTTTCGTCCCACGGCATTGATGCATCATAATTGATAATGGTCATATTGTGGTGGGCATATTTTTTGGCCGCCAACGCAATTTGTCTGTCCGACACATCAAAAATATCCAGCTTGCCGTTTTTATTCACTTTATTATATACGGCATCAATCTCATTACCGAATGTCAGCCCGATCTGCAACACATGTGCATTTTTGGGAATATCGCGCAACAAATCTTTAATCAGCGTGCCCGAGCTGAAAAACGACGTCAACTTCACCACCCGCGAGTCATCTAAAATCTCGCACAATATCGGATTATTATAAACCCTGTTAAATAACAACTTCATATATGCGGGCAAATTATTTTTCGGCATCGCAAATCTCCCTTACAAATTATTTTCACTGATAATGCCGCGCTTTACGGCCTCGCGCACGGCGGCCAAACGATTACCGACTTCCAGCGCTCGCAAAATCAACGTAATATGAATTTTGACCGTGCCTTCACTTAAGCCCAATTCGCGTGCAATCAGCTTATTTGGCATACCTTTTGCCAAACAGTTTAAAACATCCATCTGCCGCGGTGTCAAAATCTTAGCTTCGGCATCTTTATTATCATCGGTCTCCTGATTATCCAATAACAAATTGATTTGCTCCGGCGCACCGGTCATATTTTCGCGCAATAATTCTTGCGGAATATACACACCGCCGGCCAAAACCAAATTGATGGCGCTGATAATCAAACTGTTTGGGAAGGCTTTGGAAATATACCCCGATACCCCGATATCAAATGTTTTTTGCAAAATACTGCGTTCAAACACCGCTGAAATAATAATAATCGGCACTTCCGGACAATCGTTATGAATCTTTTTAAGCGCATCAAGCCAGTTTGCTCCCGGCATGGCCAAATCGGTTATAATCAGATCAAAATCTTTATGTTCGGCCAACTTATTAAAAATATCGGTATAGTTTGCCGCCGTCACAATCTGAGCACCGGCATATTCTTTTTCCAGAATAAACAACAGTCCCTGCAAAAACAATTCGTGATCATCGGCAATTAAAATTTTCATTTTTGGCAATGTCCTTCAATTTATAAAAAACAAGAGTATAAATACAAATTTGTTTGGCATTATAATAAAAATATGTTAAAGAATATATAAAATAACGTCAATATTTAAAGAGAAAAATAATATGATTATCACCGTAGACGGACCGGCCGGCGCCGGTAAAGGCACAATTTCGGCCCATGTTGCCAAAACGTTCAAATTGGCCTATTTTGATACCGGCATGGTCTATCGCGCCGTCGGGTTACAAATGGTCTTATCCGGATATGCTCTGGAAGATAAGCAAAAGGCACTTGAACTTGCCGAAAACATGACCTTTCCGCAAATGATGGCGCTGGCCAAACATAAAGACTTCCGTTCCGATATCGGCAGCCACGCCGCCTCAGTCATTTCCGCCTATCCCGAAGTGCGCGCCGCTCTTTTAAAAATGCAACGTGATTTTGCCCTAAATCCGGTATTTGCCGACGGCACTCCGGCCGACGGTGTCATTTATGACGGCCGCGATACCGGCACCGTCATTTGTCCCGAAGCCGATGTTAAATTTTTCGTCACCGCTCCGGTAGAAATCCGTGCTCAGCGTCGCCATAAAGACTATGTGGTTGCCGGCATTGATACCACTTACGAAACAGTTTTGGCGGAAATGAAAAAACGCGATGAGCGCGACCAAAACCGCGCCAGTGCTCCGCTAAAACCGGCGCCTGATGCCGTTATGTTTGATACCTCATTAGACAGCGAGCCGAACAATCTGGCCAAAGTTGTTGAAATCATTAAGCAAAAACTCAACCTCTGATATAATTTACCCCTGTCATGCAGAGGAGTGCAAATTATCTCACTCGCCCAAATCATCTTCAACTTCGTCAATCGTCAAAAAGAACGGCGCCAACAATATGTTTTGCGTAGCAATCTCTATCATTTGCCGTAGCGCCGTCACTTCCATCTCCTTTGGTGCGCGCGGAAACACATCTGTTTGCGTCCAAATTGTTACCGTGCTCCAAATACCTATAATCAACATACGCCGCCACATATTTTCCTCCCCGAGCCGCTTTGATATAGGCGCACCGTTTTGCCGTTTCAATCGGCTTTTTTTACTTGACGATAAATAAAAAAGTGTTATGTTTGAACAGTTTTTGCAATAAGGATAAGATAATGAAAGCACAAGTCATCGTTTGGGATTTAGATAACACATTATATCGCGAAACACCGGAGTTTCATGAGTTAATGGATACCATAACTGCCGAAGCCGCGGTTGAAGATTTAAAATTGCCGCTGGATTTATCCACCGCCAAATCCATTGTAACCGAGTCATATAAAACATATCGCGACGGCGGTGAAATTTTTGTGCGCGAATTCGGCGTTTCACCAAAAGAAATTTTTGACGCTTATCATAAACGCAAAGAAGAACATCTGGCCCCCATTGTGCCTTACGAAGGTCTGTTGGAACGCTTACAAGCTCTCTCTTGTCCGCAATACATTTTTTCCACCAGCTCGCACGACGCTTGCGAAGCCATCTTAAAACACATCGGCCTCTTTGAATTTTTTGCCGGTCGTTTTTATTCGGTAGAAGAATTTGATTGCTACAAAAAAAATGAAAGCGCCGAAGTTTACCTCAAATTCTGCGATAAAATCGGTGTTCGCCCGCAAGATTGCCTGTTTATTGATGACAGTTATTCCAATCTGGAATTTGCTAAAAAAGCCGGCATGCAAACCGTGCGTCTGTGCCACGGCAAACCGAATGACAAAGCTACCGAATACATTGATTATGCCGCCGATAACATTAACGAATGCTTAGATTTGCTTAAATCCCTATGCGCATAAAAGCGCTCATTAAAATATATCTTTATCACTTTTGGCAACAGACAAATCTTGCAAAATCCGCAACAAGGATTTTTGTGTTTTTTCATCAAGCCTCATCACGCGCGGCAACGCACTTTGTATAAATTCTGCGACCAAATCAATACCTTGCGTTGTTCTGTAATACTCAGCAGTCAAAACATTATCCACGCGGTCTATTGCTTTTACAAACCGCGCTTCCGGTGTCTGTCCGGCTTCAAATTCAGCAAACAAATCCGCCATTTTCGGCACATTAAGCTGTTGCACCAATTGACGCATTGCCTCTGTTTCAAGCCGCTGTTTTTCTTCGGGTGCAATTTCATTTGGCACAAAATCGCCGCAAAACACTTCCGGCAAATCATGCACCAGCGCCATTTGTAAACACTTGCACAGGTCTATCTCCTTAGGTGCTAACAGCATTGTCAACAGCGCCACGCTAAAAGAATGACCGGCATCGCTTTCCGGATTTTTGATATGACGATTAACCCAGCCTCGCCGCCGTAAATCTTTCATTTTGCCGAGAATGTTTATCAAATTTTTGACTTGTGCCATATCCATCGTGTTTTCTCTTTGCTTATAAAGTCAGGTCGGCAAATTCGGCACCAATGGCTTTTGCCAATGCTTCGGCATTCATCTCCAAAGTCAGCCCTATCTTACCGCCACTGATAAAAAACGTATCAAACAACATTGCGGTTTCATCAATAAACACCGCAAAATTTTTCTTCATGCCGACCGGCGAACAACCGCCGTGCACATAGCCGGTCAGCGGTAATAATTTTTTAAGCGGCAACATTTCCAAATCTTTTACCTTAGCGGCTCGTGCTGCTTTTTTAACACTCAGTTCCGCATTAGCCGGAATAACAAACACAAAATGTTCAAATCCGTGCTGTTGTGTCGGCGCTTCAGTAACCAGTGTCTTAAACACACGCTCGGCCGGTTGTTGTAATTGCCGTGCAATGGTTTGCGCATCCAGTCCGCCGTCTGCCGACCACTCATAAGCCTTATACGTCACACCGGCACTTTCAATAATACGCATGGCATTGGTTTTCAGCAATTTAATTCTCCGCTCTTGTTTTTTTTCTTTATCCTATTTATATACAAATAAGCATTAACAACCCATTAAGTAAGGAGAAAATTTATGAAAATCGGAGTAATCGGCGCCGGCGCGGTCGGCAGTGCCACAGCCTTTGCCCTCACCATGTCGGGCGTTGCCAGTAAAGTTATTTTAATTGATAAAAAACAGGATAAAGCCGAAGCGGAAGCCATGGATATTGCTCATGCGGCACCATTTTCCACCGCCGGCAAAATCATTGCCAGCAGCTACGCCGACTTAGAAAACAGCGATATCGTTATTATCACGGCCGGCGCCAATCAAAAAGAGGGCGAAACCCGCACAGACCTTTTGGCGCGCAACGTCAAAATTTTTTCTGAAGTTGTGCCGCAAATTGTGCATTATGCCCCACAATCTCTGTTGCTTATTGCCGCCAATCCGGTAGATATTATGACTGAAGTGGCGCTGCAGCTTTCGGGCTTTGCGCCCGAGCGTGTTATCGGCAGCGGCACAGTGCTTGATACGGCGCGTTTCCGCACTTTGCTCGGTTATTTTTTAGGTGTTTCCACCAAATCGGTGCATGCCGATGTTTTAGGCGAACACGGTGACAGCGAAGTTCTCGTCTGGTCCAGCGCCGAAGCCGGCACTTTGTTGCTTGAAGATTACGCCGTCGGCGTCGGCAAAGTTTTAGACGCCGCTAAGCGTGCCGAAATTGAAGACGGTGTCATCAATGCGGCTTATAAAATCATTGCCGGCAAAGGCGCCACTTGTTTTGGCATTGCCGGTGCCTTAATGCAAATCTGCCGCGCCATCGGCAATAACGATTATTCCATCTTAACCGTTTCGTCACACCACAGCCGTGTAGAAGATGTTGACGATGTTTGCTTATCTTTGCCGACCGTCATTAACCGCCGCGGCATCCATCATGTCATTATGCCTAAATTGGCACCGCACGAGCACCAAGCACTTAAGCAGAGTGCCTTAAAAATGCAAGACTTCGGCAAACAGGCTTATACTTTGTTGCAACAAACCGAATAATCACAATGTTTTGAATAAAAAACTTGACATTGTCAGGCTAATTGACATTAAAATATAGCAAGTTTTTAAAACAAAAGGATTATTGAATGATAAAAAAGTTTTTGTTTTTCGGCGCCCTTTTAACCTTATTCGGTTTTCAGGCTTCTGCCCAACAAACACCTGTTACAAGTGATAGCGAGCAAAAAATTCTCATCGCCTATTACAGTGTTTCCGGCAATACCGAGCAAGTCGCCGAGGCCATTCAAAAAGATATCGGCGGCGATTTGTATCAAATCAAAACCGTTAGCGCTTATCCGACCATCAAAAAAGAGTTATTGTCTCAAGCCAAACGCGAAATCAGCATCGGCTACAGACCTAAGCTTAAAACCCCTCTGCCGGATATCAGCCAATACGACATTGTGTTTGTCGGTTCGCCTTGTTGGTGGGGCACCATCGCACCGGCGGTCAGCTCCTTTATCAGCGATAAACGCTTGGCCGGCAAAACCGTTGTGCCGTTTATCACTCACAGCGGCGGCGGCGAACAAAACACCCTAAACGATTTCAAGCGCCAATGCCAAAATTGTTTGGTTAAAGACGGCGGTTGGATAGGATACGGCAACCGCACTTTCGGTCTTGCCGATTGGCTCAAAGATTTGGGCTTTACAAAATAGGAGCATATCATTATCACACTTTTTTACATTTTACGGTAAACATAATAAAAATGTCATCCTCGTGCTTGACACGAGAATCTCAGCAAATTAAAACCATCATAGACGGAGGAAAAAACTATGACAGATACTAAAAAAACAGAAAACAAACCAAAGAAAAAGTGGTTCAGAAAAACCCTGAAATGGATTCTGGGCCTTTTATTGCTGCTGATTCTTTTAATTATCGGCGGCGCTTATTATGCCTATAATCATTGGAATTGGCAGGGAACCGTGCGTGATTTGGTGCACCAATACGGCTCGGCCGCAGTCGGCACCGATGTTAATATCGGCAACATAGATTTGTCGCTGACTGACGGCAAAGGCAGCATCGGTGACATCACGGTGGCAAACCCGAAAGGATATGGTGAAAAATATATCATTGACTTAGAGGGCGTTTCGGTTGCGGTAAATACCGATTCCGTTAAAAAGCTGATTAAAGAGCTGGCGCAAAACACCGGTCCTAAAACCAAAACGATTATCATTAACGAAATCCGCGTTAACAAACCGGCAGTATCGTATGAATTTATGACCTTAAATCGCACCAATGCCAACGACATTTTAGCCAACATAAAAAAGAACACTGCCTCAAGTGCTCCGGCCAAAGAAGAACCGAAATCGGCCGATGCCGTCAATTACAATGTTGCCATCAAAAAAGTTGTGGTGGCCGACGGTAAAGCTACCGTGGCGGCAAATTTACTTGGCGCTTCACAATCACTGAGCCTCAATTTGCCAACCATTACCATTGACAATTTGGGCACGGAAAAACAAGGCATTACGATTGAAGACGGCTTGGCGCGCATTTTCCAAGAAATTTTGAAAACCACTACTCAAGTTGTTTCAAAGGCCGATTTAAGCAGTCTGTTTTCAAATGTTCAAGGCATGGCAACCGATGCGGTTAAAGGCGCAGCAGGTGCCGCCGGAGCAGCAGTCAGCGGCGCAACCGATGCCGCCGGCTCGGCAGCCAAAGGTGTAACCGACGGTGTTAAAAACCTCACCGACGGCGTTGGCGGATTATTTAAATAGTCTGCACAAACAAGCCGCAAAAAAACCCGCCGATTTTTACCGGCGGGTTTGGTTTTGCAAAGAGAACCGTCTGACCGTTAACTTCAGATATTCTTTCCGAACCGCTTATGTTAAGGTGGGCGCCATATAATCGGACCACGATCCGAACAGAGACAGCTCCCTAAAGGTAAATGTTGGCTCGAGAGATACGCGGTTTGCTCGCGTCAGACAGTCCCCTGCTTCTGCTTTAAATATACACTAAAATTACGCCCCTGACAAGAAAAAAATATAGAACAACCCGCGTAAAAATATGTAATAAAGTCATCCTCGTGCTTGACACGAGGATCTCGGCAAATTAAAAAGGACATAAGAAACAAAAAAAGGAGGCCGTTAATGTCCGGCGTAAAAATCATCAAAATCAAACCTGAAGACGACGGTATTCGCCTTAATCGCTGGTTTTTGCGTGAATATCCGGCACTCAGCCTCAGCCGCCTGCAAAAGTTACTCCGCACCAAACAAATCAAACTTGACGGCAAACGCGCCGAAACTTCCACCCGCCTTACCGCCGGTCAGGAATTACGCTTGCCGCCGCTGGATAATGAAAAAGCTGCACCGCAAAGCAAAACAATCAGCACCAAAGATATTGAATACATTACTTCAATGGTTATCTATAAAGACAAGAATATTATTGTGCTGAATAAGCCGTCAGGCTTGGCTGTTCAGGGCGGCACCAATACCACGCGTCACATTGACGGCCTTTTGGAAGCCCTCAAATTTGAGCTTGCCGAAAAGCCGCGTTTGGTGCATCGCATAGACAAAGACACCAGTGGCCTTTTGCTTTTGGCGCGCAATCGTCAAGCCGCCGAAATGCTGACCAAGGCTTTCCGCGAGCACACTTTGCAAAAAACCTATTTAGCGTTAGTGCGCGGCTGTCCCGATAAGTTTGAGGGCGAAATCAATCTGCCGCTTGAAAAAGTCGGCGAGCGCGTGCAAGTATTATCAGACGGCAAAAAAGCGCTAACCCGATACAAAGTGCTTGATAACGCCGGCAAAAAATATGCGCTGACAGAGGCCGAACCTTTAACCGGCCGCACCCACCAAATCCGCGCTCATCTTGAAGCACTGGGCACGCCGATTTTGGGAGATGACAAATACTTCGGCCGCGAACGCGTGCGCTTATCCGAAGTGGCAGATAAACTTTATTTGCACGCTTATCAAATTGATTTATCGTCAATTTACGGTAAAAAAATGATTATAACGGCACCTCTGCCGCCGCACTTTCAACAAGCTTGTCAATTTTTTGGATTGGAAATAAAAAAATGAAAACACTGTTAAAAATTTTACTTATTCTCATCTGTATTCCGGTGGTTGTTTTAGCCATTGCTTTCGGCTTTTTGAAGTTTGCCGATTTGAACAAATACAAACCGCAAATTGAAGCATTGGCCCTCAAATACGCCAACACCAAAATTGTCATCAACGGCGATTTGGATGTGGCTGTTTCCTTAAAGCCCAGCTTAGAGCTCAATGATGTTGTGGTTTATATGCCAAAGCAAGATGAAACAAAACTGGCGCACATCGGCACGGCTTTGGTGCAAATTTCCGTTTTGCCTCTTTTGCATAAAGAAATTATGATTGACACAGTGCAAACCGCCGATACCGAAATATTTTATGACAATAAAGAACAGGTGCAAATCAATGAGTTGATTGCCGAAATGGACAGTTTTGACACGCCGATTAACCTGACTTATGATACCAATGTTTCCGGCATAAATATTAACGGCACCGCCACATTGTCTTCGCTCAAAGACTTAAAAACGACGAACTTTGACCAATCGCAAGTTGTTTTAATGACAAACGTTATGGGATATAAAATAGATTTTTCCGGCTGGGTAAATGACATCAACACCAATTTAAACATAGACGGCGATTATGATATCAAATATAAAAGCAGTGCTTTGTCCGGCCATTTAAACACCGATTTAAGCGGTGAAGTGCCAAACATAAAACTGAATGTGACCAGCCAAAAAATCAATGTCAGCGATTGGACGGCGCCGCAAATTTCTTCTTCCGGTTGGCTGATTTCCTCTGCTCACGCCGAAGATTATATTGCCGGCACCACCATTCCGTATGATTATTTGAAAATGGTCAATGCCGACATTACGCTAAACATCAAAAAAGTGGTGGTAGATAAAGACGTAACCGTTGATAATTTGCAGGCTGATATCAGTGTTCAGAACGGTGTATTTAAAGCCAATATAAAAAACGCCGAAACCATGGGCGCAAAACTCAACGGTCAAGTCAACTTAGATTCTCCGAAGAGCTTACCATATCTCAAATTAAACATCAACAGCCCGTATGTTGACTTGCAAAAATTAACCGGTGGAACCGCACCGCAAGCAGCAAAAAAAAACGCTGACAACCGGAGCTGGAGCCTTATAAGCACCGCCGAGGCTTCCGAGCTGATTGCTAACACGGCAATTCCTTATCAATATTTCAAATTGTGTAATGCCGATGCTAATATAAATGTCAAAAAATTGCAACTTAACGATGAAATAGTTTTGGCCGATGTCATAGTCGCCGCTAATCTCAAGAACAGTGTATTTAAAGCCGACATCAAAAGCCTAAAAGCCGGTGATGGTAATCTAACCGGCACCGTTTCGCTTAACGCCAAAGACCAAACTGCCGCGGCAAACATTACCGCAGCCAATGTCATTTTGCAAAAGCTCATTCCAAGCTATGCACAAAGCACCAATCCTTATTTATATATTCAGTCCGGCGGCGTTACAAATGCGCTGATAAAGGTCACAACTTCTGGCCCGAACACCAACGCCTATTTGGCCAATTTAAACGGTCAAATCATTCTTCTCATGGATCAATCTCAGGTTAAAATAAAAAGTTTGGAACGCTTAAAAGGCAACATCATTGTGCAAATTTTGGACAATTTGAAGCTCAACATTACTAAACAAGATATGAAAATGAAATGCGCGGTAATGCGTGCCGATGTTTCAAGCGGCGTTGCAAATTTCCCGAAAGGTATCGCTTTTAACGCCAACGATTTTTATATTGTTGCCGACGGCCGTGTAAATTTGCAAAACGACTCACTAAACTTATCACTGCAACCGTTTTCCGGAAAAATTACCGATGTAAACATCTCGTCAATTTTAGGTTCACTTTTAAAAATCAAAGGCACCATCAGCAATCCCAAAATTTCACTTAACCAAACCGAAACGGCCAAATCCGTTATCGGCGCCATAGCTTCCGCCGGCATTTATAACGTCGGCGACATGATGCTTTCGGCCGATTCCGCGCCTTGCTATACAGCGTTGTCCGGCACGATTTATGCCGACCATTTTCCGGCACCTAAAAAGACTGTTACGAACACTGTTTCGCAAGGCTATACAAACACCAAAGATTCGGTAAAACAAATGGGTAAAGACATCAAAAACCAAGCCAAAGAGCTCAAAAATCAGGCCAAAGAAATCGGCAACCAATTGAAAGGTTTATTTTCAAAATGAGTTTTGAAGACACACAAAATTATGTCACCGAAAACACATCGCAAGTTATTGCCGTTTTGGCCGAATTTGCCCAAACCGATGTCTTGCTTTTTTGGCACCCAAAGGCCGAAATAAACGCCGCGCAACAAAAAACTTGGCAACCGATTTTAGATAAAATCAATGCCGACTTGAACAGTGTATTTAAAGCAACCGAAGGTTTAGAAATTCCGCCGCAAAACAAGACTTCGGCACAAATTTTGGCGCAAAAAATATCTGCTCTGCCAGTGGCAAAACTCACCGCGCTGTATGCCGCCGCGCTAAATTTAAAATCGCCGCTTTTGGCCTATGCCATGGTGCAAAAAATAATTTCGGCCGACGACGCCTTTACCGCCGCTTTTTTGGAAGAATTGCAGCAAAATCAAGCATGGGGCGAAGATGCCGAGGCGGTGCAAAAACGCGCCCGTATAAAAGCGGAAATTAAGCAAATAGAGGAGTATCTTAATGACCAGATGCCTTGTCATTAAAGGCCGCGTGCAAGGCGTCGGATTTCGCTATTGGGTTTTGCGTCAGGCGCAAAAAATCGGTAATCTTTCCGGCTATGCTTGTAACTTAGCCAACGGTGATGTAGCAGTTTTAATGTCCGGTCCTGAAGAAAATCTTGACCGCTTGCAAGCGCTGTTATATCACGGTCCGCTGTTTGCGCGTGTTGATTCCGTTCAGTCTGCACCCGAACAAATTCCCTATTTTCCACCTATCGTGAACGGTGTATTTAAACGTATTTAATCGCAAGTCCGCTAAAAGTTCTGCAAAATTTTCCAAACCCCGACCGTTCGCGCTTATCTTTTCCGACAAGCGGCCTTTTGCACCAACATATCGCATAAATCGGCAAATGAAACCCCGATATATTTTGCCTGCTCCGGCACCAACGACAGCGCCGTCATTCCCGGATTGGTGTTAATCTCCAACAACACCACCCCGTCTTTGTCATTATAGCGAAAATCGCAGCGCGACACCATATTGCAGCCCAACGCCTTGTGCATCGTTTCGGCATAGCGATAGCATGTTGCTCTCACTTCCGGCGACACTTCGGCCGGCAAAATATGTTGTGTTTTACCGCTTGTATATTTAGCCTCATAATCATAAAATTCGTTTTGCGCCTTCAGCTCGGTCACGGCGCAAGCCTTACCGTCCAAACACGCGGTTGTCAGTTCGCGTCCGGCAATATATTCTTCCACCAAAACCGGCATTTTGCCGTCATCATACTTCACCTTGACCGCCTCATCGGCATTTTTAACAATATAAACGCCCACACTTGAACCGTCCGCCACCGGCTTTACCACATGCGGAAAAAACGCTTCACTGCTTTGCCGCCACTGAGCATATTCGGCCGCGCTCATAGATAATCCGCGCGCCACTTTCACGCCGTTTTGCGCTGCCACTAACTTGGTTAAGCGCTTATCCATACCCAAAACCGAAGCTCTTACACCCGAGTGAGTGTAGTCAATTTGCAGCATATCCAAAAGCCCTTGAATCTCGCCGTCTTCGCCCCAGTTGCCATATAATCCGTTATATACCACGTCCGGCTTCTGCGTGCGCAACACTTCCAAAAATGCCGCCACATCGGTCAAATCGTGCTCAATCACATCATATCCCTTACTTTTCAATGCCGCCGCAATATCATTTTTAGAACTGATACTTACTTCGCGCTCGGCTGAAAATCCGCCGTAAAGCAACAAAACTTTCTTTGCCATTCATTTTTTCCTTTATATTCTGAATTTTTCTGCTATGTTAAGGAAAATTGTTTAAGGATTGGCTAATGAAACGCGGACTTTTGCTTTTATTTTTTTGGCTGTTGTCAGCGGCGGCTTCGGCGCTGGAAATCAATCATGATATTGATATTTCCATCGGCGTGTTTAATGCTTGCCACGCCACTTTTACTTATGCCGTTGACAAAGCACAGAAATATCGTGCTGAAAGCACCTTAAACACCATCGGCGCGTTTGATACCCTTTATCCGCTCAAAGCCAAATATAACGCCCACGGCACTTATCTGCGCAACATTTTCAAACCGGAGCTGTATCACAGCCAAACCAAAACCCGCTTTAACTCACGCAGCAAAGATGTGTTTTACGAAAACGGCGTGCCACTGTATCGCGTCAGCATCAAAAACGACTATAAGCGCCAAGACGCCATTGTGCCGGACGCCAAATATCCCAGCTCAAACGATTTGCTGACCACTGCCGCTGAAATAGCTTGGCACATTAACCAAACCGGCAACTGCGATTTTGAGCAATATTCGTTCAACGGCAAGCGCTATTCGCTGTCCAAGCTCACCACCGTCGGCTATGAAAACCTGACCACACCGCATTTTTCCGGCCGCGCTTTAAAGTGCCGCTACGAATTGGAAGTTTTAGACGATGCCGAAGCCGGATTTTTACTGGATAAAGATGAGCCGATTTATTTTTGGCTGTTACAAGACACCGCCACCCATGCCTATTTTTTCGCCCGTGCTCTGGTAGAAAACACCCCGTTCGGGCAACTTGAAGCACTAACCACAAAAATAGAGGTAAAACCATAATGAAAAAAGCCGAACTACTTTTGCCGGCCGGTTCGCTGGTAAAATTAAAAACCGCCATTTTATACGGCGCCGATGCAGTCTATGCCGGCACGCCGGATATGAGCTTGCGCACCCAATCCAAATTTACGCTTGAAGACCTTGAAGAAGGCATAGCCTTCGCGCACGCTCATGGCAAAAAAATCTATTTAACGCTGAATTTATATATTCACAACGAAGAAGCCGAAAAATTACCGCAATTTGTTGCCACTTTGCGCCGCCTTCAACCGGACGGTGTTTTGGTGGCCGACCCCGGTGTTTTTTACTATCTGCAAGAACACGCACCTGAATTAAAACGCTTTGTCTCCACACAAGCCAACATTTGCTCGTGGCAAACGGTCAAATTCTGGCAAAAAATGGGCGCTTCCCTATGTGTTTTAGGACGCGAAGTAACCTTTGCCGAAATGCGTGAAATCCGCGAAAAATGTCCGGATATTTTGCTTGAATGTTTTATTCATGGTGCCATGTGCATGTCTTATTCCGGTCGTTGCCTGATATCCAATTTTATGGCCGACCGCAGTGCCAACAAGGGTAAATGTGCGCATTGTTGCCGTTGGCATTATAAAATGCACTTGCGCTTGCGTGACGGCACCATTAAAGAAATTGAGCTTAATCCCGATAACGCCAAAGCGTTTGAGTTTTTGCTGGAAGAAGAGTTCCGCCCCGGCGAATATTACGAGGTTGTAGAAGACGAACACGGCGGTTATTTGCTAAATTCTAAAGATATGTGCCTTATGCCGCGCTTAAACGATATTTTAAGCATCGGTATGGATTCGCTCAAAGTTGAGGGCCGCAACAAAACCGAATATTACGCCGGCACAGTGGCGCGCGCCTATCGCCAAGCCATTGATTCTTGGTATGCCGACCCGCAAAATTGGGATTATCGCAAATATATCAATGATTTATATGCTCTGCAAAATCGCGGCTATTGCCTCGGCTTTCATGATGGTAAATTAACCAACATCAGCCAAAATTACGAATATACCCGCACCATGGGTGAATGGCTGTTTGCCGGCTCCATTGTTGAATGGCAGGGCGATGATGCCATTATGGAAGTGCGCAACTATATCAACGGCGGCGAACCGATAGAATTTCTCATTCCGAACAGCATGGAAAATCTGTCGCTGACCTTAAATGAATTTGAAGACGCGCAAAGCGGTGAAATCACACCGCGCGTTTCGGCGGGACAAGGCAAAAAAATCCGCCTGCGTCCAAATGTTTGGAACAAACCGCTGAGCGAGGTCAAAAAACTGTTGCCGCAATATGTGATTGCTCGCAAATTTCAGGGCTTAAGCGGCGAAAATGCCGAAATGTATGCGCGCAAAAAAGAGGAATTTAATCAACTGATTGAAGGGTGTCCACTTGACGAATAACAAGGCTGAAAATACCGTTTTGGTTATCGCCGGCCCGACCGCTTCGGGCAAATCGGCCTTAGCACTGAACGCCGCCTTGGCACTGAACGGCGTAGTCATCAACTGCGACGCCATGCAAATTTATAAAGACATTCCGGTCATTGCCGCCACTCCGAGCGCCACCGATAAAGCCAAAGCACCGCATCGCCTTTATGAGCTTTATGATTGCGACAAACGCGGCAATGTGGTAGAATGGCTGAATTTGTGCGTTGCGCAAATCCGCCGTTGTTGGGCCGAACAGAAGTTACCGATAGTGGTCGGCGGCACCGGTATGTATATAGATGCTTTAATAAAAGGCGCCACCCCGATTCCCGAAGTTCCGAGCGAAATTCGCCAAACCATGCAACAGCGCCTGCGCCAAAAAGGGCTGCAACGTCTATATGCCGACCTGCAAGAAAAAGATGCCGAAATGGCCGCCAAACTCAGCCCGAATGACACTACACGCATTGTGCGTGCGCTGGAAATCATCACCGCCACCGGCAAAAAACTCTCAGAATGGTATCGGGTGCCATTAGTGCAAAAATTGCCCGAAGCGCGGTTTAAGGTGGTTAAAATCGTGCCGCCGATTGACGATATAGAAAACCGCTGTCGTTTGCGTCTTGATGAAATGGTCAACGAGGGTGCGCTCAATGAAATAACCCTTTTGCTAAACCGCGGCATTGACGAAAGTTTGCCGGCCATGAAAGCTCTCGGTGTGCCTGAGCTGAGCTTGGCAGTCAAAGGCGAAATACCTCTGCCGGCGGCACTGGAGCTGGCCAAATTGCATACACGCCAATATGCTAAACGCCAGCGCACATGGCTTAAAAACAAATTATCGGCAGACTTAGAATTTACCGCCGCCTACACTGGTCAACCGCAATATTTATCGCAAATAAAAAGCCTCATCTAGCCAAAAAAAATATTGACAAAACTTGCAAAAATGTTATAATAACGATAAAGTAAATTGTGGAGGTTACCATGGAAAACGCCCGCTTCTTATCGGAAAAAAATAGTTTTGAGGTAGATATTTTGGCTCCAAACGGCGACAAAAAGTATATTGTTACGCTTGATAAAAAAGAAGGAAAATTGACCTTACTTGATGCTCAAACACAAGAAAAAACAGCAACAACAAAACTTTCTTCTTATTCTACGGACAAATACGCCGATTTAACAGCAGAGCAACTTGCCATAACCGAAACAGCGTTGCAAAAAATGAAAATCTTAGCAAAGCAACACATTGAAAGTGCCCAAAAAGACATTTTTTACAACGTTAAAGGTTCTGAAAATTCACCAAATGTTACACTAAAAATTATTCCGGAACATCTATCCGGCCTAGATTCATCTGACCCGAATGATGTCCATTCTTTATCTGCCGATGAAATAGTAGCCGACCAGGCGTCTGTTGCTTATAACGATAAAGAAACCGGCCAAAATTTGCAAATTGATTTCATTTTTAACGATGATAATACCAGAACTGTTGCAAATGTATATCGGCAAAAAGATAATAAAGAAAAAGAGCTTTTGGTGTCTTTCTGTCAACATGACTATTTAGATGACGCCCGCGGCGTTTCTTTAGCCTACATAAAAAATGTTTTACCTCATAAAGACTGGGAAAATCTTGGCAACATTTCTTGGGACGAAGCCAAAAAAATGGAAAAAATCGTCCAAAAAGCCACTCAAGATGTTGTATCAGCGGTGCATAAAATTGAACCTTCACTTAACAAAAGAGATGAAAACTTTGTAACTCTATCCCGAATAGAAGGTTACCATAAAACCGTCATTGATGCACAAAAGCAACGCGCTCAAGACCATGAAAAAGACATTTTACTCCGACCGAAAACCGGTTTACTTGATCAAATCACCCACGTCAAATTGAATTATGAGGAAAACGAATATACTCAAATGACCGGCGAACCAAACGTAATCTCCGCCGAAGTTTTATTTCAGGATAAAGGCGGAAATATTGCGTTCGGAAAAGAATTTCTTGTCAAAATCGCTTATCATAACAAAAACGGCGAAAATAAATTAGTGGCCGATATATATTCGCAAAGCAACGTTCGTTCAAACAAATTGGGAAAACTGCTTGGTGATTCCGTGCGTAATTTAAGCCGCAAACATCTTGGCTCGGCGGAAGCTCATTTAAGTAAAAATATGGATAATTCAAATACCGACAGCTTGCCAATGGAAGATTTTGAAAAACTGTTACAGCAAACCAAATTTAAATCAGATGTTCATGCTATTCAACAAATTGTCGGCTTTGCCCGCAAACAGGTATTAGCCGAATTACCGTCATTTACGCAACAATATGAGCAACAAAAGGGTTTGCAACAATCTCTGGAAATTGAAAAACAATTTGATAAACAAAACAAAAACACATCCGGCACAAAATCTTCCCGTCGCCAAAGCGAAATCTCAAGATAAACCGAAAAATTATAAAAAAAATATGCAAATAAGGCTTGACATTGCCAAAAAAATGGCATAATAATCCGTCATCAATAACGCATATCGCGGGGTAGAGCAGTCTGGTAGCTCGTTAGGCTCATAACCTAAAGGTCGTCGGTTCAAATCCTTCCCCCGCAACCACTTAGGAACGCCCCTTTACGGGGCGTTTTTTAGTGGGTGCAAGGAGTTGAACCGACGAACAAGTCGGTTCAGTAGAAGGATTAGGCAGACGTAAGTATGCCGATTTGCCAACAGGCAAAAATCCGCACTCTAACGAGCTTTAGCGAGATACTATCCTTCCCCCGCAACCAATATACCACCTAACTTATTAAGGTTAGGTGGTATTTATTTTGCTTAAAAACACTCAAAAGGACAAGAATCCCAACAGCATTGACTTATCCGACAAAGTCCGTGCAACGTATTTACGTTTGGGGACGCTTGATAAGGGTCCGGAGCGTTTTTGATTTTAAATCTATATTGGCGTGTTATTTAAACAAGTCTGTAATATCACCCTGTTGAATATGATCTTTATAAGGACTTATAACCTTAGGTTTGGTAAAATCAACTTCATTCAAATTTATCTTAAATGTTAAAGGTAATAAGGCAGAATCAAAATAAAACACACCATTTTTTACATCGGATATCGTGCGCCACAAAGTAGATGTATTATTTAAGTGTTCGGTATCAAAAACCAATCCGTAAGGGGTAGAAACACCGCGCATTAAGGAAAACACCATGGCTGATGTTTGGTCAGCAAATGTATATCCGGGAATTTCTTCTTTTATTTCCGGAAAAGGAGTATTTACCATCTGCTCCAACCAGCCTGTTAAATATACAAAACGAGCCTGAGACAGTGATGAGCCCGGCATACCGCCTTCAATTCCCGCCTCCTTAAAATAATCTCGTATGGCGAGCATTTTATCATATTCAGGATCGTTGGTGAAGACAATTCTTCCCTTTTGATGGTGTATTTTGGCTTTGCCGTCAATATATTCAATAATAACGTTATCACCGGTTTTATCCGTCACAATGTAATGAACATTGAAAGGGGCGCCCAAAAGTTTAGCCTTTTCTTCATCTAAAACAACACGAAATTTTTCGTCTTTGAAGTAATCTGCTACTTCTTGAGCAGAGGCAAAATTATCCAATAAGAAACGAGTCAATACTCCCGATGTCATTGTTTTTTCGCCGGGTTGTAAGTCGCCGTAATCTGAGGTTTCCAAATACAGCACATCAACAGCCAAACGTTCTTCGTTAATGCCGGAATTTACAAAACCATAGCTGTTAACCGATAAACTGGCATATTTTGAGGTCCAGTTAAATGGGTTAGCCCCTAAACCGGAATATTCAACTCCTTTTGGAGAGAGAACAATTTGCACCTCATCCGGTTTAAACCAGTCCATTGTGCGACCGGTAACAACGCTCCCGTCGTCAGAGGTGTATGTTACACGTGAACAAGCATTTGCCTCCGTCATAAAACCAAAGCACAATCCGGCTGCTAAAACAGTTGTCGTTAAAAATTTCATCTTTCCTCCTTTTGTTTGTTGTTAAGTTCACTATTCTTTTTATATCAAATACATCTGGTAGTCAATTTTTTTAATAACATGATATAAGGTGTTGCATATTTTAATAAAACAATATAGCATTACCCTAAGGTAAACAATAACAGGAGGACTATATGTCAAGATTAACTATTTTAAGTGCAGCCGTTTTGGTATTGAGCGGCATCAGCAATGTTTGTTATGGGGATAATAATGTTTCTCCATACAAAACGCCGACACAATGGCAGGAAAGTAACAAGATAGAAGAATACCATCCCAATCTGCAAATAACCGGCGAATATGATAAAAGTTTGGCGGCAGATTGTCAAAACGGCATTTTTGTCGGCACCAAAAAAGATGATGTTATTGCCTGGAAGGGAGTTCCTTTTGCAACGCAACCGATTGGTGATAAACGCTTTAAAAAGGCAACAGATCCTGAACCATCGGATAAGGTCTATGAAGCTTATTACTTCGGACCATCGTGTATGCAACCGATTGATCCGACAGGAGAAAGATCCTCGCTTTATGAGCAGAGCGAGGCTTGCTTAAATTTGAATGTTTGGAAAAATGTTAATGGTGCAAAAGAAAAACCGGTTCTGGTGTTTATCCACGGAGGTGGTTGGTTGCAAGGCGGCACTTCCGACCCGCTATACAACGGACAGTTTTTTGCTCAACATAACCCTGATGTGATATTGGTTACGGTTACCTATCGTATGGGCATGATGGGAATAATAAATCTTTCCGAATTTCCTGACGGCAAAGAATATGAAACATCTATCAATAACAGCATTTTTGACTTAGTCCAATCACTGAAATGGATTAAGGAAAATATTGCTGCTTTCGGCGGTGATCCGAATAATATTACGATTGCCGGTGAATCAGCCGGCGGCGGAGCCGTTTCAACACTTTGCACTTTGCCTGAAGCAAAAGGTTTATTCCAAAAAGCAATTCCGATGAGCGGTTCGGTTAATCAGGGAAATGATATAGAAAAGACTTTAGCTCTGCCGGAAGCTCTTAAAAAGGACTTGGGCGTAAAAACAGTCAAAGATTTACAGCAAATTGACTTCAAAACAATTCAAGACTATTGGGATAAAAATGCCTTAGATGTATATAGTCTGATTGTTCGTGACGGCAAAATTATACCAAATGATCCGTTCAAGCTTTGGGAAGACGGGATGAGCAAAGATTTAATCATTATGCAAGGACACACGGCTGACGAATTTCTTTATTTTATAAATGTTTTTCTGGGTTATGAACCGATGTTTGATGCCATCTGCCAGATATCCATGGATATGGATGAAAATCTGGAAACAGAAGAATTCAAAACAGATTTGTCGCAGTATAAAAAAGCTTTGGAAAATTTAGGTTATTCCGGCAAAGAAATCGCCAGACGTTATATGGACGATAAAACACTTTCCATCGGCAACACCTATCAAGCTTTGGAACATGCTAAAAACGGCGGTATCAGCTACAGTTACACCTTTGAAAAGAAATATGACTATCCTGAATATTTAGGGGCAGCACATGCCATAGACTGTTTCTATATGTTCGGAACATTTGACGGTGTTGATGTAAAAGGCACTAAAGAAGAAGTGGACTTGGCATTGGAATTTCAGAAAATGATTGCCAATTTTGCAAAAACCGGCAATCCGTCTACCGAAAAATATACTTGGCCGGTTTACAATAATGAAACACGTCAAAAGATGATGATTGGTGACAACATGAGAGTTGAAAACAATCCACAAAAGGAACGTGTTGATGCGGCCTTAAAAATGATGAGAAGCGGCAATCGATTCCGCTATGTTAATGCATTTGCCGAACAGTTGCCAATCGTCGCAGAGAAATATCCGGAAATTTATCAACACTATATAGACAGTGTATTAGCTGAAAAACAAAAAGTGATAGATGATATTGAAAATAAAGAGAATATTCACTAAACATATCAAGTGAGTGTTGCTTTCTGTGACAAACTAAAAAGCGCCCCTTTGCGGGGGCGTTTTTTAGTAGGTGCAAGAAGTTGAACCGGCGAACAAGTCAGCCGAAGGAAAACACACTCTTTGTCATGCTGAGCGTTCTTTAGAGCGCGTGAGCACCTCCGCACAACGTGCGGATAACCACTGCATAAGTCGGCTGTTGAAAGTCCCTTTTATTCTGTTATTAACCCAAATTCCGGCACATACGGCGGATAAAGCTCTTTTTGCTTGGCACACCGCTCAAGCATACGTTTTTTGAATTTTGGCGACATATTTATCAGCGACGGCGGCACCGGGCTGCTATCTTTGAGCAGGCGATGAAAATGCGTTACTGCTTTAAGCTTTTGCTCATCGGTGGCGCGGCGCAAACATAAAAACATCACATAGTCCAAATACGGCATATAATAATCGCAACTCAGTTCGTGGCGCACACCCACACTGCAACCGGTCCAAAAATTAAGCTCTGCCTCATTACTCATAGCCCTATCCTTCCGAAAATAAAAAAAGTCGCGTGATAAATGCGACCGGAAGTTAGAACCTATTCCATACAAGATAGTGCGGCATATTGACCGCTAACGGCGTATTTTGCCGCCTTCCGGTCATATTGACCAGAAAGCGAACATTTTTACGTTTTGTTCAAACGTGTATGAAATGAGGGTCCTAAACCTCACGCAAATTACCTTGTTTGCGCAATATAAATGTATGAAAAAATAACCTCTAAGTCAAGCACAAAATCGCCGTTTTTATTTTCTCAGCGGCACACCCGCGCTTCTTTATCATAATTTTCGGCCGTATCCAATTTGCCCTGCTCTTCAATCAGCGTTCCCTGAAAAATATCCAATATCGGCTGCATCATGCTCCGATATTCTTTGCTTAACTTTGCAGCCATATTACTATCATCACTCAGCACCGAAATACGCGGTCCGGACCGTTCAACAATATCCGGCAGTTGTTTTTTTAATACCTTTCCCAATAGTGTCATCGCCGCAAAACCGATATCAAGGTGCGCCTGCTCATGTCTTAGTGCTAACCGATATGGGCACGATCCCTTGCGCAAAGTTTTCAAAATATAAACTGTCGGACTTTGAAAACCGGCATGCAAAACCACCGATTTCGGAATGGTGCAAACATATCCTTTACCCACTCTCTGCCGCGTCACGCGCAAATCAATCATCACTTGCGGCGAAACATCTGTAAGTCCGTGAATCTTACCGTCCACCGGCCTGTCCGGATTGATTTTTTTGAACAACTCGGCCAACTGTGCTTCATCTTTGGAAAAATCGTATTTTAGCTTGCCGTAATTAACCAAAACCTCTATCTGCGGCGGATTCTCGTTCATTTTCTGCCGACACAATCGCATTGCCGAATCATACGAACCGGCATCGGCACTGTTCAGCGCGACACTTCCCCAAAAAAACATCTGAGCAAACAAAAAAATCCGTTTAAGCATAAATCCACCTCATTTCCAGTGTAATAACCATTTATTAAATCTGCGTTAACGTTTTTTCTTTATAATCCATAACACGAGAAACAAATGCGAATAACAAAGCTGATCTTAATTTTTTTACTTGCAACTGCCGGATTTTCTTTGCCGGCTTATGGTGTTACGCGCACCGATAAAAACCCGCAATTTTTTATGCCGTCGCACAGTTCACACACAGCCGATTCGCCACAAAACAAAGGACTTAAAAAACATCTTTCCGGCACAATGGAACACTTGGCGGGCAACAAACAAACCACACTAAACACCAAAATTATCCGGCTCAATCTCAAGCCGGCGCCGACAGATGATATTTTAGCGACAAACAAAGTCCGCGATGAGGCTTCGCAAAAGTATCGGCAAAACATTGTTGAATCATACTCTTTATTGCCGCAAGATTTGAATCTGATTTTGCAAAACGAGTATAACTCCATCAACCAAGAAACCCAACGCATGCACGATATCAAAAAAAATTTTGCCGCCATGTCGCCGGCTTACCGCTATGCCAATTTTCAGTTGCCGGCGCAAATCAGTCAAGAAATGACTGCGGTGCGCCAAGAATTCATCAACCGCAAAAAGCAATATACCGATTTCATCAACAACGCACCAAAAAATAAACATGTGTCGGTCATTATTTCAAAAGACCCGTTGTTTTTCATAAAAAGCGCTGTCGGCATTAAGGGACATTGGAACAATGTAACCTACACATCTTTGTTTGACCATAATAACAAACATGTTTTCACTTATGTTCGCAAACATACCGATATGCTTGAAAACCGCTCCATCTTTGCCGCAAAAACCACCAACGGCCGCATCAATCAAATTTACCAAAACATCTTCAATGATTACATTTATGACCTACGTCGCATCGGTGCCGGTTTAGATATTACAAACACGGTATTATTGCGCCAACTCAGCGAAATGACCGACGACTATGTTTTAATGAAATAGCGAAATTTTCTCTACCGAATAGGGCATACACACCCGATAATTCACTTCTTTTTTAAAATCGTGATCGTTTTCATCAAGATTTTTGTTGTTGGCTTTTATAACACGTTGCCATTTTGCGGCTATTTTTTGCACCAAATTCACAAATTCATCGTTGGAATATTGATAGTCGCAATCATCGCCCGCCACACAAGCCGTAATCCTTTGCCGTGCCAGTTGCCCCAGCTTTTCTCGTGTCTGTGCCAGTTGTTGTTCGCGTCCGGTTTTCCAAATCATAAAATGCTGCAACTCATGACGCAACACCGCACGAGTTTTACAGGCATCATATTCATCGGTAATTTCAATATATGTGCCGGAAAAATCAAAATCCACATTCACAATCGGCACCACACATAAAATTTCACCACTCTGAATTGTTTTAAATGTTGTCTGCACAAAATATTTACCGCCGGACGAATGGCAACAACCGGCGGCATTATCACCGCAATAAGCCGAAATCTCGGCCGAAGATTTTTGTTTCAGTCCGAGCTTACCGTATTTATAACGAATATTAACTTGTCGCACATCGGCGGCTTTTTCTTGGCAAATTTGTTGCGGCGATTTTGCATTTGCCGGCAAAACCCACAAAAGAGCCCAAAAGAAAAAAAACGTCCTTAATATCATGATTTAATTTTAGGTGTTTTCTTTTAAAGATACGTTAATGTTTTGCGGCTAAAATAAAACCATAGAGGTTAAGATGAAAAAATATTTATTGCTTATCGGTTTAATTTTATGCTCCGGCATAGCGACGGCGCAAACATTTCAGCGCACAAACAAAGTGCCGGCGTTTTTTATGCCGGCCGACGCCATGAACAAACCGCAACCGCGTCAACAACGTCGCGCTTTGCCGATACAGCCGCAACCGCAACAAGTTCGCCAACAGTCTCAGCAACAAACCGCAACACCGGCACAAAAAACGCAACCGCCGGCTAAAACCAAACCGACTGTTACCGCGGCACAGCCAAAACCAAAGCTGAGTCCACAACAAAAAATTGCCGTCAAAAAACCGACTCCTGCACCTCAAAACGCAAATCCGCCAAAACCGTCGGAAAATAAACTTGCGGCAACAAAACCTAGCAAACCGACACCGCAAAAAATTGTCGCTAACCAACCGACACAACCGAAAAATATCTTTGAGCAAATTATGGCCGATTATGAACACGACATCAAACTCATCGGTCAAAAGCAAAAAGTGCGCAATTTAAGATTGCAAAAAGTTTTAAGCTCTTTCCAAGACAAGGACATCACTTTTTAATCCAAACTTTTTTAACCCGTCCCCCTCCGGCATTTTCTTTTTTTCTTGTCATGCAGAGGAGCCTTGAAAAAGGCGACGAAGGCATCTCCGCACGCCAGTGCGGTAAAAAAAACAATGTCATCCCACGAGGTGCGCGGCGCGTCACCTCGTCAAGGGATCTCATCTTTCAGTGCGCAGCACTGCTTCCTTACCTGTCATGCTGAGCGAGAGCAACGAGCGTAAGCATCTCCAAACGCAGTTTGGCAACTTTGTTCCGTTATCGCACTTCGTGCGAAGATGCTCACGTCGGCCTAAAGGCCTCCTCTGCATGACCCAGCCACCTGTTCAAGCCTAAAACCGTTTTTAATGAGTCAGATACGAAGTACATCTTCTTGCGCGGTGTAGACAAAGCTACATAAGGGAAGGAATCTTTGATTAAAAGCCCATCAACCACGATTAAAAAAAACTCGGATAGCGTGCGTAGATACGAAGAAAGTTTTCTCACGCGGTGTAGACAAGAACTACATAAGTGAGAAAACTTTCAAGTAGATATCAGCTATCCGAGTTTTTTTATTTGACTTCTTCAAAGTCTGCGTCAACAACCTTTTCGTCTTTTGGAGCTTCAGCCGAAGCGCCACCCATATCGGCACCTTGTTCAGGGCCTTGAGCACCGCCGGCTTGCTGCGACTTATACATCGCCTCGCCAAGCTTCATAGATGCCTGCATCAAAGCATCGGTCTTAGACTTAATATCCTCTAAGTCGTCCTTTTCAATGCTGGCTTTCACAGCCTCAACAGCAGATGTGATACCGCTCTTTTCGGCATCAGACACTTTATCGCCAAATTCTTTGAGGTTCTTCTCCACTTCGTGAACCAGACCTTCTGCACGGTTTTTGGCTTCAACCAACTCTTTTTTCTGCTTATCGGCTTCGGCATTGGCTTCGGCATCTTTCACCATCTTATTGATTTCGTCTTCGCTCAAACCGCCCGAGGCCTGAATGCGAATGGCTTGTTCTTTGTTGGTGGCCTTATCTTTGGCCGAAACGTTTACAATACCGTTAGCGTCAATATCAAAGGTTACTTCAATTTGCGGCATACCACGCGGTGCCGGCGGAATACCGACCAAATCAAATTGTCCCAAAAGCTTGTTGTGCGCGGCAATTTCGCGTTCACCTTGGAACACGCGAATAGTCACTGCGGTTTGTCCGTCTTCGGCAGTTGAGAACACTTGGCTTTTTCTTGTCGGAATGGTGGTATTGCGGTCAATCAAGCGTGTAAACACACCACCCAATGTTTCAATACCGAGCGACAGCGGTGTCACATCAAGCAGCAACACATCTTTCACATCGCCCATCAAAACACCGCCCTGAATAGCAGCACCAACGGCCACCACTTCGTCCGGATTAACGCCTTTGTGCGGTTCTTTACCAAAGATTTCTTTTACTTTTTCCTGAACTTTCGGCATACGAGTCATACCGCCCACCAAAATCACTTCGCTGATGTCGCTGGCTTTTAAGCCCGCATCGGCCAAAGCTTTTTTGCACGGTTCTGCTGTTTTTTCAATCAAGTCTTCCACCAAAGATTCCAACTTTGCACGCGTCATCTTAATATTTAAGTGCTTCGGACCGGTTGCATCAGCCGTAATAAACGGCAAATTCACTTCGGTTTGTGTGGTTGAAGAAAGCTCAATCTTAGCTTTTTCAGCGGCTTCTTTCAAACGTTGCAACGCCAATCTGTCAGAGCGCAAATCAATGCCCTGTTCTTTTTTGAACTCATCAGCCAAATAGTTCACAATACGTTGGTCAAAGTCTTCACCGCCCAAGAACGTATCACCGTTTGTAGCTTTAACTTCAAAAACGCCGTCGCCGATTTCCAAAATGGAAACATCAAACGTGCCGCCGCCGAGGTCATAAACCACAATTGTGCCGGAAGTTTTTTTATCCATACCGTAGGCCAAAGCAGCCGCCGTCGGCTCGTTAATAATACGCAACACTTCCAAACCGGCGATTTTACCGGCATCTTTGGTAGCCTGACGTTGCGAGTCATTAAAGTATGCCGGCACGGTAATAACGGCTTTTTCCACCTTTTCGCCTAAATAGCTTTCGGCATATTCCTTAATTTTTTGCAACACGATAGCCGAAATTTGCGACGGTGCATATTTTTGTCCTTTTGCTTCCACCCACGCATCGCCGTTATCGCCGGAAATAATTTTGAACGGTGAATGTTCTTTGAATTTTGCCACTTCAGCCGAATCATAACGACGGCCGATTAAACGCTTAATGGCAAACAAGGTATTTTCCGGATTGGTCACGGCCTGACGCTTTGCCGGATATCCGACCAAACGTTCGGTATCGGTAAAAGCCACCATAGACGGTGTTGTTCTGGCACCTTCGGAATTTTCCAAAACTTTAGCTTCTTTGCCTTCCATCACGGCAAAGCAAGAGTTTGTCGTTCCCAAGTCAATGCCTATTACTTTATTGCTCATAATTTTAATCCTCCTGTTAAACTTTCTAAACGAGTATATAGGGAGCCGATTTTCACTCTGCAAGAGCTGAACAAATTTTTTTTATCATTTTCTTAAATTGTATCCTCGCACTTTCTTTTAAACCGTCATCCTCGTGCTTGACACGAGCACTGCGAAGCAGCACGCAGTCTTCTCGGCCGCTTCTTTAAAAATCTCCCTTCTCCCTTTATTCTGCACTGCTTAAAGCAGCAGCGAAGAGTCCCCCCTCTTTGCGCGGTGTAGAAAATGCTACATAAGCACTTCAGCTCGTTCAAGCCTAAAACCTCGTCTGGCGTGTGTAGATACGAAGTATCCCTCTTCACGCGGTGTAGAAAATGCCACATAAGCAAAGCGCCTGTTCAAGCCAAAACCATTTTTAATGCGTCAGATACGAAGAACATCTTCTTGCGCGGTGTAGAAAAAGCTACATAAGCAAGAAGATGTTCAAGTAGATGACCATTAAAAATGGTTTTATTTCTTTTTGATGAGAGCAGCCTTCCTTAACAATCCTTCATATTGATATGCAATCAAACGTGATTGAATTTGCGTAATGAAATCCATCGTCACTTGCACCACAATCAAAAGCGTTGTGCCGCCCAAAACGAAAGGCACGCCGACTTTGGCAATCAAAACTTCCGGAATGGTGCACAGGCAGACCAAATAAATTGAAGCAATCATGGTCAAACGCGTAATCACATAGTCCAAATATTCGGCCGTATTTTTCCCCGGACGAATACCGGCCACAAAACCGCCGTGTTTTTTAAGGTTTTCAGCTGTTTCCTGCGGATTAAACACCACACCGGTATAAAAGAACGTAAAGAACAGAATGAGCAACGCATACAGCGCCAAATAAAGCGGTTGACCGTGTCCCAAAAGCTGGCTCAGCGTTTGCACCCAGCCCGGACCTTTTTCAGCCGACAGATTCGCAATCGTAATCGGCAACAGCAACAGCGAGCTGGCAAAAATCGGCGGAATCACGCCGGTCGGGTTAATTTTCAGCGGCAAGTGCGAGCTTTCGGCCGCCGTCATACGCATACCCATCTGACGCTTCGGATATTGAATGATAATTTTGCGTTGCGCGCGTTCCACAAACACAATCACATAAATCAACGCCAAAGCCATTATTAAAAGCATGGCCACCGTCCAGCCCGACATTTGTCCGGCACGGCTGAGTTCAAATGTTTGCAACAATGCGTTCGGAATATTGGCAATAATACCCACCGTAATAATGAGCGACGAACCGTTACCGACGCCGCGTTCGGTAATTTGATCACCCAGCCACACAATAAACATTGTGCCGCCCACCAATGAAACAATGGTAGAAAACTTAAACACAAAGCTGTTAATCATCACCGCCGAAGCACCGTTTGCGCCCGATATACTTTCCAAACCCACGGCAATTCCATAGCCTTGAATAATGGTAATAAACACCGTCAAAATCTTAGTATAGTGGGTAATTTTGCGATGTCCGGCCTCGCCTTCTTTTTTCAGTGCCATCAGCGACGGCACCACAGATTGCCCAAGCTGAATGATAATCGCGGCGGAAATATACGGCATAATATTCAGTGCAAAAATTGTCATACGCTCCAACGCGCCGCCTGAAAACATATTAAACATTCCCAAAATACCGCCCGAATTCCGGCTGAACATTTCAGCCAGCACGCCGGCGTTAATCCCCGGCAACGGAATATACGTTCCCAAGCGAAAAACAATCAACGCCATAATTGTGAACCATAATCTTTTCTTTAATTCTTCCGCTTTGCCAAAGGCCGACATATCAATCCCTGCGGCCATGCTCTCTGCCATTGAAGCCATTTTTTTATCCTTTTATTTTAAAACACAAATTTTGGGCACAATTACCCCATTGACGCTAATTTAATACATAAAAAATTTTTTTATGCAACAAAATTTTGCTTATCCTCAGAATTTTATGCAAAAAACGAATTTTCTTCATTTTTTAAACCGTTTTTCTCACACTCTTTGGAAAAACTGTCTATCCATCGTCATCCTGAGCCCTATACTTCGCCATTCTGCACTGCTTAAAAAGCACAAAAGGCCCTATGCCTTCGTCGCCTGCGGCTCCTCTGCATAACAGGGAAAATATGTTACCGCATCGGATAAAAATAACTGTATTATGCCTAAGGAAACTCGGGTATTTAGAAAAATGGTTTTAACAAACCTTTGATTATCTTTGATTTGTGTTTTTTCAGGTTATCTTTTAAGCGTAACTTGTTGCAACAATTATAAAATGTTTCACATTTCAAACAAAGGAGAATCATCATGAAATTAAATCAAAAATCTGCATCGTCTTCAAGTTCCGGCAGCACTTCCGGCTCTTCTAAAAATTGTTCGGGCAAAGGTTGCTGTTCTTCCGAAAAACAAGAAAGCTCTTCGTCTTCCAGCAAATAGGAGCCGCCGATGAAAAATATTCTTTCATGCGGTGCAGGGCGCTCCCACCATAATCAGGAAAACAGCGCTTTGAGCCGCGGCAGTGAAATCAATAATTTGATGAATTATTTTTGGAATTACATGGACCCGAACGGTAATTATGCCGAAACAGCCGTCAGCGGTTTTGAAACCGAACCGCGTATGCAGGTGGTGGAAACCAAAGATGCCGTCAATATTATTGCCGAATTGCCGGGGATAAAACAAGAAGATTTGGATTTAAAAATTTCTTCCGACGGTTATCTTTCACTGTGCGGCGAAAAGAAAAATGTTAATGAAACAACGGAAAAAAATGCCTATTTTTCTGAAATTACATACGGCACTTTTAAACGCACAATTCCGTTGCCGTGGGACTTGGATTATGACAAAGCATCGGCCAGTTTTAAAGATGGCGTTTTGAATGTTTTTGTTCCGAAATCACAAGATGAAAAACAAAAATTTAAGAAAATCGCCATCAATAATACGGCTCATGATGCAACAGAGCAAACGACAAGCCATCATTAACATCAATAAAAAGCTCGCCTATAAAGGCGGGCTTTTTTATTTTAATTGCAGATAAGACCGAGAAGTGTAAAGATAATTTTTGCTTAAAATCTTCTGTTACCGGTGTTAACATTTTCATATGAACTGCGTTGCATCATTTCGCGAATCTTCATATATTCCAAGTCAATTTCACGACGCACGTTGCGAAGCAGGTTTTCATCTTTCGGGGCGCGATCAATGGCTTTTATCAGCTCGTCGCCGTTGCGGCCGTTTAATACCGACATCATCATACTGCGCTCGGTGGCATCTAAAACCATATATAAATTTATCAGCAGATTATTGAGATAAGCATTACCTTCAAGCGGCGGACGAGCACCGTATTTTTCTTCCAAAAATGCGGCAAACTTTTTGCGCACACCTTCTTCTTCGCGCTTTTTACCAAGCTCAATTTCATTATGCTTTAGAATAGCTTTTTGCCATATTTCGGCACGCCCTTCAAGCGTTAAACCCAGCGATTTATAAGATTCCATACGCTGTTGCGGATTAGTGCATTGTTCACATTTGAGCGGCAAACCCATGGTGGTTTGCAATGATTGGCGAAACAGCTCGCAATAGGTATTTGAGGCCTTTAAAAACGGACAATATTCCGCGCATTTTTTATTTCTGTCATCTGTCATTTTTTATCCTTAACCTGGTTTAGGATACACAAAAAATCAGCGGATTTCAAGTCTTTCTATTCTTCGGTTGACTGTTTGGCGCGTTTGCGAGCTATCGGATCCAAAATCTTTTTGCGCAAACGCAACGATTTTGGCGTAACTTCCAAAAGCTCATCGGCTTGAATGTAGGCCAAAGCCTGTTCCAAAGTCAGTTTACGCGGCGGAATTAAATCTATTGCTTCATCTTTGCCGGAAGCGCGAATATTGGTGAGCTGCTTGGACTTGGTCGGGTTGACATCAATATCATTATATTTATTATGTTCGCCGATAATCATGCCGACGTAAACCGGCGAATTATGCTCCACAAACATCGGGCCGCGATCTTGCAATTTCCACAACGAATAAGCAATCGCCTGACCGTTTTCACTGGAAATCATTACACCGTTGCGGTGGTCATCAATTTCGCCTTTATACGGCTCAAAGGCATAGAAAATACGGTTCATAACGCCGGTGCCGCGGGTATCGGTTAAAAATTCGGAATGATAACCGATAAGACCGCGTGACGGCGCGTGGAAAATCAAGCGCACTTTATTGCCGACCTGCGACGGAATCATATCGGTCATTTCGGCACGGCGTTGACCGAGTTTTTCAACCACGGTGCCGGAAAATTCTTCATCAACATCAACCACGACTTCTTCAATCGGTTCCAAAAGCTGGCCGTTTTCATCACGTTTCATAATCACGCGCGGACGCGAAATGGAAAGCTCAAAACCCTCACGGCGCATGGTTTCAATCAGAACACCAAGCTGCAGTTCGCCGCGGCCGGCAACTTCAAAACTATCCGAATTTTCGGTGCGTGAAATTTTCAGCGCAATATTGCCCTCAGCCTCTTTTTCCAAACGAGCCCAAATAACGCGCGAAGTGACTTTGTCGCCTTCTTTGCCGGCAAGCGGTGAATCATTTACAGAGAAAGTCATTACGAGTGTCGGCGGATCTATCGGCTGAGCTTTAATAAAATCGGTTACCGGCACTTCTAAAGCGCAAATGGTATCGGCCACCGTGCCTTTCACAATGCCGGCCACGGCTACAATATCACCGGCATGAGCACTATCTAAAGCCACGCGCTCCAAACCCTTATAGGCCATAATTTTTGTGATTTTGGTGCGCTCAATTTCGCCGTCTTGGTTAATTACTTTAACCGTATCATTCACTTTAACGCTTCCGCTTTGAATTTTGCCGGTTAAAATGCGGCCGACGAATTTATCAGCTTCCAAAGTGGTGGCAAGCATACGGAAAGGCTTATCCGGTTCGCAAACCGGCTCGCTGACATAGCTTAAAATGGTTTCAAACAGCGGAGTTAAATCTTTGTGTTCATCAGCTAAGTCGCGCACTGCCCAGCCGTTGCGGCCGCTGGCATACAAAACCGGAAAATCAAGCTGTTCGTCATTGGCGTCTAAGCTGACAAAGAGATCAAAAATTTCGTTCAAAACTTCGTCCGGACGGGCATCGGCTTTGTCGGCCTTGTTAATCACCACAATCGGTTTGAGGCCTATTTTTAAGGCTTTACCCAACACAAACTTGGTTTGCGGCATCGGGCCTTCGGAAGCATCTACCAACAGCACCACACCATCTACCATGGATAAAATCCGCTCTACTTCACCACCGAAATCGGCGTGTCCCGGTGTGTCTACAATATTGATATGCGTGCCGTGCCATTCCACAGAAGTGCATTTAGATAAAATGGTAATACCGCGCTCGCGCTCCAAATCATTGCTATCCATCACACAATCAACCACTTTTTGATTGTCACGAAAAGTGCCGCTTTGACGCAAAAGACCGTCTACCAAAGTGGTTTTGCCGTGGTCAACGTGGGCAATAATGGCAATATTACGCATACTCATATTTTTGTTCCTCTTAAAATTGTTCTTCGTTCGGCGGCCGAAAATCGGCGCGCAAAAATTGCCTTACAATAGCGCATTTTTTATAAATTTCAAGCATTTTTTGCCGGACAGAGCGGTTTTTTGATACCGGTTTATTTTTTGACCTGATTCTTCGGCTTTGATGGGCTGCGCTGCTGCTTTAAGTTGTGCAGAATGACGGTGCCATAGAATGACAAAGAGGTTTGATTATACCACTTTTTTATTATAAGAAATTGCACTGCTTAAAGCAGCTCTTTGTCATTGTGAGGAGTGCAAAGCACGACGTAACAATCTTCGGACGCAAGTCCGATAATTAGCGCACTTACCGCACTAAAGTGCGGGGATGCTTTTGTCGCTACGCTCCTCTGCATGACAAGGAAAAAGGGAACGGCTCCTCAGGATTGGATGACATTATAAAATAAAATTCGTTCTTGCTTTTAGCTATTTTTCAAACTAAATATGAATTATGAGGTGACGATGAAGAAAGTTTATTGTTTTTATTGCCAGCAAGATGTGGCACCGAAAAAGTTTTTGTGGTGGCGTGTGTGTCCCGAGTGTCAGCACCGGCTGACCGACAACGGTGACGGATTTTATAAAGTGTGTGATGCGTGTGGCGCAAATATGCCAGCTGATGCAAAAGTGTGTGTGCAATGCGGTAAAGGTGCCGAGATTGACGGATTACCGGCGGCGCTCGGGTTAACCGACGTTAAATCGGTATGGTTACTGTGGCTGATACGCATTGCCGCGGTTGTGTTCAGTGTTATTTTAGCGGTTGGCATTTTATATATTTCGTTTTATTTGGTTTTTGTGTTATTGGCGCTGGGATTGGCCTTTTTTGTGTTTCAGCTGTTTTGGCCGACGCGACGGTTTTAATATAACAAAAAGTGTGGTGGTCTTTATATACAAAAAAACCTTCCGTTCAGGAAGGTTATTTTTGGTGCGCTAGGCCAGACTTGAACTGGCACGGGATAAATCCCAACAGATTTTAAGTCTTTTCTAAACGCATTTTTATTAAGCGTGATTTACAATGATTTACATTACAAAACCATTGACACGTCAAGCTCTCTGTGTTAATGTTGTTTTAGATTAACAATGATTAAAAAAGATTTAATTATATCAAAAATTGGTGACAAATTGGTGACAATATGAAAACACTCAAAACAAAACACAAAGGCGTTTATTACCGCGAACACGCTACACGTAAAAACGGCATACGTAAAGACCGGTATTTTATTCTGCGCTATACCGACAACGGCATACGCAAACAAGAGGGTTATGGGTGGGAGAGTGCCGGCTATACCGAAACAAAAGCCGCTGCTGAAATTGAGATCCTGCGTGAAAATATAAAAAAGGGCACCGGTTACCGGAGCCTTAATGAAAAATACGCGCAGCAAAACGCCACAGCCACCGCGCGCGAATCCGAAAATATGACGGTTAATGACTTCTTTGAACTATACGAGGCCGGCCAAAAAGGCGTTAAATCCGAAAAGGGCGTGACTAATGAACGACAAAATTATGATAATCATATAAAAAAATATATCGGTTATTTGCCGCTCAAAGCCGTCAGGATTGATGAAATTGAAAAAATAAAGCAGATTATGCTTGCAACAAAAAAAGCCTCTGGAGAGCCAAAATATGCAGCTGCAACAATTAACCATGTTCTGAAATTGATCCGGCACTTGTTTAATACCGCCATCGCACGCGGTAAGGCAGAGGTTAATCCGATGAATAATGTTGACTTGCTGCCGGTAGATAACGAAAGACTGCGCTTTTTAAGCCATGAAGAGGCCGACACGCTGCTTGCTGAATTAAAAAAGATCCGTGTTACCGGTGCGCAAACATTCGGCTATGAATATTATAAACGGCATGAAGTAAATCAAACTTATGAAATGGCTGTTATCGCTCTAAATTGCGGCTGCCGAGAGGGAGAATTGTTTGAAATTCGCGCGGCTGATGTTAATTTTAACACAAATTTTCTCACTATACGCAAAACAAAAAACCACAAAAGCCGCAACTTGCCGCTCACAAATGCTATGATTGAGATATTAAAACGCCGGATCAACGAGCTGCAGCTCACTGGTGAACAATATATTTTTCAAAGTTATACCGGCACAAGGCTCTATGAACTGTCAGATCAGTATCAAGAAATTGCAGACCGGTTATTTAATCAAGATGTAAAAGATCGGCAGCTGCGTGTTGTTTTTCACACTCTGCGGCATACGTTTGCCTCTTGGCTTGTTATGGCCGGCGTGGATCTTTACACCGTTAAAGAGTTGCTTGGCCATAAAACTCTTGCAATGACAATGCGCTATGCTCACCTTGCGCCCAACAAATTCACAGCTGCCACCGCTGTCTTAAATAATCATTCAGCAGCCATTGCCGGTGCTGTGTCATAATCATCTAATCTGGCCACAACTTTGCTTTCACAAAAACACTTGCGGCTGTAATATTCAGACTTTTTGCCTTTGTTAAATTCAGACACCGGCCGATGATAACCCATGACGCGTGTCCAAATCTCACATTTTTGCCGCTCTTCGTCTTTCAACTCAATATTATCGCTCATTGCTTTTTCCTCCGTTAAAGTTAATTGTTAATTGTTTGTCGCGGCCGCGCATAATTCTTGGCCGCTGATCGCGCAAATAATTTTCAAGTCCCTCATTCATAATCACGCGCGGCTGATGATCAGGAAATTTACGCTTTAATTTTGCGCAAACCTCCGGCAGTTTCATATCTTCATAAAAGTCTATATCCTCACCGCCTTGACCTATTATGAAGTGCGCCCATTCGCCGCTGATTTTCATAAGGTATGCGTGCCGGATCACTTTTATTTGCTTTGCGCGTTGCGCGTCTTTTTCCTGCTCTTCCGGTGGATAGTCAGGGAAAGGGATCCTTTCTTCTTTCATCGCCAATAATCCTCCACAAAATGCTTGTTCGGTTTTCTGGCCGCCTCAAGTTTGCGCTTAAGCAGCTCAACTTTATATTGATAAGCCTCTTCCTGATCGCGTTGCCACTCATGAAAAGATTGCCCTTGTGGCGTATAGCACAATTCAGGATCAACCTTTTGCCTCCGGTTAGGCCAATAAATCCAAACATTCATTTTTTGCATATTTCAAGCTCCTGCCTTAGTTTATCAATTCGCCCGATCCACTCCCATGTTGCCGGATAGTCGTCAATACTGGCGTTTTCTAATTCGTCAGCCACCGCTTTGCCGGCCACCGGATAGACCGGACAAAAGTCATAATGCACCGTTACGCATTGCTTTGAGCAAGCTGTCGCGGTTAGCGTTAGGCCTACTATGAATAACAGCCTTAGCCTTTGCCACATCTTCAACCTCCTTTTGCTTTGCCTCTGTTGTAATAACCACCTGCTGCACCGCTTTCAGCTCACATTCAGCCTTAACGCGCTTTTCAACTTGGTGATTGCTCCATAAGAAAAATGCGCCGACGGCTATAATAATCAGCACGCAGCGCAATATTAAATCAATTATCTTGGCCTTTGTCATGACGCACCCCTTTGATAATATCAACAAGTTGCTTGATCGTGTTTAGCGGTTTGTCGGCCAACAGTTTCAAAAGGTTAGTTAATACGTCAAAAAATTCTCTGGCAAAGCTGCAACCACCGCCTATGATTGCAAAAGTCAGGTATTCATTGACGCCGATCCCCATACAAATACTGCCGATAATTAAGCTCAATGTAATTGAGGCCACAACCTTTTTGATTTTATCAGCCGTTGACAATGGCTCTTTTGACCAGACCACCGACAACGCGCCGAAAATAAACCCGATCAATCCGAACTCCAAAATTAAATCTTTGATTGCTTTCAACATACCATCGCCCTCTTAGTCTATATTGTTAAAGAAAAGGTGATGGCCAAGCACTACGCACGGCGTTTTACCTTTTGCCCACTTTGGCTGATTGCAAGCCTTTGGATTATAATAGTGCGTTGCGCCCTTTGTAATATCCTCAAGCTCACCATTAGCGGCCAGTGTTGCAATTTCATAGCATTCCGCAAAGCGTTTGTTTGCCAAATCAACATTTTGAATTATTTTTTTATTCGGATCGTTGTCATTCCAACAAGAAAATTGCCACGGTTTCAGGCAGGTTGCGTCAATCGTCGGCACTTTCACGCCGCCAATAATCCGATAACCGGCCATAATCCGCTTTTTTACCCTATTTAAAACAACGCAGGCAACAGCTATTTTGCCCTGCCTGTCCTCTCCTCTGGCCTCACCATACAAAGTGCGCGCCAGTGTATCAATATCTCTTTCCTTAGTCATTGCTCATATTTCCTTTAATATGAACAATAACCCCACTTTTATTAAGCTCTTTCAAAATAATAATACGCCGGATTTTCTAAAATTGCAATTTGCAAATCAAAAATTTCCGATGATTTCATTATAATCAGCTAAATCAATTAACCAGCCAACACAAGTAGCAAGCTCCACACTGCTTATGTCGCCGGATTGATAAAGCCGCGTAAGGCTTGCCTTAATACCGGTATTGTCACCGCGTACTAAAGCAAGCACCACCGCGTCAATATTATTCTGTTGCATTGTCAAGCAGCTCTCTCAATTCATCAATACGCAAGCGTAGCTGTTTAGCCTCTGCCTCCATGTCTTTGTATTTTTCATACACCGGCATTTCAAGATCAGGGTGCAACTCTTTCAATTTTTCAGCACACTCAAACGCTACTTTGCGCGCAGCATAATCGTGTTGTTCCAAAATATTGTTGCAGATATTGATTTCATTTAAGATCTCATCTTTAGTCATGACATTATACTCCATAAAAACCGGCGCATATTCCACACGGACAAGCGCGCATTGCGCCGTTTCATGCTGCCTGCCCAACTCTCAAAAGATTGCATAAGCTCTGCTTTACCTAAAGCATGGCTATGCAAAAGGTTAATTTGTTTCTTTAGTTTTCGTCGCTCCCTAACCACGCTCTTATGCTCCGGCTTTTTTATAATCTTGCCGGTGGCCGTCAGGTAAAAGATCGTTTTGAGCCACTTCAAACCATCTTTAATACGAACAATCATTGTTTTCTTTGGTGACAGCGTGATCCGTAGCCGCCTGCACCAGTCACGGATCTTGTCAAGCATTCTGATTGCCGTCTTTTTCTCTCTTGTTAAAATATAGCTGTCGTCCATATACCGGCCAAACATAACTTTATCATAGCCATGCGTTTCAGTTATTGCATGATCGATCTTGTTCGGATAATAAATTGCATGCATTTGACTTGTTTCTGATCCAAGTCCTAAACCTTTAACACCGTAAGCGTCAATAAAGTCGTCAATCAATTTCAGCAGTCGCTTATCCTTAAACTTTTGCCGATATATTTCTTTGGCCACATCATGATCGATATTTTCAAAATATCCTTTGAAGTCCACAAGCACCGCATAACCGGCTTGGCCATACCGATTAAAATGCCGGCTTAAGTGCCGGATCATTCTGTCGGCGGCAAACTTTGTGCCTTTACCTTTTTGACTGGCAGCATTATCAAACAATACCGATTTTGTATATACCGGATATAACACATATTTACACAAAGCCTTTTGCACAACACGCTCATAAAAGCGCACTGCCGATATATTGCGCGTTTTACCGCGTTCACATACCTTAAACTTTGCAAATCCTCTGCGCACATCTTTGCCTGCCTTTAAGTCGCGATATAGCTTTTCAGTATTCAAAAGCTGCTCAATACTCCATCGCTGCACCGTGCCTTTCCACATCACATGCTTTTTAGCCATATCTGCTGCGGCAAAAAGATTATTCCGGTCACATACTAAATCATAATTGTCATACTTAGCCAGAAAAGCGGCGCGCTTGGCCTCACGCGCTGCTTTGCGGCGTTCATATCTTCTTTTTCTTCGTGTCATTAAATACCCCTTTTAAGTCTTGCATGGCTCTTGACGGATTTATACCACATACTGCACCTGCATAAAATGAGCGTTCCGTCACGATAGCTCACTATGCAACTTCAATTTTTCAGAGGCGTCCGCAGGTCAGCGTCAAAACTCTTATTTGCCAATTCGGCGAGGTTTAATATTCCTTTCATTTAATCGCATTGTTTTCAGCCGGATCGGCCTACTAAGACAAGCATAAAATAAAATCAGAGCGGCGCGCGTATGTTCGTGTTCGACGTGTTGTTGCAGTTCGCATTGCCGTTGCCGTTGACATTGCAAGCGTTAGACGAGCCTCCACCGGTGACAGAGGAGAGCCAGAAGTTAGTGCGCCCATGATACAACATTAAACCTCTTGCTGCCCAACAAGATGAGTGTTTTTATGCGTTTTGCGCACCAACTCAATTTCATCGAGCAGCAAACCTGATATTTCCTTGAGGCTGTTTGCGTCAACTGTGTCAATAACACGGATCATAAGTTGCAGATGATTGCCTAATTGATAGCAATTCACCACCGCTTTTTCTAAATATTCTTTGCGCAATTTCAGCTTATCCTCATTACTTGGATAAGTCTTATTTGCAGCAATCACATTATCAACCAATTCACAAACTTTTTTAATGGCGGCGTGTGCCAACAGATAACGCCATTTTTTAGGCACACGCTTTTCATTCATCATATATCGCAAAACCTTTTCTTGTAAGTTCTGCGCGGTGACAATGTATTGTGTAGCCGTTTCTTTTCTATCTTTTGCATAAACCGTCATTTATAACCTCAACGAAAATAATGTTTCAATAATGCGGCCGGCTTTATCAACCGGCCGCTGTTTTATGCGTTCGCTACGCTATGCGATATGAAAGCAGAGCGGCGCGCGCACGTACGTGTCCGACGTGTCGTAGCAGGTCGCATTGCCGTTGCCGGGGACAATGCAAGCGTAAGACGAGCCTCCACCGGTGACAGAGGAGAGCCAGAAGATAGTGCGCCCATTCATTAAACGGCCGCGCTGTCCGGCAGTCTTGAAAATCGGCCAATGACAGTATGGACCAAAACCCTCCGGATTTTGTTGTGTCATACTTGGCTTGTTTGAGTGAATTAAGCAGCCATACGCCTCAATTTCAGACGGCGCAAATAACATACCGCGTCCGTCCCAACCCCAACCAGTATGATCGGTTAATGCGGCACTTGCGCTGTATCTTTGCGGCAAGAAACATCTTTGTTCAACCATACGATTGCGCAGCGTGCTTGAAAATGTGTTGAGATAGCAGCCGCCGGTGCCGTTAAAACCAACCGCGCCGATCTTATTTGTGGTGCTGTTATTAACACCATTTAATACTGCGTAGAGCTTTGAGGCTTTAAACGGATTAGCATTGTAGCTTGATCCGTTGTTGTTATTTGTTGTATTAAATACCACATTCGCTGCCGAAAATCCGGCAAAAATTGTCAGATGGTGCGGCATAGCTGTATCACCGGTGTTGTAATACATATCAATACCGGCAATAACACATTTACGGCTTTGACCGGCAGCAACGGCAGTGCCGTCAACCGTTTGCGCAACCGTTGTATCATAAAAGTAATCCCCCGGATATATTCCCTTAAAATTTCCGGCAGCGCAACGAGCGTGCAGCCAGTCAGCTACATTGCCGTATTCCGCAATTTCATCGGCAAATTTTTCCTGCAGGTTTGTTCCCTCATAAATACCTTGCGTAATTTGTTCGGCAATTTCAGCCTCCGAGCGAATACCGAGCAATTTACGGTAAGTCGTAGATCCGTCACCGATCTTAAATTCACCGGTATCTGTTTCAAAAGCAGGCTCACCCAAACGCAGCACTTCATTATTTGTGCGTGCGCTTGCGCGATCATTTTGCCTAAATCTTATTCTTCTCTGAATTGTATCAGTCATTTTAATATTTCCTTTTCAAAATAAAGGGCAGTGTCGCCACCGCCCTCAAGAGTTAATAAAAGAGTTAATTACAAATAGCCGCCGCCAATTTCATTGTCGGTGCTGTCGCCAATAAGGCCACCAAATACATCTGTTGAAGTAGATATTTGAATGGCTGCCAACGCGTCAATAATCTCATTGATTTTGTTGACTTGCTGCAACGGCGTCACCGGCGTTGTAATCTTATCAACTTCTATTGTGCTTTGCTCATTATCAGCCATATTTCACCTCCTTAACCAACAATAACGACCTTATATGTGCCGGCCGCCACGTTGCTTGCACTGTTAAATTGAATTGTTAAAGCAGTGTCGCCGGTGGCTGTTCTATCCATAATCACATCTTCACCGGTGCTAACTTCATAAATACGCACAGTATAGTCTTTGGTATTAAGATCGTGCGTAATATTCCAAGTGCAAACTCCGCTTGACGGTGTGAGTGCCGGATTAGAATACGTGCGTTTTTTGATTTGCGATACCGGTGCCTGCCACGTCGGCACGCCGTTGACGCTTGTCAAAACATGACCGTTTGTGCCGGCAGATATTTCAACCAAAGTGCCACCATCACCACCGCGCACCAAACTGTTTTCAGCCAATGCAATAAATGGGTGATCAACTGTTACCGTGCCGCTTGTATTTGTTAAACCGGTAGAGAAAGTCAAACTTGTTTGATAATCAGCCAAAGCGGCATATACTGCTGCGGCTGTCACCAGTTTATTAACATTTCCCATCGTGGTGACGACTTCACCACTCTTAAACATACTCATTGTCAAATTAGACAATGTGTTGCTGTTACCGTTAATTGTTTTGTTTGTTAATGTTTGTATTGTGTCAAGACGCACAAGATCATCGCTTTCAGTGTTGTCCGTTTTATGGATCATGTCACCGGTGATTGTTGTGCCGGCCGCTACATTTTCCCTAAATGTAATGCTATCACCGGCTTTATACTCAACGCCGCCGATGGTGCAACCTGTTCCAATAACATCAAAGTTCCAACCGGCTTTAATCGGCCGATAACTATTCAAGCCTGAAAAGTCAGATTGATTAGTTGTGTCCCAAGTGCCTTTATAGATTTTAGCGTTTAACACTTCTGCAGCAATCGCAGCAGCCACAAACGCGGTTGTTGCAAGTTGCGTGGTAGAAGTGCCAACCGCTGCCGTCGGTGCGCTTGGCGTGCCGGTAAATGTAGGCGAGGCAATATTTGCCTTTGCTGCCAACTGTTTCGGATTAACCGCCACATTTTCAGCCGTGCCGGCAGTTGCCTGCGCGTCAGTGGCCAACATCAAACCGGTATCAACCCACTTTGTGCCGTCATAAAATTTAAGAGTGCTGTCAAAAAAAGCAAATTGGCCGGCCACCGGACTGCTTGGCGCAGCCGTTGATTTATGTGCTACCGGTTGAATAAGTTGATTTTGATTAAGATCTAAATCTGTTTTTATAGGTGTTGTCATTTTAATATTTCCTTTTAGCTAAGCACCGCAATACCGCTCACATCTTCGGTGAAGTTGATCTGCAGATTGTCCATGCTGTCATGTTTTACCGTGCCAACCATAACCACGCCGTCATCATTCAAGCAAACAACGACCGGATATTTACCGAGCTTATGCTCAATAATCCACCTGCTGCTTGCACTGCGTTGATGATAGATGAATTGGCTGTTTTGTGCGTCCGTAATCAGGCAATAACCTGCAAACGGCTGCTGTGCAACAAGCGTGACGCCTGTGCCACTGTCCTGTATATCCACATTCGCCACACGCTCTGCGCCTGTTGCTGTTGTGCGATACGCGGCCGAGATAATCCCGACGTCAGGAAAAAAGATTTTATAAACGCCGCCGGCGGCTTGCCAGTCACCGACTGCGATCGCCTCACGTCTAAGACCAAATTTAACGCTTTCAGCGTAATTGTAAGCCTCTAACGCCGAGGCACTTGCCTCATCTGCCGACGTTTGTGCTGCCGTAATAGCTGCTTGCGCGGTGCTTATTAAGTCAGCCATCTGATCCTGAAACCGCTGAAATACATCGTTAGGTCTTTCGTCAGACGAGATCGGCACTTGAATACAACGCCCTAAAACCTCATAAAGCTGTTTTAATATCGCTGTCACCTTATCAAATGCTGTTTCAATACTTTCGCTTGGCAGCCGGCCAAACTCTTCCCAGTCAATCAGCTGCTCAATCGGTATATTGTAGGCTATCGTTAATTTATAATTTGCCGGAGGTGCAACTAACATTGTAAGCGTTCCGTTTGTGCTGCCGGCGGCCGTTATGGTGAAATCAGTGTTTTCAACTTTTATCACTTCATTTTCACCGTTTGCGTCCGCAAGCACCACTTGGATCTGCTTTGTGCCGTCAGTATTTGCAAAATACATAAACGGCACCGGAAAGTTGACTGTTACCCCATCGCCAATGTAGGCAACTTTTGCCGGCATACTTGCAGGAATAGTCATTTTTTTACCTTTCACATAAAAAGGGCAGTGTCGCCACCGCCCTGTTGTTCAACAAAATTCATAATAATAAACAAGGAGAAATCTTTATTTTTTATCTTTCGGCTTGCCGTCTTTACCACGCCAAACACCCCAGATCACATTCATCGGACTTTCAATTTTGATATTGCCGCCGGCCACATCTGTCAGCCATTGCGTCCAGTCAGCGAGCTGTCCTCCGATCGGTATATTATATCCGAGCGTGCCGGCAATTTGCGCTGTTGCGTTCATCACTGTATTAACACGCTTGCCGGCTGTCCATTTATCGCTTGTGATAACTTTCGGCAGATCTGCTATTGCCTTAAATGTATCACCGAAAAAGCCTTGAGCGCGGCCAAATTCAAAGTAGCTTGCTAAATCTCTCGTGATCGGCATTGTTGACGCCCAAAACATTATCGGCCGCAGCAAGAAGAATTTTAACCATTCAGCCAAATCATCATCGCCGTCCGGTTGATCACCGTCAACCAATGCGTCAAGCCAAGCCGGCAGACACATAGCCACCGCCAAATCAGCAAGTGCTTTGCTGCGTTCTTTACCATCGCGTATGTCACGCATGACCGAAGTCCATAAGCCATACATACCGCTAAACGGTGAGTAAAACATCAAAAACATTTTTTCCCATTCGTTTTTGCGTTGCATAGCCGGCTTATCTTTCAGGTTACCGGAGCCTTGACTTTCAATCATAACTCTGTCGGCATAAAATACCGCGTCCTTATGTTTATAGCCAAAGTCATTGATTGCCTGCAAATATGCGCCATACCAAGTGCTCTCTGCAGTGAAAACATCAACCTTGCCGATTGCCCAAAAGGCGGCATTATAAATGCTTTCATCGATCTTCTGCAGTTTAGATTGCTTTGAGGCAACACCTTTCATGGCCTCCGCAATATTTGCGTCCATGTTATTCAAGCGCGTGCGCAGCTCTCCGCTGTTTGCCAAGCACCATTCACGTGTCGCTTTATCGCTTGCAAAAGCCTTTGTGCCTTTAACGAGCCAATATGTGCCGCTGTGCTTGCCTTTATTTTTATGGCCGTAGCGTTTCATAATAGCCGTAGATTGAGCAAAACCGGTGAGCTGCTTAACCGCAGTCTTAACCCTAAAGCCTAAGCCGATTGTGGTGCGTGCAACACGCATGTTGCGCGCCATACGTTCAGCAAAAGTCATCTCTCTAGCCTCTCTGTTTGTAGAGTTTGCCAAATCTTTGATTAACTTCATAAGCTGCTGCCGATAGCTTTCATGTAAATAGCCGTCCATTGTGGCCATAAATTCAGGATTATTCGCCATATTCCACATCTGCCGGATATTACCGCGCCAAGCCAGATCATGAATTGCGCTTGCTAAATGCCGCTGTATCAATCCAAGATCAAACTTAACCGCCTCTTTAACAATGTTTTGACGTTGTTTTGTATATCCGGTGCTTGTTGTTGCGCGGCCGTAATCACTTTCAAGCAATGCTTGCTCTAAACTGTTATTGCGGCGCGCCTCTATTTCAGCCGATCTGTCGTAGAACAACGGAAAATAACCGCCTTTATAAACACCATACGGCGTGACCACCGGAGAGGCCAAAACATGATCCATGTCCAAGCCGCTCATTTTTTTATGGTGCTCTGCAAGCATAGGATACATACTTTCAAGCGTGTCCCATACACCTTGAATATAATCCCATTCTTCTTGACTTAACGTGCCGGCCACCCATGCAAGCTGTTCGTCAGAAAATCCATTACCGTCTTGCAAACGCTGCAGGTTGCTTAAGTTACCCATATTTAAGGCAATGCTTATCAATTCGCCGCGCGTATAATCCGCGCCAAGCACATCTTTTGCGCCCGCCACATTCTCAAACAACTGCTTTTTTACCCATTCCGGTAATGCCTCTTGCAGCTCTTTCATCTTGCCACCGTAGAGCCGCAGCAGTTCATTTTCTCTGTTTTGGCTCTCCGTCATCGGCCGTAAGAATAACCGGTGAAAAACACCGTTTGTGTCATAGCCGTCAATCCGGTTAGATAAATCACCAAACATCACGATTGCTGCGTCGGCCGGTGCAAGCATTTCAGATATACCCTTAAAATGTTTTTTACCGGTGCGTTGAATATCGCGGCCTTTGTATGTTTTACGCAGTTGCGCGGCAAACTCATTCAAAAGTTTAGATCTTTCAATCAGTTCACCCTCAAGCTCAAATTGTTTGATTGCGCGGCCGTTTGTGACCAAACTTTTGACGCTTTCACCAAGTGTCAGAAATTCATCAACCGTCAGCTCTGCATAGCTTGTGCCGTTGTTTTTCTCCAACAAATCTACCGGAACAACAATATCATAGCCGTTGCTGCGTTGTTCCAAGATCCATGCGCTCAAATTACCAAGCCGTTCTTTTGCCTTTTGCGTTAAGGCTCTGGAGAGAGTAAAGCGGCTTAAGAGTGCGCGCACGGCGTCTTGATAAACCTGATCAACATCGTGGTTGACTTCCTGCTTGCCGATCTGCTTCAACCGGCGCAGTGTGCTTTCAACTTCGGCCTGTCTGTCTTTAGCCTCACGAAACAGCACAAAATTGCGGATCTGCTGAATTTTAAACCTATAAGCTAAGTCACGCTGTCCGTGATTAAGTGCAGCCATCGCCTTATCTCCGGCAAATTGCATAGCTCTGCTGTATTGTTCAGGATTTAAGTCTTTAATCGCAATCCGGCTGATTGTGTCGGTTGCCCACTTCTTAAAGCCTTGTGTAGATACAGCTTGTCGCTTTGCGTTATCGCCGGCCAAACTTTTCAGATCCAAATCCAACAGTTGCGCGCGCTTATCGTTATAATAAGCAGCAATCACCTGCTTTTGCACATCATCATAGGTTACCGGATCGCCAAGCTCCTCATGCGTGCGGCGTTGTAGTGCTTGCTTAAAGTTACGCATACGCTGCCGCGCTGTCAAAAGCGCAGCCTTTACCTGATCTTTTGTTAATCCGGTAAATTCCTGCAAATCAGTCAAACTTATGCCGTCATCGGCAAAAATCGGCCGGCCGCCAAAAGTTGCATATTTATCAAAGTTTTCACCAAGCAAATTGCGCAGCTCTTCTGTATTGATCTTAATATCTAAGTGACCGTGCGGCACTTCGCCTGTCACCAGAATATAAACAGCTTTGTTTGTGTTATCCTTGCTCCACTCTTCCAAAACCTGATCTTTAAGCTGCTGCTGCTTTTCTTTGTAGGCCTCCGTTTCTTCTTTCAGGATTAAAGCCACCTTATCCGTCAAGTGTTTATCTTTGGCCATTGTCATTGCCTGTTCGGTAAGCGTTGCATACTTTTCAAGATCTGCTTTGCTTAAGCCTTTGGTGCTTGCCTCCATCATGTCGGCAAATTGCTGTGCTTGTGCATACTCTTCAATCTCACTTTCGCTTGCGAGCATGTGATCAAAAACGCGCTCAACATCATCATTCAAATCAACGTCAAGCTCTTTCACATCTTTATACACCGAAACGAGCCACCGCCGGAAAGTGTCAAATATTTTGGCCAAGCCGGCAGATGGTGCTTTACGTGTCAAAAAATACTTTTCAACGCCGCGCGCAAATTTTTCGTGCTGCTCTTCTGTGATCACGTTATCGTCGCCAACGCCGAGCCAATTTTTAACGGTTGCCCAATCATTTTTCAGCTTTTCACTGGCTGTCGGCAGTTGCGCAAATTGCTGCAACATATCAAGCCAATAGTGGCCACTTTCATGAATAAGCGTTGAAAGATTGTTGTTGCGGAAAAGAGTGATCTTGCGCTCTGCCGGCGTATATGCACCCAACGCCTCCATATCAATCTTTTGATTTTGGAAAAATGTTGTTTCAGCATTCGCTTGAATATTCATTAGAGCGCGCTCATAATCGGCGGCGTCACCTTTTTTAACACGCTCAACCGTGATATATTCCTGCTCAAGCTGCTTGGCCACACCGTCATATTCCTTGCCCTCCGGTATAATTACACCAGAAAACTCACTAAAATTAACAACACGGCGCGGTTTAACCTCAAAATAATCGGTTAATACCTCTTTCATCATGTTGCTAAATTCTTTAACTTTAGCCACCGCTGCGTCAGAAGTGTCAAGATAATATCCGGCTAAGCGTTTTTTAATAACATCATCGCCATTGTCCGCATTGATAGCCGCAACAGCCAACCCCATGCGATCGCTGCCGTAATTATAGTCACGATCTTCAAGTTTAAGCTCTGCAGCCAAATCCCAAAACCTCTCATCAATCTTTTGAAAAAAAGCGTTTTGCTCTTCGGCAGATACAAGTTTGTGCTTATCTTTGCGCACTTCGTCAAGATTTTTATATTTTTTAGCCATAAAGTTAAGCAAATTTCTTGCGCTGAAAACCTGATCGCCTAAAAAACCACCGCCTGCGCGTTCCTGTTTTTTCAAGATCTTCATGATATTATCAAGTGTGAATTTCTTGGCCACCATGTCCGTATTACTGGCATTTTCAGTCCATAAATACGGCTCTGAATTACCCATAATATTTTCATCATACCAGTCAAGATATTCTTGGCTGTGCAGCGTTTCATAAGGATCAAGCTCAATTCCTTTGTCAAGTGCATATAATTCCAGTGCCATATCATTACTTTTTGGCGTATCAAGATTGTCGCTGATATTATATACAAATACCGACAACTCATTTTCTCTGCCGACTTTGGCTAACACATTTTTTATAAACGTATTACCGCTTGGCAATAATTCGTAACGCATAGAATTAGCAATGCTTGGCGTCCATGCGTCACGATCAAAAATATCCGTCGTCCGACTTGGCTCAACCATTTTCTCATTAGCCACAAAAACAATGTCGCCAAATTGATTGATATTTCCCTGTGATACTTTCCGCAAAGCAAGCGATGGCATAGCCATACCGCCAAGATTTAACGCGCCTTTAACACCTGCTAAGCTCATATTATGCGTCGCATACAACTTTTCGCTAACCGGCACGGCTGCTTTTTCTTGCTCTTTTTTAATCTCTTTCTTAAATTGAGCAATCTTGCGCTTTGCGTTTTTCCGGTTATCTTCCACTGCGTCAACATACCAACCGTATTTATTCGGCTCAACAACTTCGGCAAGATACTTTTCCCACTGTTGCAAAGCCTCTTGCAGCTTGGCAATTTTAGCGTTTGTCACCGGCGTCTTTTGATAATACCGCGTAATTTCACGCACACCATCGCCTTTATAAAAAGCATTTATATCGCGCTTTACTTGATTAAATGATGTGTTCGTATATTCATTGTAGAAATCATTTTTATTCATTCCCCAACGGTTAGCGTCACCCATTAACTCAATCGTAATATTGCCGCCGGTTTTATCAATAATGCGCTCAATAATCTTGAGCTGTGCCGGCGTCGGCATATTACTCATAAGCAATTTATCACCCTCTGGCAAATAACGAATATTACCCGAATTGATAAACTCTTCCATTTTAGCGCGCCATGGCTCTAACGGTTTTAATACATCTCTATGATCAAGTGATCTGATATTCGGAGATCCACCAAAATTTTTGCCGCTCAAATCCAAAAGGCTGCCATCAGTCAAAATATATCCAGTTTCAGAAAGTTTGCTTGTCAAGCCAAAATATTCTATTGCGGCTTTGTTGTATTCAGTATTATGCTTTTTTTGTTCCTTAATGGCCGCAAGATCACCGGTTGCTTTTTTGACATCTGCCGGCGTTTGTTCTTCCGACGTTTCAACAACCTCATTTTGCTCTTGGCTATCATATACGGTTAAGCCTTTATACTGTATCTGCGTGTCAAGCATAAGCATAGAGTGTAATTTATCATTGATTTTGATTGTGCGGTTTTCGGCGTTAATCTCTTGCACATCACCGATTGCAGTCTTATCACCAACTCTTAAATCAAAAACACTATGCACTTTATGGCCTTTGCGTTGATAAAAAGATCTATTGACAATATCGCTTTTTTGTAGTATATTATTATTAGCTTGTGATAGATAGGCATTGTGTCCAGTCAGCAGGCTATTTTTTTTATCCTGCACATATCTCACCTTATTTTCAGCAAAAGCGGTATTGATCATATTATCAATATTTTTACGGCCGTAAAAACTGGTGATCATGTGATAACCGCCGTCTTTATTTGTCGGAGAAATAGCCGCAATCATCTGTTTGCCGTCTTTATCAAAAGCGTCAAGCACTGCCACATAAGAGTTTTTATTTGTGGATTTATCCAACGCCTTAAATACCATGATAGGATCTGCATACAATTCCGGCAAGGTTTCAACCACGTTCATCGGCACTGCGTGCTTTTTAACAGCGTCTTTAATCACCGTTTTTTTATCGGTATTCACTTTGGCCGTCGGTATTCCTATTGCCTTATAAACCGCCGGCAATTCTCCGAGCCGGATCAATTTTTGCTCATTACCGGTAGATTGTTCTGCCTCACGCAAATCAGCAATATAATTGCTTTTTTCAATCCTTGTCGGCTGAAAGACTTGTGCAACTCTGCGCTGCAGCAAACTCTCTTGTCTGGCCAAATTATCCAACAATTCCGTTTTGCTCACCGGCTGAATACCAAACATATTATCTTGGCTCATATCGCCTTGTTCGCCGGCTTGCCGGATATAGCTGCGGATTTTATTAAGGAAATCAGTCGCGCCGGTAGATTTTTCAAAGAGTTGCACCATATTTTGTGTGCTTGAGGAAATCGGCTCTTCAAACATATCACGCATAGCAATAAACTCTGCTGCTGTAACGTTACGATCCTTTGCGCGCTTGAGTAAATCCACCGCGCCTGTAACATCACCGGCAATAGAATAATCAGCATTGATCCGGCCGGCAGCAATATCATTCTCAAACGAGATAATTGCCGGCGCAGCCTTTGCTAACTCTTTTGTAACTTTGCGGATATTATTGTCAGGATTTTCCACCAAGATTGAAAGCATTCTGGCGTCAGGCAATAGCTTGGCCACAATAGCATTTTCAACACGCTCAACACCTTTGCGCGTAATCTTATCGTCCTTGTCCAAATAAGCATTGCGTTCGGCCGTCGGCACAACTTCGGCAAAAAATGCGTTCAAAAAGCGTCTGTTTGCCGCGCTGTCAATATCTGCCTCCATATCAAGCAAATCAAGCAAATTACCGCTCATTTTATCAGCGTCACGCAAAGCATTTTCACTGTCCGAATATTGCATAGTTCCGGCTGTGTTCGCGTCATCAACCAAAGCCTTTAACTGCTCATTGTTCATCTCTATGGCTAATTTGCGCACCAATACCGGCTGCTCAAATCCGTTCAGATCATAACCTTTGCCGGCCAAATAATCCTTGTATGTTTGCGCTTTTTCAGCATTTTTATACACTTGACGGATCGCCATTGCGCGGCCGTTACCAACCGCAACATAACCCTCTGGCGTCACAATCGGTGCGCCCTCTGTTGCAATCTCTGCCTGTCCCACGCGTTCCGGTGCAAAATTATTGACAATACTTGCAATTTGCGTATCGCTTGCCGCTCTGGATCTGTCGCGCGGTTGCAACTCTTGCGGATAATTTTCATTAACCGCACCGGCGTCATCATGTGAGGTGATCATATTATTCAGCTCAACAATTTGATATTGCACCGGTATTCTGCCACCGCCAACCACAACATAATCGCTGTCTTGGCCGTTTGCCTGTATATCACTCAAAGCCTTTTCACTGGCCGAGAAAATACCGCTTTTTACTCTGTCGGCGTCATCACGCGTAATATTGAGCTGCACATCACCGGATTTTGTATAACTATCCAAACTGTTTGCAATATCTTCGTCAGTCATAGCCTCAATATTAAGTTTCATATCGCCAATCGCATTAACCACGCGCATAAACTGCTGCACATCACCGGCGGCGGCATTATCCAAATGCTTGCCCAAGATCTTTGCAATCTTGCGTGCGTCACGTTTGCCGAGTTCACCGGCGCGTTTCATAAGGTTTTGCACTTCACTGTCTTGCGCAGATTTTCTGATTGTGTTGATAATATCCTGCACTGTCTGGCCACCGCCAACACTGCCATCAAAAGAGCGTTCAAAACTTGGCGCATACTTAGCCATAACTTCATTGATCGGTTGTTTTGTTTCTTTGGCCATATAAGTCATAACTTTGGCCAAAAATTCAGCCGTGTAGCCTCTGCGTTGCTGATCAATGCCGCCGGCCGCCTCTTGCTCCAAAATATACTGATAAGCATATTCATAATCACTGGCATTGTCTTTGGCGGCTTTTTCAATATTGTTGCGCACCTGCTGCCGTTGTTCAGCCTCCACGCGCAATTCTTGCATGGTGATGCCGTTCTCATACGTTTTGATAACGTCCTTAAATGCAGCATACAGCTCTTGACTGGCCATAATTTCCGAGCCAAAAGTTTCAAAAGCAATACGCACCGGCGTGCCAAGCTGATCAGCTTGTTCAATTTGTCTTTCAATATCATCATACAAGCCGCTTTCCTGCAGCGCAGCTTTATTTTTCTGCACCGCCTCTGAAATCATCACCGCGCGTGCGTCATCGGCCGACATATAAATATCTTGATAAACGCTGCTGTTTTTGGCTTGTTGCATATATTTTTTAAGCGTTGCGCGTTCTGCACTTGGTTTTTGCATATACGATTGCGCGGCCTCTGCCACTTCGTCCATGCGCTGCGCATCATATTGCGCCTTTACCTCTTGACCGCGTTTAAGTTGCTTTGCCTCCTGATCGCGTTGCCATGTGCGCAATTCCGGCCGCACTCTTGTTGCACTGCTTGCACCGGCCATCACTGCGGTTGCTTTACCGGCCTGTATAGCAGCCTCCGCGCTTTCAGCCAAATCATTTGCAAAAGATTGCTGTTCAAAACTTGTGTCATACAAAGCATTCATTAAAGCCTTTGCACCGCGTGTAAATTCAGCCTGTGTAAATTGTTGCGCAGCCTCTTCGGCACTTTCACCGGCAACCGCCAAACCATAATCTTTAATGATCTGCATAATCACTTGCCGCTTTGTCTTGTCTTTTACTGCCTCTTTAAGAGCCTGCTTAATTCCAACCTTTGTGATGTTTTTCATTCCGGGGATTGTGTTTGTTACTGCTTTCATCGGCACAAGTTCAATCGCGGCTGCAATCGCGCCATAAGCGTATGACGCACCGTCAACAACCCAATCCTCAAGCGGCAGACCGTCTTTATCAGTAATATCCAAAAGGCTTTCAGTCATGCTGTTTGCCTCAATTTGATAGCTTTCATAAGCGGCCAAAGCGTTGCCGGCAACCCAACCGGCCTTTGCACCGGCCACACCACCGGCGGCTGTTCCGACTACCGGCACCGCCGAGCCAACACCGGCACCGGCTGCACCACCGGCGAGAGTTCCGCCAACAACTACGCCCGTTGTTCTGGCCATAATCGGCAACTGATCTGCTGCGGCCATAACAAAATCTTCTACGCCATAGCCGGAGGTATCTATTTCCGGCATTCTCACAAGCTGATCATGCTCTTTGCGCCATGCGGCAATCGCTGCAGCGCGTTCATCACCACGCTTGCCACGAATATTGCCGGCCAGTTTTCCGGTTTGTATGCTTTTTTCACTGCGTCCTGTTTGATAAGCTACTCTTTGACCAAACGCCCACACCGCATTCGGCTCATTCGGTTGACCATATACGGCCAAATTAAAATTGATGTCATACAGATCTTTAGCCGTTTTATCGTCAAGTGTATTCAAGAAATTTTTATCAGTTATGCACATATTTTTCATTGTGTCGCAATTATCATAATAGCGGCGCAATTCTTTTTCTTTCCACTGTTTTTGATATTCCGGTAAGTCATCATAAATCAAATCATAGCTTTTTTCATCATAACCCAAGCCTTTTGCGGTTTCAATCGCCGACTTCCAACGCACCGGATCGGCGTCCTCACGCTTAATAAATCCGGCAGCAATATCCTGATCCAAATCATCATTGCTCTGTTGACGCCAATCACGAGAAAATGCCTGTATTTGATTGTCTTTCATAGTTTGATTGTCGGTTGCAACCGGCGCAAAAACATTCTCCGTTAATACCGGCGCGGCGGCTTGATCACTCACTTGATCATTTACTTGATCACTCGTGTTCAAGTTCTGCTGTTCTTGCTGTTTAATCTCATCAAATACACCCATTTTATTTTCTCCTGCTTGCAATATCCAAATATCTGTTTATGACGTTTCTTGTAGCGTCATTCCATTGCTCTTTCGGCCGCTCATAAACGCCGGCCATCTCTTCAACCATCTGATCCTGCTCTTCATCGTTGAGCTTAAGCAGTGTGTTAAAGTTCTTATCGTTTTTGATAATGTTTAGGATCGCCTCTTTGGTATTCGGCGCAATATCTTTCATCTCAACATAAGGCCTGTCATCTTCTTCCAAAGTGCGCGCCTCTTTGTCGCCGTCAAACCACCAGTCACGACGTGTAGCCACCGACTTGCGCAGGCGTTTAATAATATCGTCCTGCTCTGTTTGTGTCGGCATACGACCTTTTTCATTGATAATTGCGCGCACTTCACCGTCATAAAGCCTGTCAAAATCATAAGCCTCTTGGCTGTTTTGCTTAAATCCTAAGCTGTTATGCGCCACTTTCAACACTTGATCGTTATGGCTGATTGTCGGATTAACCTTTGCTTTACCGTCCAAACCGATCACGATTGACTGCTGCGCATAACGTAAGGCCTGCAGATCCTCACCGCTCAAAGATCCGGCATAATCATACAAGTTCAAATTCTTAAACCGTTCAGGATAATTCTGCCGCATATCATTCAAAAAGCCGTATGTTTGCGTGTCCGTCGGCACATCATCACCGGTAACGGCATAAAACTGCACTTTTTGCATTGCCTCTCTTGTCTTTTCCGGTAATTGATCAAGCAATGTTTGCGGCGGTTGCTGCTTATTTTTAATCATTTCCATCGCTGTCAAAGCCTGTGCCTCAATCTGATTATTTTCAGCCGTCTTGTTTGTTAAGTCGTTTATTTTCAACTCATGATCAACTTTTGACTTCCAACTCTTCAAATCTTTAGCGTTCAAGCCATACGCATTTTTTTCCAAGTCAAGCTTTAATCCCTCCGGATCTCTGATTAACCGATCTGAAAGCGCGTTGTATGTTTTGCTTTCACCATAATTGCGCATAGCCTTGTCATATTGCAACCGGCTAATCTGGCCGCGCTTTAAGGCACCGGCCAAACTGTTTTTAGTGTCAGCGTCAAGCATAGCTATCGTTCCGGCGTCCGCGCCAATCGCATTTTTGGCATTGCGTTCCACCCGATCAAACAACAATTCGCGGTTTATTTCCTGTGTTTTTTTCGTTTGAGCAAAGCGCAAATCCATCAAGTTGCGGCTGTCGTTTAATTCATTCCACCGATTGTATTCGTCGGTATATCTGGCCGGCACTTGGCCTTTGTATTCTTCGTCAATTTCATCAAAACGCTGCTTGTAATTTTCTTCCCATGTTGCCGGATCTTGATTAAGTTGCACCTCACGCATGGCGTTTTTTAGCTTTTCATTGCGTTCATCAACAAGCAATTTTGTTGTTTCGCGCTCATTGTCATCGCGTGCCTTTGCGTATGTATTGAGAATATTCTGGCCGGTTGTCACGGCGTTTTGCACCAATTCGTTCATAGCGTCATATTCTTCCACATAATTCTGATGTGGATTAAGATCTGCCGGTGCTGCCTGCACTTGGCGCGTATATGTGTTATTCATAGCCATTTTAATACTCCCTTATTTTGCCGGTTTAGCTGCAGGCGCAGACAATGACGGACTCCAACCGCTTGATTGTCCGCTCATATCTTCCACGCCGTTTGTGCTGCCACTGTTGCTGAATAAATATTGACTTGTTGCGGTAGAAAGGCCGCTGTTTGCACCGGCAAAAATAGCATTAAGCCACCGGTTTTTCTTCAAACTCTTGGCGTTAGCCAAAAGCTGCTGCGCCTCTGATCTTGATTTTTGAGCCTCATACATTGTGGCCACATATTTTGTATGGTTATTGTAGCGTGACATCATATCATCAAGTTCAGCCTCTTGTTCACTGCGCATTTGTATTTCAAGCAAAGTGCCACCGGTAACACCGCTTTGTGCTTGCGCCACTCTCAAGCGCGCCAGTGTTTCATTGCGTTCGTTTCTGGCCACGCTTTCATTATAGCTGTCGGCCTCTGCCTGCATGTGCGCATTTTTTTCATAAATATCGCCCTCAAGATTTTTGATCGCAGCTTGCTGCTTTAATTGTTTAACTTGGCTCTTGTTTTGTGCAAGCGAGCCAATCGCGCCCAACGCTGCACTGGCGGCAACGGCGGCAATAATAGGTGCTACCATGTTTTTACTCCTTAAGAAATTTCAAACTCAAAAACGATTGCCTGCAGCATAAACGGCAGCGGATAAGGTTGAATAAATATCAACTGCTCTGCCTCTTCATAATCACCGCTAAACATAGCAAGCGGCACATCACCGGTGAATAACGGTATCGGATTATTCAGATTATCTTTACCGGATCGGCTCAAAATATCCTTTAAGTTATCCATCTTATCTCCGGCCATACCGCCCATTGAGTTGCAAACTCTGAAACCAACCGCATTGATCCGTTTAATTCGGCCGCGTGCACTTGTTTCACCGTCACCCTCCATGCTTGTCGGTATAATCACGCCCTTGTATGGTAGGCCGACAATCGCAATCTTTGACGGCCATTTAAGCTGCACCGTCCATCTGCCATTCACCAATTTAACCTCTTGGCTTGGCTCAATACCGCCCTCCGATACAATACTCACTGTGCGGCCGGCCAAGTGATCCAAATTTGTGTTGATTGTGCTAAAAGCCGTGTCGCTACTGATTATGATTGAGCCGTCCAAATAACAAGCCTCTTTTTGCACTTCCAAAAGACTGTCAATACAATATTGCTGATATTCGGCCTCGGTTGCAAAATCGGCCACTGTCTTGCTGAAAAAACCCTGAAAAGGATTTTGTAAATATTCAACACCGTAGCCGTTCACTTCCTGATTATTCACAATCTTTTTACGACATACACACATGGCCAAATTATTACCGTCTTTGCATATACTTAACACATCACCATCTGTCTTGATCCTATACCAAGCCAAACCCTCCTGTGTCGGTGAATAAAGGCTGCAGCTTAATTCACCATTGCTTTTCAGACAATAAATCACGTCAAACGGCTCACGGATCCGCACAATATCAATCACACCCTCAACATTGATATGCTTGGCATAAGTTTGTATTGTGTCGCTGTTGTATTGATATGTGTTTGCGTCATATGCCAAAGTGTCCATATTTTTACCGGTAATATCCATAAACACAAATCTGCTGCCAATCCTCACCGGTTGAATAGCTGCGCAACCCTCTCGTGTTTGCTCATAGCTGCGGCAGTTGCTTGAATAAAAAAGCGCGTCGCTTGAGCTTTCACCCACACCAACCACATTAACGTCAGTGCCTAAGAGTAAATCACGACCGCTTTGCATCCACGCAATATTGCCAACCGTAATACCGGAAGAAACGCCAAAACCCCAACCGCACTCACTTGTGATCTGGCCGCCGTCTTTTTCGGCAAAGCTCTCAAAATCATCACTCCAACTAAACCACATTCTTGAGCCTCTGGCCACGCATAACCGTTCACGATGAAAGCAGCCGGTTGTCGGATAGCCGTATTGCGCACACCAACTGCCAAATTTCCACTTCCATGTGTTCCGGCCAGATCCGGTGCAGGCATAAGGAAACGGCAGCAAAACTTTAGCCGTGCAGCTTTTACCATCGGCTGCCACTGTCAAAATCTTGGCAATTCCATAGCCGCAATCCTCATAAATCCAACGCACCGCGCCGTCGGTTGCAGTTCCCTCTTGATGTTTTGGCGTAGAATAGCCGGTAGTGCCGGCCGCCTCTGCTGTATATGTTTTATAGTTCGATATAATTCTTTGACCGGCCGTAACACTTTTACCCTCCGCCCAAGTATAAATACCATCAAAATTGATCGGCTCAACGTAGAAAATATCACCCACATGACCACTTTTGAAAATACTATGTGTGGCGGTTATGGTGATATTATCACCGGTTTGTGCGCTCACATATACGCGCTTTGTTTTATCCATGTTAATATCTTCAAAACCGCCATCTTCTGCATAGTCAACTGCCTGCAGCGTAAAAGATCCGTTTGCATTGCGCTCTAAGCGCTGCACCGGATATTTGCCGCCATTCTGAAACAGATAAATTAAATCAGCCGATTGTGCCTTTGAAATTGCCGGCTTGCCATCTTCATCAAACAAATCTGCTGCTGCGTAAGGCGTAACCAACTCAAGCGGCTGATTGTTTGCGTCAACCATCAACTTCTGATCACGATAAAAGCGCATATAATGATCACCCAATTCCATCGTGTAGCAATCATTATCATTATAGCTGAAATCACGTAGCAAAACGCCGGTATTGTTTTTTGTAGCGTGCGCATACTTCATGCCGCCGCGGTAATATGCTGCGCCCTGTATCGTCAAAATCATATTTTCACACACTTTCATACCGCCGTTGACTTTTGGTATATCGTCACGACCATACAAATCAGGACTAACCTCACCGGCGTTGAAAGATCTTAAAACTCTTTTCTGCACCATCTCTTAAAACTCCGTATCTTTAGCCAACAAATAATTAACCGGCCGCTGTCTTGCGCGCAGCCAGTTTCCGGTAACTTTCGGCCGTGCCGGTATCTCAAGCGCGTTAGATCTTAACGCGTCATTGATTGCCTCACGCCGATCACGTTTTAAGGATTCCTTTTTGCTGTCGCTGTTTGTTGCTCTGTCGCATACAGCAATAGCCAAATCAAGTGCCAACACTTTGCAAAAACAAGCGTCATAGCTTGTAATATCTTCGTTTCTGTAGCTATATTCCACTTTTAACGGTGCTTTGAGGCGTGTATATAATTTATGGCCGCGTATCTTATAAAGCGGATCATCACCCTCAACGCGTTCAATTCCCGAATAACCGGTTTGTATTCCGTTCAAGCTGATAATTTTCAAGCAATCGCTTGGCACTTCATACACATACGGTCTTATGTCGTTTTCATTAACTTCCACAAGTGCAAGAGTGTCCTCTTTAATACAGCACCCCCAATCATAAGATCTGATCAGGTTATCGCGTGTCAATCGGAAAGCGGCCTGCATTTCTTCGGCAATATTCGTCTTATCGTTTGTTGATATACTTCTCTTTGCGCCTATCGCCAAAGCGGCCATATTATAAATATCTAATTCAGTTGAGCAAGTCGCTACCATCTTAAATTCTCCAAAAGAAAAGGGGAGGTTTTAAGGCCTCCCCGATATTATTTATTCTTTCGGCTCTTCGTTGACGCTATCGCCATCAACTTCACCGTTATCGTCACCTTTTACCTCTTCATTTGCTGTCGGTGCTGCTGCAGCGGCCTCTGCCTCTGCAATCGCCGCCAACAAGTCAGGCTTGTTCATTCTGTTTGCGCCGGCAATATTCAACTCTTGCGCATACTTGACAAGCTCACGGTAATTCATCTGCTTGGACGGTGCAGCCGGCGGTGTGTTTTCACCGCCGTTGCCGTTATCCGCAGAGTTATTTACCGGTTTATTCTCATCTTCGATCAGTTCAAAGTATTCATTATCAGCAAGATCTTTGCCGCCATAAATCTCTTTGCCTTTGCGGATATAAGAATAATTGTAAAAGGTATCTACCTTTGCTCTGTATTTTGCCATCTTTAAGATCCTTGAGCAGCAGGAACAATTTTGATTGCGCCGCTAACGTTTGCGTCATCGCAGGCAAAATCAACTTTACCGTATTCGGCCGAGTATGACGGAAAATGAATTTCCGCAATAACTTCGCCCTCCGAAAAAGTTGTAGCAGCAGCAAAAGTGCGGACAGAAGTCACGCCGTTTGCAGCATAAGTGCCGTCAACGGTTGCGCATTCTTTACCGGTTAAAGTAACCTTTTTGCCGGAGGCAATAGAAAATCCACCGGCACCGGCAATGCATTGAGCATATACGCGCCCTAAAGATCCACCGACGCGCAAGCCGCGTGTGCCTGAAACAGTTGCAGCTGCTTGAGCCTCATCGGTAAAATTTTCATGATAAAAACCAAAATTTTTCATGGTTATTTTTTCCTTTTCAGTTGATAAATTTAAACCAAAAAGCACCCCAATTTGAGGTGCTTTATTCCATTAGTAAGGCAGGATAACCTTGCTTTCAGTTCCTTTGAGCATGGTATTTGTGCCGATAATTTCAATACCGTTCCAAGTCATAACTTTGGTATTGATATTTTCTTCACGATTTTCAAGCTCAACTTTGTCCCACTTCAAAGCACCGAGTTTGCTCTTCATAGTGCGAGCCATAACAAGAACAGTGTCAGAAGTATCGGCCTCAATAGCGTCAAGCAAATCATCAATCATTGTAGCTGTAACATTGTGATTGTTTGCCGGATCAATATTGAAAATACCGCCTAAATATTCAGGGCAAGCTAACTGATAACCTAAAAAGGCTTTCCATGTTGCCTCATATCCGATCTTGCCGGCGTCTTTACCGGTTGTAATACGGTGACGTGCACCATCGTCAAGCCATTCCATATACATTGTTTCATCTCTGTTTTTACCGCAAGGAGAAACAAGACCGCAGTTTAATTCCGGTGCTTGGCGAATAGCAAAAATTGAATAGTTTGTATTGCCGGTGCCGCCTGCGTTAATCATGGTGTGCTTTGTTGTGTCAGCTGCAATCTTGGTATTATATTGTTTCATTTTAGCATACAAAATATTGTAGATAAAATGCAGTTCGGTATTTTTACCGGATTTATTCAAGATCTGCGGTGTTTGCTTAGCAAAGTATTTTGCTGCGGCCTCTGCGCTGTCAGTGGTAGATCCTGCGGCCATGTGCAAAGCAAATTCTTCGCTCACGCTCATTTCACCACCGATAACGCCCAATTTAACCTGTTGCAAACTGGTATCAGCACTCATTTGCTGTGACGGTGCGTCAAATTCTCTAAACTCACCGGCCACAACGTTTGACCACTCTTCATACTCATTTGTGAAACCGTGGCTTGAGGTAATAAACGGCACACGTTTCAAAAATTCTGTAGGTTTAGTAAAGTGATCAACTACTTTTTGCTGCGTCGTAGATTGATTAGACGCAATGCGTTGTAAAGTATCATTCAACATTATTTTTAATCCTATACAAAAAATGGAGGCAAACGCCTCCGGTTAAAACAAAGTCTTATATTTTCCTATCAGCTGCGCCGACGTGAGAATATAAAACTATCCAAGCTCTCTGCACCGCTGCTGCCGCCGGTTGTTCCGGTAACGCCTGAATGATCAGACTTTACGCGGCCAAGCGTCAACATAAGATTGAGGGCTGCCTCCACTCCGATAATACCGGAGATCTCCTGCAGTTGTTGCTCCGACAATCCGATTGCCGCAACACCACGCTGCAGTAAGCTTTCATTGCCTTGCGCATTTTCACCCCAGTTGCCTTTTACTTTGGCCACTTCGGCGTCATATTGCTTTTTATCTTCGGCGTCCTCTGCCTTAATATTTGCAATAATCTGATTATATACCGCCTTAGCTGCCCATTTATCTAACTGGCATTTATGCACAAAATCAGCAATATTCTTTTCTTCTTCCGTTTCAGCCTTAAATCCGTAACCGTCCACCGTGTCAGGATAACCGCAGGCTTTGCGGAAATTGAGCAAACTTGCCTGATCGTCGTCACTTGGTAACTGCAAAGCGTTCTTGCCTTTAGTGGCCAACGCAACCAAATCAGACATGCTGCTTAAATTGTTCTCTTTTAAGAAGTTGACATTTTCCTCACCATAACCGGAGGCGTCAGCATTCTCAAACAAAAAAGCCGGCTCACCGCCGACATTTTCCCCTGCGTTTGTTGCTGCCGGATCGGCAGCGGTTGAGTTTTCTTCGCTCATGCTCTTTGCTCCCATTTATTCAAAGTGTCTTTTTCAATTTGTTCAACCGGCGTGTTCAGCCAATATTCAATACGCTGAAACACACTTGCGCGGCCGGTTTTAACCAATACTTTGCTCACGTCAATATTACCCATTGCCGGATTCATATCCGTCGGCACATTAACATCACAAAAACTGCGCAAATCCTGCATAATCACCTGATTGCCGCTAAAGGCTTTAACATAAGCCTCTTTAACAAGCTGCACATTCAAGCTGATCTTTTCTCTATCTTCTTTTGTTAAAGCCATTTTAATACCTCATACTTGCAAGCTGCGTGGCATATCTGTCGGCTGTATTGCCGGCTGTTTCGGCAGCGCGCGGATCAACCGCTGCGGCTGCTGCCTGTGCCTGTGCTTGCTGTTGTTGTTGATGTTTTTCAACTTCTTTGATGTATTCCTTTTCAGTCAATAAGTGATCCATCGGCATACCGTTTGCGCGGCCAAGCGTGGCCAAACAATCATATCCTTTGATCGCCATACCGACTGTCGGCTCATACTGGCTCAAAGTTGCTGCGCCCTCTAAAGTCACCATAATACCGTTAGCTTTGATAATCTCTTGCGCCTTATGCTGCTCACCCTCATACTGGATCGCATAATAAGGATTGTCATTATCCATTAACGCAGCCAAATCTTTCGGCATATTCGGCGGCAATGCGCCTAAACGCTCCATAATATCAAGCTCTCTGGCCACCATCGGTGAAAGCAGCTCATTTTCAACCGGAAAGACATTGATTGACATTAACATTGCTCTTTCCATTGCGCGCTGATTGATTTCAGTGGCCGTCATCTTGCCCTCTTGATAATACATCATATAAAGCGGCACAAGGTAAAAGTCCTCAATTCCTTTGGTAATTAACTCTTCCAAGTCAACACCGAGCGAGGCCGATCCGCTAACATTCAACGCTTTTAAGTTTTCTTTGCCTTGATCGTCCAATCCTCCCGGAATAATCGCACCGGCCACCGGTTGAATACCACCCATCGCCGCGTCTTGTTTAGCCAAGATTGTCGGATCAACGGCTTTTTCACCGGCCTCAATCATTGATTTACGCATACGTTGCAACATCTGAATATCAGGCAAACCCTGCATAGACGGAGAGTTTGAATATATATCATAATCAAGCTCTTTGAAACGTGCAAACATATACGGACAAGTGAAAAAGAAACCGCTATGCAATATCACCGGTTGACCGCCATCGGTTAAAACCAAGTGCGAAACATAGCGGCGTTTAATAACTTCCTTAGATCCGTCAATTTTTTTGATCTCAACTTTAGCAGCATTTATCTCTTTATTGCTCAATTTTTTCACGGCATGAATAAGATTAAGCTCCGTATTCGGCTCTTTTATGCAGCGGCGATAAAGTTCGTCCGGTATAACATCGGCCGGATTAACGCCTTTATCCTCCAAATCTTCACACAATTCCCAAAAGCTTTTCTTGAGTTTGCGATAGCATTTTTTGATCTGGCCATTATCATACAAGCTAACATAAAAATCTTTCATGTTGATGTTTGTATATTCTGCGCCGGTGCCGTCGGCTGCCTCATCAATAAACATACAACCCACACCAATCTTGGCCATGCTATACCAGATTTTAATAATAGCTTTATTAAATCCGGCGGCCGGCCTATATCTGCGCTCAAACAAATCCTCTGCCAGTTCTTCCAACCAACTCACGCATTTTTGATCTTTTTTCAAGCTGCGTGTCGGTGGTATCAACCGGTGCCATTGTTCATTCGGCGGCGTAACGGTAGATTGTAAAGCAGCCACAAACTTCGGTATTGCGCGCAGGGCAGAAGTAGAATAAAGATCGTCGGCAAACATTTTATCGGCTGAATATTCACGCGTAATAAATGCGTTTGCCGGATCAACCTTTTCCATAATATCCTGCCACACACCCTCAAGCGGCCGGCGTTTGCTTTCAAGTTCGCCCAACTGCTTAACGATTTTTTTGGCCAAATCATTATCTTCAATCATCTAAACCCCCAATGTTGTCGCTTGTCCCAACAATCTAACAACGTCAGGCAACTGCGCGCCTCTGCGGCGGCGGTTGCGCATACTGTTGATGTATGTATCTAAGTTGTCGTTTTCTTCAACCGGTGTCGCTGTTGTCACCGGTTGCGGTGCCGCCGGCTCCGTCGTGGCCGGTTGTGTAGTGGCAGCCTGCTGTTGTTGCTGCGCTGCTGCTTGTGCCTGCGCGTCAGCTTGAGCTTTTTTAGCAGCATTCATTTTTTCTAACAAAGCTCTACGTTTAACTCTTTTTATAAGTCTTGCAAATCTAATAGCCATATCATTACACTCCTAATGCTGTCGTGCCGGACAATCTATTGCCGTCAACTGTGTTAGATCCGTTTGTGTTATTTGTGCTTTGCCGATTGCGCTTTGCTCTGCGGTTGCGCTGTTCGGTCACATAAGCAAGCAAACCGTCGTATGGCTCTTCTGTTGTTTGTATCGGCACCGCGTCATCTTTTGGCACCACCCCTAAATTTGCGTTAATAAGTCCTTTATCTTTTAACGATATTGTTCCACCGCTTGCTGCGCGTGCAGCAGCGTCAGCTACACCGGTCAAATCACCTTTAGCTACCGACTTAATAGCGTCAGTGCCGGCCGTAACAAAACTTTTAGCCACTTTCGTCACTGATTTTGTAACTTTTTTGACGGCCTTTTTTAAGCTTTTACCTAATCCCATTTTATTTATCCTTTCCTGTTATAGAAAATTGTTTGATATGCTGCGCCGTTTTGTGGAAAGACGGCACCAATATCAAAGAGCCTTGCCAAGCAATCGATCATGTCATCATGATTGCAGGCCGGATATTTCAAATATTCGTCGTCCAAAAACAGCTTGGTGAAATCTTGATAACCGCTATCTACCGTCATAAATGGCAGCCTTGTCGGAAACCAGATTTTACCCTGTTCAAATAACGGCTGCAGGCGTTCAATTCTTGTCTTTTTAGCCATTGTGCCGCCAAGCCGGTGAATTGCAAACCGAAAATGTCGCACACTCATTTCAGCCTGAATATGCTCATTATCAGCTTGTTGCCCATAGCTTTCATACCACACCGCATTCGGCCGGTATTGCTCAACAAGGCTGAATAAAATATTTGTTCGTTCAGTCAGATTGAGCCGATCGCGTATGCCGTCAATCACATAATAATTGCCGTCTTTACCAAGTCCTAAAACAAGCATGACGGTATAGTCGCTGCGTTTCTCCTTGCTTGAGGCCGGATCCACAATGATATATCTTGTCATTGTGTCCCAACCTTTGCCGTCATAGTATTTCACCCATTCCGGCAGAAAATATCTGTTGTTTGCAATGGACGGATCCAATAACATCTGCGTGCCAAATGTTGCTGCGCCCATTTCAACGCGTTTTTGCTTCAACTCTTCCGGCGGCAGAAAGACAGAAGTATTAAAATCCACCGGATCTGTCATTGCCGGATATATCCGAGGGATAACGCCACCCTCATCAATAATCACATTATATGTGTCATTAAACGCATAAAACGTGCCGATCATAGCGCGCTTTGCAGTTGCGCTGCCTAAGTTCAGGCTCATTTTATACGCCGCCGTCGTCTTGAGGATCTGCTCCGGCGTGTTGACACTCTCTAATGTAACCAAGTCATCATAAATCAAGCGGTCAAAGTGCATACCTGTCGGCTGTCCCTCAACCACACCGCAGGCCTCAACCGTCATCTCTTTGCGTGTTGATTGCCTCTTCACGCATATTTTTTCTTCCGTCCACTTTGGCGATCCGTTGCGTAAGTCTTTCGGATTTTTATATAAAATGTCAGGAAACAAGAGCTTTAACAACTCATTGCTTTCCAGTGTGTTTTTAATCTGGATCACAAACGCTCTGGCAATCGGCAGCTTATGGCTGAAAATTCCGATCGTGATCTCCGGATCGTTCAAAATCTCAAAGATCGTGTGCGCGTATGTAATAATTGTGCTCTTAAAATGGCCGCGTGCCCATAAATCCAAATAGCCGTATGGCTCTTCTTGGTATTCGCGGCACCGGTCAAGCACCCACTGATTATTTGCAAAGCTAACGCCAAGCACATAAACCAGAAGAAAAAACAAATCATTCTTTGCCAGTGTCCTCCATGCTTGTATCTTTTCCTGTCCCGACAACGCGGCCAATGATTTCATCAAGTCGCGATATTGCCATATCTGTCGGGGTAAATTCAACTGTTCCGTCATGCGTCACCTTTGTTTCGCCACTCATATCAACATTAACCCTGTCGCTGTATTTTTTCGGACTCATGCGTCCCATAATCCACTTGCGCGTATCAATTCTTAACTTGGCTGCAGCCACTTCCTCCTTATCAGCCGGACAACTGTCAGCGATCTCAAGTATTTCCTCAAAGTAATAATCCGCGCGCCGCTCCTGCGCTTGCGTGTATTGGTCAGAAAACTCACCATTCAACCAAGCAAGCACCGTGCTGTGTGGCCAACCGTTCTCTCTGCAGATCTGTCGCAAGCTCTTGCCGTCTTGCATGGCCGCAAAAATCCTGTCAGCGTTTGCCTTGCTCTTCCATTTCACTTTCGGTCGGCCAACCGACTTTTTTGCCTTTGTTGTTTTCTTTTCCTTTGTCATTTCATTCACCATACAAGAAAGCCACGCGCCGGTTGAATAGCGCGTGGCCTTTGGAGCTTAACCCGTCGCAGGGTTATTGTTCAGTGTTACACCAAACAAAAAGGCCGCTCAAATGAGTGGCCTCTACCGGATAAAGTCTAAAAACCCTATCCTACAATTTTTATACTTTGATTAACGTGATTATGTAAAGTCATTTTTTGTAAATTGATGTAAAGTGTTTGTAAAGTGATGTAAATTATCATTATAAGTGCTTGATTTATCATATTATTTAATCTTTTTGTATCTCTTAATAACTCATTTTGTGTCTAAAAATTAACTTTTCATGTGGACAAAAAGGCGTTGCAAGGCTTTATCCATGTAGAATTTAAGCCATTGCCGTGAGTAATTTGTTTCATGTTCAATCACTTTCCACGGCAGCGGCTTGTCACGCAGCCGGCGGCTAAGCAATTTATATTCAAACTTAGTCAGCAGCGGTATAAAATTGGCGTCCATATACCAACAATCTGCTATATCCACCGTTGTCGGCTGAAATCTTTTGCCGGCAGCCTCTTTGTCATCGTCATTCGGCTCACTTGGCAGCAGTTGCCAGAGGTAATTCTTGGCATAATCCGGCCGTTCCGGTGCCGGTAAGGCGCGCAATGTTTCAAAATACCGCGTCAATTCAAACTTAACATCTTCAATCGTTCTGATTTTTGATAACATTCTTAACCTCCCATACAACGCTTGCAACCAAAAAATAGACAGAAATTGCTGCACAAAGCCAAAAACGCGCTCCTTTTCCTTGCCGAGCCTGCGCCGATAGGCGCAATAAGCAAGTTTTAACTTGCGCACTAATGATTGCAGCTTTGCCTGCAATCATCTCCAAAATGCTTGTATAACGCAGTCTTTGCGAGGGTAAGCCGGCAGGCTTGTCCGCAAAGGCGCGTTTATGTGACAAGCATTTATCCACAAAACGTGTGGATTTATCCACAAGTTTTGCAACCTTTTCCTTTCTCCCTGTAACCCTCTTAACCTTTTCCCTGTAACTCATAACTTAAACCTTTAACCATTAAACCGACTACCTTTTAACCAACAACCAAAATAATTTTTTATTTATTTTCTTTTTGCTTCTTTTTCTTTTCTTTTTTTTCACCAAACCTCACCAACCGCTACCAAATTTTTAACTAAAAATCATTTTACTGCGTTTGCGGCCGGTTTTGGCTGCTTTTATTCGTTTTTCGTCACCACTGGTAACTTTTGGTAAAATTTTGCGTGTTTTTTTACCACTGGTAACTTTTGGTAAAAATTTTTATTCTCCTCTTTTCTTGCGCGGTTTTCGGCTCTTGGCTGTTTCCTGATTGCGTTTTTTTATAGCCTCATAGCGGCGCATATTGCCGTCAATCGTTTCCTTAAACAAACTGAACAACACACGCGCTGCAGGCGTCATGGCCGTTATATCAACATCACCGTTCATATTATAGTCATGCATGGCTAAAAATGCCTCCTTAAACAGTTCAGCGTCCTCCGATCGCAACGCCTCAACCGCTGCCACCGGCACAACCCAACCCTTTTTCTTTTCTGTTTCTTCAACCATTATTTTCAACCCTTTGATAAATTAAGCTCTTATATTGTAATATCGTAATAATACCGGTGCAGGCGGTGGTATTTCACCACCGCCTTTAATCACATTATCTGCCTGATGGCAAATCTCCGTAGAATACCGGCAAGCCGATCTTATCTTTAATCTCGTTCAATTCTTCATCAATCGCGGCAGCGATGGCCTTATCAAGATCGATCACTTCATACCACCATATAATCTGTCCATTCTTTAAGCGGTGGCGTAGCCGACATGGCAACTGATACGATTTACCGCCCTTAAGAATAGGTATAACAATCAAAAACATATTCGGCACTTTTACCTTTTCACCGGCAGCGTCGGTATGCTCACTTGAAAAATCAACCGTGCTTTCACCGGTATTCGGATCATATTTAACCGTAGCGCGTTCATCACTATGGATAGATATACCTCTGGAGAGTTCCACCATTTTGCTAACGGCAGCAAAATGGCCGCCAATGCGTAGCCGGATCTCTTTTAAGGCCTCACTTTCGGCTGTCTTATCAGGATCAGCCAAATCCAAAACATTCTTTTCAATAAAGAAAGCAAAATCAATTTGCGTCATAACATCACCGTTATGCTCTTTCCACTCTTTCAATTCGTCACTGAAAGGGAAAGCATAATCAGCCTTATGACGTTCAAAACTTGTCACGTCCTTTGTCGCGCAATCAAATATGCAGGTAATTTTTTGCTTATCCTGATCATAGAAAATTGCCGAAGTATCATATTTATAGCGATTTACAAAATCAATAAAGCTCTTGCAATTATGTAGCGTCGTGCTGCCTTTTAACACTTCCGGTGCTTGACGCTCATCATCAATAAACCGTTTGACGTGCGCAACGCTCATGCCCTCTGGCGCAACAAGCAAGCCTTTTGTGCCCTCAACCTGCACAACACGCGGCTCAAAATATTTTTCAACAATATCCCTAACCGCAACAACGGTATTTTCATTATTCTCCATTTATATCTTTCCTTTCGTTATCATAGTTGACTACTTCACGCTTGCCGGCAATAACATCAAACGGCAGGCGAGGCTGTTTAGGATTTTCGCGGCAAATCCCTTTGCCGTCCTCTGAAAGCCAGAAGATTGAGCGGTTGCGCGGTTTAGCCGGCAGTTTGCTTGAAACATCGGCGTTCACCTCAATATTACCACTCACAAAACTGATTTTTAAGTTGACGGAAATCGTGGCCGTGGCCGACTTTGCACCATCAATCTCACAACGTTCCTTAACGGACTGCAACGCCTTTTCAAACTGCTGCGAGCAGTCAGCATTAAATTGGCCGTCCTCTAATTCGCCGATCATTCGACTGAAATCTTTAATATCGTTACTCACAATTTTTCTCCTGTAATAAGTGAATACTGTCCGATCAAAGGCCAAATTTGTGCCTCAATCTTTTTGTTACAAACAATCACGCCGTTGTCATAATCTGCGTTTGCCGGATCAACCGGAAAAGCACACACAACATCGGCGTGGATCTTGCCGTTCGGATATTCAAAGCAATATTCGGCAATCATGCCGGCCTTAAACGTTGCGGATCTGTAATTAACCCTAACGCGTTCGGCCATAATGCGCTGAACATCTTCCGGCGTGTATTTGATAATGTTATCAGTTGACACTGTTAAGCTCCTTTTCTTCTTCTGTGTTAATGTTATAAAAATCGTTCGGCTCAACTTGGCCGTCCGTGTATGCAAAGATTTTTTGCATATTCTCTCTTGACGGTATGCGCGCACCGTTTGCCCACCGCAAAGCCACACAATGCGGCACATTGATTGCGCGAGCCAGATCAGCCACCGTCTTTTTGTTGTTATCTAAATATTCTTGAAGTTTCATCATAGTGGTAATACCTCCTGAAAATCCTTATATGCCAAATTGGCACAAACTGTCAATATTAAAATATGCTTTTTTGACACATTTTTTATTTTTATGTTTTAAACCTCTTGAAAAATAATCCTTTTTGACATATAATTATGCCAGAAAAGGAGATTTTACCATGCAGACAAACCGAATAAAAGAATTAAGACAAGCGCGAAAATTAACGCAGCAGCAGCTTGCGGAAAAAGTCGGTATGTCTTATACAAATCTTGGCCGCATAGAAAAGGGTGAGCGCGGCCTTGATATGGAGTATATACCGGCCTTTGCAGCTGCGCTTGATGTAAAACCATACGAGCTATTGCCTAAAGAGTGGCAACCGGAAGAAATCTCACCGGAAGAGCGAGAGATCCTACGCATGATCCGCAAAACGGCCGCACCTCAAGGCGGTAATAATCAAAACATATCAACACAAACAGACAGTCTTGAACATTCTGGCCAACCGCTCACGCCACCGCAAAAATCAAATGAAAGATAGCGCATGAAAATATCATGGTATAATATAGTAAAAATCTTGTTTTTACTCATGCTTGTTGTTGCTTATTATATACTGCCGGAGTATTCCGGTGGTGCGTATGATAGTAATATGAAAAGTTTTGCCAGATATGTTATCGGCATATACTTCTTTTTACATATCGGTTTGATTGCTCCCGGAAAGTATGGCCGGCACTATATTACATTATATTCCGCACCGGAGGGAGAATTTTCAATTTATTATATATACATGATCAGTGCTGCTATATATTTATTTTGGTATATACCGACATCGGTATTTTTTTACGTCAATATACCTGTATTTATAATTTATGCAGCCATAAATAAACCTTATATCGTAAAATAAATCACGATAAATTAAAATAAATATAAACTTTTCACAAGCCTGAAAGCCTTTATTTTTCAGGCTTTTCTCTTATTGTGAATAAAAATGTGCTTAATTGGCACATTTTTATATTGACATTTGTGCCAAATTGGCATATTTTATCCTTAAATCACGGTTAATCACAATTTAAGGAGAAAATAAATGCTTAACACAATCCAACTTAAAAAAGATCTGCAAAAGTTTGCAAAAGATATTCGCACTGCCGGCGGCTACTACGCAACACCAAAGGCAATGATGACCGAGCGGCAAATCAAAAATCACACCGCTACACTCAACTGCGACAAATGGAAACCGGAAGAAATTAAAGCCAGAGTAATTGATACACCGGCCTTTGCTGCACTTGTTCAAAAATACAATCTCACATTTTTAACTTTTACCGACAGTTATGGCGTCAACCATATCCGTCTTAACTATTCTTTGGAGGCTTAACTCATGACTGATTTACTCAACAAATATAAAGATTGCTCACCATCGCCAAAAGGCCAAATGACGATTGATCATTTTGAGCGACTGCGCTTGATGGCAGATAAAGAAAGAGAAAGACGTATAACAAAAGATACTATATGCGGCTTTTTGGCTGCGGTTTGCATTGTGCTTGGTATTCTTGCCACCGCTTTCACCTTTTATAACATCTATGAATATAATCAATCTTTTGACCGCTGCGAGGCATTGCTTGAACAAATCCACGCCAACACGGCAATTTTAGATCAAGAGATTAACGAGCTGCGCTCTTCTATGGGTGAGGTTGATTATGAATAACTGGCAACCATACCCACAGACAAAACCGGACAACACACTTAAAGCGCAAGAGGCTGATTATGTTGTGTTGATTGCTAACCCCTTTTACGTCAACAAGCAGGGTGTGGTGCACAACATACCGCGCCACCGCGTTGAGCTTGCTATATGGTGCGGCAACCACTGGCTGCCGGTTGACGCTGATTATATCGGCGAACACACCTTTGACGTCAAATATTTTATTCAACTTCCACCACACAATTAAGGAGATTAAACACATGGTAAATTTAGAAGAACTGCGCGCCAACTTTGAGGCTGCTTGGCCTGAACTGATTGCGCGTGATAAAATTGAACACTACACCGGCGGTTTATATACCGCTGCAACAATGGCCTCTTATGACCATCGCGGCACCGGCGTGCCAAACAAAGTGCGCAACGGCCGCAAAGTCGCCTATCCTAAAAAAGAACTCATTAACTGGATCATGGCCAGAATGGAGGCTGTCAATGCTAAATACAGACAGTAACGAACTCACAAAGGCCTATCACGCCGGCGAACTTCCTGCAGGGTGGTATCACATATATTGCGGTGCCCATCATATCTGCAAATGGACTTATCCGACCGCTGCTGAAATCAAACAACGCGAGGCGGCCGGCTTGCCTAAACCACAGCCTAAATTCACCGGTGACGGCGTATTTATCGGCACCAAACTTAACACACTCACGGTGCTTTCACCGGTGCCGTCTTATCATCAACTTATGAAAATTATGGAGAAAATAAATGCAGCTTAAAGTTAAATATCTATTTCCGGAAACAGAAGAACTACGCACACGTGCCGGTGACAGTGGCTATGATCTGCGTGCTGCAATCAAAGAGCCTCTTGTTATAGATCCGCACGGCCGCACCACTGTCGGCACCGGCATTGCGGTAGAAGTCGCAACCGAAATGAATATAGACCTTGAGTTGCAAGTCAGACCGCGCTCCGGCCATACCGTTAAGGGCATTGTTGCTCAATTCGGCACAATAGACGCCTCTTATCGCGGCGAAATCCAAATCACACTGTTTAATTTCAGCAGTCAACCGGTAACCATTGAGCCAAACGAGCGTATTGCGCAGCTTGTCGTTTGCCCGATTTTCAAACCGGAAATCATCACCGCCAAAGAACTAACACCAACCGAGCGCGGCACACGCGGCTTTGGCAGCACCGGAAAGGATTGAGCATGAAACTTAAAGAGCTTAACCCATTCAAACGCAAAATTGCGGTTGATCCGAAAGTCATTGAGCGTATTGCTGATCTGGCTACCGAAAGCTATGGCAACCCATTCGGCGAGCTTGCGCGCGTCAAAATCGCTGCGCGCGAACTCTTAAAAGAACTCAAACCCATCAAAGGACAGAAAAAATGAAGATGAACGTCAGAGGTAACGACGGCTTTGAAACACCGGATTTTCTTTACCGGCAGCTTGATCGTGTTTTTAATTTTACACTTGACGCTGCTTGCACCACCGCAAACTGTAAAGCACCGCGCGGCTTGTATTTTGATCAGGGCATTGACGCCCTGCAAACCTCGTGGGGGGAGCGTGTCTTTTGTAATCCACCGTTCAGCCAAAAAGCCGCATTTATCGCCAAAGCTTATGATGAAGTCGTCAACGGCGATTGTGCCATTGTCGTCATGGTATTGCCCTCAAATTGCACAGACTGCCGCGCTTTCCACCAATACATCTACAAAAAATTCTTTTACGAGATTTTATCCGGCAGAGTTAGCTTTGTGGATCCGGCTACCGGTAGAGCGGCAAAAGGTAATAATTCCGGCACTATCATCATCTACTTTAAGAAAGACATCACAACAAGGGAGTAAAATCATTGTCAATTAACGCAATCATTATTGCTGCAGGCGTAGCCATTATTATCGGCGCGTTTGTCTTAACAAAATTTATGGAGAACCATTATGATAAAAAATAGACTTATTCACTGGCTTAAAAACCATCGGCCGGTATTAACCACCGCCGGCACTCTTCATGTTTTAGTGCATAATGCGCACCGGATCGGCGCGTGTGATGGCGCAAGAATTGAAAGATACAGCGCACGTGCGGCCATCAATCCGGTTATTCACGATCTTGAACGCCTGCGCGCTAACACTTGGGATCAAGACAAAATCACTTATCTGCAGAACTGGCTGCGTGATAATTTTATGGAGGACACTGATTATGGCCAAACTCAACAAGACTGAAATTTTAGAACTCACCCACCGTGCGCTGCAAGACTGGACACGTGGCACACGTTCTCAAGAGTTTCGCAATGTGGAAAGCCGGCAGCGTGTGCTTAAACTTTTCACCACTTATTGCATAGCCAGATCAACCAAAACAAAGGAGAAAACCGATGACGCAAAATCAGAATAAACTGCTTGCATATATCCGGCAATATATACAGCGCACCGGTATTGCGCCGTCTTATGACGATATGCGCACCGCACTTGGCTTAAAATCAAAATCCGGCATTCACGTTCTTTTGACCGCACTTGAAGATCGTGGCTATATTCGCCGACTTAAAGGCAAAACACGCGCCATTGAAGTTATTAAGGCAACAGCCAAGCGTAAAGATACAACGCTGCTCAACTTTGTGTCGGCTGCTGCGCTGCAGGAAGAGCTTGAAATATTAAGATATAGCCTGCGCAGCATACTGTCAGCCGAAAACATTGAGCCGCAAATCCGCATAGAAAAAGCACTGGCCAGATTAAAGGAGAAAGAAAATGCCGCAGGATAGATTTAAATTTAGAGCCGGCATAACCGGAAAATATAAAAAAGACGCCGGTGGAGAGGCCGAAATACAACTCACAATAAAAAATCTTGTCACTATAGACGCCGGTGGAGAGGGTATATTTGTGCCTGATGACGCAATGGTTGAGGCTGTCGGCCAAACAGATCTATCTGACCAAGAGCAGGAAAATCTTTGCAACTGGCTTGCTGATAATTTTCTTTATGCAGAAGATGGCTACTATTTTGACCATGTAGATTTTCTTGAGCAATGCACCGGCCAAAAAGATGGTAACGATGAATTGATCTTTGAGGGTGATATTGTTTATTGGGAGAAACATACAAACTATGGTTTAGGAGGTAGTCGCTACGGAGAAGTTTTTTATTGGCAAAAGTTTTGTAGATATGCCGTGCGCTCACAATATGGAGATTATTTTGATCTTGATGACCATACTTATACCGTTGTCGGTAATATTCGCAATGATAAGGAGTTGTTAAATGTCTGATTTTATTTGCCACCGCTGCGGCCGTTGTTGCGGCTTTGTGCCGTTCACGGCTAAAGAATACCGCGCCATTAAACGCGAGGCCAAAGAGCTGCATATATCTTTTGTAAAAGCCACGCTTAATGATCAGCTTGTCTTTTATCCAAAGAGCCTGCTGCGCAAAATGGAGAGCATAAACCCACAAATGCCGGACGATAAACTTAAGGCCACTGTTGAAAGTCTTGTTTGTCCGTTCTTGGAGCGTAACGCTGTCGGTATTTGCTCATGCAAAATCTATGACAAGAGGCCGGAAGTTTGCCGCCTCTTTGGCCAAAGTGACCACCCATATTTAACTTGCCCATATACGAAAGCTAAAAAATGAAAGTCACTATGTGCCAAAATTGTAAATATTGCCAGTATTTAGAAAACTGGCCAAACAAATATGCGCAGCGTCACTGGTATCACTTTTGTGCCAAATGGCAAATAGACGTCATAAAAGTCAAAAGATCACAATACCACCGCTGCGCCGGTAAATACATTAAGGAGAAAGAAAATGCCTAAAGAGCAAAAAGTTTATGGCCGCTATATAATTGAACTTGTCGCCGATGACATAAACGGCCAAGCGGCCGTCGGTATGCATGTAAAGAGTGAAATTGATGAACGTGCACCAAAAGAAATACAGATCGCAGTCAAAAGGGTATTAGACGCCATGAGAGCAAATACACTTGCAATTATGATGAAAATAAGTGACGAAGAGAAAGGCCGGCCACAATGAGAAATATTTATGAATATTTAAAAGAGATAAATTTTGAGCAAAGGGTAAAGCAAAAAGTGGCTCACATTCAGCGCGTTAGAAACCATGAAAATTTTAATTACATAGTGTGTGATTTTGTAATGTTACAATTTGCTTTCAGTCTTTGTCGTGATCTCTTTGAGAAAATTGCGGAGGATCTACATCATGCCGATCAGACCGGAAAATAAAAAACTTTACCCTAAAAACTGGAAAGAGATCCGGCAAGCCATCTTAAAACGTGCCGGCAATCGCTGCGAGTTTTGTGGCGTTGAGAATTATGCGGAGGGTTATCGTGACGAGGACGGCCATTTTGTAGAGAGCTGTGGTATGCAGCAGGAGGCTGACGCTCTCGATGGCCTCCACATCATTAAGATTGTCTTGACCATCGCCCACTTGGATCATAACCCACAAAATAACAATCCGGCCAACCTGCGCGCATTATGTCAAAAATGCCACCTCAATCACGACATTGAGCAGCACCGCGCGAATCGGCGCAACAACAAGAAATTACCACTTTTCGAGGAGAAATAACATGTCAGAAAACGGAAAAACATTAAAACTTGTCTTAACAAATCACTGGTTTGATGAAATAAAATCAGGCCGAAAAACCCACGAATACCGGAAATGGACGCAGTTTTTTATGGAGAGAATAAGCATAACAAAACCGGACGGCAGCAGTGGCTATCCAGATTTTGTGCAATTCCAACGTGCTTATTACAAAAACCCAGAGCGCATGACTTTTGAAATTAAAAGCGTTCAGGTTATTAAAGGCACAGACACAGATCTGCATTGTGACGACTATGTTTATGATATTGAATTAGGGAGGCGTATGAAATGAAATTTAAAATTACAAGAACATCGGCATGGAGAGAGGAAAAGCCTTGCGAAGAGGCGCAAGAGGCCGAGCTTGAGTATATAGACTTTAGAAGTGTATCAAGAGAGGAAATGGTAAAAAATCACGGTGAGCGGTTTAATGATTATATAAATAAAACATTAAGAAATGGTGCTAATGGCTGTTATAAAGTGAAAGGAAAAGAAAAAGCCTTTACCATAGAAATAAACAGCATAGACGAGCTTATAAAATTTATGGATAAATACGGCAGCATTGTTATAACCCCAAACGAAGATATTGAACTGCCGGAAATTGAAATATATGACACTTGGCGCGAATAGCCACCGCCTCAGCTCTCCATTAAAACGTCTTGCTAACACCGGCAAGACGTTCTTTTGTGTCATTTTCATATTTAAAATCTATCCTAAATCAGCTTAATATATTGATATAACAACGATATTATATGTCATGAGATGTCATTTAAAATCTAAGTTTAATTTGCTAAACATAAATCTATCATCATGATACATAAGTTTAATTTGTAAGTCATTTTTGAACTTAAATGACGCGCAGGATCCTGCACATTTTTATATTAACCGGTATTTGTTTATATTCAAAATTGGTGACAAATTGGTGACAACTTCACTTTTGGTGATAAAAATAAGGCTCTCACCTAAAACCGTGAAAGCCTTTATTTTACTATTGGTGCGCTAGGCCAGACTTGAACTGGCACGGGATAAATCCCAACAGATTTTAAGTCTGCAGCGTCTACCGATTCCGCCACAAGCGCATTGCTAACAGATTTTATACATCATTTTTTTTTAATTGCAACATAAAACTTGTGTTTTTTGCAAAAATATGATTAAATTCGTTTTCGGAAAGAGGGAATACCTCCCTCTAAATTAACTTAAGAATACGGCAGAAACAGCGTTTCGGTATTCTTTGGGGAGACTTAAAATGAAATCTGTTGATATTTCACTGCAACGATATTTATTTCCGAATATCAATGAAGACGGGTGGAAATTTATCAGTGTTTTGGCTTTTTTAACCGTGATTTTAGCCATGATTTGGCTACCGCTCGGGTTGATTTCATTGGCGGTCACCATCTGGTGTTTTTATTGCTTTCGTGATCCGGTGCGCGTAACACCTGTTTTGTCTGACGCCGTGGTGGCGCCGGCAGACGGCTTTATTGTCTCCATTACACGCGAAAAGGGGCCGGACGCCCTCGGACTAGCTAATAAAAACTATACGCGTATTTGCATTTTTACCGGTTTATTTGACGCACAAATCAATCGTATTCCGATTAAAGGCAAAATCAGCAAAACATTTTATGATGCGGGTAAGCCTTTTTGCGGCTCGCTTGATAAAAATGATATTGGTGCCGAACGTGCCATGTTTGTTTTACGCAATCCCAATAATTTGGATTTTGTGGTGCAACAAACCGCTGTTTTTTGCAGCAAGCGAATCGTCAACCGTTATCATAGCAATGACGAATTTTTAGCCGGTCAACGCTTCGGGTTTATTCGCGGCGGCGGCTATGTTGATTTGTTTTTGCCTGATAAGATTGAACCGTTGGTGTGTGTGGGACAAAGAACGGTGGCCGGTGAAACAATTATAACGGATATAAAATCAGATGCGCCCCGTATTGAAGGAGAAATCAGATAATGAGTAAAAGAACTTTGCCTTCGCGCAATGTAATTAAAAGAAAAGCTATCGGTAAATTAAGAGAAGCGCCGTTTAGAAAAATGGCACCGAACATGGTGACGTTGATGGCACTGTGTTGCGGTATTACAACCATTCGGTTTGCTATTTTGGGTAATTGGACATACGCCTTGTTATGTATCTTTTTTGCCTGCATTTTTGACGGTTTGGACGGCCGCGTGGCACGCAAATTAAAGGCTTCATCCAAGTTTGGTGCCGAGTTGGATTCGCTGTCGGATTTTGTCAGCTTTGGTGTGGCACCGGCTATTTTGATGTATGAATGGTGTTTGAACACGTTGCCGCATTGGGGATGGATTTGGACGCTGATGTTTGCCAGTGCCATGGCAATGCGTTTGGCGCGTTTTAACACAATGTTAGAAGACGCCAGTGTGCCGGAATATTGGTCGCATTATTTTGTGGGTGTGCCGGCGCCGATGGCCGCTGCAATGGGAGTTATGCCGTTGTTGATTTGGATGGAATATCCGGAGCTGGAATTTATTTTGCGTAACAAAATTTTTTGCAGCTTTATGATGCTGCTGGTGGCGTTTTTAATGATCAGCCGGATTCCGACACTTTCACTTAAAAAGACGAAAATTAAGGCTGATTGGATGTTGCCGCTGATGGTATTTTGCGTGTTTTTAATCAGCAGTTTGCTGACAAAACCATGGCTGACTTTGGGCGCATTTACTCTGTGCTACGTGTTGACAATTCCGCTGACGATTGTGCGCTTTTTGCGTGAAAAAAGTGCAGCGGAAAAAGAAAAAATTTCAGCAGAATAATTTTACGGATTTTTAAGACCGGATTCTTCGGCTTTGCCGAGCTTCGCTGCTGCTTACGCAGTGCAGGATAACGAGAAAGCATTGGTTTACCGAACAGTGCGGGGATGCCTTCGTCGCTACGCTCCTCTGCATGACATACTCTTTGTCATTGTGAGGAGTGCGAAGCACGACGTAACAATCTTCGGACGTAAGTCCGATAAGATGATGTTATTTTTTCATTTTGGCTTGTTTTTCGGCACGGAGTTTATCAAAATATTCTATGCGGCGTTTGATTTCGCGTTCAAATCCGCGCTCTACCGGAAAATAAAATTTTACCCGCGACATGCCATCCGGAAAATAATTTTGCCCCGAAAAACCGTCTTCCAAATCTTGGTCATATTGATAGCCGTCACTGTAGCCGAGGTTTTTCATCAGTTTGGTCGGTGCATTTAAGATGTGTTTCGGCGGCATTAAAGAGCCGGTTTGGCGCGCCGCATCATAGGCCTTATGCATGGCTTTATATACAGCCGCCGACTTCGGCGCCGTAGCTAAATAGGCCGCCAGCTGCATCACCGCCAATTCTCCTTCCGGCGAACCGAGGCGTTCATAAGTTTCTATGCAAGATATGGCCTGAGTAACCGCATTCGGGTCGGCCAGCGACACGTCTTCAATGGCAAAGCGCAACAAACGACGCAACAAATAGCGCGGATCTTCACCCGCCACCAGCATACGCGCCACCCAATATAAGGCCGCATCAACATCAGAACCGCGCAAAGATTTATGCACGGCGGAAATCAGGTTATAATGACCGTCACGGCCTTTGTCATATATCGGGGCGCGCGACTGAATGATGTGGATAATCTGGTCTTTACTGAACAGCTCACCGGTTTGCGCATAAGACCAGATATTTTCGGCAATATTTAAGATGTAGCGACCGTCACCATCGGCAATTTCTTTGATAAAATCGCGCGCTTCCGGTTCAAGCGGCAAAGGTTTGCCTTCTTCTTTTTCGGCACGTTGCAAAATTTCTTCAAAATCATCGGGCGTAAGGCGATTCAGCACAAACACCTGACAACGCGACAACAAAGCCGAATTAAGCTCAAATGACGGATTTTCGGTGGTGGCGCCGACCAAAATGACCGTGCCGTTTTCAACATAAGGCAAAAAGCCGTCTTGCTGCGATTTATTAAAACGATGAATTTCATCTACAAACAATAAAGTGCCGCGGCCTTGATTGGCACGGCGTTCTTCGGCATATTGAAAAACACGTTTTAAATCGGCAACACCGGAAAAAACTGCCGATATTTGCTCAAAATATAAATTAGTGTGCTCGGCAATTAGGCGCGCAATCGTGGTTTTACCGCACCCCGGCGGCCCCCATAAGATAAACGAAGTGATTTTGCCCGATTTTAACATACGGCCAAGCGGCGCATCGGGACCGACAATGTGGTCTTGTCCGACTACATCTTCCAAGCATTTGGGGCGTAATCTGTCGGCCAAAGGGCTTTTAACGCTGTTTGAAAATAGGGTGTCGCTCATGTCTATCTGTCTCGCCCGCTGTTGTTACGCAACTGCATTTTTGCTTCATTGATTTTTTCGCGAGTTTGCTCGCGTTCAGCAGCTTTTTGCTGTTCGTTTTCTTCCGCTTTTTGCATCTCCATACGTTTTTCCAAAACTTCGCGTTTATGCTGTTCTATAGACTTACGCACTTCATCAATATTACTTTCACGCTCTCTATCGTTGCTTTTATCGTCTTTTTGACTTTGTTTGTCATCAAGCTGATTTTTGCCGCCGCCTTTTTTAAACGAATCTATAAATTCTTTGCCCACTTGGAACATTTTTTTTATATCGGTGCCGGACTTTGTGGTGTCCCAAGTAAAATTGCCGCGCGAATCAAATAAATCGCCAAAATCAATGCCGCGCATTTTGTTCTTTTTCTTACCTTTTTTCGGCGCTAAAATCTTCTTTAATTCTTCAGGAGTAGGAATATGGCCGATGGCTTGGGCAATTTGCTCGGGCGAAATTAAACATTCGCTTAAATCAAGCTCATAAATATTGACACCGGTTAAATCGCAACCGCGTAAATCTACACCGCGCAAGCTGACTTGGCGCAAGTCAATGCGTTTTAAATCCAGTAAAGTTAAATTTATGCGCGCTAAATTGAGTTTGTGCGGATAATATTTAGCCAGATATTCTACTATTTCCTGCAGTTCTTCAATGGTCAGATTATCTAAATCGGCATCGGTAAAAATGGCATCTTGCAAGTCGGCATTAACAAGTTTAACCCCATGCATGTGGGCGCCGGTGAAATTAACCCCGATGATTTTGGCACCGGTAAAGGTGGCACCGTCTAAGTTGGCATTGCTTAAGTCGGCACCGCTTAAATCGGCACCGGTAAAGTTGACGTTTTTAAGGTTAGCGCCTGAAAGATTAACTTCTTGCATATTACAGCCGCTGAAATCGGTATTTTCAAGGTTTTCACCCTTAAAATTGCCGCCTTGCAATACTTTACCGCTGAAAACCATACTGCGGGTATTGCCGAATGACTCGTCATATTTATTGATTTGTTTGGAAATGGCTTGCCAAGATTCACTGCGTTTTAAAACATCGTCGGTTTTTTCATCAACCGCATAAACGGGGTTTATTTTTTGATGTTTTTTACCAAACTCAGTCATTTTTATATCCTAATCCGAGCAATAATAGCCTATTTTATTATATTTTTTTGCTTTTGACAATATTTTTATGCTTTGGCGGCTGTTTTTACTTATTTTATTGCAAAATAGTTTATTTTCTGCTAAAATATAGACAGTTTTTCATATTATTAATTTTCTAAAAATTGGGTTTATGAGAAAGAATATTTTTCTTTTTTTAGCAAGTGTGTGTGTTCTGTGTGCAACTCTGTCTTCTTGCGGCAACAGTGGTAACAACAAGGCTCAAGCTCAGGCTGATTCTCTGCTTGCAGTGATGAAGGCCGATAGGGCTGAGTTGGACAAGTATCAGATGATAACCATCCGTCCGGAAACCGATGTCGTTAAAATTCATTTCAAGGAGGGCGAGTCGCCTTTCTTTGACGTGAGTGTGCTGAGTGATAAATCAAATAGCGTTGACATTTACTTTTTCAATGCTGATGACGTGACAGCTGACGGACATATAAAATCAGGCAAAATTTTTTCCAGAATGTTTACCATATTTATCCCTGATGGCGAGAAGTTGGATAGATGGGGATATGATGGAATTGATTTAATCCGCGAGGACTACACCCTGCATCATATAGACTTTGAGTTGGTAGACCAGCCGAGCTTGTAAGGTGCATACACACGCTGCGAAAAGCGACATAACCGACAGGTTGTGCCGCTTTTTTTTGGTTTAAAGTGAGATATTTTTAAATAATTTGTAGATGTCTAATCCGCGCAAAGCGCGGAGGCATGACAGTTTATTTTTATTTTTTAAATCAGGTTGTAAATCTCGGATAATGAGTCAGATGCGACGAAATTTTTCGCCGACGCGTAGATAAAGCTACGCTAGAAGAAAAATTGCAAGCAGATGACCATTAGACGAGGTTTAAGAGTTCATGTTTTGGAAAAAATCCTCATTATTTTTAGACATTCTGAGTTTATCAAGCAAAAATTCCATACCGTCGGTCATTCCCATTTGCATCAAGACACGGCGCAAAACCCACATTTTTGTCAGCGTGGCTTTATCTACCAAAAGTTCTTCTTTACGCGTGCCGGAACGAGTAATATCAATGGTCGGGAATAAGCGTTTGTCGGTCAATTTGCGGTCAAGAATAATCTCTGAGTTACCGGTTCCCTTAAACTCTTCAAAAATAACTTCATCCATACGTGAACCGGTATCAATCAATGCCGTGGCAATAATAGTGAGTGAGCCGCCTTCTTCCACATTGCGTGCGGCACCTAAAAGGCGCTTTGGACGTTGCAGAGCGTTGGCATCTACACCGCCGGTTAAAACTTTACCCGATGACGGCACAACCGCATTATAAGCACGGCCTAAACGGGTGATGGAATCAAGCAAAATCACCACATCTTTTTTAGTTTCTACCAAGCGTTTAGCTTTTTCAATACACATTTCAGCCACTTGAACATGGCGAGTGGCCGGCTCATCAAAGGTAGAAGAAATAACTTCGCCTTTAACCGAACGAGTCATATCGGTCACTTCTTCCGGACGTTCATCAATTAAAAGCACCATCAAATAAACTTCAGGATGATTAGTGGAAATGGCGTGCGCTATGTTTTGCAACATTACGGTTTTACCGGTGCGCGGCGGCGCCACAATTAAACCACGTTGCCCCTTACCTTGTGGCGAAATTAAATCAATCACACGAGTGGTATAGTCTTTATCGCCACAAATAATATCAAAATTGAGCTTTTCAGTCGGATAAAGCGGGGTCAGGTTATCAAAATTAACGCGTAATTTGGATTTATCCGGATCTTCAAAGTTTATGGTATTTATTTTAGTCAGTGCAAAATAGCGTTCATTGTCTTTCGGAGCTCTGATTTCTCCTTCTACCGTGTCGCCGGTGCGTAAACCATACTTTTTAACCTGTTGCGGTGATACATAAATATCATCGGCACTGGCCAGATAATTTGACAATGAAGAACGCAAAAAACCAAAACCGTCTTGCATAACTTCAATAACACCGTCACCGCAAATAACGGTATCATCTTCCGCCAGCTTTTTCATTATGGCAAAAATTAAATCTTGAACACGCATGGAAGATGCGTCTTCTATACCCATATTCTCAGCCTGAGTCAAAAGCTCGGTCGGAGACTTATCTTTTAATTCCTTTAAATGCATGATAACCTTTTTGTGATTGTTTTTATATTAAGATAATGTATTGAAAATTACATTGATTTGCTTATATTAAAGATTGGTTTTATTGTCAATAGATTTTTTTGCACATTTTTTCTTTCCTGATATTTATTTTAAAATAAGTTGTTGTTTGTAGTAAACCTTGTGAAAAGTGTGAATTATTTTTTTATAAGATTTTTTATGAACAGATAAGTAATTTGAGTGATGTAATAAAAAAATAATAATTCAATAAGTTAAAAAAAGGTTAATAAAGTTATAAACATTATTCACAGCCTGCGGATAATTTTGTGAACATGTTTATAAGTGTTTTAATGGTTTGGACAATATGTATATATTTTGCTAAAAATTTCAAGTAGGCTGAATTTTATACACAGAAAACAGGGAAAATGTGGATAAAAATACTAAGACTTTGATTTAAGTGAAAAAGATGAAAATTGTAGGAATTACGGGCGGTATAGGTTGCGGAAAAACTTTTTTGGCCGGCATTATTAAAAGGTTGGGATTTAGTGTGCATAATCCGGATTTTTGGGTGCGCGATTTGTATTTGAAATCGGATTTTTTAAAAGTGATTAAGCACGAATTTCCAATGGTTTTTAAAGATGGTGTTTTTAATAAACGAAAGCTGCGGCAGTTGGTTTTTGACGATAATAAGCAGCTTAAAAAATTAGAAAGTCTGATACATCCGTTTTTAGGGCAAAAGTTAAAAAAGTTAATTCATCGGACGGCCTTAAAAGAAGATGTGTTGTTTTTAGATGTGGCACTGTTGTTGGAATTTAACTGGGATAAATACTGCGACTATATTATTGTGGCTGATGTGGCCGATGAACTGCAAAAACAACGGGTGATGAAACGTGATCATATTTCAGAGGAAGATTTTAATAAAATAATTGCCGTGCAGATGGATAAAAAGCTGAAAAGACAGTGTGCTGATGTGATTATTGATACGGCGGCACCTGAAAATATAATAAAAGTGCAACTGATTAAATTTATTCAAGAGATTTTGTGATGAGAGAAATTTGTTTTGATACGGAAACAACAGGTTTGGAAGCAAACGGCGGTGACCGATTGGTGGAAATAGGCGCTGTGGAGTTGGTAAACCATTTACCGACCGGAAAAGTTTTTCACGAATATATCAATCCGGAGCGCGAAGTGCCGGAAGAAGTGGTTAAAGTGCACGGTTTGACTAATGCTTTTTTAGCCGATAAACCTAAGTTTGCCGAGATTGCACAGAAATGGGCAGATTTTGTCGGCGATGACGGTATTTTCGTGGCACATAATGCTAAGTTTGATATGGATTTTTTGAATATGGAACTGGAAAAGTGCGGAATGGCGCCATATTCATGGGACAGAGTGGTGGACACACTGGCAATTGCGCGCGCTGAATTTCCGCGCATGCGTAACAGTTTGGACGCATTGTGTAAGCGCTTTAATGTGGATAATTCGGCGCGAACTTTTCACGGTGCGTTGCTTGATGCACAGCTTTTGGCGGAAGTATATTTGCAGCTTTTGGGCGGTGATGAACCGAGTATGAAATTTGCGGCTCAAAAGGCAGGTAATGATAATAATGCACAAGTAAAGGCGACAGTGACAATTTTAGAGCGGCATTTTCCGATTTCAGACGATGAGGCAGCGGCGCATAGGCAATTTTTAGAGAAAAATATAAAAAATAGTATTTGGCTGCAAGATGAAGCGGAAAGTCAGGGATAAGAATAAGTAAAGTAAAAATAAGATTCATTGGCAAAGTGGTGTGCCGCACGCCTTAAGAGACGATGGTTTATTTTAGGACCGGATTCTTCGGTTTTGCCGAGCTTCGCTGTTGCTCACACAGTGCAGATTATTTAAAATCAAACCTATCTGCCTCTCGCACCGCGCACAAAAAATAAACACCTTTTTAATCAAAAATAAATAAAAACACTTTATAAAAATATATCATTTAACGCAACAAATGGAAAAATATGCTCACCCATTTTAAAAACATAAAAGACATTTATATTAACAAAACTATGCTGATATTATTGGCGCTTGGTTTTTCCAGCGGATTTCCATATTTGCTGGTCTTTGGCACCTTAACTTTATGGCTCAAACAGGCAGGTATTTCACTGGCTTTAATCGGCGGATTTTCGCTGGTTAAGATTCCTTATTCGGTCAAATGGCTGTGGTCGCCGCTGATAGATAACCTAAAAATACCTTATTTGCATCGCTTGGGACGCCGTCGTTCATGGGCAATGGTCATTCAAGTTTGCTTATTTTTTTCCATTTTAGCCATGTCGGTGGTTAATCCGGCTCAAAATTCAAGCTTAATGGCCTTTTTGGCTTTTATTACAGCCTTTTTATCAGCTTCACAAGACATTGTTTTAGATGCCTATCGTGTAGAATGTTTTGAAAAAAATCCCGATAAACAGGCCAATGGTGTCGCAATTTTCGTTTTAGGCTATCGCCTCGGCTTAATATATTCCGGCGCCGGCGCATTATATTTGGCGGCGCTGTTTGATTGGAATATAGCTTATAAATTTATGGCACTCGGTGCTTTGGTCGGATTTTTTGCCATTCTTTTTTGCCAAGAGGCCGTTGTCTATCAATACCAAAAGCAAAAGCGCAAAATCGGTGAGTTTTTAAGCGCTTCCGTGGTAGCTCCGTTTAAAGATTTTATCCGCCATGCTCATTGGGGCTGGATTGTCGCACTTATTTTTACATATCACTTAAGCAACGCTTATGTTAATCCGCTTCTTAATCCGTTTTATGATGACATGGGCTTTTCCAAAATAGAAATTGCCAATGTAATGAAACTATATGGTATGATTGCGGCCATCTTGGGCGGCATTATCTGCGGTTTGCTGATTACCAAAATCGGCTTAAAAAAGGGAATGCTTTATTTCGGAATCTTGCAAATATTGTCCACCATGGCGTTTTCTCTGCAAGCGATTTACGGACATAATATGCCGTTGTTTATTGCTGTAGTAACGATTGAAAACTTCATTTCCGGCATGGTAACAACCGCGCTGGTGGCCTATGTTTCGTCTTTATGCAATAAGGCCTATACGGCCACGCAATATGCACTTTTATCGTCAATTATGGGTGTATCGCGCGACATTTTTTCTTCTACCAGCGGTGTGGTGGCATCATTTTTGGGCTGGAAGCTGTTTTTTGTGGTTTCAGCACTAATCAGCCTGCCGAGTTTGCTGATTATCTGGTTTTTTGTAAAAGACGACAAACCGTCTTAATCTCTACATATCGTGCAGACAATAATAACAATACTTCTTTTTTGTGCTTTTTAATTTATCGGTGCGGCAACGGCTTTATAAAAGGCGGTTAAGTTTTGCAAAACCTGCGCGGTGACGGCCACATAGTCTTGTTCGGCGGTAATCAGGTTTTGCTGAGTGCGCACAACTTGCGAAAATTCAATGAGGCCGCTTTCATATTTTTTTTGCGTCAGTTCAGCGGCTTTACGCATATTTTGCAAGGCACGGGCTTTGTTTTGCGCGGCCGCGCGGTTTTCATAAAAGGCAGTTTGGGCGTTTTTTATTTCGCTGACGGCATCTAAAACGGTTTGTTTGTAATCGGCGAGCGCCTCAGCTTTGATATATTTTTGCAAGCGCACGTTGTTTTGCAGGCGGTTCCAATCCAACAGCGGCAAGCTGATCAGCGGTGCGTAATTATAGGTTTGGCTGTTTGGGCGAATGAGGTTGCTGCCGCCTTGGGCAGCATATCCCCACAAACCGCTGAGGCTGATGTTTGGGTAAAGTTCGGCAACGGCGGCACCGACCAGAGCATTTTCAGCAATCAAATTTTGTTCGGCCGCCGCCACATCTGGCCGAAAACGCACAGCAGAAGCCGGAAATTCGCGTAAATTATGGTGTGCAGTTATTTTTGATGTTGAAAGCGGGGTTAATTTGGTATCATTTAGCGGTAATTCGTTTGGCAAAACACCGATAAGTGTAGCCAGCGCATTGCGATATTGCTCAATGGCGATGCGATATTGCGGAATTTGCGCGCGGGTGTTTTCTAACAAATATTGTGCCTCACTATAAGCGGTTTCATCAGTTAAACCGTTGTTATATTTAGATTTTACAGTGTTAAGTATTTCTTGTTGCAAACGAGCATTTTTTTCGGTTAAGCGCAAATTTTCGCTATTTTGGCGCAGATTGATATAAGCGCTGATTATTTCCGCGGCGATAAGAATTTTAACATTTTCTAGTGTGTATTCTGCCGCTTTTAACAAAGCACGGTCAGCCTCAATTTGGCGGCGATTTTTACCCCATATATCTATATCCCACGAGGCATTGAGGCCGGCGGAATAATAATGTGAATCTGCGGTAATACCGATGTTTTTGCTTTGTTTATCGTAATTATAGCCGCCTTGAGCATTTATTTGCGGCAGGGCAGCGACTTTGGTGATTTGCAATTGTGTGCGCGCTTGTTTCAGGCGAAGTATGGCGGTTTTTATATCGGTGTTGTTTTTTAAGCCTTGTTCTACCAAAGCAGTCAGTTGAACGTCGGCAAAATCGGTATACCATTTTTGCGGCAGGGGTTTGGCGGCCGATATGTTGAGGTTTTGCGCCAAAGTGGCGTCAGAATAAGATTTTGGCGGAACATAATTTTCACCGACACTGCAGGATATGCAAAATAAAAAAGCTAAGGATAGGATTTTACGCATGGTTGTTTTTCTCCGGCAAATGAGGTTGAAAATGCTCTTTTAAGGTTTCAAAAACCGCAAACAACGGCGCAATAAACACAATACCGATTGCGGTGGCAAAAATCATACCGTAAAAAACCGCCGAGCCGATGGCTATTTGCGAACCGGCACCCGCACCTTTGGCCACAATCATCGGAAAAACACCTAAAATAAAGGTAAAAGCCGTCATTAAAACCGCGCGATAACGTTCGTCGGCACCTTTTTTGGCGGCTTCCACAATACTCAAACCTTGCTCACGATACATTTTAGTAAACTCAACAATTAAAATGGCATTTTTGGCCGCCAAACCGATAAGCATAACAAGGCCGAGCTGGGCGTATATGCTGAGTGATTGATGCATAAAAAACAGGCCGATTAAAGCGCCCAAAATGGCAAACACAGTGGAAAATATGACAGCTAACGCCAACATCCAGCTTTCATACAATGCCACTAAAAACAAATAGCAAAAAATGACTGCCAGTGTAATTAAAATAAGTGCCAAACCGCGGGTTTCCACCTCTTGCAGGCTTAAACCGGTCCACTGAATGCCGTATGACGGCGGTAAAGATTTTTCCAGATTTTCCAAGTCGGCGAGTGCCGTGCCGCTGCTTACGCCTTCACGAGAGAGTGCGGTGACGGCGGCAGTGGTGTATTGGTTAAAACGATAAATGACTTTTGGCGAAAGCTCGGTTTTAATTTCGGCAAAGTTATTGATTTGCACCAGATTACCGGTTTTTGAGCGCACATAAAGTTTGCCGATATCGGCCACATTTTTGCGGAAAGCATAATCGGCTTGCAAAATAACCTTGTTAACCTGTCCGCTTAAAGTGATATTGTTAATATAGCGCGAGCCTAAATTGTTTTGTAAAACCGTAAACAAATCGGCCACGTTGATTTTGTAATATTCTAATTTGCGGCGGTCAAGGTCAAGAAAAATGTGCGGCGTGTCGGCGGTAAAGGTGGAAAAAGCATAGCTGAAGTCGGGGTTTTGATTGACGGTTCGCAAATATTTATTTAATTGAGCCGAAAGCTCTTTGGCGGAAATATTGCCGTCGGTGGTGATAAATTGCAAAGAAATGCCGCTGCTGTCGCCAACACCGGGAATTGAAGGCGGGGCAAAAAAGTTAATTTTAGCGTCGCTATAACCGGTAAATGCCTCGCGCAGTTTGGCAGAAATCGCATCAAGTGATAAATCGGGAGTTTTGCGTTTATCCCACGGCTGTAGCCCGACCACACCGAGCGCCACGTTTTCACCGCCGCCGCCAAGCATGCTGTAACCGGCAACCGTAATGAAATATTTGACACCGTCTATTGAAGAAATGCGGCGGTTCATTTCGCTGATAACCTCGCTTGTATAATTTATGCCGGCGGTGTCGGGCAACTGCAAATCGGCAAAGATAATACCTTGGTCTTCTTGCGGCAAAAAAGAAGTCGGGGTGAAGCGAAATGCCAAAACAATTGCCGCAATCACGCCTAAGACAATCAAAACCGTTAATTTCAGCCGTGTGGCAAAAAAGGCAACCAAGCGGATATAATGGTTACGGGTAAAATCAAGAAAAGTATCAAATTTTTTGAAAAAACCGTGTGGCGGCTTATCGCTTTCACGGGCAAAAAAGACGGCACATAAAGCCGGACTTAGGGTTAAGGCATTAAGCGAAGAAAAAAGCACCGAAGTGGCGATGGTAACGGCAAATTGCTGATAAATTTTGCCGGTGATGCCGGCCATTAAACCGACCGGCACAAAAATGGCCAGTAATACAAAAGTGGTGGCAATGACCGCACTGCCGATTTGTTGCATGGCTAAAACGGCGGCATCGTGCGCGGATTTGTGCTCGTATGTCATTAAATATTGCACACGTTCTACCACAATAATAGCATCATCAACCACTAAGCCGATGGCCAAAATCATGGCAAACAGAGTTAAAATGTTGATGTTAAAGCCTAAAACATAAATGACGGCAAATGTGGCAATCAGCGAAACCGGAATGGTTAAAAGCGGTATAAGTGTGGTGGTCAGTTTTTGCAAAAAAACGTATGTGACGAGCATGACCAGTAAAAAGGTGATAATCAATGTATCAATAATGCTTTCAATGGAAGCGCGCACATAATCGGTGGAATCGTATGCTACTTGAAGTTGCATATCAAGCGGCATTTTTTGCGACAGTTCGGCTATTTTTTTACGGATATTATCCATAATTTGCAAAGAATTGGAATTTGGTGTTTGATTTATGCCGATAACCAAAGCCGGCGCATTGTCATAGGCTGATTTGAGGTTATAAGAATCAGCGCCGAGCTCAATATGCGCCACGTCTTTCAAATAGACTATGCCGCCGTTATCTGACGAAGTTATAACAATATTTTCAAAGTCTTCTATGGTGGAAAGCAGGCCTTTTGCCGTAAGCGACAGCACGATTTTGTTATTTGCGGCACTCGGGGCGGCGCCAATGCTGCCCACCGAGGCTTGCACATTTTGTGCTTTAACGGCATTCATAACATCGGTTGCGGTTAAACCTAAGGCGGTGAGCTTATTGGTGTTCAGCCAAATACGCATGCTGTATTGCGGGCCGAAGATGTTAACATCGCCGACGCCTTTAACGCGCGAGAGGGCATTTTTGAGATTTGTGTAAGCATAGTTGCTTAAAAATAAGTCGTCATAAGTATGATTTGGCGAGCGCAGAACCAACATGGCCAACATATTGGAGTTTTGCGTTTTGACCTCAAGTCCGTATTGGGTTACTTCGGGCGGTAAATCCGATGAGGCCTGTTGCAGGCGATTTTGCACCTTAACTTGTGCAATGTCGGGGTCTGTGCCAACCGCAAAAGTTACGGTTAATTTGTATGAGCCGTTATCGTCAGATGAAGATGACATATATAACATATTATCTACACCGTTTATCTCGTTTTCAATCGGAATGGCAACCGTATCGGCCAAAACTTGGGCATTGGCGCCGGTGTATGTGGTGGAAACGGCAATTTGCGGCGGCGTAATTTCCGGAAATTGGGCAACCGGCAAAACAAAAATGGCCAGCAAACCCAACAAAATCATAACAACAGACATCACAATGGCAAATCGCGGCCGATTTATGAAAAATGCTGAAAACATATTTTACGGCTCCGATGCAGATGTTGCGGCGCGGTTTTTTACGCTCACTTTTTGGTTGAGCATACTTTCATTAACATCTTCGGTTACCCAAAATTCATCAGGCAAAAAATCGTCTTTTGCCACATACTGATTTTCGTGCTCGCCGATGATATCAACTTTGCGGGTTTGCAAAATGCTGTTGTGAACGACATAAATAAAATCGCCGTCAGGTTTGAGCAAAACTTCCGATTTTGGTATGAGCCAAACGTTGTTATAGGTTTTTTCAAGCAAAACTTCCACATAGGCATTGGGCAGAAGTTTGTTATCAGAATTAACAAACTCAGTATATATCGCCAGCGAATCTGTTTTTTTATCTATGGTGTTGGCGGTGTATTTGAATTCTCCGGTTTGCGGCAAAATTTCGCCGTCGGCAAGCCGGAGGTGCAAAACCAAATCGGCTGCTTCGTCTTTTTGAAAATGCTTGAGATATTCTTTGTCGGAAACCGAAAATACCACACGAATGGGACTGTATTGCACCAATTGCATAATGTTGCGGTTGGTGGGCGAAATGTAATCGCCGGGGGAAAGGGTGATGTTGCCCAAAGTGCCGTCAAAAGGGGCTTTTAAATAAGTATATGCAAAATTTGTTTGCGCGGTTTGTTTTTGAGCGTTTGCTTTGGTAAAATTACCGAGTGCCGATAAATAGGCGGCTTTGGCGCTATCCAGTTCGGTTTGTGAAATAACGCTTGTGCCGGCTTTTTGCATACGTTCATATTGTGATTTGGCATTGATTAAATCGGCCTCTGCGGCAGATAAATCGCCTTCGGCAGCGGCAACGGCGGCAATGTATTCGTCCTGTTTTATAACGGCCAAAACATCGCCTTTTTTAACGGTTTGCCCGCCTTTTACCTTAATTTGTTCAACATAACCGCTGATGTAGGGCACAATTTGCGTATCGTTTATGGCTTCAACCTGCCCGATGTAACTGTAGGTTAGGGTAATGGAGCGGCTTTGCGGTTTTATAGCTGATATTTGCGACAATTCGGGCACAGTGATTTTGTTTTGCAATTGGCGGCGATAATGATAAAGCAGCCAGCCCGAGCCGATTAAACCGGTCAGAACGGCAACGATAATTATTCGTCCGATGATTTTGCGCTTATTGTTTTTTGGCATGTTTTTTCCCTTATACTTCGCTAAGAAAAGTAATAAGTAAAAAAACGATTTCAAGTGCAATCAGGCGCGCTGAACCGACAGGCAATAAAAAATTTTTTTATTTTAAAAGAGCTTTTTGACGCGAAAATTCCGCTTTGGCTTTTTGCAACTCTGTCATAAACTCGTCATTGGCATGCAGGCGATTTATCAGTGCCGAAGTCAGAACGCGGGCGTGGTCAACATCGCTTTGATAATGGAAGCCGACAATGACGCGGCTTTCGCCATATTCGTAGCCGCGTTTTAAAATTTCGTCTTGGCGCTCAGGATTGATTTCGGCCAAAACCAGTGCAAGCCCCCAGCCCATTGTAGTGTGGCCCGACGGATAAGAGGAGTTTGTGCTTAGCTTTTCTTCATCTTGCGGAACAGGAGTAGGTTCATGAAATTGCACAAAAGGGCGAATGCGCATAAATTGGCTTTTTGCCTTATCTTTACACACATAAGTTGTGGCCAAAACTCTCTCTATAAGAGCGGTAATTTGCGGTGTGTTTTCTTTTGAAATGGTCAGGCCGAAAGGTTCGGAATATATTTTAGAAAAATATTCTATGGTGTGTGAGGCGTCTTCTATGGCCTGTTTGCCGCGCTCGGTATCGCGCATGGTTTTGCCCCATTCATAGCGCATCCAATCGTTATAAAAAGCGGCATCCGTGGTTTTTGGCGGCAGGGGAAGAAATTCGGCGGCAGTCGGAACTTCATCGGCGGTTAAAAAAGGCGTCACTTCGGCAAAGCACGGTGTGGCGACTAAAAGAGATAAAGTAAATAAAACAGTATATATTTTTTTCATAAAAAACTCCGGCAAATAAGTAATTATTTTTCGCTAAGAATAGCGAGAGCGCGTGTTGAAGTCAAGAAGGATATTTTATGTATCAGTTTTAAAATATAAATTCATCTTATTATCGGGAACATTCTTTTTTTTACCGGTGTTACATTTTTATACCCCAATAAAAAATGAAGATGCATCGGTAAAATTTTGGCTGAAAATGTTATTAAATAACAAATAATCAATATAATTACAAGCGGTGCGATTATTCTGTATGTAAAGCTTTGTATCGGATAGTTGTTAATTCCAAAATAACCGAAAACAGCAGGTAAAGTATGATAAACAATCATTATATGGACCAGATAAATGCTTAAACTGCAAGAAAGAACTTTGTTAAACAAAGATTTAGAAGTTTCAGATTTAAAAATAAAATCCCAATTATGATATTTGCACCACACAAAAATTGCAGTAGCATAAAAAACCGATGGAAAATTATAATACCCTTTAAAAAATTGATTTATTTCTCCTGTCGGATATGAAAGAAATGTTGTGCCGAAATAGTGAAAAAGAAAACCTATGAAACCTAGAACATAAATAAATGTTCTTTGTTTTAAAGATAAATTTATGTTTCCGAGAAAATACCCCAGAAAACAAAACAGTAAAGGTTGCCAATATGAAAATAGTTGTAAATCGGGCACATTTAACAGTTTGGCCTTATTTAAAAACGGCAAAACGGAAAAAATTATGAAACAGCATACGGATAACCACTTGAAACACTGTATTTTATTTGGGATAAGACTAAAACAAATCATGCTCAAATAACAGAACAGTATTTGATAAAAAAAATAAAAAGTATACTCAATTTTACAATGTAAAAATCTACTCCAAAAATCAGTATTAAAATGCATATCATTGTATACAAGATAATAAAGCACCGACCAAACAAAAAAAGGAACAAAAACGCGAGCAAACCGCTTTTTTAGAAATAGCATCGTATTATAGCGTTGTCTGTAATCTAGCAATGTATATCCGGATAACATAAAAAAACAAGGAACCGCAAAGTAAAACAAACATTCTATAAAGTTAGACGTATACCAAACTATTCCATCGGGATGAAGCCAGTAAATGGCATTTACATGCAAATAGACAACCGCTACACAAGAAAGCACCGTTAAAACACTTACCCATTTGGTATCTTGATTTTTGGAATTCATCATAGATTGCTTTGCACTCATTACTTTATTGCACGCTCATTTGCAGGGTAATATTTTTTTGAATAAAAGTCAATTCATCTTTGCCAAGCAATTTTTCTAATATTCTGAACGGACACGACAATGTCTTAGTGAAAATCCTGAATAAATCTTTATGGTTGACGGATTTACAGCCTGCCGTTCGTATTGGTGATGCAAAGCTTGCAAGTTGCGAGTATTGTATTTTATAAAATGGCTCTCAAACTCTTACAATTTCAGAGAAAATATTTTTTATTTCGTCTATTTCATCTTTAAATCCCATTATCATCATATTTTTAATTTTTCCTTTTTCAGAAATATATTTAGGAGAAATTGTGATTTCTTCTTTTGTATCATAGTCATAAATACCCATTCCGTAAATTTTACAGATGAGCATTAATGGCGCAATATCCCATAATTTTGCTGTAGCTAACACAGCCCTCAACTGCCCCAAAGATAGATATAAAGAATAAATAGCTGCAGAAAAATAATCCTGAGCAATAAATCTTCCGTTTATATGATTTGGCTTTAATTTAACCTCCCACATATGCGCCTGAACAACGCGAGAAACACCTTTGGGAAATTTATTCAGTATCTCAGTTTTACCGAAGTGTTCTCTATATACTTGTTTGCCATCTGTATAAACGAGCTCATCTAAGGCCGGCGCACAAATAAATCCATATAAAGGTTCTCCGTTTTTGAATACAGAAAGCAATATTCCATAAAATGGCAAACCTGAACTATAATTTAATGTTCCATCAATAGGATCTAATATAAATTGGTATTCTGTATTAGCAATTTGTTGGAACAAACTTCCATCCAAATCATCAATGCTTTCTTCGTCAATAATAACATAATTTAAATCAGCAAAATTTTCTTTTGCAAATTGTTCAAAAGCTTTACTATTATGTAAGTCAACATCTGTAACTATAGATAAAATGGCATCGTTATCTTCTTTATAATTTACCTTATGCTTTTGTTGCATTGCATCAAAAGAATATTTTCCGATTTCTTTTACAAACTCTTTTATTTTATAGAACACCGTATATCTCCTAAACAAATTCAATTCCATTTTATCTTATGATATGATAAAATTAAGCGTAAAACGAATTTTTTGAGCAACTTTTACAGAAGAATATAATCTTGAGCATCCCGATGATACATTTTCATAATTAACAAAGCAATAACCCATGAAACAATACTCATGATTTTATCTTTTCATAACATCTACTATATTATTTCATAATTAGATATTTTTTCAAGTATTTTTCATAAAAAAGGAAAAAATTTTTAGAATCTCCTGATTTTATTGTATATTTACATCAAGAGTTCGTAAAATTTCCCTTTAGCGCCGTTTTTGAAAGCACAACATCCGAACTCATATAAGCGCTTGAAAATAAAAGAAAAAGCAGGCAATTTAGAGCCTGCTGTTTGTATTGGTGTCTTGCTTCGTAAGTTTCGCGATAATATCGCTTAACAACTTCGCTTCGGGCACTTGTTTACTAATTTCGCTGCGCTTCGTTTACACTAGCTTGCTTAATAAGTAAACTGCGCATCACCAATAAAAAAAGCGACATTAAGTCGCTTTTATTTGTATTGGTGATCCCAACGGGATTCGAACCCATATTGCCACCGTGAAAGGGTGATGTCCTAACCATTAGACGATGGGACCAATGTTATTTCAAAAGCATATATACTTGTATTTTTTGTAAACGTCAAGAACTTTTTTATAAAAAAGTGATTTTTTTAAATTTGCCGAGATAGAGTCTACGTCGCTGTTTTATAGTGCCCGATGGCACTCCGTTTGTCGGGTTATGACAATAAAATATACTTCCCGGTCATGCTTTCACCTTCTCTGTTATTCTGAAGCGAAGCCGAAGAATCTACAAACCCTTTTGCCTCGTCCACCCCATCGTGTGCCGGCGCTCTAATCGTCATCTCACGTGCTCTGCATCGTCAAGAGGCCAAAAGCTTTGCTGCTGCGATACAGTGCGATTCTTGTAAACCAAACACTCTTTAATGCATTCAGGCGATTATTGATACCTTTCTTAAACTAAAAAGCAAACCTCTTGTAAATTTCCACATAAAATCTATTGACAATTCATCTAAAATTCATTTAAATTTTCTCCAAGGAGAAAAAGTTTGACCAGTATCAAATCCAAAATCGTTTTTGTAACACTTTCTTTGCTGTTTGCTTTAGGTCTGGTTGTTGTCAGCGCGGCTGTTTTGGCTTTTTATCATGACCGAGAAATGATTATTGCCGGCAATAATGCTTCTGTTATGAATTTCAAAAGTCAAATGAATACTGAAATTGCCGAATTGGAAAAAAATGCCTTAGACCTTGCCTTAATCGGTGAATTTTATTATCAAAACAGCAAAGAACAATCGGTGGGCGAATTTTTTACCAAAGAGCTACTGGAAAATTATCCTAATACAATGGGAAACGGCACATATTTCCTGCCATATAAAATCCATCCTAACCAAAAAATTTCTTGTATTCATGCCGTTCGTAATGAAAATAAAGAGCTTGAAATTCTTCCTTCTTGCGTTAATTCAACTTTTGATTATTTCAAACAAAATTGGTATCATGACATAAAAAAAGATTTATTGAACAATCACGCTGTTTCTTGGTCCAGACCATATAAAAGCACCCAACTCGGTATTTTGATGACAACAATCGGTGCCGGAATTTATGATGGTGATACTTTGGTCGGTATGGCTACTATTGATTGGGAATTAGATACTATTTTAAAATCCATATTAAAAATAAAACCGACCCCGAACAGTTTTACTCTCTTTGGAGATAAAACCAATGATTACATTATTGCCACAACGGAACCCGGTTTAGATAACGACGCTCTTATGGGTAAATCTTTGTCTCATATAAAATGGTATTCCAAAGATTTAGCCGACGGTGCGATTTTTGATTATAAAGGTCAAAAATTTGTTTCTTATGTTAAACAATTAAACAACGGCTTTTTCCTGATTGTAAACGTGCCTTTGTTTGAGTTATTTCATGCCGCTGTTTTTCATCTGCTTATTTTGTTGGCCGTGCTTTTAACCAGCACTTTTGTGATCGTAACCGTCTTATATAAAATCTTAACCCGCAACATAAATCAACCGATAAAAACTCTGACGGAAATTGCCCAACAAATCAGTAACGGCGATTTGGAAAAAACTATTTATTTGAAAGAACCTTCCGAATTAGCTACACTTGCCGCTTCATTTAATAAAATGAAAACAGATATGAAAAACCATTTAACCAAGTTGGCGGAAATTTCCCGCGAAAAAGAAAAAATGGCTTCCGAACTGGCAATCGCCAAAACCATTCAAGATTCTGTTTTGCCTAAAGATTTTCCGAAAAATGATTATTTTGAGCTGACTGCTTCAATGACTCCGGCACGTCAAGTCGGCGGTGATTTTTACGACTTTTTCCCGATAGATGAAAACCACGCCGGTTTGGTAATGGCCGATGTTTGCGGCAAAGGTATTACCGCCGCGCTTTATATGATGTCGGCCAAAACAGCCATAAAAAATATGTTGCAAGCCGGATATCCATTAAAACAAGCCATATCCAAAGCCAATACGTCTTTATGCAACAACTGCGAACAACTTATGTTTGTCACGGCCTTTATCGGTATTTTGGATTTCAGAACCGGTATTATTGAATATATCAACGCCGGCCATTGTCCGCCGTTACAACGAAGCGATAATCAATATAAATATGTAGATGTTTCTAAAAATATGGTTTTAGGGGTCAAATCCGGCTATGACTTCAAAGTTGGGCAAATAACCTTAAAAGAAAGCGATCGCCTGTTTTTATATACCGACGGCGTTACTGAGGCACAAACCAAAGAAAACAAGTTTTTTGGCGAAGAGCGCTTACTTAAAACACTTAATCAAAAAGATCTTTCTTTGTCAGAAACATTGGAACACGTCCATAAAAGCATTAAAAAATACATTAAAGATGCTCCGCAATTTGATGACATTACCATGATGATTGTTGAGTTTCGTCACAAAAAATAAATTAAAGATATGACCGCTGAAATCAGATTTTGTTTACCAACCGGAAAATGGGGATTTTTAAGCCCTTATGCCCCATTTCCGATAAAAATGTCGGTTGACGGAAATTTATATACTTTTCCAACGGTTGAACACTATTATCAGGCTATGAAATTTTACGCTGATGATTCGCGTTTTTGCACCATTTTAAACCTAAAAAATCCGGATGAGGCACGACTTTTAACCAAAACACCGGCATATAAAACCAATCGCCGCGCCGATTTTGAACAAAACAAATTTATTATAATGGAAAAAGGTTTACAAGCCAAGTTCAGCCAAAACCCCAAAGCCGCCGAATTATTAAAATCAACCGGCAACGCTGTTCTGATAAAATCATGCCCCATTTGTTATAAATGCGGCTTTGGCGCCGGTTCGGGCCAAAACCGCATGGGAAAAATCTTAATGCAAATCCGCAATAACTTGGTTTAATTTTATTTAACCGTAAAAGATTTTACATCAATCTTGGTTTTTTCCATAAATTCTTTATCAAGTTCACCGACAATTTCCAAAGTTGTATCCGGTGTCACATTCACACCGTGCCAATCTTCGTCATCTATTTCAATAATCACTTCGCCGGTATTATCCTTGAATAAATATTTTTCATCACCCAAACTGTTAGCGATTTTTCCCTCTAAAACAACAATGGAATCATCGCTCATATCCAATGCCTGTTGAACCGTAATTGTTTTCATAGACGGTGCACGCGGCCCATTAAAACCGCCGGCATTTTGATTATTTGTAAATTGTGCATTTGCTAATTGAACGCTGGCAAATATTGTTATTAAAGCCAAAAATATTTTTTTCATTATTCTCTCCTTAAATTTATATTTCATTTTGCATTTTACTTATTTAATTTTTATTGTCTAATAAAAAAACGAAGCAAACTTTTATATTGTGAATAATTTAAATAATAAAAAAGAGGTGATATTTCACCCCTTCTTTATTAGAATTTTGCTGATTTTTTTCAGCATTCCGCAGTTGCTTCAAAAGCCAAATCTTCGGCACAACGGTTTATCATGTTCATAAACTGTCGGCGCAAAAGTTTACACTTAATCTGCTCACCGCGTTTAGCTACCTCAAACAAATTCTGCAAGCTCAGTTCTGACAGAACGCTTTCCACATGCAATGGGTTTTCTACCAGTAAAGTTGTCAGGCTTGGCCCGTTAAAATACTGATGATCCATCTCTTGTTGAATCAGGTTCAGAGTTTTGGTCAAGCAGTCATTTTCAGCCTTACTGATAGTGTCTTCGTTTTCAAACTGATAGTTAAGCAGCTTGTCATACAACGAATGCAGACGCTCATAAGTTAATTCGCTTAAAGGCCGCTTAGCGAACTCTTCAAGCATTTTTCGCATATCGGCAGTCATAAGCCTTTAAAGTTTATTCTTCTTCAAACCGCTGCATTTCATCAGTTGCCGTCAGCTCAGGATAATCCAAATTTTTGATATCATAAGCTTCCGCACCCAGCCCGCTGACCGCAGAAGATTTATGTGCGCAAAATTCTATTGAACACCCCTTTGAAGCCAACAACAACGTGCTGAAATCCTTTGAAAATATGAGAGAACTAGCAATTTCCTCATGCACGAAGAACTGCTTTAAACCTTTCTTACCCTTTGGTTCCACCCAAAAAGTAATAAACACACCGCGCTCCATTTCATCCATGCAGGTATGAAAAAACGGCGGACTGACTTTTATCAATGTTCCTTTCATAGGCAAAAATAATTAAATGAATAAATATATAATTATACCGCATTGCCGCCAGTATATAAAACTTTTCCCAAAAATGCAATTATAAAAACATTAAATTACGGCTCTCCCGCACTTTTTCAAAACCGCCGCCCCTTTTCCCGTCATCCTCAGGCTTTTTTATTAAATGTCATTCTCCGGCTTGACCTAAGGATCTCAGCAAATTAAAAAATTCGGCTGCCCTACAAGGTTGCACAAAGCTCTCTTTGCCACATAAAAACGCCGACAAAATCCGGCGCTTTCAGCTTTTCAAATTGCTTATTTTTTCTCTTCGTGATATTCTTTTTCGGTATTAACGCGCCAAATCGCCATTTTATCGTGTTGTCGCCCTAAAATATGCTTGACCGCTTCAAAAGACGTTGCCATAGAGTGGTCCATATTATTATAGCGATGCTGACCGTTGCGCCCCACACAATACAGATTATCAATTTTGTTCAAATACGCCACCACTTGGTCCATGTGCTCATAGGTGTCAAAATATGCAGGATAGGCTTTTTTCACACGCTCCACATGATAATCCAACACATCATCAGCGCTTTCAATCACTCCCATTTGCAAAAGCTCGGCCCCCCCTTTTTGTTGCCATTTTTCATCGCTCATCTGCCAAAATTCGTCGCCTTCGTTGCAAAAATATTCCAGTCCGACCCAAACCGTTTGCTCCGGTTCTGCCACCAAATACGGCGACCAGTTGTTAAAAATTTGAATCCGCCCCATTTTAACGCCGCTGTCTTGCACATAAATCCAACAATCCGGCACAATATTATTGAGTGTTTTTAGGTTTGTTTCGTTTTTAAGCGCCAGTTTTCTTAAAAGCACGCCGACCGTCACAAAATCGCGATACGGCAGCCCGCCGGCAATATCTTGAATTTTTTGCGGCACGTCGTTCAAATCGGCCACCAAATCCTTAATCGGCATAGAAGAAATCACAATATCGGCCGGCAAAACCACTTCCTTGCCGTCTTTAACATAAGTCACTTCACTGACCATATTTTGATATTGAAACAGGCGAACGACCTTAGCACCTATAATCACTTTTCCGCCGGCATCTTTAACTTTTTGCGCCGCCAATTCCCAAAGTTGTCCCGGCCCGAATTTCGGATAGCTGAATTCTTCAATCAGCGAGGTTTCCACATGCTTATGTTTTGTAGGCACAATTTTCTGCCAAATATCACGCAAAATAGCGATAATGGATAACCCTTTAACGCGTTGTGCGCCCCAGTCAGCCGAAATGTTTTTCGGGTGTCTGCCCCACAGCTTTTCGGTATATCCCTCAAAAAACATGCTATATAAAACCCGCCCGAAACGATTGATATAAAAGTTTTCCAGTGAAGTTTCCGGCAGCTTTTTTATGAGCGATTGCGCATAGCTCAACCCTGCCCGAAACGTTGTTATCACACCCATATTAAGTATGGTATTCATGCTTAATTTAATCGGATAGTCAAAAAATTTGCGTTTGTAATAAATGCGCGACACACGCCGCCGTTTAAGCATCACCACATCATCTTTTTCCGGATTCGGTCCGAGAAAATTCAAATCCAATTGGCGCCCTATTTTCTTATCATCAAACGCCGGTTGCCCTTGCATCGGCATTAAATTATTCCACCATTCGGTCACTCGTTCATCTTTAGAAAAAAAGCGGTGTCCGCCGATGTCCATACGGTTGCCTTTATATTGCACGGTGCGCGAAATACCGCCGACAACATCATTTTCCTCCAACACTGTCACTTCATAATCTTCAGGGTGTTTAATCAGCTCAAATGCGGCAGTCAAGCCGGCAGGACCGGCGCCGATAATAACAACTTGCTTCATAAGAAAATCTCCTTGTTTTTGCTGTCAATATAACGCTGATTTCTGCATAAAGCAAAGACAAATTTTGACTTTTTAATAACTAAAACTGATAACCCATATTGAGCAGGTAATAGACGTTATCATCTTGCGAAATCGGCGCACCAACGGTCGCTCCGAGTGTCCATTTATCGTAATTATATTGCGCTTTGGCATTCATCAGCCCAAAATTACGCTTGAGTCTATTGCTGACAATCTCATAGTTTCCGTCCATATCGGCCATTGTGGCTTTAGCACGATATTTCTGGCCAAACTCATGATAATATTTAGCACCGACAATTGCCGCCACCGCCTGATGCGTGTCAATCTCAAATTTTTTCTTCACGTCGGCCCCCACAAACGCTTGCGCCGAAATCACATTTTCGTCTTTAATTTTAAGCCCGCCGTCTTTTTCTTTGATATTATCCATATACAAGCCGGTCAAATTAAAGCCGATATTCGGTTCAAGCGCTACAATGCCGCCCAAATCGTAGCTTTGCCGTGCTTCAGAATCAAAGCCGTAAAAATATTCCTTGGTTGAAGCTTTATAGGTGTTCAGTGCTCCCGTGCGCCGATAGTGTCCAAAGGCCAAACCGGCTTTTGGTTTAATCATGGCACGCAGATAATCGGTATCAAAAATCACCGGCGCATAAACCTCAAAAATATTATTATAGCGCGACCCGTCGCTGTCATAATCACCGTCCGTGCGAATAACGCTGGCACCTAAACCGGCACGCGTTTGGGCATTAACGACCGCATCATAATAGCCGTAAACGGCCGCCACCTTATCTTTATAACCGCTCACCTGCTGTTTGCCGTCCACATCATACACATAGCCCACAGCGCCAAATTTTGCTCGCGAATCTTCATTTGTCGGCTCTAACAAATCATTGTTGATTTCACGTCCGACGGTTTTTTCGGCATCAAAGCTTTGCTTAGCCAAATTAGGCACCATGGCAAAACCGAATTCTTTATCAATAACATTTTGATATTGCGCCGCATTACCGGCAAGTTTCAGCAAATTAAACACGCCCTCACCTTTGCCGGTGTTATAATTTTGCTCAAAATAGTTGGCCAAATTCGGATTAAATTGGGTAGTTTGCGCAAACGGCTTCATGGTCATCACAATATCGGTATTACCGGACGAATTGAGCAGCTTTGTCGCATCAAACAAATACGATTCGGAAACCACATTAACGCCGTTGTCGGCGCCGATAAGTGTATCGGCATTTGTATATGATGTTTCAAACCCGTCCTGCACAATGCTCGGTGCCGCATAAATCGTGCCGGTAAATGAGTTAGCCGTATACGAACCGCCTTGTCCCACGGCGTTGGTTTCGCTGTTTTCCGTGCCGGTGCCAAAGTCCACATCTTGCGTAGGTGTCACAATGCTGCCGGTGTTCACCAGCCGCACTGCCGACATTAAAGCCCGTCTTCCGCCGCCAAAGCCTAAAAGCGATGTCGGACCGTTAGAGGACGTCGGCTCGCCGTAAACATAAGTCGGTTGCCCTTCTACTTTTGTGGCATTTTTATCTTCGTTGCTGTCCGGCAAAATGCAAACCCCGCCGTTAACACAGTTAACCGTCACATAATTCCAGTTAATACCTTCATTATATTTCATTTTATCAGCTTCATATTCTACCGGATCGGTGTTAGGTTTTTCTTTCAGCGTATAATCTTTGCTGACATAAATGGCCTTAGATGTTGTCGGGTCATTAACGGTTATCGTGCCGGTATTTGAAATGGTTATATTGCTTTCATCAGACGGAATATAAACATTCATACCCAGCGAATGTGCTCCCGTCACAAAAATTTTACCGCTGTTGGTCACGTTGCCGTTGTTTACGAAAATACCTTGTCCGTAATCGCCGACGGTAATATCAGCACTGTTTGTCACATCTGAACCGTTGCCGGCATAAATACCGTAAACATAGCGCCCCTCTGCACCGTTTCCTACGCTGATTTTTGGACCTTTACTTGTCACCGAGCTGTGTTCGTCCACCCAAATTCCGGCTCCGAAGTTACCGACAGTTATTGTCGCAAAGTTTGTAACGGTTGAAGCGCTACCGGCTTTTATGGCATAAACATAAGTTCCGGTTTCAGAACCGCTACCGACGCTTATTTTTCCGGCGGTGTTAATGTCTGCCGACGCACCGGCAATTATGGCCGAAGAATTATTCCCCACACTAATTTCTGAACTACCGCCGGTAGAAATTTCACTGTCAAATCCCGTTTCAATTGCCACCGAATTATCGCCGGCTTTCATGATATAATTGTTGGTAATCTTGCTGCCTTGCGCCGCATAAATCAATTTTGCGCCGTTACTATATGCGGCAGACCCTTCTTCGGCGGCAATTGTTCCGTCATTGGTAACGTCTATCGCACTTTCGCCGTAAATGGCATAGCTTCTTGCCGTATCTGCAGTTGAACCGCGCACCAAAATAGAAGACGCCGATTTATTTTCAACCTTATTGGTGCCCGAACCTTTTAAGTTAATGGCGCGGCTGCCGTTTCCGTTTACAATGATTTTTCCGTAATTTACCACACTGCTGTCGGTCAAATCCACCGCATAACTGTTAGCCGCAAATGTCTCAATTTTGCCCTGCTGCTGTTCTGTTCCGGCCTGTCCGTTTTGCAAGGTAACGCCGGTGCTGCCGAAAATAGCCGTGCCTTGTGAATTCAGCGTAACCGTGCCGTAATTGTTCACACTGCCGGAATTGAGCCTGATGGCATATCCGCCGGTTTCGCCGGAAGCTCCCACGGTAATTGTTGCATCTTTTTCATTGGTAATCGTTGCGCTTGAAGATTGTGCCCAAATACCATTGGCATTTTGACCGTCAGATAAAGAAATGCTTTTATTATTGGTTATGTTTACGCTGCCGGTTGAAAGAGCATAAATACCGTTAGCGCCGCTTTTTGTCAGCAAAATTTCACCGTCATTGGTTACTGTTGCGGTTTTACCGCTGCTGATAGCCGTGCTGTTAATGCCATCCATTAAAATTAATCCGGTTGTCGTATTGGTTATTTCTGCGCCGTTATCGGCCAAAATACCGATGCCGCTGCTGTTTGTCATCTCTATTAAACCGCTGTTGCTAACTTTGGCACTATTACTTCCGCCGCTGATATTGATGCCCGTGCTGGCTAATCCGTTGGCCGAAATACTGCCGCTGTTGGTTAATGTTTTTACGGAAGTTGTTGTAATACCGGTGCTGTAATTTCCCGTCAAATTGATTTTTCCGGCATTTGTCACCGTATCTGTTTCACCGCTTCTGATACCCACGCTGTTAGCGCCTGTCATAGAAATTTGTCCGTCATCTTTGCCGTTTAAAATCTCTGTGCCCGAATTGGCAAAAATACCATAGCTGCCATAACTGTTTACGGTAACTTTGCCGTTATTGGTAACGGTGCCGATTTTATCGCCGCCGACGGCATATCCGCCGGATTGCGTAGAGTCTTCACCAACCGTAATTTCGGCATTTTTCGCGTTTGTCACACTTAAAGTAGAATCACTGCCAAATCCGCGAATAGCGTAAACGTTGTTGCCGAGCACCGAAATGTTTTTGTTGTTAACCACATTATTTGTGCCTAGCGTATAAATGGCGCTGGAATTATCATTATATGATTTTATCAGATTATTATTTTCCACCGCCAGCTGATTTTTTGCCAACACCGCATAGCTGTCTGCCGTGTTATATAAATGGATTTCGCCGTCATTTGTCACTTTTCCGGTTGCCGTATCGGTTGAAGAAATACCATAGCTTTCTTTCACCCCGAGAGTATCCGTTCCCACCTGAATAACACCGGTTGTATCATTGATAATATTGGTTGAACCGGCTGCAATCATCGCCGCGCTGTAATCCTTATCAATATTAAACGCGCTTTTGTTGGTTATCGTGCTGTTTTCGGCATAAATACCGTTGCTGTAAGGGTTTTTAAGATTGATTGTGCCGCTGTTGGTAATTTCGCCGGCAATGGTTGAATAAATGGCATAGCCGACTTGCGCCGGATTATTATAAAAATCAATCACGCCGCTGTTTTTAATAATCATCGGCTCTTCCGAGCTGCCCGAGGCCGAGCCGCTTTGCACGGCATAAATGGCATAACTGCTGCGCACCGGCGCACTTTCTTGCCCCACCGTAATATGCCCGCCGGCATTATTATAAATGTTCATCGGTTGAGAGGCAAAAATACCATAAGCATTGTTTGAATAAACATTGATATCCGAATTATTGTTAATCACGCTGTCAGCACCTTGCGCATAAATTCCGGCACCCGATGTTGTTGTCCACACGTTAATCTGTCCGTTGTTGTCAATTTGCGCCGCATTGGCCGCATCGGTAGTAAAAATGCCGTAACTGTTTGCCACGTTTTTACCGTCTGCGCCAATGTTGATTACTCCGCCGACGGCATTCTGAATAATAGACGCTCCGCGCGCATAAATACCCATGCTGTTCATATTGTTAATTTTAATTGTGCCGGCATTTTGCACCGTGCTTTTGTTGAGCGCAAACATACCGATTGAATTTTTAAAATCGGTTTGAATAAGCGCACCTGCCGCATTTTTCATCGCCGCGTTTTGTGTAGAATTGCTGACCATGGCAACAGAGCCGAGTGAATTGGTTAAAATCAGTGCCTCATTAACAAGTTGAGCATTACTGTCTGTATCGGCCGCCAAAAACATACCGATTGTTCCGGTTGAATTTTCGGTTTCACTGGTTGTAATGTTGATTGTGCCGCGGTTAAAGGCCTTACCTTCCTGAGTTTCCACCGCCATTGCCGTCACGTTTGAAGCTTCTTTGATGTTAATTGTGCCAAGCACATCATTAAAAATTTGTTCGGTATTTGAAGTTGTCGGCGCGGTTGTTGTGCCCGAACTGCCCGACGAGCTGTCAGATGTCAAAGTCTGTGCTTTAGTGTTCATCACGGCAATTATATTTTCCGGCGTATAGTCTTTAAAAACATCTATACCGGTTGCAAACGGCGTTGTCACGGCATTTGTCGGCGTAGCCATATAGTTGATTTCGCCGGCATTGTGCAATTCGCCGTATGCGCCGCCGAAAACGTGCGTATCGCGTGCGCTGGCATAAACATTGATGTTACCTTTGTTTTCAAGCTTGGTTGCGCCGGCAAAATCGTTTTGCATGGCCATAGATTCATAAGAATAAATATTGATATTACCGGTGTTTTGCAAATCGGGTTGCTTACTGCTGCCATAACCGTAAAGCGCAATATTATTTTTATAAGCATTGGTTTGCGATTCGCTGACCGGCTTACCCAAGGTTATGGTGCCGGTGTTTTTCAATGTTCCACCGTTAAAAGAGGCCATACCATAGCTGTTGCTGGCCTGCAAATTGATGTTACCGCTGTTAATCATTTGTTGTGTGGCCGAGAGCGTGTCCGCCAATTTTCCGGCACCTTTAACCGCCAACATACCATAATTTATTCGGTTATTGCCCGCGGTTGCGGCAATTGTAATATCACCGCCGTTAGTTAAATTTCCGCCGTGCACCGATTGCATACCGGCTGCCGCGCTCACATCGGCGGCTGTGCCGGCATCATCAAGCGATATTTTTATTGTTCCGACATTTGTTGCCTTTGTATTGGCATCGGCGCGCATGCCGATAATTCCGCCCAATCCCGATTTTAGGGCCGTGCTGTCGCTTGGCGTATAAACACCGCTGTATTTCAAATCTATCGTCCCGTTATTGATCAGCGAAGCGTTTTCGGTGCGGTTAATGTTCTGAGAACCGTTAACAAAGGCGTCATCAAGCCAACTGCCCATACCCACCAATGATACCAAAACCGAATCATTGGTTGCCCCCAAGCTGTTGGCCGATAAATAAATTTTTCCGCTGTAGTCATTTTTCACTTTGACAGTGTTTGAACTCAAATTCGGACCCACATTCAAAATCATTGCTTCCATACCGACCATGGTGCCCGATGCCGGTGCGGCGCCGCTTTCGGAACTGCCAAAATTAAAGGTATCGGAAGCCAGTTTACTAATTCCGCTTTCACTTTGCGCGGTAGAAACCGTTGCCGTGCTGATGGCCTGCACTGCCGAACCCTTAATATCGCCCAAATTGAGAATGCTTGAATTAGTATCGGCATACATACCGACAATAGAATTTGTTGTTTTATATCCGGTAAAGTTAAGGTCTATTCCGTTTGTGCTTGAACCGTCTATAATACCGCTGCCCTGATTGGTCACCGATGACGATTCGCTGCCCACCATACCAACCGCGCTGTTAAACGCGTTCACATTGATATACCCTTCATTGATGGCCGAGCTGGATTTTGCGGCGTCCATACCGATTGTGCCGGCCCCCAGTTGCAACACCGTGTTAATTTTATTGGTAAAAGAACCGCCGTTTACAGATTTTAACACCACGTCCATATATTCGGTGCCGGATAATACATTAGAAAGCAAGTTAACATCAACGATTTTATCCAAATTTTGGGCGGTGCGGGTGCGATTTTGGCTGTTTGTCGCTACCCCTGATGTTTGTTCAATAATGTTACCGCTGGTCGCACTGTGTGTTCCAAGGCTGTTATACGGCTCACCGGACGGGCTGGAGCTGTCATCACCCTTACCGCCGTGATGATGTCCGGCAATTAAAGCGATGGCACCGCCGATAAGCAGCAAGCCGCCAAGTCCCCACCACACTCTTGAGCTTACCTTATATTCTTCTTTTCCCAAAGCGCCGTAAGCATCGCGCGAAGTGGCATCAACCGGCACGGCTCGTGAATTATTGACAAAGCCTTCATAGTTTGAAACACGTTGCACGCACGGATGGTGCGGATTAGCACCGGCGGCACGAAAAGCGTTATATGTGTAGGCATCGCCACGCATGGCCGCCACACACAAACCGGTATTACCGTCCCTGTTAAGCGAATCAATGTTGAGACCGCGATAAACCGAGGCTCGTAACGCTTCCACATTACCCTGCTGAGCAAGCGAATACATTTGGTCAAACGATTCCGGTGCCAGCCCTGCTGCCCGAACCGGACGCGGTAAAACTGCCAGCATAAAAGCGTAAGCCGTTATGCCGCAAACAATCTTTGTAAACATCGCGTTTTGGCGCATTATATAGCCTTTCTAATGCTTTTAACTCAGCATTATCGTAGCTATAAAGGTTTAAGTTTTAGTTAATCTGGTGTTTTTTTAAAATAATGTCATCCTCGCACTTTCTTTCCCTGTCATGCAGAGAAGCGTTTTTTCTCGTCAGACAAAGCAAAGCGCCTATTGTTTTTGTAAAGCCTTGCGCGCCGCTGTCAAAGCATCTTCCACTTTGTTCGGATTATCAACGGCATAAATCATATATTGCAAGGCAAAACTGCAAAACCGCCCACCGGCACACGCACAACCGGCGCGTGCTTTTTCAAACGGAAACGGTGTCGGTGAAAACTTATCGTTCGGCTTAGCTACATTAAAGTGATATTTCGGTCGCACCGGACGCCGCCGCAATTGCCCTTGCGCGTCCAAATATTCTTCCGGCTTATCCGGTTCCGGCGGATTGTCAATGGTTGTCAGTGCAACATCTTCGCCGTTTCCGTCAACATAGCCGGTTGCCACCGCTTGCAAACCTTTTGACAAATCGCCCCAGTTCAATAGCGCCAAATTGATGCAAACTTTTTGCTCTAATCCCTGATATGACATTTTAAATGTCGGCGAGCTGATTTGTTCTTTTTTATTTTCAATCGGCACCGACGGCAAAATTACAATATCACCGCCATATGGATTAACAATTCTGCCGTTTTTAATCAATGACTTCGGCACTGCCCCTGATTTAAGCAAAAAATTGTTGTTCAAAACCATGTCTGAACCGTGAATCATATAAACTTGGCGAATATTATCAACAATCTGCGAAATTTGCGCCACCGTATAATTCAGTTGCGTCAAATCGTTAACCCGTTGATATGAAAATTGCACAAATTTAATCGTCAACGCCGCAACACCAAGCAACAACGACAATACAACACAGATAATCAAAAGAATTTTATTTTTTTTACTCAGTCGTGAAGTGCGCTTAATTTTAATTTCCCGCTCTTCCACCTGCTCATTAGCCGGCGTGGCGGATTTTGCTTCTTTAATGCTGTTTTGCTTGGTTTCAGCCACCTTTTGCCCTTTCGTTTATCCGACGATTCGTCCGTGACAATGCTTAAATTTCTTGCCGCTGCCGCAAGGACACAAGTCGTTGCGCGCCACATTGGCAAAAATATTTTGCTCGCCGGCGTCGCTGTTAATCACTTGCCCGTTATGCACGGCGTCCATCTTGCGATTTTGTTCTTTATCCATTGCCTCTTGCATCCGCTCTTGCGAATTGGTTTGAATAACCGTATGGCAAATCACAACGGTCACGCGCTGCTTTAACACGTCTAACAGGTTAGAAAACATATTAAACGCTTCTTTTTTATATTCGTTCAGCGGGTCTCTTTGCCCATAGGCGCGCAACACAATCGTATGCCGCATCAAATCCAACGTGGCAATATGGTCTTTCCAAAGTTGGTCAAGCACTTGCAACAAAATGCTCTTTTGCACCATTTTAACCACATCATCAGGCAGGGTGCTTTCGCGTTCTTTAAGCCGTTCGTCAATCTCATTTAAAATCTTTTCTTTGAGTGTTTCGCTGTCAATATCCGGCTCGTTGCACAAATTTCCTATTGGCAACACAAAACCGGTTGCTGCTTGCAAATCCTGCTTTAATCCGTCTTTGTTCCATTCTTCCTGCGTGGTGCCGTAAGGAATGTGCGCATCAATAATGGCACCCAAATATTCATCGCGCATTTCTTTAATAGAATCCGACAAATCGTCTTCTTCCATAATCTGCCGCCGCTCTTCATAAATAATCTTACGCTGATCATTCATCACGTTGTCATATTTAAGCAAGTCTTTACGAATATCAAAGTTGCGCTCTTCCACTTTTTTCTGTGCTTTTTCCAGTGCTTTGGTAATCCAAGGATGTACCAGTGCTTCGCCTTCCGGCAAGCCCAGACGGTGCAACACGTTAGACATTTTATCCGAGCCGAAAATGCGCATCAAATCATCTTGCATAGAAAGGAAAAACTTAGAAGTCCCCGGATCGCCCTGACGTCCCGAACGACCGCGCAACTGGTTATCAATACGTCGGCTTTCGTGGCGTTCCGTGCCTAAAATATATAAACCGCCGGCCTTGAGCACTTTTTCCTTATCGGCAGCCACTTCGGCTTCAATCTTTGCTTTCAGCGCCGCCTTTTGCTCTTCGCTTTCATCGCCTTTTAACATCTCTTTCAGCTTCATATCCGGATTGCCGCCCAGCTGAATATCGGTGCCGCGTCCGGCCATGTTCGTGGCAATGGTAATTGCGCCCGAAACACCGGCTTGTGCCACAATTGCCGCCTCGCGTTCATGATAACGCGCGTTTAGCACTTCAAACTTCAAATCCGGCGCCGCCTGATGTAACATTTCTGCCACCACTTCCGATTTTTCTACCGAGGTAGTGCCGACCAAAACCGGCTGCCCGCGCTTGTGACAGTCTATAATTGTTTTGATAATGGCCTTATATTTTTCGTCCTCGGTGCGATATACTTCGTCTTGCAAATCTTCGCGCAACACCGGCTTATTGGTTGGAATCTCCACGCACATCAAACCGTAAATATCGTTAAATTCGGTTTCTTCGGTCATCGCCGTTCCGGTCATACCGGCCAATTTCGGATACAGCCGGAAATAGTTTTGGAAGGTAATTGATGCCAACGTCTGATTTTCCGATTGAATTTGCACTTTTTCTTTGGCTTCCAATGCTTGGTGCAAACCGTCGCTAAAGCGGCGCCCTTCCATAATACGACCGGTAAATTCGTCCACAATCACCACCTTGCCGTCTTTCACAATATAGTCCACATCGCGCTGAAACATTTTGTGCGCGCGCAAAGCATTGTTAACATGTTGCACCAAATTGACATTACCGATGTCATAAAGCGAACCTTCTTTAATCAATCCGGCCTGCCGCAGCAGCTCCTCAATATGTTCCATACCGCTTTCGGTCAAAGTGATATTTTTCTGTTTTTCGTCTTTTTCATAGTCCGATTCGCTCAAATGCGGAATCAGCCCCGATACAGTCACATAAGTTGCCGACGAATCCTCGGCCTGACCGGAAATAATCAGCGGTGTTCTGGCTTCATCAATCAAAATGGAATCCACCTCATCAACAATGGCGTAGTTAAAGTCGCGTTGCACTTTTTCGGCCAGGCTAAACTTCATATTATCGCGCAAATAGTCAAAGCCCAGCTCATTATTGGTGCCGTAAACAATATCGCTGTTATAGGCCATACGCCGCTCGTTGTCGTTTTTGCCGTGCACAATATAGTCCACCGTCAGCCCTAAAAAGCGATAAATCTGCCCCATCCATTCGGCATCGCGCTTGGCCAAATAATCGTTGACCGTCACCACATGCACACCTTTGCCGCTGAGCGCATTCAAATATGCCGCCAAAGTTGCCACCAATGTTTTACCTTCGCCGGTTTTCATTTCGGCAATCATACCTTTATGGAGCACAATACCGCCGACCAGTTGCACGTCGTAATGACGCTGTCCCATTACCCGCTTAGCTGCCTCGCGCACCGTTGCAAACGCTTCCGGCAGCAAATCATCAAGCGATTCGCCTTTTTTCAAGCGCTCACGATATTCATCGGTTTTTGCTTTCAGTTCATCGTCCGAAAGTTTTATAAAGTTCGGCTCTAATTCATTGATTTGTTGAACGATTTTATATTGTTTTTTCACAAAACGGTCATTGGCACTGCCAAAAATTTTACGCGCGATTTTTCCTAACATTTAAATTCCTTACTTATTCTGTCATTACCTGACATTTTTTTTCGTGTCATTATCCGACTCTCTTTAACTGTCATTACCCGACAGTCCCTTCCTGTCATTACCCGACAAGCGAAGCGCGATCGGGTAATCTCGGCAATTTTACACTTCAACACACTCTACATTTAGTTTGAATAAAACCTAAAGTCAAGACTCTGCTCAAAAGTTATAAACCTATATCAAAAAATCCTTTGAATTTTGCAAATATTACATATATGATGAAGCAAAAATAAAACTGTCATCTTTGCGCTCCGATACGCATAGCAATTCAGCGCGAAGTCAGATTTCGGCAAAAAATAAATTATTTACCGAATTTAAAGAATAGTTTTATAAAACTGGAAAAAAGTTTATTTGAGGAGGATTTAATGCAAAAAAAATATCTGTTTGCCACAACCGCTGCAATCGTCGTATTAGTTGCCGGTGCGTGGACATATAAAGTTTATGCCGAGCGCAATAACGGCGTAGCGGCCATTGTCAACGGTGAGCAAATTACCGTAGCCGAAGTCAAAGCGGCTTATGAGCAAACCCCGCAGTTAGCCGCCCAAGGCGTTAAGTTTGAAGATTTTTACGGCCATGCGGTTGATGTTATGGTTAACAGCAAATTGGCATTACAGGCCGCCACAAAGGCCAATGTTCAGGCCACTCCTGAATATCAGGAACAGCTGGCAAATCTGCAAGATGAATTGGCTCGCCAAGTTTATATTGAACAGCAGGTTGAAGCCCGTGTCACGCCGGAAGATGTTAAAAAAGTTTATGACGAATATTTGCAAAGCTTCAAAGGCCAAAAAGAAATCAAAGCCAAACACATTTTGGTAGAAGATGAAGCTTTGGCCAAAGACATCATTAAACAACTTGATGATAAATCGGCAACATTTGTGGATTTAGCCTTAAAATATTCCAAAGATCAGCCGGATTTGCCGTATTTCACCGCCGAAATGATGGTGCCTGAATTTTCGGCAGCTGCTTTTGCCATGGAAAAAGGCACATATTCCAAAGAGCCGGTAAAGACCGAGTTCGGCTATCATGTTATTTTGATAGAAGACGTGCGCGAAACCAAACCGCTTGAATTTGCCGAAGTAGAACCGCAAATCAAAGCCAACTTGTCGCAACAGGTTGTGGAACAAATCGTGCAAGAGTTAAACTCTAATGCCGAAGTTGAAAAGTTTGATTTGGAAGGCAAAAAAATAGAGGGTAATTTGGCACCGATTCCGGCAGCATCTCAAGCGCCTCAATCTGCTTCAACCGCACCGGCCGCCAAATAATTTATCTGAGTTTTTAAACACTAAAAACCGCCGACCTTTAAGCCGACGGTTTTTTGTTGTATGAATATGCTTTTTAATTGATTATTTTTTCAATGACTTGGCCACATTTTCGGTAATATCTGTGCCGCCGAAAACCACAATGCCTTTGGCAAACACATAATCATAGCCCGATTTTTTAGCTTCATCAGAAATTAACTTAGACAGTTCGGCATCAATGCTCTGCACTTTTTGCGCATATTCCGATTGCAAAGCCTGCTGACGTTGATTGAGTTCCTGTTGATATTTTTGGAACAAAGCCGCCTTAGTGTTTTGGTCGGTTTGTTGATTGATCTCGGCATTAGCGCTGTTAACCCATTGTTGCAAACCGACGAGTTGATTTTGTCTTTCTTGTCTTAAAGCCATTACGGATGGTGTTTGGCTCACCAGTCTTTGCACATCAACAACGGCAATTTTAGATGTATTTATTGATGATTTTGTAGCAGAAGCCGAGCTGGTGCTTGTTTTAGCACTTGTTGTAGAAGTTGTTTCTTTTTTACCAGATTTTTTTAACATATTCGTTCCTTTCCGTAGATAGCTTATTTTTTCATTGCTTCTGCAATTTTATCGGTAATATCTTCGCCGCCGTAAACGACAATGCCTTTAGCAAAAACATATTCCAATTTTTCTTTTTTTGCCACATCGGCAATCAGCTTAGACAGTTCGGCATCAATGCTCTGCACTTTTTGCGCATATTCCGATTGCAAAGCCTGCTGACGTTGATTTAATTCCAACTGATATTGTTGTGTCATGCGATTGCGGTTAGCTTGATTAAGTTCTTGTGCAATTTGCGCATTAACGGCGTTAATCCATTGTTGCAGCGCCACATTTTGATTTTGTGTTTCTTGTCTTAAAGCCATAACAGACGGTGTCTGATTGACTAATTTTTGAATATCTACAATACCGATTTTCGGTGCTGCTTTTTGTTCGCTTGCCATAGTAAAATCTCCATTGTTTATAAATTATCTTTGTTGATATTAATACGTTCTATACCGTATCTGAAAAGTGTTAATAAAATATAAATTTTTTATACTTATGCGACATTTTCTTTTGCTAACCACTCCTTGCACTTTTTTCCCTGTCATGCAGAGGAGCCGTAGGCGACGAAGGCATCCCGCACGCCAGTGCGGCATTATATAAACAAGTCATGCCTCCGCGCTTTGCGCGGTCAAGGCATCTACAAATTATTTTTATTATCAATTTCATTCAAAAAAATATCCCACGGTTTTAACCACGGGATAACTTAAAGACAGTCTTTTATTATTATTTCTTCTTCTGATTCTGATACAGCCGAAAACGCTTATCAATTTTTTTCTCATCCTGATTATGCACATAAGGCTTATTATAAAACTTAAGCGCAATCGTGCAATCGCTGATAAAACACTTGCATTGTTTAAAGGCCTCTTTTCCGGTCAGCGGCGTTTTAAACACCTTGCCCTCATCAATGGTGGTCAAAGTATTGATGTCTTTTTCGTCCTGATTATCAGCCAACACATAATTAGCTAAGTTATAAGTGCCGTTATCGGGATTTTTTGGCGAACGAAACGACGGTTCAATCCCCATAAAGTTCGGATATTGCGCCGCCCAATCCACTTGCGCCAGTTGCATACATTCATAACGGTTTAAGTTAGTCAGCACCAACAAATAAGCCGTTACACCGCTGTAAACTTCGTGATAATTCTTTTGTTTGTCATAAAGCGCAAAATACAATGTCCGTTCTTTTTTGTTATAGACCGCCTCATCAATAATAAATTCGCCGTTAAACGGATTAGAGATATGCAGCAAACCGCCTTTTTTAAATGTTGACATATCATAAGGCAGAGCGGTCATAGCCACCATGTTTGTGTTCAAATTTTTATATTTATCTTTGCCGAAAGATTTATCAATTCCTTGCGTAATTGTTGTAATATCGCGCATGGCTGTTTGCAATTTTTCGCGTTCAAAATGACCAAAATATAAGAAATACAAACCAACCAAAACGTTGGCGCCGACAAATAAAAACCCAAAATACTTGGCTAAATCAATTTCGCTTGCAGAACTATCTCTTTTCATCGTAATATCCTAAAGTTCCATACTGCTCAAGTCTAGTATATTTTATAAATAGCTGTCAAGCACTTTATTATATATATGCCTATTTGCAATAATTGGTCAGTATTGACGAATAATGCCCGACAAAACCCCCTGCACTTTAACCCTGTCAGCCGAAAGTACGCGCGTTTCATAGTCCTTATTGCACGGAATAAGCCGCACCATATCCCTATCTTTTTTCAAAATCTTAAGCGTTGCCTCCTGATTATCCACCAACGCCACCACAATTTTGCCGTTATCAGCTTGATTTTGTTTGCGAATAATGGCGGTGTCTCCGTCCATGATACCGGCCTCAATCATTGAGTCGCCCTCAATTTTAAGCGCATAAAATTGCCCCAGCGCCACCATTTCAAACGGCACCTGAATGGTTTCGGTTTCATTGGCTATTGCTTCAATCGGCGTGCCGGCGGCAATTTTTCCGTAAAGCGGTATAATGGCCGAACTGTTTTTAAGTGCTTGTTCGCGCTTTTTTTCTTCATCAATAACCGCTTGCGGTTTAAATCGCGGCATCCGAATAACTTCCAGCGCCCGCGCCTTATGCGGCAACCGGCGGATAAAATTGCGCTCTTCCAAAGAGCTGATAAGTGCGTGTATTCCCGATTTAGACTTCAGTCCGATGGCGTCTTTCATTTCATCAAACGACGGACACTGTCCTTTTTCTTTGTTAATTTTGTTAATAAACACCAGCAGATTATATTGTTTTTCCGTCAGCATAAGCATCTCCTTACAGTCGGCACAGGCCTTATCATAAAAATTTGTTCTATATTAGTTCTGCCTTTTCCCCTTGTCAAGCAAAAACCTCGTCTAATGGCTTACTACTTGAAAGTTTTCTCACTTATGTAGCATTTTTTCTACACCGCGTGAGAAAACTTTCTTCGTATTAAGCTCATTATCCGAGGTTTTAACCTCATCTTTATAAAAAATAACCTTGTCATGCAGAGGAGCGTAGCGACGAAGGCATCTCCGCACTTTAGTGCGGTAATATATAAACTATAAACTGTCATGCCTCCGCGCTTTGCGCGGATTAGGCATCTACAAATTCTTACAATAAAGAAGTGGTATAATCAAACCTCTTTGTCATGCAAAAGCGCTCATTATATATACACCGCACAAAATCCGGCAATTCCTCTGTGTGGTCAAAATCCTCCTTAAAAACCGACCTCGTTAAAAGCGTTTACAGTTGACTCTTTTGCAAAAAATGATATTTTACTCATAAAAAACGAAACGGCGCTCAGACGGCCAAAAAAACGACCTTTATTTGAGCGGATATTTTTGGAACGAAAAAAATGGATAACAAAACAATATATGCGCTGTCAACCGTATTCGGCAAATCCGGTGTGGCGCTGATTCGCATTTCCGGCACTCAGGCTATGCAGGTTTTTGCGCACCTGACCGATTTACCGCCGTCAAAGGTCATTGACCGCAAAATGCACTATTTACCGCTTTACAACAACGTGGCCGCGCCAAACCGCCAAATGCTTGACCGTTGTATGTTGGTGGCCTTTCGTGCGCCGCATTCATTTACCGGCGAAGACACGGTTGAAATCAACTGCCATGGCTCTAAAGCGGTCATTCACAGCATTATTGACACGCTGTCGCAGTTGCCGGATTTTCGCTTGGCCGAACCCGGCGAATTTTCGCGCCGCGCATTTTATAACGGTAAATTGGATTTAACTGCCGCCGACGGTTTGGCCGACTTGATTGATGCTGAAACCGCTTTGCAGCAAAAAGTTGCTTTGCAGCAAATGTCCGGAACACTGTTCAGCCTGTATGATGAATGGCGAAACAGCCTTGTATCAATGCTTTCGCATATAGAGGCTTATATTGATTTTCCTGATGAGGATATTCCTGAAAACACCGTTCAAGAAATGGAAAACACTGTTTTTAAAATAAAACAAGCCATTAAAAAGCACCTTGCCGATAATAAAATAGAAGAACGATTGCGCGATGGTTTTCGGGTTGTCATTGCCGGTCCGACCAATGCCGGCAAGTCCAGCTTGATTAACGCCATCACCAAGCGCAATGTGGCGATTGTGTCGGATATTGCCGGCACCACGCGCGATGTTATTGAATCGTATGTTGATTTAAACGGTCTGCCGATTATTTTTTCCGATACAGCCGGTTTGCGTGATTCGGATGATGCCATAGAAAAAATCGGCATTCGCTTGGCACAAGAAAAAATTGCCGCCGCCGATTTTAAGTTGTTTTTGTTTGACGCAAGCGCTGATTCGCCGCAAATTTTCGCACCATATTTAGAATCTGAAAACAACTATTTACTGGTGGCCAATAAAAGTGATAAATTAACTCCGGCCGAGCGTCAAGCCCTAATAGAACAGGGTTGCGTTCTGATTTCGGCCAAACAGGGCGAAAACATAACCGCTGTTACCGACAAAGTGGCGGCCTATTTCAACAATATGTTGGCGCAGGCACCTTCGGCTATCATCACACGCCAACGCTATCGTGAAGCGTTGTCAGAGTGCATAGAAAATCTTGAGCGCTTTGATTTAAATAAAGAAATAGAGCTTGCGGCCGAGGACATTCGCTTGGCCTGTCGTGCCATCGGCAAAATTACCGGTCGCGTTGAAGTAGATGAAATTTTGGATAAGATATTTTCGTCTTTTTGCATCGGTAAATGACAAAACCCGTTTTTAATGGTCATCTACTTGAACATCTTCTTGCTTATGTAGTTTTATCTACACCGCGCAAGAAGATGTTCTTCGTATCTGACTCATTAAAAATGGGTTTAGGCTTGAACAGGCGCTTTGCTTATGTAGCATTTTCTGCACCGTGTGAGAAAACTTTCCTCGCACTGCGTAAGCAGCGCCGAAGGCTCTTTAAGCTCATTATCCGAGGTTTTAAAAATAACCTGTCATGCAGAGGAGCCGTTCCCTTCTTCTTGTCATGCAGAGGAGCGTAGCGACGAAGGCACCTCCGCACTTTAGTGCGGTAATATATAAACTATAAACAAGTCATGCCTCCGCGCTTTGCGCGGATTAGGCATCTACAAATTTTTATAATACAACCAAACCGTTGTTTTTTTTCATCGCAACGAATGTTTTTTTGCCTGATTTGTATCTTATTCAATATATATAAAAGCGCTGCAACTGCTAAACGAATCGCTGTATTTAAAATTTTTCGTCGTCGGCTTTTGTTCTTCAACTTGAATCAGCCTCTCAATTTTACCGATTCAAACTATTGAATTGACTCAATAAAGCGTTCAAAACAGTGTATTTAAATTTTTTGCTTAAATGTCGTAAATTTGTGTTTGAATCAAAATCTCAACATCTCCGATTCAAGCCTTTGAATTGACTCAATAAAACATCAAAAACAGTGTATTTAAATGCGCCGAGAAAGGCAATTTGCTTGCAATTTTAAAATAAATGTGCTTAATTAGCCCTAATTTAAATGAGGCAAAAATGGAAAATATATATGATGTTATAGTGGTTGGCGGCGGTCACGCCGGTTGCGAGGCTTGTGCGGCAGCGGCGCGCACCGGTGCTCAAACACTGCTCGTTACTCATAAAATCGCTACAATTGGCGAAATGTCGTGCAATCCTGCCATTGGCGGTCTGGGTAAAGGTCATCTGGTGCGCGAAATTGATGCACTTGATGGCTTGATGGCACGTGTAATTGATAGGGCCGGCATACAGTTTCGTATGCTTAATTTGTCAAAGGGACCGGCTGTGCGTGGTCCGCGTGCTCAGGCCGATCGCGAGTTATATCGCAAATATATGCTTGAAGCCCTGCAAAATACGCCGAACCTGACCATTAAAGAGGCGGCCGCCGAAGGCTTGCTTTTTGCCGGCGATACCGTAACCGGCGTCATATTGGCAGACGGCACCGCTATAAACGCCAAAGCCGTTATTCTTACCACCGGCACTTTTTTGAACGGAGTAATGTTCACCGGTCATAAGGCCACTGTTGGCGGGCGTGTTGGCGAAATTGCCTGTGCCGGCATAACACCGTATTTAAAGCAAAAAGGTATTAGAATCGGTCGTCTCAAAACCGGCACACCGGCACGTCTAAACGGTGATACCATCAACTGGCAAATCTTGGAAAAACAGTCCGGCGATGCCAATCCGCAGCCGTTTTCGTTTTTAACGCCGCAAATTACCAATCCGCAAATTGATTGCGGCATAACTCATACCAACGAGCGCACACACCAAATTATACGCGATAATTTTGAAAAATGCGCTTTGTTTTCGGGTTTGATAACCGGTCGCGGTCCGCGCTATTGCCCAAGTATAGAAGACAAGCTCAAACGTTTTGCCGATCGCGCTTCGCACCAAATTTTTCTTGAACCGGAAGGTTATAACACTAATGTTGTTTATCCGAACGGTATTTCAACCTCGTTGCCGGCCGATGTGCAAGATGCTTTTATTCACACCATGGAGGGGCTTGAAAAGGTTGAAATTCTGCGCTTTGCTTATGCCATAGAATATGATTTTGTTGACCCGCAAGAGCTTGACCATTGTTTACAACTCAAAAAAGTAGCCGGTTTATATTTGGCCGGCCAAATCAACGGCACCACCGGTTATGAAGAGGCGGCGGCGCAGGGTTTGGTGGCCGGAGTAAATGCGGCACTAAAAGCCAAAGGCAGCCTAAAGGAATTTTATATAGACCGCAGCCAAGGTTATATCGGTGTTATGATAGATGATCTGATTACCAAAGGTGTTGATGAGCCGTATCGTATGTTTACGTCGCGTTCGGAATATCGTTTGGTTTTACGCGCCGATAATGCCGACGCGCGCTTGACCGAACTGGGATATGAAGCAGGCTGCGTCAGCGAGGAGCGATACAGTGTATTTAAACATAAAATGGCACAGATTGAGTCATTAACCGACTATTGTAAAAATACATTTGTGTCATATCCGGAAATTGAGGCGCTTGGTATTACGGTTAAGCATAACGGCAAAAAGAGTCTGTTTGATTTACTGAGTTACCCTGATGTTGGTTTGCAGCGGTTGCTGGGAGATAAATGCGATATTTTGTCCAAAAATGAGCAAAAAAACACTTCAAAAAACTTGCAGAAAAATGCTGATATTTTGACAAGTTTGTCTAAATATAAAGAATTGCCCACAGAAAAAACAAACACTTATGAAAAAAAATCAAAAAATATTTCGTCTAATGTTTCACGTGAAACATCGGACAAAATTCTGCGTAGTGAATTTTGCTCAGATGTTTGTGAACAGGTTGAAATTAATGCCAAATATGCCGGCTATTTAAAGCGCGAATATGAGGATATTGCGGTATTTAAACGCGATGAAAACCTTAAAATTCGTGACGATATTGATTATACTAAAATAGGTGGTCTATCTACCGAAATGGTGCAACGTTTTTCAACCGTTCGCCCGAAAACCATCGGCGAGGCATCGCGCATAACCGGTGTTACGCCGGCAGCGGTAACGGCAATTTTAGGGTATATAAAAAATGCTTGATGTGCAAAAATTTTCATATCACTGTCACACAAACTTTTCCGACGGGCGCGATTCTTTGCTGTCTATGGTGTGCCGCGCTAAAATTTTAGGTTGGTCTGAAATCGGCATAACCGATCATCTGATTGTGCATAAAAATATGCTGCAAAGTCCGTCGGCCGAGTTAATGTTTGCGCGTCCGGCATCATATATTTATCACCATGATTTTGCGACCATTCGTGATGATTTTGCCCGTCACTGCGATGAGCTTCATCAGCTGTCGCACCAAGAAGGCATTAAGATATACGCCGGATTTGAAGTTGATTTTTTCACTTATGACGGTTGGCTGGAAGAACTGCGTGATTTTTTGACGCATATTGACTATGATTATCTCATTAGCGGCAATCACTTTTTGTTTGGTGCCGATGGCGAAACGCTGGTTAATATGACCGATTTGCGACAGGTGTATCCGGATGCCGCGCAATATGATGAGTTATTGTGTGCCCATTTTCAAGCGATGGCGGATTCGGCAGCCAGTGGTTTGTTTAAGTTTGTAGCGCATTTGGATTATGTAAAACGGGTAGGGGCAGATATCTGCGGTGCCGAGCATTATAAAGCGCAAAAACAAGCGGTGCTTGCGGCATTGCAAAAGCACAATATCGGCACGGAAATCAGCACCAAAGGTCTGCGCAAAAGCGGCGAGTTTTATCCGTGCGATTGGCAACTTAAAGAAATAGCCGCGCGGCAAATTCCGGTGGTTATCAGTGACGATGCCCATTGCACCGAGGAGCTGGGTGACCATTTTGATTTGGCCGAGCAGGCATTGGCACAATGCGGCATTACCCGTCGGTTACATTTTTAATTTCATATAAATTTGGTTAATAAACAATTTAATCTGTTGCGCCGCATTGCAAAATACGTCATACTCGGTGCAGAGGTTAAAATGGATATTGAAAGCGAAATTTCAGCTTGTTTGAAAGCGTATTTTGTTCAAAACGGCACGCCGGCAGATGAAGCGATTTTATCGGCCGCAACAGCTGTTGCAATGAAAAAACTGCACGAGTTTGTGGCGTTGCTGACAGAGTGGAATGCCAAAATGAACTTGGTCAGCAAAAATTCTTTAGCTGAAGTGTGGACGCGTCATGTGTTGGATTCGGCACAATTGGTGGCGTATTTGCCGGACGATATGCGGCGCTTGACCGACATCGGCAGTGGTGCTGGTTTTCCGGCGCTGGTGCTGGCAATTTTGTTGCAAGCGCTAAATTTGCCGGCCGAAGTGGTGTTGATTGAGAGCATTGGTAAAAAAGCAACCTATTTACGCACAGCGGCTCAACAGCTGGGCTTGGAAAATGTACGTGTGATTAACGACAGGGTGGAAAACACTGTATTTAAAAATGTGGCGGCAGATGTGATAACGGCCCGCGCCGTGGCGGCGCTTGATGTGTTGTGCGGCTATGCGGTTAAAATCGGCGGCCGACAAACGCGAGCACTGTTTTTAAAGGGGCAAAGCTATCCGGCCGAGTTAACCGAAGCACAAAAGCATTGGCAGTTTGCAAACCATATATATCCCAACAAATACAGCGCCGATGGCGTGATTATACAATTATGGAACATAAGGAATAAAAAATGAAAATTATTTCGGTAGCCAATCGCAAAGGCGGCGTTGGCAAAACAACCACAACCATTAACATTGCCACCGCTTTGGCGGCGATTGATAAACGTGTGTTGGTCATAGATTTTGATCCGCAGGGCAATGCCACAACTTCGCTCGGTATCAGCAAAAGCCGCGAGCAAATTTCATCTTACGATGTGTTGGTCGGCGCGCACCGTGCGTCTGAAGCGATTGTTAAAACTGAATTGCCGCGGTTTGATTTAATCCCGTCGTCACCGGACTTAGCGGCAGCCGAAGTGGAATTGGTTGATGTATCCGAGCGTGAATTTATGTTCAAAAAAGCCTTGCAAAAAATGCCGCAATCCTACGATTATGTGCTGATAGACTGTCCGCCGTCACTTAATTTAATCACGATTAACGCCATGGTGGCGTCAGATTCGGTGTTGGTGCCGTTGCAATGCGAGTTTTTAGCCTTAGAGGGGTTGGCCGATTTAATGAAGAATATCAATGCCATAAAGCGCAATTTTAATCCGACACTGACACTGCAGGGTATTGTGCTGACTATGTTCAGCAAGCAGAATAATTTAAGTAAAATGATTGAGGCTGATGTGCGCAAATATTTCGGCAATAAAGTGTATGAAACGGTTATTCCGCGCTGTGTGCGTGTGGCCGAGGCACCGTCCTACGGCAAGCCGATTTTGATATATGATTTTAAATGCACCGGTGCACAGGCTTATGTGCGGCTGGCAAAAGAATTTTTAATACGAGAAAAGGAGTTTTAAAAAATGAGCGGCAACAATAAAAAATTCGGTTTGGGACGCGGCTTGGATACATTACTTGGCGGCAACGATGAGGCTTTGACGTGGAACGAGCCGACCAAAACCGCCGATAACAAAAACGAAAAGTCGGCACCGGCCGGCAAAAATACTTTGCCGATAGATAAGATTGTGCCGAGCACGCTGCAACCGCGTCATGAATTTGATGCAGAAGCGCTGCAGGCGCTGAGCGATTCTATTCGCGATAAAGGTGTTTTGCAACCGCTGTTGGTGCGACCTACAGGCGAGGGCAAATATGAGCTGGTGGCCGGTGAACGGCGTTGGCGCGCGGCACAAATGGCAGAGCTTAAAGAAGTGCCGGCCATTATTAAGGTTTTAACCGACCGCGAGGCACTGGAAATTGCCTTAATTGAAAATTTGCAACGTGAAAACCTTTCGCCGATTGAAGAGGCCGAGGGTATTAACCGCTTGATTGAAGAATATGAATATACCCAAGAAACAGCCGGTCAGGCAATCGGCAAATCGCGTGCCTACATTACCAATGTGTTGCGGTTGTTGCTGCTGCCGCGCGAAGTGCAAAAGGCGTTAAGCGATGAAAAAATAACCGTTGGTCATGCCCGTGCACTGGTCGGCTGTGAAAATGCGGTGGCGCTGGCGGCGTTGATTATTAAAAAAGGTTTGAGCGTGCGTGATGCCGAAAAATTGGCCGCGGCCGCCAAAAACACTTATGGTCGTGAACCGGCGCAAAAACGGCCGCCGCTCGGGGTGGATATGGATTTGGAGCAAATTATGCAGGATTTGCAACAAAAATTACAACTAAAAGTCAAAATTAACACTGGTAAAATGGGAAAAGGTAGTGTAACATTGCATTATAGCAATCCCGCTGAACTGAGCGTGATTTTGGATATACTTGAAAAACGTTAGGAGAACAAACAAATGACTACAATTTTAGAAAAAATGCTGGATAACTGCAAAAAAGCCGGTTATTATCCGACTGAAAATATTGAAAAAATTGCCAAAGCCAAAAATATGATGTTTGGCGATGAAGAGTGGCGCCGTTGTCCGTGTGACGGTCAAAACGATAAGAGATATTGTATTTCGGATTTATGTCGCAGCGATATTGAACGTGACGGTATTTGTCATTGCCGTTGCTATAAAAAGGCTGGTTCCGACAACGCATAAAATGTTGCGGCTGTTGCCGTGAACGCTGTTTTTTTCGGATATAAAAGCCGATGGTAGACCCTCAATTTGTTCATTTGCGTGTGCACACCGCTTATTCGCTGGCGCTTGGAGCAATCCAAGTGCCTGATTTGCTCAAAAAGCTGCATAAGTTGGGTGTTCCGGCGTGTGCCATTACCGACCGCGGAAATTTGTTTGGCGGTAAGGCTTTTTCACTGTATGCCTCTAATGAGGGCGTTAAACCGATTTTGGGAGCCGAACTGGCTTTACACAATGACGATTCGGAAAATATTGCACTTTCCAAAGGGGTAGAGCTGGCGCCGGATAACATTATTTTGCTGGTTAAAGACGCGACCGGTTATGCCTCGTTGATGAAAATTTTTAAGCGCTATTATCTGGATAATACCGAGCAAAGCGGCATACCGCAAATAAAAATGGACGATTTGCGTAATTTTAATGCCGGTTTAATTTGTTTGACCGGCGGCTATGACGGTCCGCTCGGGCGCCTGATTTTGCATAATCGCGCGGCAGAAGCCGAGCAAAAACTGTTGGCACTGAAAGAAATTTTCGGCGACCGATTGTATATGGAAATTTCGCGTGTCGGTTACGATGAGGAGAAAGCCACCGAGCCGGTGTTTATTGAGTTGGCTTATAAGCACGAGGTGCCGCTGGTAGCAACCAATGACGTCTATTTCTTTGACGAAGATATGTATGAAGCGCACGATGCACTGGTGTGTATCGCCGCCGGCGAATATGTGTCTAATGAAAATCGCAAACGCTATTTGCCGACCAATCGTTGGCGCAGCGAAGACGAAATGATTCAATTGTTTAAGGATATTCCGGAAGCAATTGAAAATACGGTAAATATTGCCAAGAGATGTAATTATCTCTCTAAAAAAGTTGAGGCGCTGTTGCCGATTTTTGTGTGTCCGGACGGCAAAACGCAGGACGAATTTATTACCGAAGAGGCCTACAAAGGTTTGCACGAACGTATGGAGGCACAAGTTTATACGCCGCAAATGAGCCCAGAAGAACGCTTGGAAATTGACAAGAAATATTACGCGCGGCTGGATTATGAACTTTGCGTGATTAAACGCATGGGATTTCCGGGCTATTTTTTAATCGTGTCGGATTTTATTCGCTGGTCTAAGACGCACGGCGTGCCGATCGGACCGGGGCGTGGTTCGGGTGCCGGCTCTATTGTGGCGTGGTCGCTCAAAATTACCGATTTGGACCCGATTCGCTTAGATTTGTTGTTTGAACGTTTTTTGAATCCGGAACGTGTGAATATGCCGGATTTTGATGTTGACTTGTGTCAGGAAAATCGCCACAAAACCATTGAATATGTGCAAAATAAATATGGCATGGACCATGTGGCGCAAATTATTACTTATGGCAAGTTGCAATCAAAAGCGGTAATCAGAGATGTGGCGCGGGTTTTGGAAATGCCGTATAGCCAAGCCGACCGCATTTCCAAGATGATTCCACCGGGCAAAGGTGGCAAAAATCCGACCTTGCCGGAGGCCTTGGAGCTGGTGCCGGAGCTGGAGGAAATGCGGCAAAATGACCCGCAAATCAATAAGTTATTTGATATTGCCATTAAGCTTGAAGGATTGTATCGCAACAGTGGAATGCACGCCGCCGGTGTGGTGATCGGCGACCGACCGCTGGACCAGCTGGTGCCACTATATAAAGATCCGCGCGCCGAAATGCCGGTGACGCAATATGATATGAAATATGTGGAAGAAACCGGCCTGATTAAGTTTGATTTTTTGGGGCTGAAAACACTAACGGTAATAGAGCGCGCCGTGGAATGGGTGAAAAAAATTCACGGCGTGACGCTGGACATGGCGGCGGTGCCGCTGGACGATAAACCGACTTATGAGCTGATGCAAAAAGGCGATACCAGTGCCGTGTTCCAATTTGAATCGTCGGGTATGCGCGATGTGATGAAGCAAATTAAGCCTGACCGCTTTGAAGATTTAATCGCCGTCATTTCGCTGTATCGGCCGGGGCCGATGGCAAACATTCCGACTTTTATTAACCGCAAGCACGGTGTGGAAAAAATTGAATATTTGCATCCTGATTTAGCGCCGATTTTGGACGAGACATACGGTATTATGGTTTATCAGGAACAAGTGATGAAGATTGCCCAAGTGTTGGGCGGATACACGCTTGGCGGCGCCGATAAATTGCGTAAGGTAATGGGTAAAAAACAAGTGGCGGAAATTCCGCATCAGCGCGAAATGTTTACCGAAGGAGCTACCAAAAAAGGTATTGCGCCGGAAATATCGGGGGCGATTTTTGACCAGATGGCCAAGTTTGCCGAATATGGGTTTAATAAGTCGCACGCTGCCGCATATTCACTGATTTCATATCAGACAGCCTATTTGAAGGCGCACTATCCGGTGGAATTTATGTGCGCGGTGATGGATTTTGATTTAACCAATACCGATAAAATTGCCTTTTATAATGAAGAAGTCAAAAAAATGGGCTTTAAAGTTTTGCCGCCGGACATAAATTATTCAGACGCGCTGTTTAAGGTGGAAGACGGCAACATTCGCTTTGCTTTGGCCGGCGTGAAGGGGGTGGGCGAAGCAAACATGGAGGCAATAGTCGCTGAGCGAGAAAAAAACGGAAAATTCAAAGACTTATCTGATTTTATTCATCGTATGGATATTAAGCAGATTAACCGCAAACAGTTAGAACAACTGATTAAAGCCGGTGCCTTTGACGGGCTGGATAAAAATCGCCGCAAGCTATTTGAAAATATAGACAACATTTTGCGCCACATGGCGGCGGCAACCGAGCTGAAAGTCAGCGCACAGACTTCGCTGTTTGGTTCGGACGAGCTGAATACACCGGTTAAACTGGGCGAAACACCGGATTGGCCGGAGCTGGACAGGTTGCAGCAGGAAGCGGAGGCTATCGGCTTTTATTTGTCGGCACATCCGCTTGATATTTATGGCAACAGCATGCAACGCTTGGGAATTAAGACCTATGAACAGGCTATTGACGGTATTAAAACCGGCGATAAATTGATGGTTAATTTGGCCGGCTGTCTGCAGTCATTTCAAAAGAAAATGAGCAAAAGCGGCAAGCCGTTTGCATTTGTAAAATTAACCGACACATCGGCGGCCTTTGAAGGCACAATATGGAGTGAAGGCATAAGTAAATATGGCGAGGCCATACAGAGCGGGTTACCGTTGTTTGCGCGCGCCGTGATTGAAAAACAGGCTGAAGATTTGCCGCCGCGAATGCGTTTTGATGTGATAAAAACGCTGGATGCGGCGATTGCCGAAAATGCCAAAGGGCTGGAAATAACGCTGAGCGATGTGGCGGCGGTAAAACCGTTGAACAAGCTTTTAATGCAGGAACACTACGGTTCGCACAAAATATATTTGAAGCCGGAATTGTCGGATTGGGACGTGCGTATTGAACTTAAAAACGGTTATGCGCTGGATAATGGCAATTTGCTTGCGCAAATTCGTGCCATCAGCGGTGTATCGGCAGTAAAGGAAGTATAAAAAATGATTGATACAAACAAATACTCTATTTTATCTATTTTGGTCAGAACGGTGCGGCTGAGCCGGCAAATTTTGCAACAATGGCGTGTGGTGCTGATTTATGCGGCAACTTTGACAATTGTTGGCCTGTTGTTCGGCTATTGGGGATATATGTGCCAAAACGGCGGCGGTATTTTGTGTTATTCACTGGGACGTTCGTCGTATATGTCGGTCGGAGTGTTACTGTGGCTGCTGATTATGCTGTATTTGTTTTTGGCCTTCATGGCCGATTTTTATACAGCGGCATTTGGCAAAAAAACATTTAAAATCAGCGATATATTTGGTGTTTCAAAAGCAAAAGCTAAAGCAATGGTAGTGTTGCTGGGATATGGTGTGGCCTTTGTGGTGCCGGTTTTGGTAGCGGCAAAGATTTTGGCGATGCCGGCCAATCCGGATTGGCGCGTGGAAATGCTGAACTTTTTGCTGATTTTTGCGCTGTTTATGTTGCAATTGTTTATGATGCGCACGATTGCCGCACTGAGTATGTTTTTGGAGCAAAAAAAGCACCTGAATATGTGGCAAATATATGAAAAAACAATCGGCTCGGGTTATGTTTCAATCATATTGTTTTTGTGCTTGCTGGCATTTTCGTTGCTGACTTATATGATAATAGCGGTCAAGATGGACAGCATCGGGCGGTGGTTTGACAGTGTAACGTGGTTTGCGGTGGTCAACTTTGCCGATAATGCGTTGAAGCTGGTGTATATGGCGCTGATGTTGGTGTTTTGCAGAGCACAGCACGAATTGTTGCAACCGGAAAGTTTGCCGGCGGAAGATGTGGATTTAGAAGCCGCAAATGAGGATCATGCGGCGCCGGTAATTGCCGAAAAACCGGCCAAGGCTAAAATTAAAAAATCGGTCGCCAAGAAAAGGACAACCCAAAAGTCGGCAACAAAAACGGCGGGGAAACAGCCGGTTGAAAAGGCTAAAAAAACAGAGGTCGCCAAGGCTAAAACAGCGGAAAATAAAAAGAAGCCGGCTAAAAAGACATCTGCTCTCAAAAAAGCAAAATAAAAAGTAAAAACCAGCTTGACTTTTGTCTAATTTTAACATAATATGGACATAATTAATGAGATTATGTTAAATTTTTTAATTTACTATTAGCTATGAACAGGGAGTTTATTGAGCCAAAGGCTTATTTTGAGAAGCCTTACATGGGTTGGTTGAGTTTTGCATTTATCATTGCCTCTTTCGTGATGGCATGGTTTTGTTTGCAAGAGCTGGCCGACCGCGGAGAGCCTTACCAGTATTTCAGCCACATTGACTCATGGGATATGATGTGCTTTGCGTGGACAAACACAATCTACTTCAAATACTGGATAGGTTGTGTGGTGCTTTCAATCATCTGTCATCCGCTTTGTGGCGGAATGTTTCATCTGGTTGTATCCCCGCTGTTACTGTTGGCTACGTTGTTCTTCAGAATGATTACAATTGAGCCGCTGTTTGCCGGAAAATGGGAGCTTTTTGGTGGCAACGTGATTATTCTGATTTCTCTCGTATTGCTGGTGTTTGCCTTGCCGATTATTTTGGTAGGTGTTTCGGCAGACGTAAGCGCAGAAATGGAGAAAGAGCGTCAGGCCGAGGAAACAAAAAGCCAATATCCGTTTAATGAAGACTTTGCCCGCGCCATGGATGGTGTGATGAAGTCTTAACTTAACAACCGCCGAGTTTTCGGCGGTTTATTTTTTTGCCACGGGATGACTTTATTATTTTTTAAACCAAAACTGCGGATAACGCGTGTTATGGCGCTGTAAGAAGACCCACCTAAAATCTCGGATAATGAAGCAGATGCGCCGCTATTTAGAGCCTTCGGCGCTGCTTACGCAGTGCGCCGACGCGTAGATAAGACTACGCTAGAAGAAAAATAGCAAGCAGATGACCATTAGACGAGATTTTACTCTCCTTCTTGCTCTGTAAGTTTCGCGATTATATCGCTCAACAACTGCGCTTCGGTCACTCGTCTACTAAATTCGCCAAAGCTACCGCTTTTGCTCATTAAGTAGCCTTCGCTCGTCGTCAAAAAACAACATTTAGAGGTTGTTTTTTATTCTCCTTCTTGCTCTGTAAGTTTCGCGATTATATCGCTCAACAACTGCGCTTCGGTCACTTGTCTACTAAATTCGCCAAAGCTACCGCTTTTGCTCATTAAGTAGCCTTCGCTCGTCGTCAAAAAACAACATTTAGAGGTTGTTTTTTATTCTCCGACATACATGCCGATGGCACGAGCAGCCTTCACATACGAACTGGCGGCATCTAAACCGGCTGTGCCGGCAGCAACAACTTCATCTAAACTAAATGAGGTTACTTTGCCGCGCGTAATTGCCACCATGCGGTCAGTATGTCCTTCGGCCAACAAATTCACGGCTTCGGCACCGAGCACAATGGCTAAACTGCGGTCAAATGCCGTCGGATTGCCGGAACGCTGAACGTGTCCTAACTTGGTAACACGGGTTTGAAAGCCTTTATAATTGGCATTGATTAAATTACTGATATAGTCGCCGATACCACCGTTGATTTTTTCGCCGATCATATTTACGGCATTGGTCACCGCTTCGCCGTTTTCGGTTTTAACCCCCTCGGAAACGACAATTAAGGCACTGGTGCGACCGGATTGTTTGATTTGTTCAAGCTTATTGATAATTCCTTGCAAACTCCAACGAATTTCCGGCACCAAACAAACATCGGCGAATCCGGCCAATGCGGCATGCATGGCCAAATGTCCGGCATCGCGACCCATAACTTCCAAAATCAGCGCCCGATGATGTGAACGCGCCGTAGTCATTAAATCATCTAAGGCATTGGTGCAGATTTGGCAGGCAGTATTAAATCCGACCGAAAATTCTGTCAACGGTGTGTCGTTATCAATGGTTTTCGGAATGCCGACCATTTTCACACCGGCCATGTGGCAATAATTGCTGACAATATTCATACTGCCGTCACCGCCAACCACAACAACCGCGTCCAAGCCAAGTTCACGCACGCCATCGCCGAAGCGCTTGGCTAAAACTTCTTGGCTTTCCTTAACGCCGGTATTGAGCGAGCCCAAGTAAGAACCGGCTAAACGTGGCCATGGTGTATCGGAAAAATTACTCGGAGTTAAAATTTCATACGATAACGGCCGATTGGTCAGGCCGTCGGTGCCGTCATGGATTCCGTATACTTGCCAGCCGAATTGAGAGGCCGCATTAACCACCGACATAATGACGGCGTTTAAGCCGGCGCAATCGCCGCCGCTGGTTAAAACACCGATTTTTTTTATATTCGTCATCAAAAAAACTCCGTTTAATTTTTTAATTATTGCAATCAATTCAAAAATGATGTATACTCTTTACAACTTTGGTGCAAAAATTCCAGTAAAAAATGTAGTTATTACAACTTTTTTTTGAAAGGGCCTTATAAAAAATATGATGACGAACGATAAAATAGCGAAGCTGCAGCTTGTGCTTTGTGAGCTTAAACTTGAACAACGCCATGTGAATACGGATATGGCAAAATTGCTTAAAAGCGGCAAGACTGTAGATTTTTTTCAGGCCAAGCGTCTGAATGCGCAAAAAAGCAGCTTAGCTAAAAAAATCAGTCATGTTCAGGCCAATATTGATCCGAATATTATTGCCTAAAGTTAATTAAGCGCGATTTTTTGCTTGCAAAATGCAAATTCGTATGTTACATAATGTGCAATTTTAACAAATAAGAGATGCTGAAAAGAGGTGATTTTAAGTGGTTCAGGTAACAGTTATCGGTAATGACGTTAACCAATCTTTGAAGATTTTGAAGAAAAAACTGCAAAGAGAAGGCGTTTTCCGCGAAATGAAATTGCGTCGCTGCCATGAAAAGAATTCTGAAAAGAAAGCGCGCCGCAAAGCTGAAGCCATCCGCCGCTCGCGTAAACAAATGCGTAAGCGTCTTGATACAGAGGGCTTTTAGTCTATAAAAAACTTTAAAAAACCGTCGGTTATGCCGGCGGTTTTTTGCATATGATTATCTGAGTTTTTTATAATGTATAAAGAAAAACATTTTTTGTTTAATAAAAACGGCGCAATTCATAAATTGTTAAAAAAGTTATAGACAAAAATGTTTTTTTATGATATCTTAACCATAATAGCAGTAAAAGACTCTAAAAAAGAGGAGATTTCGTTATGGCTGATGCAAATGTGAATGATGAAATTTATAAGATTTTGGGACGCGGTAAGCCGTCTGACGAAGATGCGGCTAAAAATCCGGAGCTGAAGGCAGATTGGGATAAGGCACAACAGCTGATTAAAGACAACTGGAAAGACGGTGTGCCGGATGAATTTATGGCTAAGGCTTTTCCGAAATATGAAAGTGCGGTGGCTCTCGGCGGTTATGGGCCGGAACGTGCCAAAAAGTTAGCCAATATTGTGGCCGGATTGAAAGAATTTGATGAAAATAATCCGGACGATAAAATGCTGGATAAATTTATCAATGCCGATAACACACCGAACGGCAACACACCGGCAACCTATATGGCACATCACGCCGTTGCTATGTATAAAAAATTGGAAGAGGGCGATTTTTCTGACAAAGACAGAGCCAAATTAGAACCGGTTTTGAAAGCTCAGCAAGACACATTGCAAATGTTGGCCGATAACGGTGCCGATTTTTCAAAAACCGACCAAAACGGTCAAAATGTGGAAGATGTGGCGAAAATAGGCCAGCCGGAAGGAAAATATTCGCCGGCGATTGATGAGATGTTTATTGAAAAAGCCCGTGCTGACGGTGAAAAACATCAAGACAAAGTGGTGGTGGAAGAAAAACAGAAAGCATTAAACGTTAAAGAGCAAGGGCAGACCAATATCGGCAATACGCAAGCATTGGCGCCGAATGAACAGCAAAAGCAGCAACCGCAACCGGAACTGGAAGGCGATGTGAAGCCGGAAGACCAAGAACACGGCAGCGGTTCGGAAGACTATAAAGGACCGGCAATTAAAGAAAAAGACATCATTGACTATTTGTATAATGACGTGTTTATTTATTACCTTAATATGCTGGCGGATAAAATTATCGGCTATGTGAAAGGTAAGGCCGACAGATTTGCCGAATATACACGTGCGGAGAGTGCCAAGGCGCAAAAGTCAAAGAGCAATTTGCGCAGTCAGCAGTGTAATGTGGCGCGGCAAAAGTGTGTTGGTTTGTTCCAACAAACGGCGCCTCAATTAACCGCCGAGATGGAACAGGCGCAATTGGGGCGCGCGAAGAAGTTGAAAATGCTTAACAGCGAATTGCGCGAAAACATTGTTCATCGTCGGCCGATTGCGCAATGGGCGTTTCCGTCAATGCGGCAACGGCAACAACAAATGCAACAGCAAATGCAGCAAATGGGAGCTGATGCCAGCGATGAACAACGCACGGCAGAGCAGGCGCGTTATGCAGCCGAAGTTGAGGCTGATCGTCATATTACCGACCACTTCAAGCAGCTTTACACTCAAGATCCGGAAAACTGCATGCGGCAGCTGGAATTGGCCGAAAAGAATTTGGATAAGTATATGGAAATGGATCAAGCATTCGGCAAAATGGCGATTCAACGTGTGATGATTAAAAAGGCCAACAGCTATATGGACAAGAGCGGCTTTGAATGGGTCAATGATAAAGATTTGAATATGAATGATCCGAAAGCACGTGCTAAGCTGATTAAGGCCGCGGAAGCCGAAAAACAGGAAATGTGGCAAAGATACGCCTTGGTTACGCAGTTGGGTTTAGACAGGGCTAAGTTGGAGAATCTGAACGAAACGCAGACAGCCCAAACAGTGGCTCAATACCAAGAGAATTTCATGGATTTGGAAGTGAAAATGGCGCAAAAAGCTTTTGATATGACATTGGACGATGTGTCGCATGACAGATTTAATGCCGCAGCCAAGATTGTGGAAGAAAAGGCAAAGGGTATGGACAGTAAAGAAGCCAAAGAATATAAGGCGAAGTTTGTGCGCACCGCCAAAGACATTGTTAAGAGCATGGATTTTTACCAGACTTCGGCAGATGATTTGGCCTCAAAAATGGAAATTAAAACCGCCGATGGGCAAACCACAGATTTGAAAACCGAAGTAGGCAAGAGAAAAGAAATTGATGCCTCACAAAAGACGTTTATGGAAGACTATCAGCGCGGGCTTAGCGTTATGCAGGCGGCGCAAGAACAAAACAACGACCGCAAGGCCGAAATCGGTAAATTTAAAAAAGGCCTCCTAGCGCCTTCGGCGAAAAACCATGTGTTTACCGAAGTATATACGCCTAAAAAGCGCGGGAGCGAACGTAACGGTTAGCCGATGAAAACGATTAAGAAAATATGCCATATATTATGTGCAATAGCCTTTAGTGCGTTGTTTGCGGTGGCATTTGCTTATGCTCTGAGATATATCTATTTATATTATTACAAGATTGATTTGTTTTTACCGCAAACGTATGCGGCCATTTTGGCCTATTGGAACAGCGGCGCCACCTTGCGCGGCGAGGATTTTTTGTTGCTTATGGGGATTTTTATGGCCGTGCCGGTTAATATTGTGGCATGGATTATCATCTTTCATATGCGATTTGCACCGCTGATTACAACACCGCTCGGTTGGCTTGCCAGTTTCGGCATCGGCGAATATAAGGCGCCGGTCATCAACATTAAAAACCTGAAAGTGGAAGAAAAAAAGACCTTAGAGCAGGTGGTGCAGGAACGAATTGATATTGAAAAGAAAAAGAATCCACAGCCGGATTCGGGCAAATTTCGCCAAGATATTATTGAAAAAATTGAAGAAGAAAAAAATAATCAAAATTAAGCACTTTTTTAATAAATGGCTGTATGTTATAATCAAGTGCGATTTTGTAAGGAGTGACGGTTGAGATCGTTCTTTGTTTGTTTAAGAATAATTCTGGTCGGCGTTCTGTGGGGAATTGTCTTCACGGAAGGAATCCGCGTGATTATGCTTTGCAACTGGCACTTTGATATTTTTTGGCCGGATCACTGGCGCCAAGCCAAAGAGCTGTGGCAGGCCGGTTGGGTGGTGCGTGCGCCGAAAGAATGGGCGTTTGTGATTATTTTAGCCACGTTTTTCCCGATGCTGATTACCGGTTGGTGGACGCTGAGTTTGGTGGCGTGGGAGCGCATTATTTATCAGATTTTACTGTTGCCGGTCAGCCTGTATCGCTACTTTATCAAAAAACCGATTAACGTGATAACGACCAACAATAAATATGGCGTTGTGAAGCGTAAATCGTATAAGCAAATTCGGCCGACAGGCATTATCGGCAGCATTCGTTCGCCGATTTCGGACTATAACGATTCGTCACGCTCATCGGCCACAACGGCGGCAAGCTCTTATACACCGGCAAAAACACCGTCGTATGCGGTATCTTCGGGCACATCATCATATATCGGTTCGGCATATAACAATACCCCTAAACCGGCGGCAAAAACCGATGTTGCGGCCACAATTGACCATGCTTTGTTTAAATTTGATGACGATGACGACGATTTTGATTTGGATATAGATTCGTTTGAAAAAACCAACATTACCAAAAAACGTGATGTTGAGACAAAACCGAAACAAAACAATAAACGTAAATTTGAAGACGCATTTGCCGACGATTTTGACGAAGATGATTTTGATAATGCGCCGGTCAGAAATAAGCGCGATAATCGCCGCAATAAGGCGAAGATGGATGACGATGAAGACGATGAGTTTGAAACACCATCAAAACGCACAAAATCGGCGCGTCAGGAAAAAGGCGGGGAACGCACTGAACGTTCGGAATACTCTAAAGAGGATAAAGACAGCACTAAAAATAATAAGCGCGGCAATAAGAGCGGTCGCGATGAGAGCAACGAAGACAATATTGCGACAGTTAAAAAGGACAACACGCATGGACCGGTTTATGATGCGTTGCAGCAAAAGGGTTATAATATCATCAGCAATATTGCGGTGGGCGGCGATACGACGATTGACTTTATCGGTGTTGATGAAGGCAAAATTTGTCTGTGTATGGTTGATAAAGAAAACGGCGATTGGTTGGCCGATGAGGAGTTGTTTAACGGCGAGGAACCGCTATGGTTTTCGGAAAACAGCCATCGTGTATCTCCGGTGCGCAAGCTTAAAATTGCCCGCGATGCCGTGAAAGAAAAATTGCAAGAAGAAGGATTTGAACTTAATTTGCAAGCGTTTGTGGTGGTGCAGATGGCAAATATTATCAATGCCGACGATATGTTTGATGTTTGGGACGATATGGATATTAAGGTAACGCGCATTAATCGTGGCGCGCCAAAGGAAATTGCGCTGTTTTCAAAAACACTGAGTGAAGCGGAAGGCACGCTGCCGCGGCAAGAAATGGATAAGTTGCGCAAAGCATTAAAAAGTTTGAAGTAGGGTTAAGGTAAAATGGCATTAAAAGATCGTGGTGAAGAATGGAAAGAATATGACGACGCTGTCCGCTGGATGATGATAGCGTTTTTGATTTGTTTGGGTCTGACGGTGGTTATGTTTATTTTTGCGCTGCCGTTGTCATATTTGGTGGGGCACGGCGTTTCTAAAGGCACTACTGAGGTGGTCAATAAGTTTTTGTATTTGATAGCCACTAATCCGTCACATTTGTTTAATATGTATGGCAAATGGTTTATGCAGGTTTATCATCATCAAGGTTCGTTTTCACTGAGTTTGTGGATTCCGCTGATACCGTTTTTGATTATTCCGGTCGGGTTGATTTTTGCCGGCATGATCAGTCCGTATCGTTTTCAGACCAATATTCACGGTTCGGCACGTGTGGCCAATTTGCGCGATATTAAATCTATGCCGCTGTTGGGATTTGACGGTTTTTGCCAAGTGGTCGGCAAGTTTAACGGCCAATTTTTGATGCTGAAAGAAACGCTGGCGACACTGTGTTGCGCCCCGCCGGGAACCGGTAAAACCGTGGGTGTGGTGATGCCGACGATTTTCCATTCCGAAGGTCTGAGCCTTGTGATTAACGACCCGAAACCGGAATTGTGTTATAAAACTTCGGGTGCGCGTGCAAAGGTGGGACCGGTGTTTATCATTAACTGGGGTGCCGAAGATAATCCGAGCGAAGGTATTTACTATCCGAGCTGGAATCCTCTGTCGCCGAATTGTATTCCGGAACAAGGACCGGACCGCGATATGTATGTTGACTCTATGTGCAATATTTTGGTGGAAGACCCGAAAGGCGGTGCCGATCCGCACTGGTCGCAAACCGGTCGTGCCGCTTTAACCGGCTTTATTCAATTTGTGGTTTCCAAATGCGACCGTGCCCGTGCTAATGACTATTTTATCGGACGCATTTATGAAGGCAAGCTTGATGAAAAAGACAAAGAAGTGCTTGAAGGTTACTATATGGGTATGCGTGACCCGAATGCACCGCGCGCCATTCAAAACCTGAAAAACGGCACACTGACCATGGAAAATTATTTGCCGATCGGCACATGGAATTTGTTGCCGCCGCGTTGGATGGGACGGGAAGCCTCTATTGCCATGATTATGGAATGGATTACCGAGGCACAAATTAACGCCGCGCAAGAAATTCAACGCCGTATGGACGAAGGTGACCAAATGGCGGCGATGGCTGACCCGACGCATGATATGCTGGAAGAAGCCATTAAAGAAGCACGCAACTTCGGCTATGCCCAGCGCGCCATTACCGAACTGAGCCAACTGAGTAATACGCCGGATAAAGAGCGCGGCTCTATTTTATCTACCGCATTTGCCGGCATTAACGTATTTAAAAACCAAGCTGTGAAAGCCCGAACCAGTTTTTCGGATATTCAGTTTAAAGATTTGCGCGGCATGAAAGATCCGGTAACCGGCGAGTGGAAACCGATTTCGGTGTATTTGTCGGTAAACCAAGTGGACGCGCGCGCTTTGGGCGTGATTAGCTCTACCTTTATTGAGTTGATGAGCTCGTATTTGATTTCTAACCCGCCGGGACACGTTAACCGCACCGATGGTAAAATGGGGCCGTTCCCTGCTTTATTTGTGCTTGACGAGTTTCCGCAAATGCCGAAGATGAAAGCCATTATTGACGGTCCGGCCGTCGGTCGTGGCCAAAAAGTGTCGTATTTGCTGATTGGACAAGATTTGGGCCAAATTTCCGGCAAATACGGTAAAGACGATTTGGAAACCGTGATTTCTACCACGGCGTGCAAAGTGATTTTGTCGCAAAACAATGAGGTAACGGCGCAGCGCTTTTCAAAGATGATTGGCAACAAAACCATGCGCGTTTCGTCGTTCTCCAGAACTGAGGGCAGCTTGGGTAAAGACTTTAACCCGCTTGCCAAGAACGTGAACTATCAATTACAAGCCGTGCCGGTGATTAGCTCTACTCAACTTTTGAGCTTACCGATGTTAAAGCAAGTGGTGTTGATGCAAAGCCATATTGACCGACCGATTATTGCCGATTCGCCGCGTTGGTATTTGGATAAGAACATGACTAAATTGGCCAAATTGCCACCGTGTCCGAATGTGCCGGATTGGATTGTGGCACAGCGTGAGGACATTAACGACGATATGCTTGCCAAGCTCGGTATAGAATATGATCCGAATGCGGAAGAAGAAGGCGGCTTTGAAGTTGATGAGGCATAGAAAACCTCGGCTAGCTGGTGCTTACTTGTAATTTTTTTCCTTGCGTAGCTCTATCTACGCGGCGTCCACTGCTTAAAGCAGCGCCGAAGGCTCTAAAATTACGGCGTAATCACGCACGCTAGCCGAGGTTTACAATTTTGAGCTGGTTCTGACTTGTAAATTTCTCACTTATGTAATTCTATCTGCACGGCGTCTCGTTGCTTAAAGCAGAGCAGTAGGAGCTCTAATTTGCCGAGATTGCCCGATTGGGCTCGGACAATGACATTTTAAAAGAAGTCAAGCAATGACGATACTAAAAAACCCTCCGGATAGGGAGGGTTTTAAATTTGATTTTCTGCTTTTTAGCCAAGATGCGCTAAGGCAACGGTATCTTTGGCAATCATCAGCTCTTCATCGGTCGGAATAATGTATACCTTAACCTTTGAATCAGGCGTGGAAATCATAATGGTTTCACCGCGCACGCGGTTGTTTTTCTCATCAAGTTTGATGCCAAGATAGCCCAAACGTTCAATAAGCTGTTTGCGCAAAACCCAACCGTTTTCGCCAACGCCGGCCGTAAACACAATGGCATCTACACCGCCCAAAACCGCAATATAACCGCCGATGATTTTAAGAAGCGAGTGCACATAGCAATCGGTGGCCAAAATGCAACGCTCGTTACCTTCAAAAATGCCGTTTTCAATGTCGCGATTATCGGAATAGCCGCCGAGCGCCAGCATACCGCTTTGCTTTTGCATTAAATCATTGACTTGGTCAATGGACAGACCGTCTTTTTTCATGATATATAACGGAATGTATGGGTCAATATCGCCGCAACGTGTGCCCATTATGGTGCCGGCAAGCGGGGTAAAGCCCATGGAAGTATCAACGCAAATGCCGTTATCAATGGCAGAAATGGACGCACCGTTACCCAAATGGCAGGTAATGATTTTGCCTTTTTTGCCAATCAATTCGGCGCAGACTTGCGAAACATATTTGTGCGAAGTGCCGTGAAAGCCGTAACGACGGATTTTGTTGCGCTTATATTGGTCTTGCGGCAGGGCATATAAAAATGCTTCCGGCTTCATGGTTTGATGGAAAGAGGTATCAAACACCGCTACTTGCGGCACATTTGGCAAAATTTCTTTAACTGCGCGAATGCCCAAAACGTGAGCCGGATTGTGCAACGGCGCCAAATCGGATAAGCTTTCAATATCGGCTATCACTTGGTCAGTAATTAGAACCGAGCCTTTAAAAATATCGCCGCCCTGCACCACGCGGTGACCGACCGCCGACAGTTCATCCATGCTGTTTAAAGCGCCGTTCAACAGGTATTTGAACACAACTTTGATGGCTTCGGAATGTGTCGGCATCGGCTCCATAAATTGTTGTTTCGGATTATCACCGTAAGCAATTTTTAAAACCGAATTTTCTTGACCGATACGCTCGGTAATACCTTTTGATACAACTTCGTATTTTTCGCCTTCTACGTTATAAAGCTGGAACTTCAGCGAAGATGAACCGCAGTTGATAACCAGAATTTTTTTCATTTTTTTAAAGTCCTTTCTTTTGTTATTATTTGGTGGCCTGCAGGCAAGTGATGGCAACCGCGCCGACAATGTCTTCGGCAAAGCAGCCGCGCGATAAGTCATTAACCGGCGCGTTTAAGCCTTGCAAAATCGGGCCGTAGGCTTCGCAACCGCCTAAGCGTTGCAACATTTTGTAGCAAATATTGCCGGCTTCCAAATTCGGGAACACCAGCACGCGGGCATGACCGGCAACCGTGCTGTTCGGAGCTTTTTTGGCAGCCACAACCGTATCTAAAGCAGCATCGGCCTGCAATTCGCCGTCAATTTCAATGCCCAATCCCTTATATTCGTCGCTTTGCAAAGCTTCCTGAGCCATTTGTGTGGCGCGTTTAACCTTTTCAACTTCATCGCCTTTGCCGGAACCTTTGGTAGAAAACGACAACATAGCCACTTTCGGTTCAATGCCGAAATGCAAAGCTGTTTCGGCCGCATCTAAAGCAATATCGGCGAGCTCTTTGTCGGTTGGGTTAATAATGATACCGCAATCGGTGAAGATGTATGGCACATTGTTTGACAGCATAATGAAAAACGACGAAGCGCTACGACCTTTTTTGGCCGACTTGATGATTTGCAATGCCGGACGAACCGTATCGGCGGTGGAGTGATTGGCGCCCGAAACCATGCCGTCGGCATGACCGGATTTAATCATCAGCGTGCCGAAATAGTTGTAATTTAATGCCAATTTTTCGGCATCTTCATGGCTGAGACCTTTTTCTTTGCGCAGTTCATACAACAGCTCGGTATAAGCCGGCAAATTTGGCGATTCTTCCGGTTTAATAATTTCAATACCGTCTAAAGACCAGCCTTTTTCGGCAAAATAGGCCTTAATTTCGGCCACGTTGCCCAAGATAATGATTTTGGCTGCGCCTTCGGTGGCGACAATATGGGCCGCCTCTAACACGCGTTTATCTTCGCCTTCCGGCAGAACAATGGTTTTAACGTCTTTTTTGGCCGTGGCCAACAGACTTTTAATGTAATTGCTTTTAATCATTTTTATCCCTTTGTTTTTTAAGTTTATATTCTCATAACACCGGATTATAAAAAAATCTACAAAATGTTTTGCTTTTTATACATGTTTATACTATCTTAAAAGCAAAATTTAGCTTTTGAGGAGGAAATATGAAAAAGCTTTTGGTGATGCTATTGTGTGTTTTGTGCAGCTATCCGGCGTTAGCCAAGACGGAGTTTTTTGCCACCATTGCGGTTGATGTGGAAGCGCAAGATTCGGTGCAGGCTAAAGATAAGGCAATGTTAGAAGCCGAGCGGCAAGCCTTTTTGGAGGTGGCCGGCAAGCTCACAAGTGAAGAAAATGTGCAGAAACTATCAGAACTTTCCGACGATGAGTTGTCATATTTTGTGCAATCGGTCAGTGTGGATAATGAAAAAGCCGGCGGCACAAAATATAAGGCCGATTTAACCGTTCAGCTCAACGAGCCGCTATTGCGCGATTATTTGACCGAAAACGATATGATAAAATCGGAAATCTCGGAAATGGTGGTGGTGCCGATATATAAGCCGTTGCAATCTTATGCGCTTTTATGGGAGGACAATAACGAATGGCGTCAACAATGGCTTTCTAAAGGCTTAATCAAATTCGGCAGTCAGCAGTTGCGCGCGATAAATGACAGATATCGCCAGATTGACGGTTTGAACGGGCAGGCGGCGCAGTATATGGACGGTGCGATATACGAAAAAATCAGCCAAATCGGTGGCACCGAGCGAGTTTATGTGGTATATGCCGCAGAAGCTCCGAACGGCGATTTAAACATTATCGTCAGAGATGAAAAAAATAAGGCTGAAGAAAGTTTTACGGTTTATAACGACGGCAGTGGCGCTTTAATGGATAAAGCGATAGAAAAAAGCGTGATGTTTATTTCAAATATGGAGCGTAACGCCAAAAATATGAGCGATGTCGCCGTGGCCGATTCAATTAACGCGGTTTATATGTATCAAAACATGAAAGACTGGCTGGATAAAAGCGCGGTGATCACAGGATTGCCGATGGTTGAGGGGCTTGAAACAAACAGCTTTGGCGGCGGCAAGGTCAGTTTTGTGTTGCGTTATAACGGGGCATTGGACGATTTGTGGCAGGCTTTGCAAGAGCAGGGCATTAGCCATGAAGCGGTAGAAAATCACTATGTTTTGAGGTAAGATGATGAACAAACAGGAAGTGGCCAATCGGCGGTTTTTAACAATTGGAACAGCCCTGCTGTTGGTGGCGTGCGCGGTTTATGTTTTACGCTCGGTTTTGCTGCCGTTTGTGGTTGGTATCGTCGTGGCATATTTTTTGGATCCGGCGGTTAATCGCATTTGTCGCGGCGGCAAAATTTCACGCAGTGCGGCAACCGTGTCGGTAATGGGTTTATTTTTACTGATTTTGCTGCCGATGTTGGCTTTGCTGGGCGGCGCCATTGTAGCTCAGGTTAGCGATTTTGCGGCCGACTTGCCGCAATATGTGAGCGGATTCGGGACAAAATTACAAGGCGGGGTGCATCGCCTGCAAGAATATTTTCCGGCTTTGGCGCTTGAAAATGTGGAGACGGCGCTAAAGGAAAATTTTGGCGATTCGCTTAAGCCGGCGCTGAAAATCGTGCGCGGCATTTTGAGTAACGGCTTTGCGTTTGTTAATGTGATGTCGCTGTTGTTGATTTCGCCGGTGGTGGCGTTTTATATGTTGCGCGATTGGCCGAAATTTACCGGCAAGCTAAAGGCGTTGGTGCCGCAAAAACATCAATCGCTGGTGCAAGACGGCGTTAGCCAAGTTAACCGCATTATTTCGGGATATTTGCGCGGGCAGGCACTGGTTTGCATTTCGCTCGGCAGTTTTTACGCTTTCGGCTTATGGTTGGTCGGCTTAAAGCTTGGGGTTATTGTCGGATTTTTGGCCGGTGTGATTTCGTTTATTCCGTATGTGGGCTCCATTTCCGGCTTTTTGATGGCGATGGTGCTGGTGGTCACGCAATACGGCACATGGCCGAAGATTTTGGCGGTGGTTGTGGTGTTTTTAATCGGGCAATTTTTGGAAGGCAATTTTTTAACCCCGAAATTGGTGGGCGAAAATATCGGCTTGCATCCGGTTTGGGTGATGTTTGCGTTGCTTTCGGGCGGCGTTTTGCTCGGGCTTTTGGGTATGATTATTGCCGTGCCGGTGGCGGCTTGTCTGGGTGTTTTCCTGCGCTATCTGATTGAAAATTATAAGCACAGTGAGATTTATTTGCAGAAGTAATCAAGAATCCGCTTGCTCTTTCTTTTTATGGGAAAAAAGCATAACCGATTCGTGTTTGAATTTGAGCTTATTTCTGAGCCAGCCGTGAGAAATTGCCAGTTCCATGGCAAAGCGAAAAATACGCATTTGTGCTTCTTTGGGAAGAGACTCGGCAAAGCTCATAATTTCATATAGCCAATAGTCCATCTCGGTAATCGGCTTTGCTAAGCGGACTTTGTCATCGTCGTTACTAAGGTTGCGCACATCATACTGCATTTGTTTTTCTCCGGTTTAAAATAACAAAACCCACTTCAAAAAAGTGGGCGGACGTTAACAAACCGTAGCGATAAGACGGCTCGGCATTTTCGTGCACAAAGCCTTATTATGCCGACGTCCGTCCTTTTGACGTGACGTCAACACAGTTTTTTTAAGTCGCCATGTAAACGACCTACCGCATTCGGGTTGTTAACCCCGACAATACTGATTTAAGTATTGCAAAGCCATATTATTTGAAATGTCTGCCGTTGTCCAGTGTTTTTTTGGGAGCGAAAGGCAAAAGTTTGGGGCAAAATGAAAGAGGAGCAAATGAATCAATTTGCCGAGATCCTCCGGTCGGAGCCGGAGGATGATAGGTTAATATATAAAAGTCATGCCTCCGCGCTTTGCGCGGATAAGGCATCTACAAATTCTTTTTATTATAAGGATATATGTTAACCCCTCTAATCCCCTTGCTTGCAAGGGGAAGGTAAGATATGGAAGATCGCTTATCATTCGGACTTGCGCCGAATGAGCGATGACATCGTTTTTGCCGCACTTTGTGCGGGGATGCCTTCGTCGCCTTTTTCAAGGCTCCTCTGCATGACGGGAAAAGAAAGAACGAGCGATGACAGTTTATGAGGTTGCTTTTAGTGGGCGTCGTGCCAGTTTTTGCCAACCCCGACATCAACAATCATCGGCACGCTGGTTTCAATGACGTTTTCCATAATTTGTTTAAGCAAGGTTTTAACGGCATCAACATCTTTGTCAGCCACCTCTAACACCAGCTCGTCATGCACTTGCAACAATAAATTCGCCTCTAAATTTTGCTCTTTGAGCGCCCAAGCCACACGTTGCATGGCCAGCTTAACAATATCGGCGGCACCACCTTGAATCGGGGCGTTAATCGCCGCGCGCTCAGCAAACGAAGCCACATTATGGTTGGAATCATTTATGCCGAAAATGGTGCATTTGCGGCCGAGTGGCGTTAAAACATAGCCGTTTTGATGGGCAAAAGCAATGGTGCGTGCCATATATTCTTTGACCTCGGGCATAATGGCAAAATATGAATCAATATAGTCTTTGGCCTGCTCGCGCGGTATGCCGAGTTGGCGCGCCAAGCCAAATTGCGAAATGCCGTAAACAATACCGAAGTTAATGGCTTTGGCTCGGCTGCGGTGCTCTTTATCTACTTGGTCGGGCGCCAAACCGAAAACGCGGGCTGCCGTTGCGGCATGAATATCCACACCGGCGGCAAAGGCTTCTTTTAAGGCTTTTACATCGGCAACCGAGGCTAAAAGGCGCAATTCCATTTGGCTGTAATCGGCGGCAACGATTTGGTAGCCGTCACGCGCTTCAAAACAAGCACGGATTTTTTGCCCGATAGCGGTGCGATTCGGAATATTTTGCAAATTCGGATTTGACGACGCCAAGCGGCCGGTATTGACCACGGTTTGCGAAAAAGTGGTATGCACACGACCATTGGCATCACGCGCGGCCAAAAGTGCCGTGGTGTATGTGGTTTGCAATTTGGCATAAGTGCGCCACTCTAAAATTTTGGCGGCAATTTCGTTTTCTTCGGCCAGTTTTTCTAAAACATCGGCACTGGTGTTAAAACTGCCGGAAGCATTTTTTTTGCCTTTTAAGCCCATTTGCGTGAATAAAATTTCGCCGATTTGCTTAGGCGAAGCTAAGTTAAATTCGCGACCGGCTAACGTATAAATTTCTTTTTCAAGCGCACTCATTTGCGCCTTAAAGGCGGCGTCTAAATCGCTGAGACAATTTTTGTTGACAATGATGCCGGCTTCTTCCATTTCAAGCAAAACCTGAACCAAGCGGCGCTCAAGCATTTCATATACATAGGTGCGATGCTCGGCAACAAGGCGTGGCTTTAATAATTGGTGCAGACGATATACCGATTCGCCGGCGGCAAAGCGATAATCACCGTATTCGGCGGCCGTAAAATCAATGAGAGGATTTTTGGCCGACGCTTTCGGCTCGGCAATCTTTTCGTTTAAAAATGTTTCGCACAAAACGGGTAAAGAATGCAGGTGTTCCGAGCTGTCCAGAACATAAGACATCAGCGAAATATCATCATAAGGAAATAAATCAAGCGGTTGCGGCGCAAAAAGTTTGTTCAGCCAATGCCACTGAGTTTTAAGCTCGGCGGCAATTTTTAAAATGGCTTTGTTATTGAAAAGTTGATGCAAAAATTTCAGCACATCGGCGGACGGCAAAGCCGATTCGCTTGCCGTGTCAAAAGAAAACAAATCATCACCGTGCGGCGCTTGAAACGGCAGATAATAAGCCTTATTTGGCGCACAGCATAGGCCAAAACCGCAAACTTCACGTCCGTTATGAAGAACCTGAAAGGCAAATTGATGTGCTGTTTCAATTTCTTGCCGCAGCTCGGCCAGTTGCGCCGGCGAGGTAACGGTTATATAATTTTTTACGATTGGTTGCGGTGCGATCTTTGCAACGGATTCGCTCAATGTATTACCGCAATTTGCGGCACGCTCAAGCGCCCACGCTTCCAGTTTCGGGCGAATACTTTTAAAGCCGAGGCGGTCAGCAAACGCTAAAACCTCATTAACTTGCGGGGCGCGGCATTTAAATTCATCAAGCGTATGCTCTACCGGAACGGCGTTATTCAGTGTGACCAGTTGCAAAGAAATGCGTGCATCATTTTGATGAGTGCGCAACAGCTCGCGCCGCTTTTCCTGCTTAATATTGTCAATGTTTTGCAAAACACCTTCAAGCGAGCCATAGGTATTGACCAGTTCGGCCGCGGTTTTCGGACCAATTCCCGGTACGCCCGGAATGTTATCAATTTTGTCGCCGGAAAGAGCCTGCACATCAACCACTTTATCGGGATAAACGCCGAATTTTTCTTTAACGTCTTCGGGGGTGAAAAACTTGTCTTTCATGCCGTCATAATAGCTGACATGGCCGCCGATGAGCTGCATTAAATCTTTATCGGCCGAAACCACCACCGTTTCAAAACCTTTGCTTTCGGCCTGTTTGGCATAAGTGGCAATTAAATCATCGGCTTCATAACCTTCTTGCAAAACATAGGAAATATTTAAGACATTGACGGCCTCGTGAATCAAATCAAACTGCGGAATAAGAAGTTCCGGCGTTTCAGTGCGATTAGCCTTATAATCGGCGAAAATTTCGTTACGGTAGTTTTGCCGTTTGGCGTCAAACAGCACCACGCAATAATCGCAATCAATGTTTTTTAAAAGCCGCATAAACATGGTTACAAAACCATATACCGCGTTCACCGGCGTGCCGTCCGGCGCCGTCATATTCGGAAGTGCGTAAAATGCACGAAAAATATATCCCGAACCGTCAATTAAGCAAACTTTGGTCATTATTTTCTCCTTAAAATATAATATAAAAGATATTTACGGTTGCGCCAAGTGTTTATCGGTTTTGCGCACAAACTTTATGACTTTGTTAAACTGTTGCATTGTATAATGCCTGCAAAACACAGGGAAAAATGATGACAACAGCAGTTAAAAAAAATATCAAACTTGAAGCGCAGGTGAAACGCGCGCCGGTTAAGAAAAAAAGTAGCGGTGCTAAAACACCGGCAAAGAAAAAGCCGATTCGGCGCAAAAAACGCAGCTCTAAAAAAGCCGGCGGTTGGAAGTGGCGGTTGTTTAAGTGGGCATGTTTGTTGGCACTTATGGGCTTTTTGGTGCTTTTCGGCTATGTGTTTTATTGCTATGTAAGCATGCCGGATATTCAAAAAGCAGTGAACCGCACGCGCGAGCCGTCTACCGTGATTATGGCGCAAAACGGTAATGATATTGCCAAATTCGGCAATGTGTATGCGCGTGTGATTGCACCGGATCGGCTACCGGAAAATTTGACCGCGGCGGTGGTGGCAACCGAAGACCGGCGCTTTTATCAACATTTTGGTTTTGATGTGTGGGGGTTTGGGCGTGCCATGGCAACAAATATTTTTCATCGCCGCTATGCGCAGGGAGCATCAACCATTACACAGCAGGTGGCCAAAAACATCTTTTTAACCCAAGGAAAAACCATTAAACGCAAAGTGCAAGAGTTGTTGTTGGCTTTTTGGCTGGAAAATAAACTCAGCAAAAATCAAATTATGGCGCTGTATCTTAATCGGGTGTATTTCGGTTCGGGATTATATGGTGCCGATGCGGCGGCAAATTGGTATTTCAACAAGAGTGTGTATGATTTAAATGTGCGTGAAGCAGCGGTATTGGCCGGATTATTAAAAGCACCGAGCCGGTATAACCCGATTTTGAACAAAAAAGCAGCTTTATCACGCGCCGATGTGGTGCTCAAAAGTATGCGCGACAGCGGGTATTTAAGCCAAAGAGAATATCAAAATGCACGCGCACTGCCAATCAGCGACGGACAGAAATATCGTGTGGAAGGCGGACGGCATTTTGCTCAATATGTTTATGACGAGGTTAATGCTTTTATCGGCGAACGCGCTGATGATATTGTTGTTTCTACAACGCTAGACCAGAAATTACAGGAAACGGCGGAAAAAATTTTGCGCGAAAAAATTGCCGGCGCTAAAGGGCAAAATGTGAGCGAAGGGGCAGTGGTGATTTTGGATAAAAACGGTGCCGTAAAAGCCATGGTCGGCGGTGTGGATTATAATCGCAGCCAGTTTAATCGCGCTGTGCAAGCCAAGCGGCAATCGGGCTCGGGCTTTAAGCCGTTTGTGTATCTGACGGCGTTACAATACGGATTTAAGCCAAACAGCACGATAAACGATGCGCCGATTACTATCGGTAAATGGCATCCGGAAAATTACACCAAAAAATATTACGGCAATGTCTCACTGAGTTTTGCTTTGGCACATTCGTTGAACGCGGCAACCGTGGCACTGTCTAAAGAGCTATATTTGAAAGATATTGCCGCCAATGCTAAAAAAATGGGCATTTCAACCAAGTTGGAAATAACGCCGGCCATGGTTTTGGGCACAAATAGTGTGAGGGTGCTGGATATGGCAACGGCGTATGCGGTTTTGGCCGGCGGCGGTAAAATGGTGCGCCCGTATGCCATAAACGAGATTTCAACCCGCGACGGGCGGCAGATTTATGTGCGCCAAAAAGGAACTGATGCACAAGTTTTGGCACCATCTGTGGCGCGCGATATGACGATTATGTTGGAAGCGGTTATCAATCAGGGCACCGGTAAACGGGCAAAGTTGCCGATTTTTGCCGCCGGAAAAACCGGCACTACGCAAAATTATCGCGACGCGTGGTTTATCGGCTGGACCAATAAATATGTGGCGGCAGTGTGGGTTGGAAACGACAATGAAAAGCCAATGAACAAGGTAGGTGGTGGCAATTTGCCGGCCGAAATTTGGCACGATATAATGATGACAACGCTCAATGATACGCCGGCCGGTCGCGGTTATGATTTAAATGAAGCGGATTTGCAGGATTCGTCAGCAACAGATGATATCGGTCAACTGATTGATAAAGAAGAACGGCAAAACGACGCTATCGGCGATTTGATTGAACAAAATCAGGAGAACGATTCTATCGGCGATTTGATTGAAAAATTGCCGTAAAACAGGTGCGTAAATTTTTTCGTAAAATTTTTGAAAAAAAATTGCATTTCTGTCTAAGTTATGTTATACTGCCTACAAATCAACATTTCAGAGCAGAGGAAAATATGATAAACATCAAGCAAAATATACTTAAAGCGGCTGTTTTGAGTGCATGCGGATTATTTTTGGCATGTATGATGACAGCGCCATCTTATGCAACGGTTTGCTTTTTGCCGAATGCCGATCACTGTGATGATCCGGGCACTGTGGAACGCGGCAACTGCGACGGATACAATGATTCTAAAAAAGATGAAGAAGGTTGGATTTGCACACCGTGTCCGAGCGACGCCAATCGTTATAAGTGCACACCGAGAGAATGTTTGAACGGCTACAATACATCGGTGATGGGGTGTGCCAACGGCTATACGATGGAAGAAAAAGGTAAATCCGGAGACGATATTTGTCGCCGTTGTGTGGCTGATAAATGTCCGGAGAATTTGAACATTGTGAAAAGTTGTAGCGAAGAAGACAAAGTGGCAGTGCCGACGGAATATTATGCCGGCGATAATGTTTGCTACAAATGTGTGGACGACAAATGCCCGAATCTGACATATAAAGACTGTGCGGATACCGAAGAAAAAATTCCGGCCGGCAAGACCGATGCCGGAACACAATGCTATTTTTGCCACGGTTGCTCTGACGTGTGCGAAAAAGGCTCATTAGAAAAGAAAGACTGCATGGCTGGCTATGAAAATGTGGCCGTGTTTATTACCGCATGCGGTAATTCGTGCTATAACTGCGAAAAAATGACATGCGAAAAAGGATATAGCACCGATGTGAAATCTTGTGATACGGCGGCCGGTTATCAAAAAGTTTGCAAAGGTCAATCAGGTGACCAAGCATGCTGCAAGTGCGAAAAACCATGTTATTATACCGAAACGGAAGATAAGTCAAAATACGGATATGAGTGCGATTCGTGCGAGCGTGACGGCACAACCTATTATTCTTGCAAATGCACCAAAGAATATGAGCGTCCGAATGACGACAGCAACATCATTAAATGTTATGACTGCGAAGATGAGGCCGATCAACATAATCCGTGCTATGGTAAATATCACTGCAAAGGCGGTGGTCGTATGCCGGTTGGCGAAGTGGCCTGCTCGTGCCCGTATCGCAGCACCGGCGGTGTGAGCGATCGCGATGTGAAGTATTATGAAAATTGCTTGGTGCGCGAAATTTGCAATCCGGGGGATACGCTGAGCGAAAACGGCGGCACTTGCATTTCGTATGACGAAGAAGATGCAACACCGAACTATGGCGCTGTTTACTTTGTTAAAGAAAAATGCGCCCGCATTACTTCAAACAACAAGGTAAATTATTACGCTTCGTGCGCAACCGATGACAGCAAAGACTGTAACGGTAACTATTCACCGGTGCGCGGTAAACAAAGATGTCCGAATGACAAAGGAACCAATCCGGTGAAATGCGGCTATCATACTTACTTTGACACCTGTGATGAAAGTTGTGAAGCCGGCGACATTTTAGAGGAAAAAGGCGGGCGCTGCGAAGCATTTGATGAAACCGATTCCAAAGTGACATTTGGTGCTGTGTATGAAGTGAAAGACAAATGTAATCGCTCAACTTCGGCAAGCAAAGTAAAATATTATGCCGAATGCTCAACCGGAGATGCCAAAGACTGCAACGGTAATTATTCGCCGGTGCGTGGTAAGAAAGTTTGCCCGAACAACAAAGGTATAAATCCGGTGAAGTGCGGTGCCAACACATACTTTGATGAGTGTGAAGAGGAGTGCGAATCCGGCGATGTGATTACGGCGAACGGGGGCACCTGCAAATCGTATGACGAAACCGATACTAAGGTGGGTTACGGCACGGTTTATAAGGTTAAAGATAAGTGCAACCGCACAACGTCATCATCAAAAGTAAACTACTATGCCGAATGTGCAACCGATGACAGCAAAGACTGCAACGGTAACTATTCGCCGGTGCGCGGTTTGAAGCGTTGCGTGACGCCGAACAGCTATCCGTATGGACGCACCGTGAAATGCGGCTATCATACTTATGCCGAAGAATGTTACGGTCAATGTCCGTATAACGATTCGGCAGAGACATGCGCCGCTAAAGGTATGAGCTTTGTGCGCAAATGCGGCGATGAAAAAGGCAAAGATTGGGGTGTGTGCGAATAAACCTCAGAAGCTTTGAATAAATCAAAATCCTCTGCAAAACGCAGGGGATTTTTTTCTGGACAATAACTCAAAGGCGTGCTATAGAATAAGCAGGCGCAGAAATGTGCTCGGAAGCTTAACAACTTCCTCAAACTCGTTTGTATAAAACGTTATTTATACGCTTTTCGGTATTGGCCGGAAGGCGGTAAAATAGACCACGGTTAATATACCGCGCTATTTAGTTTGAGTAGTTGTTAACTTCCGGCTGTCTCTGTAAAGAGATGGCTTTTTTTATTATTATAAAGGACGTTCAAAAACCGTAATAGGTGGCCGCTCGCTGTAATGGCGGGCGGTTTTTTGAGATTTTAGATGCAAAATGATAAGCCGAACGTCAGCAAACAAATTTTAAAGAAAATCATAAATATTTCCGTCAGGCTTGACATAAGTTACTTTCTTACATCAAAAATTGCAAATTCAGAGCGTAAATACGCAAGCAACTTTTCATCATTAAAGAACTTGTTGCATTCGGATTCTTGTGTTGTTTTGTCGGTTGGAATCGGACGATATTTTTGCAAATAATATTCTTTAACACCCAGATTTGCCAGAGTATCGGCCATTTGATATATGTCATCAATATTTAAGATGCGCGGGTCACATGTGGTGCGACATTCAAAAGGCACGCCGCTTTTAATGAGCATTTGAAGGCTTTGTTGCACTTTTTCAACATCGGCAATGCCGCCGGTGGCTTTTTTGTAGCGCTCAGAAATAAATGGCGCTTTAATATCAAAGCCGACCCATGCAACTTTTGACAGCACTTTTTCCAATGCTTCCGGCCGATAGCCGCCGGTGTGTAAGCCGACTTTAAAGCCCATATCAATGACAATATCCATTGCTTGCGGTAAATTATCTTGCAATAAAGGCTCGCCGCCCGAAAACACAACCGCGTCAATCATGCCTTTACGATGTTCCAATAAATGAATCAGATTTTCCCATGTCGCCGCGCCTTCAATATGCGGATTTTGCAATGTTTGATTATAACAAAACGGGCAACGCCACGGACAGCCCTGCATAAACACAACAACAGCTATCTGAGAAGGAAAATCAACTATGCTGAATTTTTCAATGTCGCCAATATTTATCATAGATTTTGTTCCTGATTTTGGTTAAAGAAGCGGCGTGTGTATGCCTGATGGCACAACGCCGAAGAAGAGATCCCTTGACGCACGGATGCGCCGCACCGCGCGAGGGATGACAGAAAGGGGTGCTCTGTCGGATATTAAAAAGGGAGAAAGCGAGCGCACGTTTTCTCCCTTTGATTGCTCTGGTTAACCGAACTATTCTGCCGCAGCTAAAGTGCAACCGCAACCTTCGTCAAGGCTCATGTGCATCACGGCTTTTTCTTCAACAAAACATTTGCGCGAATAATATTCCGATTTTTTACCTTTGTTAAATTCACTGACCGGACGGTGATAACCCATCACTCTGGTCCAAATTTCGCATGGTTGGCGCTCTGCGTCGGTTAATTTGATATCGTCAAAGTTAATTGTGTTCGTCATTTTATTCTTCCTTCATAAATGTTTTGTTGTCGTTTAGTGTTTTGTTGTTTGTTGCGTTTAGGCCACATTGCTGGCTTTTAACGCTTTAATTTTTGCAGCCTTCTTTTCTTCATCGCAAAGCGGGCAGAACTTGTGCTCGCCGGCCAAGTAGCCGTGCTTCGGACAAATGGAGAAAGTTGGTGTAATGGTAATATATGGCAGGCGATAGTTCGTCAGCACTTTTTTAATCAGCTCGCCGCAAACTTTAGCCGATGAAACGCGTTGGCTCATATATAAATGCAACACCGTGCCGCCCGTATATTTGGACTGTAATGAGGCTTGCAGGTCAAGCGCTTCAAATGGATCATCCGTGTAACCCACCGGTAATTGCGATGAGTTGGTATAATACGGATCGGCTTCGGTGCCGGCTTGGATGATGCCCGGATAGCGTTTTTTATCTTCACGCGCAAAGCGATAGGTGGCGCTTTCGGCCGGTGTAGCTTCCAAATTATACATGTGACCGGTTTCTTCTTGAATTTTAATCAACTGAGCGCGAATGTAATCCAAGAATTTTTCGGCAAACGCTTTACCCCATTCGTCGGAAACACCGTGAGCGCCGTCGGTAAAGTTCAAAATCATTTCGTTAATGCCGTTGACGCCAATCGTAGAAAAGTGATTACGCAGTGTGCCGAGATAACGTTTTGTGTATGGATATAAACCGTTATCAATCAGGCGTTGAATAACTTTGCGCTTAATTTCAAGTGAGGTGCGGGCGATATTTAGCAGCTCATCAACGCGGCCAAACAAACCGGCTTCATCGCCTTTGTAAACATAGCCCAAACGTGCGCAGTTGAAAGTAACCACGCCGATAGAACCGGTTTGCTCGGCAGAACCGAACAAGCCGTTACCTTTGGCCAGCAACTCACGCAGGTCAAGTTGCAAACGGCAGCACATAGAGCGAATTTGTCCCGGTTTCAAAGATGAATTGATGAAGTTTTGGAAATAAGGCATGCCGTATTTGGCGGTCATTTCAAACAAAAGCTGAGCTTTTTCATCTTCCCACGGAAAATCCGGAGTCATATTATATGTCGGTATCGGGAAGGTGAACGGACGGCCTAACACATCGCCTTCCATCATCACTTCAATATAAGCGCGGTTAATCATATCCATTTCTTTTTGCAAATCACCGTAAGTAAACGGCATTTCTTCCTGACCTTCAATAATCGGCATAAAGTTTTCGTCATGGCCGGCAATATGGCCGCCGATATACGGATGTTGGTCACGCAAATCTTCCGGACAAATCCAGTCAAACGTAAAGTTGGTAAATGGCGTTTGCGAACCCCAACGTGACGGCACGTTTAAGTTATAAACCAGCTCTTGCATACATTGTTTAACTTCTTTATAAGATAAATTATCTTTACGGATAAACGGCGCTAAATAAGTATCTACCGAAGAAAAGGCTTGAGCACCGGCCCATTCGTTTTGCAGTGTGCCCATGAAGTTAACCATTTGACCGGTTGCGGCGGATAAGTGCTTTGGCGGATTCGCTTCAGCTTTGCCGCGCACACCGTTGAAACCTTCTTTAAGTAAAGTTTTAAGCGACCAGCCGGCGCAATAAGCTGCCAACATATCCAAATCGTGAATATGAACATCGCCGTTGCGGTGCGCTTCACCAACTTCGGCCGGATAAACATGGCTCAGCCAATAATTGGCCGTAACTTTTCCCGATACATTCAAAATTAAACCACCATTGGAATATCCTTGGTTGGCATTGGCATTAACGCGCCAGTCAAGCTTTTCCAAATACTCGTTAATTGAGCTTTCAACATCAACCATTACCTTTTTATCGGCGCGCATACGATTGCGTTGTTCGCGATACAAAATATAGGCTTTTGCGGTGGCAAAGTAGTTGGCCGAAATCAGCGTTTGTTCCACGATATCTTGAATTTGTTCAATTGTCGGAATGGTCTCGCTGAATTTGTGGTTAATGACTTTCATTGTTTGTGCCGTTAAAAGCCATGCTTCGGCTTCTTTAAATTCACCGGTAGATGTGCCGGCCTTTAAAATTGCATTATAGATTTTGCTTTCATCAAAGTCGGCCAACAGACCGTCGCGTTTGGTAACGTTTTTAATAGATGTTTCAATCTCAATTTTCGGGCTTTGTTCCTGCGCCATTTATATCCTCCCAAGATTTGTTATGTGTTTCTGTCGGTATACAATATATAGTTTAATAAAAAATTAAAACCACAATATATAGTATATCAACAAGAAAAATTTATTTTTTGAAAATTGTCTGAAACTGATTGTGCAAAATAAATCGGCAAGCAACAATCAATTTTTTTTGCGTATGAACATAAAAAGCGGGGGATAACTGTATAAATCATTAAAAAAACAGCATAAAAAATTTTTTTGTTTTGCACAAAAGAGAGTTTTGCCTGTGGATATTAACCAAAGTAAACGACGGACAGCGGCGTTAATTTCTTAGGACTATGAATCATGGACTTATGTGTAATTGTTTGTTTTTACGGTAAGAAAATAAGGCAAAAATTTGTCGGGGCGTGAATTTTTTCTTATGAAAATCGGAATAATCATATATTTTAGAGTCGTAAAAGGATTCCTTTGTGTTTTTTTGAAATTAGCTGAAGAAAAACATTTGATAAGAACGATATATAATGCTAAAATAATTTAACATCATATATAAGGAATGTTTTATGAGTGAAAATATAAAAGAAAAAATGTCTTCTGATGCCCGGAAGGCCAATGATATAAAAAAGGAAGTTTCGTCGACCAAAAAATATTTTGCCGTTGAGGTTTGGAAAACGGCCAGAGAATGTTTTTGCGGCTGTTTGGGGCTTAAGTGGACATGGGAGATTTTAAACTCTTGGCACAAAGAGCAGGATCAAGATGAACCGGAAATATCGGAAAAGGTGCGTCGGAAAAGAAAGCGTCAAGAGCCGGATTATGACAGATAAAAACTTAAAAAAATGCTTGCAATATGATGAAAATGTGATATAAACACACGCGAAGTCGCAATGGTGCGGCTTTATAACTAACACACACGCAGATAGGCGTAAATCGGCAAACTTTATGAAATTTGCTGCCGAGGTTTCGCTCCGGTGCTGTCAAAAGCCAGAATCTGCGGAGGTTTAACCGGAAAAAGGATATATAAAAAATGACAATTCCTACATTTACATTACGTCAAATGGTTGAAGCAGGCGTTCATTTCGGCCACCACGCTCGTCGTTGGAACCCGCAAATGGCACCGTTTATTTATGGCAAAAAAGATAATGTGCACATTATTGATTTGCAAAAAACTTATCCGATGCTCTATGCCGCACTGAACGAAGTGCGCGAAGTGGTGGCAAACGGCGGTAAAGTTTTGTTTGTGGCTACAAAACGTCAGGCGCAAGACATTATTAAAGAAAGCGCTACACGTTGCGGTCAATACTATGTGAACTATCGCTGGTTGGGCGGTATGCTCACCAACTGGAAAACGGTTTACAAATCAATCACTCGTTTAAATAAATTAAACGAAATGGAAGAAAAAAACGCTTATGAAGGCTATACCAAAAAAGAAATTTTGAACCTGAAAAAAGAACGCGAGAAATTGGCGATTGTTTTAGACGGTATTAAAGAAATGGGCGGTCAGCCGGATTTGCTGTTTGTGATTGATACACCGAAAGAAGCTTTGGCAATTAAAGAAGCCAAAAAGCTGAATATTCCGGTTGTTGGTATTGTTGATACCAATGCTAATCCGAACGAAGTTGATTTTCCGGTGCCGGGTAACGATGACGCCATCAGAGCCATTCAATTTTATTGCGAATTGGTTTCCAGCGCCATTTTAGACGGTATGCAGGCTGAAATTGCCGCTAAGGGTTTGGAAGTAGCCGAAAATGAGGCTCCTGCCGCTGAAGCCGCGGCGGAAGAAAAAGCTGCGCCGAAAAAACGTGCGCCGCGCAAAACCAAAGCTGCAAAAGCCGAAGAAGCTGACGCTTAACGGTAAATTGACGCTTAGCGTTTCATGAAATACGGGCGCGGCACAACAGGAAATTTTCCGCCGCGCCTGTTTTGGAATAAAATCACATTATATATAATAAAAAGGAATTAAAATTATGGCAGAAATTACAGCCGCTATGGTAAAAGAATTAAGAGAAACAACCGGTGCCGGTATGCTGGATTGCAAAAAGGCTTTGGTTGAAGCTAACGGTAATATGGATGAGGCCGTTGACTGGCTGCGTAAAAAAGGTTTGGCTTCGGCGGCGAAAAAGTCCAGCCGTATTGCCGCTGAAGGTTTGGTTGCCGTGAAAGTTGAAGGCAATCAGGGTGCCGTGGTTGAAGTGAACTCGGAAACCGACTTTGTGGCAAAGAACGATATTTTCCAAGCTTATGTTGAAGATGCCGCAACCGTGGCATTGGCAACAAACGGCGATGTGGAAGCTATGAAAAATCATAAAGATGCCGACGGCAAAACGTTTGGCGAACGCTTAACCGATATGATTGCCCGCATTGGCGAAAATATGAATTTGCGTCGTGCCAAAGTGGTTAAGGTAAACAATGGTTTGGTTTGCTCGTATGTGCACAATGTTGCGCGTGACGGTTTAGGTAAAATCGGCGTTTTGGTGGCGTTGGAATCAGCCGGTGATAAAGCCAAGTTAGCTGATTTGGGCAAGCACATTGCCATGCACATTGCGGCAACCGCACCGATTGCATTAAATATTGCCGGCGTGCCAAGTGAAGCCGTGGAACATGAAAAAAGCATTTTTGCCGAACAAGCTGCCGCTTCCGGCAAACCGGCTAACATTATTGAAAAGATGATTGAAGGCCGTATTCGCAAGTTCTATGAAGAAGTGGTTTTGGAAGAACAGGCTTTCATTATGGATCCGGACAAGAAAGTTAAGGCTGTTGTGGCTGATGCCGCCAAAGATTTGGGTGCAGACATTAAGCTTGCCGATTATGCTTTCTTTAAATTGGGTGATGGCTTGCAAAAGAAAGAAGAGGATTTTGCGGCTGAAGTTAATGCGCAATTAAAGAAATAATTAATCTTTATGGATTATAGTAAAGGCACTTCTTTGGCAATCAGAGAAGTGTCTTTAATATTTAAAAGTCAGGTAGATTATGAACGAAGTGCAACAAAAAGAGAAAAAACACATATTGACAAGCTGGCAACAAGTTTTGTGCCACTGTTTTAATTTTAGTGGTCGGCTGAGCCATTTTGACTTTTGGGCAACGATGTTTGTGAATTTTTTGCTGTTTTTGGCTATGCTTAGCATTGTAAAATATTTTGCACTGAATCGCCTGTTTTTATATGTTGCTTTAGTGTGCTTTTTGTTGCCGTTTTTGCTGATGTCGGTGCGCCGACTGCATGATAGTGACTTTTGCGGACATTGGGTTTGGCCGATGTTGGTTTTGTTAGGACTGACCATTGCCGATTGGGAATATGGCTTTTTTAATGTGGACATTATGATGTTTTTGCTGCTTTCTTACGGCACCTATTTTTTGTGGATGTTGGGGCTGGAAGGTAATAAGTTTGGCAACAAATACGGGCCGTATGTGATGGAGCGCAACGGCGGCAAAACCAAAGCCACGTTGCAACACATTATTGCCGGCTTTATGGTTGGCACATGGGTGGCGTTTTTCTTTTATTTGTTTATCACAAAATAAACGATAATCATATTGACAAAAAATAAAAAATCATCTATATTAAAGATAGTTTGATTTATTGATTGTGTTTTAAGTATTTTGCAAATTACTTATAGTTGTTGGCAGCGGCTGATAATGAAAAACACACAGAGTAAATTAGACAAAGATTTTTAATTGTTTAATGTTTATTTTTCAAAACGCTTATGAAAGATTTTTTCAAGTGTGTTGTTTTGGGAGTTCTGGCAATCGCCGTTCCCGTGTGCTTAATCATCTGGACACTGAACGTTGTTCCCGGCCAAGCCGCGTCGGTTGCCGGTGGAGTTGTTCTTGCTCTCATGGCTATGGGAGCTGTCTACTCTTTTTTCACAAACCAGCGGAACGAGGATGCCTTCTGGCTTTCACTATTCGCCTGTGCCGGCTTTGCCCTTGTTTACAATGTCAGTGTGGCGCTGTGGGGCTGGTTCGGAATGGATAACTTTGCAGCACTGCCATTCGCCTTTGCGCCCGCCTTACTGACCATAGCCTATGCATGTCTGCTAGGTGTTATTGCCTTTGGCATGCGCCTGCATTACAGCGGATGGAATATGACCGGCACGGAAAAGGGCTTATCGTGGTCTCTGATTGGCGTTCTGGCTTTCTTTATGCTGGGAATGCTGGAGGAGGTCGGTGTGCGCTATTTTGGGATGAATCTTCCCGGATGGCTCAAGACTACGATCATCTCCGCCGGTGTGTTTAGCATCATCAGCATGGCGTTCTGCGCCGGCAAGCTGATTTTTAAGAAGTGAACGTGCCAACAACAATTAAAAGAAACCTGTCCTTCGGCTGAGGGCGGGTTTTCGCTTTTTTAAATGCTTTTTGTATGTGCTTATAACAACCTCTGCTTAAAATAATTTGTAGATGCCTAATCCGCGCAAAGCGCGGAGGCATGACTTGTTTATATATAATACCGCACTAAAGTGCGGGGATGCCTTCGTCGCCTTTTTCAAGGCTCCTCTGCATGACAGGAAAAAGGGAACGGCTCCTCTGCATGACTATAAAAATACGTTACATAAAGGCGAAATAATCCGTTGATAAATTTGATTTTGTGCTTGGTAAAAAAAGCGGCTTGCGCTATAATTACGCGTATGTGAAAAGATATTAAATGCAGAGGAAATAATGACTGATTTAACTGAAGAAGAATATACCAAAGGCGAAGAAGAATATAATGCCGATTCTATCAAGGTTTTGCGCGGACTTGATGCCGTGCGCAAGCGTCCCGGAATGTATATCGGCGACACCGATGACGGCTCGGGTTTGCACCATATGATTTATGAGGTTTTGGATAATGCCATTGACGAGGCCCTTGCCGGCTATTGCGATAAAACCGTGGTGATTTTGAATCCGGACGGCTCGGCGACCATTCGCGATAATGGACGCGGTATGCCGGTGGATACGCACAAAGAAGAAGGCGTTTCGGCGGCCGAAGTCATTATGACCGAACTACACTCGGGCGGTAAGTTTGATAATAACTCTTACAAGGTTTCCGGCGGTTTGCACGGCGTGGGCGTTTCAGTGGTGAACGCGCTCTCTACTTGGCTTAAGCTCAAAATATGGCGCAACGATAAACAATATGAAGCCACTTTTGCCGACGGTAATGTGGTGGAACATATTCATGTGACGGCCGATGCGCCGAACCGCCACGGCACCGAAGTTTCGTTTTTGCCGTCGCCGAAAACATTTACGCAGACCGAATTTAATTTTGATACATTGGAACGCGCCATCAGAGAAAAAGCATTTTTGAACTCGGGCGTTTATTTGAAATTGATTGACAATCGCGGTGCCGAACCGAAAGAAATTGACTTCCATTACGAAGGTGGTTTGAACGCATTTGTGGCGCACCTTAATAAGTCTAAAGCACCGCTGCACGAAAGCACCATTTCCATTAACGGCGGCACCAATGACATTACCGTTGATGTGGCGATGCAATGGACCAATTCGTATAACGAAACCATGTTGTGCTTTACCAACAATATTCCGCAAAAAGACGGCGGCACCCATTTGGCCGGTTTCAGAGGCGCTTTAACCCGAACGTTTAACAGCTATATTCAGGAAAACGGTTTACTCAAAAAAGACAAAGACATTATCACCGGTGAAGATATGCGCGAGGGGCTGACCTGTGTGCTGTCGGTAAAAGCGCCGGACCCGAAGTTTTCATCACAAACCAAGGATAAGCTGGTGTCGTCCGAAGTGCGTCCGGTGGTGGAAAACATTGTTGGCGACAAGCTCAAAGAATGGCTGGAAGAACATCCGGCCGAGGCTAAGATTATTGTTGGCAAAATTGTAGAGGCTGCCTCGGCACGCGAAGCTGCGCGTAAGGCGCGCGAGCTGACCCGCCGCAAAGGCGTTTTGGATATTGCCTCATTACCGGGAAAATTGGCCGATTGTTCGGAAAAAGATCCGGCTTTATCGGAAGTTTTCATCGTTGAGGGAGATTCAGCCGGCGGCTCAGCCAAACAGGGGCGTGACCGTAAATATCAGGCAATTATGCCGCTGCGCGGTAAAATTTTGAATGTGGAACGTGCGCGCTTTGACCGTATGCTGTCATCGGCCGAAATCGGTATGATGATTACGGCGTTCGGCACCGGTATCGGTCGCGATGATTTTGATGCCGATAAATGCCGCTATCACAAAATCATTATCATGACCGATGCCGATGTGGACGGTGCGCACATCAGAACGCTTTTGCTGACTTTCTTCTATCGCCAAATGCCGGAGCTGATTCGCCGCGGTTATGTGTATATCGCTCAGCCGCCGCTTTATAAAGCCAAACGCGGCAACTCTATTATTTATATTAAAGATGACCGCGAAATGGAAGATTATTTGATTCACGGCGGTTGCGAAGACGGTTCGCTGGAAACGGCACATGGCGAAATTTTGGTTGGACAAGATTTAATTAACTTTGTGGAAAGCACCAAAAAAGCCAACGCCATGATTAAGGCTTTGACCTTAAAGGCACCGGAGAAAATTGTGGAACAACTGGCCATTTGCGGCTTGTTTGATCACGAAATTTTGGCTGATAAAAATAAGTTGCAAACAAAAATCAACGAAATTGCCGTGCGTTTGGATTCGCTTGAGGCCGAATATGACAAAGGCTGGCAAGCCGAAATTAACAATGAGGGCAGTGTGGTGTTTTATCGCGTGCTGCGCGGCGTTAAAGAAGAACACGTTATTGGCGCCAACATTTTGGAAAGTCCGGAAGGGCAAGTGCTCAACAATATGCACGAATTTTTAACCGATAATTTTGCCAAGTCATCGGTTTTGAATACCAAGTCGCTCGGCACTAAGCGGGTAGACGGTCCGGTCAGCCTGATGAATGCCGTAACGGCCGCCGGCAAGAAAGGTATCTCTATTCAGCGCTATAAAGGTTTGGGTGAAATGAACCCTGAACAGCTGTGGGAAACCACGCTTGATCCGGAAGCACGCTCGCTGCTGCAAGTTAAAATTGACAGCGTGGAAGAAGCCGATGAGGCATTCTCTACCCTGATGGGCGACGTGGTTGAACCGCGTAAAGAATTTATTCAGGAAAATGCGCTGAAGGTGCAGAACTTGGATATTTAATTGCTCGTATGCTTCTAAAAAACAAAAACCTCTCTGCCGCAATGCAAAGAGGTTTTTGTTTTTACCAGAACAGCCAGTTCCACAGCCGCTTAAATGGGGTGTTGTGAACAATGCTGCCGATATCTTCACTATCGTATGAAACAAACATTTCATCGCCGGGGCGCACGGTGAGCAACCGGTCAAAATGCGGATCGCCCTCAGATGCTTCCACGGGAAAAATGATGTTTTTGCCGCGGTAACGAACATGCACACGAACTGAAATCGGCTTGCTGTTTACTTTTGTAATTTCAATAGGGTGGCTTTCCACCATGGCGCGTTTTAAAAGAGCACCAGCTTCCATTTCACTCATAATGATTTAACTTTAAGTTACACAATAATGTTTTATTGCGGGCAATATATCATAATGTATGGAATTTGCAACAAAAAATATTGCTTGCCAAGCGCAGTTAAATAAACTATAACAAAGCCGATTTGAATTTTTACGGAGTATTTAAAGATGGGATTTAATTGCGGCATTGTCGGGTTACCGAATGTGGGAAAATCAACGTTATTTAATGCGTTAACGCAGACCATTGCGGCGCAGGCGGCCAACTTTCCGTTTTGCACGATTGAGCCAAATACCGGTCGTGTGGCGGTGCCGGATAAACGCTTAGATAAGCTGGTGGAGATGGTTCAGCCGAAAAATGTGGTGCCGACACAGCTGGAATTTGTGGATATTGCAGGTCTTGTTAAAGGCGCTTCAAAAGGCGAAGGGCTTGGTAATCAGTTTTTGGCCAATATCAGAGAAACCGACGCGATTATCCATGTTTTGCGCTGTTTTGAAGATGACAATATTACCCATGTGGAAGGCAGTGTGGATCCGGTGCGTGATGCCGATATTGTGAAAACAGAGTTGATGATTGCTGATTTGGAAAGCCTGACCAAGCGTTTTGATCAATGGCAGAAAAAAGCTCGCGCTGGCGATAAAGAAGCGGCGGTTTTTGCCCGTGTGACCGAGCCGATTATTGCGGCACTGCAACAAGGCAAACCGGCCATTACCGCGGCACCGGATAAAGCCGACAAAGAAGCATATAAGGCTTATAAAATGCTGCAACTGCTGACATCTAAGCCGGTGTTGTATGTGTGTAATGTTGACGAGGATTCGGCGGCAACCGGTAACGACTTTTCGCGCGCGGTGGCAAAAATGGCTGCTGAAGAAGGGGCGCAAAGCGTAGTCATTTCGGCTGAGATTGAATCGGAAGTGGCACAACTGGAATCAGAAGAAGAAAAGAAAGAGTTTTTGCAAACACTCGGCTTGGAAGAAACCGGTTTGGCAAAAATTATTCATGCCGGATATAATTTGCTCGGGCTGCAGACATATTTTACCGCCGGCCCGAAAGAAGTGCGCGCGTGGACGTTTGTGAAGGGCATGAAAGCGCCGCAATGCGCCGGCATTATTCACTCGGATTTTGAACGCGGATTTATTCGTGCCGAAACCATTTCGTATGATGATTATGTGAAATTTGGCGGCGAACAGGGCTGTAAAGATGCCGGCAAAATGCGTTCCGAAGGCAAGGATTATGAAGTGCAGGACGGCGATTTGATGAATTTCTTATTCAATGTATAATACGTCAATTTAAAAAGCGAAAAGACCATCTGTAAAAACAGGTGGTCTTTTTGTTTTAGCCCATGAAGATGTTAAACATTTTGGAACGCACTGCCTGCGGATCTTCATCTAAGTAAGGTGCACATTCTTTACGCCAAACGGTCCAATCAAAGCAACCGTTATCATCAACCGGATAGGGTGGGTCATAATCGTTGACAGGTAAGGCCGCGCGCACAAAGCACTCGTATTTTACGGTGGAACTCCACTCTTCAACCACGCCGCGCTTAAAATCAACCGCCTGATGATATTCCTGCATTTCTCCGCCAATTTCATCGTCACGGCAGATAAAGCATTTTTCGCCCCACTTGATGCCGCAACACATTTCATGCATTGCAAGCAAATCAATGGTGGTATCAAAGGCATCTTTACACATATAGGCCTGCTGCATTTGGTTGAGAGTCGGCACGAACGGGTCGCGCGCATAAACGCTTTCGGAGGCCAAGATGCGTGTTACCACATTTTTGTGCGGCGGATACATACATCTTGTTATGCAAACATGTCAGTTCACTGTTCACGCTGATAAAACCCATTTGCAGCATATTGCCGCCACAATTTCGCCCCAGAAGCCGAATATCCAGACACATATCACCGACCATGATGCCAAACACCTGCTCTTTGTGATTGAGGTCTAAAAACGGTAGGCGCACCAGTCGGTTGTCCTTTCCCAAGTAGCCCAGTGGTAATGGGGTGGGTAACCAATGTTCAAGTCTGATCGGTAACTTTGGGGATTGCCTTTCAAGCCACAGTGCATAGCAAAGCGCATCTTTTTGCGAAACGCCGTAATCGCGCAAACTTTCAAATAAATCGTTCATAATTTAACAGAATTAGAGGGTAAATAATAGAAAAAACTGCAAGTAAAATAGCAAATTCAAACAAGTGTGTCAAGAAGTGTTTTGAAGCGCCGAAACGGGTTAGGGGGCGAGTGGTTTATAAGAATCGGTAGACCCCTTGACGGTGCAGAGCACCGAGGGGTGACATTTATAGCGCTGGCGCGCGCCATGGTATATTGGAGGAGGTTGTCGCACTAAAGTGCGAAGATGCCTTCGTCGCCTTTTTCAAGGCTCATCTGCATAACAAGAAAAGAGAAAGAATGACGAGAAAAAACAATACTTTTCTTTAATAGAGATAAATATTTTTATGCGTAAAAGTCGGTAAAGCTTTTTGACTTTTGGTGCGGCGGATTTATATTAAAAAGCAAAGGAGCAAACATGAAAGAAATTGCACAACTTACCGAACTTGAAGCCGCGGCCGAACTGGCGTATTTGGCTGCCGAAATTGCCCGCGCCGACAATGCATACTATCAAAATGACGAGCCGTATTTGACCGATGCCGACTATGACCGATTAAAGCATCGCAATACGGCGATTGAAGTGCGGTTTCCGCATTTGGTGCGGCCGGACAGTCCGTCAAAGCGCGTGGGAGCGCACGTGCAAAGCCAGTTCAATAAGATTGAGCACCGCTTCCCGATGCTTTCACTCGGCGATGTGTTTTCCGTTTCGGAAGTGGCCGATTTTGTGCAGAGCGTGAAGCGATTTTTGAACACAGCGGAAAATATTGTGTTTATGGCTGAGCCGAAGATTGACGGGTTGTCATTTGCCGCGCGCTATGAAAAAGGGCGCTTTGTTTCGGGGGCAACACGCGGTGATGGTGTGATTGGCGAAGATATTACCGAGAATTTGAAAACGATTCGCCAATTGCCGTTACAACTGCCGGAAGGTGTGCCGGAGGTGTTGGAAGTGCGTGGCGAAGTATATATGGCAAAGGCCGATTTTATGGCCTTAAATGAAAAAAATGCCACTGAGAAAAAAAAGCTGTTTGCCAACCCGCGTAACGCCGCTGCCGGCTCGTTGCGTCAGCTTAATCCGCAAATTACGGCGGCACGGCGGTTGAGTTTGTGGGCTTATACTTGGGGCGAAGTTTCTGAGCGAAAATGGCAAACACAAGCCGAATTTTTTGATAAATTGGCCGAGTGGGGATTTCCGGTTAATCCGCTGAACAAACTGTGCAATTCGCTGGAAGAAATTGAGGCTAATTTTGCTCACATGATGGAAATTCGTGCCGGTTTGGAATATGATATTGACGGCATTGTTTACAAGGTTAATGACATAGCGTTGCAAGAGCGGTTGGGCTTTTTAACCCGCACGCCGCGCTGGGCGATTGCGCATAAGTTTCCGGCCGAACAGGCTTTGACGCGCATTAAAAACATTCGCATTCAGGTGGGGCGCACCGGAGCTTTGACACCGGTGGCCGATTTGGAGCCGGTCAACGTTGGCGGGGTGATTGTTTCGCACGCCACACTGCATAACGAAGACGAAATCAAGCGCAAAGATTTTCGCATTGGCGATATGGTGGTGGTGCAACGCGCCGGCGATGTGATTCCGCAAGTGGTGGAAGTAAAGCTGGATAAACGGCCGACAGATTCGCAACCGTTTGAATTTCCAAACCGGTGTCCGGAATGCGGCGCGCATGCCGTGCGTGAAGAAAATGAGGCTATCAGGCGATGCACGGGCGGTTTAAGCTGTCCAGCACAAATTAAAGAGCGGCTCAAGCACTTTGTCAGCAAAGACGCGTTTGATATTGTCGGCTTGGGAGATAAAGTAATTGAAGAATTTTGCGCTGACGGTATTTTGCACAGTCCGGCTGATATATTCACTTTGGAAGAACGTAACGGGGTTGACAAGCCGCTTGATTTATTTGCCATGGATAAAGATGAAGGACTGCATTTGGAGAGGCGTGAGGGCTGGGGTAAATTATCAACACAGAAGTTGTTTGCGGCGATTAAAGCACGGCGAAAAATCAGCCTGCCGCGATTTATTTATGCCCTCGGCATTCCACAGGTGGGAAGTGCAACGGCGCTGTTGCTGGCCAAAAATTACGGCTCGTTTGATATGTTACAAAAGGATATGTGTGCCAAAGAGACGGCCAAGTTGGTGGCCATAGACGGCATTGGCGGCAATATGGCGCAGGATATTGTGGAATTTTTCGGCGAAGAGCATAATTTGCGCGTGATTGAAAAGTTGCGAAAATATGTTGAGGTGGAAAATTATGTGACTGAAGAAATTACTGATTCGCCGCTATCGGGTAAAACGGTGGTGTTTACCGGCACACTTGAAAAATTGACGCGAGCCGAAGCCAAAGCGTTGGCGCAAAAAATGGGTGCTCATGTGGCGGGCTCGGTGTCGGCTCATACCGATTTTGTGGTGGTGGGAGAAGATGCCGGAAGTAAGGCCAAAAAAGCGGCGGAATTGGGCGTGAAAACACTGAGCGAAGCCGAATTTGCTCAAATGTGCGGAAAATAAAAAACTGCTGAATTTAAACTAAAGTTGGCACAATAAATCATTTCAAGACTTGACAAAAATAGAAAATGCGCCTATATTAACTCCGAAGAAATATTATTAAGAATTATTGTATGGTAGAACAAAGATTGTTTGAATCTGTAGGCCTTTTGCGCCTTACAGACGGTGGTAAGTCTCGTTTGTTTCGGGTGCCGAAAGCGTCAAGTAAAGAAGAATTCGTTATTTCACCTATCCCTTATTTGTCGGAGCCTCAGTCGGTTTTGGAAGTGTATCCTGATGCAGGGCTAATCGTGACCCAAGATTTATTGATGACCATTGACGGCCGCATTATTTTAGAGCACGAAAGAGCCAAAATATCCATAGAGTTGGTCAGTGACCGCTGGATGATCGTTGAGGATATGCAGATAGACAACGATGTAAGGTATCGGATTACTCTGTGGGACGGCAAAGAGGAAAGCATATATTTGCGCGGCAAATATATGCTTAGAACCGAAAAGTATTTGGCTGTCTACACAAAGCGTGATTGTCTGTGGCGTGTCTTTATGTATGACGGCAGACAAGAACTTGAAGTGCAAGGCCTTGACGAAGATGTGGAAATCAACGGAGATTTTCTGTTGGTTAAAGGTATAGGGAGCTATACGGCATACACATTGTCAGAGACAGAGGTAAATGACAAGCCTGAGCAGAGGTGTATTTTCAGTCATAAGCCTTTGGTTTTGTGCAGCAGCTATGTGAACTTTGCACTTTGCAGTGATATGCAGGGAAACGTGCAGACTTACTATTATGGGGAGTATAAGAACTTCTCTAGAGTTGAAGAAATCAATTTGTATGACCACGCAAACATTTTCAGCATAAAACGTGGCGGCAGATATTTTTTGTATAAATTAAACGGAGAGCCGTTTGCAGAAAATATTTGTCCCTACGGTGCAGATATGATTGCGTATAACCAGGATGAAAAAACGTTGCTGATAGATACCAGCGGTGTGTTTCACATGGTTAGAGTGTAGAAAAATCCGCAACCGGATGTTAAAGCGTCGGTTGCGATTTTTTGTTTTTTAATGATGAAAAAAGGATAGATATAAGAACGGTGGCAGAAATGCCGCCGCTTTTTGTTTGACAGCAAATATTTGCTATGATACAAAAAAATTGCCAGCTGGTTGAGAGCTGGCGAATTTTAACCTAAAGAACAGAGTTAAACTCAACTTAACTTTATTCTACGGTTAAGATAGCATATATTTGCTGAAATGTCAATATATTTTAGGGATATATGCGTGAGTTTAGCTTTGTTCTCTTTTTTATAAAGGAAAACAAACAATGATAATAAAAATTATTTTTATTATTCGTAAACTCAAAATTTTCTTAATCGTAAAACGATAAAAGAAAAGGGCGGTGGCAGAAATGCCGCCGTTTTTGAAGAGGAGGTAAAATTGCGGCGTAAAAAAGCAGATGACGTGAACGGGTGGCTGATTATAGATAAGCCGCGCGATATGGGCTCAACCCAAGTGGTGGGCAAAACCCGCTGGCTGATGCATGCCAACAAAAACGGTCATACCGGCACGCTGGACCCGTTTGCCACCGGTGTGTTACCGATTGCTTTTGGCGAGGCCACCAAGCTGGTGCCGTTTATTATGGGCGGCGAAAAGGAATACGAATTTGTGCTGAAATGGGGTGAGCAAACTTCTACCGACGACGTGGAGGGCGAAGTGGTGGCACGTGCCGATAAGATTCCGACGCATGAGGAAATTGTGGCGATTTTGCCGCGGTTTATCGGCCAAATTGAGCAAGTGCCGCCGATGTATTCGGCGATTAAAATTAACGGACAGCAGGCTTATAAATTGGCGCGCAAGGGACAAGAGGTGGAAATGCCGCCGCGCCAAATTGAAATTTATGATTTACAACTGATGGCGGAATATGCCGATTCGGCACGCTTTAAGGTGCGCTGTTCTAAGGGCACTTACGTGCGCACATTGGGTAAAGATTTGGCCTTAAAACTCGGCACGGTGGGACATTTGACTGAGCTCAGGCGCACAAAATGCGGAATTTTTTCGCTTGATGATACGATTTTACTGGATTCTTTGGAAAAAATAGAGTATGTAGATAAGCGACGTGAGTCACTTTTGCCGGTAGAGACGTCTCTGCGCGACATCGCGGAGATTGCCGTTTCGGCAGAAGATGCAACCAGATTAAGAATGGGGCAATGCTTGTCGGTAAAGGCTTTCGGTAATTTGCCAAAGAGCAATTTGGCGGCGACAATGTGCGATGATTGTTTGGTTGCTTTGGTGCAAATTGACGAGTATAAAATCTCGCCGATTCGCGTGTTTAACTTAAATAACAAAAAGGAAAATAAAGATGTCGATCAGTAATGAAGTTAAAAAAGAAATCGTTGCAAAATACGGTTCTTCTGAAAATGATACCGGTTGTCCGGAAGTGCAAATTGCCATTTGGACATATCGTATTAACGCTTTGATTGAACACTTCAATGTTCATAAAAAAGATTTACACTCTCGCTTGGGTTTGATGAAGATGGTGAGCCGTCGTCGTCACTTGCTTGACCACTTGAAGAGCACCAGCGAAGAAAGATATCAGGCTATTGTTAAAAAGCTTGATTTGCGTAAGTAAAAAAACGGGGTTGCGGGGAAGGCTCTGCAACCCCTAAAAAATCCTAGGGACTTATTGTCTTTAGGTGAGGAAAAAAGATGTTAGAAAAAGAAAATTTATAGGAAAGGAAAGAAAAATATGATAGATTTTAAAGTGTGCCGCAAAGAGATGGAATGGGGCGGTCGTCAACTGGTTTTGGAAACGGGAAAAATTGCGCGTCAGTCCACGGGTGCCGTGGTGGCGACGTATGGTGAAACAATGGTTGTGGCTACAGTGGTGGCCGCTAAAGAAGCAAAGGCAGACCAGGATTTCTTTCCTTTAACAGTGAACTATCAGGAAAAATATTATGCTACCGGCAAAATTCCGGGCGGTTTTAACAAGCGCGAAAGCAAGCCGTCGGAACGCGAAGTTTTAATTTCGCGCCTTATTGACCGACCGATTCGCCCGCTGTTTCCTGATGCGTTTAAAAACGAAGTGCAAATTATTTGCACGGTGTTATCGCATGATCAAAAAAATGACTCCGATGTGGTTTCAATGATTGCGGCTTCGGCAGCTTTGGCGGTTTCGGGAATTCCGTTTTTGGGCCCGATTGGCGCAGCCAAAGTCGGCTATAAAAACGGTGCTTACATTTTGAACCCAAGCATTGAACAACAAGCCTCATCTGATTTGGAATTAACCGTTGCCGGCACCAATGAGGGTGTTTTGATGGTGGAATCTGAAGCGCAGGAACTTTCCGAAGAAGTGATGCTGGGTTCGGTGATGTTCGGTTTTGAAGCTTTTCAGCCGGTGATTAAAATGATTAACGAATTGGCTGCCGAGGCCGGCAAAGAAAAATGGGCCGTGCCGGAATTTCCGCCGGAATATGAGGCTTTGAGCAAACGCATTATGGATAATTACGGCAGTCGCTACAACGAAGCTTTCAGCATTACCGATAAGCTGCAACGCGGCACGGTTTTGGGGCAGTTGGCCGAAGAGGTAAAAGCTACGATTGATCCGGAAAATGAGTTGGAAAACAGATATGTGGGTGATGCGATTGAAAATGTGATGCATCACACCATGAGAGAAAAAGTTTTATCAACCGGTCATCGTATTGACGGCCGTGATACTAAGACGGTGCGTCCGATTCAATGCGAAGTCGGTTTGTTGCCGGAAGGCCATGGTTCGGCTTTGTTTACGCGCGGCGAAACACAGGCTTTGGTGGTGACCACTTTGGGCACACCGGATGATGCACAACTGGTTGACGGCTTGTTTGCCGAATATAAGCAAGACTTTATGCTTTACTATAACTTCCCGCCGTTCTCGGTTGGCGAATGCGGTCGTTTGGGCACGCCGGGACGTCGCGAAATCGGACACGGTAAACTGGCTTGGCGCGCAATTCATCCGATGTTGCCGAAAGACAAAGAAGCATTTCCGTATTCTTTGCGCGTGGTATCGGATATTATGGAATCTAACGGTTCATCTTCAATGGCTACGGTTTGCGGCACTTGCTTGTCGTTGATGGATGCCGGTGTGCCGATGAAAAAGCCGGTGGCCGGTATTGCCATGGGCTTGATTAAAGAAGATGACGGTCGTGTGGCAATTTTGACCGATATTTTGGGCGATGAAGACCACCTTGGCGATATGGACTTTAAGGTAGCCGGCACGCGTGACGGTGTAACGGCTTTGCAGATGGATATTAAAATTACCTCCATTACCAAAGAAATTATGGAAAAAGCCTTGGCACAGGCACATGAAGGTCGTATTCACATTTTAGGCGAAATGGCTAAAGCCATTGCCGAGCCGAGACCGGAAATTTCGCCGAAAGCACCGCGTATCTTTACAATGAAGATTCCGACAGATAAGATTCGCGAAGTGATTGGGACCGGCGGTAAAGTGATCAGAGAGATTATTGAACAGACCAATACCAAGATTGAAATTGAAGATGACGGCACGGTTTTGATTGCTTCCAACAACGGGGACAATTGCCAGAAAGCCATTGATATCATTATGGGTATTGTGGCTGAACCGGAAGAAGGCAAGATCTATAAGGGCACAATTACCAAAATTATGGACTTTGGTGCGTTTGTGCGCTTTATCGGTCAGACCGAAGGATTGGTGCATATTTCCGAAGTGAAGAACGAGCGCATTGCCTCGGTGTCGGATTTCTATAAAGAAGGCGACACGATTTGGGTGAAGTGCATGGGCACCGATAACCGCGGCAAAATTAAGCTGTCGGCTAAGCGGGTTAACCAAGAAACCGGTGAAGATTTGGAAAACAAATAATCTTTGATTTGATAACGCCGTCGACAATGTGTCGGCGGCGTTTGTTTTTTAGTAAACGGAGAATATTTTATGAGCAAAAAAGAGCCTGAAATATCGGTGATTGTTCCGGTCTATAATGTGGAAAAATATCTGCCGAAGTGTTTGGACAGTATATTAGCTTCAACTTTTAGTGACATTGAGGTTATTTTGGTAGATGATTGCGGGCAGGACGGTTCGCGAGCAATTTGCGAGCAATATGCGGCAAAAGATGCCAGAGTAAGGGTTATATCCAATCCGCATAATATGGGAGTAAGCGCGGCACGCAACAATGGTTTGGATATTGCTTGCGGTAAATATATTTCGTTTATTGATTCTGATGACTTTATAGACGTGACTATGTTTGAAAAATTGCATGCGGCGATGGTGCGCGAAAACGTTGATATGGTTGGTTGCAACGCATGGAGTGTGGAAGAAAACGGCAAAAAAGATGTGATTGAATATTTTGGGGTTAAAAAAGATACCAAAACTTCTTTTGTTTCACTCGGTAACGGCATTTATAAAAGTTCATTCAATTTATGGCGATTGCTTATAAAAAGAGAAATTATTGAAAACGTAAAATTTCCCGAAGGTATACCTTATGCTGAAGACGCTGTATTTTTGTTAGAGGTTTATCCGAAGCTCAATGATATTTATTTTTTGGCTGAGCCGTTGTATTATTACTGTAAACACTCCAGTAGTGCCTCATTAAGTCGCAATGCCAAAAATATGGCATTTTTAAAGCTCGGCGGTTTTGTGGCGGAAGCATTTAATCGTAATCCACAGTCGGAGCCGATACGTCAAGGTTTTTGGCGGTGGTATGCCGGTAATATGGCACATGTTTACAATAATCTGTTGCCGTCGGAATTGCAGGGCTTATTTGTGAGTGAAGCACAGAAGATATTGCCGTATAAAAATTTTCGGGAATTTTGTGCTCGTCTAGACGGTTTTTTTCTTAATAAAAAATACTATTTATTTGATTTTATACCGATTCTGACGGTTACATATCGGGGCGGTAAAAAGTATGTCAAATTGTTCGGTAAAATTCCGCTGTATAAAGTGAAGTATTATGCGTAAATAATAATATGATGATATAAAAACAGCTTTTGCACAAATTATTTCATTTAATATCATATTTGGTAATAAGGGGAGCATATAGAAGGACAGTAAAATGGAAGAAAATATAGAAAAGCACTCAAAGAAATATAAACTATTTGGCTTTTTGCCTATATTGAGTTGGAAGAGAAAAGACAACACAAAAGTATGGAAATTTTTGGGTTTGCCGCTGTTGAAAATTCGCAAAAAGGACAATGATGAGGCTTATAAATATTATTTTTGCGGCATTCCGGTAATGAAAATGAAACAGAGATATGTGGTAAAATGAAAAAACTTCTGTTTATCGGACATTCTTATCATCAAAAAACAAAGTCAGCGGATTTTCTATTGGATTTGTTGCAAACAAAATATGCAATAACCAAATGTTATGTTGATCCGTATAACGACGAAAACAGCAATTTTGATGATATATCCGGCAATAGATATGACTATGTTGTTTGTTGGCAGATTATGTATCCTCTGAATAAATTACGACAAATAATTAAATATGAAAAATGTGTTTTTTTCCCGATGTTTGACGGAGTGTGTCCTTTAGATGACATTAAGTGGGGAGAATACGCCAAGGCAAAAATTATATGTTTTTGCAAGCACTTGTATGAAGATTTGCGCAAACGCGGTTTTGATTGTGAGTATATTCAATATTTTCCGAATGTTCAAAAAACGGAAATATCCGGAGACACTACATCTTTATTTTTCTGGCAACGTCGTGAAGAAATTAATTTGCAGGTTATTGATAAGTTGTTTTCACCGCAAGAGGTTACACATATTCATCTGCATAAAGCCTTGGACCCTCAGCAAAATTTTATTGAACACCCGTTAAAACAACATTGCACGATTTCAACGTGGTTTGATAAACGGGATGATTTATATAAAACTATGCTCAAGTCTGCATTATATATGGCACCGCGCTTGGAAGAAGGTATCGGTATGAGCTTTTTGGAGGCCATGGCTATGGGACGTTGTGTTATTGCTCCCGATAATCCGACCATGAATGAATATATAGAACATGGCAAGACCGGCTATTTATATAATTTGCAAAATATAAAAATGATAAGCTTAAAAAATATTCGGCAGATACAACAAAACACCTTAGATTGTATGATAGCGGGGCAAAAGCAATGGAACGAGCGGAAATATAAAATTTTTGATTGGATAGATGAGCCGGTAAAATCCGGAAGGTTAAATATGCGGCTTATGCGGGATTATAAACTTTTCGGATTGTTTACCTTTTTAAGAGTGGAGGAAAATTAATATGAAAACGGCAGTTTTGCTGATAACCTTTAATCGTTTGGAGTATTTACAAAAAACCTTTGCAGCAGTGCGCAAGGTAAAACCTCCGCGTCTTTATATTGCTTCCGATGGTCCGCGACCGCAAAAAGAAGGTGAAAAAGAAATAGTAGAGCAAGTCAGAACTTGGATGCTTTCACATATTGATTGGCCTTGTGAGGTTAAAACCAGATTTTTAGAAACAAATTCCGGAGGTTGCAAATATGGAGTTTCCGGAGCGGTCAGTTGGTTATTTGATAATGAGCCGGAAGGGATTATTTTGGAAGATGATTGTGTTCCAGACGAAACGTTTTTTGGTTATTGCGAAGAATTATTAGAAAAATACCGTGATGATAAGCGTGTTTGGCATATTGCCGGTGATGCACCAATTGAAGCGGATATTTCGGAAAGTTATTATTTTGCAAAAATTCAGCATTGTTGGGGATGGGCTAGTTGGGCCGATCGCTGGCAGCATTTTTCGCTCGATATTTCGAAATACGGTAAAAAAGAATTGAAGAAATTTTCCGATAATCGTTTGGTACAAAAATATTGGCAAGGTATACTGAAATGTATGAACCGTAATGAGATTGATACTTGGGATTATCAGTGGACGTTTCACATTGTTGCGCATGACGGACTGTGTATAAATCCGGCTCACTGTTTGGTAAGTAATGTTGGGGAAATCGGTGTGCATTTTGAGGGTGGAGCCAGCAAGGAGTTAAATCGTAAGCTTGTTCCGATTACCAAAATCGTACATCCGGCAAAGGTTGAACTAAATAAAGAGTTTGTTGAACGTATTTATGAAGAGAAGTTCGGTATAGTGCAACCGGAGCCGAAAATAAAGAAATATAAGCTTTTCGGCTGGTTGCCGCTCTTAACAACGGAGGAACTGTAAGATGAAAAAGCCGTTGCTGAGCATTATTACCATTTGCTATAATATTAAAGATGAAATTGAAAAGACCTGTCAAAGCATTGTCAATCAGACTTGGCAAGATTTTGAATGGGTTGTGATAGACGGCGGCTCTACCGATGGCACGGTTGATGTATTAAACAAATATCGTTCCAGAATAAATGTTTTTATTTCCGAGCCGGATAAAGGGATTTATAATGCCATGAACAAAGGCATAAAGTTGGCATCGGGTGAATGGCTGAATTTTATGAACGGCGGAGATATTTTTGCTGCCAAGGACGTGTTGGAAAAAGTATTTAAGGAACAGAAATATGATGCCGATGTGCTGTATGGCAATGTTAACAAAATATATCCGGACGGAAACACTATATGTGATGAATATAAGGACACACTTGATTTGTCTTTTTTTGCCAATGATGTCATTAACCATCAAAGTTCTTTCATAAAACAAGATTTGTTTGATAAGTATGGCCTGTATGATGAAAAATACAAAATTGCCAGTGATTGGGAAAAGTGGATTGTATTTATGAAGAATGGTGCTGTGTTTGAAAAAATTGATATAACCGTGGCAGATTTTATGTGTAATGGCATAAGTTCAAATCTATCGGCGCTGGCTGCCGAAAGGGAAAATTTCTGCAAAAAATACTTTGCAAAACAGAGCAGATATCTTTTGTTCGGCTGGTTGCCGATAATGATAATTGAAGAAAAATAAAATATCGCATTCGGCAGATATGATTTTGAAAAGCAATAAGTATAATGTAGTCAGATTTCAGACACTGACTTCACAAAAAAGCAGGGACATCATTTATCCCTGCTATGATATTTCGGTGCATATTGATATTTTATGACTTTTGCGGCGACAAAATCATGGTCATTTGCCGACCTTCAAGTTTCATCTCCGAATCAATTTTGCTACAATCTTCCAAATCTTCTATCAGTTTAGAAAGCACTTGTTTACCCATATCATTGGCGCTGAGTTCACGCCCCTTAAAGCGCATGGTAAACTTAACTTTGTTGCCTTGTTCCAAAAATTTTTTAGCCTGCTTAACCTTAACTTCATAGTCATGCGTATCAATCATCGGTCGCAGTTTGAGCTCTTTTATTTCCACAACTTTTTGATTTTTCTTGGCTTCATTTTTGCGCTTTTGCTGTTCATAGCGAAATTTACCAAAGTCAAGAATTTTACAAACCGGCGGATTCGCTTGCGGCGAAATTTCAATTAAATCCAAACCCTCTTCCTCTGCCAGCGCGAGTGCCTCTTTTAAAGAGACTATGCCGCGGTTTTCATTTTCGGCATCAATCAAACGAACCTGTTTAGCCGTGATATTTTCATTGATGCGAATTTCATCATCGTTACGTTGTGTGTCGCTCATATATAAATTATTATACCTCCAAAAAATTTTACACTATTATAAATAATAGCAATATGTTTGAGATTATCAAGCAAAAACATTAAAAAAATGCAAAAATAACATAAAGCCGCAGAGAACCGATACGGCTTTATGAAAAAGGAACAAATACAAAGTATTGTATCCGGCTACGAAGCCTTTATAAATTTATCTAAGTCGTTGATGGCGTTGTCAATCAGTTGGGATTTGTCTGCCGTCTGCAAATAATGTTCAATCGCCTTTTGAGCCCAATCAACCGAAAGACGACCGGCAACCTGATTGATTTCGGTTTGCGCCTTTTGTGTGGCGGTTTTAATCCGACGTTCGGCCTCTTTTTGCTTGTTTTCCAGTTCGTTTTTAAGTTGTTCGGCTTCGTTTTTTTGCATATTCTTCAAGCTGTTCAGACCTTCGGTCACAATGGTTTGTGCTTCAGCTTGCATATTAACAAACTTTCGCTCATATTCGGCTAACAAAACTTGTGCGTCATCACGCAATTTAATGGCCTCGTCAATATCGCCGATAACTTTATCAACGCGATTCTGCAGTGCACCTTTAATATATCGGTAAGCCGGCATAAGCAAAACCAAAATGGCTAAAATAAAAGCCACGCCGATCCAAAAATGCACCTCGCCGTAAAACGGCACCACTTCTAATTCGTTTGCCACAGTTTTGCCGGCAGAATCAAACACTTGAGAAACATTTTCAGCTGCGCCGATAATGGCGTTTTGAGTGGAATCAATTAAACCATGGCCAAGCGGTAAAGCCTGCGCTGCATCATCAACCGGTAGTGTTTCCATCTCATTACCCATTATCTTTTTCCTCCAAGGCAATCAAAGCAATGTCTTTTTTGCTGATATTATTAAAGCCGAGCTTTTGCACAATATGATACGCCAAATCTTGTGAAATAGCTTCAATTTGTTGTAGTGTTTCTTGTTTTTCGGTTGCCAAAACAAGCTCGCTGTCAGCAATTTTTTGATTGATTTCTTTGGTCATTTTAGCGGCTTTGGCATCAAGTTTTGCCTTAAGCTCGGCTCGACCGATGTCCAACTGTTTTTGTGCTTGCGCTTGAGCTTCTGCCAATGTTTGTTGATATTTCAACAAAGAATTTTGCGCTTGGCGGTTCAGTTGCTCGGCTTTTTCTACATAGTCATTGATTTTGCGTTTGCGTTGCTCAATAACATCAGCCAATTTCGGTGTCACCAAATTTGCCAGCAATATCCAAAGCGCGCAAAAGCATACAAGCAACCAAAAGGCCTGCGATAAATATGTGGACCAATCAAGCTGTGGCATAACGATTCCTTATCGCAATGAATTACAAAATCATCAAAATGGCAATAACCAAGATATATAAAGCAATAGATTCAATAGAACCCATACCGATAAAGCCGAACAGTGTAACGTCTTTTTTAACCTGCGGGTTGCGTCCGACGGTTTCAATCAACGATGTCCACAGTTTGGTTAAACCCCAAGCGGCGGCACTCATTGCCAAAGCGCAAATACCTGCGGCAATAAAAGCCATTGATTTATCTTGTAAAATCTCGTTTTCCATTATTTTATTCCTTTCCTAAAAGACTTTTTTATTAAAAACTATTCCTCATCACTGATGGCCATGCTTAAATAAACACAGCTGAGCGTTGTGTATATATAAGCCTGTAACAACGTGATGAATAATTCAAACATAATGATGCACATATCGGCAACAAGCGGAATGAATCCGAACAACCCCATTGCCAAAATAAATGTGCCCAAAACTTCAAGCATAATGTGTCCGACCGACATATTGACGGCCAAACGAATGGTTAAACTGAACGGTTTAGCCAAAAGCGATAATGTTTCAACCGGAATAATCAGCGGTGCCATAATCCACGGTAAACCCTCCGGAAAGAAGGTGTGCAAATATCTTAAGCCGCGGTGCTTAATGCCGAAATATATGTCTAATATTAAAAATAAGACAGATAAAGTGCCGACAGCGGCAATATGCGAAGTAAATGTGAAACTGTATGGTAAAAGCCCCATCATGTTACCGATGGCGATAAATGTAAACAGCGCAAAAATAAGCGAAAAATATTTCAAGCCGTCGCGCCCCAAAGTTTCGCCGATAATGCCGTGTATAAAATCATATACCGATTCGGCTGCCGCTTGCGCTTTTGTCGGCACAACGGCTCGTGAACGCAAACATAAGCTCATGGTTAAAACAATAAACAACACTGTGACAACCATACACAAAGACGAGTTGGTAAATGATAAATCCAAATCGCCGATTTGCCACGGAATGATTTTTTTGATTGCAAATTGTTCTAACGGGTTTTCCATTTTATTCCTTATTTATATCCTTTTCCATATTTTGTGCGGCGCGCCATATATTCAGCATACCGGCGGCTAAACCGAAGGCTGCCCAAACGAATACAAACAGTATACGCGTATTAAAACATTTATCAAGCAAATATCCTATACTTATACCCACAAAAACAGGAGCCACAAAATCGGTTGCCAAACGTAATGCTTTGGCCCAAATTTGCACGGAAGATGTGCTTTTTTTAGGGGGACGTTTTTGTTTTTGCTTAAGATTTTGAATGCGTTTGTCCAGCTGTTGTATGTCGTGCGGCAATTGTGCCATAAGCGCCTCTTATCTGTAGGTCCGAATGCGCGAGTCTAGATAGGCTTTAAGTTGTTCGTAAGTTTTTGCACCATAGATAATTTCATTGCCGTCCGGTCCGGTAATAAACAAAGCCGGTGTGCCGGTTAAGTGTAACAATTTGAGGGCTTCTTCACGGTCGGCAACAATATCTTGTTTCATGCGATTATCGTTTAGGCATATTTGCGCTTCATCATAGCTTAAGCCGGATTCTGCGGCATAGCGCAATAAACGTTCGTCATCTTCGTCAAGCCACCAAGAACGCTGTCTGTCAAACAATGTGCTGATAAAATTATGATAATTGTCATAAGTCATGCAATTTGCCAAGAGAGCGGCTTTGGCTGATTTTTTATCAAGCGGAAAATTTACGAAAATAACACGCAAAAGGCCTTCGTTGACATATTCTTGTTCCAATGCCGGCAGAGTGCTGATGTGTAAATCGGCGCAGTGCGGACAACCGAGCGAAGAATATTCATACAAAGTCCAAGGTGCATTGGCGCTGCCGAGTGCATATTTATCCGAGGCGTTAACGTGTATATCGGCCGGCAAAATCGTGGCAATATCGTGTTGCGGTGCAGCTTCGGCCACTTGTTGCACCAAAACCAGATTGCCGTCTACAATATCAAAACCTTTGTAGCTGAAATAGAACATACCTGAAACAACGAAAATAACCGCAAATGAGATAATGCTGCTGATTTTTCTGATAAAATTTTCCACTTTTAATTCCCTTCTTGTTTGTGTTTGCGCCAAATTGATTTGCCTAAATTTTGTAAAACGGCGCGCAATTCGTCGTTTTGAATATCTTGTGTTAACTCCGTAATATAATTTTCTTGCGCTGCAGATACAACAGTTTTTTTACTGTTTTCAATCGGTTTTTTTGCAAAATTGAAGTCTTCAATTTGTGCGGTTTGCATAATTTTCAGCGTGCTGATGGCCGGATAGCCGAAAAACACGTTGACTTTTTGCAAAATTTGCGGTTCGCGCTGTTTGACTTCCATGGCAAAGGCACCGCTGAGTGTCAGCAATATCAAAGTGCCGTTTTGACGCTCATCACGCTTAAAGCTGATTTTTTGCGGCAGGGTGTATTGCGCCAATGGTTCGCCGACAATGTCGTTCCAGTTACGCAAAAGCTCTAAAAGCATCAAGCCTTTGGTGCCGAGCAACTGTTTGACAAGCGGCAGAACGGTTTTACCGACACCGGTTAAATCATTCAAAACACGCTCGGTGCGAATTTTGAGCTTAGTCGTCATCGCCGGTTTCCTTTTTTTGTGCAGCATCATAATGAGCCAGAGGGTGTTTTTGACATACGGTTTCCAGCAATTTTTGCGAAGTGATATGGGTGTAGATTTCAGTGGTAGCAATGTTGGCGTGTCCAAGCATTTTTTGCACCGAACGCAAATCGGCATTGTTATTAAGCAGATGGGTGGCAAATGAATGACGCAAAACATGCGGGCTGACACGCGAAGGATATATGCCGCATTCGGCCGCCAAAACTTTAAGGTCTTTATAAAAAGCATCGCGCGTAAAATGGCCGCCGACTGCCGTCAGTGACGGAAACAGCCACGGCGAGGCGGCATTTTTCTTAATGAAATTGCCACGCATTTCCATGTATTTGTCGGCCGATTCTAAAGCTTTTTTGGCGATTGGAACAATGCGTTCTTTACGGCCCTTGCCGAAGATGGTTAGTGTGCCCTTGTGATAGCTGATGGCATTAACCGGCAGGCCGACCAACTCGGATACACGCATGCCTGTGGCATACATCAGCTCAATCATTACGGCGATTCGCTGCCAACGATAATCGTTTTTTTGCTCGGCGGCGGTTTGCAGATTTTGAATTTCTTGCACACTCAAAAATTTCGGCAACGGTTTTTCTTGTTTCGGCGTTAAAATATCTTGTGCCGGATTAGACGACAACAAATGTTCCGAATATAAAAATTTGCCCAAATGCTTGATGACCGATAGTTTTCGTGCAATACTTTTGGGAGCATAATGCCGATTGTGCAATTCTTGAATAAATAATTCAATTCGCTCTTGGGTTATTTGCGCCGTTTCGGTAATTTCGGCAAAGTCAAGAAACTGTTCCACATCGCGCTGATAGGCAGCCAGTGTATTCAAACCTGCGCCTTTTTCCGCGGCCATCATAGCAATAAAATGTTCAATATCGCGTCCCAGCATTTTTATGAATCAAGTTTTATGCTGATTTCTTGACTGACGTGTTCTTGCGGTGCTTGAATGTCTTGCAACACAATAACGCCGATGCCGAGTAAAACGGCAATTCCGATAACATAGTATATCGGTTTTGAATTACTCGGGCGGGCAAACGGACTTTTGCTTCTCATGATTTTTCCTCGTCAATTAAAAATTTTATTGATTATATATTAACAGGGTTGTATGTTGAGTCAATAGGAAGAAAGATAATTAAACAATAATAAATTAAGATAATGCCAAAAGATAAGATAATTTTATTGGTCGGATTGATGGGTAGCGGTAAAACCAGCGTGGGTAAGCGTTTGGCACGCAAATTGTCACTGCCGTTTGTGGACGGCGATCAGGAGATTGAAAAAGCTGCCGGTTTGTCGTTGGTTGATGTGCTGAAATGCTTTGGAGAACAAGAATATCGCGCCGGCGAAGAACGGGTGATGAAACGTTTGCTGCAAGGCGCACCGTGTGTGTTGGCTTCGGGCGGCGGTTCGTTTGTGGCCGAACAAACACGCAAATTAGCCAAAGAGCACGCCTTAACCATTTGGCTTAAAGCCGATATTGAAACGCTGTATCAACGCACCGCCGGCCGCACCAGACGCCCGTTTTTGCTGGGCGATAATGCCACGGTTAAAACCAAACTTTCCGAATATATTACCGAGGAGTATCCGTTTTATTCCGAAGCAGATATTGTGGTGGAAACGCGTAATGAGCGGGTGGAAAATACCGTGCGCCGCGTGTTGTCAGCCATTAACGGTTATTATCGCCAAAACGCCGGTGAGAGCAAAAAAATCAATAAGGACTTAAACAGTCAGGAACAAAAATGTTAACAACCATGATTTGCATTGTGGCGGCAATTTTGCTATCTGCATTTGTTTATGTGCCGATTTGTATCAGGGCGCGGATATTAAACGGAAAAGAAAATGCCTAAAGGTATTTTTGATTTGTCGGAAATGTGTGTTGCAGCATCAAAAGGGAGATAATGATGTTAAAAGAAATTTTGTTTGCCAGCCATAATGCCGGTAAGATTACGGAAATTAAACAGATATTGGCGCCATTCGGCATAACCGTTAAGACGGCGGCCGATATGGATTTGCCGGATGTGGAAGAAACCGGCACAACTTTTGCCGAAAATTCGCTTTTGAAATCGCAAACAATTGCCAAAGCGACCGGCTTGCCGTGTTTGGCTGACGATTCGGGGCTGTGCGTGGATGCATTAAACGGTGCGCCGGGAGTGTTTTCGGCACGTTATGCACCCAATCGTGATTTTGATAAAGGCATGGATAAGTTGTTAGCCGAGATGGCACAAAGCAAAAATAAAAGTCGTGATGCGCATTTTTGCTGTGTGATTTCTCTCTCGTATCCAAACGGCGAATATCATTTGTTTGAAGGCCGTGTGGACGGGCAAATTGCCATGCAAAAAATGTTTGGTGCCGATGGATTCGGTTATGATCCGCTGTTTGTGCCAAACGGTTATGATTGCAGTTTTGCGCAAATGGCTAAAGTAGAAAAAAATAAAATTTCGCACCGAGGACGGGCGATGCAAAAGTTATTGGAATACATCAAAAATTTGGTGGAATAAAAGATGGCGGCGCGGCAGAAAATATATAACATCAGTGCAACTAGCTCATTTGTAGATGTTTTGGCGCAAAAGTTTTTAGCCGAATATGTATCGCAACCGAGCGAACTTTCTAAGGTTTTGTTTTTGTTGCCAAACCGGCGTGCCGTGCAGAATTTGAGCGACGCGTTTGTGCGTCAAAACGGCCGTATGCCGACTATTTTGCCACAGATGAAACCGATTGGCGATGTGGAGGAAGATGAAGTTTTTTTAACCGGTAATGCCGAAATTTTAAAGAATTTGCCGCCCGCAGTCAGCACTGCGGAGCGCGCACTTATTTTAACCAAATTGATTATGCGGCGGCCGAATTATTTTGGCACTTCGCAGATGTCTTTATCGCAAGCCTATCAGCTGGCGCAAAATTTGGCGGCGTTAATGGATACGGCGTATCAGGAAAATTTAGACTTTGCCAAATTGCCTGAGCTGGTGGAGCAGGAATATGCCGCACACTGGCAGGAAACACTCAAACTGCTATCCATTATTACCGAAAATTGGCCGTTAATATTAAAAGAACAAGGCAAAGTTGACGAGATTGCGCGGCGTAACATTTTGCTGGAACAGGAATTAGCCGTTTGGCAGCAAAGCAAAACCACACAACGCATTGTGATTGCCGGCACTACGGCGGCTTTTGGGCGGCTCAAACAATTGGTGCAAACAGTGTTGAATTTGCCGAACGGCGAAGTATATTTGGCCGGTCTTGATAGCTATTTGTCGGCAGAAGATTGGCAGAAAATTGATGAGAATCATCCGCAATTTGAGCTTAAAGAATTATTGGAATATTTGCAGATTGGGCGCAGTGAAGTGCCGACACTTGACTATGAGAGCATAACACCGCGCGAAATGCTGGTTGCCGAATGTATGCGGCCGGCCGAAACCACCGAAGATTGGCGCCATTTGCGCGAGCAGCACTTGCCGCCGACCGCGTGGGACGGATTAAAACTGATAAATTGCGAAGATGCCCGCCAAGAAGCACTGGCAATCGCTTTGATAATGCGCCGGACACTGGAAACGCCGGAAAAAACCGTGGCACTGGTAACACCGGACAGAAATTTGTCGCGGCGCGTGGCGGCAGAGCTGAAACGCTGGAATATTGAAGCCGACGATTCGGCCGGTCAGCCGCTGAGTTTGACGCCGATAGGGGTTTATTTGCGGCTGATTATAAATGTTGTGGAAAATGATTTTTCTCAAACCAGTCAATTAGCCTTGATGAAACACCCGTTTTGTGCCTGCGGTTTAGCGCGCGGTGCGTTTTATCAACAAGTGCGGCATATTGAACTGGCATGGCGGCGGCAAAAAGATTTGACCGCTGAACAGGAAAATCTATTGCAAGATTTTGCACGGCGTTTGCAACCGCTCAAAGATTTGTATGAACAACCGGCAACGAATATTAAGGCACTGTTGAAAGCGCACATCAAAGCGGCGGAAAGCTTGGCCGATACGGATTTGAAAACCGGCGAAAAGATTATTTGGAAACAAGACGCCGGAAGAAACGCCGCACAATTTTTCAGCACGTTTGTGGAAAGTGCCGGCATACTGGAAGCCGTGGCACCTAATGATTACGGCGGTTTTTTGACTTTATTGCTGAGCGCGCAAAATGTGCGCAGACGTTACGGGTTACACCGGCGGATTAAAATTTTGGGTTTGATTGAGGCGCGCTTAAACAAGGCCGACGTTACAATTATCGGTGGTGTTAATGAAGGTATTTGGCCGCATTTGCCGAGCGCCGATATGTGGCTTTCGCGGCCGATGAAGCAAGAGTTCGGTATGTCATTGCCGGAACGCGCCATCGGCGTAATTGCTTCTGATTTTGCTCAGCTTTTAAGCGGTAAAGAGGTTTATTTGACACGGGCAGAACGTATGGATGGCGCACCGGCGCAAAAGTCACGTTGGTGGCTTAGGCTTGAAACGGTAATGGCCGCCGATTTTGGCGACGACAAACAGAAAATACAATCATTATATGACACGCAATTTTCCGCATGGGCAAAATATATGGAACGGGCAACGGTGCTAAAATCAATTGAAGCACCGAAACCTTGTCCGCCGCTTGAAATGCGTCCGCGTGAAATTTCGGCCAGCAATGTTGAAGTTTATATGACCGACCCATACAGCATTTTTGCCAAATATATTTTGGGCTTAAAGCCGCTGGAGGATTTAGATGCGCCGGCTGACGCGCGTGATTACGGTAACTTGGTGCACAAGGTTTTGGAAGAATTTAATCGTCGCTATAAAACAGGCGATTATCCGGCAAATGCCAAGCAGATTTTAGAACAGATTGCCGAGACTGAATTTGCCGCAATGGGTATTGATGCCGAACTAAAGATGTTTTGGCGGGCGCGGCTTGCTAAAACGCTGGATTGGCTGGTGCAAACCGAGCAGGTTTATCGGCCGCGCATAGATTATATTTTCAGTGAAGTGCAGGGCGAACGCCAATATCAAGGGCCGGTCGGCGTATGGAAAATTACGGCACGCGCCGACAGGTTGGAACAATGGAGTGATGGTAGTTTGTGCGTGGTGGATTATAAAACCGGCAGTCTGCCGAAAAATATTGCTAAATTGGTAAAACTCGGTTACAAACCGCAACTTTCAATAGAAGGTTTAATTGCCGCATCAGGCGGTTTTACCGATGTGGCGGCGCGACCGATTAAGTTTTTGCGCTATTGGCAGATGGACGGGCAGGAAATTCTTTTGAATGAAGCCGAAAGTAACGAGGCAATGCAACACGCCGAACAAAATATCAGGCAACTGATTGCGGCATACGATGATCCAAACCGTACGTATTTGACCAAGCCAAATCCGAAAACGGCACCCGCACAAACCGATTATGACCATTTATCGCGCTATTTGGAATGGGCGGTAAAAGATGATAGCGAGGACAATGATGGCGACGACTAAAGAAGATTTTTTGGCCTTGCGACAGGAAAACGGCGCACTTGCAACAGCACAACAGCGCGAGGCGGCAAATCCGCAATATTCGGTATGGGTGCAAGCCTCGGCCGGCACCGGTAAAACCAAAGTATTATCCGACAGAGTGTTGCAGTTGTTATTGCATGAAGTAAACCCGATGCGGATTTTGTGTTTGACATATACGAAAGCCGCTGCGGTTGAGATGAATACGCGTATTTCCGAGCGTTTAAGTGAATGGGCAGTGGCCGCCGATGCTGATTTAGAGGAAAATTTGCAGACTCTTTTGGGAAAAGAAACGGCCGACGTGCAAGTTTTGCAAAAATATAAGTTGCGTGCGCGCAAATTATTTGCTGTTTTGCTGGATACGCCGGGCGGGCTCAAAATTCAGACCATTCACAGCTTTTGCCAAGAAGTGCTGAAGCGTTTTCCGCTGGAAGCCGGCGTAACACCGTATTTTAGCGTGATGGACGACAGCGAGGCGCAAAAAGCCATGGAGCGGATTCGCCGCGATATGATAAATGATGCCGAGGCGGCTCCGCAAAGCTCTCTTGGGCAAGCGGTGCGCTATATGGCGGCACACCTCAAAGAAAAAGCTTTTGCACAAGTAATGGCGCAGATTGTGGAAAATTTGCCACGCTTGGGAGAAAGGGATAAGCATTGGGCAGAGGACGACTATGCTCGTGTTTTGGCACAAAAATTGCAGGTTAAACCGCAACAAAGTGCCGATGATTTAATGGCCGAATTGATGGCCGGTGTTGATAAAACGGCACGTAAAGCCGATGTTGCGGCGTGGCGCAAAAGCGGTCAGCAAGACCAAGATCGTGCCGAGAGAATGCAAGCTTTGCTGGATAGCGGTTTAACGGCGGACAATGCGCAAGCTTATATTGATTTTTTCATAAAATATGACAGCAAATTACAGGATTTTAAAATCAATACATTGGCTAATAAAAATGCGGCTGCTGTTGATGCCGAGCTGATGCCGCGATTGCAGGCTGAGGCCGATCGGGTGTTGGCTTATAATCAAAAAATCAAGGCAACAATGTTATATGAGGCAACCGTTCAGGCGCTAAATATTGCAAGAGAGCTTAATGAACGCTACGCAGCCTATAAGCGCCAGACCGAGCAGTTTGATTACGGTGATTTGATTGCGCTGACCAAAAGATTGCTATCTTCGTCATCAGTGGCCGATTGGGTGCTCTATAAATTAGACGGCGGTATAGACCATATTTTGGTGGACGAAGCACAAGATACATCGGCCGACCAATGGCAAATTATTCAATCGCTGAGTGCGGAGTTTTTTGCCGGTTTGGGCGGTAAAAATAAACAAGCAACGGTGTTTGCCGTGGGCGATCGTAAGCAATCTATTTTCAGCTTTCAGGGAGCCAACCCGCAAAAATTTGATGAAATGGCGCATTATTTTGCCGAGCGAGCCGCAGCCACCCAAAAAGATTTTCGCCGCGTTGATTTGAAAGTGTCATTTCGTTCGGCCGCCGCCGTGCTCAATATGGTTAATCAGGTGTTTACGCGTCCGGAGGCTAATGCCGGTGTGGTGGCCGACGGTGAAAAAGTTAATCATATTGCGTTTCGTGCCGGCGAGTTTGGGCATGTGGAAGTGTGGCCGCTTTTGATGCCGGCGAAAGATAAATCGGAGAATGCCGACGATATTTGGCATCCGGAAGCGGAAATGAGCCGCGAAGTTTCGGTTAGAACAATGATGGCTAAGCAAATTGCCGATAAAATCAAACAACTTTATGATGAAAGTCAAAAAACAGAACGACCGCTGAAATATCGCGATTTTATGGTATTGGTGCAAAAACGCAGCAGTATTGTTACCGAATTTATTCGCGCTTGCAAAAAAATCGGCGTTGCGGTTTCGGGTGCCGATAAGCTTAAGCTTTCGCAGCAGATTGCCGTGCAGGATTTAATTTCGCTCGGGCGCTTTCTGCTTTTGACCAATGATGATTTGGCGCTGGCCGAAGTTTTGAAATCGCCGTTATTCGGGCTGACTGATGATGATTTGATGACGCTTTGCTATAATCGCGGACAAACACCGCTGTGGACCAAATTGGGCGATTATCCGCAATATGGCGCGGTGTATGCCGAGCTGCAAACGCTTTTGAATATGTGCGATTTGGTGCGGCCGTATGAACTGTTTAACTACGTTTTAAGCAAAATGAACGGGCGCTTCAAATTTACCGAACGTATGGGCATGGAAGTGGAAGATGCACTGGACGAGTTTATGAATTTGGCACTGAATTATGAGCAGAAAAACATTCCGAGCTTGCAGGGATTTATGCAGTGGTTGACGCAAAACGAGGTGGAAGTAAAGCGCGAAACCGAGCAAAAAGACACCGATGCGGTGCGCGTGATGACGGTGCACGGTTCAAAGGGCTTGCAAGCTCCGATAGTGTTTTTGCCCGATACCGTCAGCATTAAAGCAAATAAGCGTGAGCGAATGTTTTTGTGGGATAATGATATGGTTTATTATCCGCTGGGCAGTGCGTATTATGAAAATATTTGCATGAAATTGCGGCAAAAAGTGTATGACAAAGATATGGAAGAATATCGCCGGTTGCTGTATGTGGCATTAACGCGCGCCGAAGACAGGCTGTATGTTTGCGGCTTTGCCAAGCGACCGCCAAAGGCAGAATCGTGGTATAATCTGTGTCGTGACGGTATGGCGGCAGATGGGGCAACGGCAAGTGAAACACTTATTTGTGAAACACCGGAAATTTTGCCAAAGAAAAGCAAAACCTCGGCGGCAATGATTTTGCAACAACAGGCTTTGCCGCAATGGGCAAAAGAAGATGCCGAAACCGAGCAAAATTTGGCGCGACCGTATACGCCGTCAAAGCCGGAAGATGAAGACGACTATGATTCGGCATCGCCGCTTGATGAACAAGGTGATTTTTATCGGCGCGGCACCCTCATACATAAACTGTTGCAATTTTTACCGGCACAGGCGGAAAATAAAGCAGCGCTGGTGCATGAATTTTTGGCGCGTAATGCCGCGGATATGGCACCGCACCGACGTGCGCAAATTGAAGATGAAGTTTTAACGCTGATAAATCAACAACAATTTGCCGATGTTTTCGGCGAACATTCGCGTGCCGAAGTGCCGATTATGGGCGAAGTGGACGGCAAGATTATTTCGGCGCAAATTGACCGTTTGGTGGAGTTGGATGATAAAATGCTGATTATTGATTTTAAAACCAATCGGCCGGCAGCAAAAACACTTGCAACTACACCACCGTCATATATTAAACAACTGCAAATTTATGCTGAGCTGGTGCGCCGTATTTATCCGCAAAAATCGGTGGAAGCCTACATTTTATGGACTAATGAAACACGTTTAATGCGGATATTGTAAAAAAGTATTGTATTTTGCACTAAAACCTTTAATATGTGAAACAAAGGCATATATGAGTGCCATCACGCTAATTTTTTTAAGGAGAAAAAAATGACACAGCCGTTAACAGACAGCCAGTTTGCTGAAAACGTTTTAAATTCTAAAGGTTTGGTTTTGGTTGATTTTTGGGCCGAATGGTGTGGTCCGTGCCGTCAATTGGGGCCGATTTTGGAAACCATTGACAGTGAACTCAGCGATGTTAAAATTTATAAAATGAATGTTGACGATTCGCCGGAAGTGGCCAGCCAGTTTGGCATTCGCAGTATTCCGACCATGTTTTTATTTAAAGACGGTCAGCAGGTGGACACCAAAGTTGGCCTCAATACGGAAGCAAATATTAAATCGTGGATTGAGTCCCACAAATAAAAACCCGTTTTTAATGGTCATCTACTTGAACATCTTCTTGCTTATGTAGTTTTATCTACACCGCGCAAGAAGATGTTCTTCGTATCTGACTCATTAAAAATGGGTTTGGGCTTGAACGGGCATAGACGTGGGAAAACGGTAAAAATAATAAAGTCATGCCTCCACGCTTTGCGTGGATAAGGCATCAGAAGCTTCGCTGCTGCTTACGCAGTGCAAATTCTTTTAAAAAATCAGCGCTTCGCAAAGGTTAGATACCTTATCAAGGTGACGCACCGCGCACCTTGAGGTATGACATGATTACGCACAAAAAAAGCGGGGATAAAACCACCCCGCTGTTTTGTCATTTAGAACTGTTTTAATTCTGTCCTGCTCCCTTAGTATATGAACAACTCCAAGTGCCATTACCGTTACTGGTGAGCGATGCTGTTCCTTTAAGAGTGCCACCCGAAACAAAGAACTTACAAGTTCCGTTCAGTCTGCAACTTGGGACTGTTGTTGAGCCGGTGCCTGCACCATAGCTGTATAAAGCATTTCCAGAGTTGTCATATACGCCGACTTGGCTAAAGGCGCAAGACGGAACGTTGAAATCACAGGCAAACAGACCAACGCCTTTCTGTCCCGGACAGCTTGGATGCGATTCCACACTGTTAACCAGTCGACAAGAAATAGTCGCCGTGTAAGTGCTGGATGTGCAACTGTTGCCGGAAGAATTTTTCTCGCAGTGATAGCATTGCATATTGTAGAACGGTGTTCCGATAAATTCAGATGATTTGAATGGCGTAATCGGTCCTACTTTTATAGGTGCGCCGCTCGGACAACTTTCATTTAAGTCAATATATTTTGACGGAGCCGTTTGACCGTATTCACAGCTGGCATAATTCATCATCTCGCAAGGATGGCTTGAATTATAGCAAACAGAGCGTCCGGAAATTCCAAACACGGTTGGAACCGCTCCACCTTCGCATTTGGCTTTGTTGCCGGTGCTGCATTTTGAACAGTTGCCTTGCAACGGAATATAGTCCAGATTATATTCACTACCGCAGGTATTTGTATCGCAAGTTGTTTGTGCTTTGCAGTTGCACAAATATTTACCGTAGTTTGCAGAACTGCTGTTCGTGCACTTGGTGCAACAAGGCTTGCCGTAACCGTCGCAATATTCTTTATCAAAGACATAACCTTCGCACGGATCGGAATTGGATACGCAGTTATACTGGTTAGAACCGGCATATTTTGCGGTATAACCGGATTTACATTTATATTTTCCGCCGCAACTGTCTGAGCACTTTTCATAGGTGCTGCTGTCGGAAATAATGCGATTTTCGCCGGAGCTCTTGCAAGTGCTGGCTATACAATAATCACATCCATCACAAGAACCGCCAGATTCGTTATCTTTACGACACAATGTTTGCGACAAAATGGAATTATTTTCCCAAGTAGTCGGATTAGCACCATTACCGGTGTAATATTTTGAGCCGTCACGCTCGGCCCAATATTGAAGCGAGCCATCTTTTGCAAACATGCGAACCATGCTCTTTTCATTCTTTTTGCTTTGGTTATCGGTCCAGACAAAAACATGGTCATCGGTAGAGAGTTTAAGCTCTTCCAAATATGAGTCGTTACGTTTACCGTAAATTGATAAAGCAAAAGATGATTGACCATACATACACTGAGCCAGTTTTGTCAGTTCATCTACGGTCGGCAAATAATCTACGCCACCACACTTTTTCGCCGCACCGGCCCAATAATCGTTGCCGCTCAAGCATTTCTTTATGCCGAGTCTGATTTTAAGAGAGTCGCATTCCGAGCCGGAAATCGGCGAATAAGTGACCGCATAGAGATTATCTATGACGGCTTGACAATCGCCATTATAATCGTCATGCACGCACTTGCCGTTGCGCTCATGATAATATTGTTCACATTCGCATTTATCGGTTTGCGGATTATATTCACGATGTTCTTCCGTGCATAATCTGACGCACGAGGCAACACCGTTAATTTCACGCTCTACATGGTCGGCAGTGCATTCACAATTATACAAGGTGTCATCGCCATGCGGGCAAGTATCCGGATTTGAACCCTCGCAAGTAAATTTTGCTGCGCTGGCACTAAGTTTCTTTTCGCCGTATTTCGGAGAACAATAATGCTTCGGGCATTTCCAGAATTTTTCATAGCCGCGCATGCAAGCTTCACATTCCCACCCCGGTAACGGATGAGGAGGTTCTTCGCCGTCTTTTTTGATGTTATATTCAGAAGCGCATTCGTTCTTTGTGCATTTGTAAAGCGTTTTGCCACTGGTTTGCACGCATGAGCTGCAGTGCCAACCATCACCTTCTTCAGGCGCATACAACGTAAAACCGATACATTCATTAAGCGCGCCTTGAGAATCGCGGTCATCACCAACATCTGAACCGAGAGCATCTACACAGCCGCCGGACGGTGCAAAACAGATGGAAGCCCAAGCAGGCGCCGCATATATTGTCAGCCCCAATAAACAGGCAGCAATATATAAATTTTTAAGCTTAAACATAGTAACCTCCTATTGCGCAATACACATGTATTTGAATCCAGTTTAACATAAACACAATATTAAATCAAGCCGGCTAATGTTAAATTTATGTTAAATTTTGTGGCGATTTTGTAATAAAAAAAGGCAAGACGTTTGCCTTGCCTTAAAATAACCGAAAGTTTGATTATTCAGCCGAATTTTCAGCCTTTTCTGCTTCAGCGGCAGCAGCTTTTTCAGCAGCCACGCGAGCCAAATCTTTAGCACCTTTAGCGTTAACATCGCGATCAACCAATTCAATGATGGCCATCGGTGCGCAGTCACCATAACGGAAACCGGCTTTCAACACACGGGTATAACCGCCGTTGCGATTTTTATAACGCTCAGCTAAAGTAGAGAATAACTTTGCCACAACTTCATTATCACGCAAGAAAGCGGCAGCCAGACGACGGCTGTTTAAATCGCCTTTTTTTGCAAAAGTAATCATGTTATCGGCAAAAGTTCTGAGCTCTTTGGCGCGAGTTAACGTGATTGTGATTTGTTCATGTGTTAACAAAGCGTTGGTTAAATTTGAAAACAATGCTTTTCTTTGACTGGTCGGCATATTAAATTTTCTATGTGCATCACCGTGTCTCATTTTATATATCCTTTCTTTAGCAGTGCTTTGCGCGGGCAAAGCGGGTAATAACAACGACTTCTACTACGGAAACGAATGCTCGCTCATACATAGAAATCACAAAATTCGTGCCTTTTTAACATACTTATTTGGCAAATGCAAGCAAATTCTTTATGCAAAGCAAAAATTATTTGATTAAGCCGAATTTCTTTTTGCCTTGGGCAATTTTGACAGCACCGTCAACCAAATCGGCCGTTGTAATGATGTAGTTTTCATCGCTGACCGGTTTGCCGTTGATTTTGAGACCGGCTTGCTTGATAAGGCGTCGTGCTTCGCCCTTGCTGGCAACAAAACCGATTTGCAAAAATGCGTCCAAAACGCCGATGCCGGCGGCTAAATCGGCATTTAAAGTCGGCAAATCATCGCCGGAAGTTCCTTGCTCAAAGGTTTTAACGGCTGTTTCTTGGGCGGCTTGAGCTGCTTCAATGCCACGACAAATTTTGGTGGCTTCAAAGGCTAAAATTTTCTTGGCTTCGTTAATTTCTTTATCTTGCAACTGCTCTAAACGGCGCACCTCGTCCATCGGCAAATCGGTGTAAATACGCAAGCACTTGCCGACTTCGGCATCGCCGATGTTGCGGAAATATTGATAATAGTCATAGGCCGGCAGTTTTTCTTCGTTAATCCATACCGCGTTACCTTCCGATTTGCCCATCTTTTTACCGTTTGAGTCGGTAATAATCGGGCTGGTAAATCCGAATAATTCGGTATCATAGCGACGGCGGCCAAGCTCGGTGCCGGAAGTAATGTTGCCCCATTGATCGGCGCCGGCAATTTGCGCGCGGCAACCGTATTTCTGCAACAAAACGCAGAAATCATAGCCTTGCAACAGCATATAGTTAAATTCCAAGAACGACATCGGTTGTTCGCGTTCCAAACGGCTTTTCACGCTGTCCATGGTCAACATGCGGTTAACCGAGTAGCAAGTGCCGATATCACGCAAAAACTCCAGATATTTGATATCCTTAAACCATTCCCAGTTATCAACCATTAACGCGTCGGTCGGACCGTCACCGAATTTTAAAAACTTTGAAAACGATTTTTTCAGTCCTTGGGCGTTGTGCGCCAAAGTGGCTTCATCTAAAAACGGGCGAAGTTTATCTTTACCCGACGGGTCGCCGATTCGCGCTGTGGCACCGCCAACCAGAGTAAGCGGCTTGTGGCCGCATTTTTGAAACCATCTGAGCATCATCAGCGGCACAATGTGGCCGACGTGCAAACTGTCACCGGTCGGATCAGAACCCAAATAGCCGACCGCCGGTTTGCCGGATTTTTCGCACTCGTAAAGATAAGCGTCAAAGCCGTCAATATTGGTGCATTGATTGTAAAAACCGCGCTCGTTCATGATATTTAAAAATTCCGATTTGAACTGTGACATTGTAAAACCTATATCCTTTCTTGATTATACCAAATTTTAACGTATACTATCATATTATTTGCTTATTGCAACAGGATTGTTTTTTAATGATTATAAAAAATATAAATGCGTTGGGTTTGTTTGGCGGTGCTTCGTTGAATGCGGTGGAATTGGCACTGATAAATACGGACGGCGTAGATGTGTATGACTATATGAAAACTGCTGTGGTGCCGTATCCGGAAAAATTGGCACTTGAAATAAGGACGATTCTCAATCGGCGCACACCTGATTATGCCGGTTTGGAAAAAGACGAGCAGGTGCAACAACTAAAAAATGCCGTCAGCCGTTTTTATGCTGATATAATTAAAGAATTTGCCACCGGAGAAACGGTTGATGTGATTGGCATTGACGGATTGACTATCGGTAATTCGCCGCAAAATCAATGCTCGTATCAGCTTGAAGACGGGCACATTGTGGCAGATGTTTTGCAAAGACAGGTAATTACACATTTTCACAAGGCGGATTTGCTGAGCGGCGGGCAGGCTTCACCGTTGGCGCCGATATTTTTCAGTGCACTGGGGCAAAACTGCGAAAAACCGGCTTTGTTTATTGATTTGGAAACCGTGTGCGGTTTGGTTTATGTGGGTGCGTCGGGAGAGCTGGTGGCGTTTGATGCGGCACCGGCACTGGCTTTGATTGAAGACTGGACTTTTCGCCATGCCAATATGCAGACCGATTATAACGGTCGTTTAGCAATTACCGGACAAGTGCATCCGCAAATTGTAGAAGCGATGTTGCACCATAAAATTTTGCAAAAGCAACCGCCTAAATCGCTGGATATGATGTGTTTTGCCGATAAGCGCGAACATTTGGAAGGGTTGTCGTTGGAAGACGGCGCAGCGACCGTAACCGCATTTGTGGCCGAGGCCATTTTTCAGGCGGCATTGGACTTTTTGCCGAAAATTCCGAGCCATATTTACGTGGGTGGGGAGGGGTTGAAAAATCCGTCGTTAATGCGTTTTTTGAAACAGAGTTTTGCCCCGCGAGAGATAAAAACGGTGAATGATTTGGTGCCGAATTTAAGGGCACTCGGCGCGTGTGTGACGGCGTATAATGCGGCGCGGCGATTGTATGCGTTGCCGATTACGTTTCCGAGCACAACCGGCGTGTCTGAGCCGATAACCGGAGGAGAATTTTATGAAAAAAGCTGAGCAAATGACTTTGGAAGTTAGAGATTTATGCAAAAATTACGGTTTGATTAAAGCGTCCGACCATATCAATTTGGCGGCGCACAAGGGCGACATTATTGCGCTTTTGGGACCAAACGGCGCCGGTAAATCAACGCTGATGAACATGATTGCCGGTTTTTTGGCTCCAAGCTCGGGACAAATTTTTGTGATGGGTAAAGATATTGCGCAAAACGCTTTGTATGCCAAACAACAAATCGGTTTTTTGCCGGAAGGGGCGCCGTTGTATCCGGATTTGAGTGTTAAAATGTTTTTGCAATATATGGCCGAACTGCGCGGTGCCGATAAAGCGCAAATGCAATCGGCCGCCGATACGGCCAACATCAACGAAGTGATGAACCAAAAAATAGAAACTCTTTCCAAAGGCTATTTGCGGCGGGTCGGTTTTGCACAAAGTATTTTAAGCAATCCGCCGATTTTGCTGCTTGACGAGCCGACGGACGGGCTGGACCCGAACCAAAAAACGTATATGCGCGGCTTAATTAAGCAAATGGCCAAAGACAAAACCATTATTATTTCAACCCATTTACTGGAAGAAGCGGAAACGGTTTGTAATCGGATAGTGCTACTGGATAAGGGACAGATTAAAGCCGACGGCACCTTAAAACAAGTGCTTAAAACCGCAAAAGCCGATGACTTGGCGGCGGTATTTGCAAAGTTGACGCATAAGGAGAATTAAGATGTCAAAACTGTGGATTGTGACCAAAAATGAACTGATGCGCTATTTTGTATCACCTTTGGCATATATTTATTTGCTCAGTTTTTTGCTTTTGAACGGTTCGTTTGCCGTTTATTTCGGCGACTTTTTTAACCGCGGGCAAGCCGATTTATTGCCGATGTTTGAATTTCAGCCGTGGCTGTTTTTGTTGTTTATTCCGGGGATTGCCATGCGTTTGTGGGCCGAGGAGTTTCGCCAAAAGACCGTGGTGCAGATTGTAACTCAGCCGGTGGCCATTCGCACTCTGGTGTTGGGTAAGTTTTTTGCCGCATGGTTGTTTTGCGGCTTGGCGCTGGTGCTGACTTTTCCGTTTTGGATTACGGTTAATATTTTAGGCACGCCGGATAACGGTGTGATTGCGCTCGGCTATGTGGCCGGATTTGTTCTGGCCGGATGTATGTTGGCTATTTCGCAAACTATGTCGGCGCTGACCAAAAATCAGGTCATTGCGCTGGTTTTGGCGGTAATTGCCAATTTGTTGTTTTTTTGGAGCGGCATAGAATATGTGCTGTCATTTTGCCGCTTATTTTTGCCGGACGGCATTATTGACGTGATTGCCTCGTTCAGCTTTTTGAGCCACTTTAATACTTTAACGCGCGGTTTACTTGAAGCGCGCGATGTAATTTTCTTTTTATCGGTGTTGCTGTTTTTTAACTTTACGACAATTTTGATTATTAACTTTAAGACCGCCGGCACATCGGGGTGGTTAAAATCTACCGGACGCAGCTATTACATTGCGGCTTGGCTGATGCTATTGCTGGGCTTTTTCGGAGTGAATATTTTAGCCAATACTTTTGCCCGACGCTGGCAATATGATGCGACGCAAGATAAAATTTGGACACTGACATCAAGCACGCATGATGTGTTGAGCCGTTTGCCGGAGCCGGTGTTGGCAAAGCTGTATTTTACACCCGAGTTGGAACAGCGCAATCCGAATTTGCGCCAAATGTTTGACAATGTGCGAATTTTGTTGCAAAAATATAAAGATGCGGCAAACGGCAAATTTGAATATAAAGTTTATTATCCGAAGTTTTTGAGCGAGCAGGAAGATTTGGCCTTAGCGGCCGGAGTGCAGGCGGTGCCGCTGATTGATATTAACCAAAATGCGCTGTTTGGACTGACTTTGGAAGATACGTTGCAAAATAAGGCGGTTATTCCGTTTTTTGCCCATGACCGGCAAGGGGCTTTGGAACAGGATATTACCCAAAAAATATATCAGATGCACCGTGTTAAGAAAAATTTGGGCGTTTTAACCGATGTGCCGCTGTTTGGTTCTACGGAAAATGATGGCACTTATGTGCGTGATGCGTGGCAGATTGTTGAGGTTTTGCAACAAGGCTATAATGTGTTTAATATTATTCGGCCTGAAGATTTTGAGCATCCGATGGACGCACTGCTGTTGTTTGTGCCGCGGCATTTGTCGCCGGAAATGATTGAACGTATTAAAGATTATTCACGACAGGGCGGTAAAATTGTGGCCGTATTGGATCCGGCTAATGAAACATCGCGGCTTTACAGCTATGAAAATAAACCGTTGGAGCCGACCGATTTGGGCGATTTGGAACAATTTTGGGGAATTAAATTTTATCGCGATTATGTGGTGGCCGATTTGCAAAATTCCATTACGGTAGACGCAACGATAAATTATAATTCTAATCCGGTATTTGCGCAAGATGTGATACAGTTTAAACTGCCTAAACAAGATATGAATCCGAACCATCCGGTTACGCAGCATTTGCAAGAGCTAATGATGGCATCGGCGTCAATTATTATGCCGGATCCTGAGGCTTATCGCCAAAAAACAATCAGCTTTGAGCCGTTGCTGAAAGCCGGCGATATTTCATCGGTGATGACCTCTAAAGTGGTGCTTGACGGGCTTAATCCGCAAAAAATTTTACAATATTTTGAGCCCGATGATAATCCGAAAATTTTAGCCGCTGAAGTTTTCGGGTTAACCCGTGATAATCCGTTTGAGCTGATAGTCATCGGCGATGCGGATTTCTTATATGATTCGTTTTGGGCTGATCAACAAAAGTTTTTGACTCAATCATATCGCAGAGAAAGCTTTGATAACGCTAATTTTTTGCTGAATGCACTGGACTATTTGACTTATGAACAAACACTGCTCGGTTTGCGCGGCAAACGTGAAACACCGCGGCGCTTTAATGATATAGAAAAAATGCGACGCCTTAATGCCATGCATTTTAAGCAGCAGGAAAGTGCAATTTTTGATGAAATTGATTTGGCAAAACGGGCTTTGCAAGAAGTTTGGAGCAAAAAAAATTTTGAGGAACGGGAAAACTTTACCGCCGATGAACTGGCGGCATTAACCAAAGTCAGAAAGCATTTAGACGAATTGCGCCGGCAACTAAGTGAGGCACGCTATGCCGCATTTAAGGATATTAAAACCGTAGCAGACAAAGTAACGTTGTTTAATGTGGTATTGGTGCCGGCCGTAATGACGGTTCTGATTTTGCTTTTATATATATATCGGCGGCGGCAACTGCGTTGCAAATGGCAGGGATTCGGATTTAAATTTGACAGACAACTGCAAAAGTTAGCCGCAATTTGCGGTTTGCTTTTGGCGCTGAGTGTTTTATGCGTTTATATCAGCAATCGCAGTGCGGTGGATGCTTATGAAAATAAGCCGGTATTTCCGAAGGTAAGTGAGCAAATCAATGAGATAAACCGCATTGTGTTGAAAAATCATCAAGCCACGCTGACTTTTGTGCGGCAGGACGGTTTATGGCAGTTGCAGGAATATCCGGAACTGCCGGTATATCAAGAGCGTATACGGCGCTTGCTGACCACAATATCCGAGGCCACATATTTTGTGCGCAAATCGGATAAGGCTGAAAATTTGGCGATGTTTAATTTAAGCCCGATAGAAGATAAAAATTCTAAGGCGGTGCTGGTCAGTTTGCAAAATGATGATGCGGTGATTGACAGCTTTTATTTGGGCGACATCAATGTTGATTTGGGGCGTGGGGCCATGGCGGCCTATGTGCGCTTTGCCGATAAGTTTCAGGTTTGGGAAATCAGAGCCGATTTTGTGGATATGAGCTTGGATAAAAATAATTGGACATACAGCACTTTGTGGAATTTGCGCTATGGCCGGATATATGCGGCTGATGATACCGAAAAAGCCCAGCAAAAAGCAATGATTTTACTTAAAGAAATGCTGAATACGCCGTTTTTGCAAGTGACGGATAAACCGCAAGGCGAGCCGATTGAAAAACTAGCGCTTAATGTGGAAGAAGGTAATAAAGTGACTATTTCTTTTTATAAGCAAGACGATAAAATATATGCGGCGTATGATTTTGATGAAAATAATCAAAATCGCCATTTGCAGCTGGTGGCAAAGTATTTGACAGACAAAGCGGTGGAAATAGCCCCGACAAGATGGGAGAAGATTTTATATGTGCTTAAACAATAAAAACCTGAAAAAACAAGCGGCGGCAGCAAGTGTCGGCACGGCCGTAATTTTAAGCATTATCAAAGCAGGTGCGGTGCTTTATACCGGTTCACTGTCGGTGTTAAGCTCTATGATTGACAGCCTGTCTGATGTGCTGTCCTCATTGATAACTTTTGTTGCCGTAAAATTTTCCGACAAGCCGTTGACCGATCGGCACCGCTACGGCTATGGCAAAATAGAATGTGTCAGTGCTCTGTTACAAGCGGCTTTTATTGCCGGTTCGGCCGCATTCATTTTATATGACGGTATAAAGCGTTTTGCCAATCCGGCACCGATGCGACAAACCGTTTCGGGTATAGTGATTATGGTCATCAGTTTAATTTTAACACTTATGCTGATTGGCTTTCAAAAATATGTGGTTAAAAAAACACAATCCAAAGCAATCGCCGCCGACAGTGCGCATTATGTGGTTGATGTTTTGAGCAATTTGGCGGTTATTTTATCATTAGCGGTGGTGCATATTTGGCATATTGAATGGTTTGATGTGGTAACGGCGTTGCTGATTGCCGTCTATTTGATTTTTAATGCTTATGGTATAACGGCCGATGCTTTAGAAGAAATTACCGATACTGAAGTTGATGTGGCAATTAAAGACGAAATTTTGGCTTTGGTGCAAAAAACAGACGGGGTTTTAGGGTGTCACGATTTCAGAAGCCGCGTTTCCGGTGCGCGAATGTTTATTGAGTTGCATTTGGAAATGGACGGTAATGCAACATTGTTTACCGCGCATGAAATATCGGATAAGGTGGAGCAGTTGATTACGGATCGGTTTCCGCAGGCACAGGTAATTATTCATCAAGATCCGCACGGTATTGAGGAATACAGATTAGACCATCAAATTAACGGTCACTACGACGAACATTCTTTTTAAGCGGTAAATTCAAAGTAAAAACGGAGCCTTGTCCCGGCTTGCTTTTGACGCTGATTTCTCCTTTGGCTTTGGTGGTTAAACTGCGGACAATAGCCAGCCCCAAACCGGAGCTTTTGTTTTTGGCATCGCCCGAATAAAACGGTTCAAAAATATGTTTTATTTTTTCTTCGGAAATGCCGATACCGGTGTCAATGATATTGATTTCGGCCATATTATGATGTTTTTGGCCGCTGATGGTTAAAGTGCCGCCTTGAGGCATGGCTTTAATGGCATTTTGCAAAAGGTTGAGGATAATCATTTTAAAATCGGCTTCGTTGCCGGTAAATATCAACTTATTATCTATTTGCGTGATAACTTCAATACCGCGCCGTTTGGCGTCATAATCTATCATTATGGTCATATCATTGATGGCGTCGGCAAGGTTAATATCGGAAATGTCATTTTCGGCATATTGGGCTAAGCGTAAAAGTTGTTCCGGTGTGCGCACGGCTTCAACCAACTGCTGATGTGCCATGGTTAGATATTTCTTTGGCGCATCCGATGCCGGCATATCACGATATTCGTTTTCAAGCAAACCTTCTAAAATGATGCGCACCGCACCTAAGCTGTTTTTAAGCTCATGCGCTACCGAAGTGGACAAGAAAGCCAGAGACGAAACTTTTTGTTGATGCGAAAACTGCACGTCATTGCTTAAATCGTGCAACGCTTCAACGATATAATCATTGGTGTGGGTGCGACCATAGCGCAGGCTGGTGGCATTAACATAAAGCGGGGTGGCCCCGACTTCGTGAATGGTGTGCAAAAAATCACCTTTATGTTTTAAGCTGAGCAACGGACAATTATATTTGCTCGGCGAACACGGTGCCTCGGGATTGCCGTAAGCGGCATGGCATTTTTGCCCGATGCACGATTTTTTGATGTTAAGCAAATGATAAAATGCCTTATTAGCCATAATAACATTATAATCTTTATCAATCACACGGATTCCGTCAGGGATTGTATCTATCAGTTGCTGTAAAAATTGCTCGCGGTGCTGAATGTCTTTAATGTTGTTTTCGGTGGTTTCCAACATATTATTAAAAGCCTCACTTAAAATATCAAATTCATCACGCCAAAGGCTGTGCGGTCTTAAGTTAACGCGATCGGAATAGTTACCCTCTGATACTGCTTGGCTGATGGCGGTTAAACGCTCTATCGGGTGAATAACCCAGCGGTTAAGCAGTAAAATAATCAGGCTGATACACAAAACGACGGCAAAAAGGCATAACAGCACAATTTTAATACCGGTGGCCAACGCTTCACGATTGTCTTTATAATTGCGGCGCAGCTCGTCGTTCAGCTGCTTTTCACGCGATAATTGTTGACGCGTATCGGTAACATTTTGCAAAAAATTTGCCCAGCTTGATTGTTGCATCAGTTGCGGATATGCTTCACCGATTTCGGCTAATTTACTTTGCAGGTTGAGGTTGTCATTTAATAATTGCACCACATATTTATTACGCAGATATACGGAATAGCGGTTGTCTTGCAGTTGCTGTGAATAATAGCTCATGAACAGTGTTAAAAAAATGCCGATGAGAATAAATAAAAAGACAATCAAGCTGTATAAAATTTTTTTATTAACACTGACAAACATTCGCAAATTCCTTTATTTAATAAACGTTGCGCAACTCGGGCAAAAAATCGGTTTTGGTCATTTTATAATATGAAAAGGTAAAATCTATCAAACCAGCGATGTTGGGCAAATTGCTGTCTTGCATCATGTGTGAAACAATTTGCGGACCATATGGCGGATATTTCATGCTACGGCTGATTTTGCGGGCTGCACGCACATAGTCATAATTTATATGTGAATTGATTTTGAGCGCTTTATCGGCAACGCACTCTTCCAAATCGGCATATATTTTGTAACGATACTGAGCGTCAGGATCATCAAGTGGTTTCATGCCCTGATCCTCATACCAAACTTCTGATAAATATAAATCATTGGCTTGCAGGGCTAATCGTGAAGAACCCCAATCCGAATATATGCCGGCGCTGACGACCATAATGGACGGCGGCACTTGGTCTACTTTTTCCAATAGGGCGCGTAATAAAAGATGAGCGCGCGTTTGCTGCTCTTTTTCACGAATAAAAACATCATATTTGGTGGCGTATTTTTCTAAAAGCGCCAAATCGGCCGATGATGCCGTTGCCCCTTTCTTTAAGTGTCCTTGCATTTCTTCCAGCGGTGCGCGTTCGGCCAAGATGGCTTCATTAACTTTCAGCACCAGCGGTAACATAATGCGAATAAATGTGCGATGCTTATCGTGACTGTCGGGCACTTCTTTCCAGTCATTCGGTAGGCGGCGCAAATATATGCGCGGGATTTGCGCTTTGACCTTGGTGTAGTCATCATAATCATATTGCTTAAACAGGTCTTCCACTTCGGCGGTGGTGGCTGATTGCACAATAATGGCTCCGTTCTGCTTTTGTAACCGCATGGCGTGCGCCGAGGCAGAATACAGACAAAAAAACAGCAGCGCAACTATCAGTTTTTTCATTTAAGCCTCCACCATTTGCACGGTTTGAATTTGCGGCAAATATTTTTTCAGAGCGGCGGCAATCACATTATTTAGCGTATTTTGCGCATAAGGACAGCCGGCACAGTGACCGGTAAATTGAATTTGCACCACGGTGTTTTCCGCGGTTATAAGGCGAATATTGCCGTTATCGCGCATCAGTGTCGGGCGAATAAACGAGTCGGCCAGTGCTTCAATTTGCTGTGGCAAAGCAAGGTTGGATTCGCCTATTGCCGGTATTGGCGCTATAGCCATATAATCATCAATTTCGGCCAAAACAAGAGCAACAACATCATCGCGCGCGGCAAAAGGCGCGTATTGAATGCCGATAAGATTATCGGCAATTAAACAGCGTGTAACCCCGTTTATATCAAGCAACCGGCGTGCCAAAATATTTTGCGGCAAATTTTGCGGTGTGGCGGCAATAAAATTCGGAGCCGTTGTTAAAGTTTGCGGCAGATAAAAATTAACCAGATTAAGGGCGTCAAGATGTTCAATTTTAATCGGCATCGGCGGTGTCCTCGGTTAAATTACAAATTTTTTCAAGCGCGGACAAGGCGCGCGCCAAAAAATAATTTTGCGCCAATAAATGATTTGGTGCAGTCAGACTTTGCGGATTGCCGTTACGCACATAAAACGGCGAAAATTCGGCCGCCTGTTGTAACGAAGACAGCAGATAAGTCCAATCCTCATAGGCATTCGCAACTAAAATAGCCTTTTTGTAATCGTTGCCGAGCGCTTTGCACATTTGCCACAAAGCAAAGGCATAGCCGCGATTATAATAAAATACATCATCGGCTTTGCAATCAAACCAATCACCGACGTGTTCACGCCAATAAGATTCACTCTTGGCAATATTTTTTTTAAGCTTACGGCTGAGCACGGTCAAAATTTTAGGTAAATCAGCCGATGAGGGCACAAATTTTTGCCGCAGATTAAATTTGTTCAGGCTTTTGGCGGCTTTGCGGTATTGGGTATTGGCAGACGGCGCCAAGCCAAAGCCGTCTTGTTTGGATTGCAACCAAACATACGGCGAATAACTGAGCAATTTATGGGCTTTTTGTAAATCTTCACGCTGTGTTTCGCTGATATTTTGTATTTGCTTTAAGGCCGCATTTACATCACGGGCGGCGCTGATAATGCCGATTTGGAAGTTTGGCATATTATCAAGAATGGCGGCCGGAAAAATAAACGGCAGATTCGCCATCCACATTTTGTCGTCAACTTCGCGGCGAATTAAAAACGCGGCACAATCGGCGGTTTGGCTGATTTCGCTAACATCTTTCGGAATTGTATAAACGCGTGATGTATCTATTTTTTCGCTGATTTTGCTACCCAAGAGGTAATAAACGACCAAAAAAGTGAGGCCGCAATACAAAAGGCTTTTCCATGTGTCGGATATAAACTGTGTTAAATGGCCGATTTTGTGCCAAATTCGGCGACCGTAATCAGCAGTTTTGTGCCACGAAAAGTCGCTCAGTTTTTGCCAAGCCTTTTGCAGATATTTTTTAGCGCTGTGGCGCAAACAAAATTTGCCGCGAATAGCGTTTTGAAAAGTTGTTTTTTTTGTTTGCGAAATGTCGCTTTTAGGCGCTTTTTTTGCCATATTTCTGCCTTCCTGCCCGAATAATTTGCCAAATGTCAACCACACCGCATATTTTAGCAAGCGTCAAAAAAATTGCAAGCGCAAAGATACCGGCGCCGGCCAAAACACCGAAAGTGTTAAGATAATCGGTCAAATATTGCGGAAAATAAAATTGCATAACCTGCAAATATTCATGCACACCGACACCCATAATTACGGTGACCGAGAAAATTTTGAGCATTTTTATCAACAGCGGCTTTTGAAATTGCCAATAGTCGCGCTTTTTTAGGCCGGCAACGTATTGACCGAGCGAAACAAAGGCGGCGATGGTGGTGGCCATGGCAATGCCGACGTGGCCGAAGAAACGCATTAAAATGAGGTTGAAAGTTAAATTGGTGACAAATACCCAAAAGCTGTATTTAACCGGCGTTATCGTATCGCCGCGGGCAAAAAAGTTCGGCATTAAGGCTTTTGTCATCACATAACACGGCAGGCCGACCGAATAAGCAATAACCGCCCATGCGGTTTGTGAGGCGTCGCTCAACGAAAACTGGCCGTGACGGAATAAGAAAACAACAATCGGCTGTGCCAAAACAATCAGCAATGCCGCCGCCGGCAAAGACAGCAACAGGCCATACTCTACGGCTTTATCCTGTGTTTGGCGTGCATTATCAATATCGCCGGCTTTAAGTGCCTTGGATAAGAGCGGTAAGAGCGCCACGCTGATGGCGGCACCGACTACGCCGAGCGGCAGTTGTTGCAAGCGATTGGCGTAATACAGCCATGAAAGAGCGCCCGAGCCGACCAGCGATACCAAAATGGTGTCAACCGCCATATTGATTTGATAAATGCCGGCACCGACTACTCCCGGCGCGATTCGCTTAAACAGAGTGTGAATTTCGGGATTTTTCATGATTTTGAAAATATGCAGATAGGGGTGGATTTTAACGCCGATACGGTGCAGAAAAAACGCCAACCACAAAACTTCTAACACACCGGCGATGGTAATGCCGAGGGCAATGCCGTGTGCCGTGCTTGGCAAAAACGGCGGCAGAGTAAAGGCGGCAACAATCATGGTGATGTTCAAAATAATCGGTGCGGCGGCCGGTGCGGCAAATTTTTCAAACGAATTTAAAATGCCGCCCTGAAACGACACAATGGAAATGAGCAGTAAAAACGGAAACGTAATGCGGCAAAGTTGCACGGCAAGCGCCATTTTTTCCGGATTGTCATGAAAACCCGGAGCCAAAACCGCTACCACATAAGGCATCAGCAGTTCAAAGAACAACACAAACAGTCCGACAATGGAGGTTAAAACGGCAATCGCTTGCGCCGCAAAAAAGATGGATTTTTTCTTGCCATCAGCGACTAATTTTTGCGAAAACAGCGGCACAAAAGCGCTGGTGAAAGCGCCTTCGGCAAACAAACTGCGAAACAAATTCGGCAATTTAAAGGAAACGACAAATGCGTCGGCCATGGCACTTGCGCCTAAAAAATAGGCCAAGACCATGTCACGCAAAAAACCGGTGACGCGGCTGACCAAAGTTAATCCGCCAAATGTGGCAACAGATTTGAATAATGACATATTTTTTCGTTCCTTTGTTTTTGTTTGGGCAAGGCCATAAGCATTGTCGCTCGCTTTGTGATACTACGTGACATGTCAGTATTCTATAATGTCATCGCTCCACGCTCAGCGTGGATAAGCGATCTACAAATTATTTTAATTCGTAGATGCCTTACCTCGGTCGTTTCACTCCCTCAGGGCATGACATTTAGAATAATTCGTAGATGCCTTACCTCGGTCGTTTCACTCCCTCAGGGCATGACACATAGAGCGCTGGCGCGCCATGTGAGTTTAGCCACTTTTTAGCGATTCTATCCGATTTTTGCTTTTTGTATAATAAAAAGATTGATTTTCTCACAAATAATTATTATATGTGCAAAAAATACTTGACAAAACAAATCGTTTATGTTAAAGTTAGACAAAAGATAGAAAATTTTGTGGAGAATTGAGATGGTAGATAGACTCAAGAATGCAGTGAATCATTATAGTAATCGCGTTACTGCGGCTCTAGCCAAGAAGAAATATAATGAAGATGGATATGATCCGGAAAAGGATATGTATTATAGTGGAGCTATGGCTGTATTAACAGAAAACCGTCGGGCTCATCTTGTTAGGGCAAAAGGTGTGGATAATCTAGATGTAAGTTATGCTGAGGCAAAAAAGGCTGCTGAAAAAGTTTTGGCCGATGAATATGCTCGTTTGAAGAAAGAAGATAATGTAGCGGTGCGTGAAGATTCCGGTGCGCGTCCGAGTGATTTGACAAAGAAATATAATAACGAAATGGCGCACGGTAAGGACGTTAATGTTTTGGCACCTGAGCCGCTTAAGGAAACCATTGTAGAAAACACGCGTGCGGTTTTGACCGGCGACCAACCGATGGTTTTTGACAAAGAAATTGCCGGCAAGCTGTTTGAGTATGTTAATGGTCGTCCGGCTAGTCACTTGGATTTGTTGAAAATGAGAGTCAATGCGGAAAATAGTGAAAAAATGTATGCCGCGCATGGCTCTTCGGTTAGCCGCGTGACAGCAGAGGTTAATAAAGCGGTTAGAGATTTGGCTCAGCCGAAGCAAAAAGATACCAACTATGTTGCCAGAGCGCAAGATGCTGCTCGCGGCAAATAAAAAGAGTTTTTGAAAACCTCCTTGGAAACTCCTCGCTTGCGGGGAGTTTTTTTTGTTTATGAAACGGGGATTTTGCTTGAGTCGGTGCGGTTTTTCGGCTATTTTATGCCATATTTGTAATGATTTGAGGATAAAATGACAGATTTATTTGAACCGGTGGCAAGCACTTCTACTGCGCCGAGCCAAAATGAATATTCGGCGCGCGATATTGAGGTTTTGGAAGGGTTGGAACCGGTGCGGCACCGGCCGGGAATGTATATCGGCGGCACCGACGCCCAAGCCATGCACCATTTGGTGGCCGAAATTTTGGATAACTCCATGGACGAGGCAGTGGCCGGCTTTGCCAACCATATTGACGTGACCATGAACGCCGACGGCTCGGTAACCGTTACCGATAACGGGCGCGGTATTCCGGTGGACGACCACCCGAAATATCCGGGAACTTCGGCGCTGGAGGTGATTTTAACCACGCTTCACTCGGGCGGCAAATTCGGTGGCGGCGCTTATAAAGTTTCCGGCGGTTTGCACGGCGTCGGCTTGTCGGTGGTCAATGCGCTTTCCGAAATTTTAACGGTGGAAGTCGCGCGCGATAAAAAGCTTTATCGCCAAGTGTATATGCGCGGTAAACCGCAAACCAAACTGGAATTTGTCGGTAATTGCCCGAACCGCCGCGGCACCTCAATTACCTTTAAGCCGGACGCGGAAATTTTTGAGGGCAACAATACCTTTGTGCCAAACCGCATATATCGTATGGCACGCTCTAAGGCATTTTTGTTTAAGGGCGTGAAAATCAATTGGCAATGTGCGCCGGAACTGTTGAGCGAGGGCGATTCCACACCGCTGAGCGCCGAGCTGAATTTTCCGAACGGCGTGGCCGATTTTTTGAATATGCAAATCGGCGAACGCGGCACGGTTAACCGCGCACCATTTACCGGTGAACAGGAAATGGCCGATAATGAAGGGCGTGTGGAATGGGCAATTACGTGGCCGCTGGATGAAAATGGCTTTTCGTATTCTTATTGCAATACGGTATTGACGCCGGCCGGCGGCACTCATGAAGCCGGTTTTCGTTCGGCACTGTTGCGCGGTCTTAAAGAATATGGTGATATGGCCGGCTATAAAAAAGTGGCAGCGGCAACGGCCGAAGATTTTTTAAGCGACGCTTGCCTGATGCTTTCGGTGTTTATTACCGACCCGCAGTTTCAGGGCCAAACCAAAGACAAATTGACCTCTACCAAAGCCACAAAATTGGTGGAAACAGCGGTTAAAGATTCGTTTGATCACTGGCTGTCAAGTGATGTGGAAAATGCCAAGGCGTTGCTGGAATATGTGATTGACCGTGCCGAGTTGCGCAAAAAGAAAAAAGAAGAAAAGGTGCAAAATCGGAAATCACCAACCAAAAAATTGCGCTTGCCGGGCAAACTGGCCGATTGTTCGCAGGCGGCGGCCGAAAACACCGAAATATTTATTGTGGAGGGAGATTCGGCCGGCGGTTCGGCCAAACAGGGACGTGACCGCGTGACCCAAGCTATTTTGCCTTTGCGCGGCAAGATTTTGAACGTGGCCAGTGCGTCGGTGGAACGTATCGGGCAAAATCAGGAAATTAAGGACATGATTGAGGCGCTTGGTTGCGGCGTGAAAGATGACTACAAAGAAGATAATTTGCGCTATGAAAAAATCATTATCATGACCGATGCCGATGTGGACGGTGCGCACATTACCTCGCTTTTGATGACGTTTTTCTATCAACACATGCCAAAGCTGATTGAAAACGGACACTTGTTTATTGCCACGCCGCCGCTGTATAAAATTGTGGCCGGCGGCAAAAACTATTATGCGCTTGACGATGAAGAAAAGGACAAGATTTTGGCCAAAGTTTGCAAGGGCAACACCAAGCCGGATATCAGCCGATTCAAAGGTTTGGGTGAGATGAGTCCGACGCAGCTGCGCGAAACCACCATGGATAAAAACAACCGTATTTTGCTACGTGTGATGATTCCGAGCACCACCACTGACGAGGGACGTGCCGAAGATTTTGAAACGCGTCGGCAGGTGGAACGGCTGATGGGCAAAGATCCGGAACAGCGTTTTCGTTTTATTATAGAACGCGCCAAGTTCGTGGATAATTTGGATATATAAAAAGAACAGGCGGTGCCGTCAAGACACCACCCGTTCCCGCTTTCAACTTTCTTTATAATAATATATCGGTTTTGCGGCGGCAACTATTGTGACGTCATCGCTGCAACAAAAAAAGCCATCTCTTTTAAGAGACAGCTGGAGACTGAAAACCCACTACATAGAAATGGTGCGGTATATTGACCGCAACGGTTTATTTTACCGCTCTCCAGCCAACGCTGAAAAGCCGATAAAAGTTTAACGTCTTTTATCTTTGACGCTATGTAAGGAGGGTTTTCAGACCTCCGGCAGACCTCTCTGCCTGAGAATTTTATAAAACAAAAATCGCCAAATGTCTAGTGAAAAAAATTTGAAGATGCCTAATCCACGCAGAGCGTGGAGGCATGACTTATTCAACGCTGGCATGCGCTATCGTTAAACAAATGAAAAAATAATAATCTGTATGCTAGATTTTTAAATTTTTCAAAAACTTACCGATGGCCGTGTTGATACGCACACCGTCTTTCGGTGTAACTTTTATCAGACCGAACAGGCGCGGCTTGATTTTGCTGAAATCAATCGGCGCAAAAGTAGCCGGATTGGTCGTTAAAACTTTATAGGCACCGTCTATATCTTTTTGTGCCACGCGGAAATAGTTGCTGATCAGGCGGTCGGCATCTACCGGAAAATTGCGCTCTTGCAGCGCCTGAGTGAATTTGCGCTGGCGTTCTTTGCGCGCCAAATATTCTTCATACATTATTTTTTTGACATGTGCTTCACGATATTTGACCAACTTTGCCTGATATGAGAGCTCGCAACTTTCCATATCAATCAAAATTTCAACATACGAAATGACGGCCAACTGCAAATCTTGATTGGTCAGCTTTTCGGCAAAATTGAGAAATTCTTCATCTGTTGAGGCCGGCGAAAAAGTGCCGATTTCTTGCGGGAACATGCGACACAGCAAAAGCCATCCGTTAATAAGGTCTTCGGACAAAATACGGCCGATGCTCGGTTTATAATTAGGGTATAGTGCGTCAATTTTAAATTCGCAGATAAATTTGTGATGTAATTTTTCAACCGAAAGTTTATTAACCGAGGACTGAAAATTTAGAAAAGCCTGCGCCAATTCGGATTCATCGGTGCCTAAATTCGGTTGATTTTCTTGCTCTATGGCCGCTTCTTTAGCGGCGGCAATGGATTCGGCAATATCGGCATCAAGTTCACCCGAAACCGCTTGATTGATTTTTTGCCCTTCCGGACTTAAACTTTTGAACGCCGCCTCAAGATCATCATCGTCATCATCGTCGTCATCATCATCGGCGTTTTGCGCGGCAGAATCATTTGGTTCGTCGTCAAGCTTGGTGTTGATAAAGTTATTCAACAATTTTTCAAAATCATCATCGTCATCCAAAATGTCTTTTTTTTCGGCCATGCAGATTTCCTTTCAACTGCCGCAATAGAGGCTTGCATTTTTTCAGAATTATTATACAGTTTAATTGATAATATATATTTAATAAAGAAGAAAATAATGCAAGAGGAAAATAAAATTTTTAGCGTGACGGCCGAAGACGGGGTTAAAAAAGAGCGTTTGGATAAGTTTTTGGCTGAGCGCTTGCCGGAAATGTCGCGTGCGCAAATTCAACGTTTGATTACATCGGGGTGTGTGGAAAGTGACGATGTGCTGATTGTGGACAATGCGCATAAAGTAAAAGCCGGTGATGTTTTTCAAATTGTTGTGCCGCCGGCAGTTGAGGCCGAGCCGGCAGCCGAAGATATTCCTCTTAATATTGTTTATGAAGATGACGATTTATTGGTGGTTAATAAACCGGCCGGTATGACGGTGCATCCGGCAGCAGGCGTTTATAGCGGCACGCTTGTCAATGCCTTGCTTTTTTATTGTCGCGATAAACTGTCGGGTATCGGTGGTGTGAAAAGGCCGGGGATTGTGCACCGCATAGATAAGGAAACCAGCGGTTTGTTGGTGGTGGCAAAAAACGATATGGCACACAAAAATTTAAGCGAGCAATTTGCCGAACATTCCATTGAGCGCACGTATCAGGCGATTGTTTACGGTGTGCCGCAACCATTAAGCGGAACCATAGAAGGCAACATCGGGCGCAGCGCCAGTGACCGCAAAAAAATGGCGTTGGTGGAAAGCGGCGGTAAAGCAGCCGTGACGCATTATCAGACATTGCAGGCTTTCGGACGAGCGGTTGCATTGGTGCAATGTCGCCTAGAAACTGGGCGCACACACCAAATCAGAGTGCATTTGAGCAGTCGCGGACATGCTTTGGTCGGCGATAAGGTTTATGTGAAAAATAAAAAATCGGAATTGATGTTGCCGGAACCACTTAAAAGCGAGGTCAATCATTTTGCGCGTCAGGCCTTGCATGCCAAAAGTTTGGGCTTTGTTCATCCACGCAGCAAACAATGGTTGCAGTTCGATTCGCAATTGCCGGCAGATATGCAAAATCTGCTTGCGCTTTTGGCCGATAATTAAGTTGCCATATACAATATCTTATTTATAAATACATACAAATTTATGGGTTGAAAGAATGTTTTGTCGTGCATAATATACACCTTGGTCAAAAACAAGGAGGCTGTTATGCAAAAAGAGACAACTTTCAATGGACTTGACTTTTCGCCGGAAGTAAATTTGGCACGCTATTTGCAAAGCATTCGCAAATATCCGATTTTATCACAACAGGAAGAATATGATTTGGCGGTTAAATATAAAGAAACCGGCGATAAAAATATTGCCTATCATTTAATAACATCGCATTTGCGCTTGGTGGTGAAAGTGGTGGCGCAATATAAAGGCTATGGTTTATCCGCGGCCGAAATGATTGCCGAGGGTAACATCGGGCTGATGTATGCCGTGGACCGCTTTGAGCCGGATAAAGGTTTTCGCTTTTCAACCTATGCGCTGTGGTGGATTAAAGCTTCGGTGCAAAAATATATCTTAAATTCGTGGTCGCTGGTTAAACTAGGCACAACGGCGGCGCAGAAAAAGCTGTTTTTCAATTTGCGCAAAATCAAAAATCAACTCAATTTGACCGATGACCGCGAGCTTTCATCGGAAGTGTTGCAAAATATTGCGTCTTCGTTGGACGTGAGTGTGCAGGAAGTAACCGAAATGAATACGCGCTTAAAAGCACACGACGGCTCGCTGAACGCCGTTATTGACAGCGGCGATGGCGACAATTCTTCGGAATGGATGGATTTTATTTATGACACCAAACCTAATCAAGAGGAGCGCTTGGCCTATCGTGAAACCATCAATTATCGGCGTAATTTGTTTAATAAGGCCATAACGGTTCTAAATCCGCGCGAAAAGGATATTTTATATAAAAGGCGCCTCAGCGAACAAAATGTGACATTGGAAGATTTAAGCCAATATTATAATATTTCTAAAGAGCGGGTGCGGCAAATTGAGCTTAATTCAATTCGCAAAATTTCTAAAGCCATAGAGGTAATGCAATAAAAACACGCCCCACAGCAGGGGCGTGAACAGTGTTTTTAAATTTAAATGCAGTGTTTTTGAATTTAAATACGATGTATTTAAATTACAGTTCACCGGCGGCATAGCGCTTTGCCATATCGCACAGGCGAATGGCTTTAATTTTGTCGGCTTGACCGGCAGCACCAAAGGCAATATAACGTTCTTCGCAAACTTTTTGCATTTCTTCAATCGCCGGTTTGAGATATTTGCGCGGGTCAAATTCGCTCGGCTTTTCAGCAAAAATGCGGCGAATGGCACCGGTAATGGCCATACGTGAGTCGGTATCTACATTAACTTTGCGCACGCCGGATTTAATACCGCGCACGATTTCTTCCATCGGCACACCGTATGTTTGCGGAATTTGTCCGCCGTAAGCGTTAATCAGGTCCTGCAATTCTTGCGGAACCGAAGATGAACCGTGCATAACAAGGTGAGTATTTGGTAATTTGGCATGAATTTTTTCAATGACGTCAATAGCCAAAATTTCGCCGTCCGGCTTGCGGGTGAATTTATAAGCCCCGTGTGATGTGCCAACGGCAACCGCCAAGGCATCCAAATGGGTTAAACGCACAAATTCGGCAGCTTCGTCCGGATCGGTAACCAAGCGCTTGCGGTCTAGTTTACCTTCAGCACCGTGGCCGTCTTCTTTATCGGCTTTGCCGGTTTCAAGCGAGCCGATAACACCTAACTCACCTTCTACCGAAGCACCGACGGCGTGAGCACGGGCTACGACTTCTTGGGTGACGTGCACATTATATTCAAAAGAAGCCGGCGTTTTGCCGTCTGCTTCCAAAGAGCCGTCCATCATAACCGAAGAATAGCCGTTTACGATGGCTGATTGGCAAACATCAACACTGGCACCGTGGTCTTGGTGCAGACAAATCGGTAATTCCGGAAACATTTCAATTCCGGCTTCAATCATGTGGCGAATCATCGGATCACCGGCATATTTGCGTGCACCGGTAGATGTTTGAATAATCACCGGTGCATTAACCTTGCGGGCAGCTTGCAAAACGGCAAGAATTTGTTCCATATTGTTAATATTAAAAGCCGGCACGCCGTAATTGTTTTCGGCGGCGTGGTCAAGAATTTGACGCATAGAAACTAAAGGCATTTTTTTCTCCTTAAAAATTAAATTTTAATCTGGCTTCAATATAGGCAAATAGAATTTTTTTGCAAGCGAAATATATCATTTTTCACTGGACAGACGGTTTTTTATTTGCTATAAAATTTTCAGGCGCAGAAATGTGCTCGGAGGTCTGAAAACCTCGCATAAGCGTCGGTAAAGACGAACTTTACAGCTTTTCAGCGTTGGCTGGAGAGCGGTAGAATAGACCATTGCGGTTAATATACCGCACTATCTCTTATGTGTAGTTTTCAGTCTCCAGCTGTCTCTTAAAAGAGATGGCTTTTTTTATTATTATAAAGGACGTTCAAAAACCGTAATAGGTGGCCGCTCGCTGTAATGGCGGGCGGTTTTGCGTTTAATAAGTTTATCTTGATTGTTTTTCTTTATAATGCTATAAAAAAACTGCCAGTGGCTGAAACACTGGCAATTACTCTAAATCTGAAAGGGGTTAAACCGCAATTTTAACTCATTTCTAGAGTTAGAGTAGCATATTTAAGCTTGATTGTCAAGTTATTAAATATGTGCGGTTTTTCCCTTTTCCAATAAGAAAGGAAAAATAATGGTAATTAAGTTAATTATTGTTATTCGGAAAATCCGAGTTTTTTTATCTATAAAATGTAGGTAAAAGAAGGCCGCTCGCTGTTATGGCGGGCGGTTTTTTATTTATCCATATTTTGAATTTTATAAAAGTCGTAATACGCGCCACGTTTTTTGAGCAGTTCAATATGCGAACCTTCTTCAATGATTTTACCTTCAGCCATCACCACCAGCCGGTCCATTTCTTTTAAAGTGGACAGACGGTGGGCTATGGCAATGACGGTTTTGCCGCGCATCAGGTCTTTGAGAGATTTTTGAATGTAGCGTTCGCTTTCGCTATCCAGCGCCGAAGTGGCCTCGTCTAAAATCAAAATCGGGGCGTTTTTCAATATGGCGCGAGCGATGGCAATACGTTGGCGCTCACCGCCCGAAAGCATGACGCCACGCTCACCGACCTTGCTTTGATAACCGTTCGGCAGGGCGCGGATAAATTCGTCGGCATAGGCCATTTGAGCGGCTTTAATGACTTCCTCGTCCGAGGCATTTACGTTACCATAGCGAATATTTTCCATAATAGTGCGGTTAAACAAAGTTGTGTCTTGCGGAATGACGGCTATTTTAGAACGCAAACTTTCTTGTTGCACATCGGATATATTGGCACCGCCAACCGTAATTTTGCCGCTGTTAACATCATAATAGCGCACCAAAAGTTTTATCAATGTTGACTTACCGCTGCCGGAATGGCCGACCAAACCGACTTTTTCACCGGATTTGATGTGTAAATTAAAGTGATTAAACAGATTTTCTTTACGATTGTAATGAAAAGTAACGTTGTCATACTTTATGGCTTTGCCGCGCATTTTAATTTTGCCGGCATTTGGTTTATCTACAATCAAACACGGTTGATAAATCAGCTCTAAGCCGTCTTTAACCTGACCGTAAGCGCGTGAAAATTCGCCGGCTAACCAACCGAAACCATACATATCATGCACCATGCGGCTAATCAACGTGAAACAAAGCAACACACCTTCTAATGGCAAATCAAACTTAAACCAAAAGTAGAAAATCAGAGCAATATAGATAATGCGCATAACATCAAAACAACTGTTGCCGATCCAGTTATATACCGAATCTTTGCGGGTTTCCAATTGTTCGGCGCGCACGGCTTGGCGCAAACTGTGATAAAAATAGCGCTTTTCATAGAAATAGTTGGCAAAACTCTTTAACAAATCGCTGTTAGTAACCGTATCAATAAAAATGCCTTCGGTTTCGGTCATCAGTCGGGCGCGAGAATAGGCGTATTTGCCGACACGATAACGGATAAAACATGCAATGACAATAAAAATAATATTCATTAAGGCAAAAATCAGTCCGAGCCAAAAATTAACGGACATAATAAAAACGATACTGACAAGCACGCCAATCAGCGGATTTACCAGAGCAAAGGCCGTCATACGGCAAATTTGTGCCGTGCCGCTGACCACATTTTTGACCTTTGCCGCAATTTTTCCGGACATTTCCTCTTGAAAAAAGGAAACGGAATGGTGGTGCACGGTTTTAAATAAATCTTTGAAAATAAGACTGCCAAAATAAGGCAAAAAACGTGCCTGAGCAATGCGCACAACTAAATCAAGCAGGCTGTCGGTGGCAATCAATATCATATATATGGCCAACGCCAAAATAATATGCCGTAGAACAAAGGAATCATTGACATAATCAGGCAATAAAGCCAGAGCACGCGCCATATAAAATGATTCAAAGCGCAAAATAACGGCATGAGCAATGACGGACAGCATGATAATTGTAGCCAACATCTTGGTTTTGCGCAAATATTTTAAGATAAAGGCAAAAACGTTCACGATTATAAAATCTCCTTGTGGCGCTTTTTAAGATTGGCCAATTTATCACTGACCGCACCGGTATCGCGACCGGTTTGCACCAATCGGTCATACATTTTTTCAATTTCGCGCTCTAAATAGGCGTTTTCCACCTCGCTTTGCAAAAATTGACGCTCGGACGCACTGCCTTGTGTATTTATTTTTTCAATTTGCGCCAGACATTCGTCAATTCTTAAACCGCTTGCGGTTTTTTTAATAAAATAAGGTAATTCATAAATCAGTTGCCGTGAAATGGTGTATGCCTCATTATTATCGGCGCAACGGTCACAACGCGTTTTGAGCAATTTGAACGCTATTTCCATTTCTTTTGCATTATCCACCACAATAAACGGCACCGGTTCGGCAAAGCCTTCATGCGCAATGTGTTTTAAATATTCCAACAGGTGATGAAAAAAGCCGTTGATATTATATATAATGAATGGTTTGAGCGGCAACATACCGTCTTGCATAGCCACGCAGTCATAAGCCAATTCATCAAGGGTGCCGACGCCGCCCGGCGCAAAGACCACATAATCGGCATTAAGTAATTTTTGTTTGCGTTCCTCTAATGAGCCGGCAACGATAACTTCCATTTTGCCGATCAATTCGTCGTCACTCGGATAAAGCGAAAAATATTTTTCGGTAGTAATGCCCTGAATGGGTGAATCGGCTTGATTTATGATTTCGCGAGCACTCCAGCCGTCTAACACGCCGCGTGCCACTGCGCCCATAATGCCGCTGTTAGAAAGCCCGAAGTCAAGCTTGAAGTCCATTTTAACAATCAGTTGACCAAGCAAATAAGCCTCGTGCGTATAAATTTCATCATTACCGGAACGCGAGCCGCCGGCCACAAAAACACGAATACCTTCTTGGCTGTTTGCTCGTTTAAAGCGCTCTAACGTTGCGTCATCGTCGGAAAATTCGTTATTTGATTTAACTGACGATATAACCTTAGCGTGCTTTAGCAGTTCTTTCGGGCGGTCGTGCTTCATCTTATAACTCCTCAATATCTCCTTTGGCCTGATTGGCGGCAAATTCGGCAGCATATTGCTCTAATGTATCATCTTTTATCGCTTCGCGCAAGCCCTGCATTAAACGCTGATAATAACGCACATTGTGCCACGTTAGCAGCATAACGCCCAAAATTTCGTTGCATTTATGCAGATGATGAATATAGGCGCGCGAATAATGCGAACACAACGGGCAATCGCAACCTTCTTCCAACGGGCGCGGGTCATTGCGGTGGCGTGCATTTTTAATGTTTATCGGACCGAATTTGGTAAAAGCCTGTGCCGTGCGTCCCGAACGAGTAGGCATGACGCAATCAAACATATCAACACCGCGCAAAACTGCGCCGACAATATCATCAGGTCGGCCGACCCCCATCAAATAACGCGGTTTGTCTTCCGGCAACATTGTTGGAGCATAGTCCAAAACTTCAAACATTTTTTCTTGGCCTTCGCCGATGGCCAGACCGCCGATGGCATAACCGTCAAAGCCGATTTTTTTGAGTGCTTCGGCCGATTCGGCGCGCAAATCTTGAAAAACATTGCCTTGCTGAATGCCGAAAATGCCGTAACCGTCACGGTCAATAAACGCCGCTTTGCTACGCGCCGCCCAACGCATGGACATGCGCATGGATTTGGCACAATCTTCATAAGCCGACGGATATGGAGTGCATTCATCAAAACACATAGTGATGTTTGAATCAAGCTTGTGCTGAATTTTCATGGATTCTTCCGGCGATAAGAAATATTTTGTGCCGTCAACATGCGAGCGAAAAGTGACACCTTCTTCGGTGATTTTACGCAGGCCGCTGAGGCTCATGACTTGGAAGCCGCCCGAGTCGGTCAAAATCGGCTTATCCCAGTGCATAAATTTATGCAACCCCCCCATTTTTTCGACCAAATCAGCGCCCGGCCGCAACATTAAATGATAAGTGTTGCCGAGTAAAATTTCAGCACCGGTTGCGGCCACGCTTTCCGGTAACATGGCTTTAACCGTGCCGCAAGTGCCGACCGGCATAAACGCCGGTGTGTGCACAATGCCGTGTTTTGTGATTAAGCGTCCCAATCGGCTTTTACCGACTTTTTTATCTATTTCAAATTTCAATCCCATATTTTTTCTTTCCGTTAATTTTGGTAAACGCGGCTGCGCATCGGCACGGGATTTCCCATGCCTTTATTCAAATGGCTGTAGTGCACAAAACCCATTTCACCGTTGTCAATCACGATTTTATACCATTTTTTATCAACTGTCCAGCCTACAACACGCACAGTCTGATTTTCGGCTCCCGTTGTCATTTGGTCATAGCGATCGTCCGGACCGTAATAAATCGGGCAGGCGCGTCGCAAATGATATAAGTATTGAGTGCTGTTAATATCGCTGTCGGCTTTCATTATTTGCGAATCAATCATGTCATAAGACATTAAAGCACCACCGGCAAATTCGCGCTCTTGGTAGTAACTTTGCGCTTGGGAAGTCAAATTAAGTTTACCGTTTAAGGCTGCCAGAGCTATAAAAAAGGCGATTATGGCCGCCAGACCGACAGCCGGAATTAGCCACTGTCGGTGTTTAAGCTCTTGGGCTTGCCAACGTGGTAATCGCACGGTTTTTTGCGGTTTAAAATTCAATTTACTGATAAAATCGTTTAATAAGCTCTGTAGGCGAAAATTGCCGTGCATTTGTGCCAAAATAAGGGCTTGATTGGCATAAATCCATGCCATTTGCACATTGTTTTCTTGCAAATAAGCGATGGCATTATGCACCAAAAGCTTCAAATTATCGCTATCGGTAGCGTAGACGGAATGATAATTATATTTTAGTGCAGCCCATGTTTTTTGCCAACCGTCTTTTGCCCACCAACCGCGGAGCCAATTGATGATGGAGGTGTTTAAAACCATGGCGGAAGCCTCGCGGAAATTGCAAATATCTTTACGTTCTTCCACTTTTGCACCTTTAAAAGTAGCTTTAACGATTCGCTGTTTCAAAACACGCAAAGCAGCATCATCTTTGCCGGCTTGATTTTTATATATTTTGAGCGAACCTAAGGTTGGAAAATCTTTACGCTCATAAATAGCCGATAATAAGTCATATTGCAATCTGGTTGAAGCCTCTTTCAAAACATCGTAAGCTACTGAAACTTTTTGAAACATTTCAAGTGCATTCGGGGCTTCGTTGTGATCGGGGTGCCAATCTTTGGCCAACTGATAATAATGGCGCTTAATCAGGCTGGCGTCAGCATCAGACTGAACATTCAGCACGGCGTAATAACCTAAAGCGTCATCAGATATGGCCATTATAAATCTCCTTTTAACAACCGACCGGCAATTTGCGAGATATCTTGAGCGGCATCGCAATTCGGATAGCGCTGCAATAATAACGCATGATGATAAATAGCTTCACGCACATGCGTATCGTTTCGCACCACACCAAGCAATGTCGGCGTTTTTTCAATGTATTGCTCACAGGCACGGCGCAAAGTATTATATGTGCGCAACCCTTCTTCATAAGAGTTAGCATAATTGACGACAATTTGCAAATTTTTATATCGGCTGAGCAATTTTTTATGTTGTAAAAAATGGTAAGTAGCAACCAAATTGGCCGGTTCAATGGTGCAAATCAATATCAACTGAGTTGATAACGGCATCAAGTGAGTCATGATTTTTTCATGGGAAGATAAATCAACCACCACATGATCATAATTTTGCGCTATGGTTTGCAGGTAATCTTTATATATTTGCAAACGCCCGACAGGCATATCTTGCCAAAGTTCACTGCCGGCGCCGGTTGCCCAAACATCAAATTTGCGTTTGTTAATCGGTATGACGGCTTGATTAAAAGTCAAACGTTCTTCAACGGTTTGATTAAGCACAGGTTGAGTTGTCCAGCCAAGCTGAGAATGGATATTTGATAAACCGCTGTCGGCATCAAACAATAAAATGCTGCGCCGCTGTATATTCAACGCGTGCGCAAGCGTAACCGCTAACCATGTTTTACCGCTGCCACTAGCACCGGAACAAATGGCGGTAATGTTTTGCGTGTTAGGCAAAAATAAATGTTTATCTATATTTATCATCTTGTGTTTTTGACTTTTATTTTATAATATGTTACAAAATTATTGATTTTATGCAATCGGTTAAAATCTTTTTAACACAATTTATTTAAGATTATAAATATAAGGTGGTAAAATGGGCAAAATATTTTTTAAGATTATTGTTTTGTTTCTGGCTTTATTCCTAAGTAATCAAGCCCGATGCGCCGATTCTAATAATTCTATGGTGCAAAGAGAAGAGTTTTTGGGAGATAAATTGACCGTTGTCGGTTTACCGGACTTTCTGCCGTTTTCACAATATGTAAAAGATGGTAGCCGCATGCAACTGCACAATGTTTTTTGGCAACCGTTAAAAAATGCGTTGCAAAAATACAGATTAAAATTATACGCACCGCTTTTTATATCAATGGATGAGTGTGATTATGTGCCGCTTATTGTTGGCATGCGGGAAGGTAAATATCATCTGTTTTTGGGAGCTTATTCCGATACTAAGAAGTTTTCCGGTATTGTGCCGATTTATCCGGCGGTAGTTTCTAATCCAATTCATATTATAGGGTTGGCCGAAATGCCGGATAAAGTCAAAGAAATTAAAGATTTGCAAAAATTGCATGGTGTGGTTTGCGATTGTGAATATTTCAGTGATTTTGCCATGCGCAAAATAAATGATTTGAAAGTAGAGCATGTGGCAACGGCTTATGACGCCTACGAAAAACTTTTTACCGGCAAAGCCGACTATTTAATCGGCAGTTGGTATTATAATCGCATCATGTCCAGCCAATACGGCTTGGAAAGATATTTGTCGGCATCTAAAAAACCGCTGTTTAAAATTCCGGTTTTCATGTCTATGTCTAAATTGACGCCGAAATTATCCGAATATATTAAAATGTTTCAAAAAATTTTGGCTGATCCGCAATTTTCAACGGATATTAAAAATGAAATTTTGCGTGAAGTGGAAACTCAGGTGCAAAAAAATATCGGTGTTGTGCCGCCGTCTTTTGCTCCGCAAGAGCAAGATGCTGTCTCAAAAGAAGAAGATGAAACAAGTGAAAAAGTTGAAATTAAAGGCCGCGTTATTGAACAACAAACGCAGCAAAAGTCAATAGAAGAAGTATTAGAGGGAATATAGGAGAATAATTAAATGGTGCTTTTGGTTCATAACAGCGTGTTGCCGCAATGTCGCAAAATCAGAGTGATTATGGCGGAAAAAAAGATGTTGTTCGTGTTAAAAGAAGAAAATCCGTGGCGCTTGTCTAAAGATATTATGAAAATCAATCCGGCCGGAGAATTGCCGATATTTATTTTTGACGGTAACATCATTGCCGGCAACTATGCAATTACGGAATTTTTGGAAGAAACATACACACAAAATCGATTGATTCAGGGCAATAATAAAGAAAGAGCCGAGATTCGTCGGTTGACGGATTGGTTTGATAATAAGTTTTATCGTGATGTTTATCAATATATTGCCGGTGAGAAAATATATAAACGTTTTGTGTTGCATCAGCCGCCTGAATCAAAACGTATTAAGGCCGGCGTCAATAATTTGCGTTTTCATATGGAATATATTGATTGGATTGTAGAGCGTAACAATTACTTGGTAGGTAGTGAACTTTCGTTGGCAGATATCAGTGCAGCCGCGCAATTATCTGTGATAGATTATTTGGGCGATGTGCCGTGGGAAGATTTTAAAAATGCCAAATTATGGTATTCCAAAATTAAATCTCGCCCGAGCTTTAAAGAAATATTAAATGACCGAATTAAAGGCATTTATCCGTCAAAACACTATGAGGATTTGGATTTTTAAGATGAAATATCAAATATGTTTAGGTTTGTTTGTGGTTTTAGAGCTGTTAAGTGCCTGTTCAAAGGGACAGGGACAGATTATTTATAATTGGTCTCGTGAAAAAACCGGAGTCGCCAAGTTTTCGCGCGATCACTCCGAATGTTTGAAAGAAGCCGAAGGGTGGTTCCATTGGCCGGATATCGGTAACTGGTTTTATTCGGAAGAATATCGTTATGATATTCATGTGGATTGGCATAAAGAAAAAGGTATTTGGGCCAGCTATGTGCCATATACCGGTGCTGATCCGATTCTGGTTAACTCTATTCGTGATAATTCTCGTTCCGATCCGAAGACTTACCGATTGTGTATGGAAAAGAAAGGATATTGGCATCGTAATTATGATTTGCCGACAACGACCAATATTTTTGTATATAAACCGCAAAAACCGACCGATCATGTGCCGCTCAGTGAATTGAATTACTATTAAAAGCAGTTGTAATTAACCTTAAATAATATGTAACCGAGTCGAAAACATTTGTAAGTTTACGACTCGGTTTTGCGGTCTATATATAATAAGTGTATTTGAGAGCAAATTGAGTATTGCGTATAAAATATACACAAAATATCAAAAAAATATAATACGATATAATATATTGTATTTGCGAAATAAAATGCTATATTTTAAAAATATTTGCAATCGCTATACCAAATAAAATAAAAAAAATAGAAAAATAATAAAAAAAGGTGTTGACAAGAAGGTAAGGATAGATTATAAGACACATCACCGACCGCGAGACGGGGAAGTTAAGCGGGGTAGCCTTGCGGGGCCGAAAGGTTGGAGGGGCAGTTATAAAACATCGTGGATAAAGAAAAAGAGGATATGCGGACGGTATATGAGCACATTAAGAGTGCTAAAAAATATAAAGTCTAGCATATTTGAGATAAAGG